>Ga0115547_1000008_pt1 | contig 200600 bp, 226 predicted proteins | sample COGITO_mtgs_1004_3_FD_87185 | JGI IMG/M metagenome (GOLD analysis project Ga0115547, IMG submission 87185) | Pelagic marine microbial communities from North Sea - COGITO_mtgs_100420 | ecosystem: Environmental > Aquatic > Marine > Epipelagic | place: Germany:Helgoland, sampling site Kabeltonne...
AACAAGCTTTGGTTGCCCAGATGAACACTGCGTTTACAGACGCAAAAGCTGTTGCCTTTGCACGATATGCAGGGCTCACTGTAGCGAACGTTCAAGAACTCCGTAAAAATGCTCGAGAAGCAGGTGTCACTATCGTTGTTATCAAGAACCGATTGGTTCGCGTGGCAATGGGTGAGATCAAAACCTACAAAGATACCGATACATCGGCACTTGAAGGTCAGCTCCTCTATGCGTTTTCGAACGAAGATGAAGTAGCAGCGGCAAAAGTACTCAACGACTTTGCAAAAACTCACCCAAGCTTACAGCTTGCTGGTGGATTTTCAAACGAAGGTGCGTTCCTTGCTGAAGACGATGTAAAAGCACTTGCTGGCCTTGCTAGTAAAGAGCAGCTCATCGCTGAAGTGGTTGCACAACTACTTTCACCTGTTCACGACGTTACAAACGCACTATCTGGCAATCTTCACGCGCTACTTGATGGCGTGGAAGCTAAAGCTGCAGCATAAGCTGCAAATATAATTAATTAAGAATATAAAGGAGCAATGTTATGGCTGATGTAGCAAAACTTGCAAAATCACTGACAGAACTTACTGTTCTCGAAGTAAATGAACTAAAAACTGTGCTTAAAGATGAATACGGTATCGAACCAGCAGCCGCTGCAGTAGCAGTAGCTGGTCCAGCTGCTGGCGGAGACGCTAGTGACGACGACGCACAAACTGAATTCACTGTAACGCTAAAAGACGCTGGAGCGCAAAAAGTTGCTGTTATTAAAGCAGTAAAAGAACTTACCGGACTTGGTCTTGGTGAAGCAAAAGCAATGGTAGACGGTGTTCCATCTGCTGTGAAAGAAAAAGTGACAAAAGACGACGCAGAAGCAGCAAAGAAACAGCTTGAAGAAGCTGGCGCAACAGTAGAACTAAGCTAGTTCTACAAAACCGACCATATTACACAATGTAATAAAGAATCGCTCCGGTAACACGGGGCGTTTTTTATTTCCAGAACAATATTGACAACGACTTTGCACGCACCTCGGTTCTTCGTGTGGATAAGCGACTGCCGGTAATTATTTGCATGCGGAGATTACTTTAATCTGTATAGTGTTGACACGCGTGGCTCAGCCTGATATATAATAGGGTGATACTATAACTAAAACAGACAAGGACAACTGCGAGAAATATTATGTCTGAATTACCAGAAAAACAGGTCAAGCGACTTCGGACTCTTATTCAAGAGGCTGAAACAAACTTGGCTGCAGCAAATGAGTTGCTGATGAGCATCATGGGTGACGACGGACATGTCGTTACACCAACCAATAGCCGTGAAGAAGTCAGCGGCAAAGTAGTCGAAGGCGTTTTCGACGGCCAAAAAATGGCCGGTCCAGACGGCAAAGAATACCCAGTACCGGCAAACTATGCTTCAAAATCGAAGCTGGTTGAAGGTGACATCTTGAAACTTACCATCGCCGATGACGGTAGTTTTATCTACAAGCAAATCGGACCGACTGATCGTACACAAATTATCGGTACTCTCGTGCAACACGACGGCGCGTATTACGTAGAAGCAAACGGACGTGAATACCGCATCCTACTGGCGAGCGTGACGTACTTCCGCATCAACGTCGGAGACCAAGTCACGATTATCGTACCAACCGACAATCAAGAAGCGGTCTGGGCGGCGGTTGAAGCAGCCCTCTAGACATTATTCATTGTATATGTTTAAGTAGTTAACTGAGAGCACCATCCACCTACGATTCAGCAGGGAGGAACACCATGGGTATGATTATCACTGGTATTGTCTTCATCGTGGCGTCGCGATTTGCGGCATGTGACCCCGATAAAGATGAGCTGGATGATACGTCAGGCCTGCGTCTCGCAAGAGGCGTGGTCATAGCACTAGCTTTGACCTATGGCGTGACGTTGACCGTCGTTCTTCTGGTTTCAAGGTCAACATTCTGGAACTACATGGTCCTAGGGGCATGAGGTTCTCTAGCCATCGAAAAGATCCGCCGTACTGGCTTCCACGCTGGTATGGTTTGAGTCTTTTCGGTGGCTCTTTTCGTGTACACTATACTAAATGGCTAAACTTCATTTCAAATACGGCGCAATGAACAGTGGCAAAAGCGACACGCTCATCAAAACTGTGTACAACTATGAAGAGCGTGGGTTGAACGTCGTCGTTATAAAGCCAAAAGTCGATACAAAGGGCGGAGGAACAATCGTTGCACGAGGTGGTCACTCGCGCAATGTCGACCTACTGGCAGATGAGACAATCAATTTACTGGACGAAATTTCTACAAAACGCAACATCGCTTGCGTACTCGTCGACGAAGCGCAATTTCTCTCTTCGGAACATGTTTCACAGTTATATGCACTAGCGAAGCAGCACGATATTTCAGTAATATGCTACGGATTGCGTACTGATTTTCAATCAAAAGTATTTATACCTGGCGCCAAGCGGCTCCTAGAAGTTGCCGATAGTATATCGAAACTTCCGACAATGTGCTTCTGCGGTTCACAAGCAGAGTTCAATACTAGAAAGCTCGACGGTGTATATATATTTTCAGGCAATCAAATTGCTATTGAAGATGGCCAAGAAATAACCTATGACGCATTGTGCGGAGCGTGTTATCTGCGAGAAGGCGGCACCATTTAGCTATTGAGGTCTCCCTGCTCCCGAGTCAAAATCACCACGAGATACCGCGACGCATCGGACGAAGTACGCTACAATAAAGGGCAGTATGGGACTCGCATTATACCGAAAATACCGTTCGCGAACGCTTGATGAGATTGTCGGACAAGAACATGTCACGAAGCTTCTTTCGCGGTCGCTTCTTACCGACAGCGTGGCGCATGCCTATCTTTTTACCGGGCCACGAGGAACTGGTAAGACATCAATTGCCCGGATTATGGCGCACGAGATAAACGGCCTGCAGTACGATAGCGAGTCAGCACATCTCGACATTATCGAAATAGATGCCGCGAGTAACAATGGTGTCGATGATATTCGCGATCTGCGTGAAAAAGTTCAGTTTGCACCCAGCAGTGCAAAAAAGAAAGTCTACATTATCGACGAGGTGCACATGCTGTCGAAACCAGCGTTTAACGCGCTCTTAAAGACGCTCGAGGAGCCGCCAGAGCACGTTGTATTCATCCTAGCAACGACCGATGTCGATAAACTCCCGCAAACAATCGTCAGCCGTACCCAGCGCTATACATTCCACCGCGCTAGCGTTGAAAATATTATGATAAATCTGAACCGGATCGTCAAAGCCGAAAAAATAAGTATCACCGAGGGGGCACTCCGCCTCATTGCTCAGCACAGCGATGGGGGATACCGTGATAGCGTTAGTCTGCTCGACCAACTTACAAGTACCAGCGCCAAGGACGGAGAAATAACCGAGGAACTTATCGAAAGTAGCCTCGGGCTCGCGCCAACTGACGCCATGCGGCAGCTCATTGTGTCGCTTGAAAAAAAGGATTTTAACGGTGTCATTGCGCAGCTCAAGCTATTTGAAAACACCGGTATTCAACCAAAAATTATCGCCAGCCAATTGATCGAACACATCAGCGATACTGTCGGTGATACGCCAGAGCTACTGCCGTTGATCGATCAACTAATGTTGGTCGGACAATCGACGATGCCGAATGCGAAGCTTTTGGCCTGCCTAGGATTGTATGCGGCACCACTAAAACGCATAGTCATGCCGCAAGTTGTCTCGAAACCAACGGTGAGCGCCCCGGTAAAACAGGTACATGCACCCGCGCCAACCGCTCTGGTAGAAACGGGCCTCGAAGAACTCGAGCATGAAGCCGAAGCTGAAAAGCCAACCATGCACCGCGTGTCTGGTGAAGAAGTAGACTTTGATATGAAAGAGCTATTGGTCCGTGCTAAAGAGGAAAGTATTGCGCTTACGAGTGTCTTGAAGAAATGCGACATCGTCCAAGACGGCGACACACTCGTTATCTATGCAAAAAACGAATTCTACAAGAAAAAACTCGAAACGCCGCGATATCGTCAACAACTAAACGACATCTTGCAGCATACGACGGGCCGAGTGTGGGAATCTGAAGTTATACCTTCAGCGAAACCATCGAGTGATAGTAATGTTGCAGCCGTAGCTGCTATGATGGGTGGAGGAGAAGAAGTGAGTACAGACTCGCTCTAATATACGATGGCTAGCAGAGAGGTCCCAGCAGGAAAAATTCCCCCACAGAGTTTGGACGCCGAAAAAAGTTTACTCGGGGCTGTTTTAATTGACGACGAAACACTGGCCGATATCACCGAGCACGTCAACCCAAAAGACTTTTACGACAAGCGCCACGGCCTCGTATTTGGCGCCATGATGCGACTGTATGAAAAACACAAACCTGTCGACCTGCTGACATTGACCGATGAATTGAAACGAAAAAAAGAGCTTGAAACCATCGGTGGCTCAGCGTATCTTACCGAATTGACGACCTACGTACCAACGTCTGCTCATGCCGAGACCTACGCTGAGATGGTTGCGCAAACTGCCGTGCGTCGGCGGCTCATCAAAGCCAGTGGTGATATTTCAGAGCTCGGGTACGATGACGATACAACCACCCAAGAGCTCTTGCAACAAGCTGAGCAAGAGTTATTTTCAGTATCCGATCAAAGCCTCAAGCAAGATGTCGCCAGCCTCGAAAGTATCTTGACCGAAAGTTTCGACCGCCTTGAAGAGTTGCATAAAAATAAAGGCCAGCTCCGCGGTATCCGAACTGGCTACCGTGACCTCGACAACATGACAGCGGGTCTCCAACGTTCCGACCTCATCATCTTGGCGGCACGACCCGCAATGGGTAAGACAACATTTGTGACAAACCTTGCCTACAACGTGGCAACGATCGCCAAACAGCCGGTCCTTTTTTTCTCACTCGAGATGAGCAAAGAACAGCTGGTCGACCGCATGCTCGCTGATGCCAGTGGCGTTGATGCTTGGAATATCCGAACCGGTAATCTGGGTGACGATGACTTCTCTAAGCTTTCAGAAGCAATGGGTGAAATGGCTGAAGCGCCGATTTTTATCGACGATACACCAGGGCTTTCGGTACTAGAAATGCGCACCAAGGCGAGGCGAATTACCCACGAACAGCCACTCGGATTGATTATCATCGACTACTTACAGCTGATGCAAGGTTCTGGAAAAGATAATGGTAACCGTGTTCAGGAAGTATCAGAAATATCGCGTGGACTCAAACTGATTGCTCGTGAGCTAAACGTGCCACTGATTGCACTGAGCCAGCTAAGCCGTTCTGTAGAAAGCCGAAGCCCGCAAATACCACAACTCTCGGACCTCCGTGAATCGGGAAGTATCGAGCAAGATGCCGATATTGTAAGCTTTATCTATCGACCAGGCTACTATGAACCTGATAATCCTGAGTTTGAAAATATTACCGATTTAATTATTGCAAAGCATCGTAACGGTCCTACCGGGAAAGTACAGCTCTTCTTCCACCCTGAGCGCCTGCGATTTATGTCGCTCGACAAACACCACGACGGATAACCATCGTGGTACACTAGATATTAGAAAATGGGTAAGCTAAAAGTAACAGATTTTTTCGTATACAAGTGGCGATACGCACTTGGTTCATTCGCAATCGGCGGTATTCTTTTTACGCTTTTGTTTGTCGCCGGACTACTTATTCCTGGTGGCTTATCCGAACCTGAGATGGCGTCGGCCGTTAAAAGCTCTGGTATAAATTTATCCATAGATTTGCTAGAAAACCCAGAGCTGCTCATACACTTGCCGTATCATCTGTTACAGCAGCTCAGTATTGCCGTGTTTGGCGTCACCACGACTGCCATTAAGCTGCCGTCACTCGTGCTTGGATTTGCCAGTGCTTTATTTATATTTGGCGTCCTCAACCTATGGTTTCGAAGAAATGTCGCGGTTATTACGACTATTATTTTGGCTACGTCCGGCGCATTCCTACTGCAAGCTCAGCTTGGCTCGCCCGAAATCATGTATTTATTCTGGACAAGTTGTCTGCTATTTTGTAGCTCGATGCTGACACAGGCAAGAAAGTCTAAGCCTATGTGGACACTGTTATCAGCACTCGTAGCCGGATTGAGTCTTTACTCACCGTTTGCCGTCTTTGGCGTTATCGCCCTCGGAGCAACAGCACTGATCCATCCGCATGCACGGTTTGTGGTGTTTCGGCAGTCCAAGCTACTGCTCGTGATTGGTGCTGTATTGTTTATAGCCGTTATCTCACCGATACTGCTGAGCTCGTTGCGGTCATTGGACATTCTTGTTATGCTCGCTGGTATCCCCGATACGCTCCCTACGCTATCAAGTGTACTTAGTTCGCTACAGGGGTATGTCAATTATAATCAACCGACCATCGCTGTACTTGCGACGCCGGTGTATAGTCTGGTTGTCTCCTTACTTGTGATAATCGGGTTAATTCGATTGTTTACTGCCACATACACAGCAAAAAGCTACATCCTCACTATATGGATTGCCTTTACCGTGCTGGTTGTCGGACTAGCAGACGCACCAGCGGCACTCACGTTCGTGCCTATCATGTTGTTGGTTGCCTTCGCGATAGACTTTCTCATTCGCAGTTGGTACAAACTGTTCCCGCGCAATCCCTACGCTCGCGTGACTGGTCTGTTTCCACTCGGTATATTGCTGTTCGGCATCACAACAACCGGCATTGAACAATATGTGTTGGCCTATCATTATGCACCCGAGGCGACGACCGCCTACTCACACGATTTACAAATCCTGCGCGCGACCGTGGCGAAAAATACCGACGCACCGGTTCTGCTGTTGGTACAGCCGAAAGAGTTGGCATTCTACGAGCTATATGCACAATCGATATCTGGTAGCGTATCCGCAACAGTGAGCGCATCGGATGCATCCACCCAGTCGAGCGCTGCGACCGTCATCGCCAGTCGAGACAGGCAATCTGCCGACACAGTACCGACCGATATTATCGTGACCGGTTCATCTAACAGCTCGGACCGGTTCTACCTCTACAAAAATGGCTACAATTAGCGTATACTAAGATACAGATAACCAAGAAGTAAAGGGGATATACCGTGGCTCTCGATCAAGTTAAAATGCTGAATGACATGCGTAAAGCGCAAAAAAACTTAAAGAAACAAATTGTTGAAGTTGAAGCTGGCGACGGTGCCGTTGTGGTACGCGTAACCGGTGAATTGAAAATCGACAGCGTCAAAATCGACCCTGAGATGGTAGACCTCGATGATATCGAACAACTTGAACACTGGATTGAAATTGCCGTGCGAGATGGTCTTGCTAAAGCGCAAGAAATTGCTGCTGAGGCTATGAAGCCGCTCATGGGTGGCATGAACATCCCAGGAATGTAGTTCATAGCACTGTGGCTACAGATATACTCCCAGCCGCTCTGACCGAGCTGATTGAAGAACTAGGCAACCTACCTGGTGTTGGTGCACGTACTGCTGAACGCTACGCATACTATTTACTGCGACAACAGACGTCGACGTCGTCGAAATTGGCTGATGCGCTCCGAGGACTGCACAGTAACGTAACCTCCTGCCCCGTGACATTCGCACTGATCGACGCCGACCAAGACGTGTCGCCACTCTACAAAGACGCCTCGCGTGATAAAACATTGATTGCCGTTGTTGAAGAACCCCTCGACATTGTCGCGCTCGAACGAACAGGCCAGTTCAAAGGCACGTACCACGTACTTGGCGGGGCAATTTCACCCATCGACGGCGTGGGACCCGAACAACTCCATATTCCTGAACTTGTAGAACGAATTAAAGCCGATAACGTGGTTGAATTAATCATCGCGACCAATGCCAGCGTCGAAGGTGAGTCAACAGCACTATTTTTGCAACGTTTCATCAAAGATGCCGGCGTCAGCGTCACCATGAGCCGACTGGCCCGTGGTATTCCGGTTGGTGTCGACTTAGAGTATGCCGATCAAATTACCTTGTCGCACGCGCTCCACGGTCGTAGCTCACTGTAAACAGCTGCTCGTACGGTAACGACACTCCTTAGCTGGTAGTCGCAGTAGACTGCTTTATTTCTTGTGCCAAATACTGGTTCCACATTGGCGCAGTCGCAGATTGGACACAATCGGCTCCAGCAGCAATATATTCGTGGTAATCGGCTGGCTTCATCACGCCACCAACACCAATAATTTCGTACGAATAGTCATGTTCGGCTCGCAGCGCGTGCAATCGTTTGACCATATCAAGACCAGCCCATTTGATACTAGCCCCACAGACACCGCTTTTAGTCCTGCCAACGCCCGGCAGTGCTTGATTACCGTCTTCATCAACAATCGTTCCTTGTAGGGTGTTTATCGAACTGATAGCGGCAACGTACGGAGACACATCATGAACGATTTGCGCAAGTACGTCTTGCTGATCGGCAGTGTAATAGCCGATTTTTATAATCAGTGGCGTGTCACCAATAGCCTTTTTGGTTCGCGTACAAATATCAAGTACCGATGACGGTGAATAGCATAGTATTCCTTCAGAGGCGACGTTTGGGCACGACAGATTAATCTCTACTGCTTTTGCTCCCGATGAGACCGCGAGCCGAGCAGCGTGGGCAAAGTCGTCAAAATAGTCATCCTCCGACATGCCGGGGCGAATAGTCCCTACGACACTCATAATGAGTAACTGGCCAAACCCTGGGCCATTAACCGCATTCTTTAGGTCGTCGACCCATACACCCGGTCCACGTGACGGGACACCAAACGAGTTCGTAATACTCAACTCCGAAACATCGTCTGGGAATGCATTACTGCCAACCAGCGGCTGCTTGAGCCGCTCTAACGTCAGATCACCGGTAATGTCGAGTGATAGCACGTTGGGAAACTCATTCGACGGGAACTCACCACTACGTTGCGTCTTATAGCAGACGACATCGAATCCCAGTCGAAACGCGGCATCGGTGTGCCGAGACGTTGGCAACGTACCTGCAGCAACACCAAATGGCGTATGGACCGGAAAGCCCAAGAACGTATGTGTTGGCGTGCCAGACTCTCGATAGTCGGTTTCATCGATGTTATACGGCCCATTGTCATAGTTGTCATCGAATGTTTTGTGCGCATCGTACAGTAAAGCCTCAGCCATGATAGATTCCTTGTATTACTTCTTTTGTCTACTATATCCGATAGGCTATACTAAGTGAAGCAAGATAGTTCACGAAGGAGAATCAGTGACCAGTTTTTTTGACAAGTTGAACCAATCCATCGATGCAAATAACTCCTTGTTGTCCGTCGGACTCGACCCAGTAGTCGATAGATTACCGGCGCACCTTCGAGACGGCCCACAGGCATTTTTCGAATTTAATAGAGGCCTTATCGATGCCACAAAAGACATCGTCTGCGCGTACAAACCAAATAGCGCGTTCTACGAAGCGCTCGGACCATCGGGCATAGAGCAGCTAAAAGCAACGGTCGACTACGTCCAGGAAGTCGCGCCAACTGTGCCTGTAATTCTCGATGCAAAACGCGGCGACATTGGCAACACAAACGAGGGCTACTTAGCATATTGTTACGATTACCTGAACGTCGATGCCGTCACGCTCCACCCGTACATGGGTGGTGAATCGTTGCAGCCGTTTCTTGCTAGGCAAGACAAAGGCGCCATCATCATGTGCCGCAATTCAAACCCCGGAGCAGGTGAATTTCAAGATCTCGATGTGAACGGTGCTCCATTGTACGAGCACGTTGCTCGCCAGATATCGGAGACGTGGAACACGAACAACAACTGCGTGTTGGTCGTTGGGGCTACAGCTCCCAGCGAGATGGAACGAATACGCGAAATTGTTGGCGGAGATATGGTATTTCTTGTCCCCGGAATCGGTGCTCAGGGCGGTGATATCGAAGCGTCTGTCAAGGCAGGGCTGGGCGCTAACAACCGCGGCATCATCATGCACTCCGGTCGTGATATTATGTACGCAAGTAGCGGTGAAGATTTTGCTAGCAAAGCACTAGAACGAGCAATCGAAACTCGAAATGAAATTAATACATATAGATAGGATAGACGATGGTTACTCAAGAAATAAAAGAACTAGTGGCAAACGAACTGCACGCCCATGAACTTATCAAATTCGGCACGTTTACGTTAAAAAGTGGTATCGAATCTCCATTTTATATTGACCTTCGAGAAGTCCAGTCGTACCCAGACACGCTCCGCGCCGTAACCATGGCCTATGGAGGGTTGCTTGAATCTATCGATGATTCAGTATTTGTTGCCGGTGTTCCAGAAGCTGGCGTACCGCTTGCCACGGCAGTAGGGTACGAATACCGACGCAAACTATTACAACCACGAAAAGTCGTCAAAGAACACGGCACGAAAAGCTCAGTCGAAGGCGCGTTCGCCGAGGGTGATACGGTCGTACTTATCGACGACCTCATCGCAAAAGGTGACTCGAAGCTTGAAGCGATTGACCAAGTTGAAAAAGCTGGTCTGAAGGTTCACTCGTTCCTTGTACTCATCGACAGACAACAAGGCGGTATGGAGCTAGTAGCCGAAAAGGGCTACAAAATAGAAGCAGTCATGACAATCACTGAATTGATCGATACTCTAAAAGCACACGATAAAATATCTAACGAACAATACGATACAATTTTGACGTTTATCTCGAACAATTAATTACTTCACACCTGTTACAATAGGCACAATGTACGAAACATACCTCAACCTCATAGCGACTGCGCACAATATCATCGTAATCCAGGCAGAAAACCCAGACGGCGACAGCCTCGGGTCGAGCTTGGCACTCGAAGAAATTCTTGGCGACTTGGGTAAAAAAGTCAGTATGTACTGTCCGGTAGAAATACCGAAGTACCTCCGATACGCAACTGGCTGGGATAGGGTGGTCAGCGATTTCGACACCTCTGCCGACCTAGCAATCATCGTCGATACTAGTGCGGATGTGTTGCTTACAAAAGTACTCGAGACACCCGGGGTTCGGTCGTTTCTAGAAACACACGACGTACTGGTGATCGACCACCACATGACCGAGAGTACCTTAACCTTCGATCACACTATGCTGTACGAAGAAGCTATTTCGACAAGTGAGGTGATTTTCAACATGTCAAAATCGGCTGAGTGGAAAATTAATGCTCAAGCTGCCGAGCACCTATTGCTCGCTCAGCTATCCGACAGCCTGGGGCTATCTGTCCAAAGCGTCTCGCCAAGCAGCTATCGAATTGCCGCCGACCTCACCGAGCTAGGTGCACACGTTTCGACGATCGAAACCAGGCGGCGCGAATTTATGAAAAAAAGCCCGGAGATTCTTGAATACAAAGGCATACTCTTGCAACGCATTGAGTATTTCCTCGACGGAAAACTGGCCGTGGTTCATATCCCATGGGAAGACATTCAGAAGTATAGCGATCAGTACAACCCCAGCGTACTTGTCCTCGACGAGATGCGGCTGGTTGAAGGCGTCGAGATAGCCGTTGCACTTAAAACCTATCCAGACGGCAAACTAACAGGAAAATTACGATCGAACATGCCAATATCCGAGCAAGTTGCCGGTTATTTCGGTGGAGGCGGCCACAAATACGCGTCTGGTTTCAGAGTCTATGAATCATACGATACGACACTACAAGAGCTACTCGAAGCGACACAAAAAGCGCTCAACCCTTAAGTAGCTATCTCTTCAATAAGTGCACTGACAGCTCTTTCACCCTGACCGATTGGTACGAACTTCGTAAACGAAGGTTCTTTGCCAGTGTCTGTTGCGCCTTCATGACCAACATCTGATTCTGCAAATTTACGCTGGATATAGCTCAGGCTCTTGTTTATCTGAGGGTTTTTACCGCTAAGACCTTCACCGACAATATGCACGACATCGACTGGTTCTGAACCAAGCAGGTGCTTACGTAAAACATCAGCTGCTCTATCCCCATACTCTGCATTGACAAGCAATACCTCAGTATCCGGTGCGGTAGTAGAATGTTCATACGGAATTTTTGCTTTCTTTAGTTTCTTCAAATATCGTAAAGTTTGACCGGGCTTATTATCTTTGGCAGGCAAGCGCAACTTTGTCATTTTCTGAAGCGTTACGCCAACAATAGGCATCTCACCACTATCGCGCTTATCAGTTATGAGAGTTGATTTCGTACCGTCCCCAAATGTATTCATCATTCGAGTTGGTATATCGTGACCACCCAAAATCTTTGACACTTCTTTGTGCAACAACCCGTTGCCACCGTTACCGAGCTCACGTTTTTCGTCGTATGTAATGTATGGTATCTGTCTCGCATCAGAAAAATGCCGCGGGTCAGCCGATTGATATCCATCGACATCGGACCAATTTTGGTATTCTCTAGCATTCACCACCTTCGCGATCAATGCGCCAGTCAGATCTGAACCACCACTTTCCATTGTTTGGCGTGTTCCGTTCTTATCGACACCATAAAATCCTCCGACAATAACAGTCGTGCCGACAGCAACCTTTGCAAGTCGCGTCTGGATAGCCTTTTCCGTCGACTCGTAATCGATCATAGCCTTTTTACCAAGCAAACGCATGAGGCGATTTGGCGAGCTGAATCTGATCATTTCGGCTGCATCAATCCACTTCACATTCTCACCACGCTCTTCCAACCCAGCAGCGATTGTTTGTGAACTCCAATGTTCACCAAGGCCTTCCCATGCAGCTTTATTCCACGATTTAAAATCACTACCTATTTGAGCAACGAGGGTTTTGATTGCTTCGGGCGCTGCTCCAGCACGAACTGCAATTTCCGCAAATCGCTCTTTAATCGCCATTAGCGATTCTGTAGATGGGTTTGCTGCGTGTGCTCTTAACATCTCAGTCATCCGAGCGTCACGTCCTTGTCCTTCATCGCTACCAGCTGCAGATGTGACAAATATACCAGGACCTTGTTCGATTATATGGCCGATAACAACATCCGGTCGAGCCGCAGATGTACCGCCAAACTTCCCAACAAGTGGCCGTTCAGATTCTAATGGTTCATTACTTCTCATACATTCCTTTCAACAAAAAACTCCCCGCCGGGAGTTTATTGCAAAATATAAAGAAAACTCTCGACGTATGTCTTAGAGGCGTTTCTTTGCTTTACTTATTACTTGCAACATTAAAAGTATTTTACGTCAAATAATCCTAGCCGTCAAGCACCAGTCAAGGTATCATAGATACTATGAGACTTCATGACACGCTGACAAAAACGAACACAATAATCGAGACTGGTCATCCGGTAAAGCTTTACACTTGCGGGTTGACGGTGTATTCGCAGCCACACATTGGTAATTGGGTAGCCTACTTGTACTGGGATCTACTAACGCGAACATTACTTGGTGCTGGGTATACGGTCAATCGAGTGCAAAATATTACAGACGTCGGACACTTAACCGATGACGGCGACGCTGGTGAAGACAAAATGCAAAACCGCGCCCTAAAAGAAGGTAAGACGGCCTGGAACATTGCCGAAAAATATATCGAAATTGCCGAACATGAAGCTTTTGACATGCTGGGGTTGCTACGACCAACGCATATGCCGCGAGCTACCGACTATATTCCGCAACAAATCGCGTTTGTGCAAGAACTCGAGGACAAGGGCTATACCTATACGATTGACGACGGCGTGTATTTCGATACCAGTACATTGTCCGACTACGGCAAGCTCGCTCGACTCGACATATCAGGACTAGAAGTCGGCGCTCGCGTGGAAAACACTGGCAAGAAGAACCCAACGGATTTTGCACTATGGAAATTTTCGCCAAAAGACCAAAAACGCGACATGGAGTGGGACAGCCCGTGGGGCGTCGGGTTCCCTGGTTGGCACTTAGAATGTTCTGTCATGGCCCGGGAAATCCTCGGTGACACGATCGATATCCACGCTGGTGGCATCGATCATATTCCTATTCATCACACAAACGAAATTGCCCAAACCGAGGCAGTGACCGGTCAACCGTTTGCACACATCTGGCTGCACGCCAACCACATAAAAGTGAACGGCACAAAAATGAGCAAGAGCCTCGGCAACATCTATACATTGGACGATATCATTGAGCACGGCTACAGCCTGCAGGCCTTCAAGCTACTGATTTTTTCAAAGCATTACTCAACAGAAGGCAACTTCACGTGGGACATTCTCGATGCCGCCAACAACCGCCTGAAACGATGGCGCAACATTGCAGCACTCCGGCACCAAGTGCACGATACGCTCGATGATGATGATGACAAAGACAGTGATCACGACATAAACAGCTTGATACTGAGCGTCAAACACGCAGCAAACGAGTCGCTGCAAAACGACCTCAACTCTCCAGAGGCGTTTGCGAGGCTTGAAGGCGCATTTGATACGATCGAAAAATCATCGCTCGCACGCATTCAGCATTCGGCATTTACCGAGCTATTTACCTGGATAGACGATGCATTTGGATTATCATTGGTAGAGACAACACCTGATATTCCCGATGAAGCCAAAAAAATCATACTCGAGCGCGGCCATGCAAAGCAAGCGAAGGATTGGGCAAGCGCAGACCAATTACGAGACCAGCTGGAAGAGAACTTTCATATCACACTACTCGATCGAGCGCAGAGTACCGTGTGGCACTATCTTTAAGCGTCTTTGATTTCTCGAAGTTTATCGGTCAGCTTGTGCAGTTTAGTTTCCGGTTTGTCGCGTTTGCGTTTTGATTCGTCCAAATATTCTTCGGTCAATACCTTTATACAACCGGCGATAGGTATCGAAATAATCGCTCCCACAATGCCAAAGACATAAATACCAATCGTTACTGCCGCGAGCACCAATAGAGGCGAAAGTTCAAGCTGGCGAGACTGGATAGCCGGACTCACGAAGTTATTTTCAATCTGCTGGTAGACGACGAAGAATATAAGGAAGGCAATAGCAGCACCGATTGAGTTGATACCGATAAGCAAGGCAATAATAAGTGCGCCGATTGCCGATCCAAATAGTGGAATCAGCGAAGTAATGAAGGTAATGGCCGCTGTTGGAACCGCAAGGTTAGATGGCACGCTTTGTACAAATAGGCTGATGATGAATATCGTGAGGCCGGTGAAGACGGCGCCAATGGCCGCAACCACTAGCTGGCCCGTTACATATCCAGACACAACATGTACCATCCGACCAGTGGTCTTTCTATGGCGTATCATCCGCTCCTTGTCGCGGTACAAGCCCCATATTTTCTTCATCCAGCTTGGTCCTTCAACGAGCATCAAAAAGGCGAGTACGAGTGCCAAGAAAGTAGAAGCAATGAATCCAAATAGGGAGCCAATGCTACTGACGATAGTTGAACCAGCATTCGATGCGAATCCAGCTGCACTCTCCTTTATCGACTGCACTGTTTCATCCATCTGAGGACGTAAATTATACTCATCGATGGCACTATCGAGTTGTTTATAGCTAGACGTTGCTGTATCGACAAGCGTCGGCAATGTTTGCGCAAATTTGGCCGTTTGCTGAACGATAGGCGGCACTGCAAGGAATATAAACGTACCCAGCAACAGTACAATCGCCAAAAACGATATCAACGTGCTGATGATTCGGCTTTTACCTGGTAACAGTTTTGCCAACCGGCTGACGGGGCCATTTAGTGCTAGCGCCAAGAATAATGCTGCACCGAGAATAATTAGGCCAGTTCGGGCACTATAAATCATAAACCCGGCGAGCACGAAGCCAATCATTACCAGCCAGAATCGTACAAATGTCTGTGTTTCAATCTCTATTTTTGCTTTCATACCTGTAGTATACACGCATACCATCCCGGTGGCGAGACCAAGTAGTGAAGCGCCTATTCGAGTACGGCAATATAGGGAGCTTGCTTTGACTACTGACGCTTGGAAATGTATAGTAAGTATATGAATACTAGCAGCAAAGCAGTTGTCGGATCGCTCAGTTCGGCTACCGAAATCATCGGCGACAAATGGACACCAGAGCTTCTTCGTTACTTTATGAATGAGCGAATTGTTCGCTTCTGCCAGCTGCAAGACCTCGTTGGCAATATCAACCCTCGGACCCTTTCGGCACGCCTCGCCAAACTAGAGCAAGAGGGCATTATCATCAAACACCCCACCACAACCGAAAAGCGCTGCGACTACGTACTGAGCGAAAAGGGCAAAGCGCTTCTTCCGATATTAGTCAGTATGCAAGAGTGGTCGGCAATTTACGGCTAGCCTGTTAGCGCCAGCTCATTCTCAGGAAAAATTCAGCTAAAACGGTCTATACTAGTATCAGATGAGAATTTTAGTTATCGAAGATGAACACAAAATTGCTCGTGCCCTGAAACGAGCACTTGAGCAAGAGAGCTACGCGGTAGACGTCTGCTACGACGGTACCGATGGCAACGCCATGGCAACGACTGAACCGTACGACCTGGCGATTGTCGACCGCATGCTACCTGGCGACCACGACGGTTTAGCAATTGTTCAAAACATGCGCAACGAACGTATTCATACTCCCGTACTCTTTTTAACGGCACTCGGTCGCACAGACGACAAAACGGTTGGCCTCGATGCAGGAGCGGACGATTATCTGGTGAAACCATTTGCAATCGAAGAGCTACTCGCTCGCGTTCGCGCACTGTTGCGTCGCCCGGCGCAGCAACACAATGCAATCCTGACGGTCGACGATTTACAACTCGATACTGTTAATTATTCTGTGACTAGGGCAGGTAAAGATATCACCCTAACCCAAAAAGAGTTTGGTTTACTGGAGTACTTGATGCGCAACAAAAATCAGACACTTTCAAAAGATTCGATTATCGCTCACGTCTGGGATTACGATGCCGATATTTTGCCCAATACCGTCGAGGTCTATATAAAATACCTCCGAAACAAAATCGATATTCCGTTTAAATCAAACCTCATCAAAACGGTGCGTGGGTTTGGCTATAAGCTACACGGTACGTCGTGAAACAGCTCTTCGAATCGACAACGGTCAAACTCACCGGCTGGTATCTGCTGATTCTCATGAGTATTAGCTTGCTATTTAGCAGTATGATTTATCAGACCTCGATGAACGAAATCAGTGCTCGGTTCGATGCATTTGCCACCCGCGTTCAAGACAATGCGACCGAATACACCACGAAGGACATCGTTCAGTTCAATATATTTCGCAGCAACCAGATGCAGAAAAGCCAAGCCAATCTGCTGATTGCGCTGCTCTATACGAATATCGGCATTTTAGTTGTAGCCGGTCTAGGAAGCTATTTTTTGGCGCGTAAAAGCCTAAAGCCGATCGAAAAATCACACGAAGCGCAGTCACGGTTTACCAGCGATGCAAGCCACGAACTTCGCACGCCGCTGGCGGTGATGAAAAGTGAGCTTGAGGTGGCGCTTCGTAGCAAACGCCTGAGCGGCGAAGAGATGCGCGAGCTGCTTGAGAGTAATTTAGAGGAAGTGAATCGGCTGAGCGAACTGTCTTCGATGTTACTCGAATTGTCACGCTCAGAGATTTCGCAACTCGATATGGTTCCGCTCGATGTTGTCGCGCTGGTACGAAAAGTGATTCAATCTCAAGACAAATCTGCCACGAAACGGATTGTGCTCGAAACCGAAGCAAAAGCAGTCTTCATGAACGGTAATGCAGCCAGCCTCCAAGAACTGTTCGTGATCGTTATCGATAATGCACTGCGTTATAGCCCGCCAAAATCGGACGTTCGCATACACGTCTACATAAGCGGTGGCACCGTCGCCGTCAAAGTCAGTAATGAAGGTCCGGGCATTAGTGCTGAGGATCTACCGCATATTTTTGACAGGTTTTATCGCGGAGAAAAATCACGCACCTCACAAAAGCAGTCTGGATATGGATTGGGGCTTTCTTTGGCAAAAAATATAACAGAATTACATGAAGGTTCAGTGCGAATTGAGTCACAAAAAGACGAAATTACCTCTGTTATTATGTCGTTTAAAAAAATCTCCAAAAAATAGTCATTTCTTAAGGTTGATTTCAGGTACACGAGGCATACTAGCATCAGTAGCCAAGCATAACAGCTTTAGCTACACAGTAAAATTAATACGAAAACGGAGGCATCTATGTCTAATTCAAAAATAGTAATGCTCAGTAAAAAGGGTATGAAAGAACTTAAAAAAGCAGTACGGAAGCTCGAACACCGCCACGAACAGGCGCTTGCCGACGTTCGAAATCTAGACGGCGTTAACGATCACGAATCACGACTCGAACGCGTTGAGAAACTAGCCCAGCTTGAAATCATCGATAGTGAACTCAACGAAAAGCAACTTATTTTGGCAAACGCAAAACAATTTCCACGCAAGCGAGACGCACTGCGAGTCGCACTCGGTTCGGTGGTCGATCTCATTGATATGCAAGGACGCATGGTACGGTACACCATTGTCGACAGCATAGAAGCTGACCCCAGCGATGGTCGAATCTCGGCTGAAAGTCCACTCGGCCAAAACTTACTGGGTAAATCGATAGAAGAAACGATTCAATGGGGGAATGACATGCGCGCTCGACGTATGCAATTAATTGCAATCCATTAAGGCATCTACCTTCCCGCTCTATACGCCCGGCTTTTGCCGGGCGTATTTTTTTGCCCCGTGACGGTGGTCGAATCACATGATATATGGTATTCTGATATAGCTTTGAAGGACAAAAATCCTTCTTCGCCCATTATTGGGGTGTCGCCAAGTGGTAAGGCATCGGCTTTTGGTGCCGACATTCGGGGGTTCGAATCCCTCCACCCCAGCCACGCTAGAACCGGACTTTCATGTCCGGTTTTTGCGTGGCTAAAGAGGTTTAAATCTTCGGAGGAGTTTTGCAGATAAAGAATTCGAACGGTGCGATGCAAAGGTGTCTGATAAATGCCCCTCCTCTGTATCATCACTTCCGTTAGCCGTAAATAATTCAGTCAATTCGCGACTTTTATCGAACGCTACTGCGAGTCTAGATAAATGCTCAGGAACATTAAAACGTGCCATCTCCTCGTCAGATATGAACGCAATGTCTTCAGCATCATATCCAGCATAGCTAGGAAAATTGATAAATCCATTAGCAACGGGAAAACGGGGCGACAGCACCTTGCTATCTTTCGACCCACTAGTTATTGTATATAGACCAGATTCTTTATCAAATAATTCGTGAGCTATGCTCACAACCTCACTCTGCTGCAAGGACAGCTTATCATCAACCATAAGATCTGAAATTATTCCAGCGTATAACTCTGTAATCAGATTATCAGCGATCCTTTGACTTTTCTTACTCTGAATAGGTGCGTCCTCATAATGAGAAGTTCTGAAGTCATTTGGATGTTCCGCGAAGGAAATAGGACTAAAAACTGTTAGGGTAGACAGAGTGGTAGTTGGATCTTCTGCACCTTTATTGGCCATTGGGGAGGCCAAGATCTGCTTGGTACGGGGATCAGCGCCTACTATATAATGAGCTGAGTTGCTTTTATTGGGCTGAGTTATGTAAAAAAATGAGTTCGTTTGTTGCAATAATAATTCATCAATATGGAGACTTTCTAACTTCGAAGATCTTTTCCTATTGCCTTCATCAAATTGAATGGATTCTCCCGGTAGCGTCGCGATGAAACGGGAAATCAAAGTACGGTTATCAACATCATTTTCATGTTTTTCTCCACGTAGAGTTAAGATGTCAGCACCATTAAGCGCGAGTTCGGCTAATAAAGCATCCCTAAGTTGCTTGTAGTGAGGTGATAATGATCTGTCAAACTCATTATGGGCAAGTATAGCAAGTTCAGCAGCTTTTATATCCATATGCATATAATAGCATATTATATGAAATAATGCAATAGTCTAAGCTTCGGCTTGCATCCGTTATACCATCTGAGCATTATCCTAAAATTTGAAAAAATGGAGCAAGCTACTGTTGTTTAGCGCGCTCGTTCCTCTGGTTGTTAACCTTTAGCTTTTTTTTCAAAGCTCGCTTAATATCTGCACTGTGCCGGTTTCGGTTTTTAGCCACGTTGTTTCTCCTGTTATATTGCTCCTCATCATAGCGTACTGTGGTGAGTTTTACAATAAAATGTGATATTATAATACATATAAAGTGCAAATACTTACGCACTGAAGAATGAGGAACCATGACAATCCGGAATAAAAAGTTCTTTGAATCAGATGAAGGCATTACGCTACGCAAAGAGTTGGTAAAAATGAGCAACAGCGACAAGTATAATACACGCAGTATGTACACGTCGGTCGATAACACGCAGCTCAGTTTCGTCGACAAGCAAATGAACTACATGAGCCAATACCCAACCATGAACCGCTCTCAGTACGTACTCAACTTGAAATTAATGACCAAAATACGCTAGCAAATTACCAGCATATTGCTGAGGTTTCATCTGTTGCACGCTGCTGTCGGTACTATTGCGTGAATTACGCCGGAAACGTGTGTTTTTAGTACTTGATATCGTTTATTAGCAGGAGTACACTGTACGAATGACTATAGATTTAGACCCCAAACGATGCGAAATACGTGATGCCGCCAGAAAATACATCTCTGGGCTAGTAACAGGTCTCGCTTTAAAAGAAACCGTCGATACTAGCTATTCCCATGAAGACGATGAAGCAAATGCAGATACACAGGCGTAGCGCTAGTACTAGTTAGTCGTCAACCCTCTTAGCAGAGAGCAGTATCTAACCGAGACGAGGAAGCAACCACATGAAACTACAAGTCGGCGTAAAAGTATTAATCAAAAATTCACTGGGTGAATATCTGTTTATAAAACGCAGTAAATTGCTGGCATCTGACACATCGCCGTCGTGGGATATACCAGGTGGGCGAATAGGGCCGACAGAAACCCTTGGTAATGCGCTTCGTCGTGAACTACTAGAAGAAATAGGGCATGAACTCGACAGCGAACCGAGCATTCTACTGGCACAGGACATTTTCGTCGAGAAGCAACAGCTCCATGTGGTCCGATTGACCTACATAGTCGAAGAAGAGGTAGCAAACGTTACCCTGGGTGACGAACACACCGATTACGCGTGGTTTTCGCCTGAACGGTTGCGAGATATGAAGTTTGAGCCATATCTGCAAGAAGCACTCCAGCTACACGTGCTATAGCCGCGAGTAGGTAGCACTTTCGGTGATTATGATGTCGAGTGGTATGTCATGAGCATCGACCGGCACAGCACTATATTTTTGGCATTCGAATGCCACCCCAATCGTGTGCGCCTGTGGTTGCTGAACCAAGAATCGATCGTACCATCCTGCACCCATCCCGATTCGGTTACACAAATCGTCAAAGCCAAGTACCGGTACAAGTATTAGCTGGCAAGGCTGCGTCGGCAACAGGGCAGCTGCGTCTTGCGGCGAAGATATAATAGTAAGATCTGGAAACATCGTAGCGAGTTGATCGATAAGCGGGCGTGTGTCGACTTCATTCCACGCTGCATGTGATGTATAGACATGAACAATTCCTTCAAACTTGATTGTGTCGTCTTGAAGCAGTCGCCGAGCAATCAAACTGCTATATTGCGCTACGTCGTGGCTGCTCAATGCCATCCGACGGGTAACTAGTTCTTTCCTGAGACCGGCCTTATTCATCGCGCCCTGCATTGAGTACGTGATGTAGCGATGTCATAGGAATCTTCATACGTATTTTAGTGTAGCAAAATAACTACTAGTCGCGGTATACTTATGCTAATGCCACCTATACTCCATGCAGACCACCCGTTACGGATTTTCTTTTTTAGCGGACTTATCACCATCGCCGCATTGGTGTTTGTTGGCGTCGAGCTTGGTGTTGCGGCACTGATCGTTGCTATCGTCCTGATTCTTGTTGAAGTCATGTTTAGTTTCGACAACGCCATTATCAACGCAAAAGTCTTGATGACAATGAGTAGATTTTGGCAAACGATTTTCATTACCATCGGTATCCTCATCGCCGTCGTTGGTATGCGGCTTGTATTCCCGATACTGATTGTCATGATCACCGCCGGACTCGGCGCCGACGAAGTGATAAATTTGGCATTAAACCAGCCTGACCTTTATAGCGAAAAGCTCGAACAGTCTAAAGTCGCCATCTCGAGTTTTGGCGGTATGTTCTTGCTGATGCTATGCCTCCATTTCTTTTTTGACCCAAGCCGGAAAGTTCGCTGGATTTCAATCGTAGAAAAGCCATTACAACAGCTCGGACCATGGTGGACCTACGCGCTCGCATCACTCATGGTTCTGCTAGTCATCTCGTTTGCACCGTTTAATAGCCATCCAACCGAGACATTATTCGCTGGGATGATGGGTATCATCACCTACATGGGCATACATGGCCTTGCCGATCTATTTACTCGCAAGCAAATGATAAGTGAAGGAACAGGGAAGATGGTCGTCAAAACAGGTATGGCCGGATTCATGTCATTTATTTACCTCGAGGTACTCGATGCCAGCTTTAGCTTCGACAGCGTCATCGGGGCATTCGCTATCACCCAAGACGTTGTCCTTATTGCTATCGGTCTTGGCATCGGCGCTCTGTGGGTGCGAAGTCTGACTATCTTTATGGTTCGCAAACAAGTGCTACACGCATATCGCTACCTCGAGCATGGCGCGCACTATACCATTGGTATTCTTGCTGCATTTTTACTATCTGGCATGTTCATTCACATTCCAGAAGCTGTGGCAGGTATTACCGGCCTGGCTGTCGTCGGACTCTCGATTGCCAGCTCTATAGCGGCAACAAAACGCGACGCGCTCGCTAAATAGTCTTTATGCGCCTGTAGGCAAACTTTGTTGCAAGTCGCCACCCGCGTTTTGCATCGGTATCATACTGGTATATTTCGCCGTTTTTAACTTCTAAAATCTGGACGAGTGCCGGCTTGTAGGGAGCGAGTGTCCGGTAGTACATCAAGTCTTCGTCAGAGGGATTGGTGCGTCCGGGAAACACTTCCCGGAATTTTTCGTTGGCAATTGTATCGAAATAATGCGCATGTCCTTTAGGCGGTACGTACATTTCTGCAACGAATCCCATGCGACTAATAATTTTTTTGACGTCGGCAAGTGTCAGTCGTGACTGTCCGTCGATATACACCATCAGTTCCTTCTTTTGTGTCAAAAATACTGTAGCCACTGAGGTTCGAGAGACAGGAACTTCGCGTGCAATCACGTGCTTCACGTCGAAGGTACGTCCAAACTTGCCCTTAGCATTTTGCTCAAGCGCAAGATCGTCGTAGATTTCAGCATTCATACTCTATATTATTGCGCTGAAGGCGAAAACTTGCAACCACTACTGGTACAATAGAAATATATGGACTTTACTTCACGCTACAAGAAGCTCAATGCCGCGCAGAAAGAAGCAGTCGATGCAATAGACGGCCCACTGATGGTTGTTGCCGGGCCGGGAACTGGCAAGACAGAGCTTCTCAGTATGCGAGCGGCCAACATTTTAGCGTCGACAGATACGCTGCCGCAAAATATATTGTGTCTAACCTTTACCGAAAGCGGCGCCAACGCAATGCGCGCTCGACTGTTTGAAATCATCGGCAGTAGCGCCTACAAAGTGGCGATTCACACGTTTCACAGCTTTGGTAGCGAGATCATCAACCAAAACGGCGATTACTTCTACAACAACGCGCATTTTTTACCCGCAAGCGATTTGAATATCTACGAAATACTTCGTGGCATTTTTGAAGAGCTCGATCATACAAACCCACTGTCATCAATGATGAACGATGAATACACGCATTTACGTGACAGTATGCAGGTTATTTCGGAGCTGAAAAAAAGTGGCCTTACCAGTGATGAACTACTTGCTGTCATCGACGATAACGAACGGGTTCTCGACAGCTGTGAAACTCAGCTGAGCCAATTATTTGCAAATCGAGTTTCTAAACAATTCAAAGACACACTATCTACCGTTGCGACGACCGTTGCTGAGCTGCCTATCAAGTCGTTGCCTCCAGGTATACACTCCTTGGTCGAAACACTTGCACTCAGCATTTCTCATGCGGTCGATGCCGCCAGTGACGATGATTCTACCAAGCCGATCACGGCCTGGCGAAACCGCTGGATGGAAAAAAATAGTGACAACGTATTCGTGTTTAAAGATCGAAAACGTATGAAGAAACTACGTTCGCTGAGCTTTATTTACTACCAGTACCTCGTTCAGATGCAAGAGAAGCAGCTATTCGATTTCGATGACATGGTACTGCGCGTAGTACACGCACTCGAAGTCTTCGACGAACTACGGTTTAACCTCCAAGAAAAGTACCAATACGTCATGGTCGACGAGTTCCAAGACACGAACCTTGCCCAGTCGCGATTGCTGCGCAGTTTAGCCGACAATCCCGTCAATGAAGGAGCACCCAACATCATGGTTGTTGGCGATGACGACCAAGCTATCTATAGTTTCCAGGGCGCGGAAATTAGTAATATTCTTGAATTCCGGAGTCTGTACGAATCGACAAAAACCGTAACGCTACGCGATAACTACCGCTCAGTCGAACCGGTATTGCAGAGTGCACGGGCAGTGATTGTACAGGGAGGCGAGCGACTCGAATCATACCTGCCAGACATCGATAAAACTCTCCAGGCCCGGCATACTTCAACGCTACAAGATGTACGGCGTCACGAGTTCACGCAGCCACACGAAGAACGACAATGGATTGCCTCGTCGATTGAAAGAAGCATCGCAGACGGACAATCACCAGCTTCAATCGCCGTCATCGCGCGCAGGCATCACGAACTGGTTTCGTTGCTCCCGTATTTTGCGAGCGCAGGCATCAACGTAAATTACGAGCGACGAGAAAATGTTCTGGAAAGTGACGTTGTTGTTCAACTAGTTTTACTCGGCTCAATCGTACAAGCACTCGCCGACGAACGACACGACGAAGCGAACGCATTGTTACCAAAATTGCTAGCTCATCCGGCGTGGGGGTGTGACCCGATTGAGCTTTGGAAACTGAGCTTAGAAGCTTCGAAAACCCGTACCTCATGGATGGAAGTCATGGAACACCATCAGACATTTTCTTCATTACATCACTGGCTGATTGCCCTCGCCGTTGAAAGTGTCGTGTCGCCACTCGAACCGCTGCTCGACCGATTGATTGGTACCACGCCAGATGAAGCAACGACCGAAGGATTGTTCACCTCACCACTATTTGCGTACTTCTTCGCCGGCGATACTCTTGATAACAACCCAGGGCAATATATTCGCCTACTCGATGCCTTGCAGGCAATCCGTAGCAAGTTGCGTGACTACGCCGATGATACAGCACTGACATTGCAGGACTTCCTTGAATTTATTGAACTGCACGCAAAACTCGGTACCAGTATTACAGCAATTCGTTCGGTCGGTGATGACGCCGCTGATGCGATTCATCTCATGACCGCACACAAATCGAAGGGCTTAGAGTTCGACACAGTCTATATACACGGTGCCATCGATTCGGCGTGGGGAGAACGAGTACGGAGTCGGAGTCGTTCGATTGGGTATCCGGAAAATCTACCGCTCCTACCACCCGGTGATTCGTACGACGAACGACTACGGCTATTTTTCGTCGCAATGACAAGAGCAAAAAATCAACTGTATATTTCGTCGAGTTCAGCAGATGAGAACGGTAAGTCTCAGTTGCTGGCAAGCTTTTTGACAACCAGTGACGTTGCCGCTGACCAACACGAGGCAACAACCGACCCAGCTCAGCGACAAGAACTCGCCGAAAAAGCATGGTACCAGCCACTTATTTCTGTGCCTGGCACGACGCTACAATCGGAGCTTGCTTCAGTAGTAAAGAACTACAAGATTAGCGCAACGCATCTCAACACATTCCTCGACGTATCTCGTGGCGGACCGTCTGCATTCCTCGTGCACAACCTGCTTCGGTTTCCCCAGGCAATGAGTCCAAATGCAGCCTATGGATCAGCGGTGCATCGAACCCTGCAACGGGCGCACGCACATCTTTCGAGTAGTGGTAAACGACGACCGGTCGAAGATCTCCTCAGTGATTTCGACGCAAGCCTGCGTTCAATGCATATGAGCACGAAAGATTTTGATTTTTACCTCAAACGCGGTAGCGACTACTTGCAGTTGTTCTTCGACAAACAGTACGACTCCTTTACGACCTCCCAACAACCAGAACTTAGTTTTTCAAACCAGCAGAGCAGAATTGGCGACGCCCATCTGACGGGGTCTCTCGACGTTGTCTCGGTGAATCCAGAAGACAAGACAATTGGTGTTGTCGACTACAAAACCGGCAAGCCTTCTCTTAGTTGGAAAGGGAAGACTGATTTTGAAAAAATAAAGCTCCATAAATACCGACAGCAACTGATGTTTTACAAATTGCTTGTTGAGAATTCTCGCGATTATAGTACCTACACAGTCAACTCGTCGAGCTTGAGTTTTGTCGAACCAACGACCAGTGACAAACATGTATCGCTCGCGGTCGAATTTGATGACGACGAATTACTAGAATTTTCTCGACTGGTCCAAGCTGTGTACAAGCGAATTGTAGCGCTTGATTTTCCCGATGTATCGTCGTTTAGTCAGGACTTCAAAGGCATGCAGGCGTTTGAGATGTCACTGATTGAAGAATAACCAAATACGATTTTGTATTTTTTATGGTATAATAAAAGTTACAAATAATAACACAAAAAGGAGAACGAAGATGAGAACAACAGTTGATACCGCACCAGCGCCAAGCGTGAGCCATAGTGAAGCCCATCATACTAATGATGAAGCTATGCGCGCGTATCTAGAATACCTAGAAAAATCTTTTGTTTCACATGCTGGGGAAACAGCACTTGTCGCATCGGGATACGAAGATGCATTCGAGGAAGTGCGCGACGGTACTCGTTTCGTTCCTGGCGTTGAGTAACCGAAGATGTCAAATATCTGGCAAGACCTGCCCCAACCTTTCTTTATTCTTGCACCGATGGAAGCCGTCACCGACGTCGTGTTTCGTCATGTCATAGCTAGTGCAGCAGCGCCAGATTTGTATTTTAGCGAATTTACCAATGCGACTGGTTGGGTGCATGCTGGCGAAAAAGCCATCGGTGGTAGACTCTATAAAACAGACGATGAACAACCAATCATCGCCCAGATTTGGGGTGGCGAACCGGGTGATATGGTTCAGCTTGCTCACCACTGCAAAGAGCTCGGCTTCGATGGTATCGATATCAACATGGGTTGCCCTGCAAAAAGTGCCATTAAAAGTGGCGGTTCTGCGTTGATACTTAAGCCAGAACTTGCTGCCGAGTCAATTCAAGCCGCAAAAGTAGCTGGGTTACCAGTCAGTGTTAAGACACGGCTGGGCTATTCGAAAATCGACGAGTGGCGCGACTGGCTCACGCACATCTTCAAACAAGATATTGTAAACCTGACGATACATCTGCGTACGAAAAAAGAAATGAGCAAAGTCCCGGCGCACCATGAATTAATTCCAAAAATAATTAAGCTCCGCGATGCGGTAGCGCCACAAACTTTACTCACAATAAACGGCGACATCGAAGATAGAGCAGCGGGTGAAAAACTAGTTCGTGAAAACCCCGGGCTCAACGGCATCATGATTGGTAGGGGCGTATTCCATAATCCGTTCGCGTTTGAAGCAACTCCCAAAGAGCATCCGAAAGAAGAACTACTGAACCTACTCCGCACTCATTTAGATCTATACGACACATACGCTCATAAAACTGGTCGACCGTTTGAAACGCTGAAACGGTTCTTTAAAATATACGTCAGGAACTTTGACGGCGCGGCAGAAATGCGCGACCAGCTGATGAACAGCACTAGCACCAATCAAGTTCGTCAATTACTTACTGACTCCTCGTTTCACAAGTAAGCAAATTAGCTGCTCGTGGGTAATAGAGTTATACATATCGACCCACCGCCAAAATTGGAATAAACTCCTTGAATATTCGAGGTAAAATTAGGGTAGCTGCTTCCCGGATACGAGGGCTCGATTGGGCAAGAGCTTGATTCGACAGTGTACAATATACCAACTCGACTTGCTCCGTCCAACGTTATATTGTAGTTGGTACCATAGAAATATGCTCCGACGTATTTTCTTCCTGAGGCAGCCGATAACTGCTTTACGCTTGGCATAGGTACAGAATTACCCATGTAAGGCTTTAGCGCATTAGTCATAGTGGCCGCTGCAGCGTTACCAAGCACTGCATCAGAGTTCCTGCAGCCTACTTCAGTGCTAGAAAGTAAAGGATACGCATCACCTAAGCACATACCACCATTTGTAGGGAACGAACTATTGTCTATCGCGTACTGTTGAAGTGCTTTTTTTATGCATTTACTGCAGCCACGGTCTTTGAGTTTTCTGCACGCGCCTGTATGCCGTTATACGCTACGATGCTAATTGCTGCTAATATAGCAATGACGACTATGACGATTAAAAGTTCAACGATAGTAAAACCTCTACGTAAATTTTTGTGAAGTGCTACGATCTTGCTCATGCTTATAGCCTACCATCCCTAGCAGTTGTTTGACAAGAAGCTAGAACGCAGGAGGATGGATTACTTCAGCCTACTCAAGCCAAACTTGTGTTCTATCTGATGCTCAATATCTTCGTCGACAACCCCACGGTCGTGGAGGTAATGTAATGCATGCGCACCGGCTGCGTTGACAGCCCGACCAGCAAGCGTTGCTAGGTACAGTGACACCTCATCGGTATGTTTATCGAGTAGCTGGTCTACCTTTGCTGCAGAGCTCGAGCGGTAGGTGGCATATCGCGAAATAACTTTCTCATAAACATCCGGCAAAAAGACTGGCTTGTCGTGCTGCGTCTGCATGTCACCGATTACTTTGGTAACCTTACGAGCAAGTATCATCTGGGCCCGGTAATACTGAAGTTTTTCTTCTATCTTTGTTTCTTTCGGCTTTTTGCCTAGTGGCGTCTGCATGACTTGGACTAATCTATCGAATATATCTTTCCTATCGATATATTTCGAAGGGTCGATTGCATCGTGCTGCGCGTACTCAATTTTTTCTTTTTGCAAGTTCAGCTTACCGTTCAAGCGGCGGAAGGCAGGTTCCGATATCTCTTGGTTCACGTATAGTTGCTTCAGGGTATGGCTTTCGATTCGAATAGCAGTGAAATGAAGCGACTGTTCAAAGACTTTTTTGCCATGTTTATGAGTAAGATTGTTTCTATCGACGTATGCTTTTTCAATAGCGTCTTCAAGATTTTTCTTGAGCTTGGTGTACTCGCTCTCACGTACGAAACCGCGGGTTTTTTGGACTGAGAAACGCGATTCAGCATTCAGCAAATAGTAGACGCCCATGTCTGCTTCGTACGCTTCAAGTAGCGGTTCAGGCTCATCTAACCGGAGTTTGCGAATAATAGAACCCATCAGCGGCGCCTTAATAAAGAGTGTTGCTAGAATACAGCCAATCGTTAACGCGAGTAGAAAATCTTTGACCGGATACCCAGCTGTCCAGCCAGCTACTTCGAAGTTGTCGGGTATCAGCAGTACGATGATGATCGCGAGCGCGCCGCGCAGGCTACCCCACGAAAGTAGCAATTGCCACGAAGGTGGAATAGTTTCTTCAATCCTCAGCTTATTTAATGGCACGGTCACCGCATAGATGGCCACCACGCGCATTACTGCCACAACGACGATGGTCAGTAGGATTGGTAGTATCAGGCCAACGAAATCGACGTTCGCATTTGCAAATAGTAGTCCAGCTAGCAAAAACACCAACGAGTTCGCCATAAACGCAAAATGTTCAGTCACTTTCGTGAGGTATGTCTCGGCTTTGGGGCTAAGAATGTGACGCGAATAATTACCAAGGAACAAGGCGGCAACCGTGGTTGCGATGATAGATGAGACGTTGAACTGGATACCGAAAATGACGCTTTCATTGATTAACTCACTGAGAATGAATACGAAGTGGGCCGAAATGAGTAGCACGGTGGCGGCCACAAATTCGTTTGATTTCACAACACGTAAGGCGCGCGAAAATATTGCCGCCATGACAAGTCCAAACAATACTCCAAGAATGACCATTTCTAAGAATATGCCGACGCCTGAAATAACCGTACTAAATCCATCAAAACCGTTCTGGGCAACAGCCAAAATAACAAGAAATAATGCAACGGCCGTTCCATCGTTGAACAAACTCTCGCCTTCGAAAATCATCGACAATCGTTTGGGCGCGCCAAATTCTTTAAACATGGCCAGTACCGCCACCGGGTCTGTCGACGATATAATCGCACCAAAAAGAAGTACCACAATAAAGGGTACTTCAAGCCCGACAAACGGGAAGAGGATATAGAGTATGGTGGCAATACCGACCATGGATATAAGCAGCCCACCGACGGCGAGTGACGATATCGACCACACGTTGTCGACCATTCGCCGAATGTTCATGTTGAACGCCGACTCAAAAATGAGTATCGGCAAGAATATAAAGAAGAGCAGTTCCGGCGTCAGTGTGACTTCACCGAGGAACCCAAAGATACTATTTAAACCAGGCGTATTAACAACGGGGACTATGATAAGCCCGACCAGCACGAGCAATACGCTGTACGGTATTTTCAGTTTCTTTGATGCAAAAAAAGCTCCAGAGGCAATCACCAGCAAAGAGAGTACGGCTAGTACGGATTGAATTTCTATCATAGGTTCCTTAATGATACTCGCTTATGGTTTATCTGGCAACGCGCATGTCGATCTTAGCGGCGTTTGCGTCGTTTCAGACCAGCCACATCGAGACGGACTTGGTGTCGGTCGACAAGTGCAGAAGCTTTTTCGAGCTCAACTTGGTTCTTTGCGTTCGCTTTAAGCGCCAAGGCATTTTCGAGCGCCTTTTTGCTTTCCGCTTCAACAATATCTTCACCGCGGTCGGCTTCATCGACGAGGACTTTCACGCCAGTTTTCGTGATCTCCACGACGCCACCGCCGATAGCAAATAGCTCGAGGTGGTCATCGTTGTCACTCTTTTTAAACCGCACTGAAATAGCGCCAGGAACGGCAATCGAAACCAATGGCTCGTGCCCTGGGAAAATCGAAATCGGCCCAGCGGCAGTCGGCACCTGTACTTCATACACCTCTTTGTCCAGCTGGACGCCGAGAAGTGAAATGAGTTCAAACTTCATTAGTCTTTTTTCTCACTGAGTGGACCAGCTGCCATGTAGAACCAGCTTTCTGGTTTGTCGTCGTACTTACCAGCTAGGATGTCGTTAACATCTTTTACAGTGTCTTCGAGCTTAATGTACACACCATCGTTTCCGGTGAACTGCGTAGCCACGAAGAATGGTTGTGCAAAGAATCGTTGAATACGACGTGCACGGTTGACCGTTTGCTTTTGGTCGTCTGACAATTCTTCCATACCAAGGATCGCAATGATGTCTTGGAGTTCTTTGTACTGTTGTAGTACTTCCTGAGCGCCACGAGCGGCTTTGTAGTGTGCTTCACCGACGATTTCAGCATCAAGTGATGTTGATGAGCTATCGAGTACGTCAACAGCAGGGTAGATACCAATTTCTGTCAGACCACGGTTCATCACGATGGTTGCATCGAGGTGAGCAAACGTGGTTGCTGGCGCTGGGTCAGTCAAGTCGTCGGCAGGTACGTAGACGGCCTGCACTGAAGTAATAGAACCTTTTTTAGTAGAGGTAATACGTTCTTGCAAAGCACCCATTTCTTGCTGAAGGTTTGGCTGGTATCCCACAGCAGACGGCAATCGTCCAAGTAGGGCTGATACTTCAGAACCAGCTTGTGTGTATCGGTAGATGTTGTCAACAAAGAGCAACACGTCTTTTCCTTCGTCACGGAAGGCTTCAGCCATCGCAAGACCAGAAAGCGCTACACGAAGACGAGCTCCTGGAGGTTCGTTCATTTGTCCAAAGACAAGTGACGTCTTGCCAAGTACGCCGGCTTCTTCCATTTCGTAGTAGAGATCGTTTCCTTCACGGGTACGTTCACCAACACCGGCAAATACCGAGTTACCTGAGTGGAATTTTGCGATGTTGTTGATAAGTTCCTGGATAAGTACTGTTTTACCAACACCAGCACCGGCAAATAGTCCAGCTTTACCACCTTTTGTGAGTGGTGCGATAAGGTCGATGACTTTAATACCAGTTTCTAGGATTTCAGTTGTATTGCTCTGCTCTGATAGTGCAGGAGCTTCACGGTGAATTGGCGCAGTCTGCACGCCTGCAGCGAGTGGTTTACCGCCGTCGATGATTTCACCGGTGACGTTGAACATACGACCTTGGGTAGCTTCACCAACTGGCACGCTAATAGGTGCGCCTGTTGTTTCTACGCCGTCGCCGCGTTTTAGACCGTCTGTGCTGCTCATAGCGATTGCACGAACAGTATGTTCGTCGAGGTGCTGTGCAACCTCAAGCGTGATTGTTTTTAGTTTGTCGCGTTGGATTAGTAGCGCGTCGTAAATTCCTGGCAAATCATTACCGGCAAACTCTACGTCGACGACCACACCAACGACTTGGGTGATTGTTCCTGTATTCTTACTCATCAATTTCTCCTTTATTATCATTCCGGTTGTCTACTTTACTCAAATGAACTGCAAACGGACCAAATTGTCCTGACGGCAGTCGTACCCCCATACTATTGAGAGTATGAAACGCGAGCAAGGTCGAGCAAGCATTTGGATTCTTTTCTAGCAAACCTGAAGCATGGAAGCCTAGTATGTTCAAATCTGTCATTTCATTGCCTCCGCACCACCACTTATTTCTGCTAATTCTTGGGTGACTTCTGCTTGACGTGCTTTGTTCATCGCAAGCGTTAGGTCGTCGACCAAATCACCAGCGTTGTCAGTAGCGTTTTTCATGGCGATCATGCGCATGCTGTGCTCGCTGGCACGAGCATCGAGCAAGGCCTGGAACATCTGCGCACCGAGTAATCGATAGACGACGTTCTGCAGTACCGTTTCGGTATCTGGCTCAAACAGTGATTCATCAACTTCACCAGTTGACTCATCTACCGCAGCGCCAGCAGGCAAGAGTCGTTCGACTTTGGCGATTTGCTTGATACCATTGATAAACTCAGTAAAGATGACGTCGACAGCGTCGATGTCTTCGTTTGAGTACAATTTGAACGCCGTATCAAGTGCAGCTTGCATTTCGTTACCCTGAAGCTTGTCGGGCAAGTTTTCGTAGGCACCGAGTACATCATCGTTCTTAAGGCGAGCTGCGAGTTGTGATGCCTTTCGCCCTACAGATATAGTTGCGGTCTTGATACCGGATTTGTCGTCCGTGAGGAGTTCTTTGATATACAGTTTGCCTACGTTTGAATTATACGCACCAGCAAGACCTTTGTCGCTGGCAATCACGATGATGAGGCGTTTTTTGACAGTACGCACCTCAAATAGTGGGTGACCTTGTGTCGCACCCTGACGGGCTAGGTGCGACAAGATTTCACGCGCTGTATTGGTATATGGCGTAGTCGCTTTTGTTGCGTCTTGGGCGCGGCGCATCTTTGAAGCAGCGACCATTTGCATGGCTTTGGTAATTTGCTTGGTAGACTTTACCGAGCGGATACGTGACTTAAGCTGCTGCTGGCTAGCCATTGTTAGACCCTGTCTCTCCGGATATAAGCTTTAATAGCGTCTGCAACCGAAATACCATCTTGTACTTTTTGCTCAAAATCTGGCTCACCTTCGACAACTTCATCTTCGGGGGAGAAGCCCATCCCTCTAGCGATTGCTTCGCCTACCGCTCTCTTAGCAGCAAGGTCTTCTTCATCCCTCCGTGCAACGTTTTCTGAGTCTAAATAATCATTGAATCTTGCCATGTCAGTTAACCCTCGAAACCTTTCGCAGCAGCTTTACCAGCCTTCAATATCAACTTGCCAGACGGGCTATCAGCAGCGACTTTTTCGCCACCTTTGTTGAGCTCTTGCATTTCTTTTTTGTGATCTTTCCATAGGTTTGTTAGGAGTGCCGTCTGTGCGTCTTTGATTTTCGCAACAGTCACGTTGTCGAACAGACCCTGAGATACAGCAAAGATCGATGCAGATTGTTCCCAAATACCAGCTGGTTCGTATTGTGGCTGCTTCAGCAGCTCGGTCAGTCGTTGACCACGGTCGATTTGGCTTTTGGTTTCAGCATCGAGGTCTGAACCGAACTGAGCAAAGCTGGCAAGTTCGCGGAACTGTGAAAGACCAAGCTTGAGGTTTCCAGACACACTTTTTACGGCTTTTGTCTGTGCAGAACCACCAACACGAGATACTGAAAGTCCGGCTGAAATCGCTGGTCGAATACCTTGGTTGAAGAGGTCTGTTTCCATAAAGATCTGACCGTCAGTAATCGAAATGACGTTTGTCGGGATGTAGGCAGAAATGTCGCCAGCTTGGGTTTCAATAATCGGTAGAGCCGTCAGTGAGCCGTTACCAAGATCGTCGGAAAGTTTTGCTGAACGTTCGAGTAAGCGTGAGTGTAGGTAGAAGACGTCACCCGGGAACGCTTCACGTCCTGGTGGACGGCGAAGAAGTAGTGACATTTGTCGGTAGGCAACCGCGTGTTTTGAAAGATCGTCGTAAATCATCAACGCATGACCTTTGTTGTCACGGAAATATTCACCCATGGCAGTTCCTGCATATGGTGCGAGGTACAGTAGTGATGCCGGGTCGGATGGACCGGTCGCAACCACAATTGTCTGCTCCATAACACCTTCTTGCTTGAGGCGTTCAACCAGTCGAGCCACCTTTGATAGTTTCTGACCAATCGCAACATAAATGTTTACAACGCCAGTTTTTTGGCGGGCCTGGTTGATCATGGTGTCGATCGCCACGGCTGTTTTACCAGTTTGGCGGTCACCGATAATAAGCTCACGCTGGCCACGGCCGATAGGGAACATAGCGTCGATGCTCATGATGCCAGTCATCAGTGGTTCGTGGACTGATTTACGGCCCATAACGCCGATGGCTTCGCGTTCTACAGGATTACGGAGTTTCGTTTTGATAGCTGGGCCACCATCGAGTGGGCGACCAAGCGGGTCGACAACACGACCAAGCAGTTCTTCGCCAACTGGTACTTCAAGTACTTGTCCACGAAGTCGTACGGTGTTTCCGGCAGAAACCTGTGAGTCGTTTCCTAGAATAACCGCACCAATTTCGTCTTCCATAAGGTTCAATGCAAACGCTTCAACAACACCTTCACTGGTGTCGATTTCGAGCACTTCGCTGTACCCAGCGTTCGCAAGGCCGTGGACCCATGCCACGCCGTCACCAACACGGATAACAACACCCGCATCTTTCAGGCCTTCATTTTGCTCTAAGCCCGCAATTGCGTTCTTGAGCTCTTTTGATAATTCTTGTACTGCTATATCTGCCATAATAATTCCTCGCTTCTTGCCTTAGGCCATCAATTTCTCTAGTTTATTTCGCACTGTCGCGTCGATTTGTTTGTCGGGAGTCTCGAGCTTTACGCCGCCAATCACTGATTCATCGATCGTTTCATGGATGATAACGCTAGCGTTACTGCCATATTCTGATTTCACAAACGCTTCTATATCGCTTTTTGCTTCGTCTGAAAGTGGGCGAGCTGCAACCGCATTGACTAACACGGAGCCTTCAGAAAGCAGCGCAATTTCGATATCACGAATGATAAGTGACTGCTCGTGTGTTCGACGGGTATCGATAAGATACGCGCCGAGTTCGTGCATCACGTTCTTCGCCGGATCACCGCTCGCAAGCCGCTTTGCAGACCAGTTCGCGAGTTTACGTCGAGAAATCTTGGTAGCCATGTTAGCCGCGTGCCTCGTCGAGTGACTTCTTAAGCAGGGCACTGTCGAGCTTGCTATCCGCTGCATGTGCCGTTGCAATACTAGCGGCTTGCTTGACGAGCTCAAGAGTGTCTTTTTTCAAGATTTCACGAGCTTTCAAGATCTCTTTGTCGATACTCTCGTGAGCGTCGGCTACAATCCGTTCGCTCCGATTCTTTGCATTTTTCTCAGCTTTTTCAATAGCCGCTGTTGCTTCAGATTTGGCAGTTGCCACAATTTCTGCGGCAGCTGTACGGGCTTTTTTAAGCTCTGCTTCGACGCGCTGCTCAGCTTTTTCGGCTGTCTGTTTTGCTTCGTCTGCGGCTTTGGTGCTTTCTTCGATTTTTGCTTCACGCTCATCAATAATGCGCATGAAGACGGGGTAAACGTACTTCGCCAGTACAACTACCATCAACAAAAAGGCTATTCCTTGCAGAATAAGCAACGTAAAGTCGATGCCAAGGCCGTCTAAAATGCTTTCCTTTGGCTTCTCAGCTACAGCAGCGAATTGTTGTAGGAGAGGGCTCACCTTATTGTCCTGCAGCGATGAAGGCTACAACGATACCGATAATCGCAAGCGCGTCGGCGAAGACGATAGCGGTGATCATCAGTGTTCGAATGTCTGATAGTTTTTCGGGGTTACGTCCAAGTGCGTTTAATGCCGCTGCACCGATAAGTCCGATACCGAGCGCTGCACCGAGTGCAGGTAATGCGTATGCTAGTACGAATGCTAATTGATCCATGTGTTGTTACTCCTTTAGAGTTTATTAGTTTGTTACCGTTATTATACCATTTATCTTCTGAGCTGATGTCCCCACGAAATTACCAAATAAGTTTGGCTATACCGCGGGAGCATCAGCTTTCGCGTTAGAATGCTCAGAAGATGAATGATCAGATGAATCGTGGTCGCCGTGACTAGCTATGGCGAGGGAGGTGAAGATAAGCGTCAGAACAAAGAATACGTACGCCTGGATAAAGCCGATAAACAGCTCGAATAGCATAAAGAAGGGAAGGATGACGCTAGCGGCGTAGCTGGTAAGGAAGCCGATGAGGATGAGCAGCACTTCACCAGCAAAGGCGTTACCAAATAGACGGAAACTGAGGGCAATCGTACGGCTAAATTCGCCAATAAATTCGAGTAGTCCTTCAAACGCACCGATCGGGTTTTTTATCGGGTTCTTAAAATAGCGTTTGATGCTGCCAAATGCACCGTGTCGCTGGACGGCATATACTTGCGTCGTCACGAGTGTAATAACGGCGAGGGCGAACGTAAAGTTAAGATCGGCCGGAAGCGAGCGGAATAGTGGAATACCGTTGTATGTAATAGAGCCGACGCCAGGTAATACGCTCAACCAATAACAAATAAGCACCGTGAAGAACATGGTGATAGCAAGTGGGAATATCTTTCGCGCCATCTGTTTGTCGCCAATAATCTCTTGGGCTTGACCATAAAATCCTTCAAATGCCCACTGCACTAGCTTGGTGAGTGACGATTTTTTACCGCCAGCAGTCAATTGTTTTGCCACGAAAAAGAGAATCGCCAAGGTGATAGCGAAGCCGATAATACCAAATATGACTGAATTCGTAATAGCGATTGGCCCAAGCGAAAAGATCTCTTCGGCTTTGAGCTCGATATGAGGCTTTTTTGCTACTTCGGCTGCTTCTACTGCTGCAAAATTAAACATGCTGTTACTGTTACACCTTCTTGGATAATTGTTGTTTTATGAGATAGCCTGCAATGATTTAACCAATCACGAGTCCGGCAATAAATAGCCATGGAAACGAGTTGAATTCTTTGTCTGCATAGAATCCTGCAGTCATGAACCCAACGGTTGGTACAAACATACGCCAGGTCGTATCACCGAATGCTCCGAGCAATAAAATGACCGGCGATTTCGTCGGTTCTTCAGTGACCTCAGCTGTCGGTTTACCATCTGGTCTCATGTACACTAGAGAGTATAACAAATAACGAAACGATATTCTATAGTATGCCCCGAAAAATAAAACAGCCTGCACATATTCGCTACGTACCCGTCTCTGGGTGTGGTGAAAAAATGCGCTATAAAACCAAGAAACTGGCCGACGATGCGGCACGTCTCGGTGAGCTACGTGACTTTTCATTGCAGCTCGACACGTACCAGTGTCCATGGTGTCATGCCTGGCATCTAACGTCCGTCAAGGATACCCATCAACCGTAGTTTAGTGTACAATGTATAGTGAAATTGAATTAGTTAAGGAGAAGACATGAGTGATTCTACAGCAACCGTAACCGTCTACAGCACAACGTGGTGCGCATTTTGTAAAACTGAAAAACAATGGCTCGATAAATTGGGCGTCAAATACATTTCGAAGAACATCGAAGAAGACGAAGCGGCAAATAAAGAATTGCTCGACAAACTTGGTGGCAATTTCCAAGGCGTACCAGTAACCGATATTGCCGGCGAGATTATTCTTGGGTTCGACCGTCCAAAACTCCAGAAGGCGCTTGAGGCGAGTCAGCTATTGTCTTCAACATAGACAGTATACGAGCTATACATCCTGCTATATGGACATAAGCCCAATGATATAAGACGCGACGACTAAGTGCGCGCTAGGATATATGTTTCCAGACAAAATACCTCAAAACTTACTCGATTATAATCCGATGGCTCAAGGAAGTCCCGATGTGCCGTTTCACTTATTTTTACGTCGTGATCTGGAGATGAATCTTCCATCCAAGGATGACTCGCGAATGCATCTTTTACTTCTTGATGCTTCAGACTTCAGTGAAACAAGATACGAAAGCATCGATCGTGTAACGCTGAGTGTCAACGACAGCGAGGGTGACTATTCAGTTGATACATCAGTTGATGTTAGATTACCGGGAGAAATAGGGCCTCAAGATTTTTCGAAATTGATTACGACATATCTCAGCGAACTAGAGGCGCACCCTGTGTTTGAATCTCAATCCATTCGAGTTTCTCAACATCCAACGGGCCTCTATATTCTTACGCTGATGTCAGACGGAGCTCGGGTAGCCAGGGCTGAGCTCTACAAAAGAAACGGGTTATGCAAAATCCGAATGTCTCAAGAAACTCCTACAATTTCATCTACACACGATGTCTATGACTTGTTAGAGAACAGCGTTGCGGTACTTTCTAAAGTTTGTGAAGGCGTAGCCAAGGCGCACACTCCGACCGCCAAGGATGCCCAAAAGGTCGTGAACGTATTAATTGGTACGACGAGTAGAGGCACTGTCAGTGACTCTCAACTTTCATTGATGACATCGCTAGATGCATTTAACGTAGAGCACAATAGGTCAATAGTATTCGGGCCAGACACAAACGGTGGAAAACTAGATGCAGTGAGTGCCGATGCGAATACAATAGCCCGTGCGGTATTGGAAATTTTATCGATTCAGCAACGTACCCAAATCATGCAGCATGACATTGAGCTCGCTATCGACCGAGTAGCCTCTAGCAACGGGTAATTGCGAGTCGAAGCCGTATCATACAGATTGATTGACTATTTCTACGACATCCCCGCCAATAGCATTGCGGAAATAATCGTCGTGGCTAACGTACAATATCGCGCCGGCATATTTTTCGAGAGCTGTTTCTAACTCTTCAATAGATGGTAGGTCGAGGTGATTTGTCGGTTCGTCGAGAATCAGTAGTTGCGGTTCGTTTGCAAGCATCTGTATGACTTGTAGTCGAGCTTTTTGACCCCCAGATAGCCGTTCAACAGGGGTCATGCCATCACCTTCATTGAAGAGGTAATCGCTCATCAGCTGACGAATTTTTGTTTCTGAGATAGATAAATTCCTGTCGAGGTAAACGCGTTCAATCGCTTCTTTGAGGCTTAGTTTGAAATAATCTTTTGATACTTCTTGCTCGTATTGGCCTACGCGCATATGCCGGTCGAGTTCGACTTCGCCTTCATATATTGTTACTTCGGGGTTACCAAGCAAGGCTTTTATCATCGTCGTTTTACCGGCGCCGTTACGCCCACGAAGTTCTAACGCTTCACCTTCGCGAAGATCAATATTTACGTTTTCAAACAGCGGCGAATCGTATCCAAGACTGACTTTTTTCGCCGAAACGAGCACATGTTTCGAACGAGATTCATCGCTTTTAATATCCATACGAATATTTTTTGCTTTGAATTTTTGATACTGTCCAGCAACTTTATAGTTGAGGCTTTCGACCGAGTCTTTATCGATCCAAAAGGTTGGTTTTTCCTTTGCCTGAAGGTCGACGAGTTCTTTGCGTGAAACTTCCTCAAGCCGCTTGAACTTTTGAATCGTCTGCGGGTTGCGAGCTTTTTCTTTAAACCGTTGATACTCAATCACTTTTTGCTTGAGATTTACGATTCGTTTTTCAATTTGCTCAAATTCGTTCATAGCCGTGCCCGTCGAGTGCGCGTTCTGCTTTAAGTAGGCGTCGTAATTTCCCTTGAACGTTTGGTTTCCGCCGTCTTTTAATTCGACGATACGATCGACGTACTTCAAGACATCGCGGTCGTGCGTAATCACCAGCATCGCCTCAGGTGCTTGCTTCATCCAGTCGATGAATTGGTTTTTGGCAACATAATCCATGTGGTTTGTTGGCTCGTCGATAAGCGCAAGGTCTGCCTGTGAGTGCATTATTTTCACTACTTCAACGAGACGTTTTTGACCACCAGATAGGGTAGAGAACGCTCGGTGGGCAACATCGGGCAGCTGAAACGTGTCGAGCTCGCGCTCGATGTCACTTTCGATCTGATAAAATCCTTTATCGTCAAACCGACCCAACGCATCGGTGTATTCGGCAATTTTATCCATATCATCGCCCATCGTTTCTGGATACGTTTCGATGATTCGTGACAACGCCGGGTATTCAGGTAACCCGGCTAGGACATATTGCAGCACGGTTTGTTCACCAACGTCGTGGTGCTCCTGTGCAGTTGCGACGACCGTCAGCCCCCGCTTGTAGACGATATCGCCAGTGAAGTCTGTATCGGTGCTAGCTAAGATGCCAAACAGTGTCGATTTACCCACGCCATTTCGTCCTACGACGCCGACCTTCTCTTTGGTATCTAAAGAAAATTTGATGTTTTTCATCAACGTTTTAGGTCCGAATGATTTTTCGGTGATTGAAATATCGGCAATCATAGTGACTTACTATAACAGAGGTGCTCTCTATTTACCATTTCGCGTTCATCGCCGAGGCTACAGTGCGTCGACGTGTTTTTCGACCGAGAGTGTTTTGTAGGTTTGTTCAAGTTGCTGTACCAATTCGGAGCGATCGAATTCTTTGCTTACTTGTATCGATGCACGCGACATTGTTTTCCGTTTTACATCGTCGGCCAGTAGTTCGTCAAATACTTTTGCAAAGTCTTCGCCTTCGATGCCGTCGGTCAGCATACTATTTTCGGGAGTTAAGGCTTCGGTAAGTTTTTCGTCGCAGTACACGACTGGCAGTCCACTCGCGATCGCTTCAAGTATCGACATAGGTTGGTTGTCGAAGTGGTATGAAGCAAGCGTAAAAATATCGGATTGTTTTAAAATTGCCGCTACATCTTCTGGGGGCAGTAGACCAGTAAACACCACCTTGTCGCCAACATTCATCTCGTCGGCTTTTCGTTTCAAATTCTTACATTCTGGACCGTCGCCGACCAAAATAAGTTTTGTATTTTTTGTCTTCAAATGCTGCAAGGAATCTATCAACACTCGTTGGCGTTTTTCACCGCTGACACGCGCCACCGACACAATAAATTTTTCACCCGGCTTCTTAGTGAGCGGAGAATCAGAACTTTTTGCTTGTTCGTAGCGCTCCAAGCTAATGCCGTTTGGCATAATATGAAGCGGGATAGTTGCGCCGCTTTCGAGCAGCGTTTCGAGTAAATGCTGCGAGGGCGCAATACCAAAATCTGCTTGGTCAACGCACGCAGCAATCAGACGCCAACCTTGGCGTTTTCGTATTTCACCACGTTCGTAGCTACTCAATTCGAGAATTTCTTTCGCACTCGAGAACGGTAGTATTGGCTTTTGCTTATATACAAACGGGAATCCGACCGACGCAGCGATGAGTCCTGCGGTTACCGCAGTAGGGTAGTCGTCGAGCAGTTCGGAGAATAGCGTATGTACAGTAGTGACGTGTGGTATGTTTTGCTTTTTGGCGACTAAGCCGGCAATCACAAATAAATAAAATTGCGTATGACTATGTACAATGTCGAAGTCATATTTATATAATTTGCGTGCGATTCCTGGGTAGAGCAGTGAAACCGGACGTTTGTCAAAAATATACGACATGACCGACGGCATGCGGATCACATGATCATCATTGTCGACATAATTCTTCGTCTTTGGTTTTGGAGCAATAATATAGACTTCATGCCCAAGTTCTTCTAATGCCTGCCGATAGTTTTGAATCGACGTAGTAACGCCGTGGACATAGGGAAGGTAATCATCTGTAAAAAAAGCTATCTTCATAAGGAGTTTATTTTAGTAAACATATGCCATTATACCAGCTTACGCGGCAACTCGAGCTATATCGTTTACTTGTGCAGGGAAGTAAAAACTGTACGGATGAGACTGGGTCTTCATATGCCGACGTTCAGCATCAGCACCCGCATTTCTAAAGCGACTCATCATACCATTATCACCAATATCAGTACTAACACGACTCTGTCCGCCAGACGTCAAAAGCACAGGCATACCTGGTCGATCAGCCAGATACTCAAAATCGTCTGCATCGGCAAAGAGGGTACCGCGAGCAATCGCAGCGCCGTAGATCAAGTTGCCAAACACTCCTCGAGCGAGACGACGGTTATAGTTCATTGGGCTCTCCCATATATCGCGGAGTGCTTTAGGCATTTCGTCTAAGTACGCGTCCTGATGCGTAAATTCTTGGCTCATGACAGTCGCTAGCTCGCGGACTGACCGCTTAGTCGCATTTGCAGTTTCCGACAGTGACATCCCAACAATAGGGACCCCCACTTCAGAAGCGGCACCCACTAGTGCGCCAGCATGAGCCACGCCCATAGATTGTCCAGCAAGTATGACTTCAGGCTTATCAATACCGGTAGCCGCAATACTTTGCAATGCCGCGGCAAGAACTGCTCTCCCAGTTTTCTTAAATGATCCTGTGGTTATGAGTTCATGTCGCTGTTCCAAGCTTATCCCGTGTGGTACAAAATGCTCGCGCTCGGGCCGAAACCGTATATCGTCGATTCCTGGACTATTCACTCGTACGACTGGAAGCCCTGTGGCGTCGGCTGTCATTGCATCAAACATATAGTTTTCTGGACGCCCGCCGTCATCAGACCACGGTAGACTAGTGACAATCACCTTATCGGACGCCAAACCTCCGAGCGGACGGGTGATGCTCGTTCGAAGCCTCTGTTCGCGGAGCTCCCCAAACCCAGTCGCAAAATAATCAGTTTCGCTCCCGCTCATAATTTCACGTATTCGCGACAATACATCTGGATCGTCTATATCGGGGGTCAGTGACGTATCTATTTCGTCAAAGTCTGGAGCTTCTTGAATTCGCTTAGCCATAGTGAACTATATTTTACTACGTATACGCTTATTTGTCAATATATGTCGTGACTACGTTCACTCCTTCGATGTGCACCAAGTGTCCGCAGTTGTCTATCGTAATGACCCGTTCCTCACCGATGATATTCTTCATATGGGCGTGCACATTCTTGGGAGCAATTTCGTCAGCGTCTCCTGAGAATGATCGTGTTCGGCGAGCAATGTGCAGCGGTAATTTTTTAGACAGAGGGCTGGCGGCATAATGTGCTGGCATGAGCGCGAGAAATGCGTACCGATGGTTTACTAAATGCCCCTCGCTACGAATGCTCTCGCTAACCCTAGACCGTAGCACCGTGTTCCGTGAGTCTCCAAGCAGGACGGATATCCGCAGCGGCTCGACTAGGCGATTTTCGTAGTACAGCACTCGCGCGATACGGTCAGGTACACCAGCTGTCAGTCGTTCGAGCCGGTAGTACAGCGGTGGAATAGTCGGAATCGGAGCCGTCAATATCATCTGCGATTTTCCGCGAAGTCCAAATTTGTGCGTATAGGCAACCGCTACGCTACAGCCGAATGAATTACCAACCAATACAAAATCGCCCTTTGGGATAAGTCGGGCAATAACACCATCAAGCCAATCAACCACATCATCGAAAGTCCGAATCTGTATTTCATCACTAGCACCATGCCCAGGCAAGTCGATAGCAATCACATGCCTTCCTTGCTCTGCCCATACACCCGCCATTTGAAACATCGAGTAGTGCGTACCGGTCAGACCATGGACCACAAATATAGGTTTCGATGCGCCCCGGTTTGCTTCGGCATAATGCACATTTTTACCAGCAATTTCAATATCAATTTCCTTAAAATTTTTAGCAAGCGCTCGTAACGTTTTCATCGCTGTGACTTTTCTTTGATAACCGCTTCGTACAACTGAACCATTTTTTTCGTTTGTACGGACTGACGTATAAAATCTTTGCCATCGCGCATACCACGCTTGAGGCTTGTGTATATCGCGGGATCATCGTAGACACGTGAGACCGCCTCTGCAAGCAATGCGGCGGTTGGGCCCGCTGATAGTACCGCACCGTTAGTAGGCATACCTTCCGCAAGCTTTGGGTCACAAAAAATCACAGGGACTTCAGCGGCAACTGACTCGAAAAGAACCATCGGCTGATTGTCGAAACCGTCCGAAGTGTACACAAGCAGGTCGGACTGTCGAATAAGCTCGATACTGTCTGAAGCCGCGTATTTTCCGTGCAAGACGACGGTATCGGACAATTTATGCGCTTCGATGAACGCTTTGCATGCATCTAGCTGATCACCTTCACCGTACATCGATGCACGAAAAGGGATCGTCAATTTCGTTAACATTTCTAAGAATAAAAGTGGTTGTTTTTCATGTGATACTCGACTCGCCCAGGCAAGAGTGATGGTTGGGCGTACGGGTGAAATACGGTCGGATATGTGTACAGAATCAATGACTGCGTCTTTCAACCCGTTTGATATCGTGTGAACTTTTTTTGGATTCAGTCCATGATGGATAAACAGTTCGGTCAGGTGCGCAGATGGTATCGTCACGGCATCTGCAACGTCGCACCGCCTCATCATAACGCCCCACATGTTTTTAGCAGTTCGCGACATATCACCCGTATTCTTCAAGGTTGGTTTTCGTTTGGTACGAAACTTATCAAAAGCAGCTACAACAGTTGACGCGACTGCAGGCAATTTCACCGATGACTCGAAGAACACGTCATCACGCCCATGCATGCTTTGCACAAGTGGAATGCCTAATCTTTGAGCAAGCGGTGCCGCAAGGTGACTCAGCAATTGGTCGGTGTGACAGTGGACGATATCGAATGGCCCATATGACGCCGCGATGTTTTCTAAATATCGTATGGTTACCCTAAACGGTGATATCATTGCAAATCCGTTTGGTCGTACAAAGGGCACGCTGGGTAAATGATATACACCGTCTTGCATAATGCCAGCCACTGTATCTTGCGCTGGGCAAAGGGTGATTACGTCATGACCTTGACGAGACAACTCATCAACTTGTGCATTCACGGAGGTCAGTACGCCGCCACTAGTATGTAAGGCATAATCGACTAAAAATAATATTCGCATACTTAATCTAGTTTAAACCATATTGCAGCTAAGCAGCATTTCTGAGTACACTTTCGTGTTGAGTATATGCTTTGCGGAGCCCAGACGAATACGCAGTCGGGAACGATGCAGGGCTACAATGCGGGACGTCCGGTATACTAAACTCTCTAAACGGTACACCAGCTGATTCTGTCGCAGCGCGCCACTGAGGAATTGCTGTTTCGTGATGTACGATTTCATCAAGTTCACTTCCTAAAAATACCACTGATGATTGTGCCCGCAGGTCTTCAGCTGTTAGGCTTTTTTTATCGCGCAGCATCCTTGCTTGACCTGCGAGAAGTGACAACGGTATGTCGTTCGCCGCCGCTTGACCTGCTATCCAGGCGTCAATATCGACATCTGGACCTAACGGCTCAGACTCAGGGTCATCGTCAAAGTAGTTGAATCCGAGCGTTCTCAGTCCTGACTGGATTGTGTTAGAAGCAAAACCGACATGGTATTCTGCAAGCAGAGAAGCCTTGTCAAGAGCGGTATCGCTCATGAAAACTGGTGCATCGACAAGCGTCAGTGTCGAACGCGCTTCACGTGCATTAAATGTGCCTAGACGCTGCAGCTCGTTGGCTGCATCCAGTATTGTCCTGCCGCCCAGTGATAGCCCATGGAAGGCCACTGTGGCGATCCGTCGATTACGCACAAGTTCTTTTTGCACGGCAACTACTGTTTCTCCCACGAGGCGATCGAGCGAATAGCGTCCTGCACCACGAGGACCCACTAGCAGAGAAGGACCGTGCTGTGATATCTCGGGGTCTAGCTGAGCAGTCGCATCATCAATATCAGATAGTATACCCGGGTGAAACACGCTCAAGGTCGTACCGTCTCCATTTCGCCGCGTGGTGTGGATAGAGTCTGACAAAAATGGATACGAACCATAGTCACCTCCAATCAGTCCAACCCCTGCAGCACCTCCAATAGCCTTTAATAGCCCTCTACGAGAGATTCGCGGCCGTTCGCCATCTCCAGGTAACATATCTGTAGTCATATTGTAATATTATACTACAAAATAGTAAATTTTGCAACCCTAGCGTACTGTCGCGAGCGTTTGCGCTACATACGATGAAATAGGCTCGTACATCTCACTTTTTGTCATGTCCGCCGATGTATCGACTGTATACATATGCGAGCCAGCAGTAGGGGCAGCAGGAAGTACAACCAGTGGCGCGTCCTCGGGACGTACCAAACGTTCAACATCACGCGTCATATCGGCGTGGTTTCGTTCATTTACTTTCGTTACAAATTCATCGACTTCGTTCTTTTGTGCAGCATCTAGTTCGGCATATGGTGTTGCCGCATAGCCGAGTGTACGCCTGGCACCCACTTGAGCATCGCAGATAAAATAGAGACCTAGCGTGTACTCGCAGAGTCCTTTACGTAACATTTTACGCGCCTTACTTTCGAGCGACCGTCCGTCGAGTAAAATGACTTCAATGCCTTCTTCTCCAGCATCACGAAACCATTTCTCCATCAGTTCCATCGAAAATTGCTGCGCCAGCGGGCGGCCACCAATTTTGGCACTATTTTCTCCCACTTCATTGGTATATAGCAAGCCGTCGCGTTCTTCTTTATCCATGTGATAAACGTCTTTGACGAATTGGGTAGCGCTAGCAACGTTTGTAACGTCACTCAGATACGCATCAATTTCAACCGGTGAATCAACATTCACGCCAGCGCGTGCAGTGGCAACCACCAACGCACGAAACGTTTGGCCTCGGTCCATCAGCATGACATTGTAGCCACACTCGTCTCGCAAGTAATCTTTAGTTGCTTGAACAATCGTGCCTTTACCACTTCTGGCCTCGCCGTCAAACGTTATAAGTTTTGGTACAGTTTGTGAACCCATCTCGATAGACTATAGCAGTCAAGCTCTTTGTGAGCAATATAGTAAGTGATATACTCTTTCCAATGATTAGAACCCGTGAATCTACCGAGCTCATTGGAAAAATCTGTGCCGTCGCCACAACGGTAGTCGGTGCGTATATCGCTATTATCTCATTGAATAAATTTTTAGGGCTAGCGCTTATGGCAGCAGCTATGGTGTTCACACTCTTAATCTCTGGCAAATTTGCTCGTTACTACTCAGTCGTGATCCTCGCACTCAGTGTTATATGCTTATCTCCGGTTGATACGGATATCCGCCCACTTAGTATGTTAACCATGTCGACATTTCTTGCAGTCGCCGTAGGGCTGCCGCTTCTTATCACTCGCGTGGTATACAAAGAAAAGGTAATTCGTTTCCCAATAGGGAAGCATACATGGACCAAAGGACATATCGGGTACCTTCTACTCGCTGCTGTGCTCAGCTACTTACTGCTGCCACTCTGGATGTCGACGACGGGGGAGTATCAGAACTGGAGTGTCCCGCTAAATCCTAGAGATATCGGATTACTATTTTTAGGCACAAACGGGCTAGGCATATGGGACGAATTATTTTTTATCATTACCATTCTTGCACTCCTGCGCAGAATTATGCCATTTTGGCTCGCCAATCTTCTGCAAGCCTGCTTTTTCACGATATTTTTATACGAACTCGGTTTTCGTGGATGGGCTCCGCTCGCTATATACCCGTTCGCACTCTTGCAGGGAATTGTATTCCAGCGAACTGAAAATCTCCTCTATATTATCGCCATCCACCTGACTATCGATTTCGTACTCTTCCTCGCGCTCATCAACGCACATCATCCACAATATCTTAATATATTCATCACGTGATACTGCGTGATTGTGCCTTCGGTATTAGTTGTATATATGAAAAGAATACTCTGATACACTTATTACAGATATGAAATCGAAAAAAGATCAAGTCAAATCAACCCCGGGCGCTCTTGTTAATCGCAGAGCCCGGTTTGACTATGCACTCGATTCTAGCAACGAAATCATAGCTGGTATTTCGCTCACTGGCATGGAAGTCCGAGCCGCCCGTGATGGCCACGTCCAGCTAAAAGGGTCTTTTGTGACCGTGCGTAACAATGAGCTATGGCTCAATAACGCCAGCTTTAGCTTGAAACTAAACGAAAAAGGTCATGCCGACGCCCGAAGTGTCGACACCTCACCACGCAAACTACTCGCGAGCCGAAAGCAGATCGATAATTTTGTAAAACAGAAGCAGCAGGGAATGACAATTGTACCAACGAAGTTGATCACGAAAGGTAAGTTTATCAAGCTCGTTATCGCACTTGGTAAAGGCAAGAAGAATTATGACAAGCGTGAAACGTTAAAGCGCCGCGACCAAGATAGAGACGCGAAAAGGGCTATCAAATCTATAGATTTATAGCAATGTCATACTGTCTCCACAGGACTATTTAAACGATAAAATTATTTATATCTTATACGTCCTTAGAGCTGGCGGTTTTTTCTTCATACAATTTAGTTGCGATATCCATTGCAGAACTAAGCGTGCCGAACTTATTCCTAATTGTCTGAGCGGCGGGAAGTCCGTTTTCGGCGGTACACTCTCTTTTAGTTGGCTGGCGCCCGGCATGATGAAACATGAAACTGAGTATACTCTCGATAGTCGCTTCTTGAGAAAGATTGTATTTTGGTACAAACCCAGCTTCACTTAACGCAATCGACCAACTGCCAAATCTTCTCCTAATCGTCTCTAGGTCAGGTACTCCGCTGCCTTCGTGACTGCGTACGTCATCTGCTACTGGAGTTCGGTTAAGCGTATCCCCTAGATGCCTTATCGAGCCTAAAATATCTGCATCAGTATATTGTATTTCACCCATAATTATTTAACAATAAAACGTATATTTGCTAATGTCAATAGTCTATAATAATTTTATGAAGTTATACTCGTGGAACGTCAATGGAATTCGCGCCGTCCTCAACAAAGGAGCATTTCAAGAGTTTATTACTAAGCATGATCCAGATATTTTATGCTTACAAGAAACAAAGGCCCATCGAGACCAGTTTGAGCTCGATATGCCGCAGTATCATGAACATTTTTTTAGTGCAGTCAAAAAAGGCTATTCCAGTACGGCAATTTTTAGCAAAGAAAAACCGCTGCAATATAAAGATGGTTTTCCTGACGACTTAATTGAGAGATTCAACGTAACCGGCGACACGTATGGCAACCCAAACGACGAAGGCCGCGTGATCGCTGCCGAGTTTGAGAAATTTTGGGTGGTTACCGTCTATACACCAAATTCAAAAGGAGACCTCAGCCGTCTCGAGCTACGCCACAAGCACTGGGACAAAGCGTTTCTTGCGTATGTGCAGCAACTCGAGGAGACGAAGCCGGTATTGTTTTGTGGCGATTTGAATGTCGCGCACGCCGAGATTGATTTGGCGAATCCAAAACCAAACGTCGGTAAACACGGCTTTACCATCGAAGAACGAGAAGGTTTTGACAAGTTTCTCGAAGCTGGATTTGTCGATACCTTCCGCAGTGAATATCCAGACAAAACCGACGCCTACAGCTGGTGGACGCACTGGGCAAACGCCCGGGCACGAAACGTTGGGTGGCGAATAGATTACTGGCTCGCAAGCAAGGAAATTGCAAACAGCGTGAAAAATCCGCAGATCCATGCTGATGTAATGGGCTCCGACCACTGCCCAGTGAGCATAGAATTAGATGTCTAAAAAAATTGCAGCCTTCGACATAGATGGTACACTCTTCCGTTGGCAGCTGTACCATGAACTGGCATTTGAACTGAAAAAGCGAGGCGTGTTCGACACTGAAACCGCGCAGCGATTCGACACTATATTGACTAGCTGGAAGAAACGTTCAATCAGCTGGCACGAATACGAGCAAGAGTTATTCGGGAAATTCGAATCGCATCTAGCAAATATATCACCCGAAGAACTCAAAGATGCAGCCGCAGACGTTCTCACAAAATCGTCCGACAAAGTGTACCGCTATACGCAACAACTCGCTCACTCGCTGAAAGCTGATGGATACAAGCTCATCGCCATCACCGCATCACACCAAGAGATTGCCGAGCCATTTGCACTGCAACACGGGTTTGACGTGTGTATCGGACGTCAAAGTGAAGAAATAGACGGTGCCTACACGGGGAGTATTTCTCGTGATACGTATGGGCAAAAAGCCGCACTATTAGAGCAATATGTAACCGAGCACGATCTTACGTTCGCAGGCTCCGTTGCAGTCGGCGATAGCGCCAGTGACATCAGCATGCTCGAGATCGTCGAGCACCCCATTGCGTTCAACCCAAACGACGAACTATTTGCTCGCGCATCAGAGAAAAACTGGGAAATTGTTATCGAAAGAAAAAATATTGCCTACACCTTGCAGAAAGACACCAATGGACCATACCTACTGGCAAAAACAGACAGCTTCTAAGCCATTATTCCCGGATATCGAGTGGAATAAACCTGAACGTAAAAACCAAGCAGGAAAACTGCTCATTGTTGGTGGCAACAAGTTAGGATTCGCCGCTGTGGCCGAAAACTACCAAGCCGCAATTGATACCGGGGCAGGGGACGTCAAAGTATTAGTGCCCGACGCACTCAAAAAAACCATGCCAAAAACGCTTACAGATATATTGTATGCCCCGACTACCATGTCCGGCGGGCTGTCTAAAGAATCGCTTACGGAACTCGCCGCTTCAGCTGCGTGGGCAGACGGCGTACTATTGATTGGTGACGCCGGTCGTAATAGTGAAACTGCTATTTTGTACGAACAATTTATTCCTTCGTATAGCGGAATGCTGACCGTCACACGTGACGCAATCGATCTTGTAAAAAACAATCCGAGCATGCTCATTGAACGCAACAATACCCTTATCGTGGCTAGCTTTGCGCAACTACAGAAATTATTTCAGGGAGTGTACTACCCAAAGATGCTGACATTTAACATGCAGCTCTTACAGCTCGTCGAAGCATTGCACAAATTCACTATCACGTATCCGTGCACGATCATGACACTCCACAAGGATACGATTATAGTAGCTCATAACGGCGACGTCGTGACGCAGAAGTGGGAACAGCCGATGGCCATTTGGCGCGGCAATGTCGCCACGAATGCAGCTACGTATTGGCTCTGGCACCCGACCGAAAGTCTGAAATCGTGTGCTGCCTCTATTGCCTAAATAGTAGCAAGCTTTTATAATTACCCCACATGACAAAAGAACTTACTGCAAACAAGCTAACAATTTACCCTCTTAAATCTGCGGCAGGCGTAGATGTTGAATCGGCGCGCATCGGTCGGAACGGGCTGGTCGGCGATAGAACTCATATGGTGGTGGACCAGAACGGTAATTTCGTATCTGGCCGAAAGCACCCTGAAATGTCACGAATACAGGCGCAGATTGCCGAAAGAGGCCTCTCTCTATCGCTGCCTGGCAGTGAAGAACTTATTCCGGTGTATACGCCTCACGGTGAAGCAACGCGCATCATGACGTCAGTGCACGGCGACCCCGTGCCAGCCATCCGCCAAAATGAAGAGGCCGATGAATGGATTCGCGACCAGCTTGGTGGTGATTACAGGATAGTAGGTCTAGACCCAGACAACCATAGGCTGATACGAACACACCGACGTCAGACCAACACAACAAACCGAACAGGGTTTGCCGATGGCGCTCAAATATTAGCAACGTTCACTGAATCACTTGCAGCGCTCAACTCACATCTTGGCCCCGGGAATGAAGTGACAATGGAACGTTTAAGAGCCAATGCAGTTTTTAGTGGCGGTGAAGCCTGGACTGAAGATCAGATGAGGGAGATTGAAAGCGAGAATGGCGTCGTGCTCATTTCTAAGTGGGCGTGCTCACGCTGCGTGATGACCGAAAACATTCCCGAAAAAGGGATTCGCGATGAAAATACGAGGGTGCTAGCAGGCCTCAGAAATATAGGAAGGAAAGGTGTTGATGCGTTCGATCCGCAGAACCGAGGGGTATTTATAGGCGCAAATATGAGTGTTCCGATAGAATCGGTTGGTAAACAAATCTCACTCGGTGACGTATTCACCGTGACCGAACATTCTGAAACCCCGAATGTCATACTCCCTCATCATAACTAACACTCACTACGTAACTGTTTTGCTTACAATTTAAACCATGCAGATCGTAACACTTTACGTTGTTTAAGTAGTCCTTAAGCTTTCGTTTCGTACACTACCTACGTATTACTATGAACGTATAAAACGAAAGGCAAAAACACATGAACACAGTAACACGCGGAGTGCGTAATGCATTCCGTAATACCATACGAACGGGCTCGATAGTCCTTATTTTGAGCCTCAGTATTGGCTTAGTGATTGCTATGCTCTCGGCTAGACAAGCCGTCAATACAAAAATCGAAGCAGTAAAATCGAGTGTCGGAAATACGGTTTCGATATCACCAGCCGGAGTACGCGGCTTTGAAGGTGGCGGTGACCCACTCAATAACGCAGCGCTCACTGAAGTCGCCAACGTGCAGCATGTCTCAAGTGTTGCTCGCTCGCTGAGCGATCGTCTAACGACAGACGACACAACCGACCTTGAAAGCAGTGTTGAACTCGGTAGCTTAGGTCAACGAAGAGCTACGCAAAATACAGCTGGCGGCGAACCGCAAGGTGCGCAGGGAAATACGAATCGTCCAAATCCGCGTGTCTCAATTACCGTAACCGGTCTCGACGATGCAAGCAATCCAACCGCGTTTGGTGGTAGCACGATCGCCTGGACATCTGGGGCGGCACTCGAGACGACTAACGACGCGAACGAAGCGGTGATCGGTACTGCACTCGCCGAGAAAAATAGCCTCACGGTTGGCGATACATTCACGGCGTACGATGAACCGATAACTATCACCGGTATCTATGATGCCGGAACAACCTTCGCGAATAACGGCGTATTTATGTCGCTCGCAAGCTTGCAGCGGCTATCCGACCAGGACGAGAGTGTGACAGCTGCAACCGCAACAATCGATTCGATTGATAATCTTGCCGCGGCAACAACCACAATCATCAATACGCTTGGGGATACGGCCGATGTCACGAACAATCAAGAGACCGTCGAACAAACGATAGCGCCTCTTGAAAGTGTGAAAACGATTGCCGTATTTAGCTTGATTGGCGCCATCGTCGCCGGAGCCATCATCATCCTACTGACGATGGTAATGATAGTCAGAGAACGGCGCAGAGAAGTGGGAGTGATGAAAGCGATTGGCGCATCAAACGTTGGCATCATGAAGCAATTCATCGCCGAGTCTATGACGCTGACTACGCTCGCCCTCCTCGTCGGGACCGGCATAGGTATCGCTGCATCTGCACCGCTTGCGAACGTGTTGGTATCGACAACTTCCAGCGCAACCGAACAGTCCCAAGGACCAGGTCAAGGCCAGGGACGACGATCAGGTGGAACGGTCAATCGCGGACTACAAACAGCCACCGACATTCAATCGTCAGTCGGCACCGAAGCCTTGCTGTACGGCGTTGGCGCAACCTTATTGATCGCCATACTCGGCAGTGCCGTCCCGTCGCTCATGATCAGCAGAATTAAACCAGCAGAAGCTATGAGGAGTGAATAATATGATAACGGTAAACAATCTGACAAAAGAATTTTCACAAGGCGGTAGCGCTGTAAGGGCTGTAAATGATATCTCGTTTACAATCGACGAGGGGGCATTTGTATCGATCGTCGGTCGCAGCGGATCGGGAAAAAGTACCTTGCTGGGGCTGCTTGGGGCGCTCGATAGCCCAACGAGCGGGAGTATCGATATCGACGGAAAAGATATTGCGAAGCTGCGCGATAGCGCGCTAATACGATACCGTCGAAGCTCGATAGGATTTGTCTTTCAAAACTACAATCTTGTACCGAACCTCAGTGCAATCGAAAATGTTGTTCTGCCGATGGAATACAATGGCACACCGAATAAAGCAGCCCGAAAACGTGCGACACAGCTTCTCGACCAAGTCGGAATCTCTATAGAAAAACAAAACAGACGACCAGGAAAGCTATCTGGAGGTGAGCAACAGCGTGTATCGATCGCCCGAGCCTTGGCAAACAAACCGAAGCTGATCTTAGCAGATGAACCAACGGGAAACTTAGATACCGAGAACGGCGAAAAGATATTCAGTCTACTGCACAAGCTTTCGTCAAGTGAAAACACGACTATCGTGGTAGTGACCCATGACCAAGAAATAGCCGGTAAAACAGACCGAACATTCCGCCTACAAGACGGCTCGTTACTACGTAATAGCAAAAGGAAATAACAATGAAAAACAAGACAATTACTGTGAAAGAAATGAAAGAGACGCCGGCAGAAATCGAAACGAAACATATCAAAAAGATGAGCCGGCAGTATATGACGCATACAGTGATTGTACTCGTGCTCGCCGTGCTAGTAATTGGTTTCATGGCCGGCTTGATGGTAGGCAAGCTTTCTTCGAACGGCTCTACGAGTGATCGTCGTGATGGCTCGGGGCTACGCGACGGAAGTACACGCCAACGTGGCGGCCCGGGCATGCGAACCGCACCGCAAGCTGAGTAATCAAAGCTTTCTTTAAGCAAACTTTAATCTTCGGATTGCTATACTAGCTATATGAGAATACTTGTCGTAGAAGACGAACATAGAATTGCCCAGGCAATAAAGGAAGGGCTTGAGGAAGAGTCGTATGCCGTTGATGTCTGCTACGACGGTGAAGATGGCTACAACACCGCCGCGAACCAGGCGTACGACGTAATCATCCTCGATGTTATGATGCCAGAAATGAATGGCTACGACGTGTGCAAGAAACTTCGAGACAATGCGATTCATACACCTATTCTGATGTTAACGGCTAAAGACCAAGAAAAAGACATCGTGCATGGGCTCGATGCTGGTGCGGACGATTATCTCGCGAAGCCGTTTTCGTTCGAGGTACTGCTAGCCAGAATGCGCGCATTGCTGCGTCGGCCGCAACAAGAGCTTGGCACAACGTACGCCGTGTCGGATTTAAGCCTCGATACAGCAACAAAAGTAGTCACGCGTGCTGGAGAATCTGTCTCGCTATCGTCCAAAGAATTCGCTATTTTGCACTATCTGATGCGCAACAAAGACAGAGTTGTCAGTAAAGCCAGCATCACCAATCATGCATGGGATTTTGACGCCGATATTCTACCAAACACGGTCGAGGTATTCATAAACTATCTACGGGCTAAAGTTGATAAGCCGTTTGATAGCCAGTTGATCCAAACCGTACGTGGCTTTGGCTATAAAATTAGCGAGAAACCATAGATGACTAACTACTATCATCAAACCGTCTCGTTTTTACAATCGCGAACCGGCAAGCTAGCCCTGACGTACCTGGCAATCATCGTCAGTATGACGCTGATTTTTAGCGGCATCATTTACTCGGTTGCCGCCAGCCAATTCGACAGGCCACTTCGTCCAAAGATCAATAACCCCAGGTTGAATCTGCAGCGGCCAGAAGTTGAGCAGATACTAAAAGAGCGAGCCCAAGACGCGCGCATGGAGCTCATCACATCATTACTCTCGCTCAACTTAATATCGCTCTTTTTTGGTGCGCTGCTGAGTTATTATCTTGCGCGTAAAACGCTGCATCCTATCGAGCAAGCGCTTGAGGCCCAATCGCAATTCGTCAGCGACGCCAGCCACGAGCTACGAACGCCATTAACGGCACTTCAGGTGACAAACGAAGTCGCCTTGCGCAAGAAAAAACTTGAGCTACACGACGCAAAAGAATTGATTGCTTACAACCTCGATGAAACCATAAAATTACGCATGCTGACGAATTCGTTACTCGGCCTTGTGAAAGAAGAATCCGCCACTAGGGCAAAAAATAACGTCGACCTGCACGATGTGGCCCAAGAAACTATCGATTCGCTGTCTTCACTTGCTGAGCAGAAAAAAATCACCATCGATAATGCCGTCGCTCAAGGCACCTTGCACGTTAATAAAAAAGCCATCACGCAAGTACTCGGCATCTTGCTCGATAACGCGATAAAATACTCTCCGTCGTCATCACGTATATCTCTATATTCGACTGAAAAAAATGGTCAGTATGCGATTCACGTGCAAGACCAAGGCGGGGGAATCGCCAAAAAACATCAGACAAAAATATTTGATAGGTTTTACCGCGTTGATGAGTCGAGATCGAGTACACATACCCAGGGGACTGGGCTAGGACTGGCAATCGCGCAGACTATTTGCCAGCGGCAGAATATGCAACTTTCAATCGCAGCGTCTTCGAGCGATGGCACTACGTTCACGTTTGTTATTCGCAGATAGGCCTGATTAAAGCTAGTACCTATGGCATCAAGTACATTCGAAATACATGCGGCGATGCGTTCAAGTTCGCACCTGCTGGCTACCTAGCTTTTTTTGAACCGAAAAGTATTGCGGCCACTGCAGCAATCGTCACCATCATGAGTACTATACCTAGAGCCTTGTTGGTGCTTTCAATCAAGAAAAAGCCTTGCACTAAAACGATAATAAAGATGAAGGCAATTAGCCACATAATTTTGAATTTTTTAGTCATTCACGAATTATATCATGCACGTTGAATGCCGCAATAATCCCTGTAGAGTTCAGCACGTTAAATTATGAGCGGTACCGCGTAATGGCGCAGATATAACAGAGTAAATGTGATTATCAGCTAAGCTCGAGTACTTGTTTTGGTGAATCAGGGAAGTTAACTTCGTCCCACAGTGAAATCTTCGTTGGCCTACATACCCAATATGCACGACCAGTTAGCTTGTGCTCTTTTATCTCATCAAGATTATAATCTTTAATACCGAATTTATTCTGGTACAAATTATGCACGTAAACTAGTTCGTCGTCCGAAACTTCGTAAGCTTCGCCGACTATTTGCAAAGCCTGCTTTCGTTCTGTATCGCGCACTACCGTTACTGCTACTTTTGAGTCATTCTTAATTTCAACCGAATGTTGACGCTCACGAGCAGACATCCAGTAAAGGCTGAAGTCATTATCGGCTGCAAAATACACTGTGCAAATCCAGGGCTGGCCGTCCTTAACGGTTGCAAGCTGCATATGCGTATTATCTTTAAGGTACTGTTCGATAAGATAGTGAAGCTTCATATGAGTATTTTAACAAAATTGTTATAACGAAAGAATGTTTTGGGTATAGTACGGTGCAACAACCCTGGCTAGAACTTATTTAGCCAATTAGCGATATGTTCCTGATACAAGGCTAGCTCATCCGGGCTTGGATCATTCTTGTCAATCGTATGGTAAAGACCTTTAGCCACTATTTTCTCAGCCTCAAATGCGTTTACATATTCGTTCGTTGTTTCAGTGGGGATGATCTCATCAAACTCATGTACAACCACGAGAGTATTTCCTGTGAATTTTGATGCGCCTGCAAATAGTGGGTGTTTTGATAGCTCGTCTCGATTTTTCTTATAACGAATAGATTCTTGACGGTATGCGTCTAGATTATCTATCCTTGTTGACCATTTATCATAGAACTTTCCCGGTTTGTACAAAGCTGGTGCACGTAATACAAGATTATTGAATGTGCGGAATTGTACAAGCTGAGATGCCAAAAATCCTCCGTAACTAGAGCCGGATATAGAAATGACCGCATCGAGGTAATTTGCTTTCAGCCAATCAAACGCCACAGTAACTTCGAGTAGGTGTTGGGCTGGCGACGTGTCGCGTAGTTTAAACGGACTTTCGCCGTGCCCGCTGTAATCGAATGTGAGTACGGATGTTCCAGTAAGTTTAACCATTGCTTCAGCATGCATTTGCTGCCGTTTTTTTGTAGAGCTGTAACCTGGTAAAATAAGCAGTATTTTTGAATCGTTTAACCCTTGGTACCAATCGGCGGCAACTTCATATCCTAAACATTGAATTGTTAGTTTCATACATTAATAATAGCATTCGCATCCCTAATACTGATTTTTCCCTACGGACTAAAAAACAGATGCAACAATGCATCTGTCATTCCAATGTGGTACCGCGGACCGGACTTGAACCGGTACGTCCCGAAGGACACAAGATTTTGAGTCTGGCGTGTCTACCAATTCCACCACCGCGGCATATTACATTATTTTTGTAAATTTGTTTGTATTTGATTGTTCACTGTTTTCTACACCGACACGTGTCTACGATTATTTGCGTTCACGCAGACCACCACCGCGGCATATATGTTTTTTGTGAGGTATGTTTGTTTGCGAGTGCTAAAACACTCCTCGTATTGTACAATATAGGGGAGTGGGAATCTATAGACAATGAAACCAGACAATAATAAAACACCGCAAGTCGGCACAAATCAGCGACGAGTTGTTCTGCAACCTCCAAGTCGTGGCCAACCTCAGCAGCATGAAGCTGTTGCTTCGATGACGCGCGAACAAATCAATCAGATCTATTCTACGCAGGCACAGCGAGACGCCCAGAACGAGCCGCATACCCCGCAGCCGACTACGCCGATGCCAGTATCTACAGACGATTCAGCAAATGCGTACACCGCTGAGCATCAGCAGCAACATACTATTGCACCCGAGCAGTGGCAAAAATATCACAGTTCATGGCAAGACTATTACCAAAAATATTACGAACAATACTATGTTGGCGCCGTTTCACATGTGCACGAGAGCTATAAATCGCACGCCGAACAACTTCAGCAGAGTCATCGTGAGTCTGCGGCAAAAGCAGTGTCAGAGGAAACGATGTCCCAAGATGAAGCACTGCTCGACCTACGTTCCCAGCTGATTGGAAAAGTGCAGACATCGGCCAAGAAAGTGCGCAAAAGCCGGCACTTCGTTCCGCTTATATCTGCTGCGATGGTTTTACTGGTGTTCGGCTTCTTACAATACAATGCCGTTATTTTTTCATACGCCAATGCCTACGTCAGCCCGGGAAATATTGATCCGCAAAATATTATCGTTGACCCCAATGCGTCGTTGAAAGTCAGTAATGAATCAAAACTGATCATCCCAAAAATCAACGTCGATATTCCGGTGCAATACGAGAACACCATGGGGCGAAACACACAGGAAACCAACGATCTCCAGATGAAAGCACTCGAAACCGGAACTGCATGGTTTGGCTTTGCAGGAGCAAATGCTAAGCCAGGTCAAAATGGCAACTTTGGCATCGCCGGACATTCGAGTAACGACTTTACGGCCAAAGGCGTCGCAAAATTCGTATTTGCACCACTGCACGATCTTGATGAAGGCGACACTTTTTACATACACTACGAAGGAACTCGCTACACGTATTCGATTAGTGACATCAAAATAGTCGCTCCGAACGAGATTGGCGCCCTAAAAGTCGGTACGAAAAAACCAATGGTAACCCTGATAACCTGTACGCCTGTCGGCACAGCCAATTCACGACTTTTGGTATTTGCAGAGCAGGTCAGTCCCGCGCCAGCAACGGCAAAAGCAGCACCAAAAGCAACCGAACAATCAAACCAATCAGAACCAGAATTTACCGGCACAACGCCAACCGTATTTGAACGACTCTTCGGCGCAAACTAGATTAGTTATCGAGTATCATCGTAGATCGTTGCAACGTGAAGCCGGATTTATCTTTTGCAAATGTGTATAAATACTTACCGTTCTGGCTATAGCCAGCTGCGTGCCCGGCTTCTACAGCGGTGATATCCGCTTGATTCTCGCCATCATATTCGTACTGACGAAGCATGCCGCCGTTATCTAGATAGTAATGAAACTCATCGAGCCACTTGAGACTACCAAGCGCTTTCTGGTCTTCATCGGTTAGATTCGTCGTGGTGACGCTTTTTGACTCAACGTCATAATTCGTCACTGCCGACGGCTGTAAAATGCTAATCTGCTGGCCAATATCAAGCCGTCGCAGACTAACAGGTACACTATCGAGCTCGAGTGATAATACAAGCTTCAGGCTAACTGGCGTATCATCTGAGCTGCGGGGGAGTGACATCGTGCTTTGGACGATCATATTCTTACCGACAACCGTTGTCAGGTAATAGGTGTCGAAGTATTGCTGAATTTGGAACTGAACCGGCTGCTGCGTACTAATCCGGCGTACACTCTGTGGTTCCAGCTGGCTATCGAGTGTCAGATACCCGGTCTCAATCATATTTTTCCCGGCTGATCTCACGTAGACAATACTGCTACCAAACGATTTTATAACAGTGGTGTTCGTTAAGACCGCTTGCGATACACTGCCATTATCGCCATCTATAAGCCGGACAGAGCCGTCGCTGTAGCGGACAATCAGATCACGTGAGTTGCGCGGATCGGGTATTGCATCGATCGGCACGGCTTTTCCCTGTGGTGTGACGACAAAACTACTGTCTTTGCTGTCAACGTTCATAACGATTAGTTCGTGTTTTGTGCCATACGTATGATCAAGAATCGTCCGCCTTGTGCTGCCATTCCACTCTAAAAATCGGTATGAGTTGTTCTTTGCGACGGCAGTTTTGAGCGCCGAGAGGTCAAACGTTTCACTTTTTATGTCACCCGTTCGAATATCGTACCGTTCGACTACTGGCTTCGATGCATCGGGGAGCGTAGAAATAAAGCCGCTTTTTGGTTGCGCAAAGCTGTCTGCGACTGTCGGGATTGTACGTAACGCGACGGTCGTTATATCTCTCGGTACGAGCTTCGCCGAGTTCAGCCATAGTACCTCACCGGCCTTAATTGAAACGTTCTTTTGCCAAAGTTGGTACCCATCTTTTTCCATTTTCACAAGATACTCGCCGGGATTCACGGTTATTTTTGACGGCGTCTTATCCATCAGTTTCGCACTCCCGATTGTGACGCTGGCTTTGGTCGGTTCCGAAACAAATTGTACTAATCCGCCTTGTTGGATGACCCCAGTGGTTCTATTTAGCCGATAGCCGAGTAGAACGAGTACCGAAAAGGTGACGATGGCGAAGATGGTGCTGACCATAATAATGTAGCGAACGATCCGCCATTGCAGTGCTCGTCGTTTTTTTGCGTGTCTATTCATTCTGTTAGTATAGCAATCTCAACCCCGATTATCATTTTTACTTGCGCAATATGCTGCTAATGATTATTATGAAGATATACTTCTAAATCGTAGGTAGAGGAAATAGGGATGACAAAACAGAAAACAATTACAATAAACGGGATAGAGTACGATGCACATACTGGCTTAAAGATCGCAGCACATCAGCCAGCAACCGCATCAGTACGCGCACCAAAACAAACTATTCATTCGCACACGGTCCACAAACACGCGTCGCGAACTCAAACGCTCAACCGTTCACATGTGAAGGCACCAGTTCGCGCCAGCACGTCATCGCGGCCACAGTCAGCTGCCAAAACAGCCGTAGCGCACACGCAAAGTCCGATGATTCGTAAGTTTTCTGCAGCAACACCAAAGCCTACAACTACTCACAGAGCTGTCATTAGCGATATGGCGCCTATTAAACACCCGCTACAAACAAAAATCGCGCACACCCAACCGAAATCAGAACCTGCAAAACCACTGCACGCCCGGACTGTTAATCAGAAACCGACTCACCACGTGCAACCAAAGCCCGCCGCGCAAATAAAGCAGAGTGCTATCGCAAAAGCTATGGCCCAAGAAAAACCGACCAAAAAACAGAAAACATCATTTGCGAAACGACATCCACGATTGGTGAGTGCTGGATCGGCAAGTCTAGCAGTGGTGCTTTTAGCTGGCTACCTGACGTACGTCAATCTACCTAATCTATCGGTCCGCGTTGCCGCGGTTCAAGCGGGAATTGATGCCAGCTACCCGTCATATCATCCCTCTGGATATAGCCTAAATGGACCAGTTGCTTATAATGACGGCGAAGTAACCATGAGATTTGCCTCGAATGTAGGCTCCGAAGATTTTACCGTCAAGCAAACGAAAAGTAGCTGGGATTCATCTGCACTACTTGATAATTACGTGCAGCAGCGCAACGACGACTACATAACGTTCAATGATAGCGGGCTAACCATCTATGTGTACGACACAAACGCCGCATGGGTCAGTGGTGGCGTACTCCATACTATAGAAGGTGACGCACCGCTCACAAACGATCAGATCCGTCGTATTGCAACTAGCATGTGATTCAAAGGGGTATATAGTCATGTGGACATATCGAGCTAAGAAGAACCGCGGATTTACTATAGTTGAGCTGTTGATTGTCATAGTAGTTATTGCCATCTTGGCAGCTATTTCTATCGTTTCGTATAACGGCATACAGCAAAGAGCTCGCGATACCAGCAGAAAAAATGACGTAGCTGCAATCGCAAAAGCCCTGCATCTTTATAATATCGATAACGGCAATTACGCAACTTCCGGATGCGGGAATGGGGGTGGGAGTGGTTGGTTCGATTATACATACGGCACTAATACGCCCACGGTCGATTGTTTGATCAATGGAGGCTACTTATCTACTCGTTTACGCGATCCAAGTGGACTGAGAACCTGTGGCTCAGGTACCGATTGTCATGCCTATATAAAGATGACTTGCTCGGCTGGAACATTTATATACGTAAATCTAGAATCGACTCCGCTGAATAGCACCGCTGCGGACGGTACATGCAATCCTACTTACGACAGTGACTTCGGAATGGACTATATTGTAAAAGTTAACTAAAAACCTAGACTGATAGCTTTCAAAATTTGTTACAATAGCTTCAGTAATGACTGACATACGAACTCGTTTTGCTCCTAGCCCAACTGGCTATATGCACGTCGGCGGTATCCGCACGGCATTATTTGCCTATCTTTTGGCGCGTCAATCTGGCGGACAATTTATTTTGCGACTTGAGGACACGGACCAAAAGCGTGAAGTAGAAGGTTCTGCTGCGCACATTGTTGACTGCCTTAAAGCATTGGGACTGGAGTATGATGAAGGGCCAAGCTTGGGCGGGGACTACGGACCGTACAAACAGTCTGAACGGCTCGATATCTACAAAACCTGGGCACAGAAGCTTATCGATAGCGGCAGGGCGTATGCCGACCCGTATACGAGCGAAGAGGTTCAAGGCTTCAGAGAGCAAGCCCAGAAAGAAAAGCGCGCTTTTTTGTATCGTCATCACCGGCCAGAGAATCCTCCCGCATGGGACGGCACAACGCCGCTACGATTCAAATCCGATCCTCAGCCGTACCAATGGCACGATGAAGTAATGGGCGACCTATCGACCGGACCGGAAGTGATCGATGACTTTATTCTTATGAAATCCGATGGCTATCCGACCTACAACTTTGCCCACATCGTCGACGACGCCGAAATGAAGATTACCCACGTGATTCGTGGTCAAGAATTTATTTCAGGCCAACCAAATTATTTGAATTTGTATGACGCTCTCGAACTTGAACGACCAATCTTCGCAACCATGCCGCACATCATGGCCGAAACAGGCAACAAAAAGCTTGGTAAGCGCGACGGCGCAAAAGACCTTCTCGAATACCTCAGGGAAGGGTACTTGCCCGAAACTATGGTGAGCTTTATTGCCACACTCGGCTGGAATGATGGGACCGAACAAGAAGTTTTTACCATGCAGGAACTACTAGAGAAGTTTAGTTTAGCGAGAGTGCAGCGCTCTGGTGCTAAATTTGATGAAAAGCGGTTGCTGTGGATGAACGGACAGTTTATTAGAGAACTCACACGTGATGATTTGCTCGAACGAGTCGTCGATTTCTGGCCTACCAGTGCTCAATCGGCAGACGCGTCGTACAAAGAGAAAGTGCTAACCCTGGCACACGATCGGCTGAAAACATTGCAAGATCTTCCAACCCTCACTAGTTATTTTTTCGAAGAACCAGCCGTCGACCTGTCACTTATCGAACACAACAAACAGCTCAAGAAATTGACTACCGATGAGGTGCGCGATTTGTTGCAACACAGTCTCGACGCGCTGTCTGGTTCTACCTGGACTGCCGATGCGATTCAAGATACGCTAAACAGCCTGCTAGAACGTACTGGTCAAAAACCGGGCATACTGTTTAGTCTTATTCGAATTGCGACGACGTGGGCTCCCTTCAGTCCGCAGCTGAACGACACCCTCGAATTGCTGTCTAAAGACACGGTTATCGCTCGGCTCACCAGAGCTATAGACGAACTGCAATAATGCGCGTATAGCCATAAGCGTCGTGATATACTACCCTTAGTATGAAACGCATTTCACGTTTAATAAACTCAGCCCGAGATTGGCTCAAGCGCCATAATAAGGTCGGCTACGCAGTCGTAGCTGTCGGTATTATCATGTTTGGCGGTCTCATGTTTTATGTCGTAGAAGCCCTCAGTGCGAAGCCGCAAATGGCTGCAGACATTCCCATAAAGCCTCGCCCTAAAACGTATTATGCGCCGTTAACTGGTTTGAAAGTTAAAAACGAAGCCGCTACCAAAAAAGTTGTTAATGCGATTATCATTGAAAACAGTCCCGAGGCTCGACCACAATCAGGGCTTAAAGAAGCCGAGATCGTCTACGAAGCAATCGCCGAAGGTGGCGTCACCAGGTTTTTGGCGTTATACCAGCAAAACAGTCCAAAATTAATCGGCCCTGTGCGTAGCCTGCGACCGTATTACATCGATTGGTTGCGCCCCTATGATCCGTCTGTTATTCACGTCGGCGGCAGCGCAAAGGCGCTTAAAGAAATCCGTGGGGGCGACTACAAAGATTTGGATCAATTTTTCAATGACGGCGCATACTATCGCAGCACAGACCGAGTCGCTCCGCACAATGTGTATACCACCAGCGCACGACTCGCCGCACTGAACAAAGCAAAAAAGTATACCTCATCTCGTCCGATAGCAATCGCTCGTGCCGACGCCGATCCGGCAGCCAAACCAAATGCGCAAAAAATATCGGTCAAGATCAGTAGCGCGCTATACGATAGTTCATATCGATACGACAAAAAGAATAACCGCTATATTCGTTCTCAGGCTGGTACACAGCATAAAGACCGTGAAAAGGGCACGATCAGCCCCAGCGTTGTGGTCGTACTAAATGTGAGCGAACGAACCGAGCGTCAAGAAACAGAGCGTGAAGTTATTTCGACGAGCGGAGAAGGCAAGGTGACAATTTTTCAAAATGGGACTGTCGTCAAAGGCACTTGGAGCAAAAAAGATCAGAAATCTCAGCTGACGTTCAAAGACGCAAACGGCGAGGATATACAGTTAGTCCGTGGTCAAACCTGGATAACCGCCGTCCCAAATGGTAAAGGTTCTGTCTCATGGCAACGGTAGCACAACCAAAACCGCTCCATCACTTTTGGACGAGCTACTGGCGCAATCTTGTGTTTATTAGCGTCAGCCTGCAACTGATTGTGGTGCTAAGCACCGTTTTGCTGCTCGACGCCACTGAAGCAATATCTATCTTATCCCTCGATACATGGGCGATTGCTGGCGGTATTTTTGTAATACTGTTGTTGCTCAATCTTCTCATCCTGCGTCTGGCATCGCGACCGCTGAAATATATTATTACCGCGCTATCTCATGCTAATGGAGAAGAAAGCCGCCTCAAGCAGATTCATGTCAATGACGCCTGGGTGCAGCGAGTCGGCATGAAACCACTGATGACGTTTATTCATGAGTTGGGCGGTGGAGGAGGTTCCGATCACGCAGCTGACGGAGAAGATACAACCGATGTCCAAGCGCGGGCGATACGGTTCGACGAGGCGCTTGAATCGAGTTCAACCGGTATTGCATTCCTCGACAGTAAAGGGCGCTTGTTGTTTCGCAACTCCGCAGTCCCGACGTATACCGAGACTGATGACACACCCGTAATCGACGTTCAGTTTTATAATGAAATATCACTGAGTGATTGGATACGCGAATGTGAGAAAAAATCGGTAAACGCCGAGAAAACCTGGGTTCGCGTTGCATCGAAACCCGCCGGAGAAATGGACCGCAAACTCTACGATATGCACGCCACCTACAAAAAGGGCAGTCAAGTGCCAGTTGTCGCGCTGTTTGTCGAAAAGACCAGTGAATACATGCCCGAAGAAAATGATTTAAATTTCATCGCCTTTGCCGCTCACGAGCTTCGTGGACCAATCACCGTTATTCGTGGCTATTTAGACACGCTTATCGACGAGCTCGAGGGGGATATTTCACACGAGCAGCGCGAACTGTTTGATCGCTTGGTGGTATCGTCGAATCGGTTGTCGAGTTATATCAATAACATCTTGAATTCGGCCAAGTACGATCAACGGCATTTAAACCTCCATCTCGGCGAAACATCGACGCTGCGCATCTACGGTATGATCTCCGACGACATGGCGTTGCGCGCACGAGCTCAACGTCGAAACCTAACCGTCGATATTCCGACCGATTTACCCAATGTTGCTGCTGACCCTGCCAGTGCATCTGAAGTCTTCGGCAACCTCATAGACAACGCAATCAAATACAGCAATGAGGGGGGAAGTGTCGAAGTCAGAGCGGTTGCTCACGAACACTTTGTTGAAGTGTCGGTCGAAGACCATGGGATTGGTATGCCCTCGAACGTCGTTGGTAACCTGTTCCACAAGTTCTACCGCTCGCATCGCTCACGCGAAACCGTGGCTGGTACCGGTATCGGTCTATACATCTCTAAGGCCATCGTAGAGTCTCATGGTGGTACAATGGAAGCACGAAGTGTTGAGGGTGTCGGCTCGACATTTAGCTTCACTCTACCGACCTACGCGAGCGTTGCCAGTAAGCTAGAAAAAAATGGCGGCAGCAACAAAACACTCATCAATAATCATTCCGGTAGTTGGATCAAAAATCACGGAGCAATAAGAGGGTAATATGGCCATACACAGCATTTTAGTTATCGAAGACGACCGCTTTATTGGCGAAATGTACGTCCGTAGCCTCATAAAAGAAGGTTACGCTGTCGACTGGATGGTCGATGGCAATGATGGCCTTGTAGCCGCACGCAACAAAGAGTACGACCTTATGCTGCTCGACGTGATGTTGCCAGAACGCCGAGGCACAGAGATATTAAAAGCGCTTCGCGGCGGTAAGGAAAATCTCGTTCCAAACACCAAGATTATTGTCATGACCAACTTTGAGCAAGACGATGAATCGCGTATCGCTACCGAACACGACGTCGATGGCTACCTGATAAAAGCTGATATCACGCCAAAAAAGCTACTGTCTATCATCGAAGAGCTCAATTAATCTAGACACTCCGCCCCTGTTTTGGTACAGTTATGAAGCACCGTAAAGGTCTCATATATTCATATGAGCCTAAGATTTTTAAAATCTAAAATTCGGTCTCATCGTCTAACGGTTAGGACACCAGGTTCTCATCCTGGCAATCCGGGTTCGATTCCCGGTGAGATCACCATAGAAAAAACACGTAGACCAATGGTCTAGGTGTTTTTTCTTTGCCGAGTCTACTCGGAGGAATCGAACCCAACGCGGTTCGGGCGCAGCGTTCGCTTGCGAACATACCCGGTGAGATCACCTTATACAAACACTCTAAGCAACTTGAGCCAACGCGGGTGCACCTAGCTTTCTATGTACATATTGGAAATTCACTCTCGTGACATTATCTCCGCTTGCTTCGTATGCTTCACCAAACCTATCGATATGCCGTATCGTGCGTCCAATGTTTCGAGGTAAGATTATTCCACCTATATGTGCATCGTGTACCTGTTGATGATCGAAATTCTCGTGGTGCTGAAAATCACGCAAATACTCGGGTGTGTCAGCAATCGGGTTTTTGTCCATATGGACCAAACTAACGCCACTATCCAGCGGAATCCGTGATGACATATTCTCTCCATTGAGTAAGCTTGGAATAGTCCCCAGTAGCATTGCAACCAAATATTCAGGACTCGTCTCTACCGTTTTCAGCCTCGAACGCAGCTTTGCTTCAAGCGCAAATCGTGCGAAAGAGGGTATCGAACTAAGCATATCTTTCGCAGGCCACGATGCGTAATCGATAACATCTTTGGGAGAGTCTAGTGCTCGCTCGGCTACGCAAGGGTCTATTAGTCGGTGATGTATAACTTCGATTCCACGCTCATGCGCGTACGACCATTTTCTACCGCTCACCATGCCACCACGCGATTTACCATAGGCAAGTGCTGGCAAATAAATTCCACGCATGTCGAGAATTTGCCTGGAAATCTCCATCGATGTCTCGGCCGTGTATGACTGCGAGATATTCGTCGACTGTGTTGCTGCACGACCAAGCCGTCGTATCCTATTTCTGCTACCTTTGCCACTAAACTCGGGCCCCTTTAGTAATACAGGCACACCCAGCTCCCGCATCATCCGCTGCGCGACTTCATCGTTCAACCCGCCATTAATGCCCGTACCGAGTGGCGTATCGATATCAACATAAAAGTTATAACGAGGGGCGCCAATAGGGTGGTACAGCCGAGCGCCGTAATCAATTCCCATGTCAGATTCAGTATCGAACTCTTCCATCGTCCCATAAGGATTATGCCTACGATCGTACAGCACATCCATACCTAAAGACTCTGGGTCATTAATTTTAGGCATAAAAATAGGCACTTCATCATTGTGCCCGAGTTCCATATATGTTGCGCTTCCTTTTTGCGCACGTGGCCAGATCATTTCATCTGGTGGTGCGATAATGTTTCTTACCCTAGTCCCGACGCCCATACATTCTCATGTTTATTTTTATCTGCCTCATACTTGTAATGATACGCCGAAGCCACAATAAAACAATAGCTTTATCGGCCTATCTTTGGCATAATACAGACATAGCAATTAGGGGGCATCATAAAACCGTTACCACTCACACGATTTTGGCATCGACGCATATCTGAAGCGACGATGTTCGTTGCGCTCATTCTCATCGCGCTCTACATGCTGCCGTTTTTTATCGTACTCGGGCCGATTGGCGACTCCCTGATTATTCCTACCTGGGGAGCCGGGCTTGCTGGGTTAACGTTCGTTTATAGCTTCGTACTGTACTTGTGGGCGCCGCGAAAAGCAATCACCCCCAGTGCGCTATCGGTATACTTGCTCCTCGTCGCGACAACGGCGGTATTGCTGCTTAGCACCGGCGGTACGTACTCATCGTTTATCTCGCTGTGGATTGCTGTTTTAGCCTTCGCTGGCGTATTTGGCTTGCTCGCAACGACGCCGATTGTCCTAGCAGCTGGAGGATACATTGCCTACCTGATACTAAATTCGGCTAATCTACCGACTGGTCAAATCACTATTATCGTTGCGGCGACACTCGGGCCAATTGTCGCCAGCTATATTATTTTTCACTCCAAATCACGAAAAACGACTGAGCATGAAGCAGCGTATCATCAATTAGCCAGTGAACTGAGCCAGGTCAGCAACACATCAGAAGCGGTCATCCGGTCTATCAACGACGGTGTTATCGCACTCGATTCGAAAGGTAATGTCCAGCTCATGAACCCAGCAGCCCAACGAATACTGGGGCGGGGGAGCCAAGACGCGCTGAAGCTGAACTATTCATCGGTTTTAAAACTGAGCGATGACAAAAATCAGCCAGTGACCGAGGGGAACGACCCAGTTGCCACCGTACTGGCGACCAACAAAGAGGTAACCAGTGAGCTCTACGCAAAAACTGGTGGCGGTAAACGTGTCATGCTCTCGGTTGTCGTGTCTCCGGTTGGGCAACTCGGCGAAGGTGCGACCGTGGTGTTTCGCGACATTACAAAAGAACATGCCGAAGAGCGTGAGCAAGCCGAATTCATCTCGACCGCCAGCCACGAAATGCGCACCCCAGTGGCCAGTATTGAAGGCTACCTCGGACTGGCGCTCAACCCAAATACGGCAACCATTGACGAAAAAGCTCGTGACTTTATAGAAAAAGCCCATTCTTCTGCGCAACATCTTGGTCGGTTGTTTCAAGACTTGCTCGACGTGTCGAAAGCAGATGACGGCCGCTTATCAAATCACCCGAAGGTAGTTGATGTTATCGACTACATAGGCGAGATTGTCGAAGGCCTGCGACCACGTGCAGAGGAAAAGAAGCTTCGCTTGTTCTACAAACCTCAGCCCGAAGGCGCCGAAAAGGCGTCGACTGATAGGACTATTTCACCAGTGTTTTACGCCAATGTCGATAATGACCACCTTCGAGAAACGGTGTCGAATTTGGTAGAAAATGCTATAAAATATACGCCTAGCGGCGATGTTATTGTCGACGTAACAGGTGACGAAATCCATATCAAGATCAGTATTGCAGATAGTGGAATCGGTATCGCCAAAGAAGATGCGGCCCACCTATTTCAAAAATTTTATCGTATCGATAGCTCAGCCACGCGTGAAATCGGCGGCACCGGCCTTGGGTTATATCTTTCCCGCCGCCTAGCAGAGATGATGGGTGGACGTATTTGGGTAGACAGTGAGCTGGGCAAGGGAAGTACCTTTAACTTAGAACTACCCCGGACTGATCGAATGGAAGCGATGCGTATTCTCGAAGCAGAATCATCAGAAATTGTCGCAGAAGCACCGACCGTAGAAGCTCGCGAAATGGTCAACCCACAGACCACACCAGAGACGACAGTAGCCACCGATTCATTGAATCAGTCGAATAACCCAGCGCCAGCCGCTCCCGCTGAACCTCCAGTCGATCACACACCAGCGACCGTCCAGCCACCAAGTTACCAGCCATCGACTCCAGCAGCACCATTGCCTATGCCGCCATCAGCGCCTCAACCGACGCAACCACTGTCACAGCCTGAGCCACAACAACAACCAGCGGCGAGCCCAACGCTGGCACAAATCGAACAAAATTCTACGGCATACGCCGCTCGACCGAACGGAAATATACAAATCCCAGTACGCGATCGCGCATCGTCGAGAGATCAGGTGTAATTATCAAAAAAGTTAAAAAGGTTATGGTATAGTGGAATTAGTATGACAAAGATATTACTGGTAGAAGATGACAAAAGTTTACGAGAAATTTATGGAGTGCGTTTACTAGCCGAGGGCTACGACATCATTTCAGCAGGCGATGGTGAAGAAGCGTTGGCGATGGCTATCAAAGAACGTCCGGCGTTGATCGTGAGCGACGTGATGATGCCAAAAATCAGCGGATTCGACATGCTCGATATTTTGCGCTCAACCACTGAAACAAAAACTATCAAAGTTATTATGATGACCGCATTGTCGAGTGAAGACCAGCGAAAACGAGGTGAAGAGCTCGGCGCAGATCGATACTTAGTCAAGTCTCAAGTCGGCATTGAAGACGTTGTGCGTACGGTACACGAAGTACTAGAGGACAATGAAATGCTTAGCGGCACTAGCGCACCAGCCGACGCTCAACCTGCTCCAGCACCACAGGCATTTGGCAGCCAACCACAGCAGCCAACTCCTTCAGCTGAACCAACGCCACCTCAAGCAGCTTCTCCTGCTCCAGCACCAACGCCATCTCCGCTCTTTGGAGCACCGCGACCGACCGATACCACGCCTCCGGCACGTCCGGTTCAAGATGCACCTGTGGCAAGTCCATCCTCACCGAACATTCAGCCACCGGCACCTCAACCAAGTGCACCAGCACCATCTACTCCCGATCCAGCACCAGTTGCAGCAGAACCGCCTCAAGCACCAGCACCACAACCAGTTGCCCCGCATGCTCCGGCGCAAGACGATGCCACTCCTTCGAGTGATTTACCACAACCAACGGCACCATTTTCGACCAATCGCCCCGGCTCAGGTAGCTCAGATCGAATTATCCATCCTATGGAACGAACCGACGAAGAGAGCCCCGACGCACTCGCTGCACGTATAGCAGCAGAACTCGGAGGCGGCACAGCTGAAACCGTCAGCCAACCGCACGAAGAACCCCAGCAGCAGGACGCTCCTGTAGAACCACCGGTTCAACCACAACAGCCATCTGAACAGCAGTTTCAGCCACCAGCTCCAGAACAGCAGCAACAACAATAGTGCTACAATAGCCCTCATGAGCGACGATTCCCCCGAAAGACTGAACAAGTATCTTGCATTGCAGCTCGGCGTTTCGCGCCGTGAGGCTGATAATGTAATAGAGGCGGGTCGTGTGACCGTCGACGGCACAACCGCAATTTTAGGCGCAAGATTTAACCCAGGGTCGACCATACTCGTAGACGGTAGTCCTATCCAGCAAGACGTCGAATATCGGTATCTACTACTCAACAAACCAATCGGCTACGTATGCTCACGAAAAGCCCAAGACAACAACCCAACTATTTACGAATTACTGCCCGAAAAGTACCACCACCTCAAACCTGTTGGCCGCCTCGACAAAGACAGTTCGGGTCTGATTTTACTGAGTAATGATGGTGATTTTGCCTTCCAAATGACACATCCAAAATTCCAAAAAACGAAACTATACGAGGCAGAACTCGACCACGACCTTGCGCCGCTCCATCACCAAATGATTTCAGACATTGGCGTCAATCTAACCGATGGAAAAAGCCAATTTGTGCTAGAGCGCATAGAGGAAGGCAACAGTAAGAAGTGGCGAATTAGGATGCGAGAAGGCAGGAATCGTCAAATTCGACGAACCTTTGGCGCACTTGGCTATACAGTCAGCGCGCTTAATCGCACTTCGTTTGGTGAATACAATCTACACGCAGTACCTAGCTCAAAATTCGAAGAGGTTACGAAGCGCTAAGTTGCTCATCGCTTCGCTGCCTCGTGGAGTCTATGTCGCACAGTCCAAACAACGCCGTACTGCCTAAGTTACTAAATATCTCACGACTTATCCGGCGAAGCTCTTTTTGTAGCTCTCGCGCAATACCAAGATTTTTTACATCCTTGATCAATAATTCGTCGATTGGGGCCTCGTCACTAATATCATGATGCTCCTCCCGCAAGATCGACTCAAGCTTTGTGCGCAGTTTTTCGTATCTTAGCTTTTTCTCAAGAAGAACGATACAGTCTTTGCAGTAGTCTGGTATGTCGTCACCTAGTAGATCTTCTTTCACTGAAGTTTATTATGGTCGATATAATTGATTTGTCAATATTCACTACCTCTGTTATAATAGGCTACTTATGGCATCAAAGCTCCCAACAGTTGCAATAATCGGTCAGGCGAACGTCGGTAAGAGTTCGCTCTTTAATCGTATGGTTCGCTCACAGCAAGCTATTGTGGCTCGTGAAGCCGGCACGACCCGAGATAACGTACTCGGGAAAGTATCGTACCGCGCAAACTCTGGCAACAACGCAGAGTTTTGGCTCGTCGATACTGCCGGATTAAAAGATCCAGCGGACGAGTTTGAAGCAAGTATTCAAGAACAAATAGATGAAGCGGCCATCGCCGCCGACGTCATCCTTGTTGTCGTAGACTGCAACCAGTACCCCAGCGACGAAGATCGCACGGTTGCTAAAAAAGGATTAAGAAGCAAAAAACCAGTTATTTTGATCACCAACAAAGCCGATCTTAAAACAGCGCTTCCAGACGACGAATTCAAGCGGCTCGGCATAAAAACCACGATTCGCACCTCTGCCGAACACAACAGCGGCATTTCAGACGTACTCAACGAAGTCGCAAATATTATTCCTCCTCATACCGAACAAGAAGATGACGACATCTTACGCGTCGCCTTGATTGGTCGTCCAAATGTTGGCAAAAGCCAGCTGTTCAATACGCTTATTGGCAAGCAACAAGCAGTTGTTGCCAACATCGCCGGTACCACGCGCGACGTCAACCGTACCCAAATAAAGTACAACAAACGGACCCTCGAACTGCTCGACACCGCCGGTGTCCGTCGCCAAGGTAAGCAAGAAGTCGGCATCGAAAAGTTTAGCGTCCTGCGAACACTTCAAGCGATTGAACAATCAGACATTTGCTTGCTACTAATGGATGTCAACGAACTCAGTACAGCACTCGACCAACGGCTTGCCGGTATTATTGACGAGGCAGGCAAGGGGCTGGTTATTGTCGTTAGTAAATGGGACAGCGTTGAAGGAAAAGACGCCTACACCCGCGACGCACTTGCGCCAAAGATTGCTTACAACTTCAAATTTACGCCATGGGCACCGCTTATCTTCACGAGCTCTGTGACTGGACAAAACGTCACGAAGTTATTCGATCTTGTGTTCGATATCGAGGCTCGGCGCAACCAAGAAACCAAGACTCGCGTACTCAATGATCTCTTACAAAAGGCCGTTTCCAAGCACCCACCAGCTGGGCTGAAAAACACGCATCCAAAACTACGCTACATCGTGCAAACTGATACGATGCCGCCATGGTTTGTGATTCACGGCAGCAACCTGAAGTTTGTGCACTGGAGCTACAAACGTTACCTCGAACGTATTCTCCGTGAAACCTACGACTACTCTGGTACACCGATTAAATTTTCATTCCGCGACGAAAACCAAATTAAAGAAAACAAGAAACGCGTTGCTGAAGGCTTAGAGCCAGTCACGAAGAAGTATAAAGAAGAAAAAGAACAAAGTAAAAAATAAGAAATCCCCACCGCTGGCTGCGATGGGGACGTAGGAACTTCTTCCTACGATTACGAGGTACGCTCGTTACACGTTGGCTCGCTGCTACGCTGAAGTAGCTTGTGGCTGCTTCGGTCGGCGCGAGCTCTTCGTCGCCTTCTGCGACGGCTGCATTTTCCGCTTCCGACTCGCAGCCCAGTTCATGAGACCGTCTCCGGTCGACACCCCGAGCTCGCAGATCACGCTGACGATGCAGCCGGTGATGATCACGACGTTCAGTGCGATTTTCTTTGTCGTTGTGAGCGTCACGAAGAAGATCACAACGAGGCAGACGGCTGCGAACAGCCAGATCTGGGTGGACCACGTGCTCACGAGCCAAACGGCCGTCAACAGGGTGGCGCAAAGCAGGCAAAGCCTGTGGAATCTATTCATGATTGTACCTCCTAGGGGAAGAAAGAAGCCCTCGGAATCTCCGAGAACAAGCACAATCAAATTGTACTTTAACATATTTTAATAAATAAAGCAATAGTCTATACTATTCTACAGATATGAAAGTCATCATCGGTCTCGGCAATCCAGAAACTCGCTACAACAACACTCGGCATAATACCGGGTTTGCTGCTGTAGATGCAATTGCGAAGAAGGCGAGTGCCTCGTTCCAAACGAAAGATAAATTCAAAGCACACGTCGCCGAGACGACGTTATCCGGCGAAAAGGTACTACTCGTCAAACCATTGACGTTCTACAACGAGAGTGGGCAAAGCTACCGAGCGATTGTCGACTTCTATAAGCTAGAGCCTGAAGACGTGCTCATCATACATGACGAGCTGTCATTACCTTTTGGGACCGTCCGTAACCGCGTAGGCGGCTCAGACGCAGGGAACAACGGTATAAAGTCGATAAATACCCACGGCGGCGATTCAACCGTTCGTATTCGGGTCGGTGTCGGTAGCGAACACCGCACTGTGATGGGGGATACAGATTTCGTGCTTGGGAGATATTCGAAAGACGAACACGCAATTTTGAATGACCAACTCATGCCAAAAATTCTTACTTCAATAGAATCCTTCATCTCAGGGACTTTTGAACACACCAGCTTCTCGCTCGTGCTTGACCAACCATCTGACTAATCGTATAGTTTGAATACATTTCGTCGAGCGGCGAGTGCCGTATTACACAATCGACACCGGCTACTCCGGACTGGAGCTTGAGAGAAGGAAAAATGAGAATCCACGATCTTTCAAAGCACGACCTCAAACGATCAATGAAGATTGTGAACAGGAGGCGCAAGAATGAGCGTGTAGCGCTTATCCGCCAAGCAAAGCAGAAAGTAGCCGAACAAAGGTCGCGCTTGCATGGGGATGTTGGGCGGCTTCACCGCATCAACCCTAAACAGGAAGAGACCTTTGGGATAGTGGCGTATCGCTCATCGCAAGATGATGAAGGCTTTTTTCTCCGTATCCCTGACTCCGTACTTCTCATTAGTTCGAAAAAGCGGGCTTTTAAAGGATTACGCTGGGACTCATCGAGCGACGAGCTGAGAGACACGAAGTACCACGTCACAATTCGCTCGCTCTCCAACAGTCAGCTGAAACGCTTCATTGCCTTACTCAGCTGACTCTCAAGCTCCTATGCTTGGTCCGCAATCTGTGCGGACCAAGCTAAAGTTTTGTTTGAGCCAAACTAAATAAAAGAATAGTCGCGAATTTACTTCGGGCTATTTTGTTAACTAAAGAAAAAGAGCAGCATCTACCCAATGCGGCCTCACGCCAAGATTTTATATCTAATAATTATTTAAATCTTGGGTTCACCGCGTGTTTTTCCTTATCGTCAAAACATCAAAAAGCGCTTCCAGGTAAGGGTGGGCATCACCTGAAAGCGCTGTTTGACCCTTCAACCACCCTAGCAGCTGCGAAACGAAGCGTACGCATACACACTCCACGAGAGATGGACGCATGAACCAGAAGTTCAATACTGAATACTCGTTTCATATGCAACTACCATGAAATTGGGTTAAAGGGGTTAGTATGCTCGCCATGCTTTCACAGGGAATCGCGGTGGAGGGTAGATTACCACGAGACACATGACGTGCACTCTAACTTACGTTAGAATAGGGGGTATAAGGTGCGTTTGATTGAATCTCGCAGATATCAACCAATCGTTTCCCACATTAACACGGATTTGACACTAAGTCAATACTTATCGACACTTTTTATTATGAAAATCAATAGAATATCACCAGAGAACAGTCCGTACCTACAGATACTATCTTCTCTTGCCAAATGCCCTAAAAAGTTATATTTTATTGGATCATTGCCACCCACCCGAATTCCCAGTGTCGCGATGGTTGGCACACGTAAACCAACCAGCTACGGCAAAGAGGTGACGCGTACACTGGCCTTCGATTTAGCAAAGAGAGGAGTAGTGATTGTCAGTGGTCTGGCATTGGGCGTCGATGGGCTGGCGCACCGAGCAGCACTTGAGGCAAACGGTACCACGCTCGCCGTCCTCGGCAGCGGGCTCGCCGAAATATACCCAGCAACGCATCAATCGCTTGCGGACGATATTATCAAAACCGGCGGAGCAATTTTGAGCGAATACGAACCGAGTGCTTCGGCTCGGCCGTACACGTTCCTCGAAAGAAATCGAATCGTCAGCGGGCTGTCAGATGCGCTCATTATCACCGAAGCCGCCGCTCGAAGCGGTACATTAAACACCGCTATGCACGCGCTGGAACAGGGGAAGGAAGTGTTTGTCGTGCCCGGCAATATCACTAGCCCCATGAGTGCCGGTTGCAACACGCTAATTAAACAAGGCGCTACGCCTATTTCGTCGGCCGAGGAAGTATTGGAAATTATTGCGCCAGATTTGATCACCAGCCAAGGCAGATTGCCGCTGGGGAATACCGAGCTAGAGACAGCGGTGATACAGCTAATAGCGAGTGGCGTGCGCGACGGCGACGAAATCCAGCAACAGTCTGGCGCCTCCGCCACCGATCTTTCAATGACACTCACCATGTTAGAAATAGCCGGATCAGTTCGAAATCTTGGCGCGAATCAGTGGACAATACGTTAGTTTGATGCTATAAATTGTGTAGCCTGATGCGGACAGTCCGCGATGGAACCAATTGAGAGCAGGATTAACAATGGATACCGAACCGTGTTTTTTGTGCATCAAGAATGGTCTGATGAAGACCATTCTCTGGAAAGACAGTGAGTCTTACTTGTGCCGCCGCGTAGAGTTCATCGACGGTCAGCCGACGCCGATTGACGGACAGTACATGTTCGTGCCACTACACCACACCGCCATTGAACCTATCTGGCTCAGAGGCCGGATGGCGCCGGCGTTGCGGAGTACTGGCATCGTGATGGACAACGACTACGCCAACTACACCAAAGCGGGAGGCCTCAGTCTGTCGGGGCACTTCCATCGGCACATTCTCACCCGTACTGATGGCATGATGCTCGGCATGAACGGCCTTATCGCCGAAAACGCGCGGCTAAAAGAGTGTTTGGACCAAGCACTTGCTCGACTCGCAGCGCCGGATCTGTAGGGCATGGACAGAACGCACTAGCGTTCTGTCCCTTTGCATCAGGCGACACCCCACCATGCTTCGGCGTGAGTGGGGTTTTCGCTTTATATTTTTATAGGCGTAGACATTATCGAAAAATAGTCTATAGTATTTCGAATGGGATACGAAGAGAATGAACTGAAGCCGTGCTGGTTCCTTGAGAACCTCAGACTCATTGCCGCATGTTCTGGGCTTGGGCTGTCACTGATGATAGTCCTCATTTGGATCATATCGTCGTAAGACGACTACCTACCCATTCCGGATGGATCCGTTCTATCCGGCGAGTGAGCCCTCGTACCGAGCTCAACCGGCCTCCTTGCTTTCGAGCTTGGAGGCCTTCTACCTATTGACTTATATATACTTATGGTGTATAGTATATTAGTTCGACAAGTAGATAACAACCCTTTCCGACAACCTGCTATCCTTGAGAAACCAAGGAGCTTGGAGGCCATCATGGCACAGAAGGTTACCATCGTCATCGTCGATGACATCGACGAGAGCAAAGAAGCTACTGAGACAGTCAGCTTCGCTCTCGACGGCACCTCGTACGAGATCGACCTGAACGACGCGCACGCGTCTGACCTGCGAGCAGCCTTGGCACCCTACAAGGGCTCTGCCCGGAAGGTTCCTAGCGGAACCGCGCAAGGGGGCAAGAAGCTGAACCCAGGAGCATCCTCGGCGGACGTCCGAGCATGGGCGATCGAGAAGGGTTACCAGATCGGTGATCGAGGACGCATCCCGGCGGACATCAAGGAGGCTTACCTCAAAGCTCACCGTCTGCGCGCTGTCTGACTCAAGCGAGGCGGCGCCACTCCAACCGGAGTGGCGCCGCCGTACTGGGCCGGATATGATCTACTTGTCGACATATCCCTTGAAATTTTAGTTACAACACCACCGTTATTGTGTGGTATTTTTATTTTTATCGTTTACAAACGCTTCTATCATAGGTAGTATAAACCATTGTGTTCGGTCATAAAAACCAACACACTATATATATGACAAAAAACTTAGTAATCGTAGAGAGCCCGGCAAAAGCCAAAACAATCGAGAAATATCTTGGTAAAGATTTTCATGTGCTTTCAAGCGTGGGGCACATTCGTTCGATTGCCAAAAAAGCAAAAGGTGGCCCCGAGCCAATCGATGTAAAGAACGGGTTTGAAACAACCTACGAAATAGACCCAGAAAAGAAAAAGACTGTTGCTGAGCTACGAAAAGCGGTCAAAGCGACCACTGGCGATGTCTGGCTGGCAACCGATGAAGACCGCGAAGGAGAAGCCATAGCCTGGCACCTTTGTGAAGTCCTGAAACTCGATCCTGCGACAACCAAACGTATCGTATTTCATGAAATCACAAAACCAGCCATTGAAGCTGCCATTAAGACACCTCGTACCGTCGATATGAGCCTGGTACGGGCGCAGCAAGCTCGTCAAATCCTCGACCGCATTGTTGGGTTCGAGCTCTCACCAGTTGTCTGGCAGAAAGTTCCTGGCGGTAAATCGGCTGGCCGTGTCCAAAGTCCTGCTGTACGGCTACTCGTCGAACGTGAGCGCGAAATTCGCGACTTTGAAGGCTCATTCCAGTACAAAGTAACCGCAACGTTCATGCACGAGGGCCAGGAAGTAAAAGCCGAACTCAAAAATCGCTTTGACACCGAACCAGAAGCTCAAGATTTCTTGGAAAGTCTCAAAGACGCTTCTTTTACCGTTACCGACGTCAGCACCAGCCCGAGCACGCGCAACCCAGCTGCACCATACACCACCAGCACCCTACAACAAGATGCCAACTCTCGGCTCGGCTTTGGTTCAAAAGCAACCATGAGCAGTGCCCAGAAACTGTACCAAGAAGGTAAAATCACCTATATGCGTACCGACAGCGTCAACCTTAGCGGGCAAGCAATCGCTGCCGCAAAAGACTATATTACATCCGCCTATGGCCCAGAGTATTCACAGGTCCGGACGTTTAAGACGAAAAATTCGAGCGCCCAAGAAGCTCACGAAGCAATTCGCCCTACAAACATCGCTCTCGAAAAGGGAAGTGGCAACGAATACGACCAAAAAATGTACAACCTGATTCGCAGTCGCACGCTTGCCAGCCAAATGAGCCCAGCGAAGCTTGAAAAAACAATCGTGACTATTTCGATCTCATCCGGCACGAGCGTATTTGAAGCCAAAGGTGAAGTGATTCTATTCGATGGATTTTTAAAAGTCTATGGCGGTAGTAAAAAAGAAGCCGATATTCTACCAAGTATGGCAAGTAACGATACACTTGATCTCGAAAAAGTACTGGCTCGCCAAATCTTTGCCCGACCACCAGCACGATTTACCGAAGGTGCACTGGTAAAGAAGCTCGAAGAACTAGGCATTGGCCGCCCAAGCACCTACGCGACCATCATCGATACTGTACAAACCCGTGGCTACGTAGAAAAAGGTGACGGCGAAGGGACTCCACGAGAAGTCATCGAGCTTACACTCGAAAACGGCAATCTTGGGCGAGAAGTTGTCGAAGAAAAAACTGGTGCCGACAAAGGCAAGCTCGTACCAACACCATCTGGCGAACTGATTGCTGATTTCTTGACAGACTACTTCAATAAAGTTGTCGACTATGGCTTTACTGCCAGCGTTGAAGAACACTTCGACGAAATTGCCGAAGATAAACTCGACCGCAACAAAATGCTCCTCGATTTTTACACCCCATTCCACGAACTCATTGAACAGTCTGGCGGTATCGATCGAAGCACAGTAGGAACCAACAGGGAAGTCGGTAACGACCCAAAGAGTAATAAACCGATCATTGCCCGCTTTGGACGATTTGGCCCAATGCTCCAAATGGGCGCCACTGAAGATAAAGAAAACAAACCTCGGTTTGCACCACTTCCTGCAGGCAAAAAGTTAGAAACGATCACCCTCGAAGAAGCCCTACACGCCTTTAAACTCCCCCGAGTCGTTGGTCAAACCGAAGATGGCAAAGAGATAAAAGCTAATATTGGTCGCTTTGGTCCATACATTCAGGTAGACAAACTCTTTGTCAGTATCAAACCCGAAGATCCGCACGAGATTACGCTCGATACAGCGCTTGAGCTCTACGCTGCTAAGCTAAAATCTGAAGCCGAAAAGAATATTGCTGACTTTGGCGATGGCATTAAAGTACTCAATGGTCGCTTTGGTCCGTACATTACCGATGGCAAAAAGAACGCTAAGATTCCTAAAGACGATGACCCAAAAGCAATTACACATGACCAAGCTAAAAAAATGTTAAAGGAAGCACCTGCTAAGAAGAAACGCGGACCGATTCGTCGTAAAAAATAACATGTGACTCTCTCGGTGCCATAATGCTCATGGTATACTCATACTAATGATGAAACAAAAACGTAGTTATGGATTCACTATCGTGGAGCTTGCCGTTGTTATTTCGGTCGTCGGCATTCTCGCAGGCGTCACCGTTATCGGGTACGGCGCGTGGCAGAAAAACGTGTCGAGCGATGTGGTGGGAAGTGACATATTACAAGCACGATCTGCACTCGAAGCACACAAAAATTTTAAAAAAAGTTATCCCCACAATCTCGCGGGCACTGGCTACGCTGCCTCGAAACAAGTTTCGTTGTCACTATTCACAAATGCCCCTACAATCGGCATTTACAGCGGTTTGAATAACGACCAAAACGCTCAGTTATTCCTCTACGCTTGCAACGGGAACCTTCGCGGTACGCCGTTAACCAGCTGTTCATTTCAAGGAAATGGTAATGGTGCCAAAATACATGTAAAAGGGACATCGAGCTCGAACTCCATCTGGCAAAGCCCCATAGCTCGGGCTAACGTGGTGCTCAGTTGTGGAAGCGCCTGTACAGCCGCCGCTAACAGCATAATCAGTCAGTTTGAGAGCCAAGGAGGGACATTTCCCATCACTGTCCCCAATAACCAAGTGTCGCTGCCAGAACCCTTGCTACAGCCAAATGGGCCGGCATCGAGATACTGTTTGCAAGGGGCCGCTGCAGACTACGGCGACGTGCTGTTCCATACCGTATCGACAGATTCATCTGTACGGTCCGGTGAATGCCCAAATGACCCAGGGCTCAACTATTTCCCATAATAAAAAACCTTATCTAAAATAAGCTACTCTAAAAATACGATTTACCATAAGCGTCTAGTATGTGCTATAATATTTTTAGATTTACACAATCGTTGACAATTAACATTATATGTTCTATAATTTAACAAAATACCAAGAACATCAAACTAAATACGGTGGGACAGAGAGGCTTTTAGAGAAGGCATGGACGATACTACACAGACCGACACAACAACTATACTGAAAAACGCGGTGATGAGTGTGCTTGATACTATCGAGCAAGATCGCGAAAAAGAGATTGTAACTCGCCGTTTTGGGCTATTTGACCGTAAAGAAACCCTCGAACAAATTGGTGAGCTTCTTGGTATTACACGCGAACGAGTTCGTCAACTCGAAAAAGCTATCTTGATTCGACTAAAAATTGCAGCTGGTGATAACAAAATGCCAGCAGTTCATGAAGTGGAACGCCTCATCACTCGGCATCTATCCGAAAATGGCCGAATTGCTCGTGTGAGCGACCTCAGTGACACACTGACTGGTGATGCATCGGGTACAGAAGTAAAGGCGCACGTCGGCTTTATCGCCGAGCTAGCGCCAAACTTGACGGTTGTAGGCGAGAACGATCACTACTACCATTCTGTCGGTATTGCCGAACACGGTGATGAAAAGAACATCAAGAAGAATGTTGATGAGATTGTTAAGATTATCAAAGAAAACAAAGAAGCGATTTCTGCCGAAAATCTACACGACAAACTCACCTACGAACACCCAGACCACGTCCGTGCTCTTGCCAGCGTCAGCAAAAATCTTGCTAGCCTAAAAGATCAATGGGGTCTTGCAAAATGGCCAACCGTCAATCCAAAGAATATTCGTGACAAGATTTACGTTATCCTAGCCGACAACGGAAAACCGATGCACTTTTCAGACATTGCAAAAACAATTAAAAAAAGTGACTTTAAACGAAAAGCAGTGACAACACAGGCGATTCACAACGAACTGATCAAAGATAAGCGCTTTGTCCTGATTGGCCGTGGCATCTACGCACTCGACAGCTGGGGCTATTCTAAGGGAACTGTATCCGACATCATCGCCAACGTCCTCAAGAAAGCTAGCGAACCACTGCACCGCGACGAAATCGTCAAACAAGTACTGCAAAGTCGCCAAGTAAAAGAGACGACTATTCTGTTGAACCTCCAAAGCAAACCTGAATTCAAGCGAGTTTCGAAGGCTACCTACGAACTCGTTGAGCCAAAATAACCCGACATCAGCCCAAAGCACAAATGCATTGCATCTCTGTTGCAAACCGGCACGACAAGTGGGACAATAAAGAGGAGTAAGCTATGGCGATATTCTTCTGGTTAATCGATTTTTTATTACAGTGGTACGTATGGATTCCACTGGTCTCAATCCTGCTCTTTTTAACGTGGCGTAATTACCAAAACAAAGACATCAAAGAAATCGAAGAAAGCGTGTTACTAGCGCTCGAGATTCCAAAGGCCAACGATAAATCAGAACTTGCCGCCGAACAGCTATTCGCCAGTTTACATGGTATCTTGCGTGATAAAAAAGAGCTCCGGATCAACCGTGGCATTCAAGAGCACTTGAGCTTTGAAATTGTTTCAATAAGCGGCCAGATCCGCTTTTATGTGTGGGTACCAAAAAGCCTACAGAGCTTTGTTGAAGGCCAGATCTATGCCCAGTATCCGTCTGTACAAATCCATAAAGCCGACGAAGACTATACCTCGCACGACCGACAGCACTCAGTGCTCTACACCAACGAAATCGTACTTAGTGAAAATGCAGCCCTGCCAATTAAAACCTTTCAAAGTTTTGAGGTTGACCCACTGGCCGGCATTACTGGCACACTCGCCAAGCTAGAGGCTACAGGAGAAGAAATATGGGTACAAGTGCTTGCTCGACCGGTGGCAGACGACTGGCACAAAGCCTCTGAACGCTGGATTGAATCACTGCGAGGCGGTAACCCGTTCAACGCGCTGTTTGGCGGTAAAGGGTTCGACGTCAGATGGTTTGGTACATTTTTTGCTGCCTTATGGCGGCCACCAGAAGAGGGAAGCGGTGGGGCATCTGGCGAAAAAATCGTTTCAGAGCGCGACAAAACTCGTATTGCTGAAGCCGAGAAAAAAGCCAACAAACTTGGCTACCAGGTCAAAATTCGTCTGGCATACCTCGGGGAAAGCCAAAGTAATGCAAAACTGCAAATGCAGGCAATTATCGGTACCTTCAAACAGTACAACAGTACAAACCTCAATGGCTTTAAAGGTCTAAAAGCCAGCTACAAAAAAGAAGATTTACAGCAGTACAAGTCGCGAAACTTCATCGACAAAGGCTACGTCCTGAACATCGAAGAACTCGCTTCAGTATTTCACCTGCCACATACCAACGTGGAAACGCCAAATATTGTCTGGGCAAGTAGCAAGACAGCCGAACCACCGTCGAAACTCCCGATTATCACCGGGAACGACGCTATCGATGAAAATATTTCGGCGTTTGGTATGACGAACTTCCGTGGTATTAACCACCAGTTTGGCATGCTCAGAACCGACCGATCTCGCCACGTATACATCATCGGCCAGACCGGAGCAGGGAAGACGGGTACCCTAGAGCTGTTGGCTCTGAGTGATGTATTCCATGGGCACGGCTACGCGATTATCGATCCGCACGGCGATTTTGCCGTCAATAACATGCGTTTCATTCCGGGCAGCCGCATGAAAGACGTCGTATACTTTAACCCGGCAGACACAGGCTTTCCGCTTGGATTTAATCCACTTGAAGTGACAGACCAGAGTCAGAAGACAAACATCTCATCTGAAGTGATTGGCGTGCTAAAACGAATGTTCGGCGACAGCTGGGGGCCACGCCTCGAGTATATTTTGCGTTATACCATTTTAGCGCTGCTCGACAGGCCGCACACTACCATGCTCGACATTACCCGTATGCTCACCGACAAAAAGTTTCGCAAGGAAACACTCGAGTACTGTCAGGACACCGTGGTACTACAGTTCTGGAACGTAGAGTTCGCCAGCTGGAACGATAAGTTTCAGACCGAGGCAATCGCACCGGTGCTCAATAAAGTCGGCGCGTTTACCGCCAACCCGATTATCCGTAACATTATTGGCCAACCACAGTCTACCTTTAACATCCGCGATATCATGGACGAAGGAAAGATTCTAATCGTCAATCTTTCGAAGGGTCTGATTGGCGAGGACAATGCAGCCATCCTCGGGTCGTTTATTGTTACCAAAATCCAGCTTGCAGCGATGAGTCGACAAGACATCCCAAACATCGACGACAGACGCCCATTTTACCTGTACGTCGACGAATTCCAAAACTTTGCCACCGATTCGTTTGCAACGATTCTATCAGAAGCTCGTAAGTACGGCTTGAACCTCACGGTTGCCAATCAGTACATCTCGCAGATGAGCGATACGGTACGCGACGCGGTGTTTGGAAACGTGGGTACCATGCTCTGTTTTAGGGTTTCAGCTGATGATTCACCGATACTGTCGAAACAGTTCGAACCAAACTTTGAAGCACTCGATCTTTTGCAGATGCACAATAGAAACTTTGTGATTAACATGGTTATTAACGGCGAAAAAAGCCCGGCATTTAGCGCTCGTACTCTCACACTGCCGCCGTATCAAGCCGACAATACATCGCTGATGATCGAACATACTCGGCGATACTTTAGCCGTGAACGTGCCGAGGTAGAGGCAGAGATTAGTGAGCTCGTGAAACCGATTGCGCAACAACAGCAACAGCCTGCAGCTCAAAGTTCTACTGCGCCTGCTGCCCCAAAAGCCCCCAACGACACGAACAATACCAAGCAGCCTGCGAGCGATCCCAGCGACCCTCCAAAAAAGAAACGTACGCGTAATCGCAAGAAGAAAACGACCGGCACTACTGGCGGCTCTGATGGGGAAGAAGCGACCAAGAAAAAATCCGACAGCGACAGCACCCTCTTAAAACTACGATAATAGTGAACACATCCATTGACAGCAGCAATGTGTTCAGAGTTATAATAGTTATGGCTATGCAAGTACTGGGCGCTCACCTAGAAGCGAACTTTCCACTTACAAGCTACTAAATCTATAACGCCCTACCGGCGTTTGTACATCGTTATCGTAGTAAACAGAGTGGGTTGAACGGTCATCCACACCTATCTACGCTGACTACTCCAAAATCCGTTCGCTAATCACTAAACGAATTAGCCTCTAGAGGTCCGCCTCTAAAGCTGGGAGTACAACATGAAACAATCTATTAACAAACCAGTCACGGTCACCGCAGTCGGGTTCAAAAAGAACTTTACCGCGTATCCACGTCGCATGGAGTATGAAGGTTCGTCCTACAACTTCCTCGACGCAGGATTGAGCTGTTTCGTACGAAAAGGGGAGCGAGTCGCACAGATTCTCACCCTCACAGACGGCATCAAGCAGTTCAGGCTAAAAAGTGACAACAGGGGAGGGATTTGGACGTTACTCGACATAACAGTCTAACCCAAGCCTTTAAAACGCCCGAGAGGGCGTTTTTTAGTTATTTAAATACAAAAGGAAAGACCCCTTTTTCGGGGGTCATATCTTCTTTAAAGACTTTTTGTCATTTTGTCTGGCATACACATTGTCTACCCTCCAATCTTTAGTGTTATTAATAGTATAACGCTTACGATAAACATATACAATGATGCGTTAAGGACTCTGGCCTTGTGATCTAAGGTTGAGTCTCTAGCACGATATACGTCTGAGTAATCCGCATGAATTATAACCATGGCATCTTCATAGCTATTAACATTATCGAGTTTCTCTTCTTCTACTGGACCTATTGGTACAGACCAAGATTTTTTAGCACGATAGTCATAACTAATCAGAATCGCTGTTAATCCAAACAAGACTAATGCAGCAGCAAAAATTATATATTCTATAGTAGTATTAGGAAAACTTATCTTAAACGCATCGTAGGTGAGTAGTCCACCTAAAGTCAGTAGTAGACCTACTAATGCAAACATCTTGTTGTTCATTTTATCGAATGAAGAACTTTGTTCACTAATCTTATCTACAAGAATACGAATTCTTGCTTCTAGGACATTAGTTTTCTCAGTAGTTTTCAGAATTATCCTCCATAATCCTACTCTATACTAATGATATCCTACATGCAAAAACTGTCCAAACACAAGCAAGATAATATAGAACATAAATAGAACATTATTTATGAGCTAGGATTATATAAAAAATGATACATATGTGAATATAGTCGACAAATTTACATAAATATTAGGTAGCGGTCAAACATAGTCAGATGCAGGCGATAAACGATCCATATAGCAGGAGAGTGTGAAACTTAAAATGTAAGTGAGTACGGTACTGAATTATTTTTGCAGAAACCGTAAATAGGTAGTCATAATTGTGATAGTGATTATACGTCGCACAATATATCTTTTACGACATAGACTATAGTATATACAGTCGAATAAGCATTCAACTATTCTGAGTGCTAATCCACTTCTAGCAGGGGTGAATGTATCAGATATGTTCTACGTCACGTTCTATAGTATATTTTTACTATACATCGTTACGTTTTGTCCTCGCACTCAATCACGACACCTATACCGTGTTAACAATCGCGGCACTCCACACGGTGCCCATACAAAACCATTGTAAACTTATCCACATTTATGATCACTTCAACGCGTTGCTATATCATATTTGCTTTTTTATTTTTTTGTTGTCTCCCCTGCTTTTCTTCCCTGTTTTGACATTTTGACTTTTTGGTATTTTAATATGTTAATATGTTTTTTTCGTATCACGTGGTCGTTAGTACAAAAATAGAACATAGAAGAGAATAAGAGTGCAGTAGTCTTCCCTCCACTACCACAGTCGATTTATTTGTAGAATGCCCTGCCCTGCACCCGTACATCGACATACTCCGGAGACAGTGACTTCTTTTGTAGATACTTCGTTATCCGCACGGCGTCTTCGGTCTGCTCACCTACCGACCGTTCGATAGTCATCTTTAGTACATGCGGCACTCCTTTAAGTTGTATCTCGATCTGGCGCGTCGTAAGAGGGGGGATACTGGCTTTTGTAACAGTGTAGCCTTGCTCACGCATGTCGCCCACAATAGTACCGACAAAGGCCAGGAAACGACTGCTCGCGACGATGTTTTCAGATGAGGCAGCGATCTTGTTACGGTCTTGGATCTCAAGAGGCGGCGTCGCATAGGCGTTATAGGAAAAGACGACTCCTTGTTTATCGACAAACTCGTCTTTACCGTTGATTGTCCAGCGCGCTACTGGTTTTCGCACCCCAAGGATAGCCTGAGTTTTGCCAAGATCCCCACTGAGCTCAATCGAGCTAGACGATATTTCAGGATGTGATTTTTGAAGATATGTGAGCAATGCAGCCTCATCGAGCGATGGGTGAAAACGTTGTAGCGGGCTTGCAGATAGATACGCGTCTATCTGGTTTTCATACTCGGTTGCCTTCGACGCACTAATCGTATAGTCGTTTGATGAGCGACGCACCGATACCTGTGCGATCAGCATACTCGCGAGCAGGTAGGTTGTCAGAATCAGGCCAATGATCAGCACCAGCTTCATAACAATTTTATTACGTTTTTTACTCAGATGATGCGCATGAGCACGCGGCGAGAGTAGCTCACTATTGAACTCGTTTGAGCTTTGCACCTGTGATGATCGGCTACCGGTTAATGTTCTATTTTTCTTGAACCCAGCCTTTCTGGCTGGCTGTCCATCAGCAGCATTCGGCGCAATGCTGCGTCGGCGGGCTGGAGATTGATTCTTGTTTGATTTTTTTGATAGCATGTTGTTATTTCTTTGCTGCTTCTACTAGTAAACCTGCGACGGTTTTTGCCGCATGCGGCCTGGCTAATCGCTTTATCGAATCGCTCAGTCGTCGCTGCAAATGCATGTCGCTCGTAATAGTAAGTATAGCATCTGAAAGCACCCCGGCGCTCTTGTCGAGCTCAAATTCATCAACAACGACGGCCGCTCCTTGCTCTTCGTACTCTTTGGCATTTTTTAGTTGATGACTACCCGTTAGGTATGGATTCGGAATAATCAGTGCAGGCGTCGCCAGTGCAGCAAGCTCGAGTAACGTCGTCGCACCACCTCTGGTGACGACAAGGTCTGAGGCTGCGAGTAGCTTGTACATACCGGTACTGACATACGAGCGCAGCTGGAAAGAGCCCTCGTACTGCGCGGTCTTCGGGTCGTGAGCTAGTTGGTCATAGTTGCCCTCGCCGCAGATCAACACAATATTGCACACCAAAAGAAGCGCATCGAGCTTTGACATGATAGCCTGATTGATTTTTTGAGAACCAAGACCGCCGCCAGTGACAATAACTAGTGGTTTTGTTTCGTCGCGAAACCCGAGAGCACGCTTGAATACCCGTTTCTCATCAGCCGTGTATACTCTATACTCTTTCACCAGCGGAATACCGACGTACGAAGATTTTTCGAGTGGATACGAATAATGATCCAGTGTCGAGCCAGTGGCAATTCTTGTAGCAAACCGCGCCAAGATTCGATTCGCAAGCCCCGGGTGTGCATCAGAATCGTGTAACAGCATTGGTATACGAAGCAAAGCAGCCGCATAGCCGACCGGTAGGCTCACAAATCCTCCCTTACAGAACACGACGTCTGGGCGCCAACGAATCAGTTTATACACAGACTGTACCGTCCCGGCAATAATTTTGAAAATATCAATAAAATTCGGAATCACAATTGTCTTAAATGATAGCAGTTGCTGCATGACAGATAACGAGCTATAGCGTCGGAATTTTCCCGATAGTATCGTCTCAACCGCTATCGTTTTATCGTGACCTTGAATTGTATTTTTAGTCTGTGCGTAAAAGTTTTTATCGCACCATACGCGTATTTCTGCTTGAGGGTGCTCGGTCCGAAGGACATCAAGCACGGCTGCGATGGGCGTAACGTGTCCGCCCGACCCCCCGCCGACTGCGAGAATCTTCATGTGCACCTCCTTCGGTTGTTATTTCACTACTAGTATAGCGCGATAATTGAAATACCAGCCCAAGTGCACCAGCAATAAATACCATGCTGGTGCCGCCGAAGCTCAGCATTGGTAGCGTGATGCCCGTTAGCGGGAATACACCCGTCATCGCGGCAACATTCAGAATAATGTGCGAGGCAAGCCATCCGAATACGCCAACGACGATTAGCTTCATCGACATATCCTTCAATCGGTCCGCTATCTTCAGTAGCCGTAGTAACAATGTCGTAAAGATACCCAATATGGCAACCAGACCGACAAAGCCAAATACTTCACCCATGATTGCGAATACCGAGTCGTTGATTGCTTCGGGAAGATAGCCGGTTGCTTGCACGCTGTTACCGATCCCAACGCCAAATACTCCCCCACTGCCAATCGCTATTTTTGCCTGTGTGATGTGGTACTCCTCGGCGTTGTCGACACTCGAACTATCGCCGGCTAAAAATGCGTTGACGCGTTGCATTCGGTGCGGGGCAACGGCGATGAGCATCACGCCCATCACGAGTACCGCAGCCGCAATACCGGCCAATATACGCTTATTTATTCCGGCAGAAAATATCATCGCAATTAGTATGGACATAACGGCAATCCCGGTACCCATGTCTTTTTGAAGACCTACGACGAACACGACGACGACAGCTGTCAATACGCCCAGTGGGATAAGCGTTGCTTCCCTATTATTAATTTCACCTTGTTTATAGCGCAGAGCCAAGAATCCTGCGACAAATAACAGCAGACCAAATTTCAAAAATTCCGAGGGCTGCAGCGTGCCCAATGGGCCCAACTCAAACCAACGACAAGCACCGAGACTACACTGGGCAATCGGCAGTTTTGTTGCGCCGGCAATCGCCAGTATCAAACACGCAATCAGTCCAGCAATCACCAGTGTCCTAGCATGTTTTTGGAAAAACGAAATCGGTATCTTCGACATGGCAAAAAATGCCATACCTGCAAGTAGTAAGCTGATTGCCTGCTTAATGACGAAGTAGGTACTGCTGTAATTATCAGTTTCAAACACCGAGTTCAACACTTGTGCGCGCTGCGGCCCAATCGAGTACATAATCACCAGTCCTAGCATCATCAGCAGCCCTGTCAGCAGTACAATCAGATAATCAGGCTTATGACGGCGGATACCCGACTTGGCTGACCTGTCGACTCTCATTAAATGTGTCCTCCGGACATTGCAATTAGTACACCAAAGAAAGCACTGACAAAACTAATCACCCAAAATCGCATCGTAACTTTCGTTTCGGGCCAGCCAATCGCTTCAAGGTGATGATGGATTGGCGCAGATATAAATATTTTTCGTTTGAAGAATCGTTTTGAAACAATCTGAATCAAGCTCGATCCAGCTTCAACCACAAAGAGTATGCCGATCACTGGTAGTAACAGAAGCGAATTTGTCAGCATCGCAACAACGCCGAGCGATACTCCGTAGGCGAAGCTACCAACGTCTCCCATAAAAAATCGGGCTGGATGGATATTGAACCATAGGTAGCTCAGTAAGGCGCCAATTACCGTGAGGCAAAATCCTGCTAATAGGAAGTTGCCCTGTAGTAGCGCGATTAAGCCAAATGCACCGTAACTCGCGATCAGTAGCCCACCAGCAAGCCCATCGAGCCCATCACTAATGTTGACGGCGTTTCCCGTGGCTGTCACCACGAACGCAAATAACGGAATGATAAATATACCAACATCGAAGCTGCCGACATACGGCACTTGTACGCTAGTGTACCCGAGCTTTGCGAAGAAGAACCAACCGAGCGCTACGCCGATGGCGATAATCAACATAAATTTAATACTTGAGCGCAAGCCGGCAACGCCGGTGCCATCACCACGAATATTGATTACGTCGTCGAGAAGCCCCACAAGCGCCCCGCCGACCAAGGCTGCTAACGGTAACCACGTTTCACTCCGGTCGAGATTGAACGCCAATGTTACCGCAATGATGGCTAGCACACCAATAGCACCCGCCATGGTAGGGATTGAACGTTCGAATTTCTTGGCATGCAACTGTGTAAATATTTCTAGTGCTTCGCCGGTCGTACTGGTCTTACGTTGCTTTTTCCAAAATTTGTAACGATACGCCATAAACGTATACACCGGTGTCAGTGCCATGGCGACCAAAAATGATGCCACACTGAGTAATACAATGCTGCTGAGTTCTTCGGTGAGTATAGTCTGTGTAATGACTGGTTCCATGATTATCCTTTAGGTTGTAGTTTCATATAGTCGATCATCCAGTTTGAGATAGAAGTAAATATCGGTACAACGTCTCGTCCACCAAGCGCTTTACCGGGGGCTGATGCTTGTACCATTATGACATATTTCGGTGCGGTATCACCTCCGTATCCCAAGTAGGTTCCGACAGTTTGATCTTCGGTGTATGAGTCGTCGACAAGTGTTTCTGATGTCCCAGTTTTACCACCAATATCGTAGCCTGGTTTGTCGCCCTCGGCGTAGAATTGGTTGCGTGCCTCACGAATCATATCTCGTGCTGTATCAGAGCTCTCTTGTGAAATAGTCCCTCCGTCAAGCAGGGTGCTGTTTGTTTTTTTAAAGCTTCCGTCGCTGGTCACTTCACCGGCTACCACAGTGGGTTTATAGTACCGTCCACCGTTGACAATCGATGAAAATCCCGAAGCAACCTGCAGCATCGTCGGGTTCATCCCCTGACCAAAAGACATGTTCGAATAGCGTACCGCATTACCTTGCACGGTATCAGGAGAAATAATGTTACCTGCTTGTTCGCCCGCTAGCTCAATCCCCGTTTTCTCACCAAGCTTAAACTTATCGTGCAAGTAGGTGTACATCGTTTTTCGCGCATCATAGGTGATGTTTTTGCCGTCACCCAACCGTTGCGCAATTGTGACCATACCGGTGTTGAGCGACCAGCTCAATGCTGCTTGCATGGTAATGTCTCCGGTAATACCCAGGTTGGCATTTTTAATCACAATATCTTCCACACTGATAGTGTCGGAATTATTAAACTTTGAGGTCGGCGTAATAACCCCTTTATCGAGTGCGGTCGCGACTGTAAAGGTTTTTATGACCGATCCGGGCTCGTACGGTGCCGTAATGACTGAATTATTGAAAGCGGCTCCGTTCATGACGGTCGTATACTTTTCTGGATTATAGTCGGGTAGATTTGCCATCGATAATACTTTGCCAGACTGAGGATCCATGACAATAACACTGCCCTTCGTGGCACCGATTTTTTTCATTTCATCGTACAACGCCTTTTCGGTATAGGCCTGGATATTTCGGTCGATCGACAGGACGACGTTCTTACCATCTTTCGCCGGTACCCGCACGTTGTTGTTGCCAACGGTTAGCGGCACGTTCCGGACATCTGTCACTGATTTCAGCATACCATCGGTACCAGTGAGCTGGTCGTCGAGACCCTCTTCGATGCCATACTGGCCAACACCTTCGGCATTCACAAATCCCAGCACCTGGGAGGCTAGTTTACCTTCGGGATGAATCCGGCGTGTTGTTTTTTGGAAGCCAAGACCCGCCAACTGCTTTTCACGCAGTAATTTCGCTTGATTTCGTGAAACATTCTTTGCGAGTATCTTGTACCTGCTCGGTTTGTCCACCACGAGTTTTTCGATATCTTTTACCGCAGTCCCGCCAGCAATTTCTTTCACTGCTTTTGTGATTGCTTCTGGGTCCTTTACTTCAATCGGGTCTGCGAACACCGTATAGACATTTTCGTTCAGAACAAGTTTGACGGGTTTTCCGTTGTCTAGTGCGTAGATTTCGCCTCGATCGGCTTTTACGACAAGGCTCTTCACCTGTTCCTGTTCGGCTGCGGCAACGTATCGGTCGTGCTGAATGATTTGCATATAAAATAGCCGCGCGACAAAAAGTGCCATCATGAGAAGGCACAATTTCTTGAGTAAGCTGATTCGTCCATGGGTGGTCGTGGTCGCCGCTTTCACTGTTTATCTTTCTATCGTAAGTTGTTAGTTTCTTTCGGAGCTTCCATAGATTTTGCTACAGCGCTATCTTGTACTGCTTCGAGTGCAGTGAGGCGAGCGTTCTCTACTTCGAGATCTGTCTTCTCACTTTGCATCTCTGCTATTTTATCATCTATTCCCTGCGCTTCATAATCATATGCAGTCGCTTTTGTCGCTTGTGTCAGGTAAATCAAACCAAGGACAGTGATCATTAGTGCAACAAGCACTGTATGCGTCACTGGGCCGAGTTTGACGGCCGAACTGTACGCAACAGAATTTTGATTCCTGCGCATTGAGCCCGAACGACGATTATAGGTGGTGGATCGTTGGTATGTCATAATGTTTGTTTTTTTGTTTATGGTTTTGTTGAGTATGAGTAGCGGAGAGACGAGGTGTCTCTCCGCTACGAATGCACTATTTGTGTCGAACGTCTACAACTTGTGTTTCGTTTGACTGTGCTTGTACTTGGATGTGGATTGGCATTGCTATCCCCTTTTTGTTTGTTTTATTTTTTCACTGCGACTCGTAGCTTTGCGCTGCGAGATCGCGGATTGTGAACATCATAGGTTGCACCCGATAACGGTTTTTTTGTAATAACGTCTAGTTCAGCTTCGTACCCTGCGGCTTTTTCAAGTGCGAAAAATCGTTTTACTAAACGGTCTTCCAAACTATGAAAGCTGATGATGCCAACTCTCCCCTGCGGTTTTAGCAGACGAGGCAGTAGCGGCATAAGGTCCTCTATTTGGCCTAGTTCGTTATTTACTTCAATTCGAAGTGCCTGAAAGGTGCGCGTAGCCGGATGAATTCTCGTTCTCCGTCCACGATGGACTGCTAGTATAACTTGAGCGAGCTGATCTGTTGTCTCAATCGGTTGTTCTTCTCGTGCCGTCAGAATTGCGTCTACAATTCGTCGGACTATTGGTCGTGGTTCTTCACCATAACGGATCAGTATACGCATAAGATCATCTTTTCTGTATGAATTGACGATATCTTTAGCCGTAAACGTTTGCCGTTGATCCATTCTCATATCGAGTGGACCCTGACCTTGAAAAGAAAAACCTCGCTCTAGCCTATCTAGCTGCGGTGACGACACCCCCAAGTCTGCCAATACTAGATCGAATGTTCGTCCCTCTTCTACTAATTGCCGTGCGGCAGCTAGGAAATCGAGTGTACGAAAATCAGCCCCATGCTGGATAAACTTTTCTAAGTGACCAGACGTTGTAACGTCGCGGTCAACAAGAACAGAAGTAGTATATTCGTGTGTGTGTGCAAAAAAAGCTTCAGCATGACCTCCGTAGCCTGCAGTCAGATCTAAATAGTTCTCACCGGCCTTGGGGTTCATCACTTCGAGCGTTTTCTCCAGTAACACTGGGATATGTACTTGTGGTGGATGTTCTTTGATACTCATATAACTCCAGATAGTATATCATCTGTTGTTATCTCGAGATCACCTACCCCAGTACTATGCTGTGTTTGTTTTCGCATGTGTTTGTTTTTGTAATAAGTTGGTCTAAAACGCTTCTTTCAGGGCTACAGATGTAGCTCATTTCTATGGTTTTAGACCTTGAGAGACTTATATAGTGAGGTGTGGAGTTTTTTGGGAGGTGTTTTTTTAGGTAAGGTGCGTTCGACTGTTTAATGTGTGTCGATGTACCACTGCATAGTACCAGGTAGGTGGTCTCGAGGTTTTTCTAAGTTGTTAATGTACAGCAGTTGTTCGACACATAATCTACGTCTCAGTTGCCGGGTTCATTAGTCTCCAGTATGCGCCAACTCGTACTGCTACCAGGGTCGATTTGATGCCTGCGTAGTCGAGTAAGTGCTGTTCTATCGACAGTCGTCCTTGCTTCTGATCCAGCTCTGCTTCAGTTTTACCTCGACGGAAACGAACGTTTAAGTCGGCGATAGATTCGTCAAGAATACTACCAGCGAGTTTTGGTTCGACTTCCCTGTCCCAAACCTGTTTAGGGTATAAGTGAAGGTAATCTTTAAAGCCCCGAGTTACTACAACGCCACTCGCGAATTCATTTCGAAGTTCTGTCGGTATTGTTAGCCGACGCTTGTCATCAAGCTTTCGTTCGAAATAATCCATCGCTAAGGTTCATAGCCTTTCTCGTTTTGAGCGTTTTGATTATTTTAATGTTTTTTGTGTGGTGTTTGTTTTGTTGGTGGTGTTACCCACTTCTTTCCACTGAGACTATCATACTACCCACTGCTACCCACTTGCAAGCACTTTTTTAGACATAATTGCGTTTCAGGAGTGGATTATATACTTATCCACAGAAAGGGGGATAACCACAAGCAATAAAATAACCCCTGCCATGCAGAGGTTAGATCGCGGTACTCGAAGACTACTTACCTGCCGAAAAAAAAGTTCGAAAGATAGGAGTCGTACTGCGTTGTGTATTGTAGTGCAATCCACAGACACACCATAAAAAGATTTACCAGCAACGATATGATCAACGTGGCTACAATAAAATCATTTGGTGTCGTGCTGCTAAATGAGGCTACTTGAGAAAACTTTGATTTTTTGACCTGAGCTGATCGTTTGGTTGGTTTTTTTGTTGATGGCTTTTTCATACTGCTTATGGTAACACTGTAGTACTCATAACGCAAAGTAGCAACCGAGCTATTTGTGTAGGTTCATCTTTAGTCTATTGGATTGGTACTGGAGTGAACTCGAGTTTGCAGCCTCGACTAAGTACGCATGAATATCGAGTTCACCGCTGTTCTCGAGGTTTGCTTTTTTATCATCAAGTATATGTATGGTCCGTGCGTATACGCCACCCGGAATACCGCACACCTCTTCGGGCACAAGAAACTGCTTTCTATCAGCATCCCACCATTGGTTCTCGATGTAGTGCGCCTTGGCCTTGACCGATGTGACACTGTGTGGCGTATCAGCCGAATTCAATCCAATAATTCGTCGTAATATTTCCACCTTCATGTTTTGCCACTCCACGTTTTCACCGTAGGTTACTATGCCGTGTAACACATCGCTTTTTTTCAGTTCATCCAGTATCTCCGCTGTGCCCTCGACAACTATACCGAGTGCATCCGGGTGGTTGACAATTCTATCGATAAGTACGTTCACGAATTCGGCATCGATACCCCAGATTTCATTCAGTGCGCCGAGCACATCAAAACTGTTGCCGCGATTTGCAAGTTCTTTTTGTCGCAGCTCATGTAGTTTCGCCTGAGTATCGTCAGCACTGTTGCCCCCAAGTGACTCATAGAGCAATTCCATTAGTACATTATTGTCTATCAATGTCCTATCAAGATCCAACACAACAAAATCTGGTTCTTCTTGCGGCTCCATCTCTATGCTCCCTTGTATTGTTTCAGGACTACTACTCATAATATGATTCTACAATAGTATCAAATTTGACACCTCAAGTCTCTACTCAGTACACTTGGGTTATGACATCACTTCCTACGGACTATACAGGACCACTTACGAGCTTTGACGACAAAACTCGCGCAGACCTCGGAAAACTTATGGCACAGCTCAGTACAAATCACGATGGCAGCCCTATTGATGCGAACGAGCTACAACTAACAATTGACTCGCCGGACCACGAGGAGTTTGTCGCGATCCGAGACGGAACGGTGATCGGTGCGGGCAGTCTATCTATCATCCCGACATCGTATGATAAAGACCTTATCCTTTCAGACACTCCAGCTACCTGGCTAGGCAGCTTTATTGTCGACGAATCATACCGTGGCAGGCTCGAAAATGAACCAAAAAGCATTGCTGCTCAACTATTCGACGAGCTTACAAACTGGACTCGAATCAAAGGTCTCTCCTCGTTGCAGTTTATGACAGAGCTAGAACGTGGCGCTGCTGTGAATTTTTATAAAAAAATGGGAGCACACGATATGGGAATTGGTACCCTCTTTAACCTGCCGCTTGATAACGCTACAGAACTATCAGACATCAGTAGTACAAAAGATGTGGTAACAGCATACGAGACCTGCAAGACGTACGTGAAGCTTCATTTGTACGGTCCCGACGAAGTCGTGAACACCTCCGCCATTCGCACGCACACCGGTTTGGCGCGTGACAGAGGAATCTCTTTTATGCAGTACATCGCTCCAAAAAACTCTGCTACGGCTGAACGCCTCGTAGCGGCAGGGCTTGAGCCGAAACGAGATGAAAATATTTTGCGAGTACAACTATAGTGGCCTCACAGACCATACCATCAACCGTTTTTGCTGCATTCAACATATCACCCGATTCCGAAATTCAGGTCATCAGTGGCGGCAAGATAAATTCTACATGGCTGGTGAAATCGGATGAACAGAAATACATCCTCCAATCAATCAATGTCGTCTATGCAAACGATATGGTCGAAGAATCGACTCGAGTACTCGACACACTTATTGAAATGGGCTGGGATGTGCCGCTCATTGTACGTACATCGGTAGGCACGGCTTCGTATGCCGAGGGGGCTGTAACGTGGCGACTGAGTCTGTTTATCGACTCAGATGAAGCACTGCCAGAGATCACAATGGGACTGATGGAACAATGCGGCACGCTGCTTGCGCAACTGCACGTCAGTTTGAGCAAGCTTACGCTAACCATCAACCCAACGTTGCCGCATTACCGTGAGCATGCCTACCATATCTCTCAGCTGAGCAGTCGTATTGAATCGCTCCCTAAATCTACAGTAGATATGGCGACTGCGGTTGTCAGCACGTTTGATAGTCTCGACCTTACGCACGAAGATTCACCAAAGCAGCTCATTCATGCTGACCCAAAAATGAATAACATTCTATTTCGAGATAAAAAGCCCTACACCTACATCGATTGGGATACTATCATGGTTCATTCGCCATATATAGACATCGGGGACTTTTTGCGCTCACTGACGAAAGAGATGAAGGGGTCGGCACTACACGATCTCGTTGTTGCCTTCTGTAAAGGGTACTACGACTCAACCAATCTGACGTACGGTAGCTTCGATGAGTTCTACAACCATGCAATCACATCGGCGCAAACAATTGCACTTGAAAATACGGCACGGTACCTCAGTGACATTGTTGATCAGTCTCACTGGAAATGGGACGAAAACAAATACGATTCTCATGAAGATGCAATGGTAGATCAAGCAACGAAGACATGGAACGTCTACACAGAGCTTGCGGCACTACATAGTCGATAGTTTTTAACTGGTGATCAATTCTTTTTTGCGTTTGCAAGAAATTTCGCCCACCACGCAGCGCTTTGTTTTGGCTTGCGGTTTAGTGTGGTTGGATCGACGTCGACCAACCCAAATTTCGGCCAATGCCCATGTGCCCATTCAAAATTATCAAGCAAACTTCGATGGAAATAACCCTGCACGCGTACTCCCTCTTTGAGTGCCTCGTTGAGTGCCATCATCGTCTTGGCGAGCCACCATTTTCTGGCAGTATCGTCGGCGTCGGCGACGCCATTTTCTGTCACAATCAAAGGTAGCTTGTATTTTTTATCAAGCCGTTCGAGCACGTACTGCAAATGTTCTGGATGCATGTCCCAGCCTACATCACTAAGATTTTTGTCTTCGTTGTGAACTCGATAGCCATACACCCGCTCACTGAGATAATAATTTACACCAATAAAATCACTGGTTTTACGTATTCGACGGAGCACGTAGTCGTCTTTAATGTATTGCAGTACGGCTGCACTCGCGCGCGACAACAACGCATCGTCCCCCGGAAAGACATAGCTTGAATGTTTTGCAATCGCAACTTTATACCGTCGATTCATGGTATGGATTTTCTTAGCCGTTTGGTTATGCGCATATATAAGGTTTCTAAGTACTCTAAAAGCCGTTCGTTTATTCTGCACCTCCGGTGGCCAGTTGCCCTCTTGATAGCTTTCGAGGGCATACACGGCTGGCTCATTAATGGTAATGATAAACCGAATATCTTTACCTAGTTCTTCTACGATTTTTTCTGCAAACCGAACGAAGTATTTTACATTTTTTCGTTTTTCAAATCCGCCTTTTTCTGTAAACCACAGCGGAAGACTAAAATGAAACAGCGTCATCATCGGTTCAATATCGCGTTTTTTTAGCGCCGCAACGTACCGCTTGTAGTGTTCGATTGCTTGGGCGTTCCATGCGCCTTCATTGGGCTCGATGCGTGACCACTCAACGCTAAATCGAAATGCATTAAGTTGCATTTTCTTCATCAAATCAAAATCTGCCTCAAATCTGTCGTAGTGGTTCGCAGCAGCACCAGCAATATAGTTCTCTGGGGTAGTCACCGCTGCCTGTATGTCATCGAACACTTCAAGATCGTGGTACTGAGCCTTTCCTTGCGCAGCATTGGCCTTGGCATTCTCGAGCTCCCACGCCGACCATTGGTTGTGGTTACCGCCCTCGACTTGATGCGCCGATGTAGACACGCCCCATAAGAACCGTTTTGGGAATTTCATGTCAGAATATTTTTTCACTCTATCTATTCTAGCAAACTTTTACGTACTATACATTCCGTGTATCTGGGGTGCATGCAGGAATTGCCATAGATGTATCCCCAACAGCACTGTCTTTTGGTATATACCCCTCTAGGCTTCCGTCTTTACTGAAATTTTCGTAGACAGGTGGTGTGTTAGCTAGACTAACGTAATACCAGGTAGATTCGTTTTCGCCGTCAACATTCTCAATTGCCGAGCCCTCCACAGAGCAAAGTGGAATTACGACAGTACCTCGTGGTAATTTGATATGCGGTACTACTAATTGGTTCGTTGGCCTTGAGTACACATCTACACCCCCTGAGTCTCTATCAATAGCACATCTATCGTCGACGGGGATACCTTTCCGTCCATCGTTTGTCTCCCATACGAATTTACCCTCGGCGCATGGCTGTAGCGTATCTATAAATTCTGTTGCATCAGGGAAATCACTGTACGTTTCTCTATCTTCTGCAGCATACGACTGAAGTGCGATTAAGGCAATTAACGTTACGGATGAACCTTTTAAAAATCCACGGATTTCTACATAAGGATTCTGCCTAGGATCATTACCGTGCTCTAAGTGTGCTTTCATATAGCATATTATACAATATAAAATTGCTTGTTACAACACCATGTCTTCGCCAAAATGTTTTTGTAATCTCATTTTGACTGAACCCTCGTGGCGGCCAAGTTGCTTTGATAATTCCGGCAGCGTTTTGCCGTTGTTAAATCCCACTTTCAGTTCACCGTCTTGTAATGTTGTCCACGGCTTGTATGCATTTGGATAGGTTTTGCGCATCTTCTCAATCTTATCTCGCCAGGTACTGGCGCCGTCAGTTTTTTTGCTCGCCTTGAGATCTCGTGTATGATAGTTTTTTTCAAGATGAGCGTACTTCTTGGCATCGCCCCGCGATTTATCGAGCAGCATATCGTTGATATCAAGGGCATCCTGACTGACTTTGAGCGCCATTTGGTTGATACCGTGAAGATACAAATTATCTAAGCTCTTCACCCGACTAAGCGCGACGTAGCCCATACCTTCTATAAAGGCTTTGCGAAGATCAATCTTGGCCGCATCCAGTGTCATGCCCTGACTTTTATGCACGGTAATCGCCCAGGCAAGCCGAAGTGGAATTTGGGTAATACTCGCGCGCTTTTTATCACCATCGCGTAGCTCCCAGGTGTCGGGCTGCATCGTGACGATTTTCCCATTTTGAAATTTCACCACCGGGTATTCACTGCCGTGCTCAAACTCGATAACCGTACCAATGCTACCGTTAACATATTTTCGTTCGAGGCTATTTTTTACTGCCATTACTAGTGCGCCAACTTTCACATTTAGTGTCTTCGGCGCTAGTACAGAGCGTTGCAAATTTTCAACGTAGCCTTCACTGCCAGTAGTTGTTTGCGTATACGATATTTCGTCGCCGTCGAGCGCAGCCAGTTTTTTGTTATTGATTGTATCGACATCGATATTGACGGTATGGAGTTCAGTCATCGGCTTATCGAGGTCATATTCAGCCTCGACGCGTTCAAGCAAGGTCTCAGCGTGATTACGGCGCACATCACCAGAGCGCATCGCACTTAAAATCTCGAGTAGCTTATCGTTCTCGTCCTGACGGTGTTGCTCGTCAAGGTAACAGACAATCGGTTGTAGCTCATGCCAAACGTTGCTCGTCACTACAAAACCACCCGCTCGACTATCGCCACGATTAATCGGCGGCAGCTGAAAGAAGTCACCACATAAAATAATTTGAATGCCACCAAATGGCACGTCATCGTTGTCTCTCACATTTCGACAAATCTCATCGACCATGTCGAGTCGAAAATCATGCAACATCGAAATCTCGTCGATGATAAGCACATCAGTTTTTTCGATAATATCTCTCCGGCCTTTTGCTAGATTATCGGCAAAGTGCGGTGGAATATCGTCGTTGATACCCATGCCACTCCAGCTATGAATAGTCGTACCGCCGAGGTGCGTCGCTGCAAGTCCTGTCGTGGCTGTTATTGATACGTGCTTGCCATCGTGTTTAGCAAGGCGAATAAATTGGTTAAGTACAAACGTCTTGCCCGCGCCTGCTGGACCCGTCAAAAAGACACTCTTCCCCGCCATCATTATTTCTACCGCCAGTGCTTGCTTCATTAGTTCTATTGTAGCATTCAAGCTAAGCTATTGAGTCCAGCTAAACCATCCAAGCCCGGAATTGTTGTACCCATAGCTGTAATTATAGGGCGAATAGCTCTCGTTGTTACATACGTCTACAATTCCTCCCCAAGTCAGGTTGTAGTCATATAGACCTTTGTCATATGAGTATGCGAACCGTTTGCCGGTTTTACTTGCGGCGGCGACAATAAACTTGTTGTTACCAGCACCTTGGTTTACACAATAGATAAAATTGTGCATGTTCGTTGCATAAGATGCTCGTGAAACCGAAAAATTAATCCCAGCGGGCGCACCGGTGCCCCCGCCATTTGGATAACTACCATTAATAGCTTGGTATTCCATTATTTTCCCGGCGAAGCTGCGTAAATCACTTTTTACAACTGTATCATTTGTCCGGCCTTGTATGCCGTTGTAGGCCACTATCGATATCGCTGCCAAAATCGCAATCACAACGATTACGATTAGTAATTCAACAATTGTAAAACCGCGTTGGACATTTTTGGTGTATATAACGCTCATGCTTTTGATTTTACGCTACTAACCTGTAAAACTCAATCTTTGCGTCTCGCGTATCATGGTATAATGTGCTTATGATTAAGCAACATGGCTTTACTATTGTCGAATTACTGATTGTTATAGTCGTGATTGCCATCCTAGCTGCGATCAGTATTGTTGCCTACAACGGTATTCAAGAACGCTCTATCAACTCCCGACGCTTAAGTGATGTGAGGACGATAGAAAAAGCCCTTGAGCTATATAAGACTCAGATTGGATCATACCCCACTGCCCAGAGCAACACCACAGGAGGATGGGAGCGAAGCTCAATAAACCCGGGCAATTTCATTCAAGCCCTCAAGACTCAAAAAATTATCGATACGGTGCCAGTTGACCCAGTGAACAGCGCCCCAAATGGTTCGACAGGCGCCGAGAATACCTTCACAGGATATGCCTACTACTCTTATCCTGCTGGATATTATGGATGCACCGTCCCTATGTACGTATTGAAAATCGAGGCTCCTGGCAAATCCATGCTCAAAGAATCTCCTGGATTAAATTGCACGCCTGTTTCAAACCCTACATATGGCAGCGGTGGCACCGGAATATTATATTTTAAAGGATACGGTTTTTAATGTTATCTATAAAACGCAGTAAATTACGTAACAGTCTAGATTCAGCTTCAATAAAGAATAATAATGGCTTTACAATTGTTGAGCTACTAATCGTAATCGTCGTGATCGCAATATTAGCCGCCATTTCCGTTGCAGCGTACAACGGTATACAACAGCGAGCAAATAATACCGCACGTATTGCGTCTGGGAAACAATTCATTTCATTATTCCAGCTCTACAAGGCTACATTTGGATCCTACCCACCACAGCTTTACCCGCAGAATGCCGGTTTCTGCTTGGGGTCTGGTTTTCCAGTCAGCACAGTAAATGGAGTGACCGCTCAAAGATGTCGATCGTATAATTCTGGAGGAACGTACACAGCACCTGCTCCACGAGGTACCGTGCCAGACGCGCTTCTTGAGTCTGATAACACAGCGTTGATGACAGAGCTAAAAAAGGTTGGTTCGCCCCCCGGAAACCCAATTCCTACAGCAACAAAACAGGTAGTAGGCCCCTTTACAGATTATGACACAGCTACTCCTGCACCAGTGATAACTATCGTTCTTGACGGAGTACTACCAGCGAATTCAGACTGTGGTGGAGGCTTTAAAACCGGTAGTGGCGGGAGTACTACCTACAACCATACTTACTGTAGTTATGTACTGCCTGATTGATCGATACATATAGTCCACATATCAGTAAAGGAATTATCGCAGAACTCAACCTGACTTTAATGGTCGCTCATCATTAGCCGTACTAGCCTCTCGGTGGTTCGCCTTCAGACTCTTGCAAGAGCTTCTTACTCTTAATCTCGTAACGTTTCCCCGTTATCGTGCTGGTGATATAGTCTTCGTTGATAAGGTTTACGAACATATCTAAATCATTTCCGTCCATAATAATAATCGCATCGGCATCGTCGGTCATCAGTTCTAGCTGCATCGTATCGGCGTACTCCAACGCCTGCTCTTGGGTCACAGAACCAACTTCCAGTTTTTGAAGCTTGTTTACAATTTTCTTTTTGTCTTTTACCAGCGTCTGAAGGTCTAGCCCTTCTGGGAAGCTGAGTTTATATTCTTTTTCTATCTCGGCAACTTTTTTATCTGCTAACAGCTGCTTTTTGTAATCGTACTCGAATAGCTTTTCAAATTTCGATTGGTTGAAGACAAATATATCGTCTTTCACAATGAGCACATGACTCTCGGTTGGAATTTTCAATCCAACATCAGCCTTAAACGCATCAAAGCGTCCACCGTTTATTTCCCAGCTTAGCGCACCTTTTAATGCGCTCGCCGATTGTAACGCCTTTACAATAAAGAAAGCGCTTTCTACACCATTCGCGTCTCGCGTAGAAAAACGGGCAACCACCCCTTTCATGCGTTTAAAGTCGTGTTCTTCTTCGTTAAACTCAACGATATCAGAACGCTCACTTTCGATCATGTTCAAGAGGTCTTTCGCCTTTTCAACTTTTTCGGTATCAGTTTTTAGCAACACGTTCTCTTCTGATTCGCTCATTTCAAACTCACGAACCGTGAGTCCCGTTCCCGCACCGAGGTTTACTTGGTTGACGACATCGTACAAAAATAATGCTCGAACTTGCTGCTCCAACTCGGGTGCAAATTTCATGATGAACGGTGTATAAAACTTATTAAAAAGAAATAGCTCAATCTTAGCGTTATTTTTTATACCATCTGTTTTATTAGCCCAATTAAAAATATCAACGGAATCATTTACTACATCCGTATCGATTGTATTCGCCGGCTCATCTGCATGTTCTTCGTGTGTTTTATCTTCATCCATAGTGGTCTATTATAGCAATGTTTAAGCATGAGACGGTTGTGTATTTCGCAATAGTTCTATAACTTCAGCAGCAAGAAAAAAAGAGCCGATTACAAGTACGTTCTTGCTGTCCGCCTCTAGCGCCATGTCTAGTGCGGCCGTTACTTCTTTCTCGAGAGATATACGATGGATACCAGCAGTACGGAGCTCGTGCTCAATCTCATGCACGGATTGCGCACCCCATTGCATGTCCTGCTCTTTTGTAAATTCCGTCGCAATGACACTATCGGCATACTTGGCAATGAACGGCGCTATGCTAGCTCCATCTTTACTGTGTTTCAGCGACATCACTATCAGAGGGCGAATTCCCGGGAACATGGTTTCGTAACTTTCAAAGAACACCTGCATCTTTTGTTGATTATGAGCACCATCGACGATTACCATCTTACCAGCTACCTCAAACTGTTGCATACGAGCCGGCACAATGACTGATCGACTTTTTTCGAGTAATGCATTACTGAGCGACGGCAATGAGTCACGCGTGGCGATGAGTTTATATGTCTCATATGCCAAATTCCAGTTTCTTTGTTGAAATACCGGTATAGTACTATCTATTGCCCCGTCAATAGGAGCAATCACATAGATTTTGGCATCAACTATCTCTGCCCTCTCTCGTATGGCTTTCGATACATCATGAGATTGATGATACGAAATTATCATGTTGTGCTTCCATGCGATGCCAGCTTTCTGTGAGGCTATTTCGTATATGGTATTACCGAGAACGTGCACGTGATCTAATCCGACATCAGTTATGACACACACTTTGTTTGGCTGCGTGCAGATATTACTTGCATCATACAGACCCCCTAGGCCAGTTTCAATGACAGCATACTCCACATGCTCTCTGGCAAAAACCCACAATGCAAAGACCATCAAAAACTCAAAATACGACACGCGAATGCTTGAATCGATTACGAGCGCATGAAATTCATTAAAGTAATCAATGTACGTCTCGTCCGGCAAGACTACACCGTTGATTAATGCCCGTTCTGCAACAGAATTGATATGTGGAGACACACTCAGGCCTACTTTTTCCCCACTCGCTTGCAAGAGCGCAGCTGAGTAATACGATGTCGAGGTTTTACCGCTTGTGCCAGCTACATGGACGATTTTTAATGTTTTCTCGGGTGAACCAACAAACAATGCCAGCGATTGAGCCTTTTCGGTCGTGATTTCCTTTCCGTCAGTATGCCTAAAAGTGCTGGCAAAATCTGCCAACACTTCTTCACAATCATGCATCGATGTAGCTACTTTCATTAAATGCAGTATAGCACCCGAACCGACTGAATATCTACTCTGTTACTTCAACGCCATTCCAAAAAGCTACGTAGTTGGTAAAGTCGTGCTTGACACGCTTCGCGGCACCTTCCATAGGGTTTGCATAAAAGAATGCACCAAATTCATTGGTCTCACCGTTGACGTTGATGTCGTAGTAGCTCGACTCGCCTTTCCAAAAACAGGTAGTTTTGTGGTCGCTGTCACTAAAAAATTCTTTGTTAATACTCTCAGGTGGAAAGTACCAGTTTCCTTCTATGCGGACCAAATCGTCTTTGTCTGCTTCTGCGATGGTTGTGTTATTCCAAATTGCTTTCATATTGTCTCCTTATTTACTATATTAAGTATAGCATACGTTATAGCAAGACTTCGAAGAGAACGTACAACGCGGCTAGTATCGCCATCACAACAGTCGTCCTATAGCCTTTTTTTAATCTTCTCCCCTTGCCTGCCACAACGTTTGTGTGCCGAGACAGACGAACGTTGTCGTCTGCATAACGACCAGTTTGTGTATGCAACTCATGCCGCAATACATCGACTACCCTAAGTATAGATTTCATCTCGTCCGAGCTATCTAGCTTGAAATGCGTGTTTCGATACAGATACAACTTGTCGTCTACGATTTCAATATCATAGTCTTTACACTCGTCTATCAGCACAGCCATTACGTCTGGAGTAAATACGTACAGCGCGTCTGCTTCGTACTCACGTGGCGCATACAGTGTGAAAAATTGATCAAAATTACCCTCCAGTGACAATGTTTGAGAGGTGTTGAATTCATCAGGTAGTCCGCTAAAGATTTTCAAAAAATTGTTACCCTTTGCATCGAGTACCATATGCGGTAAGTTTCGCGCTAGTGGAATCTCAATATATGCGTAGTTGTGCGTTTGCCTGTGTTTTCCACTACCAATTATATACTGGTAATTTTCAATCAGCGTGCCGTCGTTGAGTACATATCCACCGTGAGTCTTGCGAGAATGACCATTATCGAATATCATTCCGGGCTTCATGTTATCATCAAAAACACCCTTCTCAGTTATAGTGAATCCGTTCGACTGAGCAAATCTTCTCATGCGAACATACTGCTCATACGTACGTTTTTCAGCATACATTACTCCCATGAGTATCAACAGAACTACAATAAAACCTACCGAATACACAATCACTGTAGTCATTCCGACAGCCCATAACGACAGTATCATCACAATAAAGATAGCGCTGAGGACAGTATAGGCAAAGATACTTCTTTGTTTAGTAAAATATCGCTTGCTCCCTATTTTCGTTATATATGCATCGATCTCTTCCGCAGAGACACCCGTGTCTAAAGAGTCGAAGGTTAAGTCGGATAATTGGTTCATTTGTGCCTTTTCATATTCATTGTCGCTCGTGCTCGCGTTGTAGTCATATATATCCCAAATAGAAACATCCAGAGCGCAAATGGGTACGAAACAACTCGTTCCATACCCCCGACGCCCAGGTCAAGATAATTCTCAGTGTAGAACAATACAAACGCAACTAAGCTGACAGTTCCGCTGATAACCGTGTAGTATCGAAAGACCGTGCGTACTTGGGTGAGCGCAAACCCCAGCATGACAATTGCCACGTTCCCAACGACCAACCCTAAAAATGCTCCGATGATATGTAATAGCCCGATTGTATTCTCCGGAAACAAGCCGACAAGTATTGTGCCGAGCCCTGACATTCCCATCAAAAAGAACGAAAATGCCGACAACCGCGTCCTCTTAAATTCCGTATAGATTAATATCGACCCGAGCAATATAGTGGCTCCAAAAACCACAAATGATACATTCATGAGTGGATGCAACGGCGAACACACGGCAATCCCATTATACGTACCGCACATCGTATTTCCCAAATCACTGATATAGTTGTTCTTCCAGCTATGCGGCACTGTCCACGCGGCTATGACAATTAACTGAACGATAAAGTACTGAATAGAAGCGATCCAGAACACCGGCCCAACAAACGGGTGATTGTTGGTAAACACATTGACACGTTCCTGAAGGTGATTCATATGATTTCATTATACTACCCCACGGCTGCTTCTTACTATCCGTGTCACAGCGATGCTATATCAAATAAGCACCTTACAGATAAATATTCTAGCTAGGCATCTGTAGTAAGCTCTCGTACGAGAGCTCATGTTGACATAAGTATTAAAATATAGTTATATGAAGAAGCACCCATTCGGGCGTATTTTCTCACTCGGAAGAAAGGCACATCATGGTGTTGAACGGTCTAACCGCAGCTCGTCGAGTAGCGGTCAAGGCACTACTACTGTCCATCGTGGCTGTACTGATCCCAGCCGCCTTTTCGGCGCCAGCTGAAGCTGCTGGTGGCTTCGGCCCGAAGTACAAGCTCGAAGCCACCGGCAAGGTTGGCGGTGACCAACCGTTTGCCAAGCTCAAGGTCTACCGGAAAGGAGACTCGGGCAAGCTCTGCGCCAAACTGAAGAAAACCAACCGGCACTACTTCGTGAACCGAGCAAGCGTCGGCTGGCACCACAAGTTCAACGGCCCGGCGAACAAGATCGGACTGGCTCCTTCCTGCTGGAACAGCAGGCGGGATCGAGCTGTTCAAGTCACGGTAACGGTACGTGCGAGTGCACCGGGCCCCGGTGAAGAGCAGAAGAACTACTACGCTTCCGTCAACGTCATCAAGGACGAAGGCGAAGGCAACAAGACCGGCTAGCCTCTACCTGGGCAAGCTCACTCAATCTAGAGAAGAGCGCCGGGGAGGGGCGTTTTTCATACCTATTTGTTATTTCTGTAGCTGACCTGGTCGACGCTCACCATATCTGATTGCAAGCTCATCATACAACCCGCCTCCAGCTTTATATTTGATTATGGTGAAAGTATCAATCAATCTATCTGCATTCTCACCTTCACTATTCTTCACTTTTTCTTTGATGCGTATGGCATTCAGCGGATATATTTCTGACTTCCAAACTACTTCCAATATCGTATCGGATGTGTCATCAGATATATTTCCGTTTTTTAGAATTATATCAATGTGCTCGGTCTCACCATCTAAAAATACTTTTGGAACATCGTACGTCACGCGTTCAATTACAAGCGATGGAACTGTATTTTTGAGCACGGCAATAAAATTATCCACCTCTGCTTTACAAAGCGTGTTAGAGCAGTCTGAGAGTTTTGGCTCATTGCGTTCTCTATCCCTAGACCACGAGTCCAATGAAAAGATCGATAGAAACGACAGTATAGTAAAAATCGCGAGTAATGCGGCTACTGTCAGCACCTTCTTACGTGATGCTGGTTTGTTATTCATACAATTTCCAGGATCCAGCAGAGATAACTTCAACGTCTCCGTCAATGACCTGTATAGCAGACAAATCGTCAAGCGCATATATTGTATTATCGATAGTTTTCGCATACTCGCCCATCTCTTTTATGCGCGCGGCGTCACAGTGTGGCTCTATCTCAAATGGCACATATCCGAGCCCAGTAAAATCAGATACACCACAGATATTCTCGTCTCCGGGTTCAATTGATGCAACCTGGATAGTTGGGGTCATTACGATACTGCTCGCACTACCTCCGACATAGACTTTTGAATTGATATTTTCTTTCAGCCACACATCAAACCCAGTTTTACGAATCTGATCAAGCAGGTGAAACGTATTACCGCCACTCACCCACAGGATATCTACATCTACCAAACGAGTACGCCAGTCGACGCCGTCGGCACTAATATCGACAATGTCTATCTGATAAAACCCATACCGTTGCAATTGCATGAATTGACTTATCAGCCAGTCTTTCGCTCGTGGCTCGACGTTGGCTGCCGTTGGAATAAACCCGACCTTGCAGTCACTCGGCGGCTTCCCTGCCATATTTTGCAATGCAACGCCAATCTTCCGTTTAGTTAAGCCGGATGAAGTGAGTAATAATTTCATAGTATCAGTATATCGTATTATTTCACGAGCCGCTGCCGACGCTGTTCAAACAAACACACTGCTACAGAAGCAGCAACGTTCAGTGATTCGACGGCGTTGTCTGCTTGTGGAATAGTCACTGTCTTTGTGCACGCAGCCAAAAGCTCGTTCGAGATACCACGCCCTTCACTACCAAACACCCATGCCGCATCATTCGTCAGATCAGTTTGATACAGCGACTCGCTTCCCTCGCCGAGGTAGGTTGCGATAACCGGTATACGCGAGCTTTTTGCCAGTGCTACGACGTCTGCATTCTCATACATCCGAAGGCTAAACTGTGCACCCATTCCGGCACGGAGCGCTTTTGGTGACCAGACCGAGGCAGAACCTGGTGAAAGATAGATATCTTCAACCCCCGCAGCTGCCGCGGTGCGCAGCATTGTGCCAAGATTACCAGGATCTTGCACGTCTTCTAGGATCATAGAATCTACCGAAAGCTCGGCTGGCTTTGCCGCTGGGACTGGTTTGAATACAATCAGTACGCCAACTTTTGCATGAATATCACTCAGAGCATCAAACAGCGTATCTTTTACGATTACTCTGTGAGCATCCGTTTCACACAGGTGCTCGTTGAGTGTAGCGATTTCTGGATGTTGCAACCCCGAGTCAGAGTACATAACGAGCTGCGGTACACCCCCAGATGCCATAAAACTATTCGCAAGATGAATGCCTTCAGCCACGGCGAGCTGCTCAGCCTGACGGTACTTACTGCTACCCAACAGCTTTTTAATATGTTTGATGGTTGGGTTTTGCGCCGAGGATATAATTTCTGTGTTCATCTTATGATTGTATCAAACATACTTATTTGCTTAACGCACCAGCCGGATTGCTATTTTGTAAGAGCCAAAGCACATCTTCTCCAGTGACATTTTCAGGATTCTTCCCCAGCAAAGCGGCAGTAAATCCAATAATATCGCTATTTTTATGATAAATATGTACGTCCTCAATTGTCAGGTCTGCAAAGTCTAACAGCGCGTTGAACATAGAACTGACTGCCTTGTAATACGGAAGGTCGGCTTTAGATGGTCCACCTGTAAGATTGTTGGCAGCGACCGTTGCGTAGCCTTCTTCCAGGTTGGTTAACGACAATGTCGATTCAGGGTCCTCTGGATCAGTAGGAACACTAATAAGACTGAACCCTTCAACATATTGAACTTGAATTGAATCAATTTCTACATTTAATGGAAATTCTTTCTTAGCTCCAGCACATATATGTGCAACTTCGTGACTCATAAAAGTTTTACGGTTGAGGAGTGAATCTTTTTCGAAGCCACTTGGCACATGCACTTCACCTTTTGCGTTAGAAGCACCCCCCCTTATACGTACCCGCTTCTGCATCGAATCCAACTTCATCGGAGTTTACGTCGATAATTATTTTATATGGCTCAGCACAGTCATACGCCGCCATGGCAACTGCCCCTAGTTCATAGTATTCACTGGTTCCTGTAATTTTAGAATATCGCGACTCGTCTCTACTGTCATGGCCTACATTAGTCGCCTCAGAATCTGAGCTACAGCCTGCAACCATAACTCCTAGTAAAACCATACCAGGAACGAATTTTTGTAAACGTTCATTCATAATATATATTATATAATACTTTTAGCTTATTGTAAATAGTTTTTACGATTGGTTATACTTTGTTTTTGATCAATCATCTAAAGTTTCCAAAATCCAGTTTAAAAATTGTTTATTCCCTTCAAACTCGTAAAATCGTATCATCGGCACTTCTTCTTGGCTGTACTCTTCGACTATCTCAATAATCTTGTGCTTATTCGGCTCTATTGTGAACATCGAGATTGTCACGTAGTTCATATCAATAACTTCGCCGTTCCATAAAAATCGAGCTGGCGTTTCGATGAATTGACCACCAGTGGTTAGTTTACGTTCAATAAGCGCATTCACTATCAAATCAGCTTGGTCTCGGTTTTCAGCACTGACTTCAACCGTGTAATATTTCATCTTTCGCCTTCCGTGGTTAGTCTCAGAAGCTGCGGAAATTCAATGTAGTTTTCGCCTAGATGCCCACCGCCCTCGATTACCGTCAACCTAGCATCAAGTTCACTCGCCATATGCTTTGCCTGCTCCATAGTACAATACGGATCGTCATCTGCATGGATAAATTCGATTCGTTTTACTTTTTGTTTAATTTTTTCAAAATCAAAACCGTTCTCTGGAAATAGATTCTCAAACTGATATGCGTCCATACCAGTCGGTGTACCATGCTCCCAGCCGCTTACGATAACCGCGGTATCTATGTTAGGGCATCTGTCGTCCATCAACATATTCAAGACTTCTACTGCTCCAGATGAATGCCCAATCACAATACTATTTGCAAAATCCCAGTCTGAGCCAAACAAAAAATCACCGTAGACTTTTTTATCAGGAATATGATTTCCGGGGAGCTCTGGGACCCACACCTCGTATCTATCATCTTCAAGTTCCTGCTTCAACCACGGAAACCAATTATCACTTGGCGTACTGTCGGTCCCGTGGAGTATGGCTGCTTTTTTAGTCACGAGTCTGATCTCCATTTCCTGAATGAACCGCACCTTCTTGGCTGACACCGATTACTGTAATTCTATCAGCCAAAATTTCTAAATAAGGATTGTGGAGTTCACTCCAAATTAAAGCTACTATTCTGTCAAGTTGAGCCATGTCGGCCTTCGCCTGAAACGTATTAGTCAAGATTTTAAACAGCCCAATCAGCCCAGGATCTTGGACGTCGCCCACCCGTCCTAGTGCAGCGATATAAAGATCAATCATGCGCTCGTTCTCTTCGGGCATTGACGTAACACTATGCTCAACGGACGAACGAAGGGATTGAACTTCTTTTATAAATTGATGAGTAGTCGCAAGTGCTTGCCACTGCGAAGTTTCAGTATTGGCAACACGACGATACGAATCGTTAAAAATTTCGTTTAGTCCAGAAGATTCGGCCTCAACTTCCGGGCCAGTGCGCCTAGTCCCTCCGATTTCTTCTAAAGTCATTATTCTCCCCTGTTTACTTCTTAAACTTCCGAAAATGCCTCTAGCTTTATCCGCTCTTGGTGAGTGGAGTCTCGATTGCGTATTGTAACCGTATTGGCCTCAAGTGTGTCGAAATCGATCACCACGCATTCCGGGGTACCAATCTCGTCTTGGCGGCGATAGCGTTTACCAATGTTGCCATTGTCATCCCACATGACGCGGCCTGGGTGTTTTTTGCTGAGCATCTGGTAGACTTCGCGAGCTTTCTCAACCAGCTCTGGCTTGTTTTTTAATAGTGGAGATACCGCGTAGCGCATCGGTGCGAGGTGCTCTGGCAGTGCAAGGTACACGCGTTTATCACCATTCTGTTCGTCTTCACGATACGCACTCGTAAGAACGGCCATAAGTGCACGTTCGACACCAAATGATGGTTCGATAACGTGTGGGATGAATTTCTCATTCGTTCCCTTCACCTGGTATTCCATGTTTTTACCAGCATTGTCGTGAATGTTCTTGAGGTCAAAGTTTGTTCGGTACGCGAGGCCCATCAGCTCTTCGCGGCCGATTGGGAAATCGAATTCAAAATCGATCGTGCGCTTGCTGTAGTGTGCCCGGTCGTTTTCTGGTACTTCAAGCTCGTGCACGCTATCAGCAGGTAGACCAAGTGCATCGAAGAATCGTTTACATTCGCCTATCCAGTGCTCAAATGCTTCTTGCCAATTATCTGGGTGAACAAAAAATTCAATCTCCATCTGTTCAAACTCACGTGAACGGAAAATAAAGTCTCGCGGTGAAATTTCATTACGGAATGCTTTCCCTTGCTGTGCCAAGCCAAACGGCAAGTTAGGATAAAAGCTATCGACAACGTTTTTGTAGTTTGTAAAAATACCTTGCGCTGTTTCGGGGCGAAGATATGAAATAGATTTTTCGTCATCAACTGGCCCGATGTTTGTCTTGAACATCATGTTAAACGCCCTGGCTTCGCTAAACGTACCTTCTTTGCCGCAATTCGGACATTTATTTGGATCGTCGAGTTTATCGGCGCGCAGTCGTGCTTTACAGTTGCTGCATTCTACAAGCGGGTCAGTAAATGTATCGACGTGCCCACTAGCCTGCCAGACTTTTTGGTTCATCAGTATCGCCGCATCGACACCGTACATGTCGTCGCGTTCGTCGACGAACATCCGCCACCACAGATTCATGATATTCTTCTTTAGCTGTACTCCCAATGGACCGTAGTCCCACGTACCGCTAAGACCGCCGTATACATCCGAGCCTGGGTAAATAAATCCTCGGCGTTTTGCCAAGCTAACTATGTCTTCAAGTTTTGTTTTGTTTTCCATTAGTCACCAGTATATCAGATGTTGCATAAATAACTTATTCATTGTATAATCAATCGACTATGGAACATCCCCACCTACCAAACTTTTTACGCCACAACCACAAAGATATAGATAGCCCGGTTCGAGATGCGCTAAAGACTGTTAAACAGCTTCCGCCAGGGAATGAACGTAACGAAGCTATGCGAACGTTATGGGAGCGCTACAACTCACCTGTAGAACGTAGCAAGGAGCTCGGAGATAGCTGGTGCGCAGAAGTACACCATTGGCAAGGTGTATTGATGACAGATGACGGCGATCTAGACGATGCAAGTGGCTACTACGAGAGAGCGCTTGGCTACTTAGACGAAACCGACCCCAATCATCGGCTCCCAAGAGCCTGGATTTTAAGAGACAGTGCGTTCAATGAGTTCAAAAAAGGCAACACAAAGGATGCGTTCGAACTTACAGAAGAATCAATTACGTTACTCGAGGAAGACTCTGGCTTCACCGCTGCTCCCGAACCAGCTGAAGCGCAAAAGTCTGCCCAAAAACTAGCTATGCATAGGTCAATTACTGAGATGTATGAGGAAGTATTCATCGCCACGGATAACAACCCCGATACACTTGTAGCGGCGCTGAACACATTGGTCGGTTTTTGCGAGGATTATGCGGCCCTAGGTCATATACCTAAGGGCGATATGCACCGTATCGTCTCGTTCTTACAGTCAATCGACGAAAACGAGCACAACCAAGGAACCTTGAGCGTACAAGACACATCTATTGTGAAAAAAGCTGATAAACGCATGCATAGTAAGGCTACATTAACTGCTGAATTACAGCTCACGTCTGTGCTCACACTCCCGGTTCGGCTTGCAGCTCGCGCGCTGCGTACCGTTATTCGATCTTAGTGAGCGATAGCCTGCTCTGCTACCCACGCACAATCATCGATGAGATCTTGTATCCCGCCAACCTGCATGGCAACTTTTGGTGATTGAGCGCTGAGTAAACGAAGTAGTTTTATATGTGGCGACGACATTCGGCCACTTTCACGAAAGACAAATACGTTCATCGAAACATCAAAATCATATTGGGCATCTTCAACGAGTTTCATACCGCTATCGTCCGTCGACAGGTTCAAACCGACACCGAGTAAAATAGCGAGTTGCAGCCAAAACCATGTTTTAATGACTGGCAGCATCAGCGATTCTTGGTTTAAATACGAGAACGTCTGATCGAGTAATTCAAAAAAAGCAGGCTCATCAAGTGAATCGGCAGCTTTACTCATCTGTTTTATGGCCTCGTAGCCGAACTGTAATTTATCGTAGTCGTGTAAAATATCTCCGTAAAAAATCTCCAGTCGAGACCCTGTGACGATTCCGAGCTTACCGTTACCAAGGTGCACCGTTATGTCACAGCGTGCAAATAGTTCTATTCCCCCGGCGAGTTTACTTTTTTCTTTTCGCACACCTTTTGCAATAGCGCTGACACTGCCATGGTCGGGTGTCAAAAACTGCAGTATCCTATCGGCTTCGCCGTAATTGGTACGACGCAGCACAATTGCTTTCGTCCGAATTGTCGAACTCATACGGTAGCCCGACGTACTGCAATCAATATCTCATTTGGGTGCATAGTCGTTTTATCTAGCACCGCAGTTACCCCGTACGGCGACACCGTGGCTCCAGACAATGACTCGGGGCTACTAGTCGCAATTACTACCGGAATTGTGGCTAAATCGCTATGCGATTGCAGCTCGTTTAGTAGCGTCATCGCTGTCGCTCCCGGCAACAGAAGATCGAGTACGATGGCTGCCGGCTGCACGTCGTCGATAACGTCGATGGCTGCTTGTGCAGTGTAAACTATCGAGACATCGTAGTTATTCGACTCGAGGACTCGGGTGTACTGCGCAGCTTGCCACGTATTGTCTTCTACCACGACAATTTTTGATTTCATAGCAGCACAAGTTGCTTTGATATTGGCATATCAACATAAAACGACGCACCATCGCGGTGGCGAATTGCTCCGATCTTACCACCAATAGTCTCGGCAAATCGACTAGCAATGACAAGCCCAAGGCCGCTACTCTCGGGACGATCATGAACGACTTGCGGTGAAGATGGTCGAGTGAGTATGTCATTCCATAGCGACGCTGGAAGTGCTGGCCCATAATCCCGAACTCCAAAACGTACCATGCCGTCTTTGCGTATCAACTGGGTAAATAGTTCTACAACTCCCCCGTCGCCGCTGTAATGAAGCGCATTGTCCGCAAAATTCAATAACACCCGACGTAGAATGTCTTTGTTCGCTACCACTAACTGCGTCCGCGATTTTGTACTCATGCAAATATCTCGATTATTAGCTCTATAGAGCGGCAGTATTTCCTGGAACACTTCGGTACATACCGCCGAAGGATGCAACGAGCTTGTCTCGAACAACGACGACTGAAGTTGTTCGGCTTTCGTTAAGTTTGAGGTCAGCCTCAGTGCTTTTTCGCTTGTCAGACGAATTTGCTCTAAAATATTTTTTTGGTTGTCAGGGTTCGACGCACTAGCCTCGAGTTCGAGCGTCAGCTGGCGAATCAGCGCTAGAGGAGATTTCAGTTCATGAGCAGCAACAGTGAGGGTGTCGATATCACCAAAAATAGACAGCCCACGACAACCATCACCCCCGTTAACTCCACTATTCATACCTTATTAGTGTAGCACGGTTCGCTGGCGTACTATTACGAGTTAAATTCGATTGTTTTTATGATTTTATCAAAATCAGGCTTGAAAGTGTTCGCGTCGGTAAATATCGACAATGTCTTGTCGCGGACTTTGAATATAACAGCCGATCCACGAATATCGTTCGAGAACAGTCCGTCGTAGCGAGTTCCGCTCTGTCCGCTTGCGGTGAACGTCGTGTTTTTTAATTCGCCGTTAGACACTTGGCCTTGGTAGTCGTCGATTACATCGCTATAGCTTTGGTTTTCGACGGTTACCCGCAGCGCGTATCGTTGCTCTTTTCCGCCAACTTGAGGCACGCTGATTGGGTTTAAGTACGCTTCAAAATCTCCACCGTTGGATGCATCGTCTGCAATATACACACTCCAGGTCTTTGGGTAGTCAAATGACACGCGTCCGTAATCGTCTGGACCGACAAAGGTACGATTTGGTTCTTTTTCTTCAGTTAGAAACTTTTTCTCTTCTATCTCAGCTTGGTCACGCCTGGCCTCCGCAACAGCGACATCGATTTTACTGTCTACGTTACTTTTCTGTTCATTGTATTGCATAAATAAATAGACAGAGAGACCAGCCAGCATGACGACGCCGAGTCCGAGTAATATGACTGCTATAAGGGCACCAGAAACTGCTCCAACTTCATTTTTATGTTCACGTTTGTTCATAATGGGTATTATACTTGTGGTTTTTTGATGTGTAAAGCTTTATATAGATAAAGATGGTGTGCCCCCACAGTTCGCTGCAGTGTAGCACCAGGAATTTCCGCCCCATAGCTCATTACATATATATTTTTGCCAATTCGATCGGCTTCACGCTGAATCTTTTTGCTGATTCGCGCCGTGTCGCGTGACACTGCAAATACATAAACAAGCGTTGTGTCTTCGGGAAATGTAGCTGTCCACATATTTTGCAGCCGAGTGCTAACACGCGAATTACCAATGCCTAGCAACAGACTGATGACGACAAGAAACGGATTAATTTCGTAGCCAACCGCGTGTGCTCCACGCTGCGCAGCGGCACGCAATACTTTACCATCTCCGGAGCCAACGTCGAGCACGACGTCGTTTTCGGACAATGGATATAACCCATCAAATGCTGTTGTAACGTCTTTTTTTAGTGACGGCACATACGGTGCGCCAACAAATACCACGACGCCAAATGTGAGCAAAATTACCGCAATAACAAACAACACCATGCCGAGCTACTCTTTACTAAAATCTTTTTTGAGAACAGTGAGTTTCGCCTTGAACGAGTCTAAGTCTGTCTCGATTTCTTTTGCCAGTTTGTCGGCGTGTTCGAATTTATCTAAGGCTTCTTCAAGCTCAAATTCCTCGCCCTCGAACCACAATACTAATGCGTTTAACTGTTCGATTTTTTCCGATATTGTTTGGTTATTTTTGTCTGACATCTTGCACCTCCGCGTGTATTACTTGTTTTCTGGTCTCAATTTCAATTGTACCGCCCCGCGCTATATCGCCGCGCACCATCGCGTAGCCTCGTTCCAGCACACTTCGAGGGTCGAACGCCTGCAACAATTCAACGCGCTGCTGGTACCGTGAGTTTTGGTGTTCGAATCGCTGTTCAATCTTCTCTAGTGCTCGAAGAAGGGCTCGTTGGCTTTCAGCCTGATGCGTCGTAACTTTACCTTCGGTTTTATGAACAATTTGCCGAAGTGACTGGCGAACCCGATGCGCGATATCGGCTTTATCTGGCACAAGCAGCTGCGCCGCGTTACTAGGGGTTGCTGCGGCGACATCTGCGGCCAAATCACACAAACTTTCGTCGGTTTCATGGCCGATTCCGGTAATAACCGGTATACGGCTCGAGGCGACGGCTCGAACCAACAGTTCGTCGTTGAAAGCCGACAAATCGTCGGCGCTTCCGCCCCCGCGTATCAGCACAATTACCTCGGCTAACGCTTCTTGCTCGTTAAAATAATTCAACGCACGAATCATTTGGTCTGGCGCAACTTCGCCCTGTACCTGAACCGTAGCGACGTCGACGTCGATAGCGCCCCATCGTTCACCTAAAATTTTTACAAAATCTGCATACCCGGCGGACTGCACACTACTAATCACCGCAATCTTTTTTGGCATCGCCGGCAATAGCCGTTTGCGTTCGGGAGCAAATAGGCCTTCGGCAGCTAGCTTTGCTTTCAAGAGCTCGAAGCTTTTTTTCAAGCTGCCCTCTCCACTCGGTCGAATCGCTTGAACGGTCAAGCTAAATTTTCCCCATTTTGTCAGTTTCGGATTGGCGCGCACAATCACTCTCATGCCGTCTTCAATCGGAATGCGAAGACTAAACACCATCATAAAACAGCCGACGGAGCCTTCGCTGTCTTTTAGGTCAAAAAAGACGAACTTACCCTGATTAACCTTAAAGCTAGCAACTTCACCCTCGATTTCAATACTCGGGTAGGCAAACTCGAGTGTTTGGTTGGTCAGGGCGATAAATTCGCCGACACTAACGCGTAAGCTTTGGTTTTCCATATTTGATCAGTGAATGTTGATAAAAGAAATAACCGAGAATAATTGTACCGAGTAATTGAATGACGCGGGTCAGTAGAATACCGGCAATCGCTACACCGCCGCCGACACCAGCAACCGCCAAGAAGCTCACCATTATGGCCTCGAATGCGCCAGCACCACCGGGGGTCACAACGATAAAGCCGGCAATCATTGCCAGGCCAAAGGCAATCAATACCGGCGCCGGGTTAATAAATTCACCGAGTGCCCAGAACGTGATCATAAAGATTAGCACTTCACCTGACATAAAAACCAACCCCCACAAGTATGGCTTTAGGAGCAACTTTTTTTCTTTTTTTAACTGCAGATAATCGTCATGCATCTCATCGAAAAACTTAAGTAACGGATCGACCGTGAGCGTAAATTTTCGCGCCGGGATTCGAATGAGTCGAGCTAGTTTATTCACCACCCCCACCAGCCAGTTGCTAAACCGACGGCTTCGGGAAGGACTGCCAAACAATGCCATACCGGCCACGGTAGCGGTAATCATTAAAAATACTATCAGTGAACTCAGCAGTATCACCCACCTGTTGATGTTGCCATCGATTGTGATAGCCACAAGCGCCACAATCAACAAAGTCGTAAATGCCGCAAACGATGCGATAAACCGCACGAACTGTGCCAAGGTAGCGCGACCACCAGAAATACCGTATTTTTTTAATCTCCACGTCATATACGAAATACCGCTAACCCCTGCACTGGGCAAGGCATGGTTCACAAAGTTCATTTCAAGTGCCATGCGAGCTTGCTGCAGTATGCCAATATTTTTAATAGCTTTTTTGTCACGCAAATACGTGAACATCATTTCCCCCGCAATAAAGTACACAATCACCTGTACAACAACAACCAGCGACAGTACGTAGAGATTAACTCTCGATAACAAGTCCCATGCCTGAGCAATTTCGTGACGCGCGAAAAACAGTATCGCCGCGAGGAAGACTACTGTGATGACGCTGATCCAAGTTCGTAGTGACATTGACACTATTATACAGAAGTCTCGTAAGTGCGTATACTAAAGGATATATGGATTATGTAGGAATTTTAGGACGCCAACAAAAGCTCAGCTTGGCTGAACTTGAAGTATTGTACGGCGCGGAGCATGTTGAGCGGTTCTCTGAAACGGCGGCTATATTTTCAACAGAATCGTTCGACATAGAGAGACTTGGCGGGCTCATCAAAGCAGGTGAAGTGGTGCTTTCTCTCCATAAAGCCGAATGGAAAGCAGTGAGCACAAAAGTTATTCATTACTACGCCCGAAAGTTTTCAAAAATAGATCACAAGATAACGATTGGGATCAGCGTCTACGATTGGAACGTCCCCGCGCGCGATATTCAGAAATTAGGGTTGATACTCAAGTCGACACTAAAGAAGTCGAATGTCAGCCTTCGGTTGATTCCAAACCAAGAACAAGCTCTATCGAGCGCCACCAGCCATCACAATAAGCTCGGGTTATCGCCAAACAAGGTCGAGCTGCTTATCTCTCGGGACAAAGACGGAAACGTGTTAGTTGCCCAGAGCACTGGCGCACAGAATATTTCAGCTCTCGCCGCTCGCGACCAGGGTCGTCCAAAGCGGGACGCCTTCGTTGGTATGCTGCCGCCAAAACTTGCGTTGATGATGGTGAATCTTTCTGGCGTACGCAAAGACGACCGCGTTCTCGATCCATTCTGTGGCACTGGCGTCGTGTTGCAAGAAGCAGCCCTGCTGGGTCACGATGTATATGGTACCGACCTTTCAGAAAAAATGGTCGATTACTCTACCATCAATATGCGATGGCTCACCGATACACGGCACCTATCCACCAACGTTGTCATTCATCATGGTGATGCTATGGAAACGACCTGGCACCCACCCGTCGATGCCGTCATAGCCGAAACATACCTTGGTCAGCCATTCAGTGCCCCACCCGCTCCAGACAAGCTGCAAAAAGTTCAGCGAGTCTGCAATGATGTCATATCCCAATTCCTCACCAATATCGGGCCGCAAATAAAAAGTGGAACACCGCTCTGCATCGCCATCCCTGCTTGGAGAGACAGCGTTGGTAGAATATCTCATCTTAGCCTCATCAATAATCTCAAACGGTTCGGCTACGAGCACATTGAACTCACCCATGCGACCTTAGACGATTTGATTTATTTCCGTGAAGACCAAATAGTCGCCCGGCAACTATTACTCCTCAAAAAAATCTAGCGCCTATCTCTTGTCAAAGTCACGTATTATTGCTATTATCGTATGAGTAATTTATATAAAACCTAAGGAAAAGTAACCTATGTCACACGTAAAAGCTGGTGGTTCAAGCAAAAATAACCGCAACAACGCAGGTCAACGCCTGGGCGTCAAACGCTTTGGTGGACAGACTGTTTCTACTGGTGAAGTACTCGTTCGTCAGACTGGTAGCTCAAAAGTTGCTGGTAACGGCACCTTCCTCAGCCGTGACTACACGATTCACGCGGCTAAAGACGGCGTTGTCGCCTTCAAAAACGTCAAAACTCGTCGTTTTACTGGTAAATCAGTCCGTCGCACACAAGTCGTTGTAGAATAGATTTCCTGCTCTATAACAAAATGACCCTAACGGGTCATTTTTATTTTAATCGCTATTACCAATTTCTGACTCTAATCTGTGTGGTCGGCTTGACGCCTTCGGGATCAATTACATGTATTGTACTAACTCTCTTGACTTCACCATCATCAGTATACCCATACGGTGCTACTGGCTGCTCGGCAACTGTTTGTGGCTCTCTGCCAAATGCTCGTCGTGCAAATCTTCGCAAGAACCCTGGCCGCCTCACTTCACTCGTTTCATGTGACGGGTCACTCGTTTCATGTGGCTGTGCGGCCGCTGCATCAGCTTCAACTTGCTGTACGGCTAGCTCTTCTGCTGTTGGATAATAAAAATCTGGTCCTGGTGTTGATGTTTCTTGTCGTGATGTTATTTGTGTTTCCATAATCTTATTATAACAAACATTAGCGTTATTGTCAATAACTATTTATACTAAGTTACAGTGATACGTCTTTGCTAGTAGGAGATCGGCCAATTTTGCGACGCAATTCGGTCCATTCATCCGTAGTCAAACCTAGTTCACCTGCCGCTCTAGCAATATTACCTCGTTCCGCACTCACCAAGTCTACTTGTCTTGCGCCTTCGTCACCATCATAATTTCTAAGATGATGACCCGGTAATGGTCTTGCTTCTTCCTTGCGGTCAATTTCCCATTGTCGTTGTCGATCTGTTGGATCTATCATAATTTCCCTTTCTTAATTTCCGGTGTTTGTTGATACACATTAAGCAAATATCCTAGGTCTTCACTTATTTTCTTGTCACGCATTATTTCATCGTATGAGCCTGGATTCTCTTTTAGCAATATACTCAGAAGACTACAAAGCGCCATGGCCCCGTCCTCGACTCTACCGCGCGACGCCGACACGCTTGTCGCCTCTGAATTATGAAGTCCAGAATGAATCTCCATGAGAACCTGAAGTCTCACGACGTCCTTATTATCAAAGGGTGGTCTTAGGTCAATACTTGCTACTACCCCTGATAACGATTCATCTTTATCATCGCTATGATCAACAGGCCTAGCCGTTTGTCTGTCATCAATACCTGCTAATGCGTATGTAGAATCATGCAAAACCCTTACCGCACCATCAAATTCTCTAGCAATAGGTAGCTCAAACCTTGCCCCAAAGTCTGGGTTAAATGCTCGTGCCAAAACACGAGATAACATGTCTCCTGTGGTACGAGAAAGCCTTTGCTGCTCACCCGTAGGGTCCATTTCCCTAGAACTAGCAAGAATGAAATCATGCAAATCGTCTAGTTGGTGCACGGTTTGTTCAAAATCACTTGGATCTCTAGGCCTGGTGTTTGTTTCAATTGTCATATTTTTATTATAGCAACCATTAGCATTATTGTCAATAAGCTTACACTATAAAAAAAGACGCCCCTTGTGAGCGTCTTACCTTCTACGACTGATTCTTACTCAGCTCGGTCTTTAGCAAGGTGAAATTTTACGCGTTCTACGACATCACCAATGACGACCTGTGATTTTACAAGGTAATCGTCTACACCGAGGTTTTCGGCTCGCTCTTTGTCTTTTGGCTGCGATAGCGCTGTCAACATAATGACGCGCATGTTGGCAGTTTCTGTCGTGTTGCGCAAGATATCGAGTACATCAAAACCGCTTATTTTTGGCATCATTGCGTCGAGCAATACAAGATCTGGTTTGAATTCTATCGCAGCAGTCAGTGCATCCTCACCGTTGTTCACTTGCTTGATTTCAAATCCCTCGAGGTCTAGTCGCGCCTCGTATACGTCTGCTAATGAGGTGTCGTCTTCGACTAAGAGTATTCGTTTTTTATCGTCCATAGCTATATTCTACCTCAGTTTGAACCAAAAACACAACCTTTATTGCTGTAATTCTTTTATGGCCGCCTGCAGTTGCGGGTCTTTGTCGGCGTTAACATCTTCTTTGGTCAGCTCCACAGCTACGTCAGGTTGAAAACCTTTGCCGTTGATTGTATTTCCTTTTGGGGTAAACCATTTCGAAACAGTCACTTTTAGTTGTGCACCGTCATCGACACGAATGATCTCCTGCACACTTCCCTTGCCGAACGTCTTCGTACCGACTAGTTTTGCCACGCCGTGATCTTTCAACGCTCCGGCGACAATTTCACTGGCGCTAGCGCTTCCTTCGTCGACAAGCACGACGGTATTATTCAAATCGGCAAATAGCGCGTCATTGCCCGATTTCATTTCATCAATTTGCACGCCGTTTTTGCGTTGCGTCACAACTACCTTGTCGTTCAGCCACAGCCCAGCTACGTCTACAGCACCTTGTAAGTACCCGCCGCCATCTCCGCGTAGGTCGAGCACGACGCCTTGAACGTTATCGCGCTTGAACGACTCTGCCGCTTTACGGGCAAGAACCCCAGTTTGGCCGTCGAATCGAGAAATAGTCAGTATACCGATATTGTCTTTTACGGTCGCCTGCACACTTGGGTTGTTAACAACCGCGCGCGTCACGTTGAATGTTAGATTCTTACCGTCTCTATTCACCACCAGTTTCACACTAGTGCCTTCTTTACCGCGTATCTTCGATGCAGTCATTTCAGCATCAAATTCTAACGACTCTTCATCGTTGATCGAAACAATCACATCACCTTTTTGCAGGCCTTCTTTTTTCGCCGGATTATCGTCTAATACACGAACAATAGTTGGTGCATCGTTTCGTACACCTATCTCAGCACCGATACCGCCGCCTATGTCGCCGTCTAGGTCCTTTTGAAGCTGCTCGGAGTCATTCGGCGTCAGATATGTCGTGTATTTGTCGCCAGCACCAGACACGAGTCCTTGATTCGCTCCATCAATAAGCTTCTGTGCATCAAGTTTGCCGTCAAAGTTTGCCTTTAGGTACTGGTATGTAGATTGAACACTCGAAAGATCGAGCTGATCACTGCTCCGTGGAATGCCCAGGACTTGGCTCACCGCCGCAGACAGTTCGTTCTGCCTCGTTCCGGCCACAAAACTAATCATCGATACGGCTATGAGAATCAGAACGATAAAGGACCGAGATTGCGTTGGCTTTTTGGGTTTATGGTGCATGGGTGTAGTTGGGTGAGATTTAGGATTTTTTGTAGTCATGTCTCCTTAGTATACCGTAGTTGGAGCAATAGTTTATAAGAATAAGCGTATTAGAAATAGATAAATGTATCGTACGTCGAAGGGCTGACGTTGTATGCTTCTGAGTACATACCTTGCAAGCCATAGTTCATTTGGCTGATGTTGATAGTACCGTCGCTATTGACCTTTTCTACCCACACAGTGTGCCCGTAATACCCGGCGTTGATGATGCCAACTGAGCCAACTCTTGGTGTATTGCCTCTTGGTATGCCGGCAGCGTCTGCATTCCCAGGCCACTCATTAGCGTTTCCAACACCACCCCAGTACGGCATGTTACCCGTTTTTTGGTGTACTTTCCAAGCCGTATAGCTGACACATTCTCGGTTGTACATGCCCCACGGGTCAACCATGGTGTCTTTACCGGCATTATATAATTCTGCAGGATATCCACCTATGCCAGGGTCGCCAGCTACTACGCTGCCGCCGCCGCCTGTATTCGCTGCCGCCATTCGAGCCGCGAGTGCTGCTTTTTGCTCTTTTTCTAGCTGAGCTTTTTGTCGTTCAGTTTTTACTGAAAGGCTCTGGAACGCAGATTCTTTGCCGCGCGTTTTTGAAATTAATGACTGTTTCTCATTTTCTTTGTCTACCAACGCTTTTCGGGCGTACTTTTGGTCACTAATTGCTCGGTCGACATCTTTTTTCTGCTCTTCAAGTTTCTTCTTCAAGACATCGATTTCTTTGATTGTATCTTGTAAAGTGGTCTGTACTTGTTCTTGGTTCGCTTGCTTATCGACATAATCGGCAATATTGTTGCTGCTTGCGAGCATTTCAAGCGGTGATATATTGCTATCGACATACATATCAGCGATGGTGTCACCTAATACAGATTTGTTATCTGCAATCTTGGTTTCGTTTATCTTGATATCTCGCTCGAGCTTGTTTGCTTTTGCAACACTGATATTCAATTCTGCTTGAATTTGGTTTTTTTCAATAGTGAGCTTAGCAAGCTGACTTTCCAACGTCTGTCGTTTATCTTTTAACGCACCAGCTTGTTGGTTATATTGTTTGATTTCATTTTCAAGTGCTTTTATCTGCGCATCATAATCTTCTGCTTTTGCAGAATCAGTAAACGAATACGGTGACACAGTTAGTGCCAAGATAGTTACAGCAACAATTGCGCCTTTAGCCGCAAGGGATGCTTTCGAAACCGGTGTGGTGGACCTTTGTTTCATTCTCATAAATCTTATCATAAGCGTAAGCAAAATGTCAATAGCACCTACCGTTAAATTTTTAAATATTTATGAGTTGCAAACAATGAGGATATAACACCGATAGTGGCACCAACACCAATCATACCAAGCAAGATGAACCCAAGGTACTTGAATATGAAATCAAGTGTTGGACCAATAGCTACCTGGTAGCTGAGTAGCGAATCTTGAGCAGAATATAATGCCAATAGACCCAACCCGGTCGCTAGGACGGCTGCAATAAAGCCATATACAACTGCTTCTACAATAAACGGCCCACGAATAAAGCTTCTATCAGCGCCAATTAGTTTCATCATCTGAATCTCTTCTTTACGGTTGAAGATAGCCATACGGATGGTATTAAACACGATTAACGATGAGATGATGACAAATACGATACTTGCACCAAGCCCTGCTCTATCAGCAAAATCTACCCAGCGACCAATATTTTGGATTGCCGTACGCCGTTCCCCGGCAAACGATGGTTCACGGTCTGGATCTTTAGCTGCGTTATAGTTCTCGTTGTTTTTTACGAACGTATCGAGTTCACCTGTTTCATTGATGTCGACCAAATTTACGCGAATGATCCCCGGAAATTTATTGGTTGCTTCATTCAAGGCGTTAAGGGCGCCTGCATCATTACTATTCTTCTTGGCAAAATCGCCTCGTGCCTCTTCAGGAGAGACATAGTTAATATTTCGCACAGAATCTAACTTCTGGAGATCTTCGGTGATCGCAGCCACGTCGCTTTCTTCAATATCGTTCTTAACGTAGATCGAGATATCAACTTTACTTCGAATGTCGGCAACTGTTGTCTCAAGCGTACTCCGCGCCGCTAGGGTCATAAACACAATCAGTAGCGTAATCGTCATCACTGCGGTAGCGGCAACAGTCAACCAGGCATTACGAGAAAAATTGTTAACGCCGTAGCGCACCATGCGCACAAAAGTCAGCCATTGTCGTCGTTTGCGCTTTTGAGCTGCAAAGCTTTTTGCGTCAATTTTTTTTGCCATTATTGTCTATAGCTCCCTTGTGATTGGTCAGAGGTGATTTTACCACCGTCGAGCGTCACCACTCGCCGCTTCAGCTTATTGACGATATCGACGTTGTGCGTCGTCAATATGACGGTTGTTCCGTATCGATTGATTTTTTCGAGCAATTTAATGATATCCCAACTGTGCTTGGGATCCAAGTTCCCTGTCGGCTCATCTGCTATAAGGATTTTTGGCTGTCGCACCACTGCGCGAGCAATCGCCACCCGCTGTCGCTCACCACCACTGAGCTGGTTCGGAAAGCTTTTTTCTTTTCCGGCTAGACCGACAAGTTCGATGACTTTTGGCACGGTTGATTTGATCTCTCGGCTAGTCATACCGGCAATTTCAAGCGCAAAAGCGATGTTTTCATAGACCGTACGCTGAGGTAGTAGCTTAAAATCTTGGAACACTACCCCAACTTTACGCCGCAGTAGTGGGATATGACGATCTTTTAACGAATCGTAATCGATGCCACCAACCACAATTTTGCCGCTCGTCGGCTTTTCTTCTCTCGTCAGTAGTTTTAAGAGCGTAGACTTCCCTGCACCGCTAGTACCTACGAGTATCACAAATTCTTTTGGTTCGACATGCAAACTGATCCGATTCAGCGCTGGCTTCATCGTCTTGCCGTATGTCTTGGTTACCCTATCTAACAGAATCATCTTTATACCATTGTACAGGAGTAACCGCTTCTGGTAAATTATTCGTTTTCCTGCGAGGTGTTTTCAAGAAAACTATTCATAAACTCATCGAGCTTCCCATCAAGTACTCCTTTTGCATCTTTGTCTTCATATTTCGTTCGAGTATCTTTTACGAGGGTATAGGGGTGAAGCACGTAGTTACGGATCTGTGAGCCCCAATTTGCACTTTCGCCAGCTTGTAAGTCTTGTAGGCTCTCCGCACGCTGATCGAGCTTGAGCTGTGCTAACTTCGAGCGCAACACGCGCATCGCCGTTTCCCTATTTTGTAGCTGCGAGCGTTCATTTTGTATCGCCACAACAGTATTGGTAGGAATATGCGTAATGCGAACCGCGCTATCGGTAGTGTTAACACTTTGTCCACCGCTGCCACCAGATCGATAGACATCTATTTTCAAATCTTTGTCTTCGATCGCAATTTTTTCTGGTTCATCTATTTGTGGCAGAATTTCTACGAGTGCGAAGCTGGTTTGACGAAGGTTGTCGCTATTAAAGGGGCTGAGTCGTACTAGCCGGTGCACGCCATTTTCTGAACGCATTTTGCCATACGCAAATGGGCCAGAGATCTCTATGACGCTGGTTTTAATGCCCGCTTCTTCGCCCGTAGACCGCTCGACATTTTTAGCACTAAAGTTGCTTTTTTCGGTCCAGCGCAAGTACATACGTTCGAGCATCGCCGCCCAATCCTGTGCGTCGTTTCCGCCCACACCAGATGTAATACGTAAGATCACGTTGTGGTCGTCAAATTCACCGTTAAACAGAAGCTGCTTTTTAAGCCCAGCAAACTCTTTCTCCATAGCAGTAATTTGACCTTCAAATTCTTTCGCCAAGCTTTCGTCGCCAAGATCCATTAGTTCACGAATATCCGAAAGTTGCGCCTGCAATGTCTCCCATGGTGCTATCAGTGTACGAAGGTCCGATGCTTGTTTACTCAGTTTCTGTGCAGACTGGGGATTGTTCCACACTTCCGGCTGCGCCAGCTTATCGTCTAATTCAAGAAGTAGTTCGTTCTTTGGCATCAGCCCAAGTCGTTCGACTGCTTTGAGTACCTGTTCTTCAAGTTCGGAGATTCGTTTTAGGAGAGGCTGCATATCCCTTTATTGTATCATCTCGGCGCGGGGTTGCTTTTTATGTTATTTTATAGTAAAGTTTGTAAAACTTATGTAGTAAGGAGTTCATAAAGTGCCTAGTAAAGAAGTTCAATCGACTGATATTATAGTCGCCGTAGATGGTCAAGCGGATTATGGCAAACTAGCCGAGACTCTGGCAGCAGTAGATGAGAGAGCAAACCTTAGAGTACGAGGTCTAAAGATTGGGCTAACGTGCCTAGTTATAGGTCAAGAAACTGGTGCTCTCACCTTCTGTGATAATAATAGCTACAGCGCGATTAGCGACCTCAACAAGCCGACTGACCCAAGTTTAAATTACGGACAACTTATCAAAGCAATCTCTGAGAATGGGTACGACACCATGGTTGCATCTCCTACAGTAGGCCCAAATATTCTTAGCTCTATTTTAGAAGGTGCTGCGGAAAGCGATTTAGAAGTCGTCCTCGCGCTTGACCCGCCACGCGGCAAAGGATTCTGGAGAGACGAAGGCGGTAATGTCTCAAAGTACATGCCAACAAAGACCTCACGCCACCTTGGCTTAAAAGATGCACGACATTCAGAAATAACTGACGTAGTGTCTACCCCGAAAAATCTTACTGTAGTAAGAGGTCTTGTACACCCAGAAACAGGTATTTGGATTCCTGGTGCAAACAAAGAAAGTGACATCCGTCTTGCGACGGGAGATTCACTAGTGATTGGTAGGGCTATTCTTAATGCACGTAGCCCCGAAGCGGCCGCAGAAGAAACGTCAGCCTTGGTAGATGCGTTGACAACTGCAAAATAGATACACTACTCTGCTTGACGTATCAGATCATATGCCCATTGCTGCGAGTTGTTCGCACTGTCACGATTGAACGAGGTGTGGGGTACCACAATGGGCAACGGAGTGTATCCTTTTTCGATAGCGGCGTGATACGCACTGCGAAGCTCTTCCACTTCCCCAACACATTCGAATGGTTTTTCGACACCGTCTACGCCTAATAGCCCCTTGAATGTTGCGGTGAGTGTATCGTCCTCAAACATATCTTTACCGAAGACGTCGTTTAATTCGGCCCGAGGGACGAATGGTGCGAACAACAGGTACGAGTTTGCACATTTTGGGCACTCCGCGCACCATGTTAGCTGATGATTCCCGTGGCCTTGCTTATAATTTGCTAGATTGCAAGATGAGAACATGCGACCGACGGCATGCCACAAGTGCTCAGCGAATAACTCGGTAATTTTTAGCTCCGTAAAAGCTCGAAGCGGCGAGCCAACTCGTACTTCTGAAGCGATGTTCTCTGATACATACTCCGCAAGCATTGTTTCTGCAGCCCACGTCTTTGACCATTGATGCGTGACCGGATAATCACCGATGTAGGCGTGCGGCTCCTCCCCTTCATTACCAATCGCCGCAAGAACCGTATGTTCATTATGTAAAATCGCATCGACAATCGCATACGAAAGCGTGATGAATGTCACCGGCACATGCCCGTTCAATCCCCCATCTTGCTTCGCAGCCACCAGCGCTTCTCTATCGATCGTTCGAGTCACCTGCCTTAATGGCTGTCGGATCGTATCAAGCACATTTGGATACTGACTTCCTTGCGTCATATACCAGATCGTGAAGTCGTGATTATTCTTTTTAAGCAGCTGAGCCAGCAGTAACGAGTCTTTACCGCCACTTTGCAATACCAGTGTGCCTTCACCCTCGTACAGTGCAGGAGCTAACCATTTTTCGTCACGACCCTCAAATTGTGCAATATCATCTGGATGTAACTCATTTTCGTAGACGAACTGGCTCAGTCCATGCACATATACTGAAGTAAAAAAATCAGCCTGCGCGGTAGTCAGTGTTCGGTTGCGTATCTCTATAACCTTTGTCGGAAATGCCTTGTAATACGATATGCCAGCTATAATCCACGCCATGAACAGTGCACTATCAAGTGTTGCTTCATTGTGGCTTTCGCTCTTAGTAAACTGGACCTGTTCGGTAAAGTGCCTCGTTCCGTCAAAGCTATAGGCAAACGACGCGACGCATGTATCCACATCGAATGAATATGATTCGAATATAAAAGTGTTGTACGTCGGCGTATAGCTCATAAAGACTCTACGAGCTGTATAAACTGCTCACCACGGTCAGCAAAGTTCTTGAACATACCGAAACTTGCACAAGCTGGGCTTAGTAACACTACATCGCCAGGTGCCGCACTATCTTTTGCATGCGTTACAATCTGTGAAAAATCCGTCGAATCGATTACTTCAAAGCGGCTACTCTCCACGCCAGCATCGCGTAAGCTGCTTGCTAATTGCGTGCGAGTTTGTCCTATGAGTAATATTTTTTTGATACTATCGCGTGATTCAATTTCGTTGGCAAGATTTCTAAAATCTATTCCTTTGTCGTATCCACCAAGTATGAGGATCTTGGGCTCTACGAATGAACGGATAGCGGCAATACTTGCACTGGGAGCCGATGAATAACTGTCGTCGTAGTACTCGACTCCATCGAGCTCGCGTACAAACTTAATTCTATGCGGCAAACCTTTAAACGTAGCTATCGCGCGTGTCATTGCCGCGACATCTTGCGAAAAGTGCCACGCAGCTGTTAGTGCCGCACATGTGTTCTCAATATTGTGTTTGCCAGGAATCTTGAGTTCAGCAATAGTACAGATCTCGGTTTCACCGACGAAGAATTTTTCATTAACCACATGCCCTGCATTACCGGTTGGATATGAAAGCTGTTTGGCGAACGAGGTCAGCGCGATTGACTGTGCCGTTTCGTTATCGGCATTTGCGATTACAATGTCTTGATCGCTTTGGAAACGAACAATGTTTGCTTTCGCGGCAACGTAGTCATCAAAGTTTTCGTGCACGTCTAAATGATCGGCATGGATTGGTGTAATGACAGCAACATTCGGGCTTTTGTCGAGATCCCACAGCTGGAAACTACTCATTTCAAATACCACTATATCGTCTGGCTGGATTGTATCTAGCACAGTTAATGCTGCTAAGCCAATGTTCCCCACTAAATGAACCGTCTTCCCTGCTTCGCGTAACATCGCCGCTATCAAGCTACTCGTGGTTCCTTTACCCTTTGTGCCGGTTACGCCGATAATCTTTGCCGGGCATTTTGCAAAAAATTCGTTTGTCGATGTCCAGATAATGCCGTCGGTTTGTATCTTGCTCGGCGACAGCCCAGCAGTTCGTAGCACCATGTCGAACTCTTTCAGTTCGCTAAACGCGCCCGGGCCTAAAATGGTTTTTGCGCCTTCCGGGAGATCGTCCAAGCTATCTCGCTCGTCAACAATCGTTAATTCATTCGACTCCATATTCCAATAGTCGTAATTTGCGCGTCCTTCGATGCCGTAGCCGGCGATAGCGATATTCATATAGTCCTAGTTTACACTGTACGGACACTTTCATAAATACTAGCTTTATTATAAGTATACTGTTAGCCTACTATTGTATAAATGCCATTAATATTTTATAGTAAATTCAATGAACACGCTTTCAATCGATGACCTACCTCGTCTTGCCGTACCGGTAGTCGAGTATATTGCTGAGACAAAACCCGATATTGTAATCGGATGTGACCGTGGTGCGAGGTTATTCTCCTTAGCCGTACATGCTATGTGGAGAAAAACGATGGAAGGTGCACCGTTTCCAACTGATGACGGCGCTATTCACTTTGCGCGCGTGAGCAATAGCGATGGTGTCAACCGAAGGCATCTACAAGAGCGAGTAGACGATATTTTAGATAGATACAGTCCAGATCCTCACCTGCTATTTATCGACGACATTTGTCACAGCGGAAGCGCCAGTATGACCGCTAGGCAAGTTGCGGGTAAACGCGCTAAGCGTATTAGTTTTGCAACGATGCACGGAAATAGTGATGGCGTGCACGCGATTGGTACTAACGAGCTGCTCCATGACCCTTTTTCAGATAATCCGGCTGAGCTTGGTGTCCAATATACACGAGGAATATCGGCAATCGAATCGCAGATACCAAGGATACAAAGAACCGATGAAATGCGCGTAAATCGAGCCATGCTTGACGCTGCCGTTAAACATGCCGAGATTGCTTAGCTAAACAGCACGTCAAGTTTATCAGCAAGTTTCACAATTTCTTCTTTTTCTTCGCTTGATACCCCGGCAATTACCCAGGTCGCATTATTTATGAATCCACTTGCCGTTTGTACCATAAGATCTCTCGTTATGGCGTTAATCGACTGCGGAACTTTTTCATAATCCTTGACCACACCATCGGCAAAGTAACGATTCGTGTAAAAATTGCTAATTTGTCCAGCGGTTTGTGCGCCCATTTGGTGGCGGCCAAGTGCATATGACTTTGCTGCTTCGAGTTCTTTTTCGGTAATGTCGCCGTTGAGCACGCATTTTATTTCTGCAACGATAATGTCAAATAGTTTACCAGCTGTATCGTGGTTTACTTGACCACCAAAATCCCAACTACTGTCGTGGAAGCCAGCCGAAGTGTCCGAAAACACGCCGTACGCCAAGCCTTTCGAGCGGGCTTTCCCGTAGATTCGCGAGTGCATCGTACCGGTCAAAATGTGGTCAAGCGCATCCATAGCATCAGATTCTTCATCAGTAATTTCACGCGGCATCATCATGGTTAGTCCAAAGGTAAGGTTAGAAGCTTCTTTGCGACGGATCAAGGTAGCGTTGCCGCTCGATATGTCGTCTTTGGGTACGTCAAACCGCTCGCCTTCTGGCAGGTCCCAGCTCTCGAGCTGACGCATGATTTCGCTTTTTCGTCCCTGTAGTTGGCCAGAAACGACAAATCGCATATTTTTAGCTGTATGCGTCCGCTTATAATGCTCTCGTACATCCTTGATGTCGATGTTTGCAATCGTTTGAATGCGCTGCCAAAAGGTCAAAATATCCTCACCAAGGAGTTGCTGGATTTTCGGCCAGAGCACACGATTGTGGTTGTTCAAGTAACCAGTTAACTCGCTGCGAACATTGCCCTTTTCGGCATCTAGTTCTGCTTCATTGAATTTTGGTGAGCAGATGGCGATTCGTTGTAAGTCTAAAATCCGTTCCCATTCAAAATCTGCACAATCTGCCACGTAAACCATCGAGAGATCGCTGGTATAAGCATTATGGTAGGCACCGTTTTTAGTAAACTCAGCTTCGTATTCATGCTCACTCTTAAACTTCGCATTGGCGCCAAACGCAAGATGCTCCATAACATGCGCTGTTTCGTAGATGTCTTTATTTTTTACGTATCGGTTCCCCGCGCGAAATTGAAACTGAAAACTCATGACACTCGCACCGGGAACATCGATGAGCAGCCCACGCGCACCATTTTTTAACTTAACTTCTTGAACAATATGTTTCATAGCAACAACTTTCTACTAACGGCGGGATTTCTTGCGATTTTGTCGCGCGGTTTTCTTTTTCTTACGAGCTTGATTTTTAACTTTGTTCTCATCACTGACTGACTGCTTCTTAGAAACCTTAAAGTCTCCATCACGGTTCGATTCACCGCTACCCAGTTCGTTTACGCCAGCTGCAACGGCGCGTTCAGCGAGTCGAGTTAGTTCGGTTTCGTGTTCTTCATCGCTGACGGCAACGACGTCGTGCTTGTGTACGTGCAAGACCGTTTTTATTACTTCATCACGCAACGTTTCTTGCAGACTATCGAACAGTTTCTGTGATTCCTGGCGATATTCTACCAGTGGGTCGCGTTGACCGACACTACGCCAGTGAATACCATCGCGCAGGTGTTGCATATTCTCGAGGTGTTGCATCCACAGGCTATCAAGAACCTGAATATACACGTCGCGTTCAACCTTTCGAAGCATATCAGCTTCGATTTCGGTTTCTTTATCTGCATACAGCTTTTCGACAGCTTTTTTAGCCACTTCGAGGCGCTCTTTATCACGCTTTTCTTCGCCAATCTTTTTGACGGCTGTTTCACCGAGTGGGAATACGGCTTCAAACTGATCGATAAACTGCGGGTTATTTTTGGTCGGAAGCACGGTCAATTCCCTGACCTTGGTATCGATTAGTTTCTCAATTTCTGGTTTGATATCTTTACCCTCAAGGATTTTACGACGAATCGAGTAGACGGCTTTACGGTGACGGTTGATAACATTGTCGTATTGAACAACATTTTTACGTGTATCAAAGTTATAGCCTTCAACGCGCTTTTGGGCAGCTTCAAGCGTTTTTGAAACAGATCGATTCTGAATTGGCGTCTCTTCGTCTACCCCGAGTCGGTCCATTAGACTAGCGATACGTTCCCCTTGGAAAATTCGCATCAAATCATCTTCTGTCGACACAAAGAATTGCGATTCACCAGGGTCACCCTGACGTCCGCCACGACCACGAAGCTGGTTATCGATTCGTCGGGATTCGTGTCGCTCAGAACCAATCACGACCAGACCACCAAGCTCGACAACGCCCTTCCCGAGCTTAATGTCAGTACCACGACCGGCAATGTTTGTTGCCAGTGTCACTGCACCTTTTTCGCCGGCTTTTGCAATAATCGCTGCTTCGCGTTCGTTATTTTTCGCGTTCAGTAGTTCAAACGGAATTTTTTCTTTCTCTAACCATCCAGCAATCATTTCGTTCTTTGCGATAGATGCACTACCGACCAGCACTGGTCGTCCAGCTTCATGGTGTCCACGAATTGTATCGGCGACAGATTTCAGCTTACCCTTTTCAGTTTTAAAGATAAGGTCTTCTTTATCTTCACGAATCACCGGACGGTTCGGCGGAATCTGGACGACTTCAAGACTATAAATCTGTGAGAATTCTTCAGCTTCGGTGAATGCCGTACCAGTCATACCGCTTAGCTTGTTGTACAAACGGAAGAAGTTCTGGAATGAAACAGTGGCGAGAGTCATACTTTCTTGAAGCACTGGCACTTGTTCTTTTGCCTCGATTGCCTGGTGCAGCCCTTCGTTATAGCGGCGACCTTGCATAAGACGCCCAGTGTGTTCGTCGACAATCACCACTTCACCGTCGCGAGTTACGACATAGTCTTTGTCGCGGCGAAACAGCGTTTGTGCACGGAGTGACTGCTCCATGTGGTATACCGTCCGGACATTATCTGGCGTATAGAGGTTTTTGAGCCCCAGCATTTTTTGAACTTTTTCTACTCCATCATCAGTAAGAGCTACGCTTCGTCGTTTTTCATCGAGCGTGTAGTCTTCTTCTTTCAATTTCATCGCTACTTTAGCAAACTGCAAGTAACTTTCAGGGTTCTCAGCAGCTGGAGCAGAGATGATCAACGGAGTTCGTGCTTCGTCGATTAGGATAGAGTCTACCTCATCCACGATCGCAAAGTTTAGCTCTCGCTGACGGAGTAAGTCGACGTCATCGACCATGTTGTCACGCAAGTAGTCAAACCCAAATTCGTTGTTCGTACCATACGTAATATCAGCTGCGTAGGCCTCTTTTCGGGTTACATAGCGAAGTTTTCGCATATTTTCGTCTTCATGCTCACCGTTGTCAAAGTCTGGATCGTACGTCAGCGATGCATCGTTGATAATAACGCCTGTAGAAAGGCCGAGAAAATGGTACAATTTTCCCATCTCACTCGCATCACGTTGGGCCAAGTAATCGTTTACCGTCACCACATGGACGCCCTTTTCTTCAAGTGCATTCAAGTATACGGCCAAAGTCGCAACGAGCGTCTTACCTTCACCTGTTTTCATTTCTGCAACTGAGCCTTCGTGCAGCACAATACCACCGGTCAGCTGCACGTCAAAGTGGCGCATGCCAAGCACACGGTCGCTGGCTTCTCGCACTAAGGCAAACGCGTCTGGCAATATGTCGTCGAGTGTCGTTTTCTTTTCCGCTAATCGTTTCTTCAATACTTTTGTTTGCTTTTGAAGGTCGGTTTTCGACATTTTTTTGTATTTTTCGGTCAACACATTCACTGCAGCAACTCGCTTATCGAGTCGCTTCAATATCTTCTTTTGCGGATCCCCAAAAACTTTTGTTAATACTTTTTGCCGATTTAAGCCTGGCATATCTTCCCCTCACAGTCTGAAATTTTCTGTAATAATCTCCAACTAGTATACATTTTTTTGCAAGATGTAGGAAGGTGTAGTAATAGTTGCTTTATATTGCTATATATGCTATAATAATTTATCATGTCTGAGCAAATTAAAACGTTTAAAAGAGCAATTCCTGCCGCTGCTCTAGGGATTATATTGAGTGCATGCAGTAATCCTGATACGCCAAATTCCAAAGCCGAGCAAACACCGCTTAATCCTGATATTGCAGACATAGGGATGCTGATTGAAGATAGAGAAAGAGTAACCGCCGATAGCGCAAGAGTAGATACGTTCCCTATTGATTTGAGCAAGCTTACCGAAATCGATAGTGTAACTGTCGATAGTCTCGACGGCTCTCAGCATGCTATCTCGTACTACGCTACATCACAGATAGACGAAAATTCCAACGAAAACATACGCGATGTACATAAGACTGGCTACAATTACGCACTGGGGCTTGCGTTTCTTTCACCAAAAATACGACTGAACACTTTTTCGTCTGAAACTGGCAGGCTTAAAGAAACAACGGAAGTGAATTTAGTGCCTTCTTCAACTTCAACTAGAGTTGTCATCGCTAAAGCTGAAGAGATGAAGGTTATCCGTCCATCCACTGGCAAAGAGACTCGCGGCATCACCTACCTTTCGGCCGACAAGCGGCTCGATGAGGCAACAAATGGCATCACGACAACGTTTGTAGAGCAAACCGGTAGTGCGTTCTCTGACGCCCAAATAGCTCTCACTGAATCCTGTCAGGCTGCAATATCGGTAAGACAAAACCCTGCCGAGTACGTCCATAAGAATGACATAGTGTTTCAAGAAGTGATATGTAATTCATTCGGCCTATTTGAAACCTATGTACTTGGTGGACTGACTTACGAAGAATACCTTTCTACGGCTGATACGGTTCGCACCCCAATCACTTCAATCGACGGGAAGACAATATCTCCATTTCTCATATTTTCCGAAGAAGCGTTCAACTCATTGCGCAGCGGAATATTCCCTACTAATCCGTTTGAAAATTCGAGATACCCTTCTGGCGAATAATTATTTTCAAGATTAAGGAACTACTGCTCTTCGCGAGCATAGCTTCGCTTAAATTTACTAAGTGCCGAACGCGTCTTGCCTATATGGCTGACATGCATATCCTTGTACTTGCGTAGCTGAGAAACTAATTTTGCTTCAACGATATCAACCGCAGCCAGCATATTCACTGTCGAATCCGACGCGGTTAAGTCTTTGTCTGGTACATGAAGCATTATTTCCGCCTCGTACTTATTGCCGTGGTCGCGGTTTACTTCTTTGAGTTTTACTTCTGCCGTAACACTTTTTCGTGCGTGGCGAGGAAGAAAGCGGTCAAGCCGTCCAATCTTTTTCTCTACGTATTTTTTCGTAGCCTCATCGGGTTCGTATTTGACCCCGCTTATAGTGATTGATCCGATCATGTACCCTCCTTTTTATTAGGAACTTGGTACTACTTATTATATCACTGATACTGAGAGTTGAATACAAGCGCACTCGCTAAGGCATCAAGGGCATTTCAGCTGTGCAGGATGTTGTGTTATCAGCTTGAGACTTAGAAACGGTAGATACCGAACCAGGTTTTAAGCAATCCACATTTCCCTTCAAGTAATATCTAATAGTTGCGACTTTAGGGTTAGAATCGTTTCTAACCAGATACGTTCCTTTATATTCGTCTCCATTACATGTCGCCCTTTGATTGCTCCCAGAAGGCTTTGATCCAATATACGGCGCAATAATTGCATCGAATGCTGGACTAGGATTAGCTAGACCTGAATATGCACAACCAGAAGCACCGGTAACAAGTCTCGCACAGGAGCCGGATCCATCGTATATTCCAAGACACGGATACGTGTTAGTTGACGGATAGACTCCATTGTCCACTGCGTATAAGGAGAGGGCCTTCGCGTATGTACCAACAACTACAATGGTTTGGTTATTTTGTGCCCTAGTTTGTATCCCGTTGTATGCCACTATTGAAATAGCAGCTAAAATTGCTATAACTACAATCACTATCAATAGTTCGACAATAGTAAAGCCTCGTAATCCCGTTTGTCGCGTTACGCTCATGCTTTTTATAGTACCCTCTTGTATTGATTCATTCAAGGTACGGAAGATGACTTATATCATTGATTATATAAGTCTTCAATGAGGTAATGCCTTTAGATAATTTCTCGTCCACCGAGGTATGGTCGCAGTGCTGCAGGTACAATCACATCACCAGTTTCAGTTTGAAAATTCTCTAGTATTCCGACGAGTGGTCGCTGTGAGAAAGCAGTTGCATCGTTGGTATGAGCAAGCGCAACAACTCCATCATTACCACGTACGCGCGTTTTCATGGCTCGGGTCTGATAATCGCCTATATAGTCTGCGGTATGCGTTTCGCGGTATGCCTGTTGGCTTGGTAGCCAGACGTCGATATCAACGCCCTTTGCGTTCGGACGACCAATATCTGCTGTACATTTTTCAAGCACACGATATGGTAAGCCAAGCTGCTTCATAAGGTATTCTTGAATAGCAACGAGAAAGTGATGTTCCTCGAGTGAGGTCGCGGCATCGGTGAAACTTTCCATTTCAAGCTTGTTGAACTGGTGCAATCGGAAAATACCCTCGGTGTCCTTGCCATACGTACCTGCTTCACGTCGAAACGCTGTCGTATAACCGACGTAACGTAGCGGTAGATCGTCTATTGAAAGTATTTCATTCATATACATCGGTGCGATAGTGTGCTCAGCGCTGGCATTGAGCCACAAATCCTCATCTTCTATCTTGTAGGTTTGCTCTTGTTTATTTAGCCGACCTGTTGCTTCAAATACTGACTGTTTTGCGACTGCCGGCGGGATCACCGGCATAAATGGCTTGGCACTGACTGATAGATTATTTTCATCAATGATCTGCTGAAGTATCGATTCATTCGTGAGCGTATTTAGTCCGAATTGCCATAAAGCAAACTCGAGCATGACTAAGTCCCCTTTTGTGTAGACAAATCGTGACCCAGCAATTTTTGCACCGCGCTCTTTATCGAGCCAACCTTTTGTTTCAGCTATCTGGGCGTGATTTTTTGGTTTGAAATCAAACGTTGGTTTCTCGCCGACTTCACGTATAACGACGTTTTCGTCTTCGCTTTTACCGATAGGCACGCTATCGAGTGATATATTTGGGATACTTTTGAGCGCTGTCATAAACATTTCGTTCGTCGCATCAAAGTTCGACTCAAGACCGGCCAATCCTTGTTTGATTGCCTTCCCTTCATCGATGACAGACTGTTCAGGCTTGCCGCCTTTCATCTTTGTAGCATTTTGGTTGCGACGCTCACGAAGCTCATCAATTTTCTGCTGAGCTTCTCGGCGCGTATCGTCTAATTTCAGTAGTTCAGAAATCGACACGTCGTAGCCTTTGTCCTTAGCAGACTGCTGCACTTTGTCTGGATTCTCTCGGATATAACGGATGTCTAACATGTGTCTACTATACTACAGGCGTGCTTATTGTCGCCACAGAAATCGAGTAATTGTAGCTCGCGCCACCTCTAATAAACGTTTACTTCGGCTTTTACCGCTAAACTCGCGATTTGCGCGGTTTATGTGCCATTGCTTTAAAGCGTCAGCTTCATCATAGGCATTACCTAATTCGTCAACTTCCGCACACGTCGTCTTCCGGTTCACACCAGATAGTTTGCGTTCCACATCTTTTATTTGCCGTTCATTATCGCTAGCTTGATGGAGATAATCGGGCATAGAAAAATTTTTATGTGGATTATTCATGACACGATTGTACTACACCATCGTAACAAGGTCGAATCCTACTCTGCTCGCAAGGCTTCAATAGGGTCTAGCTTCGCTGCTTTACGCGCTGGCAAATACCCCGCGATAATGGCAACTAGCGTGAGTGCAAGAATCAGCAACGCATTTTGCAACACATCGTTTATCAAAATCGAATTTCCATCACCAAGCCCCAGCGTCTCTGTTAGCCACGGATTTAGGGCTATGCTCGTAGTGATGGCGATGCCAACGCCCAGTGCTCCACCAAGAAAGCCTATCCACGCCGCTTCTATCCGGAACAGCCACGCGACAGATGTACTACGCATCCCGAGTGCCTTCATCAGACCAATCTCGCGGGTACGTTCGAGCACGCTAATGTACATGGTGTTGATGATGCCAAATATACTGGCAATAATCGTGATCACCCCAAAAACCGCAACCAGTGACTGTAAAATATTCACAAACTGGCCGATTGTCTGCTGAATATCCTGGCTGGTTGAAACGAAGTATCCTTTGTCTTGTAATTTCTGCTTTACGTCATTGGCGACCTGTTCATTCTCACCACCCTTCACGATCACTGAAGCATACAAATATTTTCCGCTCTGGGAGGTGCCTTTGGTGGTAAATTTGTAGAGGTCTTGAGCATCGGCCGAGCTTACCTGCACCGGTAATCCACCTGGTGAAAGTGCCGTAACCCCTTTTTTTGTGACAGCTTTTACGGTGAATGTCGACATTCTTTGTTCTGCAGTCGGCACTGACGCTGCGCCACCCTCTGCAATACCTTGCGCTTGATTTTTTAGTAGATCTTGAAACAATTCAGGGTTAAACGGCTCTTCGGTCACAATCCTGATTTCCTTACCAAGTGCATCGTCGGCATTTTTAAATCCCAATAATGGTACATACTCTTCAGGGAGCAGTGCCTCCCCGTTTGCTACGTCACCATCAGGCAGCGTACCGGTTTTTATATCGGGTTTTTGCCCTTGGTTATAGGCTTGTAGACTGAGGGTGTACTGACGCTGTCCATCTCGGGTAATGTACCGCGCGTTGATTTGATAGTTAGGCCGAACCGATTCAACATATGAAAGTGCCTGGAGTTCTTCAATGTCAGCATCGGTAATCTGTTTTATCTGAACGCTGTCTCCACCGCCACCTAAGCTAACACTCGATATTGACTCGTCGTATTCTTGAGGCGAACTATTTGGCGCTCCTGAATTTTCGATTTCTTTATCACGCCCAACCAGCGACTCGGCTGGGTCGAAGTTACTCGAAATTAGTCTGTCGGTATAGTCACGAATGCCATTGCCCGCAGCGAGCGTGATGGACAGCGTAAAGGCGCCCACTGCTATTGCTAAGCTCGTTAGTAATGTCCTGGCTTTAGCACTTTTGAGGCTCCGGCCGGCGCGGCCGATGATATCAATCATCTTCATGAGATGACTCCTTTCTTCTCGCCTTGTTTCACATCGATCGAGACAACTTTTCCGTCTTTAATCTGAATCTGCATATCGCATTTGTCGGCTAAATCTTGGTCGTGGGTCACAATGACTAGCGTGCTACCGAGTTTTTTATTGAAACTAAACAGCAGTTTTTCAACCTTGTCTCCGGTTGTACTGTCTAGGTTGCCTGTGGGCTCGTCGGCAAACAAAATCTCGGGCTTATTCACAATAGCCCGGGCAATTGCGAGCCGCTGTTTTTGACCGCCAGATAGATTTTTGGCCTTTTGACCCGCTTTGTCTGTTAATTCAACCTGTTCAAGTGCAGCAGCTACTAATTTTTTGCGCTCACCCACAGATACGTCGGCTATTTCGAGTGGGAGACTGACATTTTGAGAGCAACTTTCGTTGGCTTGTACAAAGAACGATTGGAATATAAACCCAATCTTTTCAGCACGAAATTTATCGAGCACTTTATTTTTAAACTTTGAGATATCCTGACCATTAATCGTCACCGTGCCGTTACTGGCTCGATCGAGGCCGCTCATCACATGCATCAACGTACTTTTACCGGAACCCGATTTCCCAACGATGGCTACTGTCGTACCATCTGGAATTTCAACAGTAACGTTTTTTAGCGCAGTAAACGCTTGATCTTTTTTACCGAACGTTTTCGTAAGGTTTTCGATCTGTATCATGGCCTATAGTCCTTTCAATTTACTTGTTATACCTTCAGCAATGCGTACCTGTCCAGACTCAGTTGGGTGGTACGGTGCGCTTTCACGAAGTGTTTGCACCCATGGATTCTTTGTACATAGTTCGTGACCATCGAAATCAACCGGCGAGAATACGGCACGTTCTTTAGTTTGAACAGCCGTTCGTAATGCTTGATTGATACTCGTTTGGATCGAACGGGCAAAATTCAGTTCGTCTTGATCGAATCCGGTTAATTCCTCGCAGTTATCTACAAGGTTTTTAGAAAACAGCTGGTAATACCCAGTGACGACGAGCGTAGCTTTTGGGTACATACTCGTTACCGTGTTGATAGTCGCAACAGCGTCGCGCTGCAAGGCCGCAACGCTCGATTGAATCTGCGCATCGTCTTCAAGCGAGCCACACTGATCTTGGTAGCATCGTTGCAGTAAGTCTAACCAGTTGACGTCATTTGCGCCAATAGTCAACGAGATGTACGCTGGAGTTTTACCGGATTGTTTCATCTGCTCGATCTGTGAGTCGAGCTGTAATCGGTTGACGGTTTGTGAGCCGCTGACACCTTTATCAATCGTGGCGCCGCTACAGGCGCTGTGCAGTAGTTCAGCCCCTGATTGATTTGCAACCCATACTGGGTACGACTGCTGAGATCGTTGACAGGCGCTAGAATCGTAGGCGTCGGCTAGTCCAACACCTGCTGCCACTGAATCGCCCATCGCTACGTAGAACTTTTTGTTCGACTGCGCGCTCGACTCAGACTGTTCTTGATTATCTGTTTTTCCGTCGGAGTATATAGCAGCAAACACGCCTACCGCCGTTACAACTCCGGCAATCGCTAACACAATTCCTACTATTTTCAATTTAAACACGCCCAACTTCTTTCTGTTATTTCGTATGTACCTTATTGTAGCGCAATCTGTACGCACTTTATACCGCTACTGCTATACTAAATATATGAATCCGATCCGAAAACTAAAAGTCATATTCAATGCTGCCACGCAAGATATCGAAGACAGCCCTGCCTTTGAAAAATTCGACGAAACGATCTCACCCAACATGCGGGCGCTTCGCCTCAGTGTTACGATTGCCGACGTACTTATCTCTATGGGCGTTTCCGTTGCAGACGTCGTTAGTATGTCGCTCGACATCACAGACAGGTACTGCCACAGAAAAGTTCAATTCGATATTAGTTCAACGCTCATTACTGCATCTCAAGATAGAGGCAATGACCGCGAGCCGTTAACAATCATTCGCCATGCCACGCCGCGCACCACAAATAACATGACGGTGCAAAGTATCCAAGAGATGATTCGCGATATTCAGCACGGTAAAACAGAGCTTCATCGAGCAGAAGAAAAGCTCGATACCATCCTTTCTAAACCTCATCACTACCCGCGCTGGATTACTGTATCGGGTGGTGGATTCATTAGTGCTGGTGTCGGTATCCTACTGGGCGCAACACCGATTATCATTTCTATTATGCTGATTGTTGGTATTATCGTTAGCTATACGCTTCGGTATCTTGGACACAAGCGTGTGCCTACATTTTTTGCTCAAATTATCTCTGCAATGTTCATTACATTGATCGCTGCGTTTGTGGCCTGGCTCGATACATCCGGTACCGTGAATTGGCTGCAAGATGTAAACCCGACATTCATTATCATTGGCGGAATTGTCATGCTTGTTGCCGGCATCGCGATTGTTGGTGCTGTACAAGATGCAATCGATGAATTCTACGTCACAGCAAATGCACGACTCTTAAAAGTGATGATGATGACCGTGGGAATTGTCGTCGGTGTACTGACCGGGCTATATATCGCGAAACAGCTCGGCGTTTCGATCTTCATAACACCAGATATCATGCCAGTAGAAAGCGCTGTACAAATATTTGGTGCCGTACTGATTTCCGTCGGGTACGCGCTCAGTATGCAAACTCGCCCCCTTTCACTCATTATCGCCGGTGCTATCGGTGCTACCGGCTGGAGCATATACCAAGCGGCGCTCACGATAGGCGACACCCCCCTCACGGTCATTGTTGCTACCGCGATTGCCGCTGGTGCGGTTGGTGCAAGCGCCACGCTCATTTCGCGTGTTTGGCGCACTCCCTCAACTGCGCTGATGACTGCAGGCATTGTCCCGCTCGTGCCAGGAATCACGCTATACAATGGGCTCTTTCTTTTAATTGGCAATGCAGAAAATTCATACAACTTCGATCAAGGCGTTATCACATTGTTTAGTGCGACGATGATTGCGCTAGCTATCGCCAGCGGAGTTAGCTTAGGCCACCTTATTGCGCGTCCGATTCGCCGTACACTGGTGCGAGCACGAAACGCAATTCCGACACCACGACCACGCGTTGCGCTCGTTGCAGAAGACAACAAAGATTCCTAATAGCGCAAAATCTACAGAGATTCCTCTCTACAGTTTTGCTTCAGGGTATAGCTGTTTGGTTGTTTCGTCTGTGTCATGGCGAAGCTGCGGGAACGGAACACCTTCACGAGCTGATACACCTTCGAAAATCCAAAAGACACGCTCGCTATGACCCCATCCACAGGCTGGTGGCATGCCATATTCAAGCATCTCAACATAATCGATATCGAGCATCATTGCTTCATCGTCGCCAGCATCTCGCATCTGTTGTTGTTCGATAAACCGGTTGTATTGATCGATCGGGTCGTTTAATTCTGAAAAGCCATTGCCGAGTTCTGTTCCAGCGATAACTGGCTGGAATCGTTCAACAACTCGTTCATCATCCGGGTTAGTTTTAGAAAGCGGTGACACAAATGTCGGCGTGTTGATCAGCCAGACCGGCCCAACTACATCCTTTCGGATGTTCTTCCACAACTTGTCGATGCCGCGCGCACGGTTTTCGGTTTGCTCAACTTCGAGCTTGTTGTCGGCTAAGGCTTTTTTGACCTCGTCGAGTGAACTGCTGTGTACATCGATACCGTACTTTTCTCGTATGACGGTCGCGTAATCCCACACTTCCCACTCACCGCTCATATCGACATTACGGTCGTTTAGTGTGAATTGCAGCGTTCCAAATGTCTTTTCGAGCACCGTTTTATACATGTCTTCCATGAACTTCATGCCGTCTTTCCAGTTGGCATACGCCCAATACCATTCCATTGCGACGTGCTCCGGTAAATGCTCGTCACTGTAATTTTCATTCCTAAATCGCGGCCCAAGATCGTACACCTTCTCGAAACCTGCACCGAGCAGTCGTTTGAGCGGAAGTTCGTGCGAAATACGGAGGTAAAAGTCGTTATCGAGCGCATCCATATGGGTCACAAATGGATTTGCATCGGCACCACCAGTGGTATGCTCAAGTACGGGAACATTAACTTCATAAAATCCACGTTCGTTCAGGAAATCTCGTGTTGCTTGCCAAAATGTACTGCGGCGGATGAACCGGTCGCGGACATCAGTATTGACGTTCATGTCGACGTACCGACGGCGAAAGCGTTCTTCTTTATTAGTCAGCTCTGTCGGCATTGGGCGAAGTGCCTTTGTGAGAAGCCGTAACGTTGTAACACCGACAGATTTTTCACCGGTTTGAGTAGTGACCATCTGGCCAGTTGCTTCTATAAAGTCGCCAGTATCAAGCAGTTTCAGCTGTTTCATACCCAATATACCGTTTGCGGCATCAAGTTCTGTAACACCGTCTTTTTGCAGATACAGCTGTACTTCGCCGCTTTGATCGCGCAGTTTTATAAAGGCGAGCTTACCGAAGCTGCGTACAGACATAATCCGCCCAGCAACAGTCACGTCTTTGCCGCTCAGCTCGTCGAAGCTGCTGAGCACTTCGCTGGTGTTGTGCGTTCGGTTTGCTTTCGCAGGGTATGGGTTAACGCCCAATTCCCGTAGTTGTTCTAATTTTTTGAGTCGTTCGTCTCTGTAATCTTGTAGTGTAGCCATTGGTTTAAGTATACCATCGCCACCTCTGAAATCATAAAACCGTAGAATAAGCATAAAAACTATTGCGTTTTGAGTAGTTATGTGATTCAATAAGCTTAACAGCTTTAAAAACAAAAAGGATGTACCATGACATCAACAACGTTCGAAGAAGTATCAAGCCATGAGGCGGGACATAAACTTGGCGCCAAAGAACTGAGAGACTTTGGGCATGCGATTCTATCTCCACTCAGAGCTGGCGTGCATGCGGTCGGTCGCGGTCAAATAAACTTCGAAGCCGCGGTTACACAACTAGTGGCATCTCCGGAAGAACTTCAGGAAGCAGCCGATAACGATAGGTTACCCTACAAAGTGAGAGATCGACTATTGGCCAAGCGAGCCATACAACCTCATTTTGAAGTACACAGCCCCGACTTTGCAGAAGCGGCGTAGCAAAACAACTGCTACATTCAATAACACGCTGACAATTTTGCCAGCGTGTTATTAATTCAGCGACGTACCAAACTCGATGCTTAGCCAAGCTTTGCAATAGTATACGTAATTTCACCTTTTGGTGTCGTTACGGTCGCTTTTTCGCCTTCTTTTTTGCCCATCAATGCCACACCGAGTGGTGATTCGTTAGAAATTTTTCCTTCAACAGGGTTTGCTTCAACAGGGCCAACGATACTGTATTCAGTCGTCTTAGGACCGTTTTTTAACGCTACCTTGCTGCCTATACCGACAGTACTTTTGTGAGTAGGCTTGATAATCTCGGCATTTTGCAAAATGTCTTCAATTTCAGCAATTCGGCTCTCGACGAGACCTTGGTCTTCGCGGGCTGCGTCATATTCGGCATTTTCAGATAGATCACCGTAGTCTCGTGCTTCGGCAATTTTTTCGGCAATTTCACCACGGCGTGCTTTTAATTTATCATGCTCAGCTTCGAGCTCTTTTTTGCCTGATGCAGTAATTTGGTACAGTTTTTTCATGGTTTCTCCCTCGTGCTGTTTTATCTTAGAAAAGGTGCCACGGAGGCACCAACTGTTTTTTTGATTGTAAACCCTCGCAGAAGTCTAGCTGTCTACAGTTGCTATTACTGTATCAATTAGTTATTCATGTGTCAATTTTTACGTAAGAGCCAGCAATGCACGTCTACCTAACGAAACAGTTGGCGATACTCCGAGTGCAGATAATATTTCTATACTGAAGTGAGTCACTACTTGAGCGGATAAATATCCCCTCGTTCTGCGATCCGCGCTAGTGAGTATTGCCATCGATAGATCGCTATCACCCCAGCTTTTGACAACTTGGTTACGGTACGATCGATCATCGCGGTCTGGCTCATCGGGAGCACACGTGTACTCGCCCGTTTTGCTCGCTATAGTAACACCCCCTCCTCTACGATACGCTACCGACTGAATACCGTAGCGAGCAGCATTCTTACCAGAGAGTCGTTCACGGGCAAGTTGGCCAATCCAGCTTGTGTCGGTCATGAGCGCATCTAACTGTTGCGTCGCTTCGTAGGCGGTAGTCGGGCCAATATCTATCTTCTCATTGTCCTTTTCATTGGCTACGACCTTGCTCACAGGCCAGCCCATTTCGCTATAAAAATCATTAATTGTGTCTACGCCGTGCATGCGACTAAATATACGGTACGCGGTATTACCAGAATTTTCTAACATGTCCGCCAACAGATCATGCGCCGTCACCACGAACGCATCCGCTCGTGGCTTGTCGTACTCACCCCCTCCGGTGGCATCAATAACATCTGGATAGACAGTCAATTCTTCGGTCGGGTCTTGCAGCCTGCGAGCAAGCAGCACCGATAGTGGTACTTTTGCTAAACTTGCCGCAAACACGGGGTTGTCGGCGTCGTGCTGATGCGATAAGCGGCCTGATTGAAGATAGAATGAACTGGTAACCCCAATCATTCTTGAACGCGTGACGAGCTTGTCTAGCCTATCGCCCAACTGGTCGAACATGCGTGCATCCAATTCATTTGGTGGAACCGGTTTTTCAGGATCGAATACCATGATATCTTACCGTGTGATGTAGCTCATTAGTTCAGCTTGCTTGATTACTTCAGTATGGGAACTTGCTCTCGTTTGAACTTCATATTCACCGCTTTCCTCTAGCCTATCGCTCACAGTTACGCGGTACGGAATACCCAGTAACTCTGCATCGGCAAATTTCTTTCCGGGTCGTTCATCACGGTCGTCATACAATACGTCTATGCCTTTAGACTGCAGCTCTTTGTACAGTTGTTCGGCTTTTACTATTCCAGCATCGCCAATTGAGATTAACGACACAGTATACGGTGCAACGTTCGTTGGCCAAACAAGCCCCTTCTCGTCCGCGAGCTTCTCAACGAGTACGCCCATAACCCGGGTAATGCCAACCCCATACGAGGCCAGGTAGATCGGTTGTTTTTTACCATCTGAATCAGTATAAAATATGCCCATTTTTTCAGATTTTTCGGTACCAAACTTAAAGATATTACCCACTTCGGCGCTTTTCACCGGTTGCAGCGTGTCTTTATCGATTCCGAGCTCACTCGTTGCATCTTCGAGCACTTCTTCGTTCACAGCAACTGAATTATCGGCGTTCACATATAGTACATCTTCTCCGGCATCACAAATAGTCTGAAATTCGTGACTGAATTTCGTGAATGCCCCTCCGCTAGCAAACGTCACGAATGTACTATCCCCAATGCCAAGCCGATCATAAATTCGTTTATAGGCCTCTATGACTTGCTCGTAGTACGCATCGCAGTCTTCTTCCGTCGCGTGCAACGAGTACATATCTTTCATTACAAATTCACGACCACGCATAATACCGCTTTTGGCCCGAAGTTCGTTGCGCATTTTCGTTTGGAATTGGTACACTTTTGCCGGCAAATCTTTATAGCTCTTCACAAATTGTTGCATCATTTCCATAATTGCTTCTTCGTGGCTCCAGGCAAGACCAACCTCTGTTTCGTCTTTTAACTTCGATTTGAACCATACATCAACTGCATCATCACTCCAACGCCCAGTCCCGTCCCATGTGTCTTTGCGTTGCAGACTGCTCATGATCAGTTCTTGACCACCAATCGCATCCATTTCTTCGCGGACAATTTGCTTGATGTTCTCTAAGACGCGAAAGCCCAGTGGTGTATAGGCATAAACGCCTGCCATTACTTTATATACATAGCCGGCACGAATCAGCAGTTGCGCATTTTTAGCGACTTCGTCGGCCGGAGCATCTTTACTCGTTTTGGTGAAATTGTTTGAAAGTCTCATATCCCTTTATTGTAACAGAGACCCTTACCCGGCAAATATAAATAGAAAGTAAAACGCCACCGCATTTTTTATCATGTGCAACAGTATACCAGCCCAGATACTGCCGGTCAGCTCTCGTAGCAGACACAGAATGATACTAAGCGCAAAGACATCGATGCCAACGTTTATTTGACCGTGCACAACAGCAAATCCAAGACTTGTTAGCAGTATAGCGACAACCGCGCTGGTCGATTTTCGCATTTTCCCGTACAGGTACCCTCGAAATAGCGCTTCTTCGGCAACCGGCGCCAAAATAACCAGCGTGATAAATGCGACTAACAGCCCCGATTGATTCATTGTTTTTGAAAACCCAACATCTTGCACTTGGTCGGCGTCAAAACCAGGCAAGTAATTTGTAGCGAGTAAAACAAGCCCTGTCGAAATGAGAATATATGGAACAACAGCAACAAACGCCAATCCAATATCTTTCCAATACGGCATCCGTTGCAGGCCAATAGCTTTTAATGATGTCTGGCGCTTTAGCAAAAATTTCGGTACGGCAATAGCTATACCAAGCGTCAAAACGTAGACCATAGCGGCCTGCAAGAGCTGAGAGGATGCGGCGGTTAGCGTGAGTGATATGCCGAGGGTATCAAGCGCATTAAACAAGCCATACACAACAAGGCCAGCTAAGAAAAATGCCACGATAACCCATAGCACGAGCCCAATCGAAATGGCGACACTGCGGAAAAGCTGCAAGGGGCTGCGCCGCGAACTAGAGGAGTTTTCCGACATCAGCAAATGTTATAAGTAAAATTAGGCCAATAAGGAACATGAAACCTATTGTCTGGATCTTTTCTTCGCGTTCTTTGGTTAGTTCCTTTTTACGAAGTCGATAATACGTCATCATAAACCAACGACCACCGTCGAGCGCCGGGATTGGCAAGAAGTTAACGACAGCAAGTGACAGCGAAATAATCGCCGAGAGGAATAGTAATGTTTTCAAGCCGGCTTGCTGTGCAGATGGGAAGATAACCCCAAGGATGCCGATAGGACCAGCGACACTATCTCCGACAGTTTCAACATCTTGATTGCCACTCTGGCGGGTTTGTTCATTCGGGCTGACCGACTTGACTATCCCTTTCACGAAATTATAGGCTGCTTCTCCAGTACCTTTGAAGGTCAACCAAGTAAACTGGACGGTCGTACCGACACCAACAATAGGCGCCGACCACGTGGCTTTTATCTCTTCACGCTGCGTAGAGCCAACACCGAGGTACCCTTTTCGATCACTATTATCTTCGCGCAGTGTCACCTGAGTAGTTTTTTCTTCACCATTTCTTGCGTAGACAATGTCGACTGTTTCACCTTTATTTTCCTGAGTCAGCGTAGTCAGTGTATCTGACGAATCAAGTGTTTGGCCGTCGAACCGTAGCAGCGGGTCTCGCTGTTCCAGTCCAGCTTTTTTTGCTGGTGAATCATCCGATACAACCGTTATCTCAAGAGGTTTTGAGACAATAGTTGCATCCTGAGGGACATAAAACTGATTCGGCAATACTTTTGGTAACCCAAATAGTGCAATGATAGAAAATAGCACAATCGCTGTCACCCAATTCATCACAACGCCAGCGAGCAGGATCTTGGTTTTTACCCAGTAACTTGCTGCTCCGTAGTCACCTTTTTGAGCAGCGCTATCGTTTTCACCCTTGAGGCGTACAAAGCCGCCAAGGGGCAGCCAGTTAAGGGTGAACAAGACGTTTTTGCCAAGTATACTTTTCTTTACTTTTTTACCATACGCTTTCGGCGGGAAACCTACCCCAAATTCTTCAACTGTTACGCCGTTACGCCGCGCTACGATGCCGTGGCCCAATTCGTGCAATACAACAAGCAGCACCAATATAAAAAGCCCAACAATAATACCAAAAAATAATTCCATGATCCCCTCTACTTAATTACTACTCATTGTGACATAAAAGTAACGTTTGGTAAATTTAGCTTTCAGGATTTAATACAGAATACGGTATTTCTATACTTTGGGAATCAAAATCCCAACCAATTGTTACCCCTTCAACATCACATTTATTACCTTTGAGGGTCTCACGAGTTGCATCATCAGCAGGTATAATTACACTCCTAGAGCTATCAAAATTAAGTTTCTCTCCGCCAGCCGACACTACGGTAGCTGTGTCACCCTCAGCTCCTATGATAAACACAGAGCCGTTATCAACAGTAGTATCGAAGCCAGTGAGCGCCAAGCATTTTTCGCCAACCTCAATCTCAATGTCGTCTGCTTTCGCGATTTGATGCGCGAGTCCACGCGAAAATATATCATCACTATACTCGCCTTCGTCTACATTGGGAAGTGCAGCCCGACCGTCTGCAAATAGTGTTTCAAATTGGTCCCTAAACGATAGATCTTGTATCGCAGTAACAGCAGTGTCATTGATTCGTTGATGTAGCGCACTATCATCAAGCCTGTCTCCTGAAGTACCAAAACCAAAAACAGCTACCGAAGCCGCAGTCCCAACTTTTAGGATTGTTTTTTTAGGAAGTTTTCTGAACATCCGCTCCGGCCTCGTCACTTCGTCGTCGTTTAAATATCGAGTCCTCCGCTTCTTTGTACGTGTTTCGTAGACTTCGATTTGAGTAAGTGCGTCAGCGGGATCAGTTTTATGATGAGACTGCCTTGCCCACACTGTTGCACTAGCAAGAGATTGGTATTCCCGTCCAATCATCCTCTGCGCTAGTCTTGACAGCCTATTAGGCCCCGTGGTCTCAATGAAGGGCTTACAATATTCTTTTGAGCGATCCGCGCCTACGAATGCTACATCCCAACCCTCATAAACATCACCTGAAACTTCAGAAGCGAAGGTCTTCCTGTCACTTGGTGATTGGTGTAGTATCTCTCCGTTTTTAGGTATTCTATTTTTATGAGCCATACTATTCCTTACATAAAATGATAGGTTTAGTGTACTCCAAGTAAATAAGATATCAAACCATAAGCTATAGTAGAGTGTTTTTGTTTATTTGAAATTTTTGCCATCAAATAAGTCCGAGACCGACCCGCCATCGGCAATACGACCGATACCATTTGCTAGTAATTCGTGTATTGAAAATATCTGTAGCTTTTCTCCAAGTACTTCTTTTGCAGCACTATTTTCAATCGTATCGCTGATGATAACTTGGTCGATTGCTGAATAATTCAATCGATCAACAGCGGGGTCAGATAATATGCCATGTGTCGCCGCTACGATGATTTTTGTCGCGCCAGCCTGTTTTAACACTTCAGCGGCTGATACTAGTGTCCCAGCCGTATCTATCATATCGTCGATAATCATTGCAACTTTGCCTTCGATGCCTTCAATGCGGTGACTACGGACTATTTCGCCCTCTTTTCGAATTTTTGGTAAATGTATCGTCTCTACACCGAGCGCCCTCGAAAACTCTTCGGCTTCTTTTACCCGACCAGCATCTGGCGACACAATAACGTAGTTTTCTTTCTTGTCGCTACCGATTGCGGCTCGAAGCGCTTGTTGAATTTCTGGCTCAGCCGTCAAATGGTCGAATGGCCCATTAAACACGGCTTGCATCTGAGCCGAGTGCATATCGACACTGACAATTCTATCTGTTCCAGCACTCTGTAGTGCACGGATTATCGCCGCTGATGATATCGGTTCACGCCCACGAGCTTTTCTGTCTTGGCGACCGTACGCTAGATACGGAAGGACCAATGTAATCTCGCGGGCCGAAGCTCGTTTGGCTGCATCAACGAGCAATAGCGTCTCTACGAAAGATTCATCGACCGTTTTACCATTTCGCGCAGCCATGGACTGGATGATAAACACCTTATAGCCTCGCACTGAGTTGCCGATTCGGACGTATTGTTCGCTATTTGCAAATACCTTCGCTTCCGTTGGCGTTACTTCGACACCGAGTGCCTCGGCGGTACGTCGAGCAAGCTCAGGGTAGACGCTTCCGGAAATTAATTTTGTGTCTGATGATGTTATAGCTGTACCCTCCAGTTACTATCAGCTGCCAAATCTTCGTTGACGCTGTGCATATGTTTCGAGTATATCGGTCACGTCGTCTTTTGTCATCTCTGGCCAGTTTTTATCAAGAAAAAGCAGCTCTGCATATGCGGCTCGCCACAGCATAAATCCTGATAACCGTTTTTCACCACTTGTTCGCACAATGAGATCGCACTGCGGAATATCGGGTGCGTAGATATTTTTTGCAATCAATTCGGAAGTTATTTCCTCGGAGTCAACGCCGCTTTGAACAATTTTTTTAACCGCATCGACGACTTCTAGTTCGCCGCCATAATTAAAACATATTATAAAATCCCCACTACTGTTATCGGCTGTTTCGGCTTCAGCTTTCTCAATGGCCGTTACAATCTTATCACTGACTCTTTCACGAGACCCTATGATACGAAGTCGAATGTCATTTTCTTGAAATGTCGGTAAATCTGAGACTAGCGTCCTTAAGAGCAAGCCCATCAGCTTACTCACTTCTTTTTCTGTTCGTTTCCAATTTTCGGTACTAAAAGCAAAGACAGAGACGTATTTTACCCCAGCCTCAAACGAGGCGCGAGTTATCTCTTGTACGGCGTTGTACCCTGCCAAATGGCCCTCATACTTAGGCAACCCGTGCTCTCTTGCCCACCGCCGATTACCATCGAGAATGTAGCCAATGTGTACTGGGATCTCACTCATGATGCTCTCTCCACGACAAAATCTATAAGCGTACATACATATTTTGCGTATGATTCGTTCCATGACATCGCCGAGTGCGCAGCGTTTTTGGCATCTACTGCATATCTTTGCATCTCATCGTATACTTTTTCGACCGCACCAGAGCGCTTCAAGATATTTCGCACTAGTTCTAGTTCCGACCCACCCGCATTCTGATTTGTCAAAATCGAGCGTAATTGTCGGATGTCAGCTGCATTAGCCTGTTGTAGCGCGTAGTGCATAAGCATGGTATATTTTCCTTCGTGGATATCATCAAGATTATGCTTTCCAGTTTTAGATGCATCACCGAAAATACCAATATAATCGTCTTGAAGCTGAAATGCTACACCAGCCGGAATACCAACACTTCTTGCATCACGCTGCGACTGATCTGCTGGCTTTCCTGCTAAAAGCAGCGCAGATTCAATAGGAGCAACAAATGAATAATAGCTACTTTTTTGCTGGTAGCGCCGGATTACGTCATTGTATGGGATTGGTGCTTCTGCAACCGTCTGGTGCATGTCGTCAAATTGGCCGATGTCGGTAATGGCGACGTTCCTATGTAGACTTTGGATGACATTGAGTACAGTCGCTGGAGCAGCCTCGAGATACGTCAGAGCAAAGCTACTCACTTGTTGAGCCAACATTCCCACGATAAGTGCCGCGTTGTCGCTTGTCTTTGCACTACTACTAAAGTTATTCTTGTGGAGCTCGTGGACAGTAGCCGCCCCTCTGCGCATTGATGAACGATCCATTACATCATCGATAATCAACAGATGGTTTTGGATAAATTCTAACGCTGCACCGAGCCGTAAGCCATCTCTCGATTGGCTCTGTCGTGTGGCAGTATCGTACGTGTATGCAGCCAAACTTCCACGAATACGCTTGCTCGGCCGGAGTGCATATTCATGCAATGTTTCAAGGGCCCACTGAGTGTCGAGTGAATGCTCGGGTATTTGCTCGCTAAACTCATCGAAAATAGCTTTAATGGATGTTTCGAGAGGAGCTTGGTAGGATGTTAGAAAATCAAGCGATGTCTGCCGAGCAAGGGACATCAGACCTTCATCACCTCTTGCTCTTTGGCCTTGAACATTCCTTCTATTTTTGCCTGAAAGTCATTCATGAGCTCGGTGAATTCTTTTTCTACTGCTCGCAGGTCATCCTCTGACAGTTCTTTAGCATCCTTGGCGCGCTTGGCATCTTTCAATGCGTCTTGGCGGACACCACGCAAACTGACGCGGGCATGCTCTACTTTTTCACCAATTTGTTTTACCATGTCGCGGCGTCGTTCTTCAGTGAGCGCAGGCACCGGCACACGAACAACGCGGCCGTCATCACTTGGGTTTAGCCCTAAACTTTGATTGTCGCGAATAGCTGTCGTAATCGTAGCAATTTGTGAGGGGTCAAATGGCGTCACTAAAATGCTCTGCGGTTCTGGTACAGTCACATTGGCGACTTGGTTCAGCGGCATTTTACTACCATAGGCTTCAACCATTACGCTACTCAACATGTCTGGATGTGCGCGTCCGGTTCGCACTTTTTTTAATTCATCCGAAAAATGCTCCAACGCATCATTCATTTTCAATTCATACGGTTTCGTATCAAACATAATCCTCGCTTTCTGTATTCTACTAGTATAGCAAGTTTATGAGCATAAGATCACGCATACCACGATATTAATACGCTTGAATCTCTACCCAGTGATTGCCGGCATTCGAAGATGAACCATTTAACGAGTCTCGTATATACCGAACGTTTTTAGCGGAGAACGAGTGAGTTTTACCGCTTGAACTTTCAGGATATTCGCCTGACGATGCGCTATCGAATATTGTCACCCAGTTAGTACCATCCTCGCTTACCTCTGTTTTTGTTTGACGGTAGGTCCGACCGTCTGCCCAGTAATGCCACACTTTAACGGAGGAGAGGCTCTGTACCGCTCCGAGATCGACAGAAACAGATACCAATGTTCCTGCTGCGCCAGAATAGTACGGGTTGTAGTGGGTATTGCCATCGGTTAGTATCGAGCTTGTTGAGCTTGCACCAAGCGCGAGGTTCACGCAACTACCTTCGGTAGGCTCGCTACTTTCAGTCGTCATAAAGAAACGCTGATTATTCGTTGCCGTTAAGCAAAATGTGCTATTTGTTGCAGTATACCGGTAGCTAGTGTCCGACCCTGACGATAGGCCACTGCCGTTGTTCACAAGGTTGAGTGTTGCGGGATAATTTCCATTTTGGGCATTATATAATTTCACCGCTTTTGCACCCTGAGCTACTTCACTACTAAGCTTTGAAGCGACAGCTCGCTGTTGGATGCCGTTATACGCCACGATAGAAATTGCAGCTAAAATCGCGATAACAACAATCACAATTAACAATTCTACAATCGTAAAACCATGCTGCTTGTTCGATTGTACCGTTGCGCTCATGCTTGTAATAATATCCTCTCCTGCTGAAACATTCAAGCACACAGAGTGTGACTTATATAATTAATTATATAAGTCTTGGTAGGTATCGGTTGATACTAGCTTAATGTTCTTTCTAGCTGAAAAGAACCAAACAGCTCTCCTTTTGGTGGCAAAAGTAGAAGAAAACCACTGGACGGACTATCGCTTCGCTCTTCCGCTCATTCGTCATCTCAAAAGTAGTACTTTCAGATGACTTCGTATCGCTACACCACGTCGTCAGGAAACACTAACTACTAAGAGCAGTCGCTGCGGGACTCCCGTTGGTCGATCAATGTTCATGGTATTAATTGTTTAACATTGACTTACACTGCAGTGAATTACTCTGCACTTAGCAGCTAGCTTTTTGCTGGCGACGTTGCAGATGTCCAGGATTGGCTACCTGCGCTAGTTAGTAGCAAGGCGTTGTGGGGTCTGGGGTATCTGGAGCAGCCAGGTGGAATAGGGTTCTTGCGTCATTGCGATACGAGGACTGTTTGAAGGCGAAGGCTGAGTTCCGCAGTATCCAAAGACGCAAGAACCCTATTCCATACTGCGATGTGAAGCCACCCCAGCGGTTTTGCTTCTTTTGACAGAACAAAAGAAGGCTTTTGGTACTTTAAGCTAAAAGTACATGGGGGGGCTATTTGGTTATTTGACCCAGCAAAGAACATTGATTACCTATATCCGCTATACTATACCTATATGACTGTCCAAAAAATCAGCGTCAACAACATGCGCTCGTATGCGCTCTATTCTACCGATATTCATCCTAGTACGATGCTTATTTTAGGGAAAAATGGCAGCGGAAAGACGACGCTCCTTGAAGCAATTTATCTGCTCCACCGAGGTACGAGTTTTCGTGGCCGCGATCGTGACGTCGTGCCACATGGACAGTCATCTGCTGAGATTAAGATCGAGTTTTCATCTGGAGAGATGCGTAAAGTCCTAATAAGTACCGATGAGACGGGTAAATTCAGTAAACTATTCTTCATTGATGATAAAAAAAGCGCTCGGCTGGCACCAGCGAAAAAACTGCCGGTCGTGTTATTTGAACCGGATGAATTGCGACTTCTTAGCTCGAGTCCGCAGCGGCGACGTGACTTTATCGATGGTATTATCGCTCGCCTTTCGCCGACATACTCCACCGTACTCAGCCGGTTTGCACGAGCGCTCTTGCAACGCAACGAACTGTTAAAGCAGTTCGAGACAATGTCGCTCGATACGTGGGAGAGCCATCTTTTCGCCTGGGACGTCAAGTTGGCCGAACTGAGTGCGAGCATCATAAAAGCCCGCAGGAACTTCCTGATTCATAGCAACGAACATCTTTCGCGTATCTACTCGAGTCTTGCTGGTGAAAACCACACGGTAACGGCGTTGTACCTCAGCACCATCAAATCAGACGACGACAGCTTACAGCAAGTTCTGCTGCAGTCACTCGAGCGCTTTCGCCAGTCTGATGCACTACGCGGCTATACGACCACTGGCCCTCACCGCGACGATATCGAAGTATCTCTCGACAATCACCCAGCAAACGAAACCGCATCTCGCGGAGAGATGCGGACAATCATGTTGGCGTTTAAGTTGCTCGAAGTTGAGCTTCAAGAACATCATAGTGGGACAAAACCGCTCATTCTACTCGACGACGTGTTTTCTGAATTAGATGCAACCCGCGAGCAGCGACTGATGGAATCACTACAAGGCTATCAAACGATCATTACAGCGACAGACCTTCGCGACGAGCTAAAGGTAGACGCCAGTATTACAAGTCTTTAGCTCAACCGTCGTCTAGTAACGTCGTGTGACATTTTTCGCAAACGCCGTGCATCTTCTGCAGACAGCTGAGCACCCTCAGTCGACTCTGGGTCCTCATGATGATCTGCATGCTCAGGTGTTGGAGAGAGTACGGTGCCAGCGAGTGCTTCCGCACTCAAGCCCTCTACCACTAAACCACGTGGTGGCCTCTTAAATGGGCGTGAATCAAGCGGGCGATCGCCTCTGAAGGTATGGCTCATGCTATTTCCTTGTTTATGTTTTATTTACGTTCATCACTAATATATCATTTATGCTTATAAATGTCAATGCTTGCGCACACCTACCTAAGACGACACAAAATAGCCTACACATATGCAGGCTATTTAGAATAGTGAACGCGCGTATCTATTCGCTAACGCCGAGTTCGATTCGTTTGAATTGACCAACAACGATGTTCTCGCCGAGTTTGGCGATGCTATCTTTGATGTGCTGTTCAACCGTTTTTGAATCGTCAAGAATATATGACTGACTCATCAACACCTTTTCGGCAAAGTGCTTGTTTACCTGACCGTCGATAATCTTTTCGATCATCTCAGCAGGCTTGCCTTTTAAGGCTTCACTATCTTTTGCTTCTGCTTTGAACTTTTCTACGTCTTCAGCGGGAATATTTGCTTGTGTGACGTAAATTGGACTCATAGCAGCGACTTGCATACAGATTTGGTGCGCAAGCTCTTTGAAGTCATCGAGCCGTGCCACAAAGTCTGTTTCACAGTTGAGCTCAAGAACCACGCCAATGCGCCCAGAGTGAACGTAGCTGTCGATGATGCCTTCTCGGGCTTCACGGTCACCTTTTTTCTCGGCACGCGTTAGGCCTTTTTTGCGCATTGCTTCGAGAGCTTTATCGAAATCACCGTCAGCTTCTACGAGAGCACCCTTGGCGTCAGTTAGGCCAACACCTGTTAGTTCTTTGAGTTTTTTAATGTCGTCTATCGAAATTGCCATACTTTTCCTCCTTTGGAGATAAGACAAACCTACGGTTTTTCTCATCGCGCAGTGTCGCGGAGTGAATCCGACGTCTCCGGCTGCGCTTTTCCCTATTAATTACTTAGTTTCTTCCTTTTTAGCTGCGCCCATTCCTTCTTTTACTGCTGCAGTAAAGTAGTCGAGAAGCAATTTTGAACCAGCGATTGCGTCGTCGTTACCAGGAACGATATAGTCGATACCCTCTGGGTTTGCATTGGTATCTACCACGCCGACAACTGGCACACCAAGTCGCTTAGCTTCGCGGACACCATTTGCATCGACAAGAATATCAAGAACAACAACAGCACCAGGAGCGCCGCTAAGGTCTTTGATACCACCATATTTGTGGTTTAGATCGTCGATTTCTTCTTGGAATCGTTGTACTTCGAGCTTGTTGTAGCGCTTTTCTAGGTCACCAGCAGCCATTCGGCGCTCAAGGTCGTGTAATTTTTTGATCTGCTGCGTTGTCGTACCAACGTTTGTCAGCATACCACCTACCCAACGTTCGGTTACAAACGGCTGATTGAGATCTTCAGCAGCTGCACGTACTACATCACGGAGCGCTTTTTTGGTACCAACAAAGAGAACTTTTTTGCCACTTGCGGCAACTTTAGTGAGGAATGGAAGCGCTGCTTCGAGTCCGGCAACCGTTTTTGTGAGGTCGATAATGTGCGCTTCTTGGCGCTTTGAGTGAATGTATGGCGCCATTTTAGGGTGCCAACGGCTCGTTTTGTGTCCAAAATGAACACCAGCTTCGAGCAAAGCTTTAATATCTACAGCAACTGCCATATTTATATCCTTCTTTCTTCACACTCTCTCCCAAATCAGGATATGTAGAGAATGTTGTTTCGTTAAAATTTAGTACTCTAAAATTATACTATAAACTGTAGTCGTTCGCAATCTATTCAAATCTGTATAAACAAGAAGCACCATTGTCCCATATATATGAAGTGAACGCGGGCGGTAAGCCTCCTACACTAGGACACTGGCTAGTTGAGTTGATACCAATTACATTCACATACATTCGCACATCAGTATCACTAATGTGATAGTACATCGCACCTCGGTATTGTGTGCTCTCGGTATGAACATTCTTGGTCGATGGTTCTGGCGCACTTTTTATATACTCTGCCATAATTGTTGCTAAACCGGGCTTGACTACCCACGTACCATTTGTCTCTGGTGCCCAACATCTACCACTATAAGAACCGGTATAGGTGCTTGTTGAACCTAAACATGAAGCGATTACTGGATAGGTGCCGTTATCTACTTTATAAAGCTGTATTGCTTTTGCCCAAGCAGAGACAGCTGCTACTGTTTTTGAGTTCTCAGCACGCGTCTGGATCCCGTTGTACGCCACGATACTGATTGCGGCGAGGATTGCGATGACTACAATAACGATCAGAAGTTCTACTATCGTGAAGCCTTTGGAATTGCGAGAACGATCATCCATAAAGAAATTATAGCATAGGTAGTACGCTAGTATTCTTACTGAGGTAACTTATAGTAGCATGAAGCACCGTTATCGTATGAACCCCATGTGTAGGCCGCACTAAGACCGCTAATTTTAGGACAGTTCGATATTCCCGAAACACCAAGAAGATTGACTCGGAATTCTTCCCCACCGGCAGCGGTAGCGTAATACATCGCTCCTCGATACTCATTGGTCCCCGTGTGAATATTTCTATTTGATGGCTGAGGATTTGTACCCATAAAATCTTTCATCGCAGCAATGAAAGCAGGCTGCACCAGCCAGGTTGTACTGGTAGAAGCACCCCAGCATACACCGCCGTTTGCATTTGTGTACGTATTTGTGTCACCCAGGCAGCTATTAATAGCTGGGTAACTACCTTTATCAATTTTATACAGTTGCAGTCCTTTCGCCCATGAAGAAACTGCAGAAATTGTTTTCGTATTTTCTGCTCGGGTTTGAATACCGTTATAGGCCACGATAGATATCGACGCTAAAATCGCAATAACAACAATCACGATGAGGAGTTCAACAATAGTAAAGCCACGTTGCTTGTGTGTTTGTAGCGTTCCGCTCATGTTTGTAATAGTACTCTTTTACTGTTGAAGATTCAAGGTTTTGATAAAGATCCTCTGTTGAGGAACAAGGCTGCATGTTCTTGCGCACAAGAACCAACGCTTTCTTTTCATCTTGAAATAAAAAGAAGCAAAAGATTCAAGTCCAGTGTCCAGCTGACTGGTACACGTATGTCGAGTCTACAATCGCCTGCGGAACTCTCTTGTACCATGAGCCGCTGGCTCATAGTACTTCGTTCAAACAGTCCTCGGCTTGTTAGATTGTGAACATCGACAACGCTAAGCCATGGTAGCTGGTCAAGGACGGGTGGGGCTTTAGCGCCATGGGCTACGGGGTCTGGGGTATCTGGGCTAGCCGTAAAACCTAGTAGAGTATTGCCTGGATTGGTGAGGATGTTTGAGACAAGCGAAAGCGAAGGCGAGTTCCGCAACCAACCAAGCGATAGTCTGCTAGGTTTTAACGCGGTGGTTCAGTAACCCCAGCGGTTTTGCTTCTTTTGACGAGCAAAAGAAGGCGGTGGTTCTTGGGCTCTAAGAACATTGGGCTTTGCGTACTTTTAGATGAAAGTACGCGCTCTTTTTGACATTTACTCTGTAAACAGATACAATACGTTAGTTATGAAAAGCAGTATACACCCAACAACATACCGTCCAGTCGTATTTAGCGACGATGTGGCGGGGTTCGCATTTTTGACGCAGAGTACTGCGCAAACTAGCGACACAATTAAATGGGAAGACGGCAACGAATATCCACTCGTAAAGATGCATATTTCATCCGCTTCTCACCCTTTCTTCACTGGTGAAGAAAAGATCATCGACACCGAAGGTCGTGTCGATCGCTTCAAGGCAAAATTTGCTGCAGCGGAAGCTCGTAAAAAAGAGCTCGCATCTAAGGCAAAGAAAAAATCAGCCCAAAAAGCAAAAAAAGACACTACTGAAAAGTAGTCGAATCAAAAAAGAGCTATCAGTAATGATAGCTCTTTTTTGTTATACTAAAATAGATGAACCGTTCAATACAAAAAGTACGAAAAGAACCTGAAGGTCGGCGTATTTCCAAATTCACTCGTCTGTTGCTTATATCTCCTATCGCTGCTTTTTTATATTACTTTCTTGTAGGGTTCGTCCTAAACACACTCTCAAATGCTTCAAGCTACGACGAAGTCCCCCTCATTGACGTACTACCTCCAGAAGCAACAGATTTTGAACAACGCATGCATACGTTACTATTTTTTCACGCATTCTTTGGACTTTTTCTGATCGGTCTATCCATCCTACTATGTGGTATTGGCATATTAGCAGTATTATATCAATTACTCAAAAGGCGAATATATGAAAAATAGTGTCAGCAACATCCTTAAACCTTCAGCCCAAAAGAGTGTGCATAGAAAAGTAATTCAAGCTGTTGCATTGATTGTGCTTCCGCCGGCGGTATTTGGCCTATCATTGCTTGGAGGTCTCATGAACAGTCTGGGCGCAACCAATAATGCCATCACTATAATACTTTTTATCATAGCCTTCCTTTCATTTTTTGCGATGCTGCCGGGGCTTGTCGCTGGCATATTCATATTGTTGTCCTCCCGTAAAGCTATCGTACAGAATGCTAAGCGTGAGTTTATCGACCGATAGGACCCCCTGTCAACTGTATAAATATATACTGACCTCTGTTATACTTAAGTACAATGTCTAAAATCAATCTTAACGCTAAAGAACTAAGTCAAGAGAAGCAAGAGCTTGCTGATTTTTTAGCGTCACCTACTGCGTATAACGACCCACTTTACAGCGCGAAAAACAAACGATTCTCAGAAATCGAAAATCTCCTTGAAAAAGCGGCGTACCGCAGTACCTTAGAGAAGCAACTATCAGAAGCAAAGGTGCTGCAAGGTGGTGGAGATGAGCTGGCAGAACTGGCAAAAATGGAAATCCCCGATCTTGAAGAAAAGCTTGAAGCACTCGACGAAGAATTATTTATTCTCTTAACACCTAAAGACCCCAACGATGGTAAGAATGTGATTATTGAAATTCGAGCTGGTGCCGGTGGCGACGAGGCTTCCTTATTTGGTGCAGAATTATATCGCATGTACTTGCGTTGGTGCGAAGCCAATGGCTACAAAACATCGCAGCTATCTGAAAGTGCCAACGATACCGGTGGCTACAAAGAAGTCGTCTTTGAAGTTAAAGGAGATTCGCCTTATGCACAGCTCAAGTTTGAGTCTGGCGTACACCGCGTACAACGCATTCCGGCCACCGAATCGCAAGGTCGCGTTCATACAAGTACCGTGACGGTAGCAGTTCTTCCCGAAGCTGAAGAAGCGGACATCGAAGTCAATACGAGCGACCTCAAAGTAGACGTCTACCGCGCCGGTGGCAACGGCGGACAAAGCGTCAACACGACAGATTCTGCAGTGCGTATCACTCACCTGCCGACCGGGCTTGTCGTGACAAACCAAGACGAAAAATCTCAGATTAAAAACAAGCTAAAGGCAATGAGCGTCCTTCGCTCGCGACTATTGCAAGCAAAGATCGATGCCGACAACGCCAAGCTCGACGCCGAGCGTCGTTCACTCATTGGCAGTGGCGATCGTTCTGAAAAAATTCGCACCTACAACTTCCCCCAAGACCGTATTACCGACCATCGGATTGGCTACTCTCGAAGTGGCATACCGCAAGCCATGAACGGTGATATTAATGACATTATCGACCAACTACAATCTGCAGAACGCGAGCTAAAAGCGCAAAACGCCTAGTAGAGGTCCGTATCCTCGGGCCCATACAATAAAATGTCGCGACCTCTCTCAAGCTCAATCTCAAGCTCATGACGTTGCCGTTCAAGATCAGCTAGTTCAGCTTGCAGTCTATTCATTTCGTCTTCATGAGGCACCATCTCTTTGCGGCACAGGCGTATTTTGGTCTGTGCTTTGAGACCTATGAACGTTAAATCATTAATTTTTCCTATTGTACGAGAGTCTTCAACGTCAACCTCTAGGTTTCTTATCCTCTTTTTGAACGGAAGTAGCTTCTCTCTACATTCACTTATTTTTATTCTGACTTCTGTTATGTGTTGTTCTACCTCGGCCTTGTCTTCTATTATCTTGGCCAGCGACGTTTCAGTTACAGGTTCCTTATCATCGTTTGAAGGTATACTATCGGGAAACGTATCGGGTCTATGTAACTCTAATGTCATATATGTATTTTGCTTATGTTTACACCGATTTTACGCCTGCTTATCGCGGCTGTCAAACGATATAAGCTCATGATGAGCGCTATTTAGATTTTGAAACAGCGTACTGCGTTGTCGGTACCCACCACATAAATACGCTACACGATACGGCAAGCACGAAGACGGCGACACTGGCGATAAGGTTCTGCGTTAGTATCGCAACGCCGACAAACGAAATCCACGAACAAGTTTGTGAGACAAGCTTCACTCGTCGATCAACTGTTCCCTCTTCTTGAAACCTGTTCGCCTCTTTAATCGCTACTCTGAGCATGGGCACTTTTAGCAACCAGGCGTGCATTCGCTCACTTGATTTTGAAAATGCCCACAATGCGATAAGGATAAAAACAGTGGTCGGCAAGCCCGGTACCCACACACCTATTATGCCCAAAACTGTACAAACTATTCCAAGCGCACCGTATAATATGCGTTTCACAATGTCATTATATAATATTTTTTTCACTACTATGTAGTATACTCCAGATGCTACTGCTTTGAGAATAGTCACAGAGGTGGCATAATACCTGTATGACTATCGGATTATGGCTTGGTGAAGCGACTCGAGAATTACGCGCGGTAACGATTCCGAGTGCGAAACTCGACGCTGAAATAATTTTAGCCCACACATTACGTTGCGCACGTACCTATTTGCATGCTCATCACGACGAGCCGCTCGACCCGCGATGTGAAGACATCGCCAATGCACGTATCGATCTGCGCAAAGACCGAGTACCGGTAGCGTATATCGTAGGGCACAAAGAATTTTATGGCCGAAAATTTCACGTATCGACCGCAACGTTGATTCCACGACCAGAGTCGGAAGAAATGATTCAGTTGCTCGCAGACATCTCTTCTACTACTATGTCACTGCTAACGGATCAGCCAAAACGGTTAATTGACATCGGCACTGGCAGTGGCTGCCTCGGGATTACCGCCAAGCTTGAATACCCCGACTACGATGTCGCGCTGATAGATGTCAGCACCCAGGCGCTGAAAATTGCCGACAAAAATGCCCGAGCACTAAGAGCCCAAGTCAGTCTACTCGAGAGTAATTTACTGGCAGCATATCCTTACGCTCCAGACGTTGTACTGGCAAATCTTCCCTATGTTGATGCGGCGTGGGAACAATCTCCAGAAGTCGCACACGAGCCGCAACAAGCGCTCTATGCGGGTAAACATGGGCTAGATTTGATTGAAAAATGTCTTATCCAGCTGGGCAGTCGTATGCAGCCAGGTGCTCATGCTATTTTTGAAGCAGATCCTCGACAATGGAGTGCCATCATAAAGCTCGCTACCGTGCACGGGTTCACCGTTCAAAAGCAACTTCGGTTTGCCACATTGTTTGCTAAGATTTAGAGCGCGCCGAGTACGACCGTAACAGTTACGGTTTTACCGTTTCGTAGCAACGTGAGCCGCACAGTATCGTCTGGCTGAAACTCACCAACCAATGTGGAGGTACTCTTACCAGCACCAACCGTTTCTCCGTTGACCTTTGTGATGATATCACCATCCTTAATACCGGCTTTTTCGGCTGGACCACCTTTACGAATTGCACTTCCTTGTGTAGCCGTCACGTAATCACCCTGATCAGCTTTCAAGTCGTATTCAGCTTTAACTCCAGGGGTAATTGAGATGTATTGAACACCGACAATTGCTCGCTCGGTATTACCAGTCTCGATAACATGCCGCAGCATGCCTTTTGTCGCGCCGATAGGAATCGCAAAACCGATACTTTGCGCGTCTTCTGCCACCGCGGTATTCATGCCAATCACCTGTCCTTGCATGTTTAATAGTGGTCCACCAGAATTACCGGTATTAATGGCGGCATCGGTTTGTAGCAAATCGCTCAAATTTTCGCTGTTTTGGGCTGTACCATCACTACTAGCGGTTACTGGTCGGCCGAGTCCAGAAATAATGCCGGTCGTAACCGTGTTTTGGTATTGGCCGAGCGCATTGCCAATCGCTAGTACACTTTGCCCAACCCTGACTGTTTTGGAATCGCCAATGGTTACGGCTGGGAGGTCTTTTGCATCCTTGATTTTTAGAAACGCAACGTCGTTCAGTGGGTCGGTGCCAACAACGTCGACCGATTTATATTCCTTGCCTTCAGATGTAATCACGCTCACTTTTGATACGCCATCGACCACGTGTTTGTTCGTCAGTACGTAGCCATCTTTGCTAACAATCATGCCAGTACCGGCCGATTGAAACCCAAACCCAGTACCACTCGATGTACCAGTTGAAACAATCGAGACCACGCTCGGTGATACGCGTTCAACGACAGAGGTTAAATCTTTCTCATCGGTGGTCATCACCCGGTTACCATCATTTCCCGATGATTGGAACTGCGTTACTGATTGATTTGTGTTCTCATTTGCAATCGTAATACCCGCGTAGCCTGCAACAAAGCAAAGCCCAGCAGCGGCTGCTACGGCAATAAACCATAGCCCAATTTTATTTGTAGATGTACTCTTTTTTGTATCTACGCTATCTACTTGAATAGGTTTTTTATCATTTTGTTCCATGCTACACCCCCTTTACTGTCCCAAATACCGTCAGCAGAATTATTGTTATACTCACCGTCAAAAGCGCAGGCAATACTACATCTGTTACTCGAATTGTCTGGTGCTGATGATAGCTAGAATACATTCGCTCTGCAAGAAAGCCAAGCAACGCAGTCACAATTGCAGCCTGGGACAACAATAGACTCCCTGTAAAGCCCAAATCATAGGCGAAGTTCCAGTGATAAGTCAACCATCCAATCTCTGCCACAACGAGGCCCCATATCAAACTCAGTAATGCGAAATGTGGCTCTTTATAGGCCGTTAACACGTGCCGTGCGACGCTATACCCAATCAGCCACATTAGTACGACAACAACTGATGCCCACCACTCTGAGGATATGTGCGCTAGTGCTGCAACACCGACAAACAAGCCGACCCCAGCCTGTGACACGACAAGTGCTCGTTTTGAACTTGGCTTTAGTAGTAGCAACCAGAGGATATACAGCGCTGTCAGTGCAATCTGTACGTACAAGGCACCACTTGCAGCCACGAGTAGTACGACGAAGCTAACACTGACAATAATATCAACAATGTTTGCGACAATGTTTGCATACCAGTACTGCGGGCGAACGGCAAAAATCCTCCACTTACTGAGGATAACCAAAATAAATGCTGGTAGCGGGCTCGCAACCGAATAGACAACGGCAAGAATGATAACCGCCATCAATACGTTAAGGCCAATATAAGCAATATCGCTTAATACCGTTCGGCGGCGAGATGGTCGTAAAAATTCCATATATTACGTCGTATTATAGCACTTTATTACTAATTTTGTCTTGCGGGTGTAACGCCAAGTATGACGACTATGTCTATCGTTGATGATACAGATACAGGAGGCTCACCCTCTTGCACAGAGACAGAATACGTACTGAGTATTTTTTTCAGCGTTGCTGGTTTTGCATTTGTTACGTCGTATACGAGCACGCCTTCATAGCTACCCGCCGGTGCATTATCGATGACCGGTACCGTTATACCGAGCGCTTCGAGCCGAGCCGCTTGTTCTCCACCATATCCCTCTATGTTTGCACCGTTGAACACAGCAACGTTCGCGGCCTCCTTGGTTACTGCTGTCGCATTCACTTTCTTATTGACGTAGGCTTTGATAGCCGAGTACTCGAAGAGTCCGGCGACTGGCTGTACAATGCTCTGTCCGGCGACGTTTCCGTTTGTAACCAATGGGTTTTCCTCGTCGACAAGACTAATAGATGTAATTTTATCTGCTGGAACGTCTTGTGCTAGGCTCATGAGCGTTCGAATCTCACTCGTATCAAAATCTGTTCGCAGGTTCTTACCAAGTGCATCCACGAGCCCCGTTACTTTCGCAATGTTCGTCACCGTGCCGGCGCTCACGGCTTTTTCTTTGATTGCCGTCAGCACTTTTTGTTGGTTCTTTTCCCTATCAAAGTTTCCACCGGCAAACCCATACCCACCGTTGGCATTGCGCGCACGAGAGAATGCTAGTGCCTCTGTGCCATTCATTTTGTGTACTCCTGGTTCATACTTCACAAGATTACACTCGTAATTACACGATTGATCAAAGTTACGATCGAGTACGCTACCTGGCTTCACCCCGAACGGTACTGGTCCATTTCCTTGAACATCAACCTTTATCCCGCCGACTGCATCGACTGTATCGACAAGTACGGCCCAGTTGACATGTGCATAATACTGCATCTCGAGTCCGGTTACTTCTGCCGCTTTTTTCTGCAGCGCGCTTGCTCCTTCTTCTTCATTTAAACCACCATCGGAGTAACATTCATAGAGTGAATTGATTTTTGCCTGGTATCCGGCAATACATGCTCCACCCATATCGACCCACAAGTCTCTTGGTAAACTCAAAATGTAGGCGTCTTTTTTGTTCTGATCAACACTCAGCACCAGGAGAGAGTCCGTTAGGTTTGCACCTTCATGACCATTGTCATCAATACTTCCAGATGTTCCAAAAATCAGTACATTGGTACGGCCATTTTTATCAGTTTTAAGTGGTTTATTTTGCAATAGACCAAGTAGATTACCATTGAAGATATTCGTACTTGCCAGAAATGTTTTGACACCAATATACGCCCCAGCTAGCAGCGCCAATATAAGGATTATCTTTACGACGCGCTTTGTAAGCTTGCGTCGTCGCGATTGTGGCTTGCGTGGCTTCTTTGGAGGTAGTAACCCAAACAAACGCCGTTTTGGCTTAACACGTTCTTCGTCTTCGATGCCTTTTAGCGATTCATCGACGTCATACCGAGAGATAGAGCGACCGTTTGCTGACGGCTGATCCGACGTAATCGGACGGTCATTCTCGCGGTCCGAATCGATTGAGCGTGCAGAATCGTATCGACCGAGCGTCGTCTCTTCGTCACCACCAATAGACCTTCCAGAGGTTCGAGGCACAAATCCATCAATAGCTTTTGGTCTTTTTCGCATAATACTTCTAGTGATTATACAAGACTTGGAGCAACTAAAGAACAAAAGCGTGTTGTGTTTTTGCTCAGACGAAGCCACAATAAGAGACATGCTTGGTTCATACGCGCGCGCTATCGCAGCCCATGGTGTATCGTACACACTGTTAGTTTGTGTCGTATTGGCACTGCCATTTAGCTACTATCCGCTCATACATGCCGGAAGCATTGCGGGGATCAACATCGACATTTCACTCCTCTACGTGCTGCTACTTGCAGCCATTGCCTGTTCACTGAGCTACGTGGTTACAAACAGACGCTTACTAACTAGTAATACGCCCTGGATACTCCTGGTCGGCCTAACTATGTACACTAGTGTAAGCGTTCTTTGGAGTGCTAACAGTGCACGCGGAATCATCACTGCCGGGTTTATGTGGGCACTACTCTTGCTCGTGAGTAGTATTATTGTTCATTACCCAACACTTGTGCGCCAAAAGAAAATAATTATAACGCTACTAACCGGATCGGTGCTCGTGTCGCTAGGGTGGGCGCTCTGGCAGCTACTGGGGGATGCTATAGGCGTCAGCTCGGCGTACACACTACTTCCCAGTACGTACGACGGTAGCGTCTTCGGCATTGCTCGACCAACTGGGTTTGCACTCGAACCACAATTTTTTGCAAACATTCTGCTAGCACCGTTTGGCTGGCTTATCTGGCGCTACCTTCGTCGCGATACGACGATTCAGACACCGCTCGCGATTATTGTCGTGGCGACATTCATTGTACTGAGCCTTTCACGGGGTGCACTCGTTGCGAGTATCATTATCATTGGTATCTTACTCGTTACTTCGCACGGCGTGGTAGCCCTGCGCGCAAAACTCGTCGGTATCCTCGTGCTGAGCATTGTAACCGCAGCGATAGCAACCTACAGCATCGCAACAGTTCGGCAAACCGACACGACAACCGGATATGAAGCACTGAGCGGCGCCGTAGCGCACCTGAGCCTTGGAACCATCTCGTTGCCACAGGGGGAAGACAGTACGCCGGACAACACCCCTTCTGCCGTGTCCGCATCGACCGCCGCGAACCCGGCACCCGCCTATGTTCGTTCATCCACCACGTCCCGCCTGTCAATGTCCTCAGAAGCACTCCGCATCTGGCAGCGAAACCCTGCAACCACATTGTTTGGCGTTGGCACAGGAGGGTTTGGAGCCTCTCTTTCGAATCCTGCCAACGGTGCAGTCGTGAACAACTACTATCTTGAGATGCTCGTCGAGCTTGGCATCGTGGGAATCTTGCTGTTCGTCGGCCTGCTCAGTACCCTCGGGACACGCCTGTACCGTGCGAAGAGCTGGCTGCTATTGTCACTCCTGGCTGGATATGCGGTTCAACTGAGTTTCTTCTCTGGCAACGCAAATATTGTACATGTCTGGGTGTTGATCGGTATCGTCGTCGCCTCAGTGGTGCATGTGCAACATAAGCAGCATTATTCAGCTAAATAATTGGTGCATCTGCTACAATAAGCTAGTGCAAACACGTTATCTCGATAGACACCCCGGCATTAGAGACACCTTTGGTATCGTTTTTTTTGTTACCTGCGTGGTTATTGGCGCAATCCTCATCAATTCATTTGTATTTCGTAGTTTTAATGTCGATGGCAGAAGCATGCAGCCAACCATGCACGACGGCGATAAATTAATCGTCAACAAGCTACCCGTTACCGCTTCACAGCTTCAAAACAAAGAGTACGTGCCTGAACGAGGACAAATAATTATATTCAAGAATCCAAAATACGACGATATCAAAAATCGTGAAGAATATGTTGTGAAGCGCGTTATCGCATTCCCAAACGAGCGAGTTCGCTTGGCGAATGGAGTATATACCGTATTTAATAGTGATAACCCAGAAGGATTTGATCCAGATAACGACAATGACGGCGAACCAGCGTCACCAACAACCGGACAAATCGATGTGACTGTGCCCGAAAAAACACTCTTTGTTAGTGGCGATAATCGGACCGGCGAAAACTCACTCGATTCGCGCAATGGACTCGGCTTCATTCCCTTTTACGATATTATTGGTCCGGTGAGCTTGCGGATTTTCCCGTTCACCGACATCCGCACGTTCAAGTAACGTTACTCAATCAGTAGATTCTTCAGCCGTTCGAATTCATCTTTCGACTGGAACGGAATCACAATTTGGCCTTTGCCTCGTTGCGAGGTCGTTATTTTCACTTGCGTATTGTAGCGAGTGCTGAGTGTTTCGGTTTCTTGTGGATACGCAACTGGCTTTTTTTGAGCACCTTTTGTATTTTTTTCCTTGCGGGTCTGCATTTCGCGCTCGATCATACGCGCCGACCATTTTTCAGCAATAATTTTCGGCAACAGTTCTTTTACAGCCGCTTCATCATAATCAATCAGTGGCCGAGCCTGGCCTTCAGTAATGTCACCTCGGGCTATTGCCTCTTTGACAATTTTTGGTAAACGCATCAGGCGTAATTTGTTACTGATAGAGCTAATGGATTTTCCACCAACGGAATTTCCTATTTCTTCTAGGGTCATATTGAATTGGTCACGAAGTTTTGCATATGCTGTTGCTGTTTCAAGCGGGTTGAGGTCGTGGCGTTGCAAGTTTTCAATCAGCGCCAGCTCGAGTTTATGCTGGTCGGTCAATGTCCGTACGAGTGCTGGTATTTTATCGAGTCCTGCCGCTGTACTCGCTCGGAACCGTCGTTCACCAGCGACAATTTGGTATTTGCCGCCCCGAGAGGTTACAACAATTGGCTGCAACACACCATGTTTCTTAATAGAGTGCGTCAACTCCGTCAATGCTGTTTCATCGAAGCTTTTTCGCGGTTGGTCTGGGTCGGCTTCTATCTCCGTCAGTTTTATGTTCCGCAAGTCGCTGACTTTATTGTCATCACCCGCCGTTGGATCAAACGATTCGTCAAATAAGTCGGTAGGTATCAATGATTCAAACCCGCGTCCTAGTCCTCTTGAGCCTTTTTTCATACTCATATGCCTATCCTATCCATTAGTTCCTTTGTCAGCGCTTTGTAGGCGCGTGAGCCCTTCGAAAAGCGATCATAGCTACCAACTGGCACGCCGTGACTTGGTGCTTCAGCAAGGCGAATATTTCGCGGTATCACTGTTTTAAATACTTTGCCGGGGAAATGCTTTTTGATTTCTTCGTGGACTTGCCCGCTCAGTGTAGTGCGACTGTCGACCATTGTTGGCAACACGCCAACGAGATCAAGCGTCGGGTTCATGTTTTTACGGATTAGTTTCATAGTCTCAAGCAATTGCCCAAGACCTTCGAGCGCATAAAACTCAGCCTGTACCGGCAATAGAACGTGGCTTGAAGCAATCAGACCGTTCACTGTCAAAATGCTGAGGCTTGGCGGGCTGTCTATCACGACCACGTCGTAACCCTCGGTGTTTGCGATGGCGTTTTTAAGCCGAGTGAATCGACGCTGAGCATTAGAAAGTTCTACCTCTGCATTCGCCAGTGTTGGTGTAGCGGGAGCGATTGAGAGGTTTTTGTGCTTTGTCTGTAGAATCACTTCCTTCAGGAGCTTTTCCTCTTTCATCACATCACTCATCGTGCCGAATTCAAGATTCTGCTTGTCGAAGCCAAGGCCACTGGTCGCATTACCTTGTGGATCAAAGTCTATAAGGAGCGTCCTCTTTCCGGCTTTCGCTAAAAAATAGGCGACATTTACCGCAGTCGTCGTTTTGCCGACGCCGCCTTTTTGATTTGTTACCGCTATTACTGTCGCCACGTGTTTATTCTTCCCTCATCTTTACCCTATTGTAGCATGAGCACAAAGCAAAATCCTCGCAATTGCTTGCGAGGACTAAGACTATTCAAATAGCGAGACTATTTACCGATTGTACCGATTTGAATACGGCTGTATTTCTGCCGGTGACCTGTTTCGGTGTGGACGCGTTTTTTCGCTTTGTAGCGAATCACGCGAATCTTATCACCTTTTACGAGGTCTTCTATTACGGTAGCTTTGATGCTTACACCTTTTACCAGCGGCGTCCCAACGGTTGTTTTGTCTCCGTCGATGAGCAGCATGGCGTCAAGAGTGAGCTCTTTAGTTCCTTCCGGGAGGAGGTCCACCAGGAGGGTCTCTTTTTCGGTGACAATGTATTGTGAGCCACCAATCTTAACGACTGCTTTCATATGATTCCTTTAAGTTATTTTATGATCAACTCGAATGATTGTAACAGATAAGGAGCAAGTTATCAATACGCACAAGATATCTAACTCTAAGCGTCAGTTGATCCAACCGTTCCATGACCCCGAGTTTGTAGAACCATATGTCCAGGTTAACCCATCGCTTAATCCACTGCATATATTGCCAGAGTTGATGGCCACCTTTCCTCTAGACTCTAACCCTTTGTCACTAGAATATCGGAAGGTTTCTTGTGATTTGCTGCGTGCATCTACACGGAACAACTTATTGCCTGTGGATGTCTCTATGCCAGTACAATAATACAGATTATTTACTGTAGCGAGGTACGCGGACTTCGAGGGTGAGAATGTAAACCCAGGGAAGGTGTTGTTTGACCCTGTGTCCGTACCACCCGAACGAGTAGCCCCACCAGATGGAAACTCCCCAGAATCCGCACTTGCAAGCCGTATGGATTTAGCAAATGCGCTTAAATCATTTTTCACTGCTGTATCATTTGCGCGGTCTTGAATGCCATTGTAGGCAACAATGCTAATGGCGGCCAAGATAGCGATTACAACAATGACGATGAGGAGTTCAACAATAGTAAAGCCGCGTTTCATATTCGTATTCATCGTCACGCTCATGCTTTTTATAGTACGCTTTTTTGTCGTATGAATCAATGCGCACCTCAGTACAAACGTATTCATTCAATCAAGTAATTGTATTATAAATAATTATATTTTATAATATAATTATGCAAACAGTAAAAGAATGCTACAAAATGTATCTACATCGAGACGTCGAGTTCGTGCGCGATATGCTACCAGAAGAGGCTCTTAGCGACCTAGCTATCAACGCAACTGATTATCGCGTACCCGACCCTCAAAACCCCCGGCTTGCAAGCGAAGCTTTAATGAAAATCTATAAAACAAAGAAATATCCCCAGCATAAACATGGCGATCTTACGCAAAAGACCAAAGAAATATGTACCTATTTAGGATTAGCACCTGGGGAGACCACTCCAGTAACTGTTCACCACACCACCGACTTTCCTAGCGAAGACTCTACTAGTTGCTCGGACGCCGAGCCTTGTTTTGTCGATGCGAAAAAGGTTGCCACCTATCAAACGCGTGAAACCGACCAATCTGTAAATATTTTTCATACACCGGCACATACCCCTCTTTTGTTTGGCAAAGAAGTATACGCTCGTACCTCATTGACGCTTCAACCGATGGTTGCAGAAGAGCTCTATATACCTCGAGGTACAATCGTTGCCACTGCACGAGATATGAGCCAACATACAACAGGTATGCGAGTTACGGGTAAATCAAGCGTACTCGAGACATTTGCCGTCGACGGACCACCTCGTGTTGCACCTCTTCGATTGAGCCCATGGGCCTTTGATGATGAAGAAAATCGAAGTCTCTACGCGCTTACGCCTACTGATTGGGGTAATGGCACTACTGTAGATACGCTTCGCTTTTCACAAATTCATGAAGCTACGATCGCTGAATTCACCCGTGTCGCTCACGCGCTCGTACAAGAAGTGGTCGAATTGTAGCAAAAGATCTCGCCTTTTTTGAGCGGTTTTAATCTTTTTTGCAGACGACGTTATTCGCATGCAACCAGCCGTCAACATTCCCTGTATCGAGGTATTGGCCGCGAGCTTCGCCAACTACGATTGTTTGACCTTGAGACACGTACGCATTGATAGCGTCAGTCACTTCAAACTCGCCTCTTGCTGCGTTTACCGGTACTGTCTCTGCGAGCGCGAACAATGCCTTATCAAACAGATAAAAGCTTGCGTTGTTGAGATTGCTCGGCGCATCTTCTTGAGTTGGTTTTTCAATAATCTGAACAAAGGCATCGTTGGAATCTTTCTCGATGATGCCGTATTTTGAAACGTCTTCCTCTGGTATTGGTACGCCCAGGAGTCCGGCCGAGACGTTTTTTTCTTGGACTAATGCAATTAGATCAGCAGCATTCGAGCCATCATCATCACGCAGAAAGAATTGGTCGCCCATAATCACCAGTGCCGATTCATCGTCTTCTATATAGTGATTTGCAAGTCCTACTGGCACACTCGTGCCGTATTGGTCGTTGCTCGGCTGTGTAATAAAGTGGATACTAATGCCTTCGAGCGGCGCAATAAGCGGCAATTTATCCTGTTTGCCTTTGCGTACTAAATAATCTTTAAGCTGGATATTCGATCGGTAATAGTTTTGTATCTGCGTACTCTGCTCGCCTACCACAAAATAAATATCGGTGATGCCGGCTTTGATAACATCCTGCACAATGTAGTCGATAACCGGTCGTGTACCAATGGGTAACATGCATTTTTCGATTGCTTTGGTGATGGGTAGCATCCGTGTGCCCCATCCGGCGACGGGAATAATTGCCTTAGTAATCTTCATACGTTTATTCAACAGCTTTCAAGCCTACGAACGTATAGATTCTGAAGCCGCCACCCTCTGGCACGAGTTTGATAGTGTACCCGTGATTTTCTAGCAGCACATCAAGCGTTGTACGCCCATCTGACGTCGGCGTCGGCTCAAGTATTTTATCTACTCGGTAGAGCAACTCGTACCCATCAGGCAAGTTACTTTCAGATTCTACTACGTATGGCATTAGTGCTTCGGGTAGTTTCGGATTGTATGGGTCGTACGTGCCAGGTTGTGGTGCGTGGTCTTTAGTCATGGTTATAGTATAACATTAGATTTGGCCGCCGCCATACAGAGCTAGCAGCACAAAGACGAATGATGTCATACTAATGGCCTTATACATACCGTGATGTTTGCGCCAGGTGGTTTGGACATATCGTGGCATAAGGTTTCGGTATCGATGCGCCGAGAATGCCACAAACGCGCCGCCAAGTAGCAGCACAATCGAGCCAATCATCGCCGGCGTCATCGACTGCACGCCAACACCAATCCGTGATACGAAACTGAGCGACTCGGTGGTCGATGCTAATACGGTCTTTGGTGCAGTACTTGCTACAGCAGCGCTAGCAGGATTCCCATATAGCGCGACGACCACCGTGGTGTCTTCGCCATTGAGTGTGCCACTTCGTACCGCAAATCCAACATCTTTGTAGCTGGTGTTGAGCAAGTTATCTCGGTGTTCATCAGAATTCATCCAGGCCTTCACCACACCGCCAGACGTACTAAATCCCTTGGCCAAGTTCTCGCCAGCATTTTGGTATGCATAGCGAGACGAATCGAACCATTTCCACGGCGTCGTACCGTTTGGTGCGGTGTGCGCCCAATACTGCTGCGTGAACATGTCGTTAGCCTTTAGCTGTGCGGCTTTGTTGAGTTTTTGGTTCAGCTGCAAAGCACCCTCACCCATCCCGACGCGTTGACTGTTCGTTTCAGCTAGTAGCTGGCGTTCGTTGACATCCGTCTTCACGCCAAGCACTTTTCCGGTCTGCGCATAGTTATAGCCCAAATTCGTGAAGCCAATCGCTAGCGCCAAAATGGCGAGCCCATAGTGACGCGTGGCGTGCGGCTGATAGTTGTTTTTGGCGTGCGGAACCAATGCATGTCGGACAATACGCGTCGCCACCGTATGCTTTGGTAACGGTTTCTTTTTTCTGGTAGTCGGTCTGGTGGTTTTTGTTTTTGGCGCTGTTTTCATGATTTCTCTTACGCTTGTTGTAGAAATAGTATATCACACCGCTATAAAAATCGACCGCCCCTTTACTGGGACGGTCGATGTGTTTGTTTTCGTATCTGCGCGGTTAGAGGTTTGCGTTTTCCTCGGCATTTCGTCGTCGTGCAACCAAGAACCACCATAGTGCTGCGAGTGCGCCGAGTAACAGTAGAATCCAGTACCATGCGATGCCAAATAGTTTCCAACCCTCTGGGCTTTGAGTGACCGCTGCACTCTTGACGCTAGAGTCTGTAGACGGGCTTTCTGTACCCAGTACATCACCGCTAGTGTCATCGTCTGGCTCACTCGAACCTGTTGTGCTCGGTGTGCTGCCGAAAACGCTTGCTGCACCTGTGTTGCTCGCTCCTGCTATGCCTTGGTTAAAGGCGAGTTGAGAAAGTGGAGAGATTGTACCAGGCGTAGAGTTGCTGCTTTGGGTTGGCGGAGTGTTTGACCCACTGCCGCTTCCTCCAGTATTCGACGGGTCTCTGTCGTCGTTATCACCATCTAATGGAGTTCCGCCGCCAGTGCTCCCCCCGCTGCCTGTAGCGTTGTTAATGATAACTCCGCTGGCTGTTTTGAACCGCTTGTTACCCGCATCATCACGAGCCGTTACTTTGAAGCAGTATGTTCCGTCGTTCAGTTGTGTGGTATCGAAGTCGTATGAGAACGTCCCTGATGCCTGGTTGTACGAGGATAGAATGTTTTCAGTTACTACTGCTTGTCCCGAGCAAGTTTCGCCGGCAAAAATGCGTAATTCTAACTCAGTGACCCCTACGTTATCGCTTGCCTGTCCACTTACCGTCGCTGTTCCCCCAATTGTTTCGTCGTCCGATGGAGACGTTACCTGTAAGCTTGGTTTTTCTTCATCATAGGTAATCCAGTTTTGATACCATATGTTGCTACCTGCAACGTCGCCTGAGCCACCTGGGTTGGTATCGGGGATGCTGCCGTCACCACTCACGGTGTCAGTCGGGCCGCTGTTGCTGCCCCAGTAGTTTTGGCGGAAGTCAGCGAGCGTGCTTGTACTGTATGCGCCCACGTCATTGCCGTCTATTATGTTATTGCGCGCGGTTACAGACGACGTGTCGCTATCATTAAATCCAACCGCTACGCCGGTTGAGTTGCCCTGAAGTGTATTGGTATTAATGCGGGCTGAGGTACCTGAAGCGAAAAATGTCGTAACTAGTAATCCTGCCGAGCCTGAACCGTCGGACAACGCGACTCCGCGGTTATCTGTAATCGTGTTGTTCACCACACGTACGTCTGCACCAGCACTAATGTCTGCGGCATAGTCAAGCCAGTTGCCATCACCTTTTCCAGTGTAGGTATTGCCGACAAATCGTGAATCACTGACGCCAGCGCCGAAGTATAGTACGCCGATACGACCAATATTTTCAAAGGTAGAATTCGTCACATTCGTTGCTCCTGTGCCAAACGCTGCTACCGCTGTCCCTTGATAACTCGAAGATGGGTTGTAGCCAATGTTACGAAAGGCGACGTTGTTGATCGAACCTGAACCCTTATGGCGGATCGCCTGCCAGACGTTTTGTCCGGTCGCGTCGAATGTAACGTTGCGCACATTGAATTCGACACCATTTTCAGCCAAGAACCAGCCACGTGAGTCACTGCCTGTTCCTGTACTAAATTGTGCGGCAATCGTAGTAGTGTCAACACCTGACCCAACCAGAGTGACGTTGTCTGCGGCAACAATTTGCTCAGTATCATTGGCGTGTGTACCCGGCTGCAGTCTTACGGTCCCATTCGCTGGTGCATCTTCAAGTGCCGCTTTGATAGTAAATCCGTTGGTCGGTACGATGCGTACACCAGTATCGAGCCGGAAGATGGCTGAGTCTGTATTGCCGACCTGCAGACTACGACCAAAGTTACTGGCGTTGGCAAGTGTACGTTGGTAGAATGTAAACTGCTCAGCTCCAGGTCGGAATTCATCGTTTGTTACGCCGAATGTATATTGCGGCGCGTCCAAGGTGCCGACCGGTGTTCCTCCAGACCCAACTTGTTGATACAGTTCATTCGCTTCACTGGCATTCAAGTTATAGATTTTTGCCGAGTTGATTCCCGGAGGATAGGCAGTACCGTATGGATAGAGTGCTACACCGCCCCAGTTGTTGCCAGTGGTGGTGGCTCCATCCAAATCGATGTTATTGCTGTTTGTGAAGCTGATGCCGTTGCCAGCCGTACCATTGCCATTTGCTGTTACGTTGCGGAGTACTATGCTGTTCATGCCGTTGAAGTCGAATTCTGAGCTCCCTGAATTCTCGACTGTTACATTTTGTAGCGTCGCGTCATTTCCATCGAGTTTTATCCCGTAGGTTACAGCGTCTTGTAGAGTAAAGTTTTTTAGCGTAATAGTTAGCCCCGTACCGCGGTCTTCGAGCCCATAGCTGCCGTCATCAGCGATAATAATTACCCCAGCTTCACTCTCACCTTCGAGCGTCAGTGACTTCGTCAGTACAACGTCTTCGTCATAGGTGCCGTTCTGAATAAAAATTGTGTGTCCATTGAGTGTATCAGCATCGTCGATTGCTTTTTTAATGGTGCTGAAGCCTTCGCCTGTGTTGACATTTGTGACCGGTGAGTTCGCTTGGGTCGCATTGTCTGCTTTTGGGGTACCGCTATTGCCGTTCGTGCCGTAGCTAGTTGTCGAATTTTTAACCGGCGTGGTTGTATTGTCTTCGCGGACTACTTCTACAGATTCGCCTTCAGCGACATCACTCGTCGCATACGTAAAGCTATCGACTGTAGTCGTTGCATCGCTCAGCGTCAGCGTGTCTCCGGTGTTGTTAAGAATGTTGCCACCAGACCACTGATCGTCGCAGGCAACCTCTGTATTTACGGTTTTATCGCTACATACGACAAAATACTGACCCGCGGCAAGAGTCGTCGTTGGTGCAAATGTGTATCGAACACTGCTCGCGTCACTCAATGTCCATCCCGATACGTCGGTGCTTTCAGTGCCTTTGTTGTGTATTTCAACCCATTCACCATCGGCTTCAGAAATGCCAACTGGCTTCGGCATCACCTCATTGATAACCGGCGCAGCAAACGCCGATGGAACGTTGAGTGCAACAAGTGGCTGAATAAACAGTGCAAATACAGCAACAAGCGCTCCGGTTAATTTTGATATCTTAACTCTTGAGCCTCGCAGTTGTAACGCCATTGTTGTATCCTCGTATGCCCCACTCCACATGGGACAATTAATAGTTTGTCCCTATTATACTCTCGTTCTAACTATTGCAAAACAGCAGCGGTATCACCTCTGCTGTAGTTCGTCGATTTTATCGTGGTTCAGGCCGTAGTAATGCGCAATCTCATGCCACAAGGTGCGTTTAATCTGCTCAAATAGGCTATCTTCGTCGTGGACTGTCGCCATAATATGGTGTTTAAATAACGTGATTTTTCCTGGCGGCAAGGCTATTTCGTTGCCAGTTTGAAAAGGTCGCGGCACACCTTCGTACAACCCAAGCAATAAGCTATAGTTGCGGAGTTTTAGCTTTACACGCTGCTCGTCGCTAGGTGCGTCTTCCATAACAATCGCGACGTTATGCATGTCTTTAATATATTCCTGCGGTAACTCGTCCATCGCGCGAGTGATAAGTTTGTCGAATTCTTCATTTGATATCTTTTCCATACGTTTATTATACTATACTTTTTATAGTATCCGCTTATTCCTCGTGTTTTACTTGGTTTCTGTTTTTCCTAAAATTTCTTCATACTCATATGTATCGACCCATCTAAAACGACATGTCCTACAGGTATCTATCCAAAGTTTTGACAGCTGATATCGGCTCCGATTCATTTTTGACGTACAGTATGGACAAATAAGCGCACGGTTACTCTCACTTGTCTTCTTTTTAAATGATAGCAAACTATACAGCAGCTTTGGATCAGCGTTTCTTCGAATATCTAACAGCTGTTTACCATTTAACAAACTACCGTGATGCTGCGGGCAGTACATTGAAGTGTCACTGGCACGCATGGCCGTGTGACAAACAGGACAATCCATCGACCGCGGATAATGTAGCACATACGGCAGTTCGTGGGCAGTTCTCACAACTGGTGTGTCCGACGCAATAGATGGCCGTATCTGAGATACAAATTCGTCAATGAGCTCAAAAGATGGCACTTCGTTATCGCAGTAAAAATACAGGTCACCGTTTAAAATCTCCCAATCATACTGCTGACAAAAATCTACGGTAAATACCATTGCAGCAGGATCCATCACGTATCTACTATCTGCTTGCTGGGTTTTTTCGGTATACGCCGTAAAATAATTCGGATAGTCTCCCTCCAGATCCAGTGGTTCCATGATGGAATCTTCGAGATTGATTGGTCCTATGCTGTTTTGTTGCTTTGAAAGCCCCAACACATGAGCTGATGAGTAAAAAGGTAGTTCGACATGATATAGACCATACGTCTTTCTGTTTGCGTACACATTCCCTGCTGACACAATGTACGAGTAATACATCCCGCTTGGTGTCTTGCCAGAGAGAGCATCCACTAGTTTTGTACCATCGATCATCTGCGTCAACAACAACGACGTGTCTCTGACTTGAGCGACTGTTCGTCCGCGTTTACGCCTACCTAATGATTTGACGGCATATATCAGTAGCATGATTGCCACCAGCGTAATCGCAATCGATTGAAATAAGAAATCAACACCAAAAAGCATCTGTACGCTATTCCTTGCGGCATCATATAATTGCATGTCTCTTTATTCTATACCGACTCCGCCGTTAAAGCACGACTATTTTCACGACTTCACCGCCCGAATTCTGATACCATATATCATATGCAGAGTCGCGTACTAGAGCTTCATAGAGCCAACTCACCATCCCCGGCGAAGTCTGTTCTGTACGTCATGAGCCGTGACCAGCGAGTGCAGGATAATCATGCCCTACTATTGGCACAACAAGAAGCAATGAGTGCCAAGCTTCCGCTCGTCGTCGCATTTGTGTTGCTCGAAAAAACTGGTCATCGGAGTCGTGAGCATTTTGTATTTATGCTTGATGGCTTAAAGCAGGTACAGAAAAGTCTAGCCGAGCTTAATATTTCGTTTATTATTCGTGCGGGTGATCCAGCTCGTGAAGTACAGCAACTCGCTAGTGAGTTCTCCCCGCAGACGATATATTTTGATTTTAATGCCCTGCGTGGACCACGAACTATGCAAAAAATAGTTGCAAAAAACGTGGATTGTACCGTAAACGTCGTCGACACGCACAATATTATTCCCGCTTGGGTACTTTCAGACAAGGAAGAGTTTGCTGCGCATACGATTCGCCGCAAAGTGCATAAACAACTTGAAGAATGGTGCGTCGAGCCTGAAAAAATGACGAAGCATCCGCATAGTATCAATCAGCTGCTCAATTCCCTCACCTGGAACGAATGCGACGCAATTGTACAAAAGGTTCCGTCGTCTGGTATCGTGCTCGATTCTGATAGCGGCGAGGCTGCCGCTCTCGAGAGGCTGAGTGATTTCTTAGAGCATATCAAACACTACGCGGACGGGCGGAACGATGCCACCGCCGATGCCCAAAGCGAGCTGAGCCCATACCTGCATTTTGGTCAAATATCGAGCCTCCGCGCAGCATTAGACTGTATAAAAATATCCGATGAACCACCGTTTCTGTTTCGGTATCCAAACCTCGCAAAATTTGAAGGCACGCCGACCACACAAGACGGCATCGATGCGTTTTTAGAAGAAATCATTGTCCGAAAAGAGTTGTCCGACAACTACTGCTTATACCAGCCACACTACGACTCACTCGACGGTGCCAAGCAATGGGCGAAAAATTCTCTTCAAAAACACATGAATGATTCGCGAGATTTTTTGTATACTAAACAGCAGTTTGAAGCTGCCGACACTCACGATGAACTATGGAACGCCGCTCAAAAGCAGCTAACAAAATCTGGCAAAATTCACGGCTATCTGCGTATGTATTGGGCAAAAAAGATTTTAGAATGGTCGAAAAGCCCCAGCGAGGCGATACAAACCGCTATTTATTTAAACGATCATTACTCTATCGACGGCGGTGACCCAAACGGCTATGTGGGCATTATGTGGAGTATCGCCGGCGTACACGACCGCGCGTGGTTCGAACGTTCAGTCTACGGGAAAGTTCGATACATGGCAGTGAGTGGCGCTAAGAAACGATTCTCGGTTGAAGAATATATTGAGACTTGGAGCTAGCCATTTGTCCATGAGTGCCACGAACTCCCACCGTATCCATATGCCCACGATCCAGTGTTGTTATAGTCTTGTAAACACTGTTGGCTATAAACCTGTACATTACCTAAGTTTTGAACTGATCCATTACTTGAATATTTGAATTGATTTCCCGATTTACTACGACCAAACAGTTGAAAGCTTATTTGCCCAGTAGATGTTTCGACTCCGGTGCAGTAATAAAAATTAGTAATACCAGTCATGTAGGCATTTTTTGATGGTTTAACCGTTACACCAGGAAAAGTGGTGCCATTGCTTCCTGTATCAGTGTTCGAGGCACGTATGGTACCTGCTACAGGTGGAGTTCCTGAATCCACCTGTAGCAGTTTTAGCTGTTTGCCAATACTAGCTAAATCCGACTGCACAGTTGTATCATTTGCTCGATCTTGTATCCCGTTATAGGCTACGATAGATATAGCCGCTAAAATAGCAATCACCACAATCACAATCAATAGTTCAACAATAGTAAATCCACGCTGTGTGTTTTTCTGCGTTTGTAGCGTGACGCTCATGCTTTTAATAGTACTCTTTTACTGTTAAAGATTCAAGGTTGGAGAGTTTTAGCTTGAGAGTTACGTACACATAATGTTCTTTTTAGCTGAAAAGAACCAAATCAGCTTTCTTTTGTGCCAACAAAAGAAACAAAAGTTCCTGAGACGGCTTCACGTAGCCGAGTTAGACTAACTAGTCTTGAACGGCAGCTGCGGAACTCCCGTTGGTCGGTCAATTTTCATTTCTTTAGCTGTGTAAAATTGACTGGTCCTCGCTGATTATTCCGTCAAGACTAGCCAGTCTGACTGGTACGTTGCAGATGTCCAGAGATGGGCTTGCGCGCCAGAGAATCACAGGGCATCACTTTCGAACGCAGCTACGGGGTCTGGGGTATCTGGAGGCTACCGGATAAAACAGCTTGGGGTGGTTCGTGGCTGGATGAGGACTGTTTGAGAGCGAAGCTCGAGTTCCGCAGTCCACCAAGAAGCAGCTCAAGACGTTGTTCCGCGGAAGGTGAAGCTGCCCCAGGGGTTTTGCTTCTTTTGACAGAGCAAAAGAAGGCGTTGGTTCTTGAGCACAAGAACATTGAGCTTTTGGTACTTTTAGCTAAAAGTACATGGCATTTAGATGCGCTTAACTATTAAACGATTAAACTTGCTTTCGCCCTACCGGCGCTTCAGGTACCACAACCCATAGTAGCAGGTACGGAACTAGCCCGGGTAGTCCACCTGGTAGCAACAATACGACAAAAATAACACGAACAATCGTCGGATCGATGCCAAAGTATTCGGCCAGCCCGCCACACACGCCGCCAATTTTTGAATCCGTCTTCGATCGATACAACCGTTTAGATTTCATGTCCTTCAGTTTCTCTGTATGTTCACGTTTCACGCAGCGCTCCTTTTGTATTCTTATTTTTTACGGTTTGTAGCAGTTGGCTCAATCGAGTACTGTGGTTTGCGGTACCCGTGCGTCATCGTAACGACGAGCCCACCAACACCGATCGTAATGATACCGAAGTAAATCAAGATATTGAGTAGCGGGATTGCCAATGCAATCGTCAGTAGCGCGGCACCGGCAACAATCAGTAGTACTATGTTGTGAATGACTTGACCAAATAGTGCTCTCGAGAGATAGTAGGCAGCAAATGGAAATGCCAGCACATTCACAATGAACAGAGCTGCGAACAGCATGAGGCCTAACGGCAAGCCGACACCCGTCACCATGAGCAGTAGTGCAAATATCGGTAAGCCAAAGTTTACAGCGACGCCGCTCAGTATGACCAGCCCGATCTTACGTTGTACTAGGCCGAATGAACGTTCCAGATAGCGCGGCGCCACGAGTGCAACGACAATCGCCGTTACCATCATTGCGACTGCGATAAACAAGAAGAGATTCAAAAGAACACTAGCCGTGTCATCGCTGTTATTTGTTGCAACTTGGTTGAATTTCACATCCCCTCCGACGCTGCCATCAGAAAACTGCTGACGATTGCTGCCATCGTACTCCAGATTACCTTTGATTGCGGGTTGCGACGAAAGCTTTAATGAATCGGTTGCTATGCGCGCACTTCCACCTATCACACCGGCGATTTTTACGCTGTCACCGCCTACAGCTAAGTCACGTGCCACAGAACCATCGATCATAAATGCTTGGGCAGCGCCATTTACATCGCCGCCAACGGTTGCACCAGTTGCGAGGGTTACATCTTGCCCAAAGCTCGTGAAAGTACCGCCCACGTCACCAGAGACCGTCACAAATTGCCCCGCCACGCGAACATCTTGTGTGACTGTTCCCGGTACCGTTATCGTTTGTGCAGCACACAGTACGTCACCTTCAACTGTCCCGTTTATCTGAACTGTTTGACCAGCACAGTATAGGTCACCTTTTACAGTTCCATCAATAACGATATCTTGACCAGCCGCATAATACGACCCGGTATGCGTTTGGCCCTTTGCAAGCATGACAGTGCCATCTTCGTTAGCGATAAATTTCGATTCGGCTCGGACCTGCGGCATCACAGCCACAACCGCACCAAACACGACCAGTGCTGCACCTAAAGCTAGTAAACGTTTCTTCATACTCGTCACCTCCAATATATCTCAATCATACGACTTCACGAGTCATGAGACAAGTAGCGCGACTATTATCGATCGCTGACCATAGATTCGTTTATGCCATTCGTCACGTCCTGAAAGTCGTATTGTTCAAGCATGGCTTTTGCACGACCAGCACGCTGACCACTCATGCAGTACACAATGACCGGCTGGTCTTTTGGTAGTTGCTCTAACTCTTGAGGGATCCCGCTGGCGATGCTGTCGAGCGGAATATTGAGTGCTCCTTCGGCGTGACTTACCATGAATTCGGCTGGTTCACGGACATCGATAATTACTGGGTTCATGCTTTTTTCAGATGTATTGATAGTGTTTCTCCTTCAACCTTAACTGTTTCTTCGTATTGGTCACTGAGCTGAGCTGCGTGTTCTGCCAGAGTTTCTTGTGCGATTTCAGCGCTATGCTCATCAATAGCCTGTTGCAAATCTTGGCTAGCAGTTTGCAAGAAAAGTTCTATACGATCGTCGATATTTAAGCTGGCTTTTTTACGCGCAGATTGTACATGACGAATGACTTCACGCATCAAACCTTCGCGCTTCAACTCTGGCGTCAGAGCTTCGTCGAGTGATAGCTCTTCGGCAACCTTTACTGCTTTGACGTTTAGTTCGTCTTTCAAAATCGATTCAAAATCGATGTGCTCTCCGAGTGATGGTACGCTGACGCTCGCAAGTGGCTGGCGAACTTTCAGTTTAGCCCGTGCTCGTGCGCCCAAGCCTTGGTTAACGTACTCACGAACAGTTTCCATTTCGTTCATTACTGCCATGTTCACCGCTCCGGCTGGCAACCAATCCTTCAGGTGGACCGATTCTGTGTCACCGGTCATCTTGTCGTGTAGTTCCTCTGCCAAAAACGGCGTGAATGGTGCCAGAACGTACGCCAAACGAACCAGTACATAGTGAAGTGTTTTATAGGCCATTTCTTTATCGCCATCGTCTTCGGACTTCCAGAATCGACGACGACTGCGACGGACATACCAGTTACTGGCATCGTCGAGGAACGGCAAGATAGGGCTCATGGCGCTCGGAATATTGTAATCGTCCATATTCTTTTCGACCTGAGCGACGAGTTGGTGCAATCGACTAATAATCCAAATATCGAGTGGGTTTTCGACTGTCTCTAATGGGTCTTTGAGCTCACCGTTAAACTCCCAGTTGTCTACTTCTGCATACATCGTAAAAAAGTCGTACATGTTCCAAATCATACTCAATTTACGCGCCACGTCACCGACATCTTTATCTTTCAGCGCATAGTCTTCGCCGTTGAGCACCGGGCTCGAAAGCAGGGTGAATCGTAAGCTGTCGGCCGAGAACTTGTCCATCAGCTCGTTTGGATCGGTATAGTTACTGAGGCTTTTACTCATTTTTCGGCCATCATTACCGGCTAACGTACCGGTCGTAATAACGTTTTTAAATGAGTTCTCACCAAATAGTGCCACGCTCATGGCATGCATATAGTAAAACCAGGCGCGTACTTGGCCGATATACTCAACGATAAAGTCACCGGGGAAATTGGCTTCAAATTTTTCTTTGTTTTCAAACGGATAATGGAACTGTGCAAACGACATACTCCCGGCCTCAAACCAGCTGTCCATGACTTTGTCAGTGCGGGTATAGGTTTCGCCGTCGATGTCGAAGGTAATATCATCGACCCATGGACGGTGATAATCATCGAGTTCTACTCCAGAAAGCTCTTTGAGCTCAGCGTAGCTGCCGACAACTTTTACTTTGCCGCTTTCGGTTTTCCATACTGGCATTGCCGTCGCCCAAAAACGATCTCGGCTAATGTTCCAGTCTGGTGCTGATTCGACGGTTTTTGCGAAGCGACCGTTTTTAAGGTGACCTGGGAACCAGGTGATATCTTGGTTCTTTTCGAGCATCGTTTCGCGCTGACCGTCGATATCCATAAACCAACTCGGGTGCGCTCGGTACATAAGCTTCGTGCCACAGCGGTGACAGTGTGGATAGCTGTGCCGAATGTAATCGATTTTCCAGACGACGCCGCGTTCTTTGAGGTCTTTTGCAATCGTTTTGTTGATCGCCCAGACATTTTCACCTTGCCAATCACCTTCGGTGAATACGCCATTTTCGTCGATAACGTGAATCGCCGGAAAGCCTTTTTCTTTGGCGAGCGCAAAGTCTTCTTCACCATAGGTCGGCGCCAAGTGAACAATACCGGTACCCGATTCTGTGGTTACGTAGTCTGCCGCCCACACTTTGTGCGCGTTTTCACCACGGTCTTCAAATAGTGGCTGATAGCTCTCACCGACCAATTCACTACCTTTGAACTCACGAAGTATGTTGTACTCCAACACATTGTGTTTTTCATCAGTGAGGACCGTTTCAAGTAGTTCTTTCGCTAGAATCAACGTCTCGCCATTTACTGCAACCTCAACGTACTCAACGTCTGTATTAACGGCAAGTGCCGTGTTTGCTGGCAATGTCCATGGCGTCGTTGTCCACGCAAGTAATGTTCGACCATCCTCAAGCTTAAACTTCACATACACACTTGGGTCAGTCACGTCTTGGTACGCGCCAGCGTCCATAGTTACTTCAGCTTTTGAAAGCGGTGTTGCATCGAGCGTACAATACATGAGTACTTTTTCGCCTTCGTAGATTTTCTTCTTATCGTACAAGGTTTTAAACGCCCACCAGACACTTTCCATGTATTCTTTATCCATGGTTTTGTAGGCGCCCTTAAAGTCTACCCAACGACCTACGCGGTTAACAACGTCTTCCCATTCGCCACTAGTCTGCACCATGTTGGCACGACAGGCGACGATATACTTTTCAATCCCATATTCCAGCACTTCTTCTCGGCTGTGGATGTTGAGCTTCTTCTCGGTATAACGTTCTGCCGGCAAACCGTGACAATCCCAGCCCCAAACTCGTTCGACTCGCTTGCCTTTCATGGTTTGATAGCGCGGTACGGCATCTTTAACGATAGAACTCAGCAGTGTCCCATGATGCGGGTCACCCGAGATAAATGGTGGCCCGTCGTAAAACACATATCCGTTGGCTTTCGATCGGTTTTCTACTGATTTTTCAAATGTTTTATCGAGTTTCCATTTCTGGACCCAATCTTTCTCGTACTCGAGTGCTCTTCGACGCGTATTTGCTTTAAACTTCATCATCTGTCTCCATTATATGCTTATTTGGGTCGAATGCCGGGCCACATGGAACAATTATATCCAGCTTACCTTCCCACCGAAATCGTTCCATTGGTTCTAAGTATACGACATCTCCGAGACCAATGCTTTTACGACCATGCTCCTTGCTTTCTATCATTCCACTTCCATCAACAACCACTGCTATTTCATGAGATTCTTGATTGTAGCTCCATCCTGTTTCAGGGTACTTTCCTCGGATATAGATTTTTGCCACGTTTAGCGTGTCAGTTTCAGCGTTGTACTCTCGCCCCCAACACGCATCACTGTTACGAAATTCAACGCCATCTTCGTCTTCCCAGGTTTTCATACCTATGCACATCTCCCGACTAATATTACATTTACCAATTAAAAAATCCCTGCTCTAGCTACTGGATCCCTTACGGGAGGTACCATCCAGTTTCTAGTCAGGAATTTATAAAAATTCAATCATAGCACTTATTTATTCGCTATATCGCCGCGTTCGCGCTGGGTTCTAATAAGCTCTTGCTGTTCTTCCCTGAAACTTGTGGGTGATAGCCACTCAAACGTCTATACATATTTTACCTTAGTATCGAAAAACGCACAAATAACGTAGCGTTATTTGTGCGTTAAGCCGCTTATCGTCCAGGATAGATCGATACAGTCGCATTGTACCAATTTCCGTAGTTTTTCACAGATGCCGAAACTTTGTATTTATGGTTTTTTGGTACTGTGTAGCCAATCCTGAATGTTGATTGCTTGCCAGTTCCAGAACCAAGCCCGCCGACGTTCTTCCAGCTACCATTGACTCGCTTGTAAAGACCTTCGCTGTATCCAGCTACTTTTTTGCCGTCATTTATCTTAACTACGATACAGTACTCACTTTTATTCGAATTATCTCGAAATACTTTTAGTCGATCACCAAAAGAATTTCCCTTATTATCTTGGATTTTCTTGGTCATTACTTTTGTCATGCCTTTGGTGCTACAACCAAGACTACCTGCTGAAGCAGGCGTAGAAATAGCGCCTAGGCTCAATGTACTTGCAAGTACCGGCACTGCCAGTAAACTATATATTTTTTGGTTAAGTTTCATTTCAACTCCTCTAAAAACTAATCTTATAACTATATTATACTACATTAGTAATGTATACACAATTTATTTAGAGCTAGGAGGCAGTGGTACAAAAATGCTTGTCCGTTTTTTGTATGCCGCCCAGCCCCTTCGGCCTTCAAAACGCTTTTCGCTCATTTTGACGCCCGAAACGAATAGAAGAAGGTACGTTATTACCACTGGAGTGACTATCCCTATCCAGCCATACATTGTTGACAGCCCAATCACAAAAATCCCCCACCACATTGTCGACTCACCAAAATAATTCGGGTGGCGAGTATATTTCCAGAGCCCTTTCGTCATTAATTTGCCCTTGTTCGCTGGATTTGCAATAAACGCCTTCAGCTGCGCGTCTCCAATAGATTCAAATATAAAGCCGAATAACCAGATGGCCGCTCCGATGTACACAATTGGTCCGATAGCTTGTTCTGGTGAAAAGTTAATATGAATCACTGCTATCGAAATAACGGTAGCGAGTATACCTTGGGTTAGGAAAATTCGCGTATAGCTGTTGAGTGCTGCGTTACCCTTCCACTGCTTACGTAGGTCAACATATCGCTTGTCCTCGGGGTGCTTGAGTAACCGTTTGATAATATAGTATGCCAAGCGTCCGCCCCAAGCAATCACGAGTGCCGTGACCAGTGTTTGCGCGTTGAACCCAATCGTTAGTCCCGTGTTGTTTAGTGAAAAGCTAGCGATAGCAGCAACGATAAATCCTCCGCCCCATGCAGCATCGACGACGTCCATTCGCTTCAGTATGCGCGACAGCACGAATACAATCGTCATATATACAAGGACAGCACCTAGGACAAGCATAGTCCTGCCGAGTACATTCTCCATAGAATCATCATTCATTTTTACCGTTACCAACGCAGCAACATATGCTGGCACAAAGACAGCCATAAAAGCCGCCGGGTAGCTCATTTGTGGTGTTTTACGCAAAAAGTCCATCACCAAATTTCACGAGCACTAATGCAATTAATACCACAATCCAACTTGCGGTCAACAAGTGCAAGTAACCCTTGTCAAGCCAGTCATTAACCGTTTTACTCGTACGTGTCGACAGCCCCAGATTATGTTCACGAATATTGTAATGCGTTATCGTAGCGAGCAGTATGGTTGTTACGAATGTCACGAGTAAGCACCAAGGGCACAGAATCTGAATCGAATAGACGCTGGTAAAAAAGAGCCAATACGAAAAAATTGCTCCAAGTCCATAGAACACATTGGCGATCTGCCAGAACAGTTTATTCGGTCGAGCTCCCGAAAAATAGGCGACCGCAACTGTTATGATCACCGCGTAGCCCATGAGACCAATCAGGGAGTTCGGAAACCCAAAGACACTCGACTGCGGCGTCTTAATCACTGATGCGCAGTTGAGGACAATGTTCACACTACAACTCAAGACGGCATCAGGGTCTTGGAGTAGTTTTATCTTTTCAAGAGTTAATACGAAAGCCGCAACAAGACCCACTACCGCCGAGATTAGCATCGTACCAAATAATATCTGGTGATCACTATTCTTGACGCCAAATAGTTTACCCATAAAAACTTACCTCGCTAATAGTTGGTAGTGGTAGCCCACGCCAGCTATTCTGCACGCGACCGTCATCCGAGAGAGCGACCATAGTTGGGTACTCAACGATGTCGTACACCCGGCAAAAATTGGCACCGTCTCTGGTGTCAGGATTGAGTGTTTCGACAGCTCTACCAGTTTGTATCTGAAAGTCACGCATGAAATCCGCCACCGCGCGACGGTGTTCACTTTCTTCTTTGTACACCACCAGCACGCGCATATTAGTTGTTGTCTCCATGCTCGCGACTAGCAAGAATCTTCACAAAATCATCGAGTGTCTTAAAATCATGGAATACGCTCGCAAAGCGAACATAGGCAACTTGGTTTTTGCCCTCAAGGTTTTCGAGCACAAACGCGCCGATTTGCTTTGAGAACACTTCACTACCACCTTGATTGTAGATAGAGTCCTCAACCTTTGTGACGATGTCTTCGACTTCAACTTCTGATGAGAAAAACTTGCCAACCGATTGCTTGATTGCACCCGTGAGCTTATCTCGATCGAATAGTTCTCGACTACCGTCTTTTTTTATAACAGCGATATTTGGTTTTTCGATTCGCTCGTAGGTGGTAAACCGCGTGCCATCTGGCGATTCGCGACGACGTCGAATTGTCTTGCCGTCACCAACTTCTCTCGACTCAAGTACTCTAGAATCACCAATATTTAGCTGAGCTGCCACGAGTCACCTATCCTATTCTTCGGGATTATTTTTTTTACGACGACGCAAAAATGCTGGTGTATCATCGTCATCATCGGCGGCTGTGTCTGGTTCTCTCCAGATATCAGTTGGCGTCTCGTCGGCAAAATGCTCCGCTGAGTCTGTCGTATCAAGATCCATATTGACGCTCTCGATCTCTTCATCGGCAACGACATGCGTAGTCTCGGTTGCATGGGCTGGAGCGTCATCCTCTTCGTGGAAATATTCGCTGTCAAAGCCGGTTGCGATAACGGTAATAACCAATTCATCTTCAATTTCAGGTTTCAAGGTTGCACCAAAGATAATGTTTGCCTCTGGTGAGACTGCACTGGTAATGATTTCAGCCGCTTCTTGGATCTCGGCCATGCTCATGTCGTAGCCACCAGTTACGTTGAAGAGGACACCCTTGGCACCATCTATCGAAACTTCGATAAGCGGTGACTCAATAGCTTGTTGCGCAGCTTGCGACGCGCGGTCTTCACCACTTGAACGACCAATACCCATAAGGGCAGATCCAGCGTTGCTCATGATCGCTTTTACGTCTGCAAAGTCGAGGTTAATAAGCCCATGTTCGGTAATAAGTTCTGAAATTCCCTGGACACCTTGGCGTAGTACGTCATCGGCAATTTTGAATGTTTCAAGTAGCGGTGTGCGGCGATCGATGGTCTGGAGCAAACGATCGTTTGGAATCGTAATCAACGTATCGACTTGGCGTCCCAATTGCTTGATAGCCCAGTCTGCATTTTGTCGACGTTTCTCACCCTCGAAACTAAATGGTTTTGTGGCTACACCAACGACGAGAATGTTGAGTTCACGAGCGATTTCAGCAACAACGTGTCCTGCACCCGAGCCAGTACCACCACCAGCACCGATGGTGACAAAGACCATGTCGGCGCCTTCAAGTGCGTTACGGATTTCATCGGCTGATTCGCGAGCAGCGTCTTCACCCTTACTTGGGTCAGCGCCGGCTCCCAGTCCGCCAGTCGCGTCTTTACCAAGATTAATTTTTACGTCAGCTCTAGAGTTGTGTAAGGCTTGCGCATCAGTGTTCATGGCAATGAACTGGACACCGGTGAGGCCGGCGTCTTTCATGCGATTAACAGCTGAACCACCTGCTCCACCAACACCAACAACTTTTATGCTGGCGAATGTTTGAATTTCACTTGGTTTAACTTCCGGCATGAACTGCTTTTCTCCCCCAAACTACCCATAATTGAACGTTATAAATCTTTTACTCATTCTAGTATACACCAGCTGAACTATAAATTTAAACTTTGAACCGACCGAGAAATTTCGATAGCGCTCCGCCAGCTTTTTGAACGCCGCCTTTTGCCTGTGAGAAGTGTTTTTTAGACGAAGTGTTCTTCATTTGTGTTCGGCCAAATCCGTCGGCATCAATCATCATCAAACCAACAGCTGATGAGAATTCTGGTTTTTCGGCATCTTCAGAAACACCGCCATATCCGCTTGGCGTACCCACTCGTGCAGCAAGTCCAAGCGTCTGTTTGGTGAAGTCTGCTATCTTTTTCATGTTAGCGCCACCACCGACGAGTACAACGCCGCTCGGTAATCTTCCGGCACGGCCAGCTTTTTTTAGCTCCTTAGTCACAAGATCAAATATTTCTTCGAGGCGTGCTTCAACAATTTCATCGATCTCTCCGCTTGAAAACGTAAACGATTCTTTTTCTTCTTTGATCGTACAATTCACATCTGCATCGCGTTTTACTGCTTGGCTGTGGGCAAGTTTTACCTTTTCGGCAATCTCGGGGTCAGTCTTGAGCCCAATCGCTAGATCGTTGGTGATATTTGCGCCACCCATTGGGACGACACCGACATACTGTAAATCACCTTCTTCAAAGACGGCGACGCCTGTCGTCGAGGCACCGATATCGATTACCGCTACGCCATTTTCAAGCTGCGATTCATTTAATACCGATTTTGCAGAGGCTAACACAGATGGCACGATCGCATGCGCTTCCACTTTAGCCATTTCAGCTGCTTTTTCAAGATTGTGTAGGTATGGCGCAAGTACTGATACAACATTCGCATTTATTTCTAGGCGCGTACCCGTCATTCCAAGTGGATCTTTGATATTATCTTGCCCATCAAGCCGGTAGCTGTGAGGTACAACTTCAATAATTTCTCTGTTAGCCGGCACTTTTCCAGTAGTTGCGACTTCTTCTATTCGCTGCAGATCTTCCGTGTTCACTTCGTGATCCATCGAGCCAACGGCGATCATACCATCGGCTTTTGTACTGAGAATGTGCTGACCATTGATCGAAATTGAAGCAGCATCTACTTGGTAGCCGCTCATGCGTTCGGCTTCGCCCAGTGCGTCGTCTATGGCACCAGCTGGACCGTTAAGGTTCGAGACCACACCTTTTCGCATACCATGATTAACCGCTTTACCAACACCAACGATCGTCGGAGTGCCTGTCGTGGCGTCGAGATGACCAACCACGCAGCGAATTGTTTTCGTACCAATATCTATCCCTACGGCGTATCGAGAATTTTCTTGCATGAGCTTTATTATACCGTCTAGGCAGTTTTTTGAACAGCCGGCTTGTTAAAACCTTGCGCTCGATGATGATATAGCGCCACCAGCCGATTGCTTACAGCTGCGTTAGGATTTCCGCACCGGTTTTCGTTATTAGCACTGTGTGTTCAAAATGCGCCGACAGGCTGCCGTCTCGTGTCGCAATCGTCCAGCCATCGTCGTGGCCAGATGTCACTCGTTCACCACCGAGCGTTGCCATTGGCTCTATCGCAATCGTGTCTCCTTCTTGCAACCGCAAACCTTTGCCGGCTTTGCCCCAATTCGGAACTTCTGGTGGCATATGCATTTCAAGACCGACACCGTGCCCAACGAGATCGCGGATAATGCCAAGTTTTCCTTCGCTCAAGACTTTTTCGACGGCCGCTCCAATATCACCAATCGATGTTCCTTCACCCTTAATGCTCTTAATTCCTGCTTTCAAACTTCGTTCGGTATATCGCAACAAATGCTTGACTGCTCCGCTCGGTTCTTCGCCGACTACCATCGAAAATGCGCTGTCCGTTTTCATGCCCTTATAGGTGATCACCAAATCGAACCCAACTAAATCACCGGTTTCGAGTGGCTCATCTGTCGGTACACCATGCACAATGGCGTCGTTGACGCTAATGCAGACCGAGTTCGGGAATCCCACTTCTTTCGTACGATAGGTTGCCTCAGCACCACGAGTCACTATTTCGCTCGAGACCCATCGATCGAGCTCGATTCCCGTTATACCAGGACGAACTTGAGATCTTAAGTCGTGTAAAATCCCAGCTAAAATTTTGCCGCCGTCGCGCATGGCCTGAACCTGCGCTTCAGTTTTTTTCGGCTGTGTCACTCGATCGCCTGACTGTTTTTCACTGCCGCATAGATTCTTTCGTGAATTTCTTCAACCGTTCCTGTGCCATCAATCTGAGCAATCTCCACATCGTGTGCCTCAAACAACTGAGTAATCGGTTTCATTGCAGAACGATAAATCTCCATCCGACGCGTTACCGTCTCTGGCGTATCTTCATCACGCCCTCGAGAACTTAATCGAGCATATATTTCTTCATCTGGTACTTCGAGAGAAATGACCATTGCAACTTCTCTACCGAGTTGGCCTGCTTCATCGAATAACCACTTGGCTTGCGGTTCGGTACGTGGGAATCCGTCGACAATGACTCGCTTGGCGTCTTTGTGATTTTCAAACGCTTCTTGTACAACTAAAAAAGTCTTTTCATCACTCATCAGCTCGCCAGATTTCAAAATCTCAATCACATCTGGATTAGTGCTTTCTCGAAACATCTGTCCCGTCGATAGCCAGCTCCAGCCCATTTTATCCGCCAGCATTTGCCCTTGCACACTCTTACCGGCACCAACTGGCCCAAAAAATATAATCATCTTATCCCTTATTATTACGTCTTTATGTGTTCTTTGCTTTTTATAATATCAGCTCTGATTCAGAAAATCACTGCACTTCTGCTCTGAGTGCCACTTCTTCGCACGCAGCAGAATAGCTGGTTATTGTGTCGCCACTCTTACGCATGCCGGTTATCACTGGCGCTAGACGTACTACTTCGCCTTGCTCGACACCAAGCTCCACGGTCCTTTCGTTTTCCATGACGAGGTTATTGTCGACACCAATCACGTACGGATAGTTCTCGTTATTACTGCCGTACGAAACAGCGAAATCGGTTTTCGTTTCGTCGTCAGCTATTGACGCCCCGGATTCACTATACGAAACACGAATAGTGAATCCGGTGAGTTTTGGCATGCCTGAACGGTCTTGCAGTTCCTTGGGAACTGAAGTACGAGCCGCTTCAACACCAGTGCACTTCACCCCGTAGTCATCCGTCGGTGCTTTGCCTGGGCGTTCAGAGACATTGCTCGTTGGCGTTGGTGGTTCAGAATTTGTTCTAGTCGCTGACGGTGCACCCCCCGAAGAACACGCCGCAGTGAGAGCGGTCGTAGCCAACAGTGCTCCGGCAGCTATCAACCGTCGATAGTTGTGCCGCGAGAATTCATGTTCACTCATACTGTCTGTACCTTCTACGAGTCGAGTCGTTCTTTAACAATCTTGGCTATCAGCGCTCCATCCGCACCATTACCAAATTTCGCTTTTACCGCGCCGATCACCTGACCCATGTGCTTCATAGATGCACCGTCGATGCCGGTAATAGCCTCGTCGACAACCGTCGTAATCTCCGCTTCACTCACCTGTTCCGGCAAATACTGCTGTATAACGGCAATTTCATTTTTTTCGGTCTCAGCTAAGTCCATACGATCGTTTTGTTCGTATAGTTTGATGCTTTCGTTACGTTTCTTGACTTCTCGAGCAACGATTTTTTCAATCTCTTCATCGCCAAGACCTTCGTCTCGTTTACCAGCGGCAACTTCTTCGTTCAAAATAGCTGCTTTCAGATCGCGCAATATATTACCACGCAAACGATCACCGCTCAGAAGAGCGGTTTTCATATCAGCTTGAATGAGCTCCTTAAGAGCCACGAGCTATTTAACTCCGAGGCGCATCTTAGCCAATTTGTCGGCTTTGCGGGCTTTTCGAATGATAGCTTTTGAACGTCGTTCTGTTTTACTAATCGGCTTCTGGAAACGCATTCCAGCTTTTGCTGTAGAGAGAACCCCACTTTGCAAAACTTTGCGATTAAAACGTCGAATAACGTTCTCGTTTGCTTCTCGTGAATCTTTACGTGTTACTTGTACCATATCGATAGATTGTAACAGATTAAGATGACCTAAACAAGCTTTCTATTTCACCATTCGATAGTAACTAGTACTATAGCTCAATGGGTTTGTAGAACAGGTTCCACTTGTTACTTGTTTTTGTGGCTGAGCCTCGAGCCAGTAGACTAAAATATACATTTGCGCCGCCGGCACTCCACAGTAGCTACCATTGGCGTAGTACGCGTAACATCTTGTGGAGCTATCGAAGCGACAGTCGACATTTTGGCTCGGATTCGGCTCATTTGGAAGTTTACTTATGTACTTTGGTACTAAAATGCTCGATAAGTTACTCCAACTAGAGTCAACGGTTGCACTCCAGGCAGCGTTAAGTGACGTGGATCCAGATCCAGGAGGATACTGACCATTATCTATATAGTACAGCTCTAAGGCCTTAACTATTGTTTTTACGTCTTGCTCGCGCTGACTGTCTCGCGCACGACCCTGTATACCATTATATGCTACGATCGAGATAGCCGCCAAGATTGCGATCACAACGATAACAATCAAAAGTTCGACTATCGTAAAGCCGCGTTGTTTGTGTGTTTGTAGCGTTACGCTCATGCTTGTAATAGTACTCTCTCTCTCAGCTTTTCAAGGTTTTAGAGTTGGTTTTAGCTTAGAAAGCTAGCAAATGCACTGTTCTTGCGCCCAAGAACCAAGGCCTTCTTTTCGTCTAAAACGAAAAGAAGCAAAAGGTTCAAGTCCAGTTCGGCATACACTGGGGTATCGCCAGTAATACA
>Ga0115547_1000009_pt1 | contig 193830 bp, 169 predicted proteins | sample COGITO_mtgs_1004_3_FD_87185 | JGI IMG/M metagenome (GOLD analysis project Ga0115547, IMG submission 87185) | Pelagic marine microbial communities from North Sea - COGITO_mtgs_100420 | ecosystem: Environmental > Aquatic > Marine > Epipelagic | place: Germany:Helgoland, sampling site Kabeltonne...
TACTATCCCCTACTTTTAGGGTCGGCAAATATAAAACTAATGTGGTAGTAAAAAGCTAGTAACAGATAAAATATGAAAATTATTATTTAATAATCGTTCGATCTCGCTCTGGTCCGATACTTACTAAGTTTATTGGAACATTCGTGCGGCCTTCTATATAAAATATGTAATTTCTTAATTCCTCTGGGAACTCATCATATTTACTGAAAGCATGATTGCTCCATGAAGGGAATTTTTTCAAATTGGTTGACCAATCATCATCAAAATCTGCCGTAAACTCATCGGTATTTTTACCTTGATGTGCATAAGAATCACAAACCATTATGTCTCCTAGGTTACTCAATATGTCTACTTTCATCATGAAGAGCTGAGTAACGCCATTCAACATAGCAGCATACTTAAGGGCCGGAATATCTAACCACCCACATCTTCTAGGCCTACCTGTGGTCGCTCCGAACTCATTGCCCTGCTTACGAAGGGCATCACCACTCTCCCCCAACAACTCTGTCGGGAAAGGTCCACTGCCTACACGTGTGCAATAGGCTTTAAATATCCCAAAAACTTCACCTATCAATTTAGGCGAAACGCCTAAACCGGTACAAGCTCCTGCCGAAATGGTATTTGAACTGGTTACATAAGGATAGCTGCCGAAATCAATATCTAGTAAAGACCCCTGCGCACCTTCTGCCAAAACCGTCTTGCCTTGATCTATCAGATCGTTGATGACGTATTCTGTATTCAATATTCTAAAAGACCTTAAAACCTCTATCGCCTTGAAAAAAGCCTCCTCTTGTTCCGAAAGATTATACTCAAAGCCTAATCGATCTAAGGTTTCGCAATGCTTTCCTTTTAATGATTGATATTTTTGATCAAAGTCCTTGGCATTAACATCTCCCAATCTCAAACCTACACGCGCCATCTTATCTTGATAGGTAGGACCAATGCCTCGTAAGGTCGATCCAATTTTGAGTGCTCCTTTGGATTTTTCGAATGCTGCATCCAACAAACGATGTGACGGGATGATCATCTGAGCTTTCGTAGATAATATTAAAGATCGCTTCAAGTCTAAATTGAATGGCGCTAGACCAAGTAGTTCATTCTCAAAAGTAATGGGATCTAAGACGACTCCATTGCCTATGATATTGATGGTTCCCTCTCTGAATATTCCAGATGGGATTTGGTGCAACACATGTTTTTTACCATCAAATTCGAGGGTATGACCCGCGTTAGGACCTCCCTGAAAACGAGCAACAACATCATACTTGGGCGTTAAAAAGTCAACTACCTTCCCTTTTCCTTCATCTCCCCACTGGAGACCCAATAATACATCAACTTTAGCCATTCTTTTTTTTTATTTTTTACTCACCCTGTCCTAGCAAATATCGCGCACTCACTGCGTTGTCATTTCTCTAAACCACTAATCATTTGTAGCATTTTTCTGACAGTCCTTTTTAATGCAATTAGCATACAATAATAACGAATGATGTATCACTTCAAATTCAAGCAATTCACCTACCGTAGTTTGTATATTTTGAATTCTAGGATCGCAGAACTCAACTACTTTGTTACAATCAGTGCAAATTAAATGATCATGCTGACGGAAACCAAAGGCTTTTTCATATTGAGATTGACTCTGTCCAAATTGATGCCGGGTAACTAAATCGCAATCAACAAGTAAGTCTAAAGTGTTGTAAACTGTCGCCCTGCTCACTCTGTAATTCTTATCCTGCATACTCAAGTACAAGGAATCAACATCAAAATGATCTTTACGCCCATAAATTTCGTCAAGAATAGCAAATCTCTCCGGGGTTTTCCTGAGTTTTTTTTGCTCAAGAAAAGCCGTAAATATTTTTTTTACTTCCTCTTTTAATCCCGTTGACTGAGTCATTAATTGCAAAGATAGGTTTTCCTTGATTTAATTGTACCTTGTTAATTTAACTACCCCAGATATTTTTTCTACTTTATTCATTAAGCGGTCTAAATGAAAGGTATGGTCCACATACAATTCAATCATTCCTTCAAAAATACCATTATTGGTGTTGAGCGACATAGATCTCATATTGACTTTTAACTCACTAGAGATGATGTTAGACAAATCACTAATGATTCCTATTCTATCCGTACCTATGATTTTGAGTCCTACCAAAAATGAACCTTCTCGGGTAGTTGACCAACGTGCTTTTAAGATACGATAGCCATGGCTCGCAATCAATTCGGGGGCATTAGTGCAATTGTTTCTATGCACCTTGATCCCTTCATTAATAGTTACGAATGCAAAAACATCATCCCCCGATATAGGACTACAACATTGAGCCAGCGTATAATCTATCTTATTAAGATCCTCTCCAATAAGCAACTGATCAATGTTCTTCTTCTCCCGGGGTTTTTGAACTCTTTTATCAGAAATAGGTGATAAAATTCTTTTAAAAAATCTTTTTGCTAAATCCTTTTTAACCGGCTTAAATTTTTTAATTTCAACATGATCTATCTTACCCGCTCCCACATGCTGAAACAAATCAGAAGGTGTTTTGAGATCAAAAAAGTCAGTTAATTTAGCAATGTTTTCCTGATCAAAAACAATCTTCATTTGCTTGAATTTCCTTCTAACAATTCCTTTACCTTCCTGGATCATTACCTTAACTTCCTCTTTAAAGGATTCCCTGATTTTCGCTTTAGCCCTTGACGTAACTACGCTTTTGAGCCAATCTTCATTGGATCTTTGCTTAGATGAAGTGAGCACTTCAATCTGATCTCCATTCCTCAGTTTATAGTTCAAAGGGACCAACTTTTGATTTGCCTTTGCTCCAATGCAAGTGGCCCCTACTTGTGTGTGAATGTGAAAGGCAAAATCCAGCGCAGTAGCTCCTTTGGGCAAAGTGACCAAGTCTCCTTTGGGCGTAAAAGTGAACACTTCATCGCTGTAAAGATTAGACTTAAAGCTATCTACAAACTCGATTGCTGATCCGTTGTTTTGATCCAAAACCTCTCTGAGATCCTCCAACCATTGTTCAAGTCCCATATCACTTTTAGCCCTGCTTTTAGTGTCTTTATATTTCCAATGTGCCGCATAGCCTTTCTCAGCAATTTCATCCATCCGTTTCGTTCTGATCTGCACCTCTACCCATTGACCTTTATCACTCATCACTGTAGTATGTAAGGATTCATACCCGTTAGCCTTAGGTATGCTGACCCAGTCCCTGAGTCGATCAGGGTTGGGTTGGTAGGCATCTGTGACCATCGAATAGATTTGCCAACAGATGGACTTTTCTTGATCAGAAGATACATCTATAATGATTCTGATGGCAAAAAGATCATATACTTCTTCAAAAGGCACATTCTGTTTTTGCATTTTTTGCCAAATCGAATAAACAGATTTGGGCCTTCCAATGATTTCATAGGCATAGCCCAAACGATCGATCTCACTTCTGATAGGTTTGATAAAATTTCTAATAAACTTATTTCTATTATCCTTCGTGTCATTGATCTTGCTGGTAACCATCTTATATACATCGTTATCTGTATACTTCAAACAAAGATCTTCGAGCTCAGTTTTAATAGCATATAAACCCAATCTATGGGCAAGTGGCGAAAAGATGTAAGAGGTCTCAGAAGCAATTTTTAATTGTTTCTCTGGAGATAAACTGCTCAATGTCCGCATATTGTGGAGCCGATCAGCCAATTTTATGAGAATGACCCGAACATCCTCACTCAAGGTCAATATCATCTTGCGGAAATTCTCGGCTTGTTGAGAAGTGTCCTTATCAAAAGCGCCTTTAATTTTAGTCAAACCATCGATAATCATAGCCACCTTGTCCCCAAACATATGCTTTATGTCATTGAGAGTTATGTCAGTGTCTTCAACCACATCGTGTAATAATGCAGCAACGATGGAAGTCGCACCCAATCCTATTTCATCAATACATATAATGGCTACATTTAGAGGGTGGAAAATATAAGGCTCCCCAGATTTCCTGCGCATCCCCTCATGCGCCTTTAATGCTACATTAAAAGCTTTTCTAATGATCTTAGCATCCCCATCTTTCATCACTGGTTTTGCCTTACGCAATAGCTTGCGATATCTATTGACTATTTCCTTCTTTTCTTCTTCTAGTTCTACTTCAAGCATAAATTATAAAAACTTGTTCTAATTTTATGGTTTCAATTATTCATTTCATTACATTTGCACTCCGATTTGCGGATGTGGCGAAATTGGTAGACGCACTAGACTTAGGATCTAGCGCCGTGAGGCATGGGGGTTCGAGTCCCTCCATCCGCACTGAACCCTCTTATGCATATCATGTCATGAGAGGGTTTTTTTATTTCATTACTAAACGACAATACTTTGGAAATTAATTTTGATAAAATTGAAAATTCAGAAGCTCTAATTAAAATTAGCTTAAAGGATGTTGATTATCAACCTCAGGTAACAGAAAAAATCAAAGATTTTAGCAAAAAAGCTAATATCAAAGGCTTTAGGCCTGGGAAAGTTCCTTTTGGTATGATAAAAAAGATGTATGGTCCTCAAATCACCGCTGAGGAAATTAATAAAATCATCGGAGATTCTTTAAATAACTATCTCAAGGAAAGCGATCTCCAGTTCTTGGGTGAACCTGTGCCTCTTGACAGTGAAGTCCCACTTGATTGGGCCAGCCAAAAAGATTTTAATTTCACTTTTAATGTAGGCTATGCGCCCGATTTTGATCTCAAAATTGATAAAAAGTTAAAAATTGAGCATCAGAAAATTAAAATTGATGAGGGGGTGATGAAAGAAACATTAGCTAATCTTCAACAGCAATTTGGAGAGGTAACGAATGCAGAAATAGTAACGCAAGGAGATACTTTATATGGCGTTTTATCGGCAAAAGATAAGATTGAAGACAAAGAAGTGACTTTTGAATTTAAAGAATTTCAAAAAAGTATATCGAAAAAGCTAATTGGATTCAAAGTTGGAGACAGCATTGATCTTGATCACAAGAAGTCTTTTAACGACGAACGTTATTTTCCACACATCACAAAATTGACTGAAGAGGAAATAAAAAGTGTAAAAGGTAAATTTAAATTTATCATCAAAGGCATCAGTCACACGGTACCTTCCATCGTAAATCAAGACCTCTTCGATAAAACCTTTGGTAAGGATAACGTCAAGACAGAAGAAGCCTTTAATGCTAAAATCAAAGAAACTATTGGCAAGAACTATGAAGCTGAAGCTGTTAAATTGTTTCACCATAAAATTCGTGAAAAAATTCTTGATGTGACTAAGATTACGCTACCCAATAATTTTCTGAAAAATTGGCTCTTACGGACCAATGAAAATATCACTCCTGAAGTGCTTGAAAAAGAATACGATCATTATCAAAAAGAATTAAAATGGTCTCTTGTGAGAAATAAAATTGCAAAAGATCAAGCCATAAAAATTGAAAATGAAGAAATTCTTGGTGAAGCCAAGATGATGTTGGCGCAGCAATTTGGGGGTATGGCGGCTTTGGAGCAGTTGGGAGATCAAATGGATGCTATGGCTGAAAACTATTTGAAAGCCGAGAATGGAGACAACTATATGAAAGTGTTTAATGAAATACAGAATAGGAAGGTTTTCAGCTTTATAGAGCAAGAGGTAACGGCTAAAGAGAAAATGGTTTCTTTAGATGATTTCAGAAAAAATTAGAACTTTATGAGCCTTTTTTAAGTTTTAAATATGAAGAGTTTAAGCTTTATTTTAGAAATAACTATATTTATAGTAAAATAATCAAAATGATCAACAAAGAAGAATTTAGAAAATTTGCGGTTAAGGGACAAGGCATCAACGGTCTTACCTTCGATTCATACGTCGATAAAGTAGAAAACATGACGCGTGCGGTCATAGAAGAACGACCCACCAACTTTAGAGAAATCGATGTCTTCTCGAGATTGATTATGGATCGCATTATCTTTCTAGGCATGCAAGTGGAAGAGAATATCGCCAATATTATAACGGCCCAACTGTTATTTTTAGAATCTGTTGATGCGAAAAAAGACATTCTTTTGTATATTAACAGCCCAGGTGGTTCTGTTTATGCAGGTCTTGGCATGTATGACACCATGCAATACGTAGGGCCTGACGTCGCTACGATTTGTACAGGAATGGCTGCCTCTATGGGTGCCGTACTTTTGGCTGGTGGTGCTCCAAAGAAACGCTCCGCTCTTCCGCACTCTAGGGTCATGATACATCAGCCTAGCGGTGGTATGCAAGGTCAATCACGTGATATGGAAATTACGTTGAGGCAAATGCAAGAACTGCGAAAAGATTTGTACGAAATATTGGCCAAGCATGCAGATAAAAAGTACGAGCAAATAGAGAAAGATTCAGATAGAGATTATTGGATGCGCGCGAGTGAGGCCAAAGAATATGGCTTGATTGACGAAGTATTAGAGAAAAAATAATATGGCACAGGTAACTTGTAGTTTTTGTGGACGAGATAAGAAAGATGTAGATCTCATGATATCGGGTATTCATGCCCATATTTGCGATAAATGCATTATTCAAGCGCAGCAGATCTTAAATGAAGAAGTTAAGACCAAAGCCAATGCCGGAGATGCGCCAGAATTCAAATTGATCAAACCCATCGATATGAAGCGCCATCTTGATGCTTATGTCATCGGCCAAGATGAAGCAAAAAAATATCTCTCGGTTGCCGTTTACAATCACTTCAAGAGACTTAGCCAAAATACTCTTGATAGCGATATAATGATTGAAAAATCCAATATCGTTATGGTCGGTCAAACGGGTACCGGTAAAACTTACCTTGCCAAGACCTTGGCAAAGGTGCTAGAAGTCCCTTTTTGTATCGCTGACGCCACCATATTAACAGAGGCGGGCTATGTAGGTGAAGATGTCGAAAGTATCCTCACTCGACTCCTTCAAAGTGCTAACTATGACGTTGCCCAAGCGGAACGTGGCATCGTTTACATCGATGAGATAGACAAAATTGCCCGGAAATCAGACAATCCTTCTATTACTCGCGATGTAAGTGGTGAAGGTGTACAACAAGCTCTGCTAAAATTACTCGAAGGGACTTCAGTAAATGTGCCTCCACAGGGAGGGAGAAAACATCCCGATCAGAAAATGATCTCCGTAAATACCGAAAATATTCTTTTTATCTGCGGAGGTGCCTTTGACGGAATTGAAGGTCATATTGCCAATCGAATCAATACGCGAGCTATTGGTTTCTCCAATCAAAATGATGCCTCAAAAGCTTTTGATAAGGAGAATTTATTGAAATATGTCACTGCTCAAGACCTCAAGAATTTCGGATTAATTCCCGAGCTGATTGGTCGACTTCCCGTTTTGACACATCTTGATCCACTAGATCTAGATGCGCTTAAGAAAATTTTAACAGAACCTAAAAATGCATTGATCAAGCAGTTTAAAAAACTATTTGACATGGAAGATGTTAAGCTTACGGTAGAAGATAAAGCGTTGGACTATATCGTTACCAAAGCCTTGGAATTGAAGCTCGGAGCACGAGGTTTAAGAGCTATTCTAGAAGTCATTATTACAGATGCCATGTTTGAGATTCCTTCAGATAAAAAGATTAAAACCATCGTGCTTACCAAAGCTTACGCCACAGAAAAATTCACTAAGTCCAAGTATAACCACAAACTTAAAGCGGCTTAGTCACCAAATTATAGACTTTTTCAACCACTATCTCAGAAGCGTTTTTCTGTCCAAGTAAGATGTTAAGCTCTTGATAATCAGTTAACTGCTTTCGCCTCGTTTTTTCATCTGTCAACAGTAAGTCCACTTCTCTCAAAACATTTTCACTGGTGTAATCTTTTTGGATGAGTTCTTTAACAATCTCTTTATCTACAATTAAATTGACCAAGGATATGAATTTAATTTGCACCAAATACTTGGCAATCAAATAAGATATGGGGTGCGCTTTGTAGCATACGACCTGAGGTATGTTCCATAATGCCGTCTCTAGAGTAGCCGTCCCAGAAGTCACAATAGCCGCATCACATAAGTTCAATATTTCATAAGTTTTACCGACGACTAACCTGACATTACTCAATCCTATAATACTATCGTAGAGATCAATAGGTAAGTTATCAACGCCAGCGATCCACAAAAACAGATCCTTTCGCTGATGCGCCAACTTACTGATCATTTCAATTGAGTGCTCGACTTCTTGTTTTCTACTTCCCGGTAAAAAAGCAATATTCCAACGATGATTTTCCGAACGCTTAAAGGAAGTGTCTAGCTCGTAACTATCAATGTGCTCTATCAAAGGATTCCCTACATATTCTACTGGGTAATTTAATGATTTATAAAAAGGAACCTCAAATGGAAAAATGACCAACAATTTGTCTACAAATGATCGAATTTCTTTGATACGGCCCTTATTCCATGCCCATATTTTTGGCGAAATATAATAAATCGTACGTAGTCCCTGACGCTTAGCAAAGGCCGCCATTCTTAAGTTAAAACCTGGATAATCTATGAAAATTACGGCGTCGGGATGGAATGCCAATAACTCTTTTTTACAGGTGTTTAATTTCTTTTTTATCACCCGAAGATTTGTAAAAACTTCATAGAATCCCATAAAGGCACTCTCTTTATAATGACTTAAAAGCTCCCCTCCTGCCGCTTTCATTTCATCACCTCCATAGCAAACAATTTGAGCCGCTGGGTCCTTTTTTAATAGTGCTACAATTAAATTTGCCCCATATACATCTCCTGATCTCTCGCCAGCAATTAAGAAATACTTCATTTAATCACGTATTTTCTATTTTAATGCAATCTAACTTATGATGGGGATATAATGTATAAATTTGTGTCAGAAACAAAAAAGGTATGATCATAGTTACAGGTGCTGCTGGTTTCATCGCCAGCGCATTAATAAGCGAGTTAAATAAATACAATTTCAATAATATCATTGCAGTCGATTTATTTGATTCTGACCTAAAAAATCAAAATATAGAAGGCAAAAAAATTACGCAAAAGGTCAATAGACATGAACTCCATGATTGGATCCAACTCAATCATGAAGAAATAGAATTTATTTTTCATCTAGGTGCACGCACCGATACAGCAGAATTTGACCGGGCACTTTTAGCAAAGCTGAATACAGACTATAGCAAAATGATTTGGAAAAATTGTGTCTCATATCAAATCCCTTTAGTCTATGCTAGTAGTGCGGCAACTTATGGTCTCGGTGAATTTGGATTTGATGATCAAGAAAATCTATCTGAAAAATTAGTCCCTTTAAATCCTTATGGAGATTCAAAAAATGAATTTGACATTTGGGCTTTAAAGGAAAACAAAAAGCCCTTTTTTTGGGCGGGCCTGAAATTTTTTAACGTGTACGGTCCCAATGAATATCACAAAGACCGGATGGCATCTGTGGTATATCATGCATTCAATCAAATTACTATAACGGATGGTATGAAGCTTTTTCGGTCTCACAATCCGAAATTTAGTGATGGTGGTCAAATGCGGGACTTTATATATGTAAAGGACGTTGTGAAAGTAATGTATTGGCTTATGCATCACCGGAAAAACTCAGGATTGTATAATCTAGGCAGTGGTCAAGCCCGTAGTTTTTTGGATTTAGTAAAAGCTGTATTCGTTGCAATGGACAAAGATGAAAAAATCTCCTTCATAGATACTCCAATAGATATCCGGGACAAATATCAATATTTCACAGAGGCCCAGATGGATAAATTAAAAGGGATTGGATATCCGCACCCTTTTACCTCATTAGAAGCAGGTATTAATGATTATGTAAGCCATTATCTTAAAGCTCAAAAGCGTTACTAAAACTACAACTTACGCTGGCTTATACTTTCTAAAAGTTGCTTTTGACCCGCGCGATTCGAGCGCTCGTTTGGAGCAGCCGATTTCTGAAACACATCCATCAATTGTTTATTCTTCCTGTTAAAAAGCTGAATTTCTTTTTCCGACCATTGGATAGGATCTCCTAGGGTCTCTAATTCATAACCCAATGCCAAGAGACTTTCTGCTGCTATAGATTCAAAGATTTTAATTTCTTGAGCTGAAAGCAATTGATGGAATTTTTGGCTGTTATTAGTAATAATGGGCTTGACTACATTGGCCCACATATTGCCTGATTTAGAGGTTAAAAGTGACTCTTTGGAATTAAAATAATCCAACATAATCTCATCAAATTCAATACCTATCCTTTCGCAAATTAAATGAAGTACTTTTTCTGGATCTTGAATCAATGCTTCATAACTGATCCAGACATAGCGATGGGATGCCAATGACGATAAAAATGAGTAAGTTTCAATTTGCTCTCGATGCCATTTTTGAGCGATTTGATAAATATGCTTCGGTCCCACATAGGCCTTTTTAAAAGAAGTGGCTACATCACGACCATCTCTATATAAATAAATATAAAATGGCTGAATCGCCTTTTCTAATTCTAGGGTATATTGAATATTGAATGTGCTCTTGCAGCACCATATTTTAGCCTGATCTGTCGCACATTTCTGCTGGTAAATAACCTCAAACAGATCCAAAAGTGAAGTAGTCTTATCTGTAATCTCATCGCGGTCGAAATTAACTGATGACCACTCAACGGGATTGCATTCCACCCAACGACAAACATCATCCACCAGTAAAAATCTATTTTTTCTGACTTTTAAATCCCCATATTGAGAAAGAAAAGGCATAAACGTCCTTAAAATATGTGGGGGATGCGGTGCCGAAATTCCTTGATGCTGATTGAGCATCAACCTGAGCAAGTTAGAACCCGAGCGTTGCGTTCCTATAAATTGAATGACTTTTTGACTCATATCAAATAAAAAAAAGACTTAACATTCCACTTCCCAACATGAGCCACAAAAAGTTAATATGTAAATAGTTAATCATCACAAGCGCAATGATCGCTAATGAGATCGACTGAAAATCAAAACCAATCGGCCTCATAACAACATAAGCTGAATATAAAATAAAAGCTACAATAATAGGCTTTATCCCTGATATCACAGCATTCAACCACTTATTGTTGGGCATACTTTTGAAGAGATGGCTTGCCAATAACATAAAAAGCCCTGCCGGCATGAAAATACCCACAGTCGCTGCAAACGCGCCTAGCAAACCTCCCGCCTTAAATCCAATGTAGGTTGCGGAAACCAAAATGGGGCCAGGGGTAAGCTGACCCAGAGCAATGGCCTGATTAAATTCGTCTGAGCTGACCCACATAAATTGATTGACTACCACATCATGAATCGCTTGAATCATCACATAACCACCTCCAAATAGGGTAAGGCTTACTTTTGAAAATTCTACCAATAAAGATTGCTGTACAGATGGAAGTAAAAAAAACAAAAATATCAAAAAGGATAAACAGATACCCACACCAACCCCTAGATATTGAATGGATTTTATTTCAAGATGATCTTGAATATTGAGCACCTTTTTCTCTCCCCATAAAAACCCTATGAGACCACCAATAAGGATACTTGTCAATAAATTAATTGAGGTGAAAATAAGGGCCAATAACGTAGCCAATACTGAAATCATTTGCCAGAAATGCGTCACCTCATTTTTAAACATCTTGAATGATACCGAAAGAATCACTGCCACCACTACTGGAATCAGAAAACCTATCATGATCTTTAGCATGACAAAATCAAAATATTCAGAGATAAACAGGGCTGAAATGATCATCATCGAACACGCCGGCAATAGTATGGAAATGCCTGAAACTAGGGCCCCCAACCAACCTCTCAAATGATAACCAATAGCAATCACAACGTTGACCGCCAAAGGTCCAGGAATCATAGATGCCACCAATATGCCATCATAAATAATTTGTTGAGAAAGTACCTGTCTCTTATCAACCAATTCCTTTTGAATCATGGCCACCAATGCCGTATATCCTCCAAAAGCGGTGGCCCCTAATACTAAGAAAATTTTAGCCAGATCAAATAATGAAATACCTTTTTTCAAAACCTTATATTAAATAATATCTAGAACATAGTGTTGAACTTTTTAATAAAACACTTACTCGCTCATATAATCCTACGATAAGAAATTTATTACAAATCAGATGTGAAATCAAGTGCTAAATAACTTTTTTTAGGAGATTTTATTTCCTGTTCACAAGCGTAAAAGATCCCTGATATCAAACCATATTACTCCTATTATTGATCATCAATAAGGCCCCTTGACTTATTACTTGGGCCATACGAAAGTAACTACTTTTAGTCTATCTCTGTTCTAAAATAATGTCGCTCATCTCGTTTCTTATAGTCGACATAATAGCAAATCAAATTCATCATTTCACTCACGGTGCGCCAGCCATAACCGATATCTTTCGGCGGTATGAATTGATTCATTGGATTATTAATGGTATTGTCATAACGTGCCTTGGCGTAAATAACAGAACCTTCTGGGATTTTAAGATAATGGGTGAATTGATACATCGTCTGCCAATTAAAATCCCAGTCAGGAATTCTTATAAGTGGTATCGTATCCCTATTTTCTGTCACCGCATAAGACTCAAAATATTTACCTAAAAAATGCATATGGGGCATCACAGAAATCATAGAAATATCTTTTTCGAGAACTTTTGATTTCATAGTAAAATTAGAGATTTGATTGGCTGGTAAATAAAACGGTTGATTGATAATGTCATTTTCTCGAAGAATTAAGGTCTTCACTTCACGCTTCACAGGTTTATCTGTAAAATACAGATTGATTTTTGACTGATCCCTTTGATCGCTTCCATTAGGTGCATAATGAATATTTAATATTAAATCCGAATGAGGCTCTAATCGTTTACCCACCCCATCAGGAAAAAATAAAGGAAAACTTCCAGGAACCCAACCATATAAAAACTCATCAGCCAAAGCGACCTTTTGAAATTCATATACTTTAGGATCTAATTCGGACATACCATCTATGCCCGCCATATTTTGAGTAGAATCTACCATCATACGACTGTGGTGTACATACCTCTTGTTTCCTGGAATGAACTCTATAGCTCTAAGATAACGAAGCTCTTTAATGTCCATCGGTAAATGGAAAAATCTAAAATCATCACGATTTGTTTTAGGAATATCGTAAGATTCTCCCATTGCAAGACTTACATCAGGAACTGTTTTGTGGTATAACCCTTTACTAGGTAATCTCTCTTTAGTTTCATTACCCTCTTCCATGCCTTCAGAGATCCATTCAGTGATTAAATCAATTTCAAAATCAGTCAGTACACGTTCATTTAAATAATGTCTGTAGGTTGGATCTGCTTGCCATGGTGGCATATACCGCTGACTAATCACATATTGAATCATTTTAGAGCGAATGGTAATGTCGTCATATGCAAGTAAACTAAAGGGTCCCGCTTGTCCGGGTTGATGGCAGGGGACACAATTCTCGTATATGATGGGTTGTATGTTCTCATAATAGTTCAAATTTTGAGAAAACGCAGAATTTGAACTCATCATTAACCATATAAAGCAAATAATTACTCTCTCTGAATCAAACATCCAATGGCTTTCGTTTTATTATTAACTGAAAATAAAGTTCCATAGTTAGAATCAAGGGCTTCTTTTAAATAATGAATGGTGGCCTCTTTTCGATACCTTCCCAAATCAAAAAACCAATTATCTATCGCACCTGAATAAATAATAGTGCCTGAATTGTCCAATAAAAATACCTCCGGGGTTACCGAGGCATTCAGGTAATAAGTTAACTTTTGGGCAGTATCGTTTATAACCGGAAACCTAAATTCATATTCCTCTTTAAATTTGATAATCTCCGCATTATCAATGCCTGGATTGGGTTGAACGCCATAAACTGACAAATCATGTGCTTCTACCAAAAGGTTGATGGTCGGAATGTATTTCTGAGAAATCGGACAATTTGGATCAATGAAAATAAAAATAAAAAATTGAGCATCGCTGTCAGAAATCCATACCCTCTCATTTTCATAGGTTGATAAATCCATGGTATTGATGACTTCTAAATCTGTTGGTGGCGCATAGAAGGCAAAAAGAAAAGAAAAGAGAACATTCAGTATTGCACACACAATAGATTTCTATTAATTATCTGTAATATCACTTACTAAATTGAATAATTTGTGACTTTGATCGATAGGATACCCTCTCCAGAAAGTAGTTGATACGTCTTTATATTGCCAAACAATCTCCTTTTGATCTGTAATCTCCCAAAACCCATAATCCCCTTCACATATTAATGTATTCCCATTGGACAACCTATAGGCTCCTGATATCCGACCATAAGACAGGTTTTTATCAGAAAAGCTCCAAATTAAATCAGCCTTCTCAATATCTTCAATCGTTAACTTTTCAGGTATATCAAATTCATAAACCACAGATTTTTTAGCCTTAAGTCCGTTATTAAACAACAAAAGATTACCCGCCCCCGGATATCCCTCAGGAATCAGATTCGGCGTATGCGTCCGATCCAAGAAAACAGAAGCCACCGTATCTTTATATGCCCTCGGATTACCCAAACGAAATAACAAGTCACCCAGCTCACCAGCTGTTTCCGCTACATTATACTGATGATCAATTACCCAAACTTCACTATAATGATTTATGCTTACAAAAAGCACATCCCTAGTTGCGTCATAAAAAATCCCATTGGCATGCATAATGTCTCCATTTTCCCTGAGCGCATAATTTATGTTTATTAGCTCCTTGTTTTCTAAAATATCACCATAGGATAATTTAGTAGCATCATGGTCTTGAACAATATGATCCCAGCTTCTCCATTGCCATACAATTTCCTTAGTCGCAGTATCTATTTGAATGATTTTTTCAGGAAAAATATCTCCCTCCATATTTACACCGTGCATGTGCGCCTCTTTTTCACTCACTCGTTCCCAAGACAACATTAATAAATCTCCATTGGGAAGAAAGACCGATTCATGATGACTTAAAAAATTCTTTGATGCATATTTAAACTCCCATGTAATCGTATCGTTAAAATCTATAATTTGTGTCAATCCAGCATAACCACCGCCAAACTTAATCGGAGATTCTTCATAATTAAACATGCCCAGTACATGTGCTGAAGGTAAAAGTTTTAAATCATTTCCCAAGCTTTCATTAAACTCCCAACTCCAAAGTCGCTCTCCTGACTTATTTAATATAAAGGAATGGTTACCGCCCCCTACTGCCAAAACCAAATCATCAGAAACTTGATCCGCTACTAGCGTAAGTACATGGTCAGACTTTTTTTCATGCCTAACCCCAGTGCTCTGACCATCAATGGATGCTAAATAACTACAACCAGTGAATATCAAAACTACTATAAAAACGATAACACCTCTCACAATCATTTTTTAAAAGTAACAAAAAAAAAGGCCATCTTATCAAGATGGCCTTTTTAAAATGCTGAACTAATTTATAACGTACATAAGTTGACAATCACAGTGCCTGCAGGTGGACTAGGTCCCCAGCTTGCAATCGTTGTTCCATCCATATACACAATATCAAAGTCAATCTCAGAATCCCAAGCCCCTGAAACAAAGTTGAAGGAAATAGATTCTTCAGTTCCATCTAACGTAACTGTCCATACTACATCAGTTGTTCCATCTGCAGCCACCATAGCGAGCGTCTCAGTAACTACACCATCAATAACTACCTCAATACCTGCATCATTCCATCCATCTCCATAAGATTCACTACCTATGATCGTAATATCACCGGCTGCTATCGGAATAATTTGCGAACAAACGACCGCCCAACTGAAAGTGCAATTTGCACCTGGAAATTCTAAACATATACTGTCATTCCATGTATCAAAAATCCTTCCATCAGCTGTAGTCATGACCCATCTAATCCTAAAACTATCTCCATCAACCCAAGGGCTGGAAGCAGCATCTCTATTTAGCTTTTGATCAAAGCCAAAAATTGCTTGAGCCGCGTCTGCACCTTCAGTAATGTCATAGGCAAAGGTATCATCTTTGTATAATTGATAAAGATCATCTTGCGTCATAGAAAGAGCTTCTGGCTCTCTATTACCTTTTGGATTATCGATAGTTTTGAATAGATATTCTTTATGACTCGCAGTTTTTGCTCCTCCTTCAAAATCCGAATAAACTTCGTTGAAACTAACATAGAACTCTATTTTAGTCACAGTATTCTTGTTATCAACGGAAACCCAGGAAAAATTAAAATCAAGACCCTGACTCACGTCGTCATACAAAAAGTTTTCAATCGCTGTTGTTCTCTCTATGTAACCATGAACCGCCGTTTCTGGCACAGGTTCAGGCACTAGATCTTCGTCCGTACACGAAAACACTACAAGTACGGACAATAAAACCAATAAACTATATTTTTTTAATTCCATCATTGTTTTATGTTTAATTATATGTATAAGCAGATGCATCCCAAAAAACTGTAGCGCCAGAATCCGAATTACGCAATTGACCACCCTCTGGGAATGAACTATTCAGATTGAATTCTCCAAGCGGGTAATTAAAAATTGTCGGAAAGTTTCTCTGACCGGCAGCTGTCGAAGTAGCACGGAATGTTGGATATTGAATATCTGCAATTCCTCTTGTACTACTTTGTGCATCTTTTAATTTAGGATACCCTGAACGTCTGTGTGCATTGTAAATTTCAACACCAGATCCCCACATTGAATACCAGACTTCTTTGAAAACTGCGGCTTGTTTATTTACAGCATTGTCATATCTTGTCATAGCTTCTCCCAAGTATCCGGCCCCATTATCTATATCACCAAGCTGATCTACACCATAACCTGGTGCGTTAAGGTATTCGTGATGCGTTGTTACGGATAGGTCTGAAGTAATAGCAGGAGCATCTGCAGATACAGAGCTAGCTACCGAATTAACAAGATCCATTGAAAGATTAATAAAATTTTCCAATTCAAGTGCCATTGAACCTGTTGATCCTTTTTCAAACAAATGCTCCATTTTATACATCTGTACCATAGGCGCTGTTACAAAATGCGTAAACCCATCTCCGAGTCCAAGTCCAGTTGAATTTGTGATCTGTGCAGGAGTTCCCGAATCAAAATTTCCACCCATTGGATAGACACCAGGTGCCAATCGGAGTGCTCCGTCCAATGGAACTCCGGATGGATCTCCCTTGTCTCTACCAAAAAACCCAGAAATATAACTTGCAAAAGAAGGATATATCGACGCCGTAACACCAGCCGAAGCAAGTTCCTGAAGAATATCATCATTAAGCGCCATATACCCATAAATACAAGCACTATTTTGAGAACAAGGTGTAGTATTCTTCTGCGTTGGATCTTCTTGATCTAGAATACTGTATGTTTGACGATGGAAATAAAAGGGAATTCTTGGATCCCTATTGATCAACATTTCATACATTAACTGATGCGAAATATAACTGAAATTGTTATCACCCGAATATACATTACCTGTCCAGGGATGTCTCTGGCCTTGATCCTGATTCGTGTTGTACTGGAATTCAAAGTTTTCGGAATTCTCAGTAATCAGAAGATTAGCTGCATCGGCAAACAAAAGGTCAATCTCATTAGATACTCCAGATCCATAAGTAAAATCAGCCTTATATCTCGCATTCATCAACACTTTGAGCTTAAGTGAATTTGCTGCTTTCGTCCAGCTGGCCATATTACCACCATAGATTAAATCACCTTCAGGATCCGAACTCGATGCCGCAAAATGTACAACAGCTGAGTCAAGAAGTGCTAAACAATCCAAATAAATAGCCTCCTGATCATCATACACTGGATTAACATTTGCAATATCATTACCCAGTGAACTTTCAGAGTAAGGAACATCACCAAAGAAATCAACCATAGTTGTGAATATAAAGGCTTTCATTACTTCACCAATTCCCAAGGCCCCAGGTGTCAAATACTGACCCGCTTCATTTCTCAAAGCTGCTGACTTCAGATATTCATCGAGATCAGCCCCTTCACTTAAATAAACGCTATTCCAAATTCCATCAAACGAAGTTTGACTGAACGAAAGTCCATCAGAATTAGACGTATGTCCCATTATTCCTCCACTAACATCGTGGAAAAATTGGTAATCAGAAGCCCAATTAATCTGAATAGAGGGCAACAACAAATCTGTCGTCGTACTCAAGGGATTATTTGGATCTACGTTGATCTCTAAATCGTAAAAATCACATCTAAACGCTAACGTGAGCGTAAAGAAAATTAAAGTTAATTTTTTTAACATAATTTTATATTTTTAAAATTAAAACGTTACAGATAAGTTCACTCCGATTCTCCTAGTTGTCGGAGTCGCTCCCAAATCAAATCCATTTAAATTGTTGTTGGAAAGACCGCCAAGAACCTCTGGATCAAAATTCATATCCTCAGGCATATTAGGGGCGTTGAACCACACATTACGCATAGAAACGCCAAGGTTTGCCGAACCAAATGGTGTTTTGGTAAGCATAGATTTGTCAAAACTATATCCCAATTGAAGTTCTCTCAGTCGGATAACTGAAGCATCATAAACATTAACTTCAGCTGGACCATACGCGGCAAATCCATTAGAAAAATACCAATCGAAAGAAGATATCCCAGTTGTATTTTGAATTTGCTCACCCGCATCATTTGTGATGGGTTCAAAGGTCGTTCTATTACCGTAGACACCTGGAACAACCCTTACTGCTTCACGATCGACTGAATAAGCCAATTGACCTCTCAGTTTCAATGAAGCCGCTGTGTATGATAGGATGTCTCCACCTTTCTTATAATCAAAAAAGGCAGTGAGAGAAAATCCTTTATAAGATACCGTATTGTTGATACCAAGAATCCAATCAGGAAGAGGATTTCCGACAATGTGAGAACCATTGTCCTCAATTGGAACTCCTAAAGCTTGATCAATTAAAAGAGCACCTTCATCGCTTCTTGCAAACCGTGTTCCGTAAATTTGACCATAAGGCTCTCCTGTCCGATGGATATTATTTGTCGGGTTACTAGAGTTCGAGCCAGCGGCACCAAGTATGATATCACCACCTTCACCGGCATCAATAATCATAGAATTGATTTTTGTGAAATTAACTCCCACATTCCAATTGATTCCGTTAGGATTCGAAACAACACTTCCATTTAATCCAATTTCCCAACCATCATTCTGTATTTCGCCAGAGTTGATGAATTGTCTAGAGAATCCACTTGAAGATGCAACATTTGCTGAAACAATTTGATCAAAAGAATTTTTCTTAAACCAAGTTATATCAGCATTTAGCCTATTCTTAAACAATCTAAGTTCTGTACCAACTTCTAACTCTTTAGTCCTTTCAGGCTTTAAATTTAGGTTATTTAATGAATTACTAAGAGAAACTCTGTTCAAACCATTATAAGCCAACGCTGTTCCAAAAGTTGTGTATAGTGAATACGGCGAAGCCTGATTACCCACTTGAGCATACCCAACTCTTAGTTTACCAAAGTTCAGTAAGTCCGACTGTATTCCTAGGGCTTCTGTAAAAACAAAAGAAGTACTAACACTTGGATAAGAATAACTTCTACTCTCTTTTGGAAGGGTTGAGGAAATATCGTTTCTACCCAATAGGTTTAAGAAAAGATAATCTTTATAACTCAAGGTAAAATCAGCATAGAAAGCATAAAATCTTTGTAATTCTTTTCCTGAGCCAACAGACTGTGTCATCGAATTATTCGTTGTTTTCTGCCCCATCACTATCAAGGTTTGTCCATAACCGAAAGCATAATTTGTTGAACGCTCGTTTACATTGTGACCAATCGTACCAGACAACCTCAAATCGGGACTTAATTCCTTATCGATTTGAAGTAAGAAGTTCATGTCAATCTCCCTGTTTCCAACCGTCCATTCTCCGTAACTACCGGTATTAAATGAATTACCACCTTTCTCTCTGAAATCAGATTGTTGATCAACATATTGATTAAAACCTCCTCTAGCCATTACTGTCAGCCAATCTGTAAGATCATAACTGAGGGTAAGGTTTCCGAAAACTCTATTAACATCACTCGTAAATTGATTGTTTTCTACCAACCAACGAGGATTGTCAAGAGCTCTATAGAAAGTATTTCCACCCGTGACTGGATTTGTGTAAGGATAACCGTTCAAATCAAAGTTTCTTGGTAAATAAAACAATCTAGCATACACTGAGCCTCCAGAGCCTCCACCGTAATCATTATTGTATGAAGCCCCACTTGGAGGGGATTTTTGAGCAGTATTTACATAATTCAAACTACCTTGAATATACAGCCCATTATCTAATGTACTGTTGATACCCAACCCAAGGGCCGTTCTATTGATCCCTTGGTTCGGGATTATTCCATCATTTGAACTATTAGAAAGGGTAAAATTAACTGATGCCTTGTCTGTACTAGATGACACATTCAACGAATTTTCCATCAAACTTCCTGTTTGAAAAAAGCCTCCAACATTATCATTAGGTTTTAGTGTAATTGGAACACCCAGAAAAACAGACCCGTTAGTGGGATCTGGTATGTGATCACCTGTTCCGTTGACGAACATACCATCAGAACCAAAACTGTATCCCTCCCTAATTAAGAGGTCTGGCCAATATTGCTGCTGACTATAATTTCTTGATATTCCAACCAAAGGATGTGGCGCTGTTCCATCAGGATAAAAAGCTGACAAACTACTTGGAACCACTGACTGCGTATAATTAGTGCCATACTGTGCATTAATTGCATCTACTTGGCTTGGAAATGGTTGTCCCCAGTTACCAATATAACCGCCGTTGTAGACCTGATTAGATCCCTGCATGTAAGTATCTTGATAATTTGGAACTGAAGAAATTTTTTCTTGAGCATAACTTAAATTATATCTCACCTCTAATCCCTTACGCGTTGATCTGTTATTAGCTTTTGTGGTGATTAAAATCACACCATTGGAAGCCCTTGACCCATATAAAGCAGCAGCTGACGCACCTTTAAGCACTGTCACAGTCTCTATATTATTGGGATCAATATCAAATGCCCGATTGGAAAAAACAGTGTTTTGCGAATAGTCATCACTCGATTGAACACTGTTATCGAAGGGTACTCCGTCCACAACGAATAAAGGCTGGGTATTTCCGGTCATAGAAGAGTAACCTCTAATATTAATTTTTGTACTTTGACCTGGAGCACCTCCACCACCTTGCACATTAACACCAGCAATCTTGCCAGTCAATGATCTTATTGCATCCGGTTCGGATCTTTTGGTTATTTGGGAAGCATCGAGACTAGAAACAGAATAGCCTAAAGCTTTCTTTTCTCTTTCCACACCAAGTGCCGTCACGACAACTTCTCCCAAAACCTCAACATCTTCTGACATAACTAAATCAATAACCGACCTTGACCCAATCTCTACATTTTGGGATTTCATGCCAATCGTTGAAAAAGTTAAAGTACCTCCTTGCTCGGGAACATCCAAACGAAAATTACCGTCAAAATCAGTAGTCGTTCCATTGGTCGTTCCTTCCAGGACTATATTAACACCTGGGATTCCGCCACTTCCGTCATCAGAAGTCACTTTACCAGATACCACTCTCTGCGCCAGGGCTACACCCGTGCTCAGAAGAAGGCTGATACTTATAAGTAAAATTTTCTTCATAAAAATTTGGTTTTTAAAAATGAACATTATTAAATTATATTGATTTATAGCAATAACAATAAAGCAATTTATCAAATAAATAGAAAAATAAAAACAAAACACTATTTTAATGTTGATTAAAGATATTTCAATATTTAAAATTAAATTAATTTAGGGTATTTATTGGAATAAATTTAACATAATTCAATATTTATAAAATATTTAGTAATAATTATTAATAACATTTAAAAAATTTAGAAAATTTAATTTTTAAAAAAAATAAACTAATTATATGTTATTTTTGATAGCGGATGTTTTAAGATATTTTCTTTTGCTAATTTTCATATTATATCTATAATCTTCTGAAAATAACATCGTTTGAAAAATAAAAATGCTTTAAAACCCTTAGGTTTTTTAATCCATCGCCATTAAACGTGAATTATTTTGACCATGATGTATTTACCAAGAGTATCTTACTTTCCCTCTGCGCTAATCTCTGAGGAGCTTTAATTTGATCTAAACATTATTTAGGTATCTAAAATCACAAATAAATGGTCTTTTCAGTGAGATTAATGATTAGTTTTCGGCTCTTATCCTAAACTCTATGCGCCTGTTTTGATCACTCAAGGTGGGATCTGATTCAACAGGACGCGTAGACCCTAATCCTTTGAACGTTAACTGATCTGAAGGTATGCCAGATTCGATCAGAAAATCATAAACTGCTTTGGCACGCTGCTCGGAGAGCGTCTGGTTATACGCCGGTTCTCCCGTTTGATCAGTATGCCCCTCAATTTGTATATTTACTCGATTTTCTACCAAAAATTCCGCCACTATTTCAAGTTCTGATTGGGAGTTCTTGGTCAATTCGTAACTGGCCAATTCAAAATAAATATTTTCTAGAATCATACTGGCGCCAACTTCTAGCGGAGACAAGGCTATGTCTAGTGTATCAGGCTGCCAAGAGGTGCTGTTTTGAATATCAAATCTGAAATCCTCGAAGAAATAACCTTTCGCACCTGCATAAACTCCGTAACTCAACCCTTCGTTCAATGCAAAAAAATATTCCCCTGAAATACTATCACTAAAAGTACTGTACTTCAATTCATTCGTGAAAATATCAAAAAGTTCAATTTTAGCTTTTAGGGCTTCTTGCGAGACCGCATCCCTGACCCGACCAAAAATATAACGTGAAGTATTTTTGACCAATGAATCATTGGCAATAGGCAACTGCACAATTTCGCTCCTTAGCTTACCGTCTGCTTTTTTGAAATCTTGAGAAAAATAAGCCATTGAACCATCTGCAGATATGATAAATGATAATTGATCCAAATTGTTGTTTACGGAATTGCCCAGATTGCTTGGCACTTGCCATTTCCCCTCTTTTTGCTCACTCATAAATAAATCATAGCCTCCAAAACCTACCCGGCCATTGGATGCAAAAATTAAATTTTCGCCATTGGTGTGTATGAAAGGGGTTACATCATCCTGCACTGTGTTAATGATTGTTCCCATATTTTTGGGTTGAGTCCAAGTATCATCTACCCGCTGAGTATACCAAATATCCCTCTTACCCACTCCGCCAGGTCTATCCGATGAAAAGTATAAGGTATTTCCATCAGCTCCTAAACTGGGCTGTGACTCCCAATTTTTGGAATTCACTACTTCTCCTAAATTTTCAGGGTTTGACCAAACCTCACCATACTTCCTTGAAATAAAAAGATCACAACGCCCAATGGTCCGACCTTTGTCACACATAGTAAAAATCAAGGTGCGCCCATCGGCAGATATTGAAGCTGCACCCTCACTAAACTCAGAATGAATATTTTTACTAAGTAGGGTAGCCAGGGTCCAAACACCGTCTACCCGATAGCTGACCACTAAGTCTTCATCAAAGTCCCTTGAACCACCTGCTCTCTTGGTAAATATTAAAGTGGTATTATCTATGGTAAGGGTTGGAAAATATTGTGTATAATATCGATTCACAGATGAAGGCAAGGCCTTGGGCATCACCACTGCTTTTATTTTTTCATGCTTGTAGGCATAAGCTATACTAGCCATCAGCAGCGAATCGTCTTGATCTACCGGCATCTGGTACAATTGAAATTGATCCATGCATGCCTTGGCCTTGCTATAAAACCCATTTTTAAAATACTGCTCTGCCAAAATCATTAATTTCTGGGCACTGATTCCAGGCTTATCAGCCACTGAATAATACTGATCAAGGTGATAAAAGGAGATCTCCAAATCACCAAAATTTTTAAAAACACTGGCCAATGCCCAATGTGCTTCGACGAATGTAGGTTCCTTGGCTAAACATTTTTGATACAATGAGATGCCCTCGTCGAACTCACGTTCTTTTATCAATTGACGGGCAGATTCGTACCATTTTTGAACCCGAGGATTGTCTACCGAGTATACTTCTTGAGCATACAGCCGCGCTGAAAGGAAGAGCAACAAAAACATCGAGAACCATCGCATACTTAAGGTATATCCATGAACTTATGGGTTTGCAATGAGATGGACCAACGAGGGTGTTCCTTAACAAATGCAATAATCATAGGTAGTATTTCTTCTTGTCGACTCCATTCGGGCTGCAAAAGCCATTTGGCATTGGGATTCATTTTTTTACTATGTTCAATGGCCCACTTGAAATCTGACTTATGGTAAATCACTAATTTTAGTTCATCACTGCGCTCGTAAAAAACTTCTCTTGGTTTTTTAAACTTCTTTGGGGAGAAACAAATCCAATCCCAATCTCCAGTAAGCGGGTAAACGCCTGAAGTTTCAATATGGGTGTTTTTCTGGGCTGCCTTTAATTGTTGAGTTAATTGAGATAAATCATACATCAAGGGCTCTCCCCCTGTGATCACTACGATTTCCGCAGGATGTTCATTGGCCATTTCTACCAATCGAGCAACTGAAAAATTAGGGTGGTTTTTTGCTTCCCAAGATGCCTTAACATCACACCAATGACACCCGACATCACAACCACCAGTTCTTATGAAATAAGCGGCTTTCCCGACATGACAACCTTCACCCTGAATCGTATAAAAAGATTCCATGATGGGTATTTCATCTACAAGAAGATCAAGCGTGGTGTCGTTCATAAGCCTTGAGTGTATTCAACAAAAGTGATGCAATGGTCAAAGGTCCAACTCCTCCCGGTACAGGGGTAATGAAACTACTCAGGGGGGCTACTTTTTCAAAGTCAACGTCTCCAGAAAGTCTAAATCCACTCTTTTTTGTTTCATCCGGAACACGTGTCGTTCCCACATCTATGATGACCGCACCTGATTTGACCATATCTGCAGTAATGAGCCCGGGCTTACCTACCGCAACAATCAAAATGTCAGCATTTCGGGTATGTCCCGCTAAATCTTGGGTGAACTTATGACAAATAGTAACCGTAGCTTGGCCCTGCTCTACCATCATCAAACTCATCGGAGCCCCCACGATGCGACTGGCTCCTACAATCACACAATGCTTTCCTTTAGTGGTCACCTTATAGCGCTTAAGTAACTCCATCACTCCAAAGGGTGTCGCAGGCAGTAACAAGGGCTGATCGGAAACAATGGATCCGAAATTGTGATTGGTAAATCCATCTACATCTTTCTTTGAGTCTATCAAAGCGGTAATGTGCTGCACAGAGATGTGTTTGGGCAAAGGCAACTGCACTATAAATCCATCGATGTCATCGTCTTGATTGAGTTGTTCGATGTGCTTAAATAATTTTTTTTCTGTGATGGTGGCCGCGAATTGCAACAGAGTATACTCAAATCCAACGGCTTTACAGGCCTTTATCTTGCCGTTAACATACGTATGGCTGGCTCCTTCTTCTCCTATCAAAATAATGGCAAGATGGGGCGCTCTTATATTGTTTTCCCTTAAACCTGAAACCCGTTGTGCTACCTCAGATTGAATTTCATTTGCTATTTTTTTTCCATCAAGTAATATTCCCATGGTTAATCAAGTTTTAGAACGGCCATAAATGCTTCTTGAGGTATTTCGACATTCCCCACCTGACGCATACGCTTTTTACCTTTCTTTTGCTTTTCTAATAGTTTTCTTTTTCGGCTAATGTCTCCACCATAGCATTTAGCTATTACATTTTTACGAAGTGCCTTGACCGTCTCACGAGAAATCACCTTCGTACCAATGGCGGCTTGGATGGCAATCTCAAACATCTGTCGCGGAATGAGACCTCGTAATTTTTCACACAGTCTTTTGCCCCAATCATAGGCCTTATCGCGATGCACTATCGCAGATAAGGCATCTACTTTATCTCCGTTGAGCATGATATCTAATTTAACCAGTGTAGAAGTTCGATAGCCAATCAATTCATAATCCAATGATGCATAACCCCTTGATAGGGTCTTTAGCTTATCAAAAAAGTCAAAAACTATTTCTGCTAAGGGTAAGTTAAAGGTCAATTCGACACGATCCGACGTTAAATAAACTTGATTTTTGATTTCTCCACGCTTATCCATACATAGCGAAATGATATTCCCAATATATTCGGATTTTGAAATAATTTGAGCCTTAATAAAGGGCTCTTCCACGTGAGAAATTTTAGTAGGTTCAGGCATTTCCGAAGGTGCGCTAACGGGAATGATTGTTCCATCAGTACCAATGGCATGAAATTTAACCGAAGGCACGGTCGTAATTACAGTCATCCCAAATTCTCGTTCCAATCGTTCCTGAATGATTTCCATGTGAAGCATGCCCAAAAAGCCACATCGGAAACCAAAGCCCAAAGCAACAGAAGTTTCAGGTTCCCAAACTAAAGCAGCATCATTAAGCTGTAATTTTTCCATTGAAGACCTTAGTTCTTCAAATTCTGAGGTATCCACAGGATAAATGCCCGCGAATACCATGGGCTTGACGTCTTCAAAGCCTTTGATCGGTCGTGTGGTCGGGTGATCTTCATGGGTGATGGTATCTCCCACTTTAACTTCTTTGGCTACTTTGATTCCTGAGATTAAATAGCCTACGTTTCCTGCCTCCAATGAAGTTCTTGGTTCATGATCCAATCTCAACACACCTATTTCATCCGCATCATAGGTCTGTCCCGTACTCACAAATTTGACTTTATCTCCTTTTTTTATTACCCCATTAAAGACCCTGAAATAAACTTCAATGCCTCGGTATGAGTTATAAACAGAATCAAAAATCATGGCTTGAAGCGGTTCATCCCTAATGCCTTTAGGGGCTGGGACACGGGCCACGATCGCTTTTAATATGTCCTCAATCCCAATACCTTCTTTGGCGCTCGCATGAATAATATCTTCTTTGTCGCAACCAATCAAATCTATGATTTGATCTGAAACTTCATCGATCATGGCTCCGGGCAGATCAATTTTATTCAGAACAGGTATCACTTCAAGGTCATGTTCAATGGCCAAATACAGATTAGAGATGGTTTGCGCCTCAATCCCTTGAGAGGCATCCACAATGAGTAATGCGCCTTCGCAGGCCGCTATCGAGCGTGAAACTTCATACGAAAAGTCAACATGTCCCGGAGTATCTATCAAGTTGAGGACATATTTTTGCCCTTCTTCGAGATAATCCATTTGTATGGCATGACTTTTTATGGTAATACCACGCTCCCTTTCAAGATCCATGTTATCAAGCAATTGTGCCTGCATTTCTCTTTTGGTAACCGTGGATGTTTTCTCCAAAAGTCGATCGGCCAAGGTGCTTTTCCCGTGATCGATATGGGCAATAATACAAAAATTACGAATGTTCTGCATAGAATGAAAATAGATTTGCAAAAATAGTACTTTGACCTTACAGAACACATAATCAAAGCCAATCATTTACAAAATGAGGACTGATCTTGTCAATGTTTATTTTTTGTATCGATTATAATGGTCACAGGGCCATTATTTGTTAAAGAGACCTGCATGTCCGCTCCAAATTTTCCATGCTGAACCGGACGGCTAGAATGACTTGACAATTCTTGAATAAAATCTTCATAGAGGGATTCCGCATACACAGGCTTCGCGGCCTTTACAAAAGAGGGCCTATTTCCTTTTTTGGTTTGGGCATGTAAGGTAAACTGACTGACCACCAAAAATTCAGCTTGTACATCTAGGGCACTTAAATTCATTTTGCCTTCCCCATCTGAAAAAATCCGTAGTTGAACGATTTTTTTAACTAACCAATTCAAATCTTCATTATCATCTGCCTCTTCAACACCCAGCAGAATCAGCAATCCCTGATCGATAGATGCAATAGGAATCTTTTCTACCTTGACATTTGCGTTTGAAACGCGCTGAATTACTGCAATCATTATTGAGATAATTGAACCATCGCCTTAGCATCATAAAATACGGTCCCCTCATTTTCATTCATCGCAACCCGTAACATCGCACGCGCTACTATGGCTGCCTCAATAGACCAAAAAGATGGAATTCCCAATGCTTTTAAAGGTGTACTTACGGCTTGTATCAAGACCTTAAATAATACTTCACCCCCTCTTCTCTCAACACGATTTCCCAACAACAAGGACGGCCTGAATACTTTTAATCCGAGCAGATCTAATGCCAATAACGCCTGCTCACATCTACCTTTAACTTGATTGTAATAAATAGGCGATTGGGCATTTGCTCCCTGAGAGGTAACGATCAAATAATTCTTAAAATTGGGGTTCTTTTGGTTTATGGTGGCTACTTTCAATGGGTATATTAAATCACTTTTCTCAAAAACCGATTTGGATCCTGCCTTTTTCATTGTGGAACCTAAACAGCAGAAAACATCCTCCGAAAAAAGATCTTCTTCATATTGATCGAGTGCATCAAAATCTGAGATCGTAATTATTTTCACCCGCTTATCGTATTTTAAATCAATAGACCTCCGCAATACCAAAGTGATGCTTGCGTAGTAGTCCTTTTGCAATATCGCTTCTAACAATAGTTTTCCTACCAAACCTGATGCGCCTATAATCAATGCAGATTTTGTCTGTTTCGCCTTCATCCTTTCTTGTTTTTTTTAACTCACTGGTTGCTGATTGAGTTCCCAAACTTTGAAAGCTTCGATGTCTGATTTGAAATTTTTGATGATGAAATAAATTATAGATAGATCATCAGAGAACCCAAGTAAAGGAATGAAATCCGGAACTACATCCATAGGTGTTACAAAATAGAGCAATCCAAAAACCAAAGACAGCAGTGTTTTATTTGAAAAAGAACTGTATTCACCCGTAAAACTTTTTTTAATCATCCTTAAAAATAATTGCACATGCTCCAAAAGCTCATTGATCTGCTTATGGCTCCCATTCAATGTTTGCAGCTTTTTGGACACTTGCCCAAACAATGCTTTGACCTGGCTTTGCTCTTGTAATATGCGCTTTGCTTGTCTGAAAATTTTTAATACGCTCTTATTCATCTTAAAACAGCTCCTTTATTTCATTTTTCACAAAGACAATGGTTTGAGCGATACTATTCTTCTTGACCGCCCCTTCTAATATTAATTTGGCTAAATCTAATCCGGAATGTTCTTCCCCCAAACCCATAGCGGCTTCATTGATCAAGGTAACGGTGTCCTCAATGGCGGCGGTAATATAGGACCAAGCTTCATTGGATAGATAGATTTGTTGGGCCAAATTATGATTGAATTCCTGTCTTATCTCTTTGATTAAAAGATGCTGCAAAACGGTTGCATTCATCTCTTTTTGACTCAATCGAGGAATTAAATTATTGGGATTTGATCGCTCCAAAAGCAATATAATCCGCTCATAAGCCTGTAATTTAATGGGCAGCATCGCCTTTTGATTTTTTTGCTTCATGGTAGACTGTAATTCATCAAATCGAGCCCTCAATAATGAGCTTACCATCAAAAATGAAGCATAGAGTACTATAGCTGCAGGTCCTAATATTTTTAATAAATCAATTAACAAATCCATATCCTCTATTTTTATTACTTATTTCAAAAATAAATAATTTCTTTTGTGCAATGATCGCTCCCATCAAAATAACTAGCCGCGCCGTTGAAGAAATTATAAATATACTCAAAACTAAAGGTATTCCTCAAGAATACCTGCTTAGAGTAAGTATTAAAGGTGGCCACGGTTGTTCGGGTGTCAACTTCACTTTGGGCTTTGATAAAAAAAAGGAGCTGGACACCGTCTCACTGGTTTCTGGCATCAAAGTACTCATTCAAAAATCAGAAATGATGTTCCTGATTGGCCAAGAAATTGATTTTCATGAGGGTATTGAAACACGTGGGTTTATTTTTCGGAATTATGAGGACAATTCAACTACAGCCCGATGACAAAGCCCCTGTATAGGCGGATTGTATTTACTCACTTTTACCCAAACTTTTTTGACTTGTGGAAAGTTGCTTCTCAAAAGTTCGATGATTTGATTGGCCAAATATTCTAGTAGCGCCGCCTCCTTAGACATTACCTTTGAAATCAATTGATATACCTGTTCGTAATCAACCGTCCCCTCTAATTTATCTTCCCTAGCGGCTAAATCTACATTGAGCTCCAATTTGACGTCAACACTGTATTTATTGCCTATTTTTCGCTCTTCCTCATGATATCCATGATGCCCGTAAAACTCCATCCCCTCTAATGAAACAAATGCCATCTACTCTATATTTGATCAAAAAACGAAACGTCTCCACTATCGTCTTTCACTGATCCATCCTCTTCTTTATTTTTACTTTCACTCTTTTTGGATGTCGTATCTTTGGATTTAATAAATTCAGTGAGCTTTTCAGTTGCGGCTACATCATCCTTAGAAATTTGAGGAATAGGGGCCAGCGGTGCTGGTGGTGCCATCTGCTCTTCATCAGAAATCAGCGACCGTGATACATTAACCAATTTTCTCACTTTAATCAAGTGATCCTCCACCTTAAAGGTCCCTTTCTGATTACTTGCTCGATTGATTCTATCAGTTATATCCAAAATAATATTTTGCAGCTCTCCAATTAACGAGTCTCTGTGATTTTCAATGCTTTGATAGTTCTTGGCTAAGTCCTTGATGGTATCCTGCATCTCGACAATAAGATTTTTAGCCTGATTCTCTGCCTCTTCTATAATTCTGGTCGCTTTTGACTTGGTCTCGCGCATCACCGCCTCTGAATTCATTTGCGCCTCCCTCAGATGAAGCTCCGCCGCTTTATTGGCCTGATCAATCAAATTCGCCCCGGTATCCTCAGCTGTTTTGAGCGTTTTGAACAATGAATTTTCAACTTCACGGAGTTTTTTAACCTCAATATCAGCCGTTTCTTGCTTTATTTTAAGCTCATTATTTTCGTTCAATAATCGCTCCCATTCTTGAGACAAAGAGACTAAAAAAGCGTTTACTTCATCTTTATCAAACCCTCGAAGTTTCTTTTCGAAGGTTTTCCTTTTGATTTCCAGCGGTGTTATTCTCATATTATTTACTAAAGTTTATATCCCAAACAGATATAGTACGATCATCACTACAAGATATTAAAGAATTTTTATTTGGCATTGACAAAAGCTTATTAACTGAGGTTCCATGACCTGCATAACGTCCCTTATCTATGACTCGAATCAATTTAAAAGTACCAGAATCCCAAATCTTGATTGATTTATCCATGCTGCAAGTTACAAAATAATGACCATTTGAATGATAGCTAATATGATTAATGGCGTACATGTGCGCTACTATATCTTCTACTAAATGTAGGGCTTTTGCATCTTCAAGTGACCAAATTTTGAGATGTGCATCTCTGCTCCCACTCAATATCATTTTATTGGTAGGATCTATGCACAAGCTAAAAATAGAGTTTTCATGTGCCTGTATTTCTTGGATAAGTTTATGATTTTTCTTGTCAATTACTCGTATGTAGCCATCGCTATAGCCGGCATAAATATGATGCTCATCAACTTGCAAAGTGCGGGCGCTCTTTTGGGATAAATTAAGCATTTTTACAAGCTTCCAGCTTTCCCGACTGACGATATAAATAGCTCCATCACCTGTAGCTATGTAAAGAAAATCATCATCAAATTGGATATCAAAAATATGAGCCTTCGTCATTTGGAGTGACGCAATTTCTCGTTTGGCTACAGGGTCAATGACATGCAGTCCATCAAAATTTTGACCTATGAATAGATGGCCTCTTAAGGGATCATAGCTGAGCGCATAAACAGATGTTGAAACTTTTGCAACTACATCTCCGGCAGCATATCCATTTGTATTCCATTTAATAATATGACCATCCGCACCCCCTGAAACAAATTCATGCTCATTTAATCCACACAAAGCATAAATAGCATCTTTGTGGCCCGTAAAGCTGTGTTCCTTTGTTATTGAGGGTCGGTTTATCATAAATGTTATCATCAAAAGTATTACAATTGCATGATCTATTTACTCAAATGCCACTATTCTTAACCAAGAAAATAAACAAGGTAAGCACTTATGCCGTTTGGAATATCACCGAAACAGCAACTGAGTTAGCCCTCTTAGCGGGCTCGTCAGCCCCGCACAAGAATGATAAAAAAAAATGCGAATGGCTAGCAACCCGATTATTGGTCATGCATCTTGCCTCACTATTTGAAATTCCCTATGCTGGCATTGCTAAAACGACCGCAGGAAAGCCTTTCCTCATCGGCCATACGGCAAATATTTCAATAACACACTCTTTTCCCATGGCTGCTGCCATGATTCATTTGGATGCGCCTTGTGGTATTGATATTGAATCCCCCAGAAATCAATTAATTAAGATTCAATCTAAAATCCTTCATCTGAGTGAGCATCAGCATAAAAACAACGCTTTCAATCTCTGTAAAATATGGATAGTCAAAGAAGTATTGATCAAAATATGTGGACAAACTCAACTGAGCTTTAAAAATGAACTGAAAACAGAGTTGATAGATGATCATCAAGTCTTGGGTCATATTATGTCGACCGAAATCAATGAACAATATCGAATCAACATTGTGCCCATATTGAATTATTTACTTGCTTATAGCCTCTGAATCTTAAGTACCCGTGATAAGGCTCATCAGTCTTTTAATTTCATCACTCTTGTGATAGTCCCCAATCTTATCAAAGGCGGCCATTAAATTCCTTAGACTCCTCTTGATTATTTGGCCATGATCGCAAGGTTCAAAATACTCATTTTGTGGCATCAATTGAAGTTGAGTAATATAATTATCTATATCCTCTTTAGAAAAAATCAATCCTCGATTAAAAACATTGATGTAAAACTGAAGTTTGTCCGTCTTATACGTGAGTACAAATAAATTGGGTAGATTGACCCCAAATATAGGTAGGCCCAGTTTTTGAGTAATCAATAAGTAGAGTGCAGAGAGGGATATAGGATTTCCTTTTGAGGATTCTAGGACGCTATTTATCATGGAGTTCCCAGGAGCATGAAAATTTTTGGTATTGGCCCTGAATTTATATTTTTCAAAGAGCATACTATTGATCGTCTTAATCTGATCAAAGGGCAGTAAGTCAGGACCCAATTGTGTCCAAATTTCTCGATACAATTGTTCTATTTTATTTGACAATTGCGCATATTCTAAATCAGGATATTGATAAGTGGCCAGAATCCACATTCCTTTCAACAGATCTTCTTGTTCATGTACATGCCAATGCGTCAGGCGCTCCTGAACTAACTCAAATTGCAAGAAATGAACCAAGTCTTCAATCCGTTCATGGGCCTTAGGATTGAACGTCTGTTCCCAAGCTTCCTCTAAAAAAGGAATCACTCCGGTACCTAAGGTTTTAAGTTTTTCTTCGACATGCGCAACCACCTCAGTGTCGTCATCATCCAATAATGCCACCAATGACTTCAGCTCTTTATTGTTCATCTGTTAACAGACCCTCTTTAATTATCAATTGTTCAGGGATTCCAACCCCTTCATTTTTTTGCTCTTTCTTCCTAAAGGTTTGAGAAAGTCTTTGGGGTATTGATTAAAATGAAGGGTCAATTTATCTAGATCAAACAACAATTGGTTGAGATTATTATACAAAGAATCGTTTACCATCAATTGACCCATTGTACCTTGACCTTGGTTTATAGCCGAAACGGTACTCTTCAACGCTTTCATAAGATCTTGCACTTCAACCAAGGTCCCATTCAAATCTAGATTATTGAGCGAATCCAAAACGTCTTCTGCTTTCTTGAAAATAGGATCTAAATCATTGATCTTATTATTTACATTGGTAAGCACCTCGTTAGTAGAGTGAATAACTAAAGCGAAACCTTCTTTATTTTCACTCAACAATTCATTGATGCCTTTCAAGGTAATTTCCAATTCAGAAATAGTATTGGTTATTTTTTCACCGCTCCCTTGAAGTCCCAAGAGAATTTCATTGATCCTCCTTATAGTAACATTAAGATTATCGGTGATCGGCTGAACATTATCGAGGTACTCAGCAAGACCTCTGTCCATAAGTGCTTTGAGTGTATCATTGGCGGCTAAGGGCGTATCTATAGGGCCAATTTTCAATACGATTGCTTTACTCCCTAATAAGTCTGCATTTGACAATTCTGCAATAGTTGAGTCTCCTAAAATAATTTCAGAATTAATAGCCAATTCAACAACTACTTGATTATGTAAATCTTGGCGAAGTTGAATATTCCTGACTTTACCTACCGTCAAACCATTGATAATTACCGGATTTGATTTGGTCAAACCATCCACGTTATCATAAACCACATAATAACTGGTTTCTTTATTCATAAAGTCCCTTCCTTTCAAATAACTAAATCCGAAATATAAAGTCAGCCCCGCTGCGAGCGCAATTAATCCTATTTTAAATTCTTTTGCCCTCATTGTTTAATTTGATTGTTCAATTTCTTTTTTATAATCTCTAATCGCTCTGTAAATTCCAGAAGCAATATAAACTTGATTACGTTTATCATTCAAATATCGTTCTTCTTTTGCGTTACTAAGATAACCTACTTCAACTAAAACACTAGGCATTGCGGTACTCCAAAGTAGCTGAAGGCTGGATTGTTTCACGCCTAAACTCCTTCTGCCTACCCGCTCTTTGAACTGTTTCTCCACTAAGCTGGCAAATTGTACACTTTTTTCATGAAAAGCATTTTGGGTAAGTGAAAATAAAATATAGGACTCAATCGATTTAGGATCAAAGTTTTGATAAGTCTCTTTATAATTTTCCTCCAACAAAATAACTGAATTTTCACGTTTAGCTACCTCGAAATTTCGACCTATATTTTTAGTTGCCATAACGTAGGTCTCGGTACCCGTAACATTTGGATTACTCAGCCAGTTGGCGTGTATAGAAATAAATAAATCCGCCTCAAGATCATTAGCAATCTTCGAGCGCTTAGCCAGTGAGGGGAAACTGTCATCCGAACGGGTCAGAACAACTTGTACATCTGGCATATTCTCATTAATGATTCGCTTCAGCTCCAAAGAAATTTTTAATACCACGTCTTTCTCCTTTGAAAACGACCCGTGGGTCCCCGGATCCCTACCTCCATGACCCGGATCAATGACTATTTTCCTAACTTTGTATTGTTTAATTCCAACCGTTTGGAACGAAACAAAAATTAATGATAACGAAATCACAAAAGATATTGCAATATTTCTCACTGTTCAACGATTGGTTAGTATATCAAATACGATACTTTAGCACAAAAATTGCAAAATTTTCGTTAAAACAAAACTTGTATCAAACTTGAAGCCCATAATAAGTCTATTGGTAGGATTTATTTTAACCTTATCAACCTGTGCCTCCTTAATTGCACAAACGGTTGTACAAGAAGATACTGTGATGCTGAAAGGTTTAGAGGACCTAAGTATATCTGGCGGTACCCAAATACTAAAAGGCTTGGATACCCTAAACATATCTGATGACTCCTCAAGGTCAGAGGCAAGAGATGATACTACCGCATCGTCTTTCATAGAACCTAAGGCCCCTATTGGAGAAATTGAAACCATCATAAATTATAATGCCCAAGATTCCATTTTTTTTGATCTGAAATCTAGTAAACTGACCCTTTATGGAGAAAGTCATATTGACTATGGGGAAATTGAATTAGACTCTGATGAAACCCAAATCAGTATGACTGACAGAATCATTACTTCAACTTATAGCTTGGATTCCGCAGGAAGAAAACAAGGAAAGCCCATTTTTACAGAAAAGGGTACCGTCTACGAAACCGATTTCATCATCTACAATTTAAAGACCAAAAGGGCCCAAATCAAAGGTGTAATCACTGAGCAAATGGGTGCCTTCATGCATGGCCAAGATGTCAAAAAGAATGAACGAAATGAAATGTACATCTCAGAAGCCATGTACAGTACCTGTAATCTCACGGACCCGCATTTTCATATTCAATCCAAACAGCTCAAAGTAACCAAACGAAATATCATCTCTGGTCCTTTCAATTTAAGGTTTCGGGAAATTAAAACCCCCCTCTGGTTTCCTTTTGGAATGTTCCCAAAACCAAAAGAAAAAACCTCAGGCATCTTAGTTCCTACCTATGGGGAAGAAACCCGAAGAGGTTTTTTCTTAAGGGATGGAGGTTATTATTGGGCTGTTAATGATTATATGGACATCAGAACTACGGGATCTGTTTTTTCTAATGGGGGCTATGGCGCTGTTTTCAATACAAATTTCAAAAAAAGATATGTTTATACAGGAGGTCTCAATTTTAGCTATAATAAAAATATTATCGATAGTGAAAATGGATTGAGCAGTAATGACTTTTGGATAAGGAGTAATCTTAAACCTCTTTCTAAAGGTAATTCAAGTGTCAGTGCTTCAATTTCTGCAGGTACGACGACTTATAACAGCAATAATAATTTAGCCACTACCGATTTTAACAGAAGTATCAGCTCTCAATTTTCATCTAATATTTCTTACCGGCAAAAATTTGCAAATGCCCCTATTAATTTGACTATGAATGCCCGACATCGACAAAACGTACAAACAGGTGTGATGACTTTTAATCTACCCGAATTGTCCCTCAATGTCAATCGGCAGTACCCTTTTAAGAAATTAGCTGGATCCAACATGGATGTCCTTAAAAAATTAGGACTTAGCTATAATTTTGTTGCAAAAAATGAAATCACTAATAAATTGGCCAAGACCAACTTTCCATTTACAGTAGCCAACCAAACATCCACTCAGGAGGATCAAGAGGAAGAATTAAAATTGGATTTTAAAAATGCGAAAAATGGAGGTCAACATAAAATACCCATTGCCACGTCAGTTAAATTATTCAATAAATTAAATCTCAGTCCCAACTTCAATTTGACAGAATATTGGTACACCAAAGAGCTTGATTATACCTATCTCCCCGAACTTGAAGCTGTTCAAGTCGATACCCTCCAGAAATTTTCACGTGCTCTTTCATGGAATTCAGGTGCTTCTTTGAGTACCATTATATACGGAACTCGCTTTTTTAAGCCTGGTGGTTATATACAAGCCATACGCCATGTAGTCACACCTTCGATTTCTTTTAGCTACACGCCTGACATTACCAATAGCGAAAATAGCCCTTGGGAATGGATACAAAAAAACGAAAAAGGCGATTCAGTGCTGATGTCAAAATATCATCAATTTGCTTATGGATCTCCTCGAGGAAACATGAGTAAAACTTTGAGTTTTGGTCTCCAAAATAATCTTGAAATAAAAGTTCGAGACAAAAAAGATACGTTAGGCATTGGTTATAAAAAGATTAAGCTGTTCGATAATTTCTCTCTTAACAGTGGTTATAATTTTGCCGCTGACTCTTTCAATTTATCCAACATAAATTTATCAACAAGAACCAGTTTTTTTAAAGGTAAGCTTAGTTTAAATATTGGCGGCACCCTTGATCCCTACGTATATAATGCTTTGGTAACCAATGAAGAAGGCCTAGTCACGCGCCAGGAGCGAATTGATAGATTTTCATGGCAAAATGGCCAAGGTTTGGGCAATTTGTCTAGATTCAACACCGCCATTAGCTTAAACTTAAAACCAAAAGGTTCTAGTGATGTAGAGGAAAATAATGGAAGAAATGATTTTGTAGATCAAGATATCAATAATCAAGAAGAATTAGGGTTACAAGATGCCGCTGATTTAGATTATATTTATAAAAATCCTAATGAATATGTCAATTTTAATATTCCTTGGTCCCTTAGGTTTTCCTACTCTATAAATGTCACTCAATCTGGATTATTAGAATCAAGGATAAGGCAAACATTGACTTTTTCTGGAGATGTATCTCTGACTCCAAAAACCAAAATAAATTTCAGGTCCGGTTACGATTTAGAGAAAAATAAATTTACTCAAACTAGCATTGGGGTCAACCGTGATTTACACTGTTGGTCATTAAGCTTCAATTGGATCCCTTTTGGAAGAAATCAATCCTTTAATTTAATCATAAGACCCAAATCGGCTTTATTGCAAGATCTGAAGCTTCAAAAAAGAAAAAGTTTCCAAGACTTTTTTTAAACGAGAAGCACAGAAAAGTTAAGTCAAACCTTTCTTACACATTTTAAAACCTATCATTGAATTACTTGTCCAAATAAGTATGACCCACTTTTATATTTATTGAACAAGATTCATTCTAAATAAATTATTTTTAGATGTGTTTATTATTTTATTATAAACAGGCCATATTATCCTTACACCTAGTAATAATTGAAAAACTATGTACAAGATTCTTGAGCGATTACTCTAAAGATGAATCGATTATTTTTTCCCCATGAAAAATAAATTAAAGCAAACCTATCCAGGGCTCTCTGATTGGAACAGTGTGTAGAAGTAGCCCACAACCATCATACAAACCAAATGATATAACACGATCAACGTAGCTTCATGATCGAAAAATGAATGACTCATAAACCAATCTCCATAAAGATATACTAGGGCCACCGCGATGGTGTTTTTAATCATTTCCACATAAATAGCACTCCAATGCTTGTCCATCAATAACGTCATGCTCGCAATAGACAGATACATAAAACCTCCAAAATAAATCAAGAATTGATAACCAATTTCAGCTGAATAATTGAAAAAAATCAATGAGATGATGGAAATGAATGCCCATTGAAACCAACACCAAATATGAAAGAAAAGTGGGTAAGCCGGATCGTATTTTAACTGATCATACACCGGCTCAGTCAATTGAATAGGATAAGCCTCAGCTACATCTTCAGGCCGCCAACCGGTAGGTTTAAACCAAATAATTAACTTATCATACCAAGACTTCGCCCTCCAAGCATCCTGAATGAGCTGCCAAAGGTGAATGAAATTAATCACAAAAGGGTTCCAACTCTTGACCGGCTTTTTTACACCGTAGACCGGTGGTTCATTGGCTAATTCTACTTGAAAAGTTCCGAAAATTTTGTCCCAAAAAATGAAAATCTGAGAAAGGTTTTTATCAATATAAATATCATTAATCGCATGATGTACCCTATGATGCGAGGGGGTTACCAATACATATTCCAAAAATCCAAGCTTTCCGATTAATTTAGTGTGATACCAATATTGTGAGAATAAATGGAGCGGTGCAATAAAGGCAACAACTTGCGCAGGCACCCCTAGCAATGCGGTGGGAAGCAAAAAAACAAAAGAAATGGAAAACCACTTTGAAATAGACTGTCTCAAAGCACAACCTAAATTAAACTCTTCACTGCTGTGATGAACCAAATGGTGATTCCAAAAATAATTAATTTTATGTGATATTCTGTGAACCCAGTACCCTGAAAAATCCAATCCAATAAAAGCCACCAAATAAATCACCCAAGTCTTTTCAATCTGTATCAAGCTCAGGTTATCGACCATCCAATCATAAGAAACAATGATGACAGTTAATCCTAAAACATCTTTAAAAACATTGGTTACCCCAGAAATCAGACTGGCCAAGGTATCCATACTCCTTACCACCTTTTCCCCTCTCACATGACCGATCCATGCCTCAAAAAAGATCAATATTAAAAAAAAGGGTATCGCATAATTAAGTACACCTACATAAGCCTCCATCCATGTAAAATATATATTTTTTGACAAAAAAATAAGATTAAATTACAATGATCAAATTTGAAAGATATTATTTGACCTATTTTGATAAATAATAATCCTCATTGATGCCTTATTTTCGATTCTCAAACGCTTGCATAAAATGAATCCAGATCTAAAAATAGCCCAAAGTAAAGCCCTTAAAAATATAGATATCATCGCTGATTCATTGGGTATCTCAAAAGAAAATTTAGAGCATTACGGCCATTATAAGGCTAAAATTCCCGTTCATCTTATTGATGAGAAAAAGGTAAGTCAATCGAAATTAATTCTCGTTACGGCCATTACGCCAACCCCAGCAGGTGAAGGGAAATCGACCACCACGGTAGGTCTTTGTGATGGGCTTAATCGCATTGGAAAAAAAACAATCTCTGTCCTTAGAGAGCCCTCTTTAGGTCCTGTTTTTGGAATGAAAGGCGGCGCCACTGGTGGCGGTTATTCACAAGTGGTGCCTATGGAAGACATCAATTTGCATTTTACCGGTGACTTCTCAGCGGTTGAAAAAGCGAATAATCTACTGTCTGCTCTGATTGGTAATAATATTCAAAGTAAAACGCGAAACCTTGGAATAGATCCAAGAACGGTGACTTGGAAATGGGTCATGGATATGAATGATCGTACTCTTCGAAATATCATATCCGGATTGGGGGGTAAGTCAGGAGGTTTTCCTAGAGAATCCGGATTTGATATTACGGCAGCCTCAGAGGTCATGGCTATTTTATGCCTTTCAAAAAATTTGACTGATTTAAAATCCAAATTGGCCAATATTTATATAGGAGATACTTTTAATGGCGAAGCCATTTATGCCCGCGACTTAAACGCCCAAGGAGCGATGGCTTCGCTATTAAAAGAAGCCATTAAACCCAACTTGGTCCAAACCTTAGAGGGCAATGCAGCCATCATTCATGGCGGTCCTTTTGCTAATATAGCACAAGGAACCAACTCCCTTATCGCTACAAAAATGGGTATGTCACTGGCTGATTATGTGGTTACAGAAGCTGGATTTGGTGCAGATTTAGGCGCAGAAAAATTTTTTAACATTAAATGTTTTTATGGGAATATTTCACCCAAAGCAGTCGTCTTAGTGGCTACCATAAGAGCCTTAAAATATCATGGGGGTATAAAGAAAGTTGAATTGACCCAACCCAATACAAAAGCCTTAATCAAGGGAATGGCCAATCTTGATAAACACGTAGAAAACCTAAAAAGATTCAATATCCCGCTGGTGGTAGCGATTAATAAATTCACTTCTGACACCGAAGAAGAAATACAAATCATTAAGTCACATTGTGCCGAAATCCATGTCAAGGTAGCCTTGAGCGACGGATGGGCTCTTGGCGGTAAGGGAACCACAGAACTGGCTGAAAGGGTCGTTGATGCAGCCAATCATTGTCAATCACAATATGCGCCCACTTATGACGCAAATTCAAGTATAAAAAATAAAATATCAGCCATCGCCAAAGATATTTATGGTGCAGAGGCCATTAGCTACACGAGCAAGGCAGAAAAAATCATTAAAAGAGCCATTGATCTAAACATCAGCCATCTCCCTATTTGTATGGCTAAAACCCAAAGTTCATTATCCGATGACAGTAGCCTTTTTGGTCGTCCCGATCATTTTGGACTTACCGTACGAGATATGGAAATAGCCACCGGTGCAGGTTTTCTAATTCCCATCACAGGAAGTATGCTGAGAATGCCTGGATTACCAGAAATTCCTGCTGCTGAGCAAATCGATATTGATGAGGATGGTACCATCTCTGGCCTTTCCTAACCTTTCTCCCAAATAATCAATCTTCAAACTGCCGTTAACGTGACGCATCAATCCAATTCTGAACCACTTCTTTGGTTGGGTTTTCCAAATCTTTTAACTTCATCTTTTTACGTATACCACACAGGTCATTATGCAATTTGTTTACATTAGATTCACTGAGTTGACTCAAGGTATTCAATCCTATTTTTCGCATTAAGGGAAGGTAAGCTGCAGGTATGCCCTGATCTGTGAATTCTTGGTCAGTTGATTGGGCTTCCTTTTTTTCAGGCCTCATTTGAGGAAAAAACAATACATCCTGTATCGAAGCTGAATTGGTCATAATCATTGATAAGCGATCAATACCTAATCCAACACCTGAAGTCGGCGGCATCCCATATTCAAGTGCTCGTAAAAAATCCTCGTCCAATGCCATGGCCTCCTCATCTCCTCGCGCGGCAAGTGCCAATTGATGTTCAAATCGTTCCCGTTGATCTATGGGGTCATTTAACTCAGAATAAGCATTCATAATTTCCTTACCGTTACATATCGCCTCAAAGCGTTCAACTAAGCCTGGTTTTGAGCGATGCTTTTTAGTCAAAGGAGACATTTCTTCAGGATAATCGATAATAAAGGTGGGTTGAATTAATTTTGATTCACATTGTTCTCCAAATATTTCATCTATCAATTTTCCAGATCCCATCGTCTCATCAGTAGCAATTCCTAAAGATTTAGCTGTTGCTCTCAACGCCTCCTCATCCATCTCTGAAATATCAATACCTGTAAAGTGAGCGATGGCTTCAAACATGGTAAATCGCTTCCAAGGTCTTTGGAAATCTATTACATGCTCCCCTACCCTTACTTTGGTGTCTCCATGTAATTTAATGGCGATTTGCTCCACAATCTCTTCCATTAAATCCATCATCCAAAAATAGTCCTTGTAGGCTACATATAATTCCACCTGTGTAAATTCCGGATTATGAAATCTCGACATTCCTTCATTTCTAAAGTCTTTTGCAAATTCGAAAACTCCATCAAATCCACCGACAATGAGCCTTTTTAAGTAAAGCTCATTGGCAATTCTCAAGTACAAAGGCATATCCAATGTATTGTGATGGGTTACGAAAGGTTTGGCTGCCGCACCGCCGTGAATAGGCTGCAAAATTGGTGTTTCAACCTCTAAATACCCCTTTTCATTCAAGAAATTTCTGATGGTATTTACCAAAAGTGCCCGCTTGCGAAACGTATCTTTGATCTCAGGGTTTACAATAAGATCTAAATATCTTTGTCGATATCTTTGTTCAGGATCAGTAAAAGCATCCCATGTTTTCTTATTGCCCTCAGCATCTTCCGTTTCTTTCACAATGGGCAGAGGTCTCAATGACTTGGTCAATATTTTAAAAGAGGTGACATGAATAGATATTTCTCCTACTTGCGTCACAAATACAAATCCCTTGATCCCTACAATGTCTCCAATGTCTAGCTTTTTCTTGAAAACATCATTATACAAAGATTTATCCTCTCCTGTACATACATCATCTCGACGGAGATAAATTTGAATTCTACCCGCATCATCTTGAATTTCAGCAAAAGAAGCGGAACCCATGATCCGTCGACTCATGATACGTCCTGCAATAGATATGTTTTTAAAAGATGCTGATTCATCTTTAAACTTCTTCTTAATTTCTCGACTCGTGGTGGTTATTTCAAAAAGTTCCGGAGGATATGGATCAATATTCATATTCATCAAATCCGTCCTGGCCTTCCGGCGTATCAATTCTTGCTCGCTTAATTGCATTATAATTTTAATTTTCTTCTTTTAATTTCTTTCTTAATCAACATAAGCTCACGACTACTTTGTCCTTGAACTGAAGTGTTTTCCGCTGCTCGCCTAAACAAATAAGGCATGACCTGCTCTAGTGGGCCGTAAGGCACATATTTGGCGACATTGTAACCTTCGTCGGACAATTTAAATGATATATTATCACTCATTCCCAATAATTGAGCAAAAAATATCCGCGCGTCATTCTTTTCATAACCATATTGATGGATCAGTTCAACTAAGCCTTTGCTCGAAACTTCATTATGGGTCCCCAAACAAATCGAAAAATGTGTTAAATTTTCCATTGCAAACTTTACGCCCTCATTGTAATCTCTGTCTGTAGCTTCTTTATTGGGCTGAATCGGGTCTGGGTATCCCAATGATTCTGCCCGAAAACGTTCTTGTTCCATATAAGCCCCTCGCACTATTTTAGCTCCAAAATACACTTTGGAAGCGATTATTTTCTCAAATCCCGCTTTCATTCTATCCAACATGTCTCTCCGGTAAAACTGATAGGTGTTGTAAACGATTGCCCGCTCAGTATTGTATTTAATCATTAACTCATAACTGAATTCATCTACGACATTTTGATACCAACTTTCTTCAGCGTCAATAAGCAATCGTTGATTTAATTTTGAAATGGCTTGCGCTACTTCAAAGCCGCGCTCCTTGAATCTATTAAATTGATTTTGCTCGTTTCCAGTCAATGTTTTGCCCAACTGAATTTTAGTCATCAAAGATTTTGACCCCAATCCCGTAAATTTTAACACGCAAAAAGGAATGGCATCATGCTCATTGGCAAATTGAACGGCCTTTAAAGTCTCTTTTAGTGTTTGGTCAAAACTTTGTTCATTTTCTTGCCCTTCAACTGAATAGTCTAAAATAGTTTTGACGTTAAATGTTTTTAATTGATTGATTTTTTTTTCACAACCTTGGATACTTTCTCCTCCACAGAATTGATTAAAAAGGGTTGCCTTGATGAGCCCTTTGATAGGAAGTCTAAAATGTAAAGCCCATTTAATAATTGCGGTCCCCATAAATACCACCAGGGGTCTATTGATAATTGAAAAAATAAAATTTGATACTTGTAATTCTCTAGGGGATTTAGACCGAAAAGTAATTTTAGTATCATCAAAGTTCACCGACATATCAACATCTCATTAACGCATTAGCCACAAAGATAATAAACGACTCAAGGATTCATCACTCGAATTAATCAAAGTATTAAAAAGACATGTAATTTTGTAGTATGAAAAAGGTACCACCTAACATACATTTCACTCAAAACGTGAACCAGCAACTTCAAAGTTGTCTGGCATTGTTTAACCCTGATAAAATCGCCATTTTAGTCGACGAAAATACTTTAGTCCACTGCTTACCTAAATTAACCTCGATCAAAGGAATCCCTTTGATTCAAATCGCCAGCGGGGAAAAAAATAAAAATATTGAGACCTGTCAAATCATCTGGCAAAAGTTGACCGATTTTAAATTTACCAGAAAATCATTATTAGTTAATCTAGGAGGTGGCGTCATTGGAGATATGGGTGGTTTTGTTGCTGCAACTTTCAAAAGAGGTATTCCCTTTATCAATATACCCACGACATTGCTCTCTCAAGTTGACGCCAGCATTGGTGGAAAGTTGGGCATAGACTTCAATGAATTCAAAAATCACATTGGTGTATTTAAAGATCCTGATGCCATCATCATCTGTGATGATTTTTTGAATACCCTCCCCCACCGGCAACTCAAATCAGGCTATGCAGAAATCATCAAACATGGCCTAATCTACGATCTCGCATACTGGCAAGATATCCAAATGACCCTCTTTTCAGGAATTAAAGAGTGGCAAGATTTCATCGAAAAATCCGTGCTGGTCAAAGCCGATGTTGTCAAAAAGGACCCCTATGAGTCAGGGTTAAGAAAAATTTTAAACTTTGGTCATACGCTTGGACACAGCATTGAATCCTGGTACTTAGATACTGAAAAAGACCTGTTGCATGGTGAAGCCATTGCAGCCGGTATGATCATGGAGGCTAAATTAGCTCTCGACTTGGGTTTAATAGAAAAAGGATATTTTGAGCAAGTGGTAAGCTATATTGATGCTGTTTTTGATCGCGTGATGGTATTCCCTCCTTTTGATAAAATCAAAACATTGTTGGGACAAGACAAAAAAAATCAAGGATCCACCGTTATGTTTTCACTGATCAATGGACCCGGAAGTTGTTTATTTGATGTCGAGGTAAATGATGCACAAATTGCAGACGCTATTAATTTTTATTTAGATTCAGAAAGTCATCGGTAAATTGCCGTTCTTCCAGATTACACTTTTCATTTATTTAAGACCCTAATAAATCATGAATTATCAACTTGATCGATATCATCAGCCATTGAACGGAGATATCACCTTATCATCATCCAAGAGTGAAAGCAACCGCGCATTGATTATGAATGCCCTTTCTGGTAACCAATTGCAATTGAAAAATTTATCAGACGCTCGTGATACCCAAACCATGCAACGCTTACTCTCAGAGAAACAACCTGTCTGGGATGTAATTGATGCCGGCACTACGATGCGATTCTGTACGGCTTACCTGGCTATTATGGGCTCAGGAGAGATCATTACTGGATCTGATCGCATGAAAGAACGGCCTATCAAACCCCTGGTAGATGCCTTGCGCAGACTGGGTGCCAAAATTGATTATCTGGCACAAGAGGGATTCCCTCCGTTACGTATTAGTGCCCAAAAAAATGAGCCTCAAGCTCATGAAATAAGTATCCCAGGCAATATCAGCAGTCAATATATCAGTGCGCTCCTAATGATCGGTCCCACGCTGCCTGATGGCATTTCAATTGAACTGACAGGTGAGATTTTTTCGCGCCCCTATATAGAGATGACCTTGGCGCTTATGCAACATTTTGGTGTAAATAGTACCTGGAAAGATCATACCCTACATATAAAACCGCAGCGATATAAAGCCCAATCTTATACTATTGAAAGTGATTGGTCGGGCGCCAGCTACTGGTACAGTATGGTTGCCTTAAATCAAGAAAGCAGTATTACGCTTCGAGGGCTTCGCTCCCATAGCTTTCAAGGAGATCAAAATATCGTCAATATCATGTCCAAGATGGGAGTCAAAACTGAATTTAAATCCGATAAAGTTCAACTAACTTCCATCCCAGTTACTGAAATAAATCAAATTATTGATTTTAAAAACTGCCCTGATTTAGCTCAAACGGTCATGGTGGTGGCGGTCATCAAGGGAATTAAATTGACCATGACAGGTCTCGAAAGTCTCAAAATAAAGGAAACCGATCGTGTGATGGCCATGAAAAAGGAATTACTTAAAATTGGAGGCCTTTTGAATGAAGAAAATGGAATCTGGCGGTTAAAATCGGGTACTGTTCCAGAGCACCTCGAAACCATAGAAACCTATGAAGATCACAGAATGGCCATGGCATTTGCTCCCGTGTGTATGATTAGAGCCATTACCATTCGGGATATAGAAGTAGTTAAAAAATCTTATCCTGGTTATTGGGCGCATTTAAAATCTGTTGGAATTATCTTTAATGAATGCTAAACACATCTTATTATGAGTTTAAACTACTTTTTTAAAATATTACTCTTCTCAGGATTTCTTTCCATTTTTAATTCCTGTCAACCTAGACAAGAAAAATCAACTTCTTTGATACTCATCAGACATGCTGAAAAAATAATTTCATCGAGCGATAACCCCGATCTATCCTCTAAAGGCCGGCAGCGTGCGGCTAATTTGGTCGATCTATTTGAAGCAGTCAGCATCGATGCTATTTATGCTACTCCTTACCTAAGAACCGTTAACACTGCCAAACCTTTAGCTACGGCTAGACAGTTGGAGATATTAAATTATCAAGCTCATAACCTCAAGGACTTTGCTAAAAAGTTATTAAAAAATCATAGGGAAGAGACGATCGTTGTGATTGGACATTCCAATACGATACCTCAATTGATCAATGCCCTTACTGGATCTCAACATCCTGATTTAAGTGAGCTCGAATATGATTGGGTCTATTTTGTGGAAATGAGTCCAGAGGGTACCCCCAATGTCAAGAAACTGCAAATTCAAATGTAATGCTATTGTGACGTAAGGTTTATATCCTATCTCATCGTTTTCTTCTTACCGCCCCCTATGGATGTTGGCCGCTCTTCATAATACTTACAAAATATTTTTAATACTGCCACCGTCTACGGCCAACGAAGTTCCTGTGATATAGCTCGCACGTTCACTGACAAAAAAAGCAACAGCTGCGGCAAATTCATGGGGCTGACCGAAGCGTCCCAAGGGGATGTTTTTGATGCTATCCTTAAAGGAAGGATTTACCTTTAGTAAGTTCTGTAACCTCCCCGTTTCAGTAGATCCAGGCATGAGATTATTAACCGTAATGTGATAAGCACCGAGCTCATTGGAAAGGCTTTTAATCAATCCAGAAACTGCCGCTCGCACACTGTTTGAAAGAATCAATCCATCAACGGGTTGCTTAACTGCCTGCGAGGTAATGGCAACAATTCTTCCCCATTTTTGCGCTTTCATTTGGGGCAAAAATCCCTTGATTAAGGCTACAGTACTGGCCAAAAGCAAATGATATGCGGCCTCCCAATCATCCAAGGAAAATTGATCAAAATTCCCTGAGGGTGGCCCTCCCGAATTGGTGATCAAAATATCCACGGTCTTAAATTCATCTAGAGACGCTTTGATCATCCGATTGCGATCTGCTTCATTGGATACGTCTCCCGACAAAGCCAATATATTACCTTTTCCAAAATCAGCCAAGGTCTGCGCCGCTTGTTCTAAATTTTTGGCATCTCTACCTGAAATAATGACATGGCATCCTTCCTGTAACAGTTCCTTGGCAACTGCATAACCTAGCCCTTGACTTGATGCAGCAATAAAGGCTACTTTATTATTTATTAATAAGTCCATAGTTTAATTAGATTTTGGGGATTTCTGTCTCCCATGACTTTTGATCGAAAAGAAATTTTGGCTTGAGATTGTGCAGGGATCGAAATGCCGTCTCCTTTAGTTTAGGATACTGCTGCTGCAGCTGATTCAATAACTCCTTCATCTCTCGGCGTTTTAGGTGCTCTTGCGATCCACAAAGATTACAGGGGATAATGGGCCATCCCTGAGCTTGGACAAAATCTGCTATCCAATCTTCATGAACCGAAAACAAGGGCCTGATTACATACAAATCTTCTGCTTGGATCTGGTAATGCGCAGGCATCGAGCCTAATTGGCCAGAAAAAAACAGATTCATCATAAAAGTTTCTAATACATCCTCTCGATGGTGGCCCAAGGCTATTTTGTTACAGCCAAAATTTCTAGCTGAATCATACAAAATACCTCTCCTCAATCGACTGCAAAGTGAACAATAACTCTTACCGGGTAGTGTTTTTTCGGCTACTACACGGTAAGTGTCTTGCTCAACGATCTGATAGGGTACGTTCCATTCTTTAAAAAGCTTTGGTAGTACCTCTGTAGGAAATCCAGGCTGTTTTTGATCTACATTTACTGCTAAAATCTCGAAATCTATGGGCGCTTTTTTTTGAAATTCTTTTAAAAAATGTAACATGCACAAGCTGTCTTTCCCTCCACTGATGGCAACTAATATCTTATCCCCAGGGGCAATCATCTCGAAATCATTGATCGATTGACCTATAGCACGATTGATTTTTTGATATGGCAACTTGTTCCCTATTTTATGTACCTGAAATCTTGATCTGATTCAATGACTTTGATGGTTTCAAGAATTAAATTAATAACATGTTCAACATCTGATTTTGCTACTGTCTCGACCGTAGTATGCATATATTTGAGCGGTAATGAAATCAATGCTGAAGCTACGCCTGCCCCAGAATAGGCAAAGGCATCCGTGTCTGTGCCTGTAAACCTCGAAGAGGCCAATCTTTGAAAAGGAATCTCATTCTTTTCAGCTACCTCCACAATCAAATCTCTCAAATTTTGCTGGACCGCTGGTGCATAAGACAACGTGGGTCCCTTGCCTATGGCAATGTCACCACTATTCTTTTTGTCATACATAGGTGCATTCGTATCGTGAGTTACATCGGTTATTATAGCTACATCCGGCTTAATTCGTCTCGAAATCATCTCAGCTCCACGCAATCCAATCTCCTCTTGAACGGCATTAACGGCATACAAACCAAAAGGAAGTTTGATGTCCTGCTCTCTAATTCTTCTAAAGACCTCTGCTATCATAAAACCACCTATTCTATTATCTAACGCCCTACCCGTATAATATTTTTCTCCGAGTTCCATCAGCTCATCAGTGAAGGTGATTACGGTCCCGGGATGAATTCCCATTTCCTCTACCTCAGCCTTACTACTGGCTCCCACGTCCACAAAAATATTTTTTAAGGTCGGTGCATCTTCTTTTTCCTTGCGCACATGAATAGCGGGCCAACCGAATATTCCTTTCACAATCCCTTTTTTACGTGTGTGCAGATTTACTCTCATGGAGGGCGCAATCTGATGATCAGATCCTCCATTTCGGATGACATAAATATAACCTTTATCGTCTATGTAGTTCACAAACAAAGAAATCTCATCAGCATGGGCCTCAATGACTACTTTGTAAGGTGCCTCTGGATTTATCACCCCTACTACGGTACCATAAGTATCAGAAATATAATCATCTATATAGGGCTGAATATAATCAAGCCATATTCTTTGCCCTCCTTCTTCAAAACCGGTCGGTGAAGGATTGTTGAGATATTTATATAAGAAGTCTTTGCTTTTTTGATCCATAATATTATTATTATTTTTAAATCGATTTTGTCAATCCACCATCAATCACAAAGTCTTGCCCTGTGATATAAGCCGCCTTATCTGACACTAAAAAAGAAGCCAATTCAGCTACCTCTTTAGGGGTCCCTTGCCGCAGCATGGGAATTTGATTAATGGTTTGTTCATCTGCCGGATATGAATTGATAAATCCGGGCAAAATATTGTTCATTCTCACATTGGCATGACCCAATTCAGAAGCAAATAATTTACAATAACTAGATACTGCTGCTCTTATAACGGATGAAATAGGAAAGGATAAAGAAGGCTCTTTGGCCCCAAATGTGGATATATTGACAAAAGCACCCCCTTTTTGCTTCGCCATAATGGGGCCAATGGATTTGGCCAGTCTGATTACATTCATCAATAATAAATTCATCCCTTTTTTCCAGTCTGAATCTGTCAGCGACAATAAAGACCCTTTACTCGCATGACCCGTATTACATACCACCGCATCAATCCGCCCATACTTCTCGTAGGTAAAACCAACCAATCTCGCAATATCATTCTCATCTTCAATGGATCCCTGTAGGGGCCTGGCATTGAGTTGATCGCAAAGGGCAAACAAACTATCTGACCGAGACATCAAAACAAGCTTATATCCCTCAGATGCGAGTTGAGTCGCACAAGCAGCACCAATTCCTTTACTGGCCGCTGTAACAATGGCTACTTTTTGTTTTTTCAATAATTTAGATGTTGAGTATTACAAAATTAATTGAAAACCTGTTGGTCTTCATGCATCCGACCCTTATATATTTAGGATTAAAATGATATGATTTTATAAAGGAATATTGCCATGCTTCTTCCTCGGCAGTACCGCCACTTTATTTTTTAACATTTCAAAAGTTCTGATCAGCCGATGCCGTGTTTCTCTTGGGAAGATTACCTCATCTATATAACCACGGGCAGCCGCATGATAGGGATGCGCAAATTTATCCGTGTACTCTTCGATTTTTTCTTGATGTTTTTCTTTGGGATCCGCTGCTTCAGCAATCTCTTTTTTGAAAATGATTTCAGAGGCTCCTTTTGCACCCATTACCGCAATTTCAGCAGATGGCCAAGCAAAATTCATATCTGCCCCTATGTGTTTGGAATTCATCACGTCATAGGCTCCTCCATAGGCCTTACGCGTGATGATCGTAACCCGAGGCACCGTGGCTTCACTAAAGGCATAGAGCAATTTGGCACCATTAGAGATGATGCCATTCCATTCCTGGTCTGTCCCCGGTAAAAAGCCTGGTACGTCAACCAATACCAAAAGTGGAATATTAAATGCATCACAAAAACGCACAAACCTCGCTGCTTTTTTACTTGCGTGTATGTCCAGTACTCCCGCATAGCTCATGGGTTGATTGGCAACGATTCCCGTACTCTTACCCGCGATTCGAGAAAAACCAATCAATATGTTTTCAGCATAATCAGGCTGGACTTCATGAAAGCTATCCATATCCACGATCTCCTTGATCACCTCACGCATCTCATAAGGATGATTGGTATTCTCGGGTAAAATTTGATCTAAAGCAGGTCTCAGTTCATCCCCCTGTAGCTCATAAGGCTGTTCCGGTGGCAGTTCTTCACAATTAGAAGGAATATATCCAAACACTTTTTTGATGTCAAAGATACATTGGGCATCATTATGGGCCGTAAAATGGGTCACGCCACTTTTTGAGGCATGGGTATGAGCCCCTCCTAAGGCCTCTGAGGTGACCTCTTCCTGAGTAACCGTCTTTACCACATTGGGACCTGTTACAAACATATAACTGGTTTGATCCACCATAAAGATAAAATCAGTTAATGCGGGTGAATAAACGGCGCCTCCAGCACAAGGCCCCATCACTGCCGAAAATTGTGGTATCACACCAGAAGCCCTGGTATTGCGATAAAAAATATCTGCATAGCCCCCCAAAGAAACCACACCCTCTTGGATACGCGCACCTCCCGAATCATTTAATCCAATGAGGGGGGCGCCGTTCTTCATAGCCATATCCATTATTTTAACAATTTTCTCAGCGTGTGTCTCTGATAATGAGCCTCCAAAAACAGTGAAATCTTGCGAAAAAACATAAACCAAGCGACCCGTTACTTGTCCAAACCCCGTAATGACTCCATCTCCAAGGATCAACTGTTTATCCAAATCGAAATCCTTGGACCGGTGCGTTACCAGTTTATCTATTTCTTGAAATGAGCCCGGATCCATTAATAAATTGAGCCGTTCTCGAGCCGTTAGTTTCCCTTTTGCATGCTGCTGATCGATCCTCTTAATCCCACCTCCGAGTTCAGCCCTTTCATTTTGGACGATCAAATAAGCATCTTTTTCTTTTTTCGTCCTCATAGCATCTGCTCTTTGTTAAATTTAAAATAACGGCTTACTTTATTCACTCAAATATATCATGAAATCAATAATGAAAGCCTGAATTACCTAGAAGATCTTAGGGATTCTTATAAATGTATTAGGTCTTTATTGCGTAAAAGTTTAGATTCGCGAGGTCAGCTTTAAACCTATGAATCTCGCTATTATTGACATGGGAACCAATACCTTTCACCTCTTATTGGTGAAGTCGGAAAATGAAACTTTTGAGATCTTTCATAAAGAAAAGGTTGCTGTGAAAATTGGTGCCAACGGCATTAATCAAGGAATCATCAACGAAGCAGCCATTGAACGCTGCATCTCTGCGTTGAAGTCTTTCAAAAAACAAATCGATACAGCCAATATTCATGAGGTTTATGCAATTGCAACCAGTGCCGTTAGAAATGCTAAAAATCAGCAATTTCTTATCCAGAGAATCAAAGAAGAAGTAGGTATTGAACCCCGTGTCATTTCAGGGATGGAAGAAGCCGCTTATATCCATTATGGCGTATGTCAAGCACTGAATATAGGTGCCGATGTATGTTTGATTATGGATATCGGTGGCGGAAGTATTGAGTTCATTATTACCAAGGGAAATCAACCCCTTTGGATGAAAAGCTTTGAAATAGGGGGCCAAAGGATGATGGAAAAATTTCATGGAAATGACCCCATTACTTCTACTGAAATTTCGGCTATCGAAAACTATCTAGAAATAAATCTTCACCCTCTATTTGAGGCCTGTGAGATGTACGGCCCTAAAACGCTGATTGGATCATCGGGAACCTTTGATACTTTAAGTGAAATTTATCAAAAGAAAATGAATAAATATGCCCAAGAACATGCGACGGAACTTCCCATTTCTCAAAACGGTATGATCCAAATCTTCCATGAACTCATCGCAAAAAACAAACTAGAACGATTATTGATTCCTGGAATGATTGAACTCAGGGTAGACATGATTGTAGTAGCCTCGATACTTATCCAGTTCATCCTCAAAAAAACGGGATTAGAAACCACTCGTATTTCCTCTTATGCGCTGAAAGAAGGGGTATTGCTCCAAACCATTACATCCCTTAAAATTCAAACAAAACCCATCTCGAAAATATTGAAATATGACTAAATATTCTTTTGATCGGCTTCACCAGTTTGCTGTAAATTTATTCATAAAAATTGGCTGCCCCAATGACCAAGCCATTGAAGCAGCCAATGTACTATTAAGCGCTGATTTAAGAGGAGTAGACTCACACGGCGTAGCTAGATTGGTGGGCTACCTCCGGCTGTATGAAAAAAATAGAATCAATCCCCACCCACAACTCAGTGTGGTCCATGAGACACCCAGTACCGCTGTAGTAGATGGTGATGCTGGACTTGGACTTGTTGCGGGTCCTTATGCCATGCGGTTGGCCATAGAAAAAGCCAAAAATGTAGGAACAGGTTGGGTTGCCGTCAAAAACTCAAATCACTACGGTATTGCAGGCTATCATGCCATGATGGCATTGGAAGCAGATTGCATTGGTATCTCGATGACCAATGCGAGCCCTCTCGTAGCGCCTACCTACTCCAAAGAGCGCCTTTTAGGGACCAATCCTATTGCGGTTGCCGTTCCGGCTGGAGACGAGCCCCCATTTGTCGCTGATATGGCTACTACAACAGCAGCCAATGGTAAACTTGAGATACTTCAAAGGAAAAATGAATCCGCTCCAATGGGTTGGCTACAAGATAAAGAGGGTCAACCCACCCAAGCAGCTCAAGGTATTGTTGAGGGCGGGGCCTTATTACCCCTGGGTGGAGATAGAGAACATGGATCTCACAAAGGATTCATATTGGGAAGTATTGTAGATATCTTATCTGCAGTACTTTCTGGTGCAAATTATGGACCTTGGGTACCTCCTTTTGTTTCTTTTTTAGATCCTGATCCCAATCCAGTAGGAGAAGGAATTGGTCATTTTTTCGGTGCGCTCAGAATTGATGCCTTCAGGCCTGCCTTCGAATTCAAAACCCACATGGACATATGGATTAAACGATTTAGAAATGCAGAAACCATAAATGAAACGAATAAAGTCATTATTCCTGGAGACCCGGAGCGACAGATGGAGCAGTTGAGAAGAAAAGAGGGGATTCCACTACTGGACACTGTAGTGAAGGATTTACAATCGCTCTCAGAGCAATATCAAGTCAAGTTTTAAAAGCCAAACCCAAAGCCTGCCTCTAAAATCCATGGACTTGAATAGGCTCCATTGGTCTCAGTGACGTCGTACAGCAAGTCATATTGCCCAATCATATACAAGGAGGCAAACTTAGAGATGGGTACTACGTAACCTAATCCCACCGGGAAATTGTAAAACCCTTCTCGCTTATTTATAAAGTCTACAGATAAATATTCTAATTTGGCCGATCCAAATATTTGTGGGGTAATACTGTACCTAGCAAAAATGTTGCCTCCATAATTATTGATTTTTAGATCGAAGATTTTATCTCGCCAAAATTGATAATTTATACCTAAACCTGCCGACCAACGCTCGGTCAATTTATAACCCGCATAAGGCGTTAAACTAAATGAGAAGACATTTTGATTAAAATCGAGACCAAAGCCTCCGCCAAAATACATTTTATCAAAAATATTCTCTGATTGTGCTGCGACGATCTGAGACAGGGCCATCATTAAAATGCAGATCCAAATTTTCATGAAATAATAAACTCGGGTTTTACTTTACCTACTCGTCTGTTGATTCTGGAACCATGACATATACATCTTCTCCTTCAGCCCTCATATAATACTTTTCTCTAGCAATGCGCTCTAACAAATCTTGGTTGCTAAATAACGCTTCACGATCAGCCTTTACGGTCTCAATTTGTTTTTGATAATAGAATTGCGTTTGTTGTAAATCTGCTTCTTTTTTCCTTAGGGACAGTTGGGTCAAAATATCATTTGAATCAAATATCATTAACCAAACTATGAAAAATACGGTCCCCAAAACATACATGTTTTTAAATATTGGGGGAATCTGCTGCATTAAACTTTTCATATTCAAGTTAAAGATAAAAAAAATGTACGGAAATGAAGATGAGAAGTGTGTATTTCGTTGATCTTGAGATAAAATCAATGGAATAAGTTCTTAAAAGAAAGGTTAACCCATAATTAAATTCCAAAAAGGACATAAAAAAACCGGGTAGTACCCGGTTTTTTTTCCTAATCAAATTGTCCTTATTTTTTAGCTGGATAAACGGCAGAATCATCTAGCTCCTCTTCAATCCTTAAAAGTTGGTTATACTTCGCCATTCTGTCCGAACGAGACAAAGATCCCGTCTTGATTTGGCCTGTATTCAATGCCACTGCAATATCCGCAATCGTATTGTCCTCCGTCTCACCGGAACGGTGTGAGACAATCGCTGTCCATCCGGCCTTGTGCGCCATTTCAATAGCAGCAAAAGTTTCGGAAAGCGTCCCGATTTGATTCACTTTAATCAAAATAGAGTTAGCACATTTTTCATCAATGGCACGTTGTAAATAATCCACGTTGGTCACCAAAAGATCATCCCCTACCAATTGGCAACGGTCACCTATGGCTTTGGTTAATATTTTCCAACCTTCCCAATCATTTTCATCCATTCCATCTTCAATACTATCGATGGGATATTTATCAATCAAAGATGTCAAATAGGTCACCTGTTCCGCACTGGTTCTAACTTTACCATTTTTCCCTTCGAATTTGGCATAATTATAATTCCCCTTTTCGTAAAATTCTGAGGCTGCGCAATCCATAGCTATGGTAATTTCTTCCCCTGCTTTGTATCCAGCCGCTGCAATAGCCTTAAGCACACTGTCTAGTGCTTCCTCAGTACCACCCACAAAACTTGGCGCAAATCCGCCCTCGTCACCCACGGCGGTACTTAAGCCTTTGGATTTCAAAATACTTTTCAAATGATGGAAAATTTCAGCTCCCATTCTCAAAGCTTCACTGAAAGAGGAAGCCCCAATAGGACGAATCATAAATTCTTGAAAAGCAATAGGGGCATCTGAATGAGATCCACCATTGATAATATTCATCATAGGCACGGGTAAAAGGTGTGCATTGACCCCTCCCAAATATCTGAATAGTGGCTGACTAGACTCATCGGCTGCCGCTTTAGCAATGGCCAAAGAAACACCTAATATTGCATTGGCACCTAGCTTACTTTTATTAACGGTTCCATCTAAATCAATCATCGTTTGATCAATGATCTTTTGATCGAACACTGAATATCCAAGAATCTCTGGAGCAATCAACTCATTTACGTTTTGAACGGCTTTCAAAACTCCTTTACCCAAGTATTTGCTTTTGTCACCATCTCTGAGCTCATGCGCCTCATGCTCACCTGTTGATGCTCCTGAAGGGACGGCAGCACGACCCATGATACCACTTTCAGTGATCACATCCACCTCTACGGTTGGATTACCACGGGAATCTAATATTTGTCTAGCAAATACACTTTCTATAATACTCATGTTTTGTTGTTCTTTATTAATTGTATAAAATCATCAAATAAATAGGTGGAATCATGAGGACCAGGTGTTGACTCTGGATGATGCTGCACGGAGAAAGCCCTGCCATTGGTCAACCTCAAACCCTCAACAGATTCGTCATTTAAATTAATATGCGTCAATTCGGCTAAAGTGGAATTTTTTAAAGACTCCATATCCACGGAAAACCCATGATTTTGGGAGGTAATTTCACTTTTTCCGGTCATTAAATTTTTTACGGGTTGGTTAAGTCCCCGATGCCCATGATGCATCTTAAAAGTACTTATCCCCACGGACCTTGCCAGCAACTGATTTCCGAGGCAAATACCAAATAAGGGCTTCTTCGCGGCTAATATTTCCTTGATTGTATCAACAGCATAATCCATAACTTCCGGATCTCCTGGGCCATTTGAAATAAAGTAGCCATCGGCATCCCAAGCCCACATTTCTACAAAACTCGTTTTCGCAGGAAACACTTTTAGATGACAGTCCCTGATTAAGAAATTATCTAAAATAGATCTTTTGACTCCTAGATCAAGCACACTTATTTTAAATCCTGGGTTATCCACTCCCAATTCATAAGCCTCATGAGTCGTTACGAGACTCGATAATTCTAAGGATTTCATATCGGGAATATTTTTTAATTCAGCTTGAAGCTTCGCGATATCAAAAATTTCTGTACTGATGATGGCATTCATAGCTCCTTTATCCCTCACGTGTCGTACCAGCATCCGGGTATCTAAATCAGAAATACCTACAGTCTCATGTGAACTGAGGTAATCCTCCAAACTACCAGAAGCAGAGCTGCGACTGTAATCGTAAGTAAAATCATTAACTACTAAACCTTTGATTTTCGGCCTATCCGATTCATCTTCATCCTTGTGCACCCCATAATTTCCAATGTGGGCATTGGTGTTGATCACGATTTGACCATAATATGAGGGGTCCGTATAAATCTCCTGATATCCAGTCATACCTGTATTAAAGCAAATCTCACCCCCAGAAGTGCCTTTTTTTCCAATTGACAATCCTTCAAATAATGTCCCATCAGCTAAATAAAGTACGGCTTTTGCCCTTTTCATAGATGTCATAATTCAAATAGAAAATTTGATACTAACTAATGACACAAAAATAACAGAAATGCTGACCTAAGCACAAAAAAAAAGGACTGAGAAACCTCAATCCTTTAATTATTTCTGAAAAATTTAATCTTTTTTCTCCTCCTCTTCATCAGAAGCTTCCGTCTTTGGGTCAGAAGCTTCAATCGTTTCATCTTTCACTTCCGGTTCAGAGGCCACTACTTCGGCTTCTTCGACCACTGAGGTTTCAGATGATGGTGACTTGGATTTACTCCTTCTTGATCGCTTAGCCGCTTTTGGCTTTGCTTCTTGGAGCAATAATTCATTGTAATCAACCAGTTCCATCACACACATTTCGGCATTATCACCTAATCTGCTACCCGTCTTTAAAATTCTAGTATATCCACCGGGTCTGTTGGCTACTTTTTCTGCGACCGCTCCAAAAAGTTCGATAATAGATTCTTTATCCTGCAAATATTGAAAGACTACCCTTCTTGAATTTGTTGAGTCCTCTTTAGCCTTGGTGATCAAAGGTTCGACATACTTTCTCAAAGCCTTGGCCTTTGCTACTGTCGTATTTATCCTTTTATATTTAATCAATGACGAGGCCATATTCGATAGCATCGCTTTTCGGTGAGACGTTGTCCTGCCTAAATGATTGAATTTTTTTCCGTGTCTCATTCTTCTTCTAGTTTGTATTTTGCCAAGTCCATTCCAAAAGTTAGACCCTTTTCAACCACCAATTGCTCTAATTCTGCTAGTGACTTCTTTCCGAAGTTTCTGAATTTCATCATTTCTGATATTTCAAGATTCACCAAGTCTCCAAGTGAGCGAACTTCAGCTGCTTTAAGACAGTTATATGCTCGCACCGATAAATCGAGATCATTAAGAGATGTTTTCAACAACTTTCGCATGTGAAGTAATTCTTCATCCACTTGCTCAGGCTCTCCCTTAGTGGCCGTATCTAAAATCATACTTTGATCTGAGAACAACATAAAATGCTGTATTAAGATGTTAGCCGCACCTTTCAATGCATTTTCAGGATGAATAGATCCATCAGTTTCTATGTCCAAAACAAGTTGTTCGTAATCCGTTTTTTGCTCAACACGAGTGTTTTCTACACTGTACTTGACATTTTTTATGGGCGTAAAAATAGAATCAATGGCAATAGCACCAAAATCTTGCTCCTCACCCTTATTTTCCTCAGCAGGCACGTAACCCCTCCCTTTTTCAACAGTCAGTTCTAATTCAAATTTGGCCGAGCTATCCAATTTACATACAATGTGATCTGGATTCAACACTTCATATGAGGCTGTTGACATTCCAATATCAGCGCCAGTCAATTTCTCCTTTCCCGAAACCTTAACTGTAATTTTATCGTCATCAACTCCCGCAATTTTTTTGAAGCGTACCATTTTGAGATTTAAAATCAGTTCACTTACGTCTTCGACCATACCTTTGATGGTTGAAAATTCATGGAGTACACCAGGCACTCTTATTTCAGTGATGGCATAGCCCTCCAAGGAAGATAATAAAATTCTTCGGAGTGCGTTACCCACCGTAACGCCGTAACCTTTTTCTAGGGGCTTAAATGTGAAGAGACCATGAAAATCATCTGCCTTCTCCATTACCACTTTATCGGGCATTTGAAATGCTAAAATCGACATATCGTTATTTTTAACTTTTAGTAAATCAATTATTTTGAGTACAGCTCAACAATAAGCTGCTCCTTAATATTTTCAGGTATCTCTTCTCTCTCGGGAAGATTTAAAAATTTACCTGAGTAATCTGTACTATTCCATTCCAACCATGAAAACGTCTTGGTTGCTGTCGATGCGAGACTGTTTGAAATCAATTCTAAAGATTTAGAACGTTCTCGAACTGATACAATATCATTGTTTCTCAAAGTATACGAAGGAATATTAACAATACCTCCGTTCACCATAATATGCTTGTGCAATACCAATTGTCGAGCCGCTCGTCGCGTCGATGCAATACCAAGTCTATAAATGGTATTATCTAATCTCGACTCAAGTAATTGGAGTAAAATCTCTCCTGTGATCCCACTTTTTCGGGATGCTTTGTTGAAGACATTAGCAAACTGCTTTTCGAGCAGACCATAAGTATATTTCGCCTTCTGCTTTTCAGCAAGCTGGATTGCAAATTCCGAAAGCTTCTTTCTTCTGCCCTTTCCATGTTGACCCGGAGGGTATGCTTTATTCAGCAATGCCTTACTTGGACCAAAAATGGGTTCTCCAAATTTTCTTGCTATCTTGGACTTAGGGCCTCTGTATCTAGCCATATCTACTTAGTATTTTAGACTTAATTAAACTCTTCTTCTTTTCGGTGGCCTACATCCATTATGAGGAAGTGGTGTCACATCTCTAATTGCAGTAACTTCGATTCCGGTATTTTGGATCGCTCTAATTGCAGATTCTCTACCCGCTCCTGGCCCCTTGACAAAGACTTCCACTTTTCTCAGACCCATTTCATGAGCTTTCTGAGCACAATCAGCTGCCGCTACCTGGCCTGCATATGGTGTGTTCTTTTTTGAACCTCTAAAACCCATTTTACCCGCAGACGCCCAAGAGACCACTTGCCCTTGCGTGTTGGTTAAGGAAATAATGATATTATTAAAAGTTGCCTGAATATGGGCCTCACCCACAGCTTCCACAACAACTACCCTTTTCTTTGCCTTATCTTTTCTTTTTTGTGCCATTACGCTATTTTACTTGACCGCTTTCTTCTTATTAGCTACTGTTTTACGCTTTCCTTTTCTGGTTCGCGCATTATTTTTAGTTCTTTGCCCTCTCAGAGGTAAGCCCTTACGATGTCTAAGGCCCCTGTAACAGCCTATATCCATCAATCTCTTTATACTTAACTGTATTTCAGACTTGAGCACACCCTCAACCTTGATGGTCTCTGTAATAATGGCTCTGATCTTAACTTGATCTTCATCGCTCCAGTCTTTCACCTTTGTGTTTACATCGACGCCCGCCTCTAATAAGATCTTTCTCGCTCTATTTATTCCGATCCCAAATATGTATGTGAGTCCTATCTCACCTCTCTTTACATCTGGAATATCTACTCCTGCTATTCTGGCCATATTAACCTTGTCTTTGTTTAAACTTCGGGTTCTTTTTATTGATCACATAGAGCTTTCCTTTTCTTCGGATTACTTTGCAATCGACACTTCGCTTTTTTACTGATGCTCTAACTTTCATCTTAACTATTTATATCGATAAACGATTCTACCTTTAGATAGATCGTACGGAGACATTTCCATCTTCACACGATCTCCCGGTAATATTTTAATATAAAACATTCTCATTTTTCCTGAGATATGCGCAATTACTTCATGCCCATTCTCAAGCTCTACACGAAACATAGCATTAGAGAGTGCTTCTACTATGGTCCCGTCTTGTTCTATGGATGCTTGCTTTGCCATTATGCCGTTCCAGTGTTTTGGGATCTACCTCTAACTCGACCTGACTTCATCATTCCTTCATAATGTCGCATCAATAAATAACTTTCAATTTGCTGTAAAGTGTCTAGAATAACACCCACCATGATGAGTAATGAGGTACCTCCATAAAACTGGGCAAAGCCCCTGCTCACACCGCCTAAAATGGCAAAAGCGGGCAAAATAGCTATGATGGCTAAAAATACAGACCCTGGTAACGTGATCCGGGACAAAACACCATCAATGAATTCTGACGTCTGCTTACCCGGTTTAATTCCAGGTATAAATCCTCCATTTCTTTTCATATCGTCGGATATTTGGGTAGGATTAATGGTAATAGCTGTGTAGAAAAAGGTAAACACAATGATCAAAATGGCAAACAACAAGCTGTACTGCCAGGACTCAACCCTCGAGAAGGTCGCGACTACCCATTGGGCTGTATCACTATTTTCGGCCCAGATCCCTCCAATCATGGCAGGTAAAAACATTAAAGACTGCGCAAAAATGATCGGCATTACGCCTGAACTATTCACCTTCAATGGTATGTATTGTCGTTGACCTCCATACACTTTATTACCGACGACTTGCTTGGCATATTGAACTGGGATTCTCCTTATGGCCTGAACTAAGGCTACGGTCGCCATCACCACAAAGAATAAAGCCACCATCTCGATAAAAAAGAATAACATTTGACTCATCCCACGTGACATAGCTTCGGCTACAATACTTGCAGGAAATCTTGAAATGATACCGATCATAATAAGCATGGAAATACCATTACCTATACCTTTATCCGTTATTTTTTCTCCTAACCACATACAAAAAACAGTACCTGCAGTTAGCATGATCATGGAAGATATTCGAAAGAAAAATCCATTTAAAACAATGGCGTCTGCAGATATAGTAGTTAAATAAGCTGCAGATTGAGCCATGCATATGAATAAAGTCAACACTCTTGTAATTTGACTGATTTTTTTTCGGCCACTATCCCCCTCCTTTTGTAATTTCTGGAAATAAGGAACTGCCACGGTAAGCAACTGCAACACAATCGATGCCGAAATATAGGGCATGATACCCAAACCAAAAATAGAAGCGTTACTAAAAGCACCACCTAAAAAAGTATCGAGTAGGCCAAATATGCCTCCTGCATTGTCCACTAACTTGGATGGGTCTATTCCTGGTAAGGTAATGAAAGAACCTAATCTAAAAATAATAAGAAAACCGAGCGTATTAAGTATTCGAGTTCGAAGTTCTTCGATTGAAAATATATTTGATATGGTACTGAAGAATTTTTTCATCAACCTATAACTGTTGCGGTTCCTCCTGCTGCCTCAATAGCCTCTACTGCAGCCTTTGAAAACTTGTGAACTGTGACCGAAATCTTCGTCTTTATTTCCCCTCTACTTAATATTTTAACCACATCTTTTTTCCCTATCAAACCATTTTGAATCAGAACCTCTACAGTGATTTCTTTAAGTTTCTTACTCGTTGCTAGTAATTCCAGTGTATCCAAATTTACCGCCTTTGAGGGGATTCTATTATTGTTCTTGAAGCCAAACTTAGGTATTCTTCTCTGCAAGGGCATTTGTCCACCCTCAAAACCAATTTTTCGTGAATAACCCGCACGAGACTGAGCTCCATTATGACCTTTGGTCGAAGTACCTCCCCTTCCAGATCCTTGACCTCTACCAATGATTTTTCTCTTCTTGATCGATCCTGCTGCAGGTTTTAATGATTCTAATTTCATCTTAAACTTCTTTTACGTCTACTAGGTGTCTCACTTTATTTATCATTCCGGCAATCTGTGGAGTTAACTCCTTTTCAACCGTTCTATTGAGCTTACCTAGACCTAGTGCTTGAATGGTCAACACTTGCCTCTTGGGCCGTTTAATAGTACTTCGTATCTGGGTGACTAAAACTTTATTCATAATCTAACCGTTAAAAACTTTGTCTAGTGTTACTCCACGCTGCCTTGCAATGGTCAATGGATCTCTCATTTTAGCAAGCGCATCGAAAGTGGCTTTCACTACATTATGGGGATTCGAAGATCCTTTCGATTTAGCTAAAACGTCATGAACTCCAGCGCTCTCAAGGACCGCACGCATGGCACCGCCAGCGATAACACCCGTACCTGCTGATGCCGGCTTTAATAAAACAAACCCACCACCAAATTTTCCAATGGCTTCATGCGGTACTGTCCCTTTGAACACTGGGACACGTACCAAATTTTTCTTAGCGTCATCAATTCCTTTGGTTATCGCATCGGTGACCTCATTGGCCTTACCTAGCCCGTATCCAACAACTCCATTTCCATCACCTACGACAACAATAGCTGAAAAGCTAAACCTGCGACCTCCTTTGACCACCTTAGCCACACGTTTGATCGCAACTACCTTTTCTTTAAGATCAATGTCGCTCGCTCGGACTATTTTAATATTTGATTGTGACATATTTTTTTAAAATTTTAAACCTCCCTCACGTGCTCCATCAGCCATTGCTTTCACCTGACCATGAAAAGGATAACCTCCCCGATCAAAAACGACCTTTTGAATTCCACTGGATTGTGCCTTTTCAGCTAATTTCAATCCTACTTCTTTTGAAATCGCCACCGTAACATTTGAACCTCCAATCTCTTTAGATGAAGCAGCTACTAGCGTTTCGCCATTCTCATCGTTAATCAATTGTGCGTAAATAGCTCGATTACTCCTATATACTGACAATCGTGGTGCCAAACTGCTCCCTGAAATTTTGCTGCGAATTCCCTTTCTAATTCTAATTCTTCTATTAACCTTTGATATAGCCATTTCTCTACTTATTTAGCAGCCGTCTTACCAGCTTTTCTCCTAATCTCTTCACCCACAAAACGTATACCCTTGCCTTTATAAGGCTCAATTTTTCTAAGCGACCGTATTTTGGCAGCAACCTGCCCTAATAATTGCTTATCACTACTGTCAAGACTAATAATCGGATTTTTACCCTTTGCGGTTTCAGATGATATCTTAAGTTCTAATGGGATCGCCAGAAAAATATTGTGGGAGTAACCCAAATTTAATTCTAAAATATTTCCTTGAACCGCTGCCTTATAACCTACTCCAACTAATTCGAGTTTACAACTGTACCCTTCGCTAACACCCGTCACCATGTTATGGATTAAAGACCTGTATAATCCATGCAGGGCCTTATGTCTTTTCTGCTCTGTGGGTCTCTGGACAGTTAAAATACCTTCCTCAATTGAGGCCGTGATCTCAGTACCTATATCCTGTGACAATTGGCCCTTTGGTCCGTTTACTCTTACTTCACCCCCTTCTACAGTTATCTCAACTCCTGAAGGTATGGTTATTGGGGCTTTTCCTATTCTCGACATATTAAAAAATTAATAAACGTAACAAAGTATTTCACCACCTATATTTTCTGTTCTGGCCTTCTTATCCGTGATTATACCTTTTGATGTACTGATCACAGCGATACCCAAGCCATTGAGGACACGAGGCAACTCGCCCGCACCCTTATATTTTCTTAACCCTGGCTTACTTACTCGCTCAAGGTTGGTTATAGCAGAACGCTTGGTCTCAGGATTATATTTAAGCGCAATTTTGATTACTGAACCTGGGCCCTCTTTATCAAATTTGAAATTAGCGATATACCCTTGATCATGTAAAAGTTTGGTTATTTCTTTTTTCATGCGAGAGGTAGGAATCTCTACAATTCTATGATTCGCGCCAATGGCATTCCGAATTCTAGTTAAATAATCTGCTATGGGGTCTGTTACCATAAATATTTTTTGATTTTTGTCTCCTTAAAAAGGGACGCAAAGTTAATTATTGTTTTCTATTTAGAAAATGTTTTGGACTTAAAATTACCAACTTGCTTTGGTTATCCCTGGTATTTTTCCATCCGAGGCCATTTCTCTGAAAGTTACCCTTGACAAGCCAAATTTCCTCATGTAACCCTTAGGTCTTCCGGTCAATTTACATCTATTATGTAGTCTGACTGGAGATGAGTCCTTTGGTAACTTATCCAAGCCTACATAATCGCCGGCTGCCTTCAATGCTTTCCTTTTTTCAGCAAACTTAGCGACCAATCGCTCCCTTTTTCTTTCTCTTGCTTTTAATGATTCTTTTGCCATTATCTAATTAATTTTTACCCTTAGAAAAGGGCATACCAAATGCTTTCAGCAATGCTAAACTTTCTTCGTCCGTTTTAGCTGTTGTTACGAAAGTAATATCCATTCCTGCTATCTTGTTGATTTTATCAATGCTGATCTCTGGAAAGATAATTTGCTCTTGAACACCTAAGGAATAATTCCCTCGTCCATCAAAGCCTCTTGCTTTTACACCCTTAAAATCCCTTACTCGAGGAAGTGCCACGGTTAATAATCTATCGAGAAATTCATACATGCGATCCCCTCGAAGAGTAACCTTTGCACCAATAGGCATTCCCTCTCTCAACTTGAAATTAGAAACTGACTTCTTAGCAATCGTAGCCACGGCCAGTTGGCCCGTGACTGTGGTTAACTCTGAGACGCCGACATCTACTAATTTTTTGTCGGACACCGCATCACCAATACCTCTGTTTATAGCTATTTTCACCACCTTCGGCACTTGCATTACCGACTTATATTGAAACTTCTCCTTTAACAAAGGAATGATTTCTGAAATATATTTATCTTTTAGTCTTGGGATTGCCATCTTAAATAAATTCTCCTGATTTTTTCGAATAACGCTGATTTTTACCATCAGCATTTAATTTTCTTCCAATTCTAGTCGACTCACCCGATGCTGGATCTACGAGCATCAAATTACTGATGTGCAATGCAGCTTCAGTATTGATCAGTCCACCCTCGGGCTTGTCAGCTGAAGGCTTGACATGTTTAGTGACCATATTTACTCCTTCAACAATTGCTCTGTACTTGCTGGTTATTATTTCTAGTACTTTGCCTGTTTTACCGTTATCATTTCCCGTAAGGACCTTGACGGTATCACCTTTCTTTATATGTATCTTTTTTATATCAGCCATGATTATAATACTTCTGGTGCCAATGAAACGATTTTCATAAATTGCTTCTCGCGCAATTCCCGCGCTACGGGTCCAAATATCCTTGTGCCTTTAGGCTCATTATTATCGTTGAGTAAAACAGCTGCATTGTCCTCAAATCGGACGTAAGAACCATCCTTTCTCCGTATCTCTTTTTTGGTCCGCACGACAACTGCTTTGGAAACCGTCCCTTTCTTAACAGAGCTAGACGAGATGGCAGATTTAATCGAGACCACAATTGTGTCACCAATGTAGGCATATCTCTTTTTAGTACCTCCTAGAACACGAATACATAGCACCTCTTTGGCCCCACTGTTATCCGCTACTTTAAGCCTTGATTCTTGTTGTACCATATTATTTTGCTCTTTTTACTATTTCTACTAAACGCCATCGCTTACTCTTGCTTAAAGGACGAGTCTCCATAATTTTGACCGTGTCCCCAACATTGCAATCATTTTGTTCGTCGTGGGCCGTAAGCTTGGTGGTCTTTTGAACAAACTTCCCATACATCGGATGCTTCACCTTTCTTACCACAGCTACCGTGATGCTCTTCTGCATCTTGTCGCCTATCACTAGGCCTACTCTTTCCTTTCTAAGATTTCTTTCCATAAACCCTTTATTTAACAAGCTGCTTTGCCCGCACCTCAGTTTCTAATCTTGCAATTAATTTACGCGCTGCCTTAATCTTCATGGGATTTTCAATGGGCGTGATGGCGTGAGCAAACGTCAATTTGCTGTATGCCTCTTTTTCAATGGCAAGTTTATTTGCCAACTCATCTATACTTAGACCTCTTAACTCAGAATTTTTCATGCTCGATAATCCCTCTTTACTACAAATCTTGAACTAATGGGCAACTTTTGTGCCGCCAAACTTAATGCCTCTTTTGCTAGATCAAGACTTACTCCTGCCGCCTCAAACAAAATAGTGCCAGGCTTTACACATGCCACCCAATACTCTGGAGCACCCTTACCTTTTCCCATTCTTACTTCAGCTGGCTTTTTGGTCACTGGCTTATCTGGAAAAATTCTAATCCATACTTGGCCTTCTCGCTTCATAGCACGCGTCATGGCAATACGAGCCGCTTCAATCTGACGACTGGTCAACCATCCTGGCTCTAAAGACTTAACGCCGAAGGTACCAAACGACAACAAATATCCTCGCTGTGCTAATCCTTTAACCCTTCCTTTCTGTCTTTTTCTAAACTTTGTTCGCTTAGGTTGTAACATTTTTAAATATCTTTAAAATTATCTTCTTTTTCTCCTTGGTCCATCTGGCCTCGGTCTTCCACCGGCATTACCACCACCGGCATTGTTCGCAACACCAATATTTGGAGAAAGGTCTCTTTTACCAAAAACGAGGCCTTTAAAAATCCATACTTTGATACCTATTTTACCATATACTGTTTGGGCCTCAGAAACTGCATAGTCGATATCTGCTCGTAACGTGTGCAAGGGTATTGCGCCTTCTTTATATTGCTCAGTACGTGCCATTTCGGCACCGCCCAGTCGACCCGCACATTTTATCTTGATTCCTAAAGCACCTACACGCATGGCTGAAGCTATGGCTTGCTTCATGGCTCTTCTGTAAGATATTCTTGCCTTCAGTTGCTGGGCAATAGACTCTCCTACCAATACGGCATCCAATTCGGGTCTTTTAATCTCGAAAATATTAATTTGGAGTTCTTTACCCGTAATTTTTTTCAGCTCTTCTTTCAGCTTATCAACCTCAGAGCCTCCCTTACCGATCACAACACCTGGTCGGGCCGTATGTATGGTCAAGGTTATCCTTTTTAAAGTCCTTTCAATAACTACTTTTGAAATCCCACCTTTTGTGATTCTTGCTAAAAGATACTTCCGGATTTTGTGGTCTTCCACAATGTTGTCTGCGAATGATTTTCCACCATACCAATTAGAATCCCATCCTTTAATGATACCAAGTCTTAAACTTATTGGGTTTACCTTTTGTCCCATCGATTAGTCTTTTTGCATTTCATTATCATTTTCAACTTTTGCATTACGATCATCCACTGTGATAGCTAGATGATGAGAACGCTTTCTTATCCTGTGCGCCCTACCTTGAGGAGCCGTGCGCAATCTTTTCAACATCCGAGCACTGTCTACGTATATTTCTTTTACATACAAATCAGCCTCTTCAATGTTTACGTCCTCATTCTTTAACTGCCAGTTGGCAATCGCAGATAATAATACTTTTTCTAAAATACTTGAAGCAAACTTAGCATCGAACTTTAAAACATTTAAGGCCACACTTACCCGCTGGCCCCTGATCATGTCGGCTACTAACCTCATTTTACGTGGAGCAGATGGGAAATTGCGTAAAGAAGCTGCCACTGCACCTTGTCGACCGGAAACTGATTTTATAGCTTCCTTTTGTGCCTCCTTCTCGAGTCTGATCCTTACAGACTTCTTGATCTTTTTGTTTTCTTTCGCCTCCATTATCTTTTCTTATCCTTTTTTGCGATGTGACCCCTAAAATTTCGAGTAGGTGAAAACTCTCCTAACTTGTGACCTACCATGTTCTCGGTGACCATAATAGGAATGAACTTGTTACCATTATGAACGGCAAAAGTGTGACCTACAAAATCAGGTGAAATCATTGATCTTCTTGACCAAGTTTTGATCACATTTTTCTTTCCGTTATCATTAAGTGCGTCCACCTTTTTTTCAAGGCGAAAATCTATATAAGGTCCTTTTTTTAGTGATCTAGCCATTATTTTCTTTTAGTTACGATCATTTTGTCTGAATATTTATTTGGCTTTCTAGTTTTTTGTCCTTTGGCATAAATGCCATTCCTTGAGCGAGGATGCCCTCCTGAAGACTTTCCTTCTCCTCCACCCATGGGGTGATCTACAGGATTCATTGCTACACCCCTTACTCGAGGTCTTCTACCTAACCATCTATTCCGTCCAGCCTTACCTAATCTAACGTTCATGTGGTCACTGTTAGAAACAGTTCCGATAGTTGCATAGCACGTAGATAGTACAAGTCTCATTTCACCGGAGGGCAATTTCAAGGTTACATACTTGCCGTCTTTTGCTACTAGCTGCGCATAAGAACCTGCACTTCTTGCCATTGCTCCACCTTTGCCTGGCTTCAACTCAATGTTGTGTATGATTGTACCTAGAGGTATTTCTGATAAGGGTAAGGCATTTCCTACTTCTGGCGCCACGCCCGGACCACTCAACAGCACAGTCTCGACTTCAAGACCATTTGGTGCAATGATGTATCTTTTTTCACCATCTGCATAGAACAATAACGCAATACGCGCCGTTCTGTTTGGATCGTATTCGATCGATTTAACCGTAGCAGGGATATCGAACTTGTCTCTTTTAAAATCAACATCTCTTAATCTCTTTTTGTGACCGCCTCCTACATTACGAACAGTCATCTTTCCAGTGTTATTTCTTCCCCCGGATCTTTTTACAGATGAAATTAAAGACTTTTCTGGTTTGTCAGCTGTTATCTTGTCGAAAACAGGTGCTATCCTAAATCTTTGTCCTGGAGTGGTTGGTTTAAGTTTTCTAATTGCCATCTCTTAGTAATTAAATTCCACTATAAAAATCAATAATGTCTCCATCAGCAACCTTGACAATGGCTTTTTTGTATGTTTTAGCCTTACCTTTGATGACACCGGCTTTTGTAGATCTAGACTTAGATTTACCCGGCTGTACCATGGTATTTACGAATTCTACAGTAACACCATATTTCTTTTCAACTTCCTGTCTAATCTGCACCTTGTTAGCACTTCTCTCTACCACGAAGCCATACTTCCCGTGCTCGTTCATTGCAGAGAATTTTTCTGTTACAAGGGGTTTAATAAGTATACTCATCAGTTCAATCTATTTTCTATGGTGTCAATGGCACTCTCAAATAATACTATATAGTCAGCATTCACGAGCTCATAGGTAGATAACTCATTGGCACTAATTACTTTAGCATTCGGAATATTTCTAGCAGAAGCCACTGCATTATCGTTCACATTCCCGGTAATAAACAATGCCTTATCAATCTCTAATTTAAGGGCCTTAAGAATTGATTTAAATACTTTGGTCTTGGGAACATCAATGATCTGATCCTCCATAACTCGGATCTTTTTTTCAGCGGCTTTAGCAGAGAATGCTGAACGCTTAGCTAATCTTTTGACTTTCTTGTTTAAATCGAAACCATAATCTCTCGGAACTGGACCAAATATGGTACCTCCTCCTCTCAGTAAACCTGACTTTATACTGCCAGCCCTAGCTGTACCTGTTCCTTTTTGTTTTTTTATCTTTCTCGTAGACCCTGTGACATCAGCTTTGCCTTTGGTCTTGTGGGTGCCTTGACGTTGATTGGCCAAATATTGCTTTACTTCCAAATAAACCGCATGCTCATTGGGCTCGATCTTGTAAATACCATTTGACAGCTCAATCTTTCGACCGGTATCCTCACCCTTATTATTTATAACTTCTATTTTCATGACTTATTTTTCTAAAATCACATAAGAATTTTTTGCTCCAGGAATTGAGCCACTTATTAATATAAGATTTTTTTCTGGGTAAATTTTCATCACTCTAAGATTGAGAATTTTTTTGCGACCGCCGCCCATTCTACCAGCCATTCTCATACCCTTAAATACACGCGAAGGAAAAGACGCTGCTCCAATAGAGCCTGGCGCTCTCAATCTGTTGTGCTGGCCATGTGTTGCTTGACCTACACCTGCAAAATTATGCCTTTTGACAACCCCTTGAAATCCTTTTCCTTTGGTGGTTCCCACAGCATCAACAAAATCATTTACTTGAAAAACATCAGCGATGTTAATTTCTTTTCCTAAAGCAACTTTGTCATCAAATTCGCTTCTGAAATCTCTAAATTCAACTTGATATTTCTTAGGTGGAGATCCTGCCTTAGCATAATGCCCTTTTTCAGCTTTTGATGTATTCTTTTCTTTTTTATCATCATAGGCAAGTTGAACTGCGCGGTATCCATCGGAATCCACATTTTTCACTTGCGTAACGACGCAAGGACCAGCCTCAACCAATGTACAAGCAATACTTTTGCCTGCCTCATTGTATATATTGGTCATCCCTACTTTTTTACCTATTAATCCAGGCATTTTTTGAATTTATTAATTGTTTAATATTTTTCTCTCCCTTGCTTTCCTCCAAAAGGAGTGCAAAGATAATAATTCTGTCTAATGAACCAATGATTAATTGATATTAAAAGACAAAAAAAGAACCAACTCAAAAATGTGCTGGCTCTACAAGATTTTTCAAGCAAATCAAACTTTAATTTCGACGTCTACTCCACTGGGTAATTCTAGTTTCATCAATGCATCCACAGTTTTAGCACTATTGGAATAGATGTCCACCAATCGCTTATAAGTACACAACTGAAACTGTTCTCTTGATTTTTTGTTTACGTGAGGCGATCTAAGTACCGTAAACTTTTCTTTTACGGTAGGCAAAGGTATCGGACCACTAACAACAGCTCCAGTTGACTTCACAGCCCGCACTATTTTCTCAGATGACTTATCTACCAAGTTGTGATCGTACGATCTTAATTTAATTCTAATTTTTTGATTCATAATCTATTCCGAAAACTGATTAACCATTAACTTCTGAAATTACCGCCTCTGCTATGTTCTTAGGTACACTATCATAGTGCGAAAATGTAAGATTTGCGGTTGCCCTTCCTGATGTGATGGTTCTTAGATCCGTCACATAACCAAAAAGTGCTGAGAGCGGAACATCCGCCTTAACAACTTGAGAGACTCCACGGGTATCCATACCTTTCATGATTCCCCGTCGTTTATTCAAATCTCCCGTAACTGATCCTGTATACTCATCAGGGGTAATTACTTCGACGGCCATCACAGGCTCTAATAGAACTGGACTCGCTTTCTTCGCTGCCGCCTTAAATCCCATTCGTGCTGCCAATTCGAAGGAAAGCGAATCTGAATCAACATCGTGAAAAGATCCATGATAAAGTCTAACCTTCATACTATCCAAAGGATATCCAGCCAACGGACCATTGACCATGGCTTGCTTAAATCCTTTTTCAATAGCAGGTATAAACTCCTTCGGAATTATTCCTCCCTTTATGTCATTAACGAACTGCAAACCGGTCTCTTTAAAGTCCTCATCTACAGGACTTAAATCAAATACGATATCAGCAAATTTACCTCTACCGCCAGATTGCTTTTTGTAAACTTCTTTGTGCTCTACTTTGGTTCTTATAGCCTCTTTGTATGCAACTTGTGGCGCTCCTTGATTAATTTCAACTTTGAATTCGCGTCGCAGTCGATCAATAATAATGTCTAGATGGAGCTCACCCATACCCTTTAGTATCGTTTGGCCCGTTTCATGATCGGTTTCAACCACTAACGTAGGATCTTCTTCAACCAATTTGGCAATACTCATGCCCAGCCTATCAACATCAGCTTGAGCCTTAGGCTCAATAGCATAGCCAATCACTGGATCAGGAAAGTCCATACTCTCTAAGACTATTTTATTTTTCTCATCACACAGAGTATCTCCTGTTTTGATGTCCTTAAATCCAACAACTGCTCCAATATCCCCACAATGTAAAGTATCAATTTGATTTTGCTTGTTGGCATGCATTTGGAAAATTCTTGAAATTCTTTCCTTTTTTCCAGTACGTGTGTTGAAAACATATGAACCGGAGTCTAACGTACCTGAGTAAGATCTAATAAAACAGAGTCTACCAACAAAAGGATCTGTTGCAATCTTGAATGCCAAAGCTGTAAAAGGATCTTCAACCGTGGGTAAACGCTTAGTTTCTTCTTCTGTATCTGGATTGATCCCAACAATCTCATCTTTATCTAAAGGTGATGGCAATAACTCCATCACGTAATCTAGCATCGTTTGAACTCCTTTGTTCTTGAATGCGGATCCACACAACATCGGCACAAAAGCCATATCAATGGTGGCCGCTCTCAATGCTGCTATAATTTCATCTTTGGTTATAGAATCAGGATCTTCGAAATATTTCTCCATCAACCCGTCATCATACTCGGCTACTGCCTCAACGAGCATCTCACGATATTCTGCCACTTCGTCGACCATATCCTCAGGTATCTCGATTTCCTCAAAGGTCATGCCTTGGTCTTCTTCATTCCAAACCATGGCTTTATTTTCAACTAAATCAACCACCCCTCTAAAGTTCTCTTCAGACCCTATGGGCAACTGCAACGGGACCGCCTTAGTTCCCAACATTTCTTTGACTTGCTTGCAAACATTGAGAAAATCTGATCCTGCACGGTCCATTTTGTTTACAAAACCAATTCGAGCAACTTTATAATTATCAGCCAATCGCCAATTGGTTTCCGACTGGGGTTCAACACCATCTACAGCACTAAAAAGAAAAACCAAACCATCCAACACACGCAGTGATCGGTTTACTTCAACCGTGAAGTCTACGTGACCAGGGGTGTCAATGATGTTGATATGATAATCGTCTTCCTTATATTTCCAAAAGACGGTAGTAGCCGCTGAGGTAATCGTAATCCCCCGCTCCTGTTCTTGCTCCATCCAATCCATCGTAGCTGCACCATCATGTACCTCTCCGATTTTGTGGCTTGCACCTGTGTAATATAATATTCGTTCTGTAGTAGTTGTTTTACCTGCATCAATATGGGCAGCTATGCCAATATTACGCGTAAACTTCAAATTTCTTTTCGCCATGAGAACTTGGTTTAAAATCTGAAGTGAGAAAAAGCCTTGTTTGCTTCTGCCATTCTGTGGGTATCGTCTTTCTTCTTGACTGATGCACCTTCGCCTTTCGCTGCGGCTATTATTTCGCCTGCAAGACGTTCTTTCATTGTTTTTTCTCCTCTTAATCGGGAGTACTTGATCATCCATTTGATCCCCAATGAAGTTTTTCTTTCGGGTCTTACCTCGATAGGCACTTGAAAGGTCGCTCCTCCAACTCTTCTACTTTTCACTTCGACAGAGGGCATAACCGTCTTTAAAGCCGACTTCCAGGTTTCTATTCCGTTCTCACTCGTTTTTTCTTCTACTATCTTTATAGCATCATAAAAAATGCCATAGGAAAGGCTTTTTTTACCGTCTACCATGAGGTAATTCACAAACTTCGTCACCAAGGTGTCTCCATAAATTGGATCTGGTAAGATGTATCGCTTCTTTGGCTTAGATTTTCTCATTTTTCTTACTTATTTTTTGACCTTCGGCCTTTTAGCACCATACTTTGATCTTCTTTGCAACCTTCCGCTTACCCCAGCGGTGTCTAATGCACCACGGACAATATGATAACGAACTCCTGGGAGATCCTTAACTCTTCCGCCTCGAATCAATACAATTGAATGTTCCTGCAAATTGTGGCCTTCACCTCCAATGTATGCATTGACTTCTCTGCCGTTGGTTAATCGAACCCTAGCCACTTTTCTCATAGCTGAGTTCGGCTTTTTCGGCGTCGTCGTATAGACACGTGTACATACTCCTCTTCGCTGGGGACATGAGTCCAATGCGGGAGACTTAGATTTGGAAGTTAACTTCTTTCTTCCTTTCCTTACTAACTGTTGTATAGTCGGCATTTATCCTATTTTTTTCTAAAAGTCTTCAAATTTGGGAACGCAAAGATAGAGAGAAACATTCAATATCTCAATATGCTTTCCACATAAATAATCACGCTTCACCTACTGTGCCTCCAAAATTAATTGGGAACTTAGGTGACTGCTCATTCTTTTTAATTTCTCCAAAAGTTTTTTCATACTTCTGGATATTTTCTTCCAACGCATATAAAAGTCTTTTTGCATGCTCTGGAGTAATCACAATACGTGCCTTTACCTTCGCTTTCGGCACCCCCGGCATCAGTCGGATGTAATCAATAACGAACTCACTACTCGAATGTGCAATCATAGCTAAATTGGCATAAACCCCTTCAGCGATTTCTTCTGATAGCTCAATATTAAGATTTTTGTTGACCTCCTCTGGCTTATCCATCTAGACTTCAGTTAAAGACGTTTCCTTTGGTTTAGAGAACTCTTCTCTAGCCATGGCCATCTTATCAAACTCTTCTTTATTGGCCACAAAATTTTCATGAAATCTTTTGATCCCTGTTCCCGCAGGTATCAAATGGCCTACAATCACATTTTCTTTCAATCCTTCAAGACCATCTCGTTTGCCTTTAATAGCGGCTTCACTCAAGACCTTAGTTGTCTCCTGAAAAGATGCAGCTGATATAAAGCTCCTTGTTCCTAATGATGCCTGCGTAATTCCTTGAAGAATAGGTCTAGAAACTGCTGCTGACGCGTTTCTTACCGTGATAATTTTAACATCTCTTCTTCTCAAATTAGAATTTTCATCCCGTAACGTCCGACTAGAAATGATTTGCCCCGCCTTAACGGTATCAGCACCCCCTGGGTCAACCACTACTTTTTTATCAAGAATTTGATCATTTTCTTCCATAAAACTCAACTTATCTACAGATTGATTCGTAAGGAACGAGGTGTCCCCCGCATCTATAATGATTACTTTTTGCATCATTTGACGTACGATCGTTTCGATATGCTTGTCATTAATTTGAACACCTTGCAATCTATAAACCTCTTGTATTTCATTCACCAAATACTCTTGAACTGCCGTTGGTCCTTGGATAGCTAATATATCAGCTGGGGTAATCGATCCATCAGATAAGGCCTCTCCCGCCTTGATAAAGTCATTATCTTGAACTAAGAAATGCTTGGATAGCGGTACTAAATAACGCTTTTTGATACCATCTTTAGATTCAATAAACACTTCTCTATTTCCTCTCTTTATTCCTCCGTAAGTCACCACACCATCAATTTCTGTAACGACGGCCGGATTCGAAGGGTTTCTTGCCTCAAAAAGCTCTGTTACTCGTGGTAGACCTCCAGTAATATCTCTTGACTTCCCTGTGTTTCGAGGTATTTTAGCTAACACTTGGCCCGCCTTTATCGTAGCATCTTCATCTACCGACAGGTGGGCACCTACCGGAATATTGTATCCTTTCTCAGTATCTCCCGAATGGATAATGATGGCTGGATTTTTTGCTTTATCTTTAGTGTCAATGATGACTTTTTCTCTGTGGCCCGTTTGTTCATCTGACTCTTCCTTAAAAGTGACCCCTTCAATGATAGACTCAAAAGTGACCTTACCATCAAACTCAGACATGATCACAGCATTGTAGGGATCCCAAAAACAAAGTTCATCACCCTTACTGACCTTTTGACCATTTTTAACTTTAAGTATGGCACCATATGGGACGTGGTTACTCATCAAAATTTTGGACTTTTTAGCATCCGTTATTCTTAACTCACCCGATCTACCCATGACCACTTGAATCGGATTTGCTTCATCATCAGTACTGTTTACCGTTCTTAATTCATCAAATTCAACGGTCCCATCAAACTTTGAAATAACAGTAGCATCTACTGCAATGTTCGATGCCGTACCTCCAACGTGAAAGGTTCTCAAGGTTAACTGGGTACCCGGCTCACCAATAGACTGCGCAGCAATCACACCCACAGCTTCACCTAAATGAGACATTCTTCCTGCTGACAGGCTGCGACCATAGCACTTCGAACAAACCCCTCTTTTTGATTCACAGGTCAATACAGAACGTATTTCAACCTCATCAATATTTGTGGCTTCTATGACCTCAGTAATTTCTTCGGTGATCTCATTACCTGATTCAAGAATCATTTCTTCCGTGATTGGATCATAAATGTCATGTACGGATACGCGACCCAATATTCGTTCTGATAATGATTCAACGATATCTTCATTGTCCTTCAAGGAGCGAACAACCAATCCTCTCAAAGTACCACAATCAGGTTCATTTACAACGACATCTTGTGCCACATCAACCAGTCTTCTTGTGAGATACCCTGCATCTGCCGTTTTCAATGCAGTATCTGCCAAGCCCTTTCGAGCACCATGCGTTGAAATAAAATATTCAAGAACATCTAAACCTTCTTTAAAGTTAGAAAGTATTGGATTTTCAATGATTCCACCGACAGAACCTGCTAGGTTTTTTTGAGGCTTGGCCATCAAACCTCTCATTCCTCCCAATTGTCTAATTTGCTCACGAGATCCCCTTGCACCGGAGTGCATCATCATATATATGGAATTAAAACCTTGATCATCTTCCTCTAGTTGCTTCATTAGCGTCGAGGTCAATTGCGTATTGGTTCTCGTCCATATATCGATCACTTGGTTGTAGCGCTCGTTATCAGTAATCAGTCCCATCAAATAATTGTTCCAGACGCTGTCTACTTCTTTTTTCGCATCTGCTACCATTTGAGGTTTAGTTGCCGGGATATTGATATCCCCCAATCCCATGGACAGACCACCAGTATAGGCCATTTGGAAACCCAATGACTTGATATCATCTAGAAAAACAGCGGTTGCTGCCATTCCTACAATCTTAAAGATCCTAGAAATAATGTTTTGAAGCTTTTTCTTAGTAAGCAACTCATCGATATAGCCTACCTCTTTGGGAACAAATTCATTGAATAGTACCCTTCCCGCAACGGTATCCACTAATTTTTCTTCTAATCCTTCTCCAACTCTTACATGGGTTCTTACTTTGATGTGCGCATGCTTTGAAATTACACCCTCATTTAAGGCAATGATCACTTCCTCAGAATTGTAGAAAATCATACCCTCACCTTTCACCACTTCTTCAGCGGTGCTTTTTCTACCCTTAGTAACATAGTAAAGGCCAAGAACCATGTCCTGAGATGGCACGGCTATCGGCGCTCCATTAGCTGGATTGAGAATGTTGTGGGAGGAAAGCATCAAAAGTGAAGCTTCCAAAATAGCCTCTTGTCCCAATGGAACGTGCACCGCCATTTGATCTCCATCAAAATCGGCATTGAATGCTGTACAAACCAATGGATGTAACTGTATGGCCTTACCCTCTATAAGTTTCGGTTGAAATGCCTGTATCCCCAACCTGTGTAAGGTCGGAGCTCTATTTAAAAGAACTGGATGTCCTTTTAATACGTTTTCAAGGATATCCCAAACGACCGGATCTTTTCTATCAACAATTTTCTTTGCTGATTTTACCGTTTTTACGATCCCTCTTTCAATCAACTTTCGGATCACAAAAGGTTTGAAAAGCTCAGCAGCCATGTTCTTAGGCAATCCACATTCGTGCATTTTTAATTCTGGACCTACCACAATCACTGATCGACCAGAATAATCTACTCTTTTCCCTAATAAGTTTTGACGAAAACGCCCTTGTTTTCCCTTAAGCATATCACTCAATGACTTCAGCGCACGGTTTCCATCTGAACGAACTGCATTCACTTTACGAGAATTATCAAATAAGGAATCTACTGCTTCCTGAAGCATTCGCTTTTCATTACGAAGTATTACTTCCGGCGCCTTGATATCAATCAACCTTTTAAGTCTATTGTTTCGGATAATTACACGCCTGTAGAGATCGTTCAGATCTGAAGTCGCAAAGCGTCCTCCATCCAAAGGAACAAGTGGTCTTAATTCAGGCGGTATTACAGGAACCATTTTAATGATCATCCATTCCGGTCTGTTTTCGATCCTAGTTTTGGCTTCTCTGAAAGCCTCAACTACTTTAAGTCTTTTTAATGCTTCCGCCTTACGCTGCTGAGAAGTATCTGTGGCCGCTTGATGTCTTAATTGATAGGATAAATCATCCAATTCAATCCGAGAAAGTAACATTTCTAAAGCCTCAGCTCCCATTTTTGCAATGAATTTTTGTGGGTCATCATCAGGCAACAGCTGATTTTCTCTAGGCAACTTATCGAGAATATCTAAATATTCATCCTCAGTTAAGAAATCAAGTTTATTTATTCCTTCTTCTTCTTTTGCTCCCGGCTGAATAACAACATAGCGTTCATAGTAAATGATCGTATCCAATTTTTTGGATGGCATTCCTAATAAGTAGCCTATCTTGTTAGGCAATGATCTGAAATACCAAATATGGGCTACAGGGACGACCAATTCAATATGCCCCATTCGCTCTCTTCTTACCTTCTTTTCGGTAACTTCAACCCCACATCTATCGCATATAATTCCTTTATACCTTATCCTCTTATATTTTCCACAATGGCATTCCCAATCCTTAACAGGACCAAAAATACGCTCGCAAAACAAACCTCCCATTTCTGGTTTGTAAGTCCTATAATTAATGGTTTCCGGCTGAGTTACTTCTCCATTAGATTCCTCTAAGATGGATTCGGGTGATGCCAGACTAATGGTCACCCTTGAAAAGTCAAGTGTCAGTTTTTTATTTTTTCTGAATGCCATAATTTATCTTTTCTAAACTTAAATAAGCGATAACTATTTAATCTAATGTAATTTCAAGAGCTAAACCTCTTAATTCATGAACCAACACATTGAATGATTCCGGTATATTCGGCTTTATCATGTTTTCACCTTTAACAATGGCTTCGTACGCCTTTGCTCTTCCGATAACATCATCCGACTTGATCGTGAGAATTTCCTGAAGTACGTGCGCTGCACCAAAAGCCTCAAGCGCCCAAACTTCCATTTCTCCAAATCTTTGACCTCCAAATTGAGCTTTACCACCTAAAGGCTGTTGGGTGATCAATGAATAAGGCCCGATCGATCTAGCGTGCATTTTATCATCTACCAAGTGACCCAATTTCAGCATGTATGCGATACCCACTGTAACGGGTTGATCAAACTTTTCACCTGTCAATCCATCATAAAGATAAGTTCGCCCAAAAGAGGGTAGTCCGGCCTCTTTTAATTCATTTTGAACTTGCTCCTCAGTCGCTCCATCAAAAATAGGCGTTGCATAAGTTCTGTCTAGCTTCTTTCCTGCCCATGCCAGTACGGTTTCATATATTTGACCGATGTTCATACGGGAAGGGACTCCTAAAGGATTCAAAACGATATCCATAGGTGTACCATCTTCCATAAAGGGCATGTCTTCATCACGAACAATTTTAGCCACAACACCCTTGTTACCATGGCGGCCTGCCATTTTATCTCCTACTTTGAGTTTACGCTTTTTGGCTATATAAACTTTAGCAAGCTTCATAATGCCTGCAGGAAGTTCATCTCCCACTTCATAGGTAAATCTTTCTCGCTTAAACAGACCCGTAAATTCATTCCTCTTTATAATATATCGTTTGATCAAACTGAAAATTAATTCATTTGTCTCACCGTCTTTCACCCATCCTTCATGGGCTAAATCACTTACAAGATTGGACTCTTCAGGAACAGAATACGTACTTTCATCTCTGAATATGTTTTTCGCAGGAAATAAATTCTCTTCTATATTCTTTCTCGAAAATTTAGCTCCTTTTGACATTACCGGTTCGCCAAATTTGTGATTGATCCCCTGACACGTCTTACCTTGCAGTAATGTGACAAGTTTATCTACCATCTGATTTCTAACTTCAGTCAACTCAGCACCGTATTTTCCTTTGAGTACCTCTACAGCTTTTTTCGTTCTTGCCCTGAGATCCTTATCCTTTTTGGGGCGAGCAAATAGCTTAGTTTCAATAACTACCCCCGTTAATGAAGGTTTTGCCTTTAAAGAAGCATCTTTTACATCACCTGCTTTATCTCCGAAAATAGCTCTTAATAATTTCTCTTCAGGAGTTGGATCCGACTCTCCCTTTGGAGTGATCTTACCAATCATGATATCCCCTTCCGTGATCTCCGCACCGATGCGTATGATCCCATCTTCATCTAAATTCTTAACAGCCTCTTCACTCACGTTAGGAATTTCGGAAGTTAATTCTTCTAAACCTCTTTTAGTATCCCTGACCTCGAGTTCAAACGAATCAATATGTATAGAAGTAAAGACATCTTCGCGAACCACACGATCTGAAATAACGATTGCATCTTCAAAATTATAACCTTGCCATGGCATATAGGCTACCATAAGGTTACGACCCAGCGCAAGTTCTCCCTGCTCGGTGGCAAATCCTTGACAAAGAGGTTGTCCTTTCGACACCCTCTCGCCTTTGAGCACTATGGGCTTAAGATTGACTGAAGTATCTTGATTGGTTCTACGAAATTTTATCAACTCATAAGTTGCAGTATCTGTGTCAAAAGACAGGATTTTTTCATTTTCGTCTTGATCATATTTTACCGTGATCATCTTGGCATCAACATATTCTACAACACCGTCTGCCTCCGCTAAAATCAAAGAGCGCGAATCTAAGGCTACCCTACTCTCCAAACCTGTACCTACAATAGGTGCCTCAGGAATTAAAAGCGGAACCGCTTGGCGCTGCATGTTAGACCCCATTAATGCCCTGTTTGCATCATCGTGTTCAAGAAAAGGAATCATTGAAGCGGCTACCGATACAATTTGGTTTGGAGCTACATCCATATAGCCCAAATCTTTCGGCTCGACGACCGGAAAATCACCTTCGAATCTTGCCTTTACCTTATCGTTTAAGAATTTACCCTCATCGGTTAATGGTGCATTCGCCTGTGCAATGTTGAATGTATCTTCTTCCTCTGCGGTCAAGTACTTGACGTTTCCGGACATGTCAACTTTGCCCTTGTCTACCCCTCTATATGGCGTCTCAATAAAGCCCATCTGATTCACCTTGGCATGTACACACAATGAAGAGATTAAACCAATATTCGGACCTTCAGGAGTTTCAATGGTACACAATCGACCATAATGCGTATAATGAACATCTCTCACTTCAAATCCAGCTCTTTCTCTTGAAAGGCCACCGGGTCCTAGTGCAGACATTCTTCTTTTGTGCGTAACTTCAGCCAATGGATTGGTTTGATCCATGAACTGAGACAACTGATTGGTTCCAAAAAAGGAGTTGATTACCGAAGACAAAGTCCGGGCGTTAATCAAATCAACAGGTTTAAAATCCTCATTATCTCGTACATTCATCCGCTCTCTAATGGTTCTTGCCATTCTTGACAAACCCACACCAAATTGCGCATAAAGTTGCTCACCAACAGTTCTTACCCTTCTATTACTTAAGTGATCAATATCATCAACAAGTGTCTTGCTGTTGATCAAACCAATTAAATACTTAATGATAAGAATAATATCTTCGCTTGTCAAAACACGCTTATCATAGCCTGTCGAGAGTCCTAATTTTTTGTTAATTCTGTATCTCCCTACTTCTCCCAAATCATATCTTTTCTCACTGAAAAATAGATTTTGAATAATATCTCGTGCCGTCTGCTCGTCAGGAGCCTCGGTGTTTCTTAATTGACGATAAATAGTCTCAACAGCTTCCTTCTCAGAGTTAGATTGATCTTTTTGAAGTGTGTTGTAAATAATAGAGTAATCGGTAACATTCACCTCTTTGCGATGGAGGATAATGGACTTACTTCCTGAATCAAGGATGGTTTGTATGTCTTCTTCTTTCAACACACTATCCCGCTCAAGAACTACCTCATTTCGATCAATAGAAACTACTTCTCCTGTATCTTCATCAACAAAATCTTCAATCCAAGTACGCAGTACTCTTGCTGCTAAACGTCGATCGATGACTTTTTTAAGTGCTTTTTGTGTAGCCTCAACCTCCTCCGATAATCCAAATAAATCTAGTATGTCTTTGTCAGTACCGTACCCAATTGATCTGAGTAACGTAGTGATTGGAAACTTTTTCTTCCTATCAATGTACGCATACATGACGTTATTTACATCTGTTGCAAATTCTATCCATGATCCTTTAAAAGGAATGATTCTGGCCGAATAAAGCAACGTACCATTGGTGTGTTTACTTTGAGCAAAAAATACCCCTGGGGATCTATGCAGTTGGGAAACAATGACTCGTTCTGCTCCATTGATTACAAAAGAGCCCTTATCGGTCATATACGGAATATTCCCTAAGAACACCTCCTGCTCAATGGTTTCAAACTCTTCGTTTTCTGTGTCGTTGCAAAGTAATCTTAACTTGGCTTTCAAGGGTACTGAATACGTCAATCCTCTCTCAATCGATTCCTGTATCGAATATCGGGGGGGATCTACAGTATAGTCAATGAATTCCAACTTAAAATTATCTCGCGAATCGGAGATAGGAAAGTTCTCCATAAAAACCTTATAAAGGCCTTCGGAATCCCTCGATTCAGTTGGAGTGTCTAACTGAAAAAAGTCAACAAATGATTTGAGTTGTACGTCCAGAAAGTCGGGATAATCTATCACAGACTTAATAGATGAGAAGCTTATTCTCTTATTTATTTTTTTGATAGCCAAGGATTAAACAGGTTATTGTTAAACTACATTACAATTTCGTCGTACCTATGTACAAACAGGAAAAGACCTGACCAAATGGCCAGGCCTACTTCCGAGATTTTATGTAGAACTTACTTTAATTCTACTTCCGCTCCAGCTTCTTCCAGTTGCTTTTTGAGACCTTCGGCCTCTTCTTTAGCAAGACCTTCTTTTACCGCCTTTGGAGCAGAATCCACAAGATCTTTAGCCTCTTTTAGACCTAACCCTGTCAATTCTTTTACCAGCTTCACGATTGCCAATTTGGCACCCCCTGGTGCTTTCAATATCACATCGAAAGCTGACTTTTCTTCAGCGGCCTCTTCGCCACCGGAACCTGCTACCATTACTGGTGCAGCTGCTGCTGCTGGTTCTATACCATATTCATCCTTAAGGATTGTTGCTAACTCGCTTACCTCTTTTACTGTAAGATTGACAAGCTGTTCCGCAAATTCTTTTAAATCCGCCATTTTAATTAGTTAATTTATTGATCAATTATTTATTGTCTTTCAGATAATGTCTTCATTATTCCAGCTAATTTGCCACCCCCACTCTGTAGAGCAGAAATAACATTTGTTGCTGGAGATTGTAACAATGTGATGATTTCCCCAATAAGCTCTGTTTTTGATTTCAAAACGCTAAGCGTAGCCAGTTGATCTTCACCAATGAATATATCTGTATTAATGGAAGCCGCTTTAAAATAGGGTCTACCGTCAGCATCTTCCTTCCGATATTTTTGGATGATTTTCGCCGGGGCTTTCCCATTTTCTTTTACAAACATCACCCCAGAAAACCCCTTAAGAGTCGCCTGCATGGATGAATAATCCGTATCCAAGTTGTCAAGCGCACGCTTTATAAACGTATTTTTGAAAACTTTATACTCAACCCCTTCCTTGTAGCACATTCCTCTGAACTTGTTGATTTCGGCAACACTTAGCCCAGAAGTATCTGTAATATAAAAGTGATTGTTGTCTTTGAATTTTTCAGTCAAATCTATAATTAGCTGACCTTTATCGTTTCGTGTCATATCAAGTACTTGCTATAATGCTTTTATCAATACTTATCCCGTTACCCATTGTAGAAGAGAGTGAAATTGAACGAAAATAAGTCCCCTTTGCTGACGCTGGCTTTAACTTATAGATCATATTTAACATCTCAAGTGCGTTTTCGCTAATTTTCTCTGCTTCAAAAGACACCTTACCTATACTGGCGTGGATAATTCCTGTTTTATCGACTTTAAAGTCTATTTTTCCTGCCTTGACTTCTGTCACCGCTTTGCCTACTTCCATAGTTACGGTACCTGACTTTGGATTTGGCATTAAACTTCTAGGTCCTAATACTCTTCCAAGACGACCTACCTTTGCCATCACTGTCGGCATAGTAATAATTACATCTACATCTGTCCAGCCTCCTTCGATTTTTTTAATGTACTCATCTAGACCTACATAATCAGCGCCGGCTGCCTTTGCTTCCTCTTCTTTATCTGGCGTACAGAGTACAAGTACTTTAACTTCTTTACCCACACCGTTGGGCAGGGTCACCACCCCTCTTACCATTTGATCAGCTTTTTTCGGATCAACTCCCAACCTTATATCTAAATCGACAGAACTATCGAATTTACTGAAAGTGATCTTTTTTACAATTTCGGAGGCCTCCTCAATTGTATAAGACTTGGTTGGATCATATAGTTCCAGCGCCTTTTTTTGATTTTTTGTCAATTTTCCCATTCCAATAACCTATTATACTGTTTCTGTTTGAGGGAATTCTCCTTGAACCCTAACCCCCATACTTCTTGCCGTTCCTGCCAACATTTTCATAGCTGATTCCATTTTAAATGCATTCAAATCTGGCATTTTAACTTCCGCTATTTTCTTAATCTGATCCCAAGTAATCGAGCCTACTTTGTCTCTGTTGGGCTCCGATGAACCTTTTTTCTTTTTTATCGCCTCTAATATCATTACCGGAGCCGGTGGCGTCTTGATGACAAAGTCGAAACTCTTGTCCACGTATATAGTGACTAAAACAGGTAACAACTGACCCATTTTTTCTTGGCTTCTTGCATTGAATTGTTTGCAAAAATCCATTATGTTAAGCCCTTTAGAACCCAAAGCAGGTCCTACTGGAGGGGACGGATTGGCTTGGCCACCCCGAACTTGTAACTTAAGATATCCTGAAATTTCTTTTGCCATCTTAATCGTCTTTTTCTACCTGTACGTAGTTTAATTCTACAGGCGTATTTCTACCAAAAATTTTAACTGTAACATTAAGTTTCTTTCGATCCTCAAAAACCTCTTCAACGGTTCCTGTAAATCCACTGAAAGGTCCATCCATTACCTTAACGCCTTCTCCAATAATGAAGGGAGTCCCTAAGGTTTCTTCTGTCTCTTCTACTTCGTCAACCTTTCCTAAAATTCGATTTACCTCATTCTGTCTCAAGGCAACGGGGTCTTTGCTCGTACCCATACCTCCAGCACCTAAAAACCCAATAACTCCTGGAATGCTTGTTATTAAATGTTGCGTCTCTCCGAAACTTAAATCAGCAGAAACTAACATGTATCCTGGAAAAAAATTACGCTCTCGGACACGCTTTTTCCCATTTCTCATTTCATATACTTTTTCCGAAGGGATGAGTACCTGAGTAATGGTTTCTTCCATTCCATTTCGTGCAATTTCGTTGTCTAGATAAGTTTTGACTTTTCTTTCTTGGCCACTAACGGCGCGCACTACATACCATTTCACATCAGCCATTGTCAAAACTCGTTATAAAACCAGGTCACTGCATTGTCAAAAGCAAGATCAATGACACCTATAAGTAGGGCGAAAATTAATGAGGATACCAGCACTAAGATAGAACTGTTGCTCAATTCCCCATACTTTGGCCAGGTCACTTTGTGAACAAGCTCGACATAGGAATCCTTAAAAAATGTTATTATCTGCGACATATTATTTTTAGCACGGGAGGAGGGACTCGAACCCCCAACCAATGGTTTTGGAGACCACTACTCTGCCAATTGAGCTACACCCGTATAACCATGCGCTCAAAAGGATTGCAAAGTTAGATCAATTCAAATTGAAAACAAATGCGATCCTTATAATATTTTAGGATCGCATTCATTAAAATGGGTTTTAGTCTAAAATTTCTGTTACCTGACCTGAACCAACGGTTCTACCACCTTCTCTTATGGCAAATCTCAGTCCTTTTTCCATGGCAATCTTATTAATTAGAGACACTTCTATAGTTACGTTGTCTCCGGGCATTACCATTTCAATGTTTTCAGGGAGCATGATCTCTCCAGTAACATCAGTAGTTCTACAATAAAATTGAGGTCTGTACTTATTGAAGAAAGGAGTATGTCTTCCTCCTTCTTCTTTCGAGAGCACATAAACCTCAGCTTTGAATTTTTGATGGGGCGTTACTGATGCTGGCTTACAGATGATCATCCCTCTTTTGATTTGATCTTTTTCAACTCCCCTTAAAAGGAGTCCAACATTATCACCTGCTTCACCTCGGTCTAGAATTTTTCTAAACATTTCAACACCCGTGATAGTAGATTTTAAATCTTCCGCACCCATGCCAATGATATCCACAGGATCACCTGAATTAATCACGCCTCTTTCTATTCTTCCCGTAGCTACGGTACCTCTACCCGTAATTGAAAATACATCTTCAACAGGCATTAAAAAATCTTTGTCGGTAAGTCTTGTTGGAATCGGAATAAACTCATCGACCGCAGTCATAAGTTCTTCGATTTTTTCAACCCATTTTGTGTCTCCATTAAGACCCCCTAAAGCAGACCCTTGGATGATAGGAATGTCATCTCCTGGAAAATCATAAAAAGATAACAGCTCTCTGATCTCCATCTCTACAAGCTCAAGCAACTCAGGATCATCAACTAAATCTACTTTATTCATGAAGACAACTAGTGCTGGTACACCCACCTGACGCGACAATAGAATATGCTCACGTGTTTGAGGCATAGGTCCATCTGTTGCGGCCACCACAATAATAGCACCGTCCATTTGGGCCGCTCCTGTTACCATGTTTTTTACATAATCAGCGTGACCCGGACAGTCTACGTGCGCATAATGTCTCGTCTCTGTCTCATACTCAATGTGAGAGGTATTGATTGTGATGCCTCTTTCTTTTTCCTCAGGTGCGTTATCGATCGAAGAAAAGTCTCTCGCTTCTGCTAATCCTTTTCCAGATAGCACAGCAGAGATAGCAGCGGTTAGGGTTGTCTTTCCGTGATCAACGTGACCAATAGTTCCAATATTTACGTGCGCTTTTGAGCGATCAAATTTTTGTTTTGCCATTTTTGATAATCCTCAGGTTTATAATTTTTACTCTTGTTGTTTAATAATTTTAGTTACTCTTTTTTAATAATTTTTACTGTCTACTATTTGTACACTATATTTTTGTACTCTTTACTTTAACTCAAATATGCGTGCAATATAAGTTAAATACACCAATATTTAAGTAGAGCCAACGATGGGAATTGAACCCATGACCTCTTCCTTACCAAGGAAACGCTCTACCCCTGAGCTACGTCGGCTGATTGTTTTTAAAGGCAAAAGCCCCAAAATTGGAACAATCAACTCCAGAAACTCAATTTTACTACTTGTTAATCTGAGCGGGTGACCAGGTTCGAACCGGCGACCTACAGCTTGGAAGGCTGTCGCTCTACCAACTGAGCTACACCCGCTTAAGATTTATAAAAATACGTGGGGGGAGAAGGATTCGAACCTTCGAAGACGTAAGTCAACGGATTTACAGTCCGTCCCAGTTGGCCACTTTGGTATCCCCCCTAAGAACACTCTTTTTCACAGGATACCTATGAAAAGGATTGCAAAATTATACGGATTTTCTTTTTATTCAAATATTTGATTTAAAATATTTGAAAATACTTTCATCTCGTGTCGAAATTTTATTTTTTTTTTAGAGAAGTGGCTAAGAAAATACATTAGGGTCTCATTGGTGCCTTCTCATTTTAAAAAAAAATAATAATTCTTACCGCGCTTCTCTTCGATAAGTACTCGATACCCTCTGTTTTGTGTTGGAATTGAAATGTTTTTTCAAAAGAAACTCAAATGGATTCATTTTGATTAGTGGAAAGTACGTATTTTTGATAAATTTTTTTAGCCGTGAAATTCGAACTTACCGTTGGAGAAACCCAACACAAAATATCAAAAAGTAAAGGATCATTTTTCTTAGATGATCTGCTTTTAGAATCTAAAATTTATAAAAATTCCCCAACTCATTTTTATGTTCATTATGAAAATAAAATGTGTGAAATTGAAATTTTGAACCAGTCAGATAAAAGAATTGATATTAAAATTAATGGGAAAAAGACATCCGTACATGTTAAAACCGATCTTGATCTAATGCTTGAGAAAATGGGTATGATTTCAAAAGAAATACCTACAATAAACAAATTAGACGCTCCAATGCCAGGTAATATTCTTGATGTTTTGGTCAGCAAAGGAGATAAAGTAGCCAAAGGAGATCCGCTCCTTATATTGGAGGCCATGAAAATGGAAAATGTAATCAAGGCTCCCACAGATGTTACTATCCAAAAAATAAATGTTTTGGTTGGCGATAATGTGGAAAAAAATCAAACATTAATTGAATTCTAAATTTATCAGTTGGGCAGATCCATTATATTTGCTGAGTTTTAAAAAAATTGCATGAAATATAAACGCGTATTACTCAAATTAAGCGGTGAGGCATTGATGGGAGATCAAAAATATGGCATTGATCCTCAAAGGCTTGACCAGTATGCCTTGGAAATTCTGGAAACCAAAAAACTTGGGATTGAGTTGGCCATCGTGATAGGTGGAGGGAATATATATAGAGGTGTTCAGGCAGAGCATGCGGGCATTGATCGGGCACAAGGTGATTACATGGGCATGCTTGCTACCATGATCAATGCGATGGCCCTTCAGAGTGCTTTAGAAAAATATGGCGTTTATACCCGACTTATGAGTGGGCTTAATATGGAACAGGTGTGCGAACCTTTTATTCGTCGCAAAGCCATTCGACATCTAGAAAAAGGTAGAATTGTAATCTTTGGTGCGGGGTTAGGGAAACCCTACTTCACCACTGACTCTACCGCCAGTTTAAGGGCTATTGAAATTGAAGCAGATGTCGTTCTCAAAGGAACCCGTGTGGATGGTGTTTATTCTGCGGATCCAGAAAAAGACCCCAATGCCATTAAATTTTCAAAAATATCATTTAATGAAGTCTTTGAATTAAACCTCAATGTCATGGACATGACAGCCTTCACTTTATGCCAAGAAAATAATCTTCCTATTATGGTGTTTGACATGAATCAAAGAGGCAATTTAATTAAGATTATAGAAGGTCAAGAATTAGGTACTTTAATAAACTAAGATCATGGAAGAAGTAGACTTTTTTCTAGAGCATGCAGTGGAGACTATGGGAAAGTCTCTTGCCCGATTGTCTCAAGAATTAACAAAAATAAGAGCAGGCAAAGCCATGCCTAATATGTTAGATGCGCTCAATGTAGATTATTATGGTAATTCAACTCCGGTACATCAAGTGGCTTCTATCACTACGGCAGATGCGCGGACTTTAATCATAAAGCCCTGGGAAAAAGCAATGATTGGGGAAATAGAAAAGGCCATAGTTAATAGTGATTTAGGTTTAAATCCACAAAATGATGGTGAGATCGTCAGGATCAATATACCCGCACTGACCGAAGAACGAAGAATTATTTTGGTTAAACAAGCAAAAGCTGCAGCTGAAAATGGGAAAGTTTCGATTCGGAACATCAGAAAAGATACCAATGAACAATTGAAAAAATTACTGAAAGAAGGTGCCTCAGAAGATCTGATCAAGGATGCTGAAGCAAACGTTCAAAAACATACAGATGAACATGTGAAAAAAATTGACGGTATTTTCGAAGTGAAAGAAAAAGACATTATGACCCTTTAAGTATAATGCTCTTTTAATTCTATTAACTTCAAAACTTCTTCTGGAACTAAATACTTGGGTACTTTTCCTTCTTTGAGCATTTGCCTTATGTGAGAAGCGGAAATATCAAGAAGCGGGGCGGATATCCACTCGACATTTTCATGATTGATCGAAGGCGTTTCAATGTTAACTTTTCTAGGATAAACAATGATCCCGTGTTGATTTAATATTTCTTGATAATTTTTCCACTTTGTGAATTGAACTAGATTGTCCTCCCCTATAATCAACTTAAACTCATGGTCTGCATAACGCGATTTGAGGTGTGTAATGGTGTTGATGGTATAGCTCGGTCGAGGCAAGCTAAATTCTATGTCATGGGCTTTGAAATGATAATGATCTTGAATGGCTGCATTGACTAAATCCAATCGATCAAATTCGTGTAATAAGGTTTTATTTTTTTTAAATGGATTTTGAGGGGAGACGACAAACCAAATTTGATTCATATCGGTCATTTCATACACCATATTGGCCACGATTAAATGTCCTATGTGAATGGGGTTGAATGAACCAAAAAAAAGTCCAATCTTCATGTGTTCCCCTCTAAAAAATGATTCACCGCACGCTCTGCACTTTCAAGTGCCACATCTAGGTCATGATTAAGTATTGACACATCAAATTTTGTTTCAAAAGTCGACTCTTCTGCCACTTTTGATAATCTCGAGGTAATCTGTTCTTGGTTTTCAGTGCCTCGTGCCAATAATCGAGCTTGCAATATGGAGATATCTTCTACTTTTATATAAATGGCAAGCGCTCTAGTCTTAAGAATCTCGTTAAGTTTTATTCCTCCTTTGACGTCAAGATCAAAAATAACATGATTACCCGCATTCCAAATACGATCTAATTCTGATTGTAACGTTCCATAGTAAATACCTGGATAGACTTCTTCATACTCGAGAAAAGCGCCCTGATCTACTTTACCGAGAAAATCCTGCACAGAGAGAAAGTGATAATCTTTCTCTGATACCTCCGTAGATCTACGTCGACGTGTAGTTGCCGAGACAGAAAATTCTAAATCTGTTCGTTTAGCTAAGAGATGATTTACAATAGTTGATTTCCCTGATCCTGAGGGCGCAGAGAAAATAACTGCTTTGCCTGACTTCATTTTATGCTTTTGAGATTATCTTATCTCTTATTTGTGAGGCAAAGTTAATGGGAATTGCCTTTTTAGACAATTTTGTCTTGAATAAAAACCTGATGTAGGTTTCGACTTCATATTGTTCAAAACAATCAGGGCATTCATTGATATGTTGAATCACCGAGGAGTGTTCACCCTGGGTGCATTGATTGTCAAGTATTAACCTAACGAACCGAACATTATTTTTTATTTCCAAGCACCGAAGCGCTTGTTTCTTCTTTAGCATTTAAAGCATTCAACTGATACATCAATAGCCCATGCTTGCTGCATAGACGCTCAGTTTCTCTTTTAATAAATTACGGGCCCTGTGCAGTCTCGAACGAACGGTTCCGATGGGAATATCCAATATTTTTGATAATTCATCATAGGTAAAACCTTCTAGATCGCACAGGATGATCACCGTTCTAAAGTCAACGGCCAGTGAGGAAAGTGCTAAGCTGATTTCATCACCAAGCATGTCGCGCACTGCATCTATTCTAAGATCCACTGTCTTATCTTCATCAACGTTGTCCGAGTTATAAAAGTTCTCTACCTCTTGATAATCTACTTTAGCAGGCTCCTTACTTTTCTTTCTAAAGTCGTTAATAAAACTATTTTTTAAAATTCTGTAAAGCCAAGCCTTCGCATTGGTTCCTTTTTGAAAAGATTCTGCAAAACGATAAGACTTGAGATAGGTATCCTGTACCAAATCTTTGGCATCGTCTTCATCATAAGTTAGACGAAAGGCGAAATTATACATTGCGTCGAGATGTGGCATAAATTCATTCTCAAAAATCGCAGTTCTTTCTTTTACATTTACATTGCTATTCTTGACTTTTTTTTTTAACTGTGGATTAACCAATTGTGTTTTTTCGATCGTTGCATGCATCGCCTTATATGTTTTAATTTGGTACTAATTAAAAATTGTTGTTTGTATAACAATACGAAGATAGTCATTTTGTTCAATTAATTATAATAAACATTAAACAAAATATTTTTTTTAACAAAAAATGCTTCTACGGCTTAAAAAGCTCTATTTTCTGAGTCTTCTATTTGATTTTGAGGTGATTATTCATGATAAAGTCGTTGAATTTATCATTCAAAATGGGTTTATTTTAATGAGACCTTTATTTTTTCGACTATTTTATGAATTATGTTTACTTTTTTTTTAAAAAATATAGACACTTTGTTTAGGTAAAAAAACACAACGCGTATAATGGTGGATGAAATGATTAGAGTTTTGATGGCGTGAAGTCCATTCCAAGGTCCCTTTTAGAGCAATCCTTCCTCTTTACATAAATGCGCCTTCTATTTGTATTGGAAATTATGATTTTGCTCTCATCGATTCAATGCATTCACCTCTCTCATTAATCAATGTCCCGATATTTTTAAAATAAATGCTATTATAAAATTAGGTCATGCAATGAAAATGGAATTTTATGAGGGGTCAAACCTCAACTGACTGGCTCAGCTCCTACAGGCAGTACGAGTCAGCACGTCAAAAACGCTTCAAAAGAAGCAAATGACAAATGCTTTTTTAAGAAAAAGTTAGGAGATGAGCAGAGAATAAATAGGCGGATAATCGAAAGGAGGCAACTCATACTGTTACTATACGCTCAGTAGGAATTTTCGTGATACCCTTGCCATTTTCCCACGTCCTACATTTCTTAAAATTATTATCGAAAAAAAAAGATATTGATTGAATCCCCAAGGGGATCCTTCTTCCCAGATGAATAAGTTTTGAAAGTGGAAATTACCCTATTTGCTCTCCACTTCATCTTCATTTATCAAGACCGAAAAATCTCCAACTAACCATATCAGATTAAAAAAGTAAGTCCAAAAAGTACGTCATTATAGTGAATCTAATCATTCGACTCATCTTATTAAGAATCAAACATAATAAAAGGATTTACGGATGTAAAAAATTGAAATCGGTTTTAATTCATGGGGCTCAAATCAGTCCATTTGCATCTTTGAAATCGCTTTTTGCGCAATCCCTCATGATCATTGTATATTGCAAATAATTCTTCTCATCTATCTATCAAAATATGAAAAATATATGCTTTTTTAACTCTTTAAAATCTTGGGGTGGAGGTGAAAAATTTTATTTGGAAAATGCAGTAGGGTTTAAAAAAAAGGGATATAATGTGGTTGTGGCATGTGACGATCATTCAATTTTATCTCAAAAGATTTTTTTGCATCACTTACCTAAACTTAGTGTCAACAATGTAAAAAATCTTTCCTTCTTAAACCCTTACAGAATTTTTAAGGTCTACTCACTTTTAAAAAAAAATAAAATAGATACCTTGATTTTTTCCACATCTCAGGACCTTAAACTGGGCGGCATCGCTGCAAAATTGGCTGGAGTGAATAAAATCATTTACCGCAGGGGACTTGCCCATCCAATAAAGGGAAATTTCCTAAATAAATATTTACTTAAACATGTGACAACACATATTTTTGCCAACTCAGAAGAAACAAAAAGGACCATTCGAGAAAATCTTCGCTCTCAAATTCCAGAAAATAAAATTACCGTTTTATATAACGGTATCAAAACAACTAAAGTAGATACAGAAACACAGTTAGAAGAGATCAAGAGAAGCAACCCAAAAGAGATTATCTTGGGTAATGCTGGAAGATTATCTAAGCAAAAAGGGCAAAAATTACTTTTAGATTTAGCCGATGTTCTTAAGGAGAAAAAAATTCCATTCAAGCTTTATATTGCCGGTACTGGAGAACTAAAAAAAGAACTTGAAAAGGAAATTAAAAAAAGAAATCTTCAAGAAGAGGTCATACTGATTGGATTTGTTAAAAATATTGATGCTTTCATGAATTCAATTGATGTTTTTCTGCTCTCAAGTATCTGGGAGGGTTTTGGTTATGTTTTGGTTGAAGCCATGATGCACTCAAAACCAGTAGTTGCCTTTAACATCACTAGTAATCCGGAAATAGTCATCCATGACAAAACTGGATTTCTTGTCGATTACCCAAATATGGATGCATTTGCCCGCCAAACGCTCAACTTGATTGAAAGCTCCCAACTTCGAAAAAAAATGGGGGAAAATGGCCTGGCACGTGTGAAAGAGGAATTTGATTTGGAGGATAGCATCTCTAGGTTGGAACACTATCTGTTACAATAATTCAATCCAACCCATTATTGACTTTATTTCACATCTCACTAAAATTAACTCATTTCCTGTTAGGACCATTTTCCCTTGTTCTGACATGGTTTGGGAATTGTAATTTGACTAAATTATCATATAAAAAAATTATAAGATGGCAGGCGCTTCCGTAATTATTTCATTTTATAATAAGATTGACTATCTAAAAGCTGTTTTGGCTGGATTCGAAAGGCAAACCCATAAAGAATTCGAAATACTTATTGCCGATGATGGCAGCAAGGCCTCCGTTGTCGATGAGGTAAAAAAGATTATATCAGCTTCGCATTTAACTATAAAACATGTTTGGCATGCGGACAACGGATGGCAAAAAAATAAAATTCTAAATCTAGCGATCAAAAGAAGCAAATACGCCTATTTGATTTTTATCGATGGCGATTGCATACCCCACAAAGCATTTGTTCACGAACATTTAATTAATTCCGAATCCAATGCTATTTTAGCAGGTCGTAGGGTTTTTTTAAGCAAAAAATTTACCGAAAGTCTAAAAACAGATCAAATTAAAAAGGGTTTATTAGAAAATGTTTTCAGACTTTTCTTGATGAAGTCAATCTCATGGCATTTGGGTATTTACTTGGGTAAATTCTCTATCAGAAAAATGATCCTCAGAAAAAAAAATCGGCACGTCAAGGGATGCAACATGTCACTTCACAAAAAGGCTCTTTTATTAATTAATGGATTTGATGAGCGTTATATTCATCCCACAGTTGGAGAAGATGATGATATCGAATGCCGATTAAAAAATGCAGGTTTTAAAGTGAAAAACCTGAAATATCTCGCCATTCAATACCATCTTCATCACAAATTACTTTCTCGAGAAATGAATGATAAAAACAAGAAAATAATCACTGATGCATTGAACCAAAAAACGGTTTCAACTCCTTTTGGCTTAAACCAAAAAAAGTAGGATAAATCAATATCTGTAATTTTCTGGCTTAAAAGGTCCTCCCACCGGTACGGATATATAATCGGCTTGCTCCGAAGTCAATAAATCCAATTCTACACCAATTTTAGCGAGATGCAAGGCTGCCACTTTCTCATCCAAATGTTTAGGTAAGGTATAAACTGCCTTTTCATAATTTTCTATTTTCGTCCACAACTCAATCTGCGCCAATACTTGATTGGTAAACGAATTGGACATCACAAATGACGGATGGCCTGTAGCACAACCCAAATTCACCAATCTACCTTCTGCCAACAATATGATGTCATTTCCATTCACATTGTACAAATCTACCTGTGGCTTTATTTCAACTTTGGTATCTCCATGATTGTCATTCAACCAAGCCACATCAATTTCATTGTCAAAATGTCCGATGTTGCAGACAATTGTTTTGTCATTCATTTTCTCAAAATACGCACCATGGATGATGTTTTTGTTGCCTGTAGCGGTTACTATGATGTTGGCTCGTGGAATAGAATCTGCCATTTTTTTGACTTCATAGCCGTCCATAGCAGCTTGCAAAGCACATATTGGGTCTATTTCTGTTACAATTACCCTCACGCCAGCGCCTCTGAGCGAAGCGGCTGACCCTTTGCCAACATCTCCATAACCTGCCACGATCGCCACTTTACCAGCAAGCATTACATCAGTAGCTCTTCTGATGGCATCTACTAAAGATTCCTGACACCCATACTTATTATCGAACTTTGATTTTGTCACCGAATCATTGACATTGATTGACGGTAACAAGAGGGTTCCATTTTTCATTCTTTCATACAATCGATGTACGCCTGTGGTCGTTTCTTCTGAAAGACCATTGATATTTTCGGCCAGTTCAGGATATCTGTCAAAAACCATATTGGTTAAGTCTCCGCCATCATCTAAGATCATGTTCAAAGGTTTTCCCTCAGGAAAAGCAAAAAGAGTTTGCTCAATACACCAATCAAATTCCTCTTCATTCATCCCCTTCCAAGCATATACCGGAATCCCTGCCGCCGCGATGGCTGCCGCTGCATGATCTTGCGTGGAGAAAATATTACAAGATGACCAAGTCACCTCTGCTCCCAAGGAAATAAGTGTTTCAATCAATACCGCGGTTTGAATGGTCATGTGCAAGCATCCTGCTATGCGCGCACCTTGAAGCGGTTTAGAAACTCCAAATTCTTCTCTTAGTGCCATCAAACCCGGCATTTCTGCCTCAGCTAATTGAATTTCTTTTCTGCCCCAATCGGCTAATGCTAGGTCTTTAACTTTGTAATTTTCTTTCACAGTTTTCCTTTTTTTTGCGCAAAAATAAAGTAACTTTTTTTGTCATACGAATTATTTGATGAAAATCAACTCTTTGTGATTAAAGGTTCTTTTTTTGCCTTGAATTTCTACGATCAGCTGACCGCGATCATTAATGCCTTGAATTTTTCCTTCCATTGGTTCCCCTTGAACCCTGAATGTATGCTTTTCATTTCTCCAAAAAAGGAGGGCATGGTACTTGAGAATAATTTCCTCATATTGTTTATTTTTAAGCTTTTGAAACCACTTCTCCATATATAATAAAATGAGCTCCATTACGTGATCTCTGTTTTGGTATAGGCCTGTTTCCAATAAAACCGATGTAGCTTTCAAGGTTCCAAATTCCTGCTGATTGATATTGATACCGACCCCTATAATCGCGTGATCAATGCTTTTTTTGGATACGGAGGCTTCTATCAAAATCCCTGCAATTTTGTTCGCTCCCACATAAATATCATTAGGCCATTTAATTTTCACATCATTAGCTATGAAATGACCCAGCGCATCGGTAATGGCCAAACCTTGGATAATCGTCAAATAATATTGTTGATGCAAAGACAGAAAAGTGGGGTTTAACAAGATGCTCATTAAAATATTTTTTTCTTTTTGACTTATCCATCGACCGTTTAATTGTCCACGTCCTTTGATTTGAAAATCTGCCATTACGACCGTTCCTTCCTCTAAAGTAGTTTTTTTCAAAAATGTCTGCATTTCAGTATTAGTCGAGTGACATTGTGGCAGATAAATCACATTTTTTCCTATAAATTGTGTTTTGGCAAAGAATTTATGCATCGTATAAGTAGTACATTTGAGCAAATTTAAGTAGACAAATATTGAATGAAGAAAATCGGGGGGCAAGTGACTAGTAAAGCACTGAGTGAATGGATTTCGCAGGGAATGATGGAAATGAAAGCAACTGACATTCAAGTTTTTGATTTAAGAGCCGTTCAACACTCCATCGCTGATTTTTTTGTTTTGTGCTCTGGCAATTCGGATACCCATATTGATTCAATTTCCCAAATGATCGAAAAATATGTCTTCGATCAGGCCAGACAAAAACCCTGGCACAAGGAAGGATATTCGATTAAAGAGTGGGTGTTGATTGATTTTGTAGATGTGGTAGCACATGTTTTCAATAAGGAGAAAAGAGCATTTTATGACTTAGAGAAATTGTGGGCGGACGCAAAAATTTCTGTTTTAAAAGACTCGGTTGAACAAAGTATAAAAACGAACGTCTAATAGAAAATAAGATTAAATTATTGATTAAATGAAAAAGACACCAAGGTCTAAAAAAAACATACTGGGAGATCCCAATCGTGGTAATTATCAAATTTGGATCATTAGCGCATTACTTGCAGCCATTATGGGATTTACGTACTTCAGTAAAACCAATGCTGCGATTACCATTACTGAGCGGAGGTTTGAAGAAATGCTGCTCAGTAATGATGTAGAAAAAGTTATTTTAATTAAAAACAAAGACATTGTTGAAGTAACCCTCAAACAAGATGCGTTACAAAATAGCAAATACATAGAACTTGAGGAGAACCGACTGACCAATGGCCCCCATTACAAATTTAAAATTGTGGACGCCAAAATTTTCAATGACAATTTTAATCGTATCCAAGAAAAAATTCCTGAAGAACGACAAATAAATTATGAAATAGAAGAAAGGCAAGGCTTAGATGACCTCTTTTTTAATTACGGTTTCATCTTTTTGCTTTTATTTGGATTTTGGTTTCTCATGAAACGAATGTCCGGTGGCGGTGGGCCTGGGGGGCAGATATTCAATATTGGTAAGTCTAAAGCTGCTTTATTTGATGCTGAAAATCAAGTGAAAATAACCTTTAAAGATGCCGCCGGTCTAGAAGAAGCCAAAGAAGAAATAAAAGAAATTGTTGATTTTCTTCAGAATCCAGGTAAATTCACCAAATTAGGAGGTAAAATACCAAAAGGAGCTTTGTTAGTCGGCCCTCCTGGGACAGGGAAAACTTTATTGGCTAAAGCTGTCGCAGGTGAAGCTGCTGTTCCCTTTTTCACCTTATCTGGATCTGATTTTGTTGAAATGTTCGTTGGTGTGGGTGCCGCTCGGGTGAGAGACTTGTTTAAACAAGCCAAAGAAAAGGCCCCTTGTATCATATTTATTGATGAAATCGATGCCATTGGACGTTCACGGGGCAAAGGACAAATGCCTGGCTCCAATGATGAACGCGAAAACACCTTGAACTCTTTGCTGGTCGAAATGGATGGATTTGCTACCGATGCAGGGGTGATCATTCTAGCAGCGACCAACAGGCCTGATGTATTGGATTCAGCCTTGCTCCGTCCTGGTCGCTTCGATCGACAAATAAGTATTGATAAACCAGATATTGTGGGTCGAGATGCCATCTTTAAGGTGCATTTAAAACCCATAAAATTTAATAAAGAAGTCGATTCGCGCAAGTTGGCTGCCCAAACACCTGGTTTTGCAGGTGCTGAAATTGCCAACGTTTGCAATGAGGCCGCATTAATTGCTGCACGAAAAGATAAAGAAAGTGTCGAAATGATTGATTTTCAAGATGCCATTGATCGAGTCATTGGCGGCTTAGAAAAGAAAAATAAAATTATTTCGCCAGTAGAAAAGAAAATTGTTGCCTATCATGAGGCTGGGCATGCCATTGCCGGATGGTTTCTTGAGCATGCTGATCCATTGGTCAAAGTAAGTATTGTGCCTAGAGGTGTTGCTGCGCTAGGTTACGCACAATATTTGCCAAAAGAACAGTTCTTGTATCAGACAGAACAATTGATGGATGAAATGTGTATGGCTTTAGGTGGTCGAGCTGCAGAGGAAATAAAATTTGCAAAAATTTCTACGGGTGCGTTAAGTGACCTAGAAAGAATTACCAAAATGGCTTATTCTATCGTCTCAGTTTATGGTATGAATAGCAAACTTGGGAATGTTTCCTTTTATGACTCCAAACAATCAGAATACAATTTCAATAAGCCGTATTCAGATGCCACTGCCGAACTCATTGATGAAGAAGTCAAAAAGTTAATCAGTGATGCTTACAAAAGAACTTTGAATTTACTTAAAAAACATCAGGCTGAACTCGAAATAGTGGCTAAAGAATTGTTAGATAAAGAAATTATTTTTCAAGCAGATCTAGAGAGACTCATTGGAAAACGACCCTTTGAACAGCCTACTACATACCAAGCTTTTGCTGATCAAGAAGATCCTGAGAAAGTAGAAGATCCTGATCAAGAGGGGGATTTAGATAATGTGGTAGATGAATTAAAAAAGAATATTCTTTCAGAAATTAAGGAAGAGGAGTCCAACCCTTCCAAAAAATCTATCACAGAATCTGATGATATTAAATAAGTCTATCAAATAATCATACTAAATTGGCCTCTCAAAGAGGCCTTTTTTATGCAGAAGCTAACCATAGATCTTGATCAAAATAAAAAAATATTCTTCGCAAGTGATTTCCATCTCGGTGCACCCAATAAAGAACAAAGTCGATCACGAGAGAAAAAAATAATCCGCTGGCTAGAAACTGTAGAAAAAGATGCAGCCGCCATATTATTAGTAGGTGATCTTTTTGACTTTTGGTTTGAATATGACCATGTTGTCCCCAAAGGATTCGTTCGGTTTTTGAATAAATTAGCAGAATTCAGTGATAAGGGAATTCCTATTTATATCTTTCATGGCAATCATGACATGTGGATGTTTGACTATTTAGAAACTGAAATTGGTGCTACTGTTTTTTCAGATCCTATCGAGCTAAAAGTAAATGATAAGATTCTTTTTGTAGGACACGGAGATGGACTAGGTCCAGGTGACTACACTTTCAAGGCCCTGCGTAAAGTTTTCAAAAATAGGATGGCCCAATGGCTCTTTAAGTGGATTCATCCCGATATTGGCGTTGGATTTGCCAGCAAATGGTCTTCTAGAAGTCGAATCAACAATACGATAGAAAGTCAAGAAATCGATAAAGAAAAAGAATGGCTATTTTTATACTCAAAAAAATTGGAATCTGATCGGCATTTTGACTTCTATGTCTTTGGACATCGACACCTACCCTTAGCATTGGAAATTAATAAAACATCAACTTACATTAATCTAGGAGAATGGCTAAATTTTAACTCATTTGGGGTATTTGATGGTACCCATTTTCTAATTGATTATTTTGAATCTGATGCCAATTGAATAAGTCCTAGAAATATTTTTACCTTTAATTAGCGGAATGACGCAGCGCTCATCTTACTATAAAAAATGAATTTTGTTTTCATCGTACAAGGGGAAGGTAGAGGACACATGACTCAGGCCATTGCACTGAGTAAAATGCTTCGAAAAAACAATCATACCTTATCAAAAATTATCGTTGGCATAAGTCCGTCTCGAAGCATCCCTGAATATTTTATTCGTAAAATAGGTGCCCCCGTTATTCAACTTGAAAGTCCTAATTTTGTTAAGGATAATAAACAGAAATCTATCAATCTTTCTCTAACGCTTTTTCAAACCTTATGGAAGAGCAATACCTATCGAAAAAATATAAAAATTTTATCTCAAATTATTGCTGATGAAAATCCTGATGTTATCATCAATTTTTACGACTTTTTAGCAGGGATGTATAATTTTTGGTATCGTCCCAAATCAAAGTTTATTTGTATCGCCCATCAGTATTTAATAAGTCATCCTCAGTTTACCTTTCCTAAAGGAAAAATCATGGATCGAATGATTCTTAAATTGGCCAATCACATTACTCGACTCAATGCTGATAAAGTACTGGCGCTATCCTTCCAGTATTTTGAAGAAAGTATGAAAAAAAATATTATTGTTACTCCTCCCTTATTGAGAGACGAAGTACTTGAGCTAAATATCAAAACAGAAGATTATTTACTGATCTATGTAGTTAATGCAGGATATGGAGAGGAAATCGAATCCTTTCATCGAAAAAATCCCAATATACCCCTTATTTGTTTTTGGGATAATGATAAAAAACCAAGTAAATATGTAATCCGTGAAAATTTAATTTTTCATCAACTCAATGATCAATTATTTTTAGAGAAAATGGCGGCTTGCAAAGGTTTTGTTACAACGGCCGGTTTTGAATCTGTTTGTGAAGCCATGTATTTAGGTAAGGCCACCTTAATGATTCCTGTTGAAGGCCATTATGAGCAAGCATGTAATGCAATCGATGCTTCTAAAGCGGGTGCGGGCATCACAGGATCAAGTTTTGATTTAACCCCTTTGATAGATTACTTTCCACAACACAAAAACATAAAAAACCAATTTCAACCATGGGTGGCCAAGGGTGAAAATATATTTATTCAACATTTGACGTAGATGGCTTTAATATCCAAAAAGAAAATTGCTTATCCTATAAGCGCTCACTTAAGATCCTACTTAAAAAAGTATCGAAAGGAAATATACCTACCTATCACGTATCAAGATTTATTAAGATATAATAATAGTATCCCTCTATATGATTCAAAAGGGGTTGATACCCTTTGGGAAACCGTATTTTTCCCACAGGATGAAATGCAAGAAATACATTTTGCACTCAAAACAATTTATGCCATCATGCAATCAGGAGGAGATGTTAGCGTCATGAAGCACCTGTTTGTCGATCGTATAGATTTATGCATCTACGGCAATACAAAACCCTTCAGAATTAGAATGGTGAATAAAATTAATGACAATTTTGACTATTTTTATATTAAACATGCTGACGCCTCAAGGGTGTATGGTTTGGAGCTGGAAGACTTACTGGCCCCCAACAGAATGAGATTCCTCATTAATGCAGAAACGTTAATAGAGGAGCATGTCGTGGGTATTCCTGGAGAGCAGTTTATCAGAACGCGCCTAGAAGATCTCGATCTCAATAAAATCAGATTAACCAAAGAGTTCGTGAAATTTAATGAACGCTGTTTTGTAAGACTCTTGGGTGATATGCATTCGAGTAATTTCGTGATCGACATAACCCCTGATTTCGAGGAAATAAGCTACCGACTAAGGGCCATCGATTTCGATCAACAATCCTATGAGGGTAGGAAATCTATTTATTTACCCAAATATTTTAAAGAAAATAATCCCATTATTAATCTAGGCTTTGGACTGATGACTCCGGAAACTGTTCAACAATACCAAAGAGAAGAAAGGTCTTTAATGGCCAATAGAGTCAAATCCTCTCAAGGCCAAATCAATGAGCTGATCGCAACAATGAAAATGGATCCTATCGCCCCCATAGAAAATGTTAAATCATTGGGAAAAGAGCTCTCTGCCTTTTATGAGGATAAGAATTTTTTAAAATGCTCAAGTATGGGAAGTCTTATAGAAAGAAGTCTGCTGATGCTCTTTATAAAACCTGACCTTTACAAAGAGCGCTAATTTTTAATTTATTAAACCCATGCTTAAACTTGAGCCATTGGCCTTATCAAAGGCTTTGATCAAAATAGCTCCATCAACCTTAATAGGTTGGGTATATAAAGGAGAAGAGACACTCGGCTCGCTACCATCAAGGGTGTAACGAACATCCATTCTATAAAGATGATTTATTTTGAGTGAACCATCCTCTTTAATTCCACCTGGTGGAGGAATGCGGTATTGGTATCCTCCATTGAAATAGTTAAGTCTGGGTAGTTCTTTGGAAGCCAATTTATAAACGAATCCCTGCCAGGCCTTCGTCTCTTGATTTTCTCGATTCGTGGGGTCTTGAACCATAGCCCATTCAGGATGAGCTGCCCATGCGCGCTCTGACAATCCTATGAGTCGTGGCAAATAATAATATTCTAGCATTTCATCAGATCCATTAACTGTCTCGCTCCATAAATGTCCTTGAATACCGGAAATATTAGCCAACCCCTCGTTAGTTAAACTGATGGCCTCTTTAAAATCAATACTCGGATTAAATGGTTTTCCCAATGATGAGCGCTTCGACGACCAGTACAAATTTTCTGGAATGAACTCCCAAACTTTTCGGGTATCCACAAAACCTCCCCAATATGAGCCCCGTTCTCTTGGATCTTTATTGTAGGCCATGTCAAAATAAAGATTAGACACATCGCACAAAACGATGGGAAAGCCTGCATTAGCCAACCGATAACCCAAATCAATATTGTTGGACAAATTATTCCAAACAAACGAGGTTACATTTTTCCCAATGAGGTCAAGATTCGGAGACCAAGATCCATCCTCATTGATATTCATAGCCACTTCTTCCCACCCTGCAGTGGCCAATCCTCGATCAGAAAGAATTTTATTAATGCGTCCCACAAAATAGCTTTGAAGTGACTTGGCATCATCGTATTGATCATTGATTGCTAGAAAATCGATGCAATCAGGAGACTTCTCCCAGACGCCTCTAGGGACCTCATCTCCGCCTGTATGTAACATTTTCAAAGGTACTCCCGCCCGTTGATATAACCCTATAACTTCATCAACGATCGTCTCATAAAAATGATATACCGCTTCATTGCAAACGCAAACAACATTATCATCATAAAACTGTGCAGATAAATATTCTGAATCATCTGCATCATCTGACAAATAATATTCAAGTGCCCCTTGCTCATCTCCAAGCGCGATCAATTTCTCATATCTTGCATTCATAGCTTTAATGGCTGCACGTGCATGTCCAGGCATATTTAGTTCTGGAATCACCTCAACATGACGCTCATGAGCGTAGCGTATGATCTGTATGTATTGTTCTTGAGTATAATATCCTGAGCCCCTTACACCGTCCGAAGGGCCCGAACCATAAGCAGGCCTCAACGCACTCTTTTCATCCATTGTGTGCGCCCTTCGGGCCCCAATCTCCGTCAGTTCTGGAAGTATTTTAGATTCTAAGCGCCAACCCTCATCGTCGGTTAAATGTAAATGCAATTTATTTAATTTGTACAAAGCCATCAGATCTATGAGTTTAATCAGAGACTCATATGATTGAAAATTTCTGGCAAGATCTAAATGCATACCCCTGTAAGCATACCTTGGTTGATCTTTGACCCGTCCCAGGGGAAGACTTATTTCTGATAATTTATTTTGAAATACTTCCACAGGCATCAATCCAATTAAACTTTGAATGCCATAAAAGACCCCACTTGCATCGGCCCCTTGAATCAAAATTTCATCTTTATCAATGCTGAGCTGATATGAAGCTGCTTCTATGAATTTTTTATTTATTTTCAAAATAATTCTTCGCTTTGCATCCTGCTTTGGACTTTCTCCAAAAAATACCGTCAATTGCTGAAATAAAAAATTGCTCTCTGAGCTCAATAAGGGACTTGCCTCAATGCTCCAACTTTGATCTAGCGACACAAATCCATCAAAATATACTTCCTCTAACGGCGTCGGGACCAACTTAGATAAGTGCTCTTGATCGTCAGACTTTATTCTTTTGTTTTGATTATAAATGGACTCCGCAGTCGGGATTTCATAATAATCAGCAGATCCCTTGGTAATCATCTCAGGATTTTTAAAAGATCTAAACGTATAATTTGGCTCATAAATCACCCCATCATTCATCAAGAAATAGAGCCCTGCCGGCCGATCACTATGCTTAAGAATAAAATCTCTGCCTTCAAAACTCATTTCTCGTTTTTCACCAGGAGTAAGTAAAAATCCACTGTCTGGCCTGATAACGAAAAGATCTCCATTTACATGATTAAAAGTGACTTGACCTTTATAAGAGTCTTGTACTAATCCTCTTGGTGTCATGCTATAATACAAAGACCAATTTTGATCATCCAAGGCAACCGTTCCCGAATTGGTGAGATAAAATGTACTGGCAAATTTATTTTGGCCCTCTATCTGATTGCCATTCAATTCCCATTCAATATCTATTTTCAATTTTTTCGGCTCCTGACTACAAGAGAAAAGGAGGAATACTCCCATAAAAAGCTGACAAATACGCCTCGTGTAAAGCATCATATAAAATAAGTTTGGGAAGCCCCGGTTAAATAAAATTCATCTTCTCAATAAAGGAAGGCACCTCTACCTGTCTCTAAAGAGACTTCGACATGTTCTTCTAAAGTGGTACTCAAGGCCAAACCGCAATAGCTGGTGGAGACCGGGAATAATTTATGACTTCGATCTACTAAAATAGCTGTTTCTAATTTTTTAATAGCTGCTGTCAATAGGAATTTTATCCCATAAGCTTGGGTCCTCCCTGTGTTAATAACATCATCTACCAAGATAACTGTTTGATGATTTAATAGATCAATATCAATAGACAAGCTAATGTCCCCCTCTACAGGATTTTTTTTATCGATTATTAATTCAGCTAAATCACAAGTGATAGAGGCACCATGTGTCGTTTGGAGTATGTTTTGAAGAAGGACCGCCATCTGATAGCCTTGCCCAGTGATCCCGACCAACACGACCTTTGAAACTCCGAGATTATTTTCTAAGATTTGAATGCTCATCCTTTTAAGAATACGCTGAATCTTATCCTCGGTAAGGATATTTAATGTTTTTCCATCACTCATCATCTCCTAAAGGCATTACTTTAATTTCCTTAAAAGTTGATAGAATTACCATCGACTGAAGGCCATCTACTACTTCTATTTCGCTGATTTTTTCAAGCATTAATCTTTGGTAAGCAGCAATATCGTAAGATATGATCTTGAGCATAAAATCTCCAGAACCGGTGATATGATGACATTCTATTACTTCTGGGACTTCATCAATGGCATTGATAAAAAGGTCAATATTAACTTTATTGTGACCTTTCAAAGTAACCAACACGAAAGTACTTACCCCTAAACCAATTTTGGCCTTGTCCAAACTCGCGTGATAGCTTTTGATAATTCCTGAATTTTCAAGCTTTTTGACCCGCTCAAGAGTGGGCGCAGGAGACAATGAAATATCCTTGGCCAATTGGGCATTGGTGATTTTAGCATTTGACTGAAGAATCTCTAAAATTTTTCTATCAATATGGTCTAATTTAATATTTACAGGGGCTGATTTCATTTAAGAAAATTATTTAAAAGTAAAACTAATCCTTTTTTGTAATTATTTATGGAGTCATGATCCCTAAAAATATTTTCTCCACTTCAAAATTTATTGGATTAAAATCTGCCAAGTGATTACTCATCTTCTATTTGCTTCATTTTTTCTTTGGCCGATTGATTCGCGGGATGCTTTCTTGCCGTAACCTTCCTGACCTTTTTAAAATATTGCAACGCCAAATCAACCTCTTTCTCCAAAACAGCAATTTCTCCTAAGCGGAGTAAAGAATAAAAATAATAGCCTTTTTCAGTAGCATTGGCTAGGGTCGCATATGCTATACTTCCCTTGAAATATTTCTTGCTCTCCGTTAAATTTCCACGCGATTTCCAAATATTTCCCAAAAAATACGTCGCATATCTGGCGGTGTTATATTCATAGCCCTCTTGCTCAGCAAGGACCCGTTCAAGAATAGATTCAAAAATGGCTATCGATTCACTCTGCTTACCCAAACGATATAAAATTCGCCCATAATAAGACTGAAAATAAGAATTATTTGGATATAAATCAGTTAAATAAGCGGATAATCGAGAGGCCTCTGCTAAATTTTGCTCTTCCTCATACAAGATCCTTAATAAATAATATTGGGCTTCGGTCCGTGCATAAAAAGCATTTCTCGAAGTTTCTTTTAATTGTGCAATTCCGATGCTTTTATCCCCTTCTGGAAAAAATGACATGATGGGTTTGAGCATGGGATAATGTTCTGGAATCCATTGCGCATAATAATTAAAAAGGCCCTTTCCTAATAATAGTTCAGGGCTGAAGTCCTCTTCATCTTTTCCAATATTGAGATATTTTAAAGCGTTTTTACCTGCCAGTGAAGCTTTTAAGTATTGTCCTCGATCTCCATAAAGCCTTCCTTGAAATCCATAAGCCGCTGCCAAAAAAAAAGCCCCTTCAATTTGATTGACCTCATCATATAATCGATGGGCCTTAATTTGAGCAGAATCCATTTGAGCCAAAAAAAGTTGATCCCATTTTGATCCCATTTCACCTTGTGGAACCAATCGCCACCAATAACATAAACCGAGTAAAAAGTCAGGTAATGGATGCCAGCCATATTGCTTTTTTAAATAGATAAACTGTCGTTCTGCCTGATCGAAATTCATGTTGTACATGTCGTACATGGCTTGAGCCGCTTCAATCTCGACATAACGATTTTTAAGCAAAATGTCCGATGATTGATCTAACTCACCTGTCCATGGTTGGGCCTCTGCAAGAAAAACTGAAAAGAACAAAAACAGAAAATAATGATACTTTGGGTAAATGCTTTTCACTCTTTTTAATAATCAAAACCTGCTTATTATAGAATACTCAACAAATTTAGATCATCTTCGTTGAGTTATATTGTATATCTTCACAAATGTAGGTGTCGTTCCATGGCTAAGTTTACTCACAACCCCTCCAGGTCATTTGAAAATTGGTTTAATTTTCAGAGCTCTCACATATTCGTTCTGATCTCCTTGCTCTATATCTGCATCCTTTTTTTAAATCGTGCTTTTATTCTTGCTGATATAGCTGTATTTGAACTGCTTCAAGAACGCAATCAGTTATCACTTTTTAATTTTTTCTATGGTAGTCAATATTTCATTACGCCGATATGGCTTATCTGGAAATTTTCAGTAACTGCCTTGATCCTATGGATGGGTTGTTTCATGTTTGGTTATAAAGTAACCTACCAGGCCTTATGGAAATGGGTCATGTGTTGTGAAATCATATTTATTATCCCTGAATTAATTAAATTTTTATGGTTTTTTTTGATCCCGGGAGATCCAAATTACAACGATATCTTAGCTTTTTACCCTTTATCACTCCTCAGCTGGTTTAATTATGAACACATTCCTGAGCAGCTTCATTATCCACTAAAATCAATGAATGTTTTCGAATTGGGCTATTGGATATTACTTGTGATGGGAATTTTCTTTTTGAGTGGGAAACAACTAAAAATTGCTATCTATATAGTTTTGAGCTCTTATTTATTGTTTTTCTTATTTTGGCTCATTTTTTACGGTTTGGTATTCAGATAATCTTTTGAGAAGCCCAATGATCAATTTACCCTTAAAGCCAAATTATTAGTCATTAATTAGTAATTTCGCTGGATTGATAATTATTTAGAAAAATGGGATACCAAAAGATCAACATTATAACAGGCTGGATTACTTTTTTAATCGCTCTTGTCGTATACACACTTACCGTTGAGCCTACCGCTAGTTTTTGGGATTGTGGGGAGTTTATTGCCACCTCGTATAAACTAGAGGTGCCGCATCCTCCAGGAGCACCTTTTTTCTTGTTAATGGGCCGAATGTTTTCTCTTTTCGCTGGAGATAATGTTGAGCAAGTCGCCTTTTGGGTCAACATGTTGAGCGTATTATCGGCGGCCTTTACCGTGCTCTTCCTATTTTGGTCAATTACACACTTAGCTAAAAAAATGTTAGTCAAGGCAGGAGATGTCTTAAATACAGGACAAACCATTGCCGTGATGGGCGCAGGGCTGGTTGGAGGACTGGTGTGTACGTTCTCTGATTCTATTTGGTTTTCAGCTGTTGAAGCGGAAGTTTATGCAATGTCCTCGTTTTTTACCGCTTTTGTATTCTGGGCCATTCTCAAATGGGAAACGATTAACGATGAATCGGATCACAATAAATGGTTGATATTGATCGCCTACATGATGGGACTTTCCATAGGGGTACACTTACTCAATTTGGTAACCATTCCTGCGTTAGGACTCATCGTTTATTTTAAATATGTAGAAAAAATTACGCCTAAGGGTGTGTTCTTGACGCTCCTGACGTCTGGAGCCATCATCATTGCCATACTTATTGGTGTCATCCCGGGCATTCCTTCTACCGTTGGGGCTATGGAAGTATTTTTTGTCAATTCTATGGGCTTTCCCTTTGGCTCAGGTGCTGTAGTATTTGTGATCTTGTTCGTCAGTGCTATTGTTTTTGGTATTTATTATTCGATCGTCAATCAAAAGGTGATTCTCAACACCTCCATGCTTGCCTTTGCTTTCATAATGATTGGCTACATGTCCTATGCCATAGTTTTGATACGATCAGACTATGATACCCCTATTGATGAAAATAATCCAGAAGACATTATGACCTTCGTTTCATATCTGAAACGTGAACAATATGGCAGCAGACCCCTATTTCATGGACAATACTATACCGCTGATATCATCGCCTCCGAACAAGGAGATCCTGTTTACAAAAAAGGGGCTGAAAAATATGAGATCATAGATTACAAGGTCAACTACAAATATGACAAAAAGCATACCACCATTCTGCCCCGAATGCATAGTAAGAGTCCCCAACATGAAAAAAAATATAGAGAAATTACAGGACTGAAACAGGGCGAAAAACCCGCCTTTACAGACAACCTTTATTTTATGTTCAAACACCAATTGGGTACCATGTATTTGCGCTATTTTATGTGGAATTTTTCAGGAAGGGCCTCGGATATTCAAGATGCCAATTGGGTGGGTTTAACCAACGCTTTTAAGGAGCTTCCATCAGAATTGGCAAATAACGAAGGAAGAAATATCTATTTTGGTCTTCCGTTGTTGCTAGGTATCATTGGTTTACTTTATCAATACAAAAAAAATGAAAAATACTTTTGGGTCACTTTGCTTTTGTTTTTCCTCACCGGAGCTGCCTTAGTGCTCTATCTTAATTCACCTCCTATTGAACCAAGAGAACGAGACTATATTTATGCCGGATCGTATTATGTCTTTGCTATTTGGATTGGTTTTGGGGTGTTGGCTATTTACGAATTATTGGGTAAAATACTTAAAAATAAGACCTTAGTTGCAGCTATAGCTACGCTCCTTTGCTTGGGTATTCCTGCCCTGATGGCAGCGGAAAATTGGGATGATCATGACCGGTCTGATCGTTATTTTTCCGTCGATGCCGCAAAAAACTACTTAGATTCTTGTGCCCCCAATGCGATATTGTTTACTGGAGGCGATAATGATACTTTTCCCTTGTGGTTCGCCCAAGAGGTCTTGGGACACCGTACAGATGTACGCGTAATTGTACTAAGCTATTTCAATACAGATTGGTACATCGAACAAATGATGCGAGACGCCTATGAATCCAAAGCCCTTCCCTTTGGATTAAGTCTGGATGATTATCAGCAAGGAGGACCCAATGATTATCTGCCGTATGCAGAAATAGAAGGCGTCGATGGTGCCATCAGTGCTTCCCAATTTTTGAAATTGATTAAAGAAAAACATCCCGCACTGACAGCACGCACTAGGGGCCAATACAACAGCTTACCTTCAAAAGAGCTGGTTCTGAGGTTGGACAGTGCCAAAGTAAATGAGCTCACTTGGATGAAAGAAACCTCAATGCCTTTAGAACGATTGAGAACCAATGCACTCTCTATGAAACTCAAGGGAAGTCATTTGGAGAAAAAAGATCTTGCTATTTTAGACTTAATCGTAAATAGCAACTGGAGCAGGCCTATATATTTCAATAATACATCATTGAATGCATTCAACTTAGATATTAAACAACATGTCGTGCAAGAAGGCCTCACCTATCGTCTGGTACCCATTCGTAATCCAGGAGGCAATACATTGGTAAATGCTGATTTGATGTATGAAAATATTGTAAATAAGTTTGAATATCGAGGCTTAGATGATGCTGATGTTTATTATACTGAAGACTACAGAAATTTTGTATTGAACCATCGGTCTGCTTTCAATACACTGGCTACTGCCTATTTAAACCAAGGTGAAATGGAACGTGCCAAAGACGTCTTATTGAAAGGGTTAGAATACATGCCTGACGAAGGGGTCACCTACGATATTTTTAGTATTCAACAAGTATCGCTGCTCTTGGCTGTTGGCGAAAGAGATTGGGCGCTTGATATTGCCACTACTTATAGCGGCCGTGCAGTGGAGTGGTTAGATTATATCACAAAAAACAATCAATTAGCATTAAATGGCTATAGCTATCAACAAAGAGTGTTGGCTCTTAATGAGATGGCGCGTGCTTTCAGAGCCGCAAATGAGACGGAATTAGCGGCAGAATATGAAGGGATGTTTAACCAATACTATAACCAATAAAAGGATTTTCAGATTCGCCTTACGACTAAGCAGACCTAGTAGAAAGAGGTCTGAATGGATTGAATAATAGGTTGAAAAACTGAGTTGGATGACAAGCTGTCGGGTGCTTCGGGCTATAATTATTTAATCAAAAATCTAAAAGCTTTTTTGAATTGTGAAGGATCATCTTCGATGACCAAAAAGTAGAATCCAGCAGGATATCCTACCAATCCTATACGAAATATATCCTCCCCCAATGCCTCTGGAGTAATTTCTATTTCGTTCCCAATCATACTTGTGAGGACAAAATGGGCATTTTGAAGTTGTGACTGTTTGATTTCAACCATGATGTAGTCGGTTGCAGGATTGGGATAAATTCCGATGATGTTCACCGCCTCAAAATTATTTGGTGATATCTGACCTTCCATTTGGGCTCCATTTATAGTACTTTGGGCCATGATAAAGGAAGTTTGAATCATCCCTAAAAAAAGAAAAAAATATTTCACAAAAGACATACACCCCAAAATAAGCAAATAAAATGCCAAAATTTATCTCCATCATAAAATAATTAACTCACTCAATCGTTAAAATTGGTTAATTATGCTATTTTTGACTTTACTGCTCTTCCCTTGTAGGCTCATTTAAAAACAATAGGCTTACTTGAAATTAAAAAATGGGTACTTCCAAAAGATCGAAATTTAAAACACAATAAACATGATGCACCAAAAACTTTCCCAAAACAAAACTATTGGTCCAATCAAAATTATACTTCTTATTGGAAGCATGATGTGCGCGATCTGGGTCACTGCCCAATCAAATCCTGAGATCACCAATTTGGGTAGTGCGATTAACTCTGATCAAATAGAATATGCTCCTTCCATTAGCGCCGATGGCAATACCATGATCTATCAATCAAATAAAGAAGGTAATTACGAATTGTTCATGGCCCATCGTGACCCAAGTGGGGCTTGGTCGTCATCTGAGGTGATTGAAAGCATCAAAAACTTTGGTTCAGCTGATGTACTTATTGCAGGTTCGAGTCTTTCCTATGACGGTAATTACATTTACTTCTTTGCCTCTTATCCAGGAGGATATGGAATCGAAGACATTTGGTATGTAGAAAAAGAAGGCGAATCATGGAGTAATCCTATCAATGCCGGACCCAATGTTAACTCAAGTGGCTATGAGGGATTTCCAAGTATTTCTGCGGATGGTTCAACCATTTATTTCATGCGAACCGTTGAATCACCTTATCCGGGAAAGTTTTGTTATCAATTGTATTCATCTAAAAAAGATAATCGTGGTCAATGGTCGACCGCTCAGCCCTTACCTAGCCCAATCTCACAAGGTTGCGAGAATTGTCCTCGCATCATGTCTGACAACGAAACTTTGATTTTTGCCGCGATCCGGGAGCCCTCTGATAATTATGAAATTTATCAATCTAGAAATTTAGGAGGTGGAAAATGGAGTAATCCGGTAGCCTATGACTTCATCAATACACCTTTAGATGATAAATATGGCACCATTCCCTCTTCAGGAGACGTCATGTACTTTAATAGAGACTTAGGGAGTGGTCATGATATTTATAGCATTCCTATTCCACTTGCTTTACAGCCCAGAAAAGTAGTCAATATACAGGGTGTGCTGAAAGACTGCAGTACAGGTAAACCTATTGAGGCGCAGATCGATATTTTTGAAAATGGTAAATCAATGGGTACCAGTGGTTTAAAAAGCAATGCCTTTGACGGCAATTTTACGGTCGTCCTTAAAACGGGTGCGAGTTACGAAATTAAAATCGCACCGAGCGGCTATGTCCCTTACAGTGTAGTCTATGATTTGACGGAGACCAATGAATATGGTTTGATCAATAAAGATGTATGTATAGAACCTTTCAAGATGCGTCAGCATATCTACCCGTTGATTGATGGCGATACGACCACAGCCTCCATCTTTGTGGCTGACGTGATGCTCACAGATACTACAAGCATGTTTGTGGTTGAAGCCAATAGTAGTTATGTGGTAAGACTTGAAAAAGAAGGTTATAAAACCATTAAACAAACCCTAAGAATTCCCGCCGGTACCCGCACCGCACATTTGCATAAAAGTTTTAAACTTGTTCCGACCAAACCACAACTGAATTTAAGAGTTGTCAATGATGTAGATTCCCTAATTAAAGGGAGCTTACTGCAATTGTATGATGGCAAAACTAGAAAAGTGGTCTATCAAGGTAAATTGGAAGAAGGCCTGTACAATATGGAACTCGAATATGACAGAAAATATATGTACAAAGCGTTGGCGAGTCGGCATTTTTATCATCAAGGCGAACTTGATTTAACCGGTATCAACTATGGTAAAATCGTCAATGAAGATGCCGTACTTACGCCCATTGTAGTAGGTGCTAAAATCACAATCAATTCTATCTTGTTTGAAACGGCGTCGGCTGAATTAACTGAAAATGATAAAAATGAACTTAAAAATGTCATCAATGTATTGGCTCAAAATAAAAATATCATTGTAGAAATCTCTGCCCACACCGACGATGTGGGAAGCGATGGAAATAATTTAAAACTATCTGAAGCACGGGCCCAAGCGGTCATGGATCACCTGATCTCTCAAAAAGTGCCTGCAAGGATGCTTACCTCCAAGGGTTACGGAGAAAGTCAGCCGGTCGTACCTAATACCTCAGAAGAATCCCGAGCCCAGAACAGAAGAGTTGAATTCAGAGTAAGCGCGGTAAAATAACACTAAAGCTCAGCTTTTTATAGGTTTTTAACTACTTTGCGGCTTTGATTTGCGAGATACGACTATTTTTTTTTAAAAATCAAAAAAAAACAGCAACTTACACAATAATTGAAATTATCTAATATGATTTCGATGCAAACGTTTAGTAACAACCAAATATGAAAAAGAATTACCTCCTCCTCCTCCTGCTATCGCTTCTCCTAGCAGCCATTAGTTGTGATACCGACAAATTAGAAGAAGAATTAGATGGTGCTGACATTGTTGTGCCGGATTACAACGGAGTATTTGCCTTTCCTATCGGCACTATTGAGTATACGGTGGATTCGCTACTCACCAATTTAGATGAAGATTTAGAATATGATATTGATGCGAATGGACTGGTCTCCTTCAGCTTCAACGAACCTGATACGATAGATATTGATGAAGAATTAGGGGAGCAACCTGAATTGGATTTTGATGTTGAATTAAAGCAAACTTTGGAAGTGCCTGCCATTTCATTTGCTATCGATTTTTTTGAGCAATTTGATGGGGGTGATTTTGAAATCGAAAACCCTGTATTGGCATTTAATTTCGTCAATACCTTGCAAATTCCTTCGGCACTAAAATTTATTGAATTTTCGGCGAGTAAATACGATGAAAATGGCTCACTAGAAGAATCTGTTTCTTTGATTTGGAATGACCCAGCAGATTCAATCCAAAATATAAATACGCCTACTCGTTTAGATACAGCAGCCAAAATAACTGATGATTTGGTCATCAACTCAACTAATTCCAACCTTCGAGAAATGCTGGCCATCGGACCAGATAGTTTGACAATGGAGATTGGTTTTGTCGCTTTTCCTGATGTGGTTGACACAGTTATCTATTTCGATATTGATACCTTGGGACCTTATATTGTAAACGTTGATACTGTGATTGTCACAACAGTCGACGCAAATGGTGATAGCATACCTGATTTAGATGGTGATGGTGATCCTATCCTTAATATTGATACGGTCCTTTTTGATCTGGGAACCCAGACTTGGAGCAAAGATCCATCTGGAGCACCTAGGACAGATATGACATTGATTCCTGACTCTACTGAAATTATCCCAATATATGTCGCCTCCGGAGAACAAATTTTAGAGGCAACTACTGGTACTGAACAAGATGGTGTGCCAGGTATCCTTACATTTGATGATTTAGAGGTTGTTTTCAATACGAGTACGGGTCGTGTAGTGGAAGGTAAAGAAGGATACATTACAACCAATTTAACCTACACTCATCCTGAGTCGACCTATGATTTGCTAGATACCCTTTTTGTGGGAACTGATCTCACAGGCATTCCGGAAAAAGCTTACAAAGATCCAGATACAGGTGAAATCGCTTGGGCCGTGGTGGTTACGAGATATACCGCGCTCTACGGACTGAACACAGGTGCTACCATTGCTACGGACGTAGTTATGAGCCTACCGCTTCAATTAAGACTTACCGATCTCACAGTGATTCAAGAAGTTGATTTTGAAAGTGGAAGTGATATTACTGACTTACTTGATGAGTTAAGTGACAATAATCAAAATACTCCAACGATAGAACTAAATTTGGTAGCAGTAAATGAACTGCCCCTAGGTGTCAGTATAGATATGTATTTTTTAGATGCAGACAGCGTATCACTTTTTTCCAAAGAGGATGTTCAGCTGATCGATGCCCCCACATTAGCCACAGACGGCACATTGGCTTCAGCAGGTACTTCCCTAGTTCCCCCCATCACTTTAGATGCAGCTGGCATGGAGGCACTAAAAACTACCGAAACCATTCAGTTGGCTATTACGTTAAATACGCCTGACGATAGTTTTGCGGCCTTACTAAATAGTTATAAGTTAAAAATTACCCTTTCGATAAAAGTTACAAACTAATACTAAAAAATTGACCATGAGAAGCCATTTTTTAACTACAGCCCTTTTACTGCTAACTTTTTCAAGTTTTGCGCAGTATGGCACGTCTTTCTATCATTTGGGAAATGCCACGATGCAAAGTACGGACTATAATCCTGCCTATTTTCCAGAAGGTAAGTTTTTCTTAAAACTGCCTGGACCCGGCATGAATTTGTACCTGAACAATGCATTCAGCTACAGTGATGTAATTACAAAGCAAGACAATGGAGATCTTGCTATTAATGCCAATGATCTTATCGATGGCTTTGGTGAAAGTTTTCACATGACAGGTGACATTACGTCTAACTTATTCCACATTGGCTATCAGTTTGGCCCAAGGAATCAACCTGATTCTACGGGTCTGGGTATCAGCTTTTTCGTAAACATACGAGGTAATTTCAACTTAACTCTTCCAGGTAGTGGTGCTGATTTATTATGGCAAGGAAACGGTGCTTTTCTTGGAGATAAACAAACTTTGCCTTTTGGGTTTAATACTTCCCTGTATCTTGAGCGTGGCCTGGGATTAGCCTATACACTGCCTAAATCAAATTTGAAATTAGGTTTAAGGTTAAAGCTGCTGAATGGTTATGTCAACTATAGCACGCCTTCAGACACCGAAGCTACTTTTTTAACCAAAGGTCCTGAAGATAGTTATGCATTGGAAGCAAGCTACCAAAGTATGATGATCAGAACCTCCGGTTTGGTAAATATCGCTGATATTGAGGAAGGATCAATGGATTATCTTGATGGTTTTATCGATTCGGATGACTACACAAGCTTAGCTATGCCAGCCAATAAAGGATTTGCTTTGGATTTGGGAGCGGAGTACAAAATAGACTCAAATTTTACAGTGGCCTTAGCCATCAATGATTTAGGCACCATTAACTGGACAGAAAATGTCTCTACCTATGGTATAAGAGACAGTTCCGGAGTAGGGTTACCTGAGTTTGATTTATTGGACGACGACTTAGCAGATATTTTAGTAGATACCTTTAATAATAATTTTGATTACTACAAGTTAAATGAAGCCTATAAAACCAACTTGCCTACGCGTATTGTCGCCAGTCTCATTTACACGCCTTGGGATGACAAAACTGACATTATCGCCACCCTCAATTCAAGAATCATTCAAGGAGAATTCAGATCTGGATTTGGCATTGGTATCAATAGAAAATTGAGTCCTAAATTTATTTTATCTACCTCGGTTACTAAAATGCCGCAGCAAGGGTTGAACATGGGTGCAGCCATTTCGGCGACCGCTGGATTTATACAATTCTACGCTGGCGTAGATAAAATGATGGGCTACAGCGTTTACGACCTTGATTGGGTTCAAGGTCAAGCAGGCATCAACCTAGTTTTTGGCAGCGGACCCAAACGCATCAAAAAAGTCAAGCCACCTAAAGTCAAGAAAGATAAAACCTTACCTTATAAAGGTACCATTTATTTTTATCCTATGGTGGACCAAGATACTACAACTGCTAACATCTACATCAACGATGAGTTTGTTGCTGACATGTTTGGAGTTTATTCTATGGGTATTGTCAGTGATACTACCTATGCCCTAAGGGTTGAAAAGGAAGGTTTTATTACCGCAACAGAATCTATTGTTATTCCTGATTCGGTGCAAGGCATTTGGGAAACACGTATCTACAAAACGATTAATTTAGTTGCTGAGGAAGTGCTACCTACCACCGTAGATCTTAGCTTATCCATTGTATCAAACAGTGGTGAAAAAGTTATGGGTAGTAGATTAGAACTGATCAATACAACCAGTAAGGAAACGGTCTACAAGGGCAATGTTGCCTCAAATACTTATACAACAACTACTGATGAAAATACCCAATTTACCTATAAGGTCAAAGCGAGAGAATATTTCTTCACTCAAGGGGTTATCAACGTAACCAATGCAACAGATCAACCGAGTGTTAACGAAGAAATTGTCTTGACTAAAATTGAAATTGACAGAAAGGTAAATGAAAGTGATATATTATTCGAAACCAACTCTACAACATTTACATTGAGCAGTAAGGCTGGATTGGAAGCTATCATTGATTTGACTTCGAATAATGAAAATTTAGTCATTGAGATTGCTGCACATACCGATGATGTAGGGCAGGAGAAAGATAACCTCACCCTATCTGAAAAAAGAGCGAATGCAGTACGAGATTATTTAATCAGTCGCGGTGTCCTAGATCAGCAATTGATCGCCAAGGGCTATGGTGAAGTACAGCCTATTGTTCCCAATACTTCTGAGGAAAATAGATCTCTCAACAGAAGAGTAGAAATCATCATAAGAACAGTTAATTAGAGAAGAGATAGATAGATAATTTATAATCAGCCATCAAAAAGCGGATTATAAATTATCTATCCACTTCACCTAAGACTAAATCAAGCGAGCCAACAATGGCTATAAGGTCTGAAATCATGACACCTTTGCTCATTTCAGGAAGGACCGATAAGTTCACAAAAGAACAACCTCTGGCTTTGCAGCGTACCGGGATATCAGAGCGACCGTCGGTTCGAAAAAAGAAGCCTAGCTCGCCCTTTGGGTTTTCAGCACGGACATAATAATCGCCTGCCTTAGGTCTTATTTTTTTAGGAACCAATGCTCTAGGATTAAAATCTTTATCCCTTTTCAATTCATGGGTAAGCTTGGTAAGGCACTGATCTATGATTTTTAAAGACTCGTGACATTCTTGCATTCGCACATAAGTACGATCCCAACAATCTCCTACAGTTCCCATAGCACCCGTTCCAATGGGTATGTCAAAATCTAATTCAGGATAGACACTGTAACCATCTACCCTTCTTAAATCATACTTAAGGCCACTACCTCGAAGCATGGGGCCCGTCACACCATAATTAACCGCCAAATCCAAAGGTAATACTCCCACTTTTGCGGTTCTTTCGATAAATATTTTATTGGTAATTAAAAGAGTTTCTAAATGTTCTAGTTTGGGTTTTAAATAGGCACTGAATTCTGCACATCGCTCTTCAAACTGCAAAGGCAAATCATAATACAAGCCTCCTATCCAAATATAGTTATACAACATACGCGCACCACACGTCCATTCTAGTAATCTTAAAATATGTTCTCTATCCCTCATCAACCATAAAAAAGGTGTAAAGGCACCTATATCTAAACCGTAAGTACCTATGGCCACAAAATGAGAGGCAATTCGATTGAGTTCAGCGACGAGCACTCTGATGTACTTAACACGTTTGGGAATTTGATCCGTAATGCCTAGCATGCGTTCGACTCCCATAGCGTAAGCATGCTCTGAGTTCATCGCTGACATATAATCCATTCGGTCTACGTAAGGGATCGTTTGATTGAAAGGCATTGATTCTGCATGCTTCTCAAAACAACGATGTAAATAGCCTATATGGGGAATTACTTCCTTAACAATTTCGCCATCTGTCACGACCTCTAACCTCAGTACGCCATGAGTGGAAGGATGCTGTGGCCCTATATTGAAAACCATTTCTCCACGTTTAAGCGAAGATACTGAGGTGTATATAGGTTCAGAATTTTTTAAATGATCTGGATGATATGTATACTGAATAGCCAAAATTACTATTTAATAATCCACTTTAATCCCATGGTATCGTTCTTGCAAAATATCATCTTTCCTTAAAGGATGACCCTCCCAATCACTGGGTAATAGAATCCGTCTCAAATCTGGGTGACCCTCAAAACGGATCCCTAACAAATCAAAAATTTCTCGCTCATGCCAATTGGCTGTTTTCCAAATATCGGATACGGTAGGTACTAAGGGTGTTTCTCTATCAAATTTAATCTTGACCATCAGATGCAAATCAAACGGAATGGAATAGAGATTATAAATCACCTCCATTGTGTTGACCTCTGGCCCGTTATCAATCCCCGTAATCGACGATAACATGTCAAAATACAACCGATCATCATCTCTCAAAAAGGTAAATAATTCACGGTTTTCTTGCGCCGTTATTTCAATAGATTGAGGCTGATCATTTAAGTTAATTTGTAAGACTTTTTGTCCAAAAGACGCCTTTAATAAGTCAAAAATTAGGTCTGCATTCATACCTTTTGATTTTCTTCTTTTTCCATTAATCGTTCGAGTGCTAAGGGCTTCACACTAGATGCTCCCCTGATTTTTTCTTGTAGTTTCATGAAACCCCCAATCAGCGCCTCGGGCCGTGGTGGGCAGCCGGGTACATATACATCTACTGGAATGATCCGATCTACTCCTTTCACTACATGATAGCCATGCTCCCAATAAGGTCCTCCACAGTTGGAACAAGAGCCCATAGAGATCACATACCTCGGTTCAGCCATCTGCTCATAGAGCCTTCGAACTCGATCAGCCATTTTGAACGTGACCGTACCTGCTACAATCATCACATCTGACTGCCTTGGAGAGGCCCTTGGAAACACACCCAATCTATCCATATCATAGCCCGTCGCCATGGCTCCCATCATCTCGATGGCACAACACGCCAACCCAAAGCCCATAGGCCATAGACTGGACAATCTCGCCCAATTGATCAGGTCATCAATATTAGAAATAATGACCCCTCCTTGAGACAACTCTTGGTCATGTAATCCTTTCATGAATATTTTTGATTAATTTGATCATATAACTTTTTGGGTACTTTTGAACTAAAGGTAGCAATAGGGCTATCCGGGCGGATCCAAGTCAACATACCATTCGCCCAAACATAAGCCAAGCCTACCGCTAGAATAAGTATAAAAATGCCTGTTTCAATTAAAGAGAACCACCCCCATAAGCCATCCGTAGCCAAGATAAGATCTGCATCTGCAAATACCACAGCCCAAGGAAATAAGAACACCAGTTCAACCTCAAAGAGTATAAAGACCAGCGCAATGATATAGAAGCGCAAATTGAACTGACCCCAAGCGTTGTTGATCGGATCTTCTCCAGATTCGTAGGTAGTAAGTTTTTCTTCGTTGGGACGATTGGGTCTTAACAGCTTTCCTACCATTAAGGCCATGAGAATAAACCCCAAGCCTCCCAAAACAAATAACCCTACCGTTCCAAATCCATTGATCTTCACAACAGCAAATTAATAAGTAATACTTTTGAATACTCGGAATGCGAGATAATACTTACCTCGCCTCTATACTTTTTTAAAGTATTTGAGCTATTTTGAATATTCAATGAGCGTGGAAAAAGAAAATATCATTCTAATAAGTCGGGGAAATAGTCTTCCCATAACCTTCAGGATGGTATTTTCTTTGATTTTGTTTTTGATTTATATAGCACTGACCGGCTATCTACCCAAAGCGCTTGTCATTGCACTTATGATTTTATTAGCTCCCATATTGCCTTTGATTTGGACCTTGCAAGATATGATTGAAATCAACATGAACAAAAAATTCATTCATGAATATATTTGGGTTTTAGGTAGCAAATGGGGTACACCAAAATTATTCGAGCACATCAAATACATCTTCATCAATGAAACAAAAATGAGACAAGCCATGACTTCTTGGGGCGGGCGGGTACGTTATAGCCAATACTCTGAATATGTGGCCTACTTAAAATTAAATTCAGGAGAAACGTTTCTACTGACAAAATCAAAAAATCATAACTCGATGGCTAAAGCTCTTCGGAAAATATCAGTAAAACTAGATACTACTCTCAAAGACACTACTCAATAAATGAACTATGAAATATATATTTATCCTCTCTTATTTATTCCTTATATCCACAAGTACTTTGGCTCAACCCTATGCCGTCGCACAATTGGAACATTCACCAAGGCACCATGAATGGATTAAATTAAAATCTAATGGTCGTGATCTCAGTTGTTTTGTGACCTATCCTGAATCAAGTAAGTCTGCTCTAGTAATTCTACTTATTCATGAAAATCGAGGCCTCAATGATTGGGCCAGGTCTATGGCGGATCAGCTTTCTGAAGCAGGTTATGTTGTAGTGGCTCCAGATCTGATCTCAGGAATGAGTTCCGAATATGAGAAAACGATGGACTATCCCAATTCCGATCAAGCCCGCACCGCTATTTATGGACTCAAACAATCTGAAGTACTAAATGATCTTGATGCCGTGTTTGCCTATGCGGAAAATATCCCTGCCGGTAAGGGTCAGGTAGCCGTCATGGGATTTTGCTGGGGGGGATCTCAAACTTTTACCTATGCCACACACAACGAACGTTTACTTGCCGGCTTGGTTTTCTATGGAACAGGGCCTAAAAATGAAAGTAGCTATGAAAGTATTACTGCGCCTATCTACGGTTTTTATGGTGGAGCTGATCAACGAGTCAATGCGACACTCCCCTCTTCAGAGGCCGCTATGAAGTACTATCAAAAACAATATGAATACGAGGTTTATGAAGGTGCTGGGCACGCCTACATGAGATCAGGTGATGACCCCAATGGCAGCCCTGAGAATATTTCAGCTAGAGATCAATCTTGGCAACGAATCAAAGCAATCTTAAAACCTTGAAATTAATCTTGTTCTAAGCAAGTGTACCTATTGAGATATTTAGCCTAAGTCCCTTATAGACTATTCAGGTGTTTTTTCATCCGGCCAGTCTTTCTTGAAGGCAATCCAATATTCTGACACAGAACTCTTAACATCTTTTCTCAAATACAGTAAGCCAAAAAGATTAGGTAAGGTCATCAATGCAATCGTAATTCCTGAAAGGGTCCATATAATGGTCGTATCGATAAATGCTGCCAAGAAAAAAGCAATGACATATACAATCCTAAAATAAATGACACTGTTCGCTCCAAACAAATAGGTCATCGCTCGGTCTCCATAATAAGACCAAGAAATGGCCGTACTGAAAGCGAACAAGAGTAGGCCAATCGAAACAATGTATTGGCCCCATATGCCAAAATAACTCCGCTGAAAGGCAATGGCCGTAAGAGGTGCACTGTGAACCAATGATTTCCCACTGAACACGATTTCGGGATTTTGAGATTTCCCATTGAGCACCGCTACGGCTCCTGTCCAAGGCACATCATCTAAAAATAACTGGATGTCTTCTGCTTTTGATCGGGCATGAATGATGGTTACCTCATTTTGAATGATTCCGTCTATCACATCCAAATTTCCAGCAAACAAAGGCAAGGGTCTTTCACCAGAAATATGACCATATAAGTCGTTTATGCCCTCCTCTGTATCATCATTGTAAATGCCTTGCAATACTTGCATATCCGTATACTGAAACTCATTTTGGTGCTTCTCATTCCAAACACCCGATGAAAGTAAAACCAAACCAGTAAGGGTACAGATGACAATCGTATCAATAAAAGGCTCCAGTATCGCGACTAAACCTTCTGAAACGGGTTCTTTGCCCTTGGCTGAGGCATGTGCAATGGGGGCACTTCCTTGCCCGGCCTCATTGGAAAAAAGGCCCCTTCCCACACCCTTATTTAATGCAAAAGCAATAGAGGCCCCAAGAAAACCACCCGTAGCTGCTGTTTGACTGAATACGTGCTGGAATATGGATAGAAAAGAAGGCCAAATGTTTTCAATATTGTAGAAAATAACCGCAAGGGCACCTATAAAATAAATCAGTGCCATACTGGGTACTAGTTTTTCTGTAACCGAAGCAATCCTCTTGATCCCGCCGACGATGACAATGGCCAAAAGAATAGATAGTACCAGGCCTGTCATCCAAAGATCTATACCAAAGGTGGCTTGCATAGCATTGGAAATACTGTTGATCTGGGGTAAGCTGCCTGTTCCGAATGATGAAAGTACGGTCGCCACGGCAAAAATACCCGCTAACCAGGGCATCTTCATTTTATTTTTCATAAAGTACATCGGGCCCCCTGCCATGGTGCCATCTGCCGCCTTTTCACGGTACTTATGAGACAAGGTCACCTCTACAAATTTGGTACACATGCCCACCGCGGCTGTGACCAACATCCAAAAAAGGGCGGCAGGTCCTCCCATGTGCACTGCTAGGGCCACACCTGATATATTTCCAGTGCCGACCGTCCCAGACAATGCAGTGGTCAATGCTTGAAAATGAGAAGTATCTCCTTCATCTTCAGAACGTTGAAATTTGCCTTTTAATACCTTAATAGCAAAACTAAAATACCTTATTTGAGGAAATTTCAGATAAATGGTGAAAAACAATCCCGTTCCAATCAACACGTAAGGAAACCAAAAAGAACTTCCAATAAAACCATCAATTAGTGCGAGAAAATCATTAAGTGCTTGCATGCTGTACCTTTTGAACCAAGACAAAAATAGGCCTTTCACTGAGAAATAAAAGTCAAAGTTTGATAAAGGCGTTTGACTGAAAGCTTACTGAAAATCTTTTAGTTAGTACTTTTTATCAATAAATCTCCTTTTTTCCAAAGCATATCAGGTTTCAAAGTCCCCTGTTGGTAGAGAATCTCTCTGTAATCATGGGTAGGAAAAGCAATGGCATCAAATAAGTACTGAGAAGCTAATCTGCCTCTATCGGTAAGTCCAAGTGCATGAGCCGCTCTAAAGGTGATCCCAGAAAATGTCTCTGCAGTAGTTAATTTTTGATGTGCGGCTAAAATTCCGCATTGTGCCAACAAATCCCCATTAGGCGCAGAACCAGGATTCCAGTCCGAGGCAATCGCAAGGCAAGCACCCGCATTTAATAAGGCTCGGGTGGGTGCAAAAGCCATACCTAAACCCAAAGAGGCGCCGGGTAAGACAACGGCCACTGTATTGGAAGTCCCGAATAAGGCAATATCCTTGGAGGTAGTTGCTTCCAAATGATCCGCACTTTTTGCCCCCATTAGGATGGCCAATGCCGCTCCTCCGCTCGAGAATTGATCGGCATGCAACGTTAAATCAAACCCCAAATTTTTCATGGCCATTAAATAAGGCTTGGCCAAATGCACTGGAAATGCCTCAGCTTCGATAAAAGCATCTGCACGGTCAGCCAATAACTTCGCTTTTGGTGCTACCTCAGCCAATAAATAGTCCAAATAATCGGCCCGTTCATAGCCTTTTGGACACACATGAGCACCCAAAAAAGTAGGGATTAGATCTACTTTTACTTCCCTATTGACCTCGTGAATCACTTCAAGCATTTTAAGCTCATTTTCAGCATCTAAACCATAGCCACTTTTGATTTCTTGGGTGGTCACTCCATCAGACTGATGCCTCAATATCCTTTGATGAAGATCTTCTTTAAGGTTTCCTTTGGTCGCTTGTCCCACCCATTTTACCGTATCCAATATGCCACCGCCTGAGGCTAAAATTTCTTGGTAACTCAACCCACTATTGCGCCGTTCAAAATCTGCTGCTCTTGAGCCTGCCCAGACCATATGGGTATGGCAATCTACCAAACCCGGCATCAAAACATGGGAACCGCTGATCTCCATTACCTGCGGGCTCGCCTTATTTTTTACCAAGCGCTCAAAAGGGCCAACTTCAACAATAACCCCCGAATCAACACGCACTCCCGCATCTTCAACGATGCCCATATCTGAAGCCTGCAGTGGACCTTTTAAAGCCGTTTGCTTGAAGGTTACGATTTGAGTGAAAGGTCCTATGACTTGCTCCATAGCGGCATTATTTGAAGTAAACTTTATGAATAAAGAAAAGGTAAATATACACGAACTTGGAGTTTCAAAATCCAAAAAATAAAAAAGCGTCTCAGGCGAAATATCCCATCATACCCTGTCAATCCTTTTTATGGAACATCAAGAGGTAGGCAGGAGCTAAGGTAATAAAAACCTCTTTACCCTCGATCGGTACTTGGGCATCTACCATCAAATCTAATTCCATTTGACTGGACAGCTTAATCCTGTACTTGCGCCACAAACCATGGAAAGTTTCTCCCATAATCACTGCAGCTTGACTGTTTTTCTCAGGGGTCAGACTGTATGTTATATGCTCAGGCCTGATCCCATAAAAGTCAGCCTTTTCCAATTCTATATCAAAATGCTGAAACTCCTCTTGATTAAAAATATTGATTTCTCCAAAAAATCTTGCGATGGCGGGTGTAAAAGGTTGATCAAAAAGTGCTTTGGGGGTACCCATTTGAACCACTTTTCCTTGATCTAATACGGCAATTTTATGGGCTAATGAAATCGCATCTTGTGCATCATGGGTGACGAATATGCAGCTGATACCTGTACCTTTTATGATCTCAAAAAGCTCATTTCTAATCTGAGATTTCAGTGCCGTATCTAAATTGCTAAAAGGTTCGTCAAGGAGCAGCAACGTTGGATTGGGTGCCAGAGCTCGGGCCAGGGCAATCCGTTGTTGTTCGCCTCCTGAAAGTTCATGAGGATATCGATCTCCATAGGACGCTAATCCTACCATCCGTAATACCTCTGATACGCGTGCAGTCTTGTCTTGGAATTTCGCTAACCCATAACCCACATTCTTTTTTATGCTCATATGGGGAAACAAGGCAAAGTCCTGGAACACAAACCCGATGCCTCTATCCTCTGCTGCTACGAATTTGCTAGCGCTTTCAACCGTCTTGCCTTCGAGAATAATCGTCCCTGAATCACTTGTCTCTAGTCCAGCAATGAGCTTTAATAAGGTGCTTTTGCCCGTCCCGCTTTCACCTATAAAAGCACAAATCTCTCCCTTTTCTAAGGTGAAATCTAAATTAGATAGCACACACTTTCGATCCGATGTATAGCTTTTGGTAACTCCTTGAATATTGAGTACGGTCATGTGTTCATCATTCTATTTAAGAGAAATATCGGGATTAATCCGGTCATGATAATAAATAAGGCAGGTAATGCCGTTTCTGCGATGCGTTCATCACTTGCATATTCAAATGCCTTCACAGAAAGCGTCATGATGCCATAGGGTTTAAGTAAAAGGGTCAGTGGTAATTCCTTCATGGTATCCACAAACACCAACAAGGCACCACTCAAGAGTCCCAGCTTATTGAGAGGTATATTGATTTGTAACATCCTTTTCCATCGCTGGACCCCCAACATTTGCGCCGCTTGCTCAAATCGCATGCCTGTTTTTTGTATACTAGCTTCTATGGGATGATACGCCACCGCTAGGAACCTCACTGAATAGGCAAAAATTAGGCCTATAATAGTTCCATTAATTAAGAATCCCATCGACCAGTTTAAATAATACTGAGCTATGTTTACCAACCATTTATCAAAAATTAACGTGGGGATCATGATACCTACAGCAATCACTACACCAGGAACCGCATAACCCAAAATAGGTAAGGAACTTAATCGTTGAATAATAAGAGATCGACTCCATTTAGCAGCATAAATCAGAAGGAAAGAAATACAAATACAAATGAATGCAGTAATCATAGAAAGATAGAAACTTGACCAAACAATAGATAATAATGAGGTCGACCAAACCTCATGAAACGTAAGCGAAGCCCAATACATCATCTGAATCAAAGGTAATATGAAACCCAATGAAATGGGAATTATGATTACCAGCATAAACATGACCTGAATATGGGCCTTAGGTGTTTTTTTGATGAGCTCTTGGCTGCCCTCACTGTTAAACCGATATTTTTTCTTCCCCCGAAGACTGCGCTCCATCACAATTAAAAAAAGAATGAACATGCAGAGCTGCGCAGACAAATATACGGCCGTTTCGGGTTCTTCAAGGGCAAACCAAGACCTGAAAATAGCGGTAGTATAGGTGCTGACCCCATAATAATAAGCCGATCCATAATCGCCCAAAACTTCCATCACCACGAGTAGTAAACCACCGACGACTGCTGGCCTTGCCAAGGGCAGCGCAATAGAATAAAAAGCCTTAAATCGACCTGCTCCCAATACCTTAGCCGCACTCATTTGCCTATGAGATTGATGAGAAAAAAAACTTCTAGCAGAAAGGTAAACGTAGGGGTAAAGTGAAAAACTCATGACCCAAGCCAATCCCCAAATCCCCATAATATCTATATGCGAAACATGATCTACATTGAAGATTTGAACCATCATTCGCTCATAAATCCCCGAATAATCAAACAACCCAGCATAAGCGTAGGCTGTGAGATAATTGGGGAAAGCCAAAGGCAATATGAGTAGCCACTGCAATAACTTTCTGAAAGGAAAGCTGTAAGCAGATACGAGCCACGCAGGTATCACTCCTAAAATTAGAGTGAAAATACTGCACGCAACCATTAGGAAGAGAGAATTGGAAAGATAATCTAAGAGCAAATATTCCTTGATGTGTGCCCAACTTTCACCCGGTCCACTGAATAATTTTAGTAAAATGGTCAGTAAGGGAGCCCCTAATAATAACACGATGGCGATGGTCAGTAAAGACCACTTCTTGTCAATTTTAGCGTTATAGTAGAAAGATGAGAACAAGAAGTATCTGGCTTAATGGGCCTACGTGAAAAAGAATATGAAAAACCTTAAATAATTATTCGTAAATATAATTGAAGTTTGCCTAATGATTTTTTCGTAATACCTATTCGAGCGCTCTTGATTAAAATAGAGAAGGGGAAGATTTAGGTGCCCTTACCATACTTTCCCTAGCCATGATCTCCAAACCTTGATGCGATCTTATTACGTATTCTGAACGCATCTTGCTCAAGTATTTATTTTTTATTTCCAGCCCACTTGATCAAATAACAATACGGCTGATTTATTCAGTACTCCCAATGTAGACAATGACAGCTTATCTTCTTTGAAAGTGCCCCATGAAAGGAGTAAAGGGGACATTTTTACCTTGGGGTTTACCGGATATTCGAAATTTGAAGAGGAAAATATTTCTTGTGCAGCTTCACTTGACAAAAACTCAATGAATTTGATGGCATTGGCCTTATTAGGGGCATATTTGGCTACACCTGCACCGCTCACATTGATGTGGGTACCACGACCTTCCTGATTAGGAAAAAAGATTCCTATCTGCTCCCCTACCTCACGCTCTAGAGAATCTGGAGAGGTGAGCAGTTTACCTACATAATAGGTATTTACAATCGCAAGGTCGCCCACGCCGGCCACTACGGCCTTCATCTGATCACGATCACTCCCCTTGGGAGATCTTGCCATGTTTTTGAGTATGCCAGCGGCCCATTGTGCAGCGGCTTCTTCTCCAAGATTTGCGATCATAGAGGCCATTAAAGACTGATTATAAATGTTGCCAGAAGAACGGATAAGTATTTTCCCCAGCCATTGATCCTCGGTCAGCGCTTCATAAGTAGATAATTGATCTTTAGTGACTCGCTCTTTTGCGTAAACGATGACCCGACTGCGTTTGGTCAAGCCAAACCAATACCCGTCTTCATCACGTAAATGATCGGGCACATTACTGGTCAAAACCTCAGAAGTTACCGATTGTAAAAGCTCCTTTTCCTTGGCTCTTTGTAAGCGGCCTGCATCAACGGTAATCAATACATCTGCTGGAGATTGTGCCCCTTCATTTTCCATTTTCAGCATCAATTCATCAGCACTGGCATTGACTACATTGACCTTGATTCCCAATTCCTTTTCAAATTGCGCAAATAATTCTTGGTCAGGTGCATAATGCCTGTGCGTGTAGACGTTGACTTCTTGTTGCTGCTCTTGGACCTTCTCTTTATTGGATTGAGGACTGCATGAAGTGAAAAGGAAGCATCCAAGATGGACAAGGGCGATTAAATATTTATTCATGATATATTTTAATAAGTCATTTTATTGGATGAGTAGAGGTGTCTGATATTTTTCTCCTATCAAACCAACTCCAACTACTACAAAAATAGGAAACGCTATTAGGGTAGACAATACCCATTACTAGCGATAGCTCTCACTAGAAATAATGAGATCTATGGCCTTTTAGAATCCTTACAAGGACCTACGTAAACCTTTCTTTGGGATAACCCCCTTTCAATATCCATACTTCTCCTTCCACTTGCCTCTCAATTGCTTCCGTAATTCTTCTTCTCGAGCATTATTTCCTGGATCATAAAATTTCGTTCCAGCGATTGCGGCCGGTAAAAATTCTGATGAAATGAAATTTCCAGGATGATCATGCGCGTATTGGTATCCTTTCCCAAAGCCTTCCGTTTTCATCCATTGAGTAGGTGCATTTCGTAAACCCATGGGTACGGGTAAATCACCCGTCCTACCCACTTCTGCTTGTGCTTCATTGATTGCTTTATAACTGGCATTACTCTTAGGTGAACTTGCCAAATACGTGACGCATTGGGCCAAAATAATACGAGATTCTGGATAGCCGATGAAACTCACTGCTTGAAAAGCGCTGGTAGCCATCACCAAAGCGGTCGGATTGGCATTGCCAATATCTTCAGCGGCTAAAATCACCAATCGTCTTGCAATGAATTTGACTTCCTCACCTCCTTCGATCATTCGGGCCAAATAATATACCGCTGCGTTGGGATCGCTCCCCCTGATGGATTTGATAAAGGCTGAAACGATGTCATAATGCATCTCCCCTTTTTTATCATACAATACCGTTTTTTGTTGTGCCACCTCTATGACCAAGGCATCTGTGACGACCGCCTTATTGGATTTTTGACTGGTCACGACTTGTTCTAGGAGGTTTAATAATTTGCGCGCATCGCCGCCTGAAAGATTGAGAATCGCCTCGGTTTGTTTGACCGTAATTTTATAATTTTTTAGGGTATTGTCCTTCTCAATGGCCTGCATCATGATGGCATTGAGTTCTTCAGATGTCAAGGGATTGAGCCGGTAAACTTGAGCTCTAGACAAAAGCGCTGCATTGACTTCAAAACTGGGATTTTCGGTAGTGGCACCGATCAAAGTAATCTTTCCTTTCTCCACTGCACCCAACAAAGCATCTTGTTGAGATTTATTGAACCGATGGATTTCATCAATGAATAAAATATTTTTTTGACCCGGACTCACCTTGGCGATCACCTCTCTTACGTCCTTTACACCTGCACTGATCGCACTAAGTACATGAAAAGGCACTTTGACCTCGTTGGCGATGATATTGGCTAGCGTGGTCTTACCTGTGCCTGGAGGTCCCCAAAAAATAATAGAAGGTATTCTACCCGAAATAATCGCTTTACGAAGTATGCCTTGATCTCCCACCAAATGCCCTTGTCCGATGATATCAGACAAGCTTTTGGGTCGCATACGTTCGGCGAGTGGTGCGGTATCTTGAAACATGGCCTAAAATTACAGATTACATTTTGAGAATATCCTGTATTTCATTTTTTTGTAATATGATTTATTTTAAATTCAAATCAGATAAAATTACCTCGTTCGCTTGATTAGTTTAAAAGATAGATTAGTTTTGCGAACCAATTTTTAAGGCCAAAATGCACAGAGGAGTGGCAGAGTGGTCGAATGCACCGGTCTTGAAAACCGGCGTACCGAGAGGTACCGGGGGTTCGAATCCCTCCTCCTCTGCATAAAAGCCCTAGTACTAATAGTATTGGGGCTTTTTAGTTTATGGGTACCCACATAGATACAAACATTTTGTTTTCGGATTAATATCTCAAAGATTTCTTAGCTTTTTATATGTATCAAATAGATTAACCTCTTTTTATCAATAAATGTTTGATTTGTGATAGGATGACCGCTTTAAATCCAAATATCTTTCTAATCATTCAGCAATTAAATACCTATCAAAGTTCATGAAATTTTCCTCAAGCTTAAAACCAGTAACAAGCGCTACAGGATTGAGGAGTGGTTTTGGAGTTATTTTTTGATTATTCAGAAAGCTATAATTGGTGAAATGACTTTAGGGTTGTTCGAGATGAGGTTTACTCCATCTCATATACCCTGACATAATCAACTTGCATTGAATCACTAGAAAAGTCTGCCTCAATGGCTCCACCTAAATTTCCACCCATAGCTATATTAAGTAAAATATAATGTGGGTTGTCATAAGGTATCGAAGCCGTATTATTCATTGTTAAAAATACGTTATTATCGAGTAATACTTTAAGTTGACCTTCTGTCCATTCCAATGAATAGATATGAAATTCATCCATTGCATCTTCTATAATGGCTGTTTTACCATAACTTGCATATTCGCCTGTACTTGTATGCCCCCAATGGAAATACCCAATGAGTTCAGTCTTGTCCCAGCCATTTTGTTCCATAATATCGATTTCACCACAACTGGGCCAACCCACATTCCCATAAGTACTCCCAAAATAGTTTCCAATTTCATTTATGTTGGTCCCCAAAGTCCAAATGGCCGGCCATGTCCCGGCAGATCCTGGTAATTTTGCTCTCACATCAATACGCCCGTATCTAAAATAAAATTTGGAATTTAGTCTTGCAGAGGTGTAATTCTGTGTCGAGCCGTCAACCTCATAGCTTTCCTTAATCGCCTTTATTATCAAGACATCATCGCTCACATAAGAGTTAGTGATCCTATCTGTATAATGCTGTTTTTCTCCATTGAACCAGCTGCCATTATTGGGGGGTATAATTTGATGATGCCATTTAGTAATGTCTAAGGCACCCTCATCTGAGAATTCATCTTGCCAAACTAAAAAATAATTTGAATCGTATTCATTTATAATACGGCACCCATAAGCATCCACTATGGCCCCGGAAGGCGTTGTTTCGCAACTATCTGCCTCATTTATTATACCATCGTCATCCAGATCTGAAATCATAGGATCTATAGTCGGCTCATCTATACCCATTCCTGTGGGATCGGTCTCATTACTGCCACAATTACTAAATAATATAAGTGTAACAATTAGACTGAAGATTTGTACATACTTTAGAAGATTCATATTTAATATTTATAATGTTTTTCGTTCAGATAAATGTCAATAGAACACTATCAGTAAATTGATTTTATTAAAAAAAGTTGAAAGGTAAGATTCCAATCATAGACTCAGCCATTAAAACACCAATTTCGTGAAATATTTTTCTTTCTTTGACTGCGATGTTAAAAAAAAAACGTGACATACCATTGAATTTCGTAGCTTTTCCATTAAAAATAATCTACCTGTTTTAATGAATTTCTGATTTCTCCAGCGCCTCTTCAAGTCCATAAGGTCTGTAGGCCGCCACATAGAATAGATATTGCGTACCTCATCAGGAATATCTACCCATTTGTCTGAAATCATTTCTTGTTTAATTAATTCTGCCGGAAATAGCGGCGCCCATACAATTAATATGAAGACACCAATGATAACAGAATAAGTAATCATTCAGTGGTATGAAATTATACGCCAATTAAAATGCATTAATTTGTAAGTCCATCCAATCTAAGCGTTGTTCCAGATGCGTTTTTAAATCATCAATTACTGAAGGGTAGTCCACATCAACACCACTCCAACGCTTGTAGTTGCGGTCAACAGTACCATTTTCTATCAAATAATCTGCGGTGTTTTGCACTAAATTTGAAACTGAAGAATTGGATAATTCTGAAGATCTAAGTAGCTCCCAACGTATTTTCAACTGGTGCTGAAAAATGGGGTCCTGCAATAATCTCGGCCACCAAAAAGGTACCATCCAAGGATCTGTTTCAACATATTTGTTATAGTTGACCATCCAATCTGTTGTCGGAACTCTTCCCTGTCGATTATAACCTATATTTAAATCCCAAATTGGGCCCATCTTTAGTTTTTCATTTCGATCTTTATGAAGATAAGTACTCAATCGATAGCCATCAACATTGGAAGTGATTTCATTGATGATAAAAAAATCAATGAAACTATTCAAATCAATATAGTCGATGTACAAACGATCATCAGATGAAAAATCGTCATTCAATAACGCTGTTTCAAACTCTTCAATATATTTCTGAATGTATTCTTTTTGCTGAGATGTAATTTGATCCGCTTTGGGATATTCATATAAAAAGTAGGTCTCTAGATATTGATTGGAATGATAAGGAGGATCAAAGGCTGGGTCTGAAAGCAAATCCCCGTTAATATCGTATTTAGAACGAAAACTAATTTCTTCGGAGTACCGCGCATCATCATCCCAATTTTCTTCATAATAGCTCAGTGATTGATCTGTAGCCACATCTCCCCCCGTTGTTTTGTCAATTTTTAAAATATATCCTCCTGAGACCTCAGGAAGGGTGTTATCTTCTGCAGATAACTTGGCAATATCAATCCGGTTTTTGTCCCGTTTTAACTTTTCCATTAATAGGTAAGCCCCCAAATAATCGTCATTCACTTCTAACTCAACATACTTGGTTCTGCTTGCATAACGACCCATAGAACGATAAAGAGTATAACCGATATAGTGATGCATAAGCGATGGATCAAAAATAATATTTTCTGAAGCATTGAAAACATGACCGGTTAAGATCCAATCCTCTTCTTCTGGAAATCCCAAAATAGATGCATCTAGCCCTGCATTTTGTTCATCCCAAATTTCAAACCCGAAAGACTTTTTATCTGATAAACGAAAAGACGTTGATCCCCTGTATTCAATTCCTATTTGAGTTGAAAATACATTTTCATTGTTATTAAAAAGGATCAGATTTCCAGATACTTTGGGCTCATTTTTAATCGAGCTAAGGGTAGTAATTCTTAGATAAGGCAATTCACCCGAATCATTAATTGGAGGCATAGTTTCAACTAATGATTCAACATCTTTATCACGACATGAAATCAACCCTATAAAAGAAAAAAAGTATACTATTAAGCCAAACTTTTTTATACTGTTGAATAATTTTGTTTTTATTTCTTGCAATTAAAATAACTATTTTTTTTGACCTCTATGATGCAATATGAAGCAAATATAAAAATTAAACCCCTATCTTAATTTTGACTATAAGCGATTCACATTTAATCAAATGTTAAATAATATCATAGCATAAAATACAACGGACGGTTCCCGCTCTTTATTCTCTATTGATCATAATGATCATACAAATACCAAGGTAGGGCTAGGGAAAACCCAACTAAAAAGAGACAAACAAAGTATTTTATAAATTGAGCAAGCTTTATTTGCTTTTGTACCCTTTGATAAATCAAAAAAATCAAAAAAGACAAAGCAGCTACGCTTAAATCCATAGCCAACATAGAAGCTGGATACGAACCGAAAGCTTCTGTCCAAAATTGTGCCATTGATCCATTTCCTTGAATAAACAATAGTAATTGATAATAAGGCAGTGCTATACCCAGTAGGCACAGCATTAAAAACACTTTTTTCATAACTCTCTTGTTATCTATTATTGATGTAAAATAGAAAAATATTCAGGACTATGAAAATCGCTTTTACTTCTCGGTCTATATTTCGATATGAAGCGTAATGTTCGCTCCTTAATTTAAAAAAAGTGATGCGACTCCTAAACAAAAAAGATCACCGGTAATCCTTTTTTCTGAACGTTTAAAAATCACTCAACCCAACAAAACAAAAGATGTAGAGATTGAGCAACATATAAAAAAATGAGGGGAGGGTAAGCGCCAAACTGTCTTTCATTTTGAGCCTTACTCCAAATCCCAAAACCATCAAAAGGAATAATCCCAAAGAGGCCAAAGTCAACAAAGTGGGTACCCATAAACCGATGATAAGTCCTATGCCACCTCCTATTTCCAAGCATCCCGTAAGACCACCAAATTTCTCCAAACCAAACCTCTTAAATTCGGCTTTCATCTCTTTTGAAAAAAAATAAGCCCCCCCATAGATGAGGAAGGATATCGCAGAAAATCCAATAAGTAAATTGTGAAAAATAACCAAAGTTAAATGACCTCAGCAGCGATACCTGCGATAAGTAGAGAACAGATCAAGAGTACAAATGAGGGCACATGTTTGATCCATGGATTCTTTACCTTAAAATGTGCTAACTGGGCAAAGACCATGAGGATAGCCATTGATATAGATGACATGAGTACCAAAGGTGGAAACCAAATACCTGCAACCAATAAAGTTGATAATGCAATTTTAGCAGCACCTACAAAATTTCGTGTTAAGTCTGATAATTCGTACTGCTTGAATTCCAAAACAATATTGTCGAATCGGAATACCCAAACGTAAACGATGGATAAAGCCAAAATTACTTGCAGTAAATAAGATAATTCAATCATATTTCAATAACCTTTATATTGTTAAAATAGTTCAATTTAAATTTCCAGTCTGAGTAATGTTTGGTTTTTAAAAAAGTGAAAATTTCACCCGTATTAATTTATGTGAGCCCCTCTATAGCTCGTTTAAATATCTATTTGAGGATACTTATCAACCCCATTGCACCTACTCGCTGATATATTTATTTCATTAGAAAAAGTTCTTTTAATCACATTTATCTCAAGTCTTTCGGTGTTTAAATTTATTACCTTGAACCATAAAATAAGGTAAGGGAATGAGTAGTGCAATCACATAAATGATGACAGCTGTTGAGGTAACAAAAGTAAAATAAGAAATGATGAAAATGAACGATGTTGTCCAACTGTATTGAGTTAGAAATTTTTTTTGGAAGACAAGATAGCCTTTGAGGTCATAATTGTCCCTGTCCTCCTCTGAAAGCGTATTGTACCCTGCGAGGTAATATTTTGCATTGGACTCATTAATAAGATAGGGAATTCCCAAAAAGGTCAGCTGCGTCAGTGCTATTGAACTGAATAATATGATGTCGGCCGTCTCCATAATACAATTATATTGAAAAGTCTTCATCTTTATCAGTTTCGGGATTGTTTAGTCACCCTTTGTTCATTTCTTTCTTATTCTCTAGCCTTATAAATCAGAATCTTAGAGAAGAAGTGATTCATTATCAACGATAATTATTTTGTATACAGCTTTTTTCAATCTCCCAAAAAAAATTAACTTTGAGGTTCAACAAACAATTAAAATTATGAAAAAACATTACCAACTAACGATGATACTCTTATTACTTTTTGGGCTCAACCTCAGTGCACAAAAAAAAGAAAAAAATGGTACCATTTACAAAACACATCCAGGCATCGATTTGGTGCATCAATATCAACAAGCTTTTGTAAGCGGTGATGAAGCAACTTTGACAAAGATATTAGCGGATGACGCAAAGAGTATCAATGCGCTAAGTTCTAACAAAGACAATAAAGGATCAGATAAATCTAAAATCATTGGGAATGCCAAAACGTGGTCAGAGAATATAGACTATTTGCGCATTACCGATGACAAACCAGCTTATCCCGATGCCATAGAATACAAAGAAGGAGGTCAATTATGGGTACAGACTTGGGAAAAAATATATGGTGTTCAAAAAAAGACAGGAGTCAAATTAGACATGCCGGTGCACCGATTATATAAGCTAAATAATGAAGGAACTCAGATTGAAAGTATCTTCGATTACGCTGACTGGCGCGTTTATGAAGAGATCTGGAATAGTTTTTCGGATAGAGAAAACGGCACCATTTATATCAACCACGAAAATATAAATTCGGTTAGAAAATCTGTACATGCATTTGAAAATGGTGAATTAGAAAAATCTTATGCTTATTTCAGTGATGACGCAACCGTCAGCGACATTAATTTGCCTTATGGCACCAGATTATCGTGGGATGAAGCCAAGGCAAATGATCAAGCTTTTTTAAAGACTTGGGAAATTGAATCAATAGATAGAGTAGGCTATCCTGATTATTTAGAATATGACCTTAGAGATCTTTCTTATGTGCTGTCTTGGTGGAAGTTCAGATTAATTAGAAAAAGTGATGGTAAAAAACTTACCCTCCCTGTTCACTTTATAGATGATTTCAATAAGGAAGGAAAAATCATGGGTCGATCTTTGTACTACAGTGCCAAGCTCATGGAAGATTTGAAATAAGAGAAAACTAAAAAAAAGGGCCTCCAATCAGTAAAGAATAGGCCCTTTTTTATCTACCAAGCCATTATGGTGCTTTTTCAAGGACAATATCCTAAATACACTCATATCCTTGGGTTATCCGATGAATTCCATCATCAAATTATGATTTTTTCATAGAAAAACATAATAACAAGAATAGTTTTTTTTATAAAATTTTCATTAACCTACAATTTCATTATCTTCTATTTTTAACCTACTCAAATGAATTAATGAAACTAATGACAAGACTTACTTTTGCAGTTTTTATATTAACTCTTTTAAGCTGCACAAAATCTGAAAACAAAAGTCCTGCGCTTAAAATTGCCATTGCGGGTCTGGCCATTGAATCCAGTACCTTTTCACCTGCTTTAACACATGAGGAAGCTTTTCATGCCAAGACAGGCGAAGCTGTTTTTGATTATTACCCTTTTTTGGCACAAAATACTACTATGCGACAGCGGGCTACCTGGGTACCCATCCTCAAAGGTCATGCGCTGCCCGGAGGTCGAGTTACCCGTGAAGCTTATGAGTATCTGGTCACTAAAACATTAGATTCTCTCGATAAATATAAACCTTATGATGGGTTATTTTTTGATATTCACGGAGCGATGAGTGTCGTAGGCCTAGACGATCCTGAAGGGGACTTCATCGAAAGAATTAGAAAGGTAATTGGTACTCAAACACTCATTTCAACTTCCATGGATTTACATGGAAATGTTTCTCAAAAATTGGCCCAGCACACAGATCTGATCACTTGTTACCGCATGGCTCCGCATGAAGATGCGCTCGAATCCAAAGAACGCGCCTTAGAAAACCTTTTGGTTCGACTGGAAAATGAAAAAGGAAAACCCGCATTTAAAGCATGGATCCCCATTCCTATATTATTACCTGGTGAAAAAACAAGTACCCGCATTGAACCTGGGAAGAGTCTCTATGCAAAAGTAGCTCCTGCCGCTGCTCAAGAGGGCATCATCGATGCTGCCATTTGGATTGGTTATGCTTGGGCCGATGAGCCTAGAAATCATGCCGTGGTCATGGTAACCGGTGATGACCAACTCGCCGTCAAGAAAACAGCTGAACTTTTGGCGTCCAGCTTTTGGGAAAAGAGAAACGAATTCGAATTTGTGGCCCCCACAACTACTTTCGAAAAGAGTTTATCTTATGCTTTAGCTAGTAAAAAAAATCCTTATATCATTAGCGACATGGGTGACAATCCTACGGCAGGAGGCGCTGGAGACGTCACTTGGACCTTGAGAGAAATACTGGCGCACCCCGACCTAAAGTCAGCCGCCGGACCCGAACTTATATACGCTTCGATACCCGGACCTGAACTCATAGAACAAGCCATTGCTGTAGGTATTGGTGGGGAGGTAGAGGCCAATGTAGGTGGAGAAATAGATCATCGCTATGCGCCTCCTATCAAACTCAAGGGAACCGTAGAAGCCCTCATCCACGGCGATGTATATGCTGAGACAGAAGCAGTGGTCAAGGTGGGCAGTGTTCAAGTCATTGTTACCAAAAAAAGAAAACCGTATCATCATGAAAAAGATTTTACCCGATTAGGATTGGATCCAAGAAATGCAGCTATTCTGGTCGTGAAAATTGGCTATTTAGTTCCTGAACTTTATGAGATGCGGGGAGATTGGATCATGTCCCTTACCCCCGGCGGAGTGGACCAAGATCTGGAAAGACTAGACTATAAAAGGATTCAACGACCCATGTTTCCCTTAGATAAAGAGATGGAAGACCCAGACCTAAGTGTCCGTTGGATTCTAAGTATTGAAAGCCTTTGATATTAATTCAGCTTGAATAGGCCTCTCTCATCGATGTGAAAATTAAACCCTTCAATCTAAGTAAAATCATAATATTTATTCAACGTTCTCTCCATGAGTACCTCCATTAAAGTTCCCCATTATTTTGATGAGTTTTATAAATTTTTTGAGATCTAAAACAAACATGAATAGGAAATCCATATGAAGCACAGACTAAGTATTGATGAAATTAGACGAGGACTTCCTTTGATTGACCCGTCCTTCTTAAACACACCTCAATTTATTTCCAAAGGCTTAAGTGACCTCTTTGATTGCCAACTTACGGTCAAAATTGAAACCCTTAATCCCATCAAATCCTTCAAAGGACGGGGTGCTGAAATGCTCATATCCCAAGCAGCACCTGATGAACCCATCGTCTGTGCCAGTGCGGGAAATTTTGGCCAAGCCATGGCTTATGCCTGCCAGAAGAAGAAGATTCCTTTAACGGTTTTTGCGAGTAAAAATGCCAATACCTATAAAATTGAAATGATGCGATCCTTTGGGGCCTCGGTACTATTGATGGGTGAAGACTTTGATGAAGCCAAAATATTTGCGAAAGCGCATGCCAAAAAACTACAACTGCGATTCGTTGAAGACAGTCAAGATATAGAAACCCTTGCGGGAGCAGGTACCATAGGATTGGAATTATTGAACCTCCCTTATACATTAGATACACTGCTGATTTCTTTGGGAAATGGGGCATTATTGGGCGGCATTGGGCGGACTTTTAAAGAATTAAGTCCTCAAACAGAATTAATAGCCGTTCAATCGGAGGGCGCTCCTGCCATGATTGAATCCATTCGTAGCCAAAAGCTGATCAGTCATCCTTCTGTGAACACCATTTCTGATGGTATAGCGATTAGACTCCCTGTAAAACAATCTTTACTCGATTTAGAGCATATGATAGATGATACCCTTTTGGTTTCAGATCGTACTACTTTAAAAGCTATGAAACTCCTACATCAGCATTTGGGTATCGTAAGCGAGCCTTCTGCTGCGGTTGGTATCGCAGCAATACTAGATAACAAAGATCGGTGGCGCAATAAAAAAGTGGGAGCTGTTATTTGTGGAAGTAATTTAACTCCCGACCAATTAAAAAATTGGATAATGAATCCCTGATTAAAGAAATATATAAACTTCAACAAACTGAAATATAATTTTTTACTGAGGTAAAATCAATGGCTTTTTTGAAGTTTTAATTGCGCTTAGATACTCCGTATTGAGGGAACTTATTTTTTATTTTCTGAGTTTTTTATTTTAAGAATTAATAGGTGTTTACCTAAGTGTGTTGAAAATTTAAATTCTCTTAATGATATCAAAAGTTTAAAACTGACCACACTGCACAGCCAACATAAAAATCAATACTACCCAATGAATAGGATCGCACACATTACTCACGAACTTTCTGATCTTAGAAAAAATTTACGTGACCACAAAATATATGGAACCCTGCAAAATACTAGGGATATAAAGACTTTCATGGAACATCACATCTTTGCGGTTTGGGACTTCATGTCATTACTCAAATCTTTACAGCAAAGTCTTACGCACGTGCATACGCCTTGGACACCCGCCAAAAACCCAACTTTAGCTAGATTTATCAATGAAATTGTATTAGGTGAAGAAAGCGATTTGAATGAGTTAAATCAACCCAAAAGCCATTTTGAAATGTATTTAGAGGCCATGGCACAAATGGGAGCTAGTACTTCAAAAATTGACGATTTTATAAAAGAAATTAAAAAGGGTACAGAGGTAGAAAAAGCTTTAGACGGTCTCCAGCTCGAAAAAAGAGTAGCTGACTTTACAAAATATACGTTCCAAATCATTTCAACCCAAAAAGTACACTTGATCGCAGCTGCTTTCACCTTTGGTCGAGAAGACATTATTCCAGATATGTTTAATGAGATCTTAAGCGAAGGGGACATCAATAATGAAAAGTATAACAAAATTACGTACTATTTTAATCGACATATTGAGCTTGACGGCGACGAACACGGCCCTTTATCCTTACAAATGGTTTCTGAACTTTGTGGGGATGATGCTCAAAAATGGAAAGAAGTCCTGGCTGTAGCGAAAGAAGCCTTAAGGCACCGAATCCATCTTTGGGACGCCATATCCGATAAAATAATAGAACAAAAAGTTTCAGTCAACAGCTACTAAATAATTTTGAAGAGTGGTGGAAAATTCGTTGGAACGCTTCTTTTTTCCCTTTCATCTTGAGCCTGGTTGATACCTGATCTTCGCTTGAGCCTCTACATCTTCCCGATAAAAAGACACCTCTTTAAATGAATGATCTGCATACAATGATATTTGGTCATCAAAGTGGGGTGAATTAGGATCTCCACTTTGCCCACCCGCTAAAATTGATTTGGCTTTTAACCGATCCCCAAAGGAAACTACGGCCACAAAACTGTTTCCCCGAGTCCCATACATCTTTTTGGTGTTGTTATCATAGCGTGCGCCATAAGCAGCTAAAGCTCCCCAATTTCCCGAAGCCAATCCTATGGGTAAACTAGGCTTTTCGTCACTGAAGTTTTGCCTGATGGCGCCATCTAAACGTTGGTACCTATTGATCTCACCCCAAGCTTGATTCCAAGAACCGAAATCTTCATTCAGGTGGGCTATCGCCTTCTTGAAAATGGCCAGCCGCTCACCTAGTGGAGATGCTTCACTCCAATACTGTACCAATTCTATGAATTTTAATCCACTCGGTCGGACCCCTTCCTTTACATAATGAGTCCCATAATAATGGGCCAGCGTCATGGCAATGGATTCCTTTGAAACAGCAAAATCCCAATGACGCAATACCTCAATCGGAGCTGAAAGTAGTGCTTCTTTTTCAGACTGATCATAGGCTTTGATCAATCCTGGAATCAATATTTCGAAAGCCGGCAAATAGGGATCATAAGCCAATGTGATGAGCTTGTCTAAATCCATGTCCACACTTTCTTTAAGTAATCTAATGGCATGAAGGCCTCTAAAATTTTCTTCATCTTTTGACATGTAATAAGGGTAATCCTCCTTTTTTGGACTGAATTGATCCGCAGAAGTAAAAGGAGTTGAATTGCAATTTTGAATCCACCCATTGGGAGGATTGATGACCTTTATGGCCTCAGCAACAGCATGCAATCCTTTCCAGTCCGTGGCAGGATTACTTCCATCTACGGGTTTACTGTAATCAAATTTTATATCCCTTTTGGGAATGAAATTGCCATGATAATAGGCAATATTTCCTTGTGCATCCGCGTAAACAGTATTATTGGAAGAGTTCGTACGCATATCCATCATTTGATTGAATTCCTCCAAACCATACACTTTGGTTCGAATATAAGACTGTGTTAATGCCTCAATGGGTTTCCACATTAATGCAGTTGCCGTCCATTTATCAGCCGTCATATGGGTGATCGGGCCGTGATGTGTACGATAAGCCGTGACGCTCTTCTCCATGATTTTATCCCCTTGCTTGTATTTCAGCTTGACCTCATAGGAAGAAATCGGTCTCAATTCTTCACCATATTTATAATAATAACCTCCTTCTTTTTCATGTACCTCTTCCACAAATTCATCAATAACATCTGTATAGGTACTGGTGTGCATCCAGCCCGCTTTTTCATTAAAGCCTTGATAAACAAAAAACTGGCCCCAAGTCACAGCTCCATAGGCGTTTAAGCCCTCTTCACTCACGACATGAACTTCTCCCCGAAAGAAAAAAGAGGTATGAGGATTGATTAGCAGCAAGGTATTTCCCGATGTCGTTCGTTCCCCACCAATGGCCATACCATTAGACCCTTGCGGTTCCATCAAATATTCATGGTTCAGTGTTTGGCGATCATTGGTGATGAGCGAAAGTGGCTGCGCTCCCTCATAAAAAGCTTTTATTTGAGGTATTGGCACCCGCTCGATATCTCCTCCAATGGATCCTTCGCTAAAATAAAATGGCATCCAAGGTTCAAAATGGTTCAATAACTCTGGTTTTACTTCTGGATGGGTATATAAATAATAATTAATGCCTGCTGCAAAAGCATCGCAAAGATCCTGCAGCCACTTGGGACTGGCTTCATAAGCGTCGATTGCCTCGTTTTTGGTCATAAACAGATGGGCTCTCAAATCACTATAAAGCGCCTCCTCTCCGGTTACCTCCGCCAATCGCCCAATCGCCCAAATATAATTTCGCTCCACCCTGTGAAAATCATCTTCACATTGAGCGTATAAGAGCCCAAAAACCGCATCAGCATCTGTTTTTCCATAAATATGTGGGACTCCAAAATCATCTCTGATGATCTCAACTTGCGCAGCCTGTGTCTCCCACTGATCAATTTCTGTCGTCTTTGAGATTTCCCCAGCACACCCCAGTAATCCTACTGAAATGAGTAAATAAAAATAGCTGTCTGTTTTCATGATTTTTTTCAACCTCATAAATGAAGTTATTCATAAAAAAATTGATAAAAAAACAGGTTGTGACGATCGGTCTGTAAACAGACACGAATATTGGCTTCAACTAATCATCTCATTAAATTTGACCCTAATCACTAAAAAGCAATCTAAATACCGCGCCATTAATCTCACGTCCAAAATACTATCTATATTTTCATTATTCTTGTAACCTTATGAAAAACATATTCACCACACATTTCCCAAATTCTATGAAAGGTTTGGTCCTAAAAAAATTTGATGAAGGCCTCGCCATTGAAGAATTAGAAGTCCCCAAGCCTGCCAAAGGAGAGGTATTGGTGAAAATTGATAGTGCCCCTATCAACCCTTCAGATTGGGCCTTTTTGAGAGGCTTGTATGCTTCTCCAAAAAAATTGCCCATAGTGGCTGGTTTTGAAGGTAGCGGCATCGTAATGGCTACTGGAAATGATTTTTTTTCTAGGAGATTATTAGGTAAAAAAGTAGCCTGTTTTGCCCCTCCTACTGGAAATGGTACGTGGGCAGAATACACGCTAACCCAAGCCGCCACCGCCATTCCCTTGAAAAAGAATTTAAGTTTAGAGCAAGGATCGATGTTATTGGTCAATCCTTTATCCGTGATCGCTATGATCAGTATTGCCAAAAAAAAACGGAGCCATGCCATCGCCAATACGGCAGCGGCCAGTGCTCTAGGCCAACTATTGGATAAAATGTGCAGACAAAATGGCCTTCAATGTATCAATATTGTGCGGCGACCCGAACAAGTTGAGTTGCTTAAGAAAAATGGTACTCAATTTATACTTGATAGTTCGTCTCCTAATTTTAATACCGAAATGCGTGACTTATTTAAACAACTAAATGTGAAAATCGCTTTTGATGCCCTTTCAGGAGCCATAGTCTCCCAACTATTGGCCGCCTTGCCCAAGGGTGGAGAAGTGATGGTCTATGGCGCTTTGTCTGAGCAAGAAATGATGGTTCCCCATGGAAGATTTATTTTTGAAGGTAAAAAAATAAGTGGTTTTTGGCTTTCTCAATGGATCAATCAGCAATCAATGTTCACCCTACTGCAAGCTTTTAATAAGGTACAAAAATTTTTAGGCACTCAGCATGAAATTCAAATAAGAGACCGGATGTCATTGACACAAGTCATTGAAGGCCTGAATACCTTTCCCGAAAACATGTCTGCAGGAAAAATTCTAGTCAAACCATGGCCTCTATAATATTAATGATCCACTAAAATCACTTTGGGAATAAGGCCAATAAATCAATAAAAGTACCTTTGTCTCTTCCACAAATGAACCCTCGTTGACCTTCTAAATATGAAAGAAATAAGCTTGAATAGCTCTCAAACTAAACTCAAACACATACTTATCAAAAATGGTTGGATGCTTGAGGAAGACCAAATTATACATGTAGAAACACCGGGAGCAGGCAACATGAATGTGGTACTGCGCATCACCACTCGAAAGGGTAGTATCATACTCAAACAGTCAAGGGCTTACGTCAACAAATATCCCCAAATACCGGCCCCCATTGATCGCATTGAGGTTGAAAACCAATTTTATGAATTAGTTCATACCTCTTCATGCAGTTCTTACCTTCCCAAACTCCTCGGGTTTGACCGCGTTAATAAGCTCTTATTCATAGAGGATTTAGGCAGGTTTTCTGATTATCAAGTCCTCTATCAAAATAAGGTTGATTTATCTCAAAAAGATTATGTCGAGATCCTTTCTTTTTTGCATCAACTACATCATGCGTCATTCAATGCGTCACAGCGCGCAAAATTTCCAAAAAATTTAGCCCTCCGACAGCTTAATCATGAGCATTTATTCGTTTATCCCTACTCTGAAGAAAATGACTTTGACCTCAATGAAATAAAACCAGGCCTTCAACAACTGGCCCATAAAATGAGACGGGACATCGCATTAAAAAAGGCAGCTATCCAATTGGGAAAACGATATCTCTCTGAGGGTACTTCACTGCTCCATGGCGATTACTATCCAGGAAGTTGGTTAAAAACGGATTTCGGTTTTCGTGTCATTGATCCTGAATTTTGTTTTTTTGGGCCCAAAGAGTATGATCTCGGAGTACTTAGGGCACATCTCAGGATGGCAGAACAACCGATCTCCTATTTAAATGACTTTTGGAAGCATTATTCAGCATCAGGAATAGACTTTTATTTAGTGCGTCAGTTTGAAGGTATGGAACTCATCCGCAGAATCATTGGATTGGCTCAATTGCCCCTCCACCTAAATCTTGAACAAAGAGAAAAATTACTGGAAGAAGGAATACATTTATTGATGGATGGATGATACTGATTTTCTAAACGCCCACGTAGCCACTAGACCTAAAAGAGAAAAAACTGCCAAAAGAGAAAAAACTGACCTATAGCCAGCCCCTCCAGGAGCACTGTCCAATAAATATCCAATGATCGGTCCAGAGAAAATATCAGGCGTATAGGCAATAAAACTGATGACTCCGACTGCAGTCCCCGTTAAAGTGACGGGTATAAGTCCCTCTTTCAAAATAGAAAAATAAAGGGCGCGCAAAGCATATATCCCGACAGCAGATAAAGTGATTCCTATAAAAAATAAACTATTCAGTCCGGGATTGATGATGCCTGAGGCAAAGAATATACTCCCCAAAAACATCATTATAAAGGCCAATAAAATGAGGAAAGATCCCTGGGTACGATCCGCCAATAACCCAATAATTACACCAACTAGCGGTCTCAAATACAGCAGTATGGATCCTATTCCAGCGGCCAAAATTTCATCATAAAGCATGACTTCCTTGGCATATAAAGAAAATATATCAGTCACTTTATAGCCCATATATGCACAAAATACAATCATGGTGAGATACCAAACTGAGGGCATATTCATGACCTTCATAAAATCACTCCAAACAAAAACCTGTGACACATCCGTTGAAGTATCAGGCTCCCCGTTTTTATCCAAAAAGAAAAAAACCAGTATACCAATGGCTGCAACAAACACAGAAGTGAAGATCAGTACACCCTTAAAAGCATCTCGTCGCTCAGACAAGGTTAAATCTGTAGCATCTCCTATGTAATGAGCAAAAATTAATATCCCGACAGAACTCAATACCGCAGCTACCAGTCCCCTACCCCCATCTAAAAAACCAAAGGCTATGCCTTGGTTTTTGGCTCCGCCCCAAATCCTGGTCTGTTTGATCATAGCCCCCCAAAATAGAAAGATAGAAGTAAATCCCCAATAACCATACAGCCATTTGAGATCTGTATAAGCGGGATAGTCGGTCATCCAAACGCCTCCTAATGCGGTAAACACCAAAGCCAAGGCCATCAATATCCGCGGTGAAAACTTATCCGCTAACGTCCCACCGAAAAAATAAGAGAATAATCCTACCAAACCATAAATAGAAAAGCAAATACCCAGTTCATAATTGGTCAACTCAAATACATCTAGAAAAGTGGGCCTGAATACACGCTGGATTACAAAAGGTAAAAAAAATACGGATTCACCAGCTAAGATGATTAATATTAGGGGAAATAGTGTTTTCTTTTGGATCTGTATATTTATCATCGCCACAATGCTAGTTCATTCTAATCCCTTAGAAAAATAGGTACTCAAATCTCCATTTTTTCCTCCAATTAGGTCTTCAAACATCCTATATTAAAAAATCTACATGAACACTTTCCTAATATTGATCTATTAAAATAAGTCATTCATGGTTTTATCTCATGCCCATTGCATTCAAAAGATAAAATATAGCTCCTTAAATATTATTAGCCTGAATTCGTTACCGGATAAATCGTCTTAAGTCCTTAACTTTAACACGTCAGCGCTATCAAAAAATTCAAGAATGAAACATATTGTAATTATCGGAAATGGGATCTCTGGAGTGACTGCTGCCCGGCACATCAGAAAAAACTCAAAAAACCAGATTACTCTTGTTTCTGGAGAAGCGCCCTATTTTTTTTCGAGAACTGCTTTGATGTATGTCTATATGGGACATATGGAATTTAAACATACACAGCCCTATGAAAATTGGTTTTGGGCAAAAAATAAAATTGATTTAAAACAAGGTTTTGTCAACCGAATTGACACCGACAACAACTGTATATTTTTTGAAGACAATACCTCAATTTCTTATGACCAATTAGTGATTGCCAGTGGTTCAAAAACCAATAAATTTGGCTGGCCAGGTCAAGATTCCAAAGGCGTTATGGGCCTGTATCACAAACAAGATTTGGAACAGTTAGAGCAATTTGCACCCAATAATCAAGTGTGTAAACGCGCGGTAATTGTAGGTGGTGGATTGATTGGTATTGAATTAGCTGAAATGCTGCGCAGCCGAAATATTCCCGTCACCTTTTTAGTTCGAGAAAAAAGTTTTTGGAATGACGTTTTACCGGATCAAGAATCTGAGATGATCAACAGACATATTAGGGAACATCATGTCGACTTGCGTTTGAGTACCCAATTAAGAGAAATAAAAGCCAATGCCTCGGGTCAAGTAACCTCCGTAATCATTGAAAAAACAGGGGAAGAAATATTTTGTGATGTCGTGGGCTTAACGGCAGGGGTTTCACCAAACATTGATTTTGTTAAGGATAGCAACATAGTGACAGGTAGGGGCATAAAAGTAAATCGGTTTTTAGAAACCAATATTTCTAATATTTATGCTATTGGAGATTGTGCAGAACAACAGGAGCCCATGGGAGAACGAAAGGCCATTGAAGCAGTTTGGTATACAGGAAGAATGATGGGTGAAACCTTGGCTCAAACCATTTGTAAACATAGAACCGCCTATCATCCTGGGCATTGGTTTAATTCTGCAAAATTTTTCGATATCGAATATCAAACCTATGGTTGGGTGTGGGCGAAGCCCAAAGAAAACGAAGCCCGCTTTTACTGGGGGCATAAAAATGGAAAAATGTGTATTCATCTTAATTATGATAAAAATACCCACCAGTTTATTGGCATCAATAACTTTGGTATGCGCATGCGGCATGCGTTTTTTGACAAGGTTCTTACGAAAAAGAAATCGGTAAGCTATGTTTTGGCGCATCTCTCCGATGCCAATTTTGATCCTGAATTTTATAAAAAATACGCATCCGAAATTGTATCCAAATTCAACCAAGAAAATAATACGTCGATTGAATTAAAAAAGAAAAGCTGGAAACGGATTTTTAGTGAGGCATAAAAAATGAAACGCATACAAAATATAGGATTGGTTATTTTTCTCATAGGGTTGTCCCTTTTTACGGGAACTATTTTTACGGGTTCTTTTCATTTATCGCCATCGGCATTAGATGCCTTTATCATGGAAAAAGGTTATCAAAACGAGATAATCAAAACGGAACTTACCAAAGCCTTTGTTACAGCTGATCCCCTAACTATTTTCGAATTCTCCGATCGAGTGCGCCATGCTTATGAAGTAGCCAATAACCATTATGACTTACTCATTGCCCAATACGACGCTGAGAAAAACTGGGATAAAAAAGGCGAACAATATCAATATAAAATTTATGGAAAGCCACACACATTGAGTTTTGATCTTGCTAAAATAGCAGGCAAAGGCTATGTAAAAGCGCACGCAGGTTTGATGTGGATGCTTACTTTTGGTCTCGGGATTTTAGGCTCTTTGTTGTTTATTTTACCCAATCTTATTTTACTAGGAAAAGCAGGTATCAAAAATGATGGCATTTATTTAAAAGCCAGCACCAATAGAGGTTGGATCGCGTGGCTCGTCTTAATCTATTTGGTTTCTTTTTACCTACTTCTGTATTTTATGCCTGATTATGTGGTTAACTGGACCTTTATTGTAGACCCAATTAGCCTCTTTTTAAATGGGGGTCCTGCCAGTCAGTGGTTTGTATATGGATTTCTATATTGTACGATTATGGTGGTTATGGCTTTACGCATGTACATCAAATACAGAGGTAATAAATACCAAGTAATGCGTACCACTTCGGTGCTATTTTTTCAGATCGTGTTTGCTTTTTTAATTCCAGAGATCATGACCAGCTTAAACATGCCCGGTTATGATTTTAAAAATGCCTTCCCCTTAGACTACGATTTTTTCTTTGACTGGAATTTAGACGATTTACGAAATAGTGGCAGTATCGGACTGTTTATTTTGATTTGGGGGATTGTACTCACACTGGTTATGGTCCCCGTTATGGTGTACTTTTTTGGGAAAAGATGGTATTGTAGTTGGGTATGTGGTTGCGGGGGTTTGGCAGAAACCTTAGGAGATCCGTACAGGCAACATTCTGATAAAAGTTTGCACGCGTGGAAGCTTGAACGTTGGTTGATTCACGCGGTATTGGTCTTCTCTTTGGTGATGACCCTCGTTACCTTATATTGTTATTTTACAGGCTCGCCCTCTTTTCTGGGAATTCACTCTCAATGGATTAAAGACAGCTATAGTTTCTTGATTGGGGCATGGTTTGCAGGTGTTATTGGTACCGGGTTTTATCCTATTTTCGGGAACCGGGTTTGGTGTCGATTCGGATGCCCATTGGCCGCATATATGGGCATTGTTCAGCGTTTTAAATCACGTTTTAGAATTACAACTAATGGGGGTCAATGTATTTCTTGTGGAAACTGTTCTACTTATTGTGAACAAGGAATTGATGTAAGAGCTTATGCACAAAAAGGAGAAAATATTGTAAGATCAAGCTGTGTCGGTTGTGGCATTTGCTCGGCCGTTTGTCCCCGAGGTGTGCTAAAACTAGAAAGTGGTCCAGAAAAAGGAAGAATCAATCCTACAGATATCTTGCTTGGAAATAATATTGATTTGATCCAATTGGTAAACAAAAGAGAGAAATGAGAAAGGCTAAAAAAGAAGTCTATTTACAAATACTATTGAAATTAAATTTGGTTATTTTTAAGTTTAAATAAAGTTCAATAAATCCTTAAAGCATCTATTGAATTCATGAAATTCCTTATTCTAACACAACAAATCATTAAGTCTAATGAAAAGAAGAAAATTTATTGCCGCCTCGGTATTGAGTTCAACCTTTGGGGTAGCGGCCGCGCAAAATATGGTCAAAACAGTAGATTTAGAAAACGAAATTTATGAACTCAAGAGTTATGAACTCACCTTTGGGGGCGCCGAGTCGGCATTATTAAAATATTTAAAAGAGACCTTAAATCCAGCCATAAAAATCCTTTCGGGTCATGACCCCCTGATCTTCAAAGAAGTAGGTAATCCGGAACCTAAGAAATTATGGTCTTTATTCACTTATCCCAACTTTGAGGTCTATCAGCAATGCTTGGCACTACAAGAAACCTCAGATTTCATTGAGAAAATGAGTGAGTATACTGCTTCAGGTAAAATCTACAATCGTATTTCCTCCTTTTTGCTTCGTGCCTTTGATGGCTTGAAACAGATGCTCGATCCTATAAAGGAAGCTGGTCTCTTTGAATTACGTATCTATGAAGGCCAAAATGAAGATGCGGTACGTAGAAAAATTAAGATGTTTAATGAGGAAGAAATCACCTTATTTAACAAGGTGGGTCTTCCTCCTATCTTTTTTTCTAAAATGATTGTTGGTCCTTATCAGCCCAGTTTGGTTTATATGCTGAATTTCCGTGATCTGGAGCATCGCAATGAAACTTGGAACACCTTTATCAATCACCCTGAGTGGAAAGTGATGTCAAGTAAGGAAGAATACAAAAACACGGTATCCAATATCAGAAAAATATTTTTAGAAAAAGTCTAAGGATCAATACTTTTTTATGCGCTTGCTGCGAAAATTTGTTCGCTTGTTTTCAGGCAATTTTTTGTTTTGAGATGAATCACTGAAAAGCAAACGCTCGACTAAATCTTCACGGCCTTTGCTCACTAGGTTCTCTTTGATTTTTTTACGGTATTCCTTTTTGTGCCAAAAAAAGAACATATGTTGATCTTTCTTCTCCTTCTCCGTTTTGGCAGTGAACATCTCCTTCATTGTATAAGGGTGATAGCCTGAATAATAAATCACGGTAGCTACCGTCATGGGGGTAGGCGTGAAATCCTGAACCTGCTCCAATCTAAATCCCATATCTTTAGTTTCGGCCGCTAAATTGGCCATGTCCTCCTCTTTACAATTAGGGGTACTTGAAATAAAATAAGGAATCAATTCTTGATTCAAGCCATGCTTTTTATTGAGATCATCATACTTCTTTTTGAAATTATGAAAATGTTTGAAAGAAGGCTTGCGCATCACCTTTAAAGTCTCATCAGAGGTATGCTCGGGAGCCACTTTCAATCGCCCCGAAATGTGACGCGTCACGACTTGTTCCATGTAAGCATCAATACTATCATTGGCTTTTTTGTTATAGCTTTTGACCAATAAATCATAACGAATCCCACTCCCTACAAAAGCTTTTTTGATCTTGGGATGGGCGTCAACCTCTTTGTATATCTGAGTCATCGCGCTGTGGTCCGTATCTAGATTGTCACAAACTACCGGGTGAATGCAAGAGGGGCTCACGCACCTGTCGCAGATGGATTGTACTTTGCCTTTCAAACCATACATATTCGCTGAGGGTCCTCCAAGATCTGATATGTAGCCTTTAAAATCTGGCATTTCGGTCACCTTGTCCACCTCTTTCATGATGGACTTTTTAGACCTACTGGCGATGAATTTACCTTGATGGGCAGAAATTGTGCAAAAACTGCACCCTCCAAAACATCCTCTGTGCATGTTGACGGAAAATTTAATCATCTCATACGCCGGAATGGGGCCTCTTTTTTTGTACTTGGGATGTGGAAGTCGAGTATAAGGCAGGTCAAAAGACTGATCTATCTCATTTTCCGTCATGGTATAAAAAGGCGGATTAATAATGGCATTCCATGTTTTCACAGGTTGTACTATACGATGGGCTTTGAGTTTGTTGGACTCTTGCTCCACGTGCTTAAAGTTGGCCGCATAAGCTTTTTTGTCTTGAAGACAGGTTTCATGAGCACTCAAGGTGATCGTTTTTGGCCAATTTTTGTTTTTAGGTATCTCTTGATCTAATGATTGGAGGTAACTAGTTTGAGCTATGGTCTTCAGAGAGCTAAATGGAACCCCTTTTCTAAGTAAATTGAGAATTTCTCTCAAGGGTTGTTCACCCATGCCATACACCAATAGATCCGCCTTACTGTCAACCAAGATCGTAGGTTTTAAAGTATCTGACCAATAATCATAATGGGTCACTCGACGCAAACTGGCCTCTACTCCCCCAATCAAAACAGGTACGTCAGGATACAAATCCTTAAGAATATTACTGTAAACTACGGTTGCGTAATCCGGCCGATAACCCGCTTCTCCTCCTGGCGTGTAGGCATCATTATTACGCCTTCTTTTATTTGCGGTGTAGTGGTTGACCATCGTATCCATACAACCCGAAGTGACTCCAAAAAATAATTTAGGAGCACCAAATTTTTTAAAATCTCTTAGATCATCTCGCCAATTAGGTTGAGGTATGATGCCCACTCGAAGCCCTTCACTTTCAATAATCCGGCCGATCACTGCCGCACCAAAGGCAGGATGATCGACATAAGCATCACCCGAAACGATGATCACATCTAATTGGGACCATCCTCTATCTTCGACTTCTTTTTGGGTTATGGGCAACCAATCGGTCAGGGGCCTTTGTTGAATCATAAGGTAAAGTTAATATCAATACTATGGGCTTTCACATTTATCGCAAAGATTCTATAAATCTGTCTTTCCTATGAAAACATTTACTTTGGGATTCATGGGGTTTCCTGAAGTTCTTCTGAAAGAGACCATTTGGCCCGTATGATAAATTGCATCGGCCAGTGGTCCGTTAAGCACATACCAAAAAGGAAGTGGCTTTCTCCCCTTTGAACTCTCAAAAAGAATGTTTAACTCCTCTAAATTTTCAACTAATGCCATCGCCGCACTGGCGGATTTCAAATTATAAAGCGTCGCCAACCGCAAGTCCTTTGCATTCATTTGAACAGGATCTCTTCGGTGGTTTACTTGATTTTTCGACGCATTTAAAATCATAAAAGAAAGACCATAAATATGCTCCATCGTCTCAAAAGTTGACCGAGCAAGGGTATCGGGTTTGAAATCAAGATCCAATGCTCTCAAATTCTCGGTGGCCCAATAATAGCGATACCCCAGTCCATCTATCATCCGGGATATGACCGTACTCTGCGTGTAATTTGCGGGATAACTAGGAATTTCTTTATAAGGCAGCTCAGATTGGGCGCTACTTGACACATTTAAACTAAATACGTAAATGAGTAAAAAATAAATTCGAGACCACATATCAATCCATAAAGTTTATTTCTATTGTGAATGTAAATCTAACTATAAATGACACTAATCCCCCTTAGGTAGATAGACTATGATGCTGCATTTGTCAAAATGCGATGAACGCGATACGATGCTATTTAGTCCATCAATCTGTGGTAGCTTTGTGGCATGACTTTCGATGATCTTAATTTAAATGCCTCTCTGAAAAATGCCCTCAGAGATATGGAACTCACCCGCCCCACCACCATACAGCACAAAATATTTTCAGTCATCATGTCCGGTCGTGATACCATTGGGATTGCACAAACAGGTACGGGTAAAACCTATGCTTATCTGCTTCCTTGCTTAAGACAGTGGAAATTTAATAAGGCACTGACACCACAAATCATGATCATTGTCCCCACGCGAGAATTGGTGGTTCAAGTCGTTGAAGAAACAGAAAAATTAACGAAGTACATGGACGTTTCCACCATCGGGGCCTATGGCGGAACCAATATTAAAACCCAAATGAACGCCCTACATCAAGGAGCCGATGTGGTCGTTGGTACACCGGGTAGGCTGATGGATTTGATGCTCAACGGTATTTTAAAAACCAAATTAATCAAAACACTGATCATCGATGAAGTTGATGAAATGCTCAATTTAGGTTTTCGAACGCAATTAAAAAATTTAATGGACTTGCTTCCCGAAAAACGTCAAAACCTCATGTTTTCGGCTACATTAGATAATGAAATTCAAAAATTAATTAATTTATTTTTCAAGCGACCTGAACGTGTAGAAGCTGCGCCTGCTGGCTCACCATTGGAAAATATTAATCAAATTCTGTATTCTGTACCTAATTTCAATACGAAAATTAACTTCCTTAAAGAACTCCTAGCCGATGAGGAAGTCATGCATAAAGTATTGGTATTTGTCTCGAGTAAAAAATTAGCCGATGAGCTTTTTGAAAAAATCCATGAAACCTTCCCTGAGCAAATGGGAATTATCCATTCGAATAAATCTCAAAATTACAGATTTGATGTGGTTAAAAAATTTCAATCTGGGACCCATCGTATATTGATTGCCACTGATTTAATTTCTAGAGGTTTAGATATCTCAGAAGTATCTCACGTTATTAATTTTGATCTTCCTGAAATTCAAGAAAATTACATTCATCGTATAGGAAGAACGGGTCGAGCAGAAAGAAAAGGCAACGCAATCTCTCTGTTCAGTCCTTATGAGAATCATAAAAAGTTAGCCATAGAAAGGTTGATGGATTTTGAAATCCCAAACGAGGCCTTACCTGATCGTATTGAGATATCAACGGTTTTAACCCTAGATGAATTACCCAAAAGTAGTCAGCCCAACCTCGAACTGAAAAAACCATTGGCAGCACCCTCTGGAGAAGCTTTTCATGAGAAAAAATCAAAAAATCAAAAAATCAATGCCAAGATAAGGTATGTTGATAAAATGAAGCGTAAATATAAAAGTCCCAAAAAGAGAGGGGATAAAAATAATCCTATTGTACCTAGAAAGAAGGGTAGATAATCTGGCTTATAGCTAAAATTAAGCTATCTCATGTCAATTTAGTCTCAAAAACAAGATGAAGTGAATTACAGAAGACTAGGGAAATCTAATTTAATAACAAGCGAATTCAGCTTCGGCTGTATGTCTTTAGACCCACGTATTGAAGACCATAGTAGCCTGTTGAACCAAGCCCTTGATTTAGGTATTAATTATTTCGACACCGCTGACTTTTATGATCAAGGTAGGAACGAATCTATCCTTGGAAGAGCTCTTGGATCTAGAAGAAAAGAAGTAATCCTAGCGACCAAAGTGGGCAATGTTTGGGATAAAAATGGCAAAACTTGGCATTGGAACCCCTCTAAAAAATATATTTTGTCTGCTGTTGAGCAGAGCTTGAAAAGATTGGGTACAGATTACATTGATTTGTATCAACTTCACGGAGGCACAATTGAGGATCCTATTGACGAAACCATCGATGCTTTTGAAATATTGGTTGCGTCGGGTAAAATACGCTATTATGGCCTCTCATCTATCAGGCCTAATGTCATTCGTGCTTACGTGAAAAAATCCAATATCACCAGCGTCATGCTTCAATACAGCTTACTCGATAGAAGATCAGAAGACCGCCTTTTGCCCTTGTTGCAATCCCAAGACATCGGCGTCCAGGCTCGTGGTGTATTGGCGAAAGGCCTGCTTAAAGGTAAATCACCTAGTCCCTACTTAGATCGCTCCGAATTAGACATCGATCTTCTTCAGAAACAGTTGCTCAAAAAAAACATAGCCTATGCCGCCACAGCCTTTGTATTGTCCCATGAGGCCGTCAAGACGGCAGTTATCGGTCTACGAACAGAACAACAACTTTTAGATCTTATCCCTATGGGGTCCTCTTCTTTGGATGAAGTCAACTTGACATGGTTGCGTGAATGTTTTTCAGAAAACGATTACCTATCCCATCTTTAGGATTTTTCATTCATCCTCAGCATTCATAAAGTCAGCGATCAATTTATGAAAATGATGCACTCCTTTCTCCCGTTTAGGAGAAAAACGACCGGCTTGATAAAATCTAGATCTCAGTCCTTTTTGAACACCCTCAACTACATATTCATCCTCACGTTCGACTTTATCAAGAAGCGCTCCAGCTCCCTTATCAAATTTTGATTCATCCCAAACATAGGTAAGGAAGGCGACCTTGGTCTTATTCATTGAAAGAGGTTTAACGATATTGATAGATAAACCCCAAGGATAAAAGTTAAACATCATATTCGGAAATATCCAATAAAAATAAGCAGCTACCTTTTTTCCAAAATCAGGATGCCCTTCAGGTAAATCAAAAACTTCAACGTCATCTTTAGCATAGCCAATTTGAAGATTGCAGTAATCATAAATTTCTGTCTTATAATCCCCATAATCCAAGGTATCATTCAAATCTTGATGAACAAAAGGAATATGAAATCCCTCCAAATAATTATCGCAATAGAGTGCCCAATGCGCATTGACTAAATAATCTTTTGATAAGACAGATTCGAATTTAAACTGTTCAAGAGGTAAAAAACCAATCCTTTGATGTATCACCTCGAGCACTGAATCAAAATTAAATTGGGGAAGCATGCCCACAAACAAATGAGGCCCCAAATTTTTAAGCTTGAATTTGTGTAAGTCATCACAGGCCCTTGGAAAATCTTGGGCTTCCTTAAATTCCGGCATAAATTCAAATGTTCCCTCTTGACTGAACCTGCGGCCATGATAGGCACAAACGAATTTAGTTACTATTCCAGGCTGTTGCGCGATGAGATTCCCTCTGTGGGTGCACACATTACTAAAACAGTTCAACTCGTCTTGGGCATTTCTAATCAACAGCATAGGCTCTGTTAAATAATGATCAAGTAAGACAAAAGGATGGGAGTGATTGGGCAGTGGGGCGAGATCATCAGAGCCGATCCATTGCCAACTTTTTATGAAAATTTTTTCTTTCAAAGCATCAAAAAGATCTTGATCCTTATAAAAAGAAGCGGGGAGTGTTGAGGCTTTGGTAATATCTGGATCAATAAAAAATCGAGTCGCCATAATTTATTTATATTATCTTTCAAACTTATATTCAAATATGCTTGATTAAATCAAAAATGTCAGCAAAAAACGAGAAAATTGGTTTTTGGACAGCCTCGGCATTGGTTGCAGGAAATATGATTGGGTCTGGGGTTTTTTTAACTCCCTCCGCACTCGCTGCTTACGGACCGATCAGTATAGTGGGTTGGATATTTTCTGGACTTGGTGCGCTTTCACTCGCTTTTGTGTTCAGCCAATTAAGTAAAGTTTTGCCCAATGCGCATGGTGGGCCTTATGCCTATACAAGGGTCGGGTTAGGAGACTTTTCAGGATTTTTGGTGGCGTGGGGATATTGGATTAGCATTTGGTGTTCAAATGCCGCCATCATTGTAGGTATGGTCAGTTATCTTGGGTATTTTTTCCCTATTTTAAATTCAAATCCACTAGTCGCAGTCCTCATGGGTCAGATCATCTTGTGGTCCGTGACGTATATCAATACCAGAGGGATCAAAGAAGCTGGAATAGTGCAAGTAGTAACGACGGTTTTGAAAATAGCGCCCCTATTTTTAGTGGGTTTTTGTGGCCTTTTTTTTATTGAGCCTGAAAATTTTACCCCTCTCAATATTTCTGAATCTTCAAATAGCGCTGCCATTACCGCCGTCGCCGCATTTACCCTCTTTTCATTTTTAGGCCTTGAAAGCGCTACAGTACCTTCTAACGACGTAATCAATCCTCGCCGTACGATTCCTCGAGCCACCTATTTTGGATTGGCAGTGACTTTTCTGGTTTATTTTCTGGGCAGCGTGTCCATAATGGGAATGATCCCATCTGAACAATTAATGCATTCACCCTTCCCTTATTCTGAGGCTGCGGCCATCATGTGGGGACCCATTGGGGGAACTTTGGTCACCATTGGGGCTGTTTTTTCGACACTCGGAGCCCTGAATGGATGGATTTTGATACAAGGTCAAGTACCCTGTGCCATTGCAACAGACCGCCTGTTCCCCAAAGTTTTTGCGAAACTTAACCCACAAGGGGTGCCCGCGACGGGTTTAATTATTTCTTGTGTCTTTGTTTCAATCATGATGATGATGAATTATTTGGATGGATTGGTAGCTACCTATAGCTTTTTTATTTTACTCTCTACTTTTCTTGTTTTGGTTCCTTATCTCTTCACGGTAGCAGCTTATGGGATTTTACTGGTGCAAGAAAAGACGTTAAAGACACCATTTATCCCTATTTTAGGAGGCCTTATTGCCTTCCTTTTTTCTCTTTGGGCCGTCATTGGATCCGGACAAGAAAGTGTTTTTTACGGATTTATTATATTGATGGCTGGTATCCCTGTGTACATTTATATGAAAGCCTCAAAAACATCCTCATGAAATTGACTGCTCACTCTGAATTTGGTAAAATCCATTCTTTAATGATAAAACCTGTGGCTGCTGCCTTTCGAAATGAATCTCATTTATCTGCACAATGGAAAGCATTGAACTATTTGAGTCAACCCGATTTCAAGGACAGTTCAAATGAATATGAGCGTTTTACGGAATTAATCAAGAGTACCCAACCCATTATTTATGAGCTCCCCTGGGAAAAAGACATTCAAATTGATAGCATTTACTGTCGAGATGCCTCTATAAGCACCAATGAAGGCATGATTATTTGTAATATGGGCAAAGCAGGGAGGGCCAATGAACCGGCACACCAAAAACAAATTTTTGAGCAATTTGGCATCAAAATTTTAGGTAAAATTAAAAGTCCAGGCACCTTGGAAGGCGGTGATGTCGCATGGCTCAACGAAACCACCTTGGCTGTAGGTCATACTTATCGGACCAATTATGAGGGTATTGAACAACTTCGCAGCTTATTAAAACCTCTCAATGTAGCCGTTATAGTAGCCGAAATGCCCCATTACAATGGACCCAATGATGTCTTCCATTTGATGTCTGTACTCAGTCCAATAGACAAAGATTTGGCAGTAATTTATCCGCGATTAATGCCCATTCATTTTAGAAATGAACTACTGCGTAGAAACTTCAAACTTATCGATGTCCCTGACCGAGAATTTGATACTATGGGATGTAATGTCCTGGCTTTAGCTCCACGCAAAGTTTTAATGGTGCATGGAAATCCAATGACTCAAGAACTATTACAAGCAGCTGGCGTCGAAGTTTTTACCTACGCAGGCATCGATATAAGTATCAAAGGAGGGGGTGGACCTACGTGCCTGACACGCCCAATCATGAGGCAGGCCACATGACATCCGTTAAAGGTTTAAAAACCTATGTAATATTTAATGCCCTTTACTGGTCCTGTATTTCTCTAAAATTTCTATCGCCGCCTTTGAAATTACAGTCCCAGGGCCAAATATAGCAGTCACCCCTTTTGCAAACAAAAAATCATGGTCCTGCTCCGGAATCACGCCGCCTGCAATGACACCGATATCTTCTCGGTTGAGCAGCGCTAACTCTTTGATCAGTTTTGGAATCAAAGTGTGATGACCCCCAGCCAATGAAGAGGCACCTACAAAATGTACATCATTTTCAGCCGCCTGCATGGCCGTCTCTTTTGGTGTTTGAAACAAAGGACCTATGTCTACATCAAATCCCAAATCAGCAAAACTAGTGGCAATAATTTTAGCTCCTCTATCGTGACCATCTTGACCCATTTTGGCAATTAAAATACGGGGTCTGCGACCTTCCTTAGCGGCAAAGGTACTCGAGAGCGCTAAGGCCTTTTTGAAAAAGCGATCTTGATGGGCCGATTTTGCATAAATTCCTGAAATCGTTTGATGTGAAGCTTTGTGTCTTCCAAATTCTTTTTCCATGGCTAAGGTTATTTCTCCAAGCGTCGCTCTTAGGCGGGCGGCCTCAATGGCCAAAACCAACAAATTGCCCTTACCCGAAGCGGCTGCTTCGCTTAATTTCTTTAATGCTTGACTGATTTTATGATCCTCACGTCGTACCTTAATGGCATTGATACTTGCCATTTGCTGCTCACGCACCTCTTGGTTATCAATCTCCAATAGATCAAAATGATCTTTCTGATCCGTGGTGTATTTATTGACGCCCACAATAGACGCTACCCCCGTATCAATATGTGCTTGGGTCGTTGCGGCTACCTCCTCAATTTTCATTTTTGGATATCCCCGCTCAATGGCTGTAATCATGCCCCCCATAGCTTCTATTTCTTGGATAATTTTCCACGCCTTATCGATCAGATCTTCGGTCTGTTTTTCAAGATAAAAGGAGCCACCAAAGGGATCTATTACCTGGGAAATACCCGTTTCTTTTTGAAGATATATTTGGGTCTCACGGGCTATGGCTGCCGAATATTCCGTGGGCAGCGCGAGGGCCTCATCGAGCGAATTGGTATGCAATGACTGGGTATGTCCAAAAATAGCGGCTAATGCTTCCATACAGGTCCGTCCCACATTATTATAGGGATCCTGTGCCGTCAAACTGTATCCTGAAGTTTGGGAATGGGCGCGCAAAGCCATACTCTTAGGGTTTTGGGCACCAAAAGAATTTATGAGCTTGGCCCACAAAAACCTAGCTGCCCTCATTTTTGCAATTTCGGTCATGAAGTTCATCCCAATGCCCCAAAAAAAAGAAATTCTCGGTGCCAATTGATCTATGGGAATACCTACTTCAATCCCCTTTCTTACGTATTCCAATCCATCCGCCAACGTAAATGCCAATTCTAATTCCGCTGAAGCACCCGCTTCATGCATGTGATAGCCGCTGACACTGATGGAGTTAAATTTGGGCATGTGAGCAGCGCAGAACTCAAAAATGTCTCCAATGATTCTCATAGAAGGCTTGGGTGGATAGATGTACGTATTGCGCACCATGAATTCTTTCAAAATATCATTTTGAATGGTCCCCGTCAATTGACTTGGCTTTACCCCTTGCTCTTCTGCAGCCACAATAAAAAAAGCCATTATGGGAATTACCGCTCCGTTCATGGTCATGGAAACAGACATTTGATCTAGGGGAATTTGATCAAAAAGCAATTTCATGTCCTCGACTGAATCGATGGCAACCCCTGCCTTTCCCACATCTCCGACCACACGAGGATGATCACTGTCATAGCCTCTATGAGTGGCCAAATCAAAAGCTACTGAAAGCCCTTTTTGCCCAGCTTTCAAATTTTTCCGATAAAATGCATTAGAGGCTTTCGCTGTAGAGAACCCAGCATATTGACGAATCGTCCAGGGCCTTTGGGTATACATCGTAAGGTATGGACCTCTCAAAAAGGGAGGCTTACCTGGAACAAAACCTTCCAGTTTAGATGAAGGTCGATGGAAATGATGTTCACCGATCAGTTCCGCATAAGTTAGGTTTCCAAATTTTGATTGTAACAACCCCCACAAAGCAAGGCATTGCTGATGGCAATAAAAATCTAAAAAATGGGCTCCAGCTATCGGATCTTGCTCAAAAGTTAATTGGGCCTCCTCCCGGAGTAAGTTCCCCACATTTCGAGACCAGCGCTGTCCATCAGCACTGTCCTGAGCATCTAACTCAAATGATAAATAATTTACAGCCCCTAGGGTTAACGATAGTCCTGTCGCACTGTTTGAAATGAGGCCTTCAGCCAATCCTTTCCGTTTTCTTGGTGAGGAGTGTATGCGAAATCTATCTGTTGAAAAAGGGATTTTCTCAGCTCTGCAAAGTGCAGACACCATAAATCGCAAACTACGAACCTTAGTGAGGTCATGATAAAAATGAGAACCATGATCTAAGTGCACCGTGACGGATTGATCTTTGCTTTTTAAGCAATCAATAATTTGTAAAACAAGGGTTGAACATTCTTTGAGGGTTCGGTAATGAATTGCGTCAATGGTAAAACTGAATTGAGCGTGTCCCGACGCCCAATTATCTGCACCTCCTTCGAATGCACCGGCTTCCAAAGAGCTGTAATGATTAAAAAAATCATCTAAATCTTTCGTCCTTGATCCGGTAAAAAAAATACTGCAATGTGCTGCCTGAATTTGGTCATACAAAATATCGGGATTGGGAGCATGATGCTTTACATCAAAAATAATGCCTTCACAACCATTATTAAGTGCTTCGAGTGCTTCTCTATTGGCCGTTTTATCGTCTTTTACTTCAATTTTGTGAAGTAATTTCCATTGAGGATAAGGTTGGCTTGAAAAAAAATGTGTGATGTAAGTCGCGGCTGTGGTATTGGAGGCATCATAAAAAGGATCTAACTCAGTCCCCGATGGATCTCGCCATTTTAATTCTTTTTCGAAATCTAAATAGGAACCTTTTTGCTTAATTTCTTTAAGCCAATTTTTGAAAGTCGATTTTGAAAATTCGCTGAATGTCGCTTGACCCTCCTTCATGGTAAACAAAACTAATTGATCAAGATGCATTAATCCAACCTATCAATTTATTTATAATAAATTTTGCCGGTAATCATTGAAATTCATTCAAAAAAAGGGGAAATTAAAAGAGCAGATTAAATCACTTAAAATCAAATGATATTTCACTTTTTTGTTTAATTTTTTTAAGCCACCTTTGATAACTGTTAATAAAAAAAAAGATCCCAAAAAAGGAAAAATGACCACCACAAAAATGACTCCTGTATGTACGTAGAAAAATGGAGCAATTGCCTTTTGCTGATCAAAGAACAAATACCAACTCAAAGCTTTAGTACGTGGTTCATGCCCATTGTTCCAGTGAAAATTGAAGATGAAGTATTGACTATTCAGGTGCCCAGTCAATTTTTCTATGAGTGGCTCGAAGAAAATTATGTACACATCCTACAGCAAGCGGTTCAAAAAGTTATCGGTCAAAATGGGAAACTAGAGTATTCCGTGGTCATGGATAATGGCAGTGCATCTAACCAACCCTATACAGTCAATGTAGGTGGAAATAAAAGTGGGTTTAATAAATCTCGCGTCAATGGATATGATAAATATAAAAATCCTCAGTTCATGCAAGAACTGGCCAGTGACTCTAACCTAAACCCCAATTATCAATTTGAAAATTACATCGAAGGTGATTGTAACCGATTGGCAAGATCTGCAGGATTTGCCGTGGCCAATAAACCAGGAATTACCTCATTCAATCCATTTATGGTTTATGGGGGCGTTGGTCTAGGAAAAACCCATTTAATTCAGGCCATTGGTAACGAAATCAAACGCAATCATCCCGAAAAATATGTTTTCTATGTGGCTTCTGAAAAATTCACAAATCAATTCATAGATGCGCTGAAAAGTAACAGCCTTCAGGAATTTATTGCTTATTACAGGAATGTGGATGTACTCATGTTGGACGATGTTCAGTTCTTAAAAGACAAAGAAAAAACTCAAGAAATATTTTTCCATATATTCAATCACTTGCATCAATCTGGAAAGCAAATCATCATGACTTCGGATCGGCCTCCAAAAGATTTAAGTGGTCTTCAAGAGCGATTGGTCTCAAGATTCAAATGGGGCTTGACCGCAGATATTCAACAACCTGATTTCGAAACGCGTATCGCCATCATTAGAAAGAAATTGCAGGCAGATGGGATTATTATATCCGATCAAGTAATTGAATATCTAGCGTATAGTGTCAATACTAATATTCGAGAATTGGAAGGCGTAATTATCTCCATGATTGCCCATGCCTCTCTCACCAATGTCGAAGTAGATTTAGAGCTTGCCAAAACAATTCTTAAAAATATAGTCTCTCATATTGACTCAGAAGTAGGGGTTGATTACATTCAAAAAACGGTAGGTGAATATTTTAATATTTCTATCGATGACATGAAGGCAAAAACACGAAAAAAAGAAGTGGTCATTGCAAGACAAGTAGCCATGCATTTTGCCAAAGACTATACGAACCATTCATTAAAGTCCATTGGTTATCACTTTGGGGGTCGAGATCACAGTACCGTGATCTATGCCTTACAGTCCGTAAGCGATATGATTGACACCAATTCCAAATTCAAATACTCAATAGAAGAGTTGAAGAAAAAAATAAAATTAAAAGCCATTTAATTTACCTCAAATAAAAGGCACATTTTATTTTCCTTTTTACCCTCCGGCACTAAATTTCTATGTGCCTTCCAAAGCAAGACAAAATATCCACCCAAAAAAGCTACGCCCCGCCCTTTAAAAATTGTTAAAACAGGTTTTTAATCAAAATGATTTTTCAAAAATCTGTCAATCAAAACTTAACCATAGTAATTTTGTGAAATAATGAAAGCAGCTGAAACCGTTAATGATTTATTTTCACAAACATGGGGATTCGATCTATCTTAAGTAAGCCACTGGCCAAATGGATAGTTTACGACCAAAAAAAATGGGCGCTTAATCCAGGTAAGTTTCAATCTAACTTGTTTAGAAAACTGATAAAATCAGGTTCAAAAACCCAATTTGGAAGAGACCATCAATTTGATGAAATTCGAAATCATACGGACTTTACTCAGCGGGTACCGATTCGAGACTATGAAGAATTAAAGCCCTATATCAATGAAATTCTTAAAGGCAAAAAAGATGTTCTTTGGCCAGGTCTACCTGCCTATTTAGCCAAAACCTCTGGGACAACTAGTGGGGTCAAATACATCCCCATCACAAAAGATTCCATTCCCAACCACATCAACAGTGCCCGAAATGCTTTGTTATCCTATGTGAATGAAACAGGCAACAGTACCTTTCTGGACAAAAAACTGATATTCCTTTCTGGGAGTCCCACCTTAACCTATACCTCAGGTATTCCAACGGGGAGATTGTCTGGGATCGTCAATCATTTAATCCCGACTTACCTTAAATCCAATCAGCTGCCAAGCTACCCAACCAATTGCTTGGAAGACTGGGAGCAGAAAGTAGACCAAATCGTTCTAGAAACTGAAAATCAAGACTTATCGTTAATTTCTGGTATTCCTCCTTGGGTTCAAATGTATTTTGACAAATTGGTAAGTCGGAAAGGTAAATCGATCAAAGATGTTTTTCCTAATTTTTCTCTTTTTGTATACGGAGGGGTAAATTTTGATCCCTATCAAAAAAAATTATATGAAACCATAGGAAAAACCATCGACAGCATAGAAACCTATCCTGCATCTGAAGGATTTATTGCTTATCAAGACAGCCAAGCTTCAAAAGGTCTCCTTTTGCTTTCTAACAGTGGAATTTTTTTTGAATTTATTGCAGCCTCCGATTTTTTTAATGAATCACGTAAAAGACTTACCCTTGAAGAAGTTGAAATTGGAGTCAATTATGCCGTGATCTTAAACAGTAATGCAGGCCTTTGGGGTTATGCTATAGGAGATACTGTGAAGTTTCTAAGTACTTATCCTCACCGCATTATTGTGACTGGTAGAATTAAGCATTTCATCTCTGCATTTGGAGAACATGTCATTGGAGAAGAAGTGGAGAAAGCCATGACTCTTACTTGTCAGAAATTTCCTGAAACGGAACTCATTGAATATACGGTCGCCCCCCAAGTGACGCCCACCTCTGGACTCCCGCTTCACGAATGGTATATCGCTTTTGCTCAAAGACCCCATGATGTATCCGCTTTCAAAAAAGAGTTAAATTTGAACATGCAACAGCTCAATAGCTATTATGATGATTTGGTAAGGGGTGCGGTATTGGATCCCTTACAAGTGGTCACACTCAAAGCTGATGCCTTTATAAAATATATGAAATCCATTGGAAAATTGGGCGGACAAAACAAAGTGCCTAGATTAAGCAACGACAGAAAAATAGTCGAGGCACTCCATCCATTCAAAGAAAAATAAAAGTAATTTGAAAAACATAGCTATTCTCGGATCTACCGGATCCATCGGGACACAGGCTCTTGAAGTGATAGAAGCCCATCCTAAACTGTTCCAGATAGAATTACTCACCTGCCATAAAAATGCCACTTTGATTGTGGCACAGGCCAGAAAATTTAATCCCAACGTCGTTATCGTAACGGACGAATCTATTTACAAAGAGGTATTTAATGCCTTAGATCCCTTACAAATCAAAGTATACGCAGGAATGGCAGCAGTCAATGATGCCGTTCAAATGAGTACCATTGACATGGTCCTTACTGCGTTAGTAGGTTATGCGGGATTGATGCCTACAATAAAGGCAATCGAGGCCAAAAAGCCTATTGCTTTGGCGAACAAAGAAACACTCGTAGTTGCTGGGGAAATCATCATGAAACTGGCTGAAGCGTCTGGGGTTCCCATTTTTCCTGTTGATTCTGAACATTCAGCTATTTTTCAATGTTTAGTAGGTGAACATCAAAATCCACTTGAAAAAATTATTTTAACAGCCTCTGGCGGCCCTTTCCGAGGTAAGGATGCAGCCTTTCTCCAAAACATAAAAAAGGAACAAGCCCTTAAACATCCCAATTGGGTCATGGGCGCTAAAATCACCATCGATTCAGCTACATTAATGAACAAAGGGCTTGAGGTCATTGAAGCCAAATGGCTATTTGGGTTACGTACCGAACAAATAGAGGTTATTGTTCATCCTCAATCTATAGTACATTCCTTGATCCAATTTGAAGATGGTTCTATGAAAGCCCAAATGGGACTTCCTGACATGAAACTCCCGATACAATACGCACTAGGTTATCCTAAAAGAATCCCGTCAGATTTCCCAAGATTTAATTTTACTGATTACTCAAATCTGACTTTTGAACCTCCCAATATTAAACTTTTCAGAAACCTTCAATTGGCTTATGACGTCTGTTCTTCTGGGGGAAACCATCCTTGTATTCTCAATGCAGCCAATGAGGTTGCCGTCGAAGCATTTTTAAATGATCGCATAGGATTTTTACAGATATCCGAAGTTATTGAAAACTGCCTCGAAAAAGTATCTTATCTTCGTGCTCCAAATTTAGAAGATTTAATCAATACCGACAAAGAAACAAGAACTAAAGCAAACGAATTGATTCATTAATGGAAGTATTCATCATGGTAGGACAGCTGATTCTCGGTTTGTCCATTTTAGTAGGGTTGCACGAATTAGGACATTTACTCGCAGCTAAGGCATTTGGCATGCGGGTAGAACAATTTTCTATTGGATTTCCTCCAAAAATTTGGGGTAAAAAATTCGGAGATACTGAATATTCTTTCGGTATGATTCCCTTAGGAGGATTTGTTAAAATCTCTGGCATGATCGATGAATCGTTAGACGTGACTGCGATGCGCGCCGCACCTCAGCCACATGAATTTAGGTCCAAACCCGCCTGGCAAAGACTGATCGTGATGATGGGTGGAATCATCGTCAATGTAATCCTAGGTGTCGTTATATTTATAGGGTTTAAATATACCCAAGGGGATACCTATCTATCCAAACAAGAATTAAACAAATACGGGATCGTAGCTTATGAATTGGGTGAATCCATAGGACTTAAAACGGGAGACAGAATCCTTGATATTAATGGCGAAGATTATGAACGCTTTAGAGACTTGGCCAGTCCAGCCGTCCTACTCAGTAGTGATGGATACTTCACGGTAAACCGTGATGGAAAAAGACTAACTATACCCATACCCAATGATTTTGTCGATGATTTTGCAGAAGAAAACAATGCCCAAAAATTTATTTTTTATAGATTAATTTTTGATATTGGTGCGGTCATCGAAGGCAGCCCTGCGGATCTTGGTGGACTCCAAGTAGGCGATAAAATCATCGCATTAAATGGTGCTGAAATTGAATTTTACGATCAACTCCAAGCAAGTATGGATACCTTGGCTGGGACCCAAATCACTTTATTAATTAATCGATCTAATGTCCAAAAAACTTTAACTATTGAGGTCAATGAAGAAGGTAAAATTGGCTTTCAAGCCAATCGATTGAATGAAATTTCCACCGTTGAATATACGTTTGCAGAATCTGTCCCACTAGGAACTGAATTGGCTTTCAGTATTGTTTGGGATAACATCAAAGGCTTTAAAAAAATATTTGCTGGGGAAGTCTCCGCGAGTAAATCACTTTCTGGTCCTATAGGCATTGCGAAAATTTTTGGTGGTACTTGGGATTGGCAAAGGTTTTGGCGTATTACGGGAATGCTTTCCATGGTACTCGCCTTTATGAATTTCTTACCCATACCTGCATTAGATGGTGGGCATGTAGTGTTTTTAACTTGGGAAATAGTTACCGGAAAAAAGCCCTCTGATACCTTTCTAGAAAATGCTCAAAAAGTAGGCATGGTGTTGCTCTTGGCATTGATGAGCTATGCTATCCTCAACGACATCATCAAGTTGTTCTAAACTCATTCGCTCACCACAAATCTGAGCCTTTTATTTACCCTATCCACCCTCTCTGTAGATTTGAAACTCTACCCTGCGGTTAATTTTCTTATCCGCCTCTGTCATTTCTTTCACTAAAGGCTCGGAGCTTCCCAATCCCTCCCAACCTACACGACTTTCCAAAATACCTGCAAAAAGCACTATGTAATCTCTAATGTTTTCCGCTCGATCTTTGGATAATTGTAAATTCAGTGCTTGGGATCCTTGTGAATCTGTATGCCCTGAGATCTTTAACTTAAACTCGATATTGTCATATAAAAAATTAATAATTTTATTGAGGTCTCCATACATTTCAGGCTTAATTTCAGCCTTTCCATTGTCAAACTCTATAGATTCAAACTTCATGCGGGCAGTCATAGGCTCTGTCATCTTATTTAACTCCACATAGCCATCTAAATAAAATGCTTCCTCTATCCTAAAGAAATCATCTCCCTGTATCACCAATAAATAATTTCGCTGATCGATTAAATCAAACTCAAAAGTCCCATCTTCTTTCAGGTATTTTGGAGCAACCTCTACCCCTTGATCCATGTCTACTACCGACACAATCCCGCCAAAAGGCCTTCCTGTCAAGGCATCCGTCAAACTTCCCTTCAATTGTGAGATCGCATCAGGTCGGGCACCCATGGGAAGTGGGAAAGAATATAAATCCAATTTATCTAAATCTTTGGAAGATGATCTTGCATAGTATAAATCTTTAGAACTTGCATCAATGGTGAAATAAAACTCACTCCCAGTTCCATTGACCAAAGGCCCTATATTAATAGGTTCACTCCATTTATCCTTGACTAGATATGATTTATATATATCAAATGCCCCAAAATTATAAAGCTGTCCATTAGATGAGAAATAAAGAACCCCAAAAAGTGGGTGATAAAAAGGACTCACTTCATTATTTCTGGTATTGATGATGGGACCCATATTTTGACTTTGCGTCCAAGATCCATCTTTTTTCGTAGTAAAATAAATATCAGATAAGCCAAAACCTCCCAAACGATCTGATGCAAAAAATAAAGTATCTCCTTCATGAGATAAAGAAGGATGTGAATCCCAACTTAAACTGTTTACATTGATTCCTAGATTTTTTATGTCCGTCCATATGCTATCCTTCAAGGAAGCACTGAAAAGATCGCAATCCCCGTAGCACGAGGGGCAGTCACATCGGGAAAAATATAAAGTATTCCCATCTGCACTTAAACAGGCTGACCCCTCGTTGTAATTAGAATTAATTTCTTCCATTGCATAGGCTTTAGACCAAGTGCCATAAGCATCCAGATAACTAATGTATAGATCTTCATTCTTCTTTTTGTTGATCTCAAGGCTCTGCTCTTCTCTTTGCGAGGTGAAAAGCAAGGCCCCATTATTTTGACTCAGTGCCGGTCCATAATCAGCGCCCCTACTGTTTATGGAAAAACCCATATTGAGCAATACGCCCTTCGGCGGCATCAAGGTATCGATGAGTTTTCGATGCTCCACCATCTCATAATAATATTCAATAGGTACAAACTGTGCCACTTCCTGATTGTTTAAGGAATCATAATACAACTCTATTTCATCTATATTGATCCCACCATGATGGTGTCTCAAGACCAACCGATACAGAGATTTGGCATCTTCATAATCACCAAACATTTCAGTCAACTTTGCCAGTCGCCAAAGCAATCGAGTTTCAGAATAAAAATTTTCGATACCAAAATTCAGCACATACTTAGATAAAACGCTGTATTGGGTCTGATAATCTTTCTTTTTTTCAAGTTTATTGAGCAAAGCAATTTGAGATTTTTTAAAATAACGAGGAATTTTATTGATGTTCTCAAAATCATATCGATTGATAATAATATTTGACGAAAGGTTATCGCTATCGACCTTAAGCACCGTAGCTGAATCAATTTGTGCATGGACAAGATGATTTATACTTAAAATACTTAAGAAAAATAAGACCTTAATTGGGTTCATAAGTTGGCCTTTTTTAAAATTACTTTAGAGATCCAAATGAAATACTTAAATCTACTGGGTAAAGATAATCTTAAAAAGCAGACATTAAATTATTTGGCATAAGTATTGATCTATTAAGGGATAAACAATTAATAACTCCTTTAAAGGCATAAAACTGCCACTTTGACATAGTATGAGCAAAAATTTTCAGATTTTTCATCCTGACTTTTCCGAGGAAGATCCCGAGGAAGTCGTTCAATTAATTACCTCTGAAGAAATCCCTTCACTCACCGACGATCAATTGCCCGATGAACTTCCCATACTTCCCATTAAAAATACCGTATTGTTTCCTGGGGTAGTCATCCCCATAACCGTCGGTCGCGAAAAGTCAGTCAAACTGGTAAAGCAAGCCTATAGAGGAGACCGAATCATTGGGGTTACCGCACAAAAAAATCTCAAAATTGAAGAACCGGGTATACGCGATCTCAATAGCATAGGTACGGTGGCTAAGATTCTTAAAATGTTGGTCCTTCCAGATGGCAATACGACGATCATCATTCAAGGGCAAAAACGTTTTAAAATGTTAGCCTTAACTAGCATAAAGCCTTTTATCAAAGCAAAATATGAGATATTACACGACCTCGATTTTGATTTAGAAAAAGAGAATACTGAGGCCATTGTCCAATCACTTAAGGATACGGCCAATAAGATCATGAAGCTCAATCCCGAGATTCCAAAGGAAGCGCAAATTGCTTTAGATAACATCGATAGCCATTCTTTTTTGACCCATTTTTTAGCAGGAAATGTCAATGCAGAGGTTGCTGAAAAGCAAAAATTATTAGAGATAAATGATCCTATCAAAAGAGCAGAGAAGTTATTACAACTCATGATGAAGGACCTTCAAATGCTCGAATTGAAAAAGGAAATTCAGAAAAAAGTTCATACAGATATTGATCAACAACAAAGAGATTATTTTCTGAGGCAACAAATGCGCATCCTGCAAAACGAACTTGGCAATGACGGGCCTGATCAAGAAATCGAAACCTTAAAAACCCGTGGTGATGAAAAGAATTGGCCTGAAGAGGTGAAAATTCATTTTTTCAAAGAAATTGATAAAATTCAGCGTATGAATCCAGCGGCAGCAGAATATCCCGTGGCGATGAATTATGTAGAATTACTGGTTGATTTGCCATGGAATGAATTAACTGCAGATAATTTTGACCTTAAGAATTCACAAAAAATATTAGACCGAGATCATTTTGGGCTTGATAAAGTCAAGGATAGAATACTGGAATATTTGGCCGTAAGAAAACTTAAAGATGACCTCAAAGGTCCCATTATTTGCCTTTATGGACCTCCTGGAGTGGGAAAAACTTCTTTGGGTAAATCTATTGCTGAGGCTCTGGGTAGGAAATACATTCGCATGTCACTGGGTGGGCTTCATGATGAAGCGGAAATTAGAGGCCATAGAAAGACCTACATTGGATCCATGCCAGGTAAAATTCTACAAAATATCAAGCGTGCCAAATCATCAAACCCTGTTTTTATCTTAGATGAAATTGATAAAATAAACGCCAACTTTAGAGGAGATCCTTCCTCTGCATTGCTGGAAGTCTTAGACCCCGAACAAAATAGTAGCTTTAAGGACAACTATCTAGAAGTAGACTATGATTTGAGTAAAGTACTTTTTATTGCTACGGCAAACTCTTTAGAAACCATTCAACCCGCCCTGCTTGATCGTATGGAAATCATTGACATCACAGGTTATACCTTGGAAGAAAAAGTTCAAATTGCCAATAAACATTTAATCCCTAAACAAATCACTGAACATGGTTTGACTTCTAAAGATTTAAAATTCAATCAAAAGGCCATTGAAAAAGTAATCAATGACTATACTCGTGAATCAGGTGTGCGGAGTCTCGAACGGAAAATTGCTGCTTTGGTCCGAAATATTGCAAAATCCAAAGCCATGGAAACCCCTTTTGAATCGAAAATGGATTCCCAACAGGTCCGCAGTATTTTAGGTTCAGAGATTTTTGATAAAGAAACGTATGAGCACAATGACTTTCCCGGCATTGTCACAGGCTTAGCTTGGACACCTGCAGGTGGTGATATTTTATTTATTGAATCTAGCTTGAGCAGAGGCAAAGGAAAACTCACCCTCTCAGGTCAATTAGGTGATGTGATGAAGGAGTCTGCTGTCACAGCCCTCTCCTATCTGAAATCTAATGCTGAAGTCCTCGATATCCATTACAAAATATTTGATCATTATGATCTACATATCCATGTACCTGCTGGCGCTATTCCAAAAGATGGACCCTCTGCGGGCATCACCATACTTACCGCACTGGCCTCTCTTTTTACTCAAAGAAAAGTAAAGGCTAAACTGGCCATGACTGGAGAAATAACATTACGTGGTAAAGTATTGCCTGTCGGCGGTGTGAAAGAAAAAATATTGGCTGCCAAGCGTGCTGGGATCAAAGAAATCCTTCTTAGCCTAAGAAACAAGAAAGATATTGATGAGATAGATGATCGATACCTGAAATTATTACAAATTCATTATGTGGAAAATGTGGATGATGTTTTGAATATTGCCTTACTCGATCAGAAAGTTAAACAACCTTTAAAATTCATTATTCCAGAAGAAAATACAGAATCTATTTGAAAGCGACATTCACTTTGTTTTTTTTGATTTTTTGGTCACCCTTATTTGCCCAGCAAGGCTTTCATTTTTTAAACCTTCCCAATAGTAGTCGCGCTGCTGCGCTCGGAGGATCTGCCGTGTCAAGCGATGATCATGATATTGCCATGGGATATCACAATCCAGCGATCTTGGGGGACAGTACTTTAGGAGATGTTTATATAATGTATCATCCCTATTTAGCAGGTATCAACAGAATGAGTGCCATCGCGCAATTTAGTGCCGGAAGAATAGGCCCGCTGACTGCCGGCATTTTGTTTACTGATTATGGCACCTTCGATGAAACGGACGATCTAGGAACGGTCATTGGTACGTTCCAGGCACAAGACTATGTACTTCACATCGGAAAATCCCACAGCATGGGTCCTTTTACGTTGGGCATCAATCTAAAAATGGCAGGCTCTTATATCTCAACGACAGGTGCCAATGCCTTGCTGTTCGATTTAGGAGGCATCTACAGAAGTCCCTACCAAAAATTTTCGGTCGGTATGGTGATCAAAAACTTAGGTTTTTTACTTTCTGATTTTACAGCTGATGAGCAAACTTCACTCCCATTTGATGTTTTGATAGGTACCACTTTTAAGCCTGAGCATATGCCGTTTCGCTTTACCATTACGGCCACAGATTTGGTTCGTTCTACCAATGATTTGTATGTATCTAACCCCAATCAAAAAATCAGGCGATTAGATCAAATTTTTAGATATTTCAATTTTGGAACGGCCTTACTTATTGGAAAACGTATCGAACTTAATTTGGGTTATAACCACAGGCAAAGAGTCGCATTCAATGTAGATGAAATGGCTTATGGAGCTGGGCTGAGCTTTGGTTTTTTATTAAAGATAAAGGCGTATGAGTTTCAATTCAGTAACGCCAAAATACATGCTGCCGCAGCGAGCCAATTTTTCTCGATCAAAACAAATACAAGCGCTTTAAAACAACTATTTTAAAAATGGAAAACCTTACACCCAAGCAAATCGTTGCCGAATTAGATAAATATATCATTGGTCAAGGTGATGCCAAGAGAAATGTGGCTATTGCCCTAAGAAATAGATGGCGCAGAATGAACGTTAAAGGAGAAATTAAAAATGATATTATTCCCAATAATATTCTATTAATTGGATCTACTGGGGTAGGTAAGACTGAAATTGCCAGAAGACTAGCAAAAATCGCAGACGCTCCATTTACTAAAGTAGAAGCCTCAAAGTTTACCGAAGTGGGCTATGTAGGTAGAGACGTTGAGAGCATGGTACGAGACCTCGTTGAACAAGCCGTAAATATGGTTCGAACACAAAAAAAGACAGAAGTAAAAGCCAAAGCAGAAGCAATTGTTGAAAACATCATCTTAGATGCGCTAATCCCCCCCCTCAAAGGAAAGTCTTTCCCCGGAGGAGATGCTCAAACAGATATGACTGATCATGAGCTCAACCAAAAGACGCGTGAAAAATTCCGTGAAAAAATTCAAAAAGGTACGCTAGACGATCGAAAAATAGAGATTGATATCAAAGCTGCCGCTTCTGGCAACCTAGGTATGATTGGCGGTGGTATGATTGATGAATCCTCTATGATTAATATGCAGGATATGCTTAGCAATATGATGCCCAAAAAGTCTAAAAAGCGAAAAGTAACCATCTCAGAAGCCAAAAGATTATTACTTGAAGATGAAAGTCAAAGACTCATTGATATGGACGAAGTCAAAGAAGAGGCATTATATAAGGCGAGTAATACCGGAATTATTTTTATTGATGAGATTGATAAAATAGCCGGTGGACGCAGTGGAAAATCTGGCCCTGATGTGAGTAGAGAAGGCGTCCAAAGAGATCTTTTACCTATTGTTGAAGGGAGTTCCGTAACTACCAAATATGGCGTCATTCAGACAGATCATGTATTGTTCATTGCCGCAGGTGCCTTTCATTTTAGCAAGCCCTCCGATATGATTCCTGAATTACAAGGGAGGTTTCCGATTCGAGTTGAATTGAATAATCTTACCAAAGGAGATTTTTTAAAGATTCTAAAAGAGCCAAAAAATGCATTAACCAAGCAGTACATCGCCTTAATCGAAGCCGAAAATGTCTCTATCGAATTCAGTGATGATGCGCTTGAAGAGATTGCAGAGAAAGCTTTTGCTATCAATGAAGAAATGGAAAATATAGGAGCACGTCGTTTACAAACGATCATGAGTAAACTCCTCAACGATATCTTATTTGACATTCCCGATACCATCGGAGCCCACTCAAAAATTTTAATCGATAAAGCCCTTGTTGATGAGAAATTGACTGGAATTATTAAAAATAAAGATTTGAGCGAATATATTCTATAGGCTAAAATCTCTGCGTAGATCTATTACCCCATGCAGTGGGTTCGATGAAGATTTGAATAGTTGCTGAAGCACCCACGTGATCACTTTACATTATAATTTAAGTCGTAGTATATTCAAAAGCACAAATGACCTAAATTAGTGAGCATAAATTGAACTTATGAAGCCTCAGGTATCATAAACCATGTCATTAGCGAAAAAAAATCTTACACTAGACCAACTAAAATCAGGAATCATCACTGGAGATCGATTGATTTTGAGTCAGGCCATTACCCTATGTGAAAGTCAACTACCAGAAGATCAACGATCGGCAACCCAATTAATAGATTCCATTTTAAATTATACGGGAACATCCTTGAGGATTGGAGTTACGGGAATCCCAGGTGTGGGGAAAAGCACTTTTATAGAAGCTTTTGGTTTATTTCTAATCTCAAAAGGTCATAAAATAGCCGTATTAACTATCGATCCCACCAGCACCTTAAATCAGGGTAGTATTTTGGGAGATAAAACACGAATGAATGAACTTTCGCAAAATAGAAATGCATACATCAGACCGAGCCCTACCAGCGGGCATCTGGGTGGCATCTCCGAGAAAACCAGAGAAAATATGCTTTTATGCGAAGCGGCGGGCTTTGATATTATTTTAATTGAAACGGTTGGCGTAGGCCAATCTGAGGTGGCGGTAAAAGATTTGAGTGACTTTTTATTATTGTTAATGATCTCAGGTGCAGGGGATGAGTTACAAGGTATCAAAAGAGGTTTAATGGAACTGGCCGATATGATATTGGTCAATAAAAGTGATGGAGAAAATATTGAAGAGAGCCTCCGTACCAAAATAGTCTTTGAACAAGCGCTCCATTATTTTCCCCAGAATATAAACCACTGGAAAGTCCCTGTTGAAACCATTTCATCACGCCAACCTACCAACCTAGATCGGGTTTGGAACTATATAGACGAATACATCACCCTCACGAAGACCAATGATTATTTTTATACTAATAGAAAGCATCAAAATCTACAATGGTTTCGTGAAGGACTTTCCAACCAGCTGCTTCAATATGTGTTCCAAAATCCCAAATTATCTAATAAAAAGAAGGAAATAGAACAAGCCATTCAAGAAGGTAAAAAATCAGTAAAATCCGGCCTTGAAGCACTATTAAAACAGGTCTTTGACCAATGAATTAATCAGGTATAAATACAAAACCATTCGGCCCTCTTCCTACTTGAAATTCTTCTTTCGCCCCACCCATTTGATCATAGACATAGACACTTCCTAGCGATTGAAATCCCTTTGAATCACCTATATATACATCTCCATCTGGGGCTACCCCTATTCCATAAAAAGCAATGGCAGAAGTATTCTCAATGAATGTATCACAGCTTTCGTCTCCTATACCGTAACTGTATACGGTCGTACCATTGTAAAAATAAAGGGTAGATAAATCGACATTGGCAGCCATTTTACCAGTTACATTCATTCCTAATGCAATTTCCTGTATCACTTCATCATTGGAGTCAAGTCGTACCAATGAGCCGTTGTTTGCAAGAGTGAAATCCGCATTGTACCCCCCACTGCAAAGGATCCAAAGATCCCTATTTTGGTCTATGATCATCGCAGCAGGTGATGTGCCTACGGTAATCGTTTGAATGATTTCCCGTGTAGTCAAATCCATTATGCTCAAGGTCTTCTCAAAATTATTGCTTACGTAGAGTTTATTATCTCTAATGACCAAAGCCTCTGCTCCAAACCCCACATTAATCGTATCTAAAATCTCATAGGTATTTAAATCCAAAATGGAAATACGACCCCGATCTATAAAACTTACCCACTCCGAAATATAGCCATAATCTCCCTCACTGACCATATACCTGGGTAGAGAGACGTCTGAAATAGTGTGCAATAACTTCATTTCATCACCATCAACAACCTCTATTTTATTACTGTTATTTACCAATATGAAAGCCGTTGTATCCCAGAGATACATAGATTGGACTACATCACCCAATGGCAGTAATGCATTATTTTCAGAAAAAATGTCATTTTGTACCACGCCTTCTGAATCAATAAAAGATATGGATCCATCATCAGATAAAAAATTTCCCTCATTGATGACAAAAATTCCAGATGAAAAGCTACCTAATGTATTCTCAGTAGTATCATCAGCTGATGCATTTTCAGGATCCACCTCCGGATCTTCAGTACAGGAAACAAAGAATAAAGTGGCGAAAAATAGAACATATAATGGTAATGAATTAAATGAATATTTAGCTTGAATCATAGTTTAATTATTATTTGTAATTGAAAATTGATTCCTGGCATTGCCCGGTTTTGAATGTTTTCGTAGTAGCTGTTAAATATATTATTGGCCTTGAGCGAAATTTGAGTGGTGACTTTACTCAGAATAAGTGGATAATCGGCAGCAACATCAAGTAAAAAATAAGGATCTACCGCATAAGTATCTAATTGGTCTAAAGTGGTATACCGTCGACTGGTATAAGATTGATCTAAAGCAATACTCAACTTTTTAATAGGCCATTTATTGGACCAAATAGCCGTAAAATAAGGCACATAAGGTAATTGATTCCCATATGCGGCTTGACTCGGATAAGCAGATTTATTTATAGAACGCTGAAAATTTAAAACTACCTGACTCTCTAGCTCCGTTTGATTCAAGGAATATTGGTAACCTAAGACATACTCAATTCCTGAAATAGCGACTTTTTGGATATTTTCAGGACGCCATATATTTCCTGATTGAGGTAACCATAAAATCCAATCTTGGGCCCAAGTTTGATAAACATTGACCTGAGTATTCAACTTACGATAACGAACCTTAAAGCCAATCTCAGTACTCGCACTTTGCTCAGGTTTCAAAGATGGGTTTCCGCCCGGTAACCAAAACCGATCATTGAGTGTGGGGTATCGAAAGCCTTTCGCTATTTTGGCATGCGACACCAACGACCCCTTGGGAAATATCCACTTTCGCTCAGCACCCAAAGAGGGCAACAACTTAGATCCAGCATCAATCATAAATGATTCACGAAGTCCCAAGGTACTGCTCCATCGGTCATTGATCCTGTAGGTAGCTATCATAAAAAAATCAAGTTGTTTTTGAGGATTTATATTCTCAAGATTCGATCCCTTGGCAGCAAGTAAACTGATCAAAAATCCACTGTTCAAGTGAAAATGATGCCCTATATCATACTCATATCGCTGGGTCAATGTGATCTGTTGAGAACGAATCGCTGGATTTTGGTTATAGATCATTTGATCATTAATCCAACCTAAGGTTGTACTTATTGATCCCTTATTTACATCAATAAAATGCTCTAAAACTGATTTAATATTATGGGTTTTAATGAAATCTTGTGCATAATTTTGGGATATGACCGGTTGACTTTCTCGGTGTTGATAAAAGAGCAACAGATCTACAGATAAACGCTGATTGTTCCAAAAATGTTGAAGTTCTTGTCGAAAGCCATAACTCAAAGCGGCTGCATTTTGTTGAGTTTGAATAAGATCTGTTCCTTTTAAAGGATAAGTAAAATCATTATTGATGGCTTCACGATAAATATGGGTCGTTCCTTGAAGCTGATCTTTTTTGTACTCTGCGCTACCTCCTTGGAAATTATATCCAAAACTGCCCAAGCCCAATCCAATGGCTGCCGTGTTCGTTCGAATCTTATTAAAATGATCAATGAACACAGTACCCCCTATAGAACCTGAACCATATAAGGCCCCTTGATTTCCAGGCTGAATGGCCACATCATCTATCAGCCAGGCATGCCATTGTGAGAAATCTGTTGATCCTAAGGTGGGTGCATTGACTGGGATGCCGTGCCAAAGCACATTGGTATGGACAGCGGACGTCCCTCTAAAAGAGATGGTTGACAACTGTTGATGCCCATAATTTTTCATGTAAATTCCTGCCTGGCTAAAAAGTGCCGCGTCCAAGGTCTTTAAAGGATCGACCGTATGAATCACACGCACTACGTCCCCTGTGGCATAAGGCACCAGTCCAAAACCCATTATTTCAATAGGCCGCATTAAAACCGTATCTGATTGCGCCTTTAAAAAAAAAGGACACAAAAAGGTCATCCAGAATACAATAACTTTCACCCGTTAATTAGTTAACCGGGCCCATGGTAAATAGAGAAAAATGACTTTCACCTTCCCTTGCTTTCACCCGAAGCTCGAAATTTTATGTTTGAAATAGGCAGGTCTCCTGACTTGGTTCACTTCATGGCCTTCCCATTGAAAACAACAGTGGCATTGTAGATGAAGCATGTAAACCTTACAGTTGCGGGGACAGTTCTTGATTTTCACAAGATTCCCTTTTAATCTTGACAGCAAAAATTTGTGCCAAGAACCGAGTTCAAAGCGAAGGTAAGGAAGATTTAAACTAAATAACTCCTTTTTTTTGCTCAATTTTGTTAAATGAATAAATGCTTGGCTTTCTTCTGTTTTTGTGTGCTGTTGGGTTGTAGTAAAAATAAGCCTACCGATAGGCTTCATGAAACCGTTTCAAGTCAATCCATGGATTATGCAACTAAATTTAATATCCAAGAAGACCATCTTAGGGTGATGGAACCTTGGCCCGGGTCATCATCTGCCATTGAATATAGATTTGAAAACATCCCCCAGCGGGTGGTCGTCACCAGTACCACCCATCTGCCTTATTTAGAGCTTTTAGGCTTGGAAGACAAATTGGTTGGTTTTGTCGGCGCAAACAATATTTATTCTGAAAAAATCTATAACCGCCTAAAATCTGGCAAAATAATAGAGGTAGGCATAAATGGTAAAATAAATTTAGAACTGCTATTGGCCAGTCAACCTGATTTAGTTATTGCCTTTGATCTTGGTGGTGAATCCTCAACACTTGATAAAATTGTCGAAGCGGGCATACCTATTGTTTATAATTCGGATTTTCTAGAAGAAACTGCTTTGGGTCGTGCCGAATGGATCAAGTTTTTTGGCTATATTTTTGATGAAAGTAATCTTGCAGATTCTATTTTTACTGGCATGGTTGAAAGATACCATCAGCTTAAAAATTTAACCCAAAACGTGACAGAAAGACCCAGTGTATTTTCAGGAGTGGTATATGGAGATGCCTGGTTCTTACCGGGTGGAAAAAACTGGTCAGCACAATTCATTAAGGATGCTGGAGGCAGCTATGTTTGGGAAGATAATCTAACATCAGGATGGTTAGAACTTAGTTTTGAAACGGTTCTCGATCGAGCCAGGGAAGCGCAATTCTGGATTGGGGTGGCCTCTATCAATACCCGCGCTGAGTTGATGGCTCAAGATACACGATATGAACTTTTTGAAGCTTACCAAGAGCAGCGCATCTACAATTACAATAAGCGCATAGGTAACAATGGTGGATTTGATTTCTTTGAATCGGCCTACGCTCGTCCCGATCTTGTGCTTGCCGATCTTATTGGGATATTGCATCCAGAGTTGCTACCCGATCATCCTACTTATTATTTTCAAAAGATTCCATGATCACACAGTATTTTGATACTTCAATAAAAAAGTGGCGACAACTGTTTGTTGGAATGGGGGTTTTATTAATTGCTTTATTTGCTCTAAATATAAGCTTAGGATCTGTGGCCATCCCTTTATCAAGTGTGATTGATTTCATTCTATTGCGCCCTCCCGTAGATAATTCTTGGCATTTGATTATGGCAAAATTTCGTTTACCCAAGGCACTCACAGCCATACTCGTAGGTGGTGGACTCGGTATCTGTGGATTGCAAATGCAAACCTTATTTCGGAACCCTATGGCTGGGCCATTCATTTTAGGTATTAGTTCTGGATCTGGGCTGGGAGTCGCTCTGGTTATTTTTTTAGGGGTTGAAGCTGGACTCCTTTTCGAACTTTCAGGTATTGCCAGAAGTTGGATTATGGTATGTGCGGCCGCACTTGGCTCCTTTGGCGTCTTGTTGGCCATCATATTGGCCTCTGTAAGACTCAAGGATTCGGTTACCTTATTGATATTAGGCTTGATGCTTGGTGCCGCATCAAGCGCTTTGATCAGTGTTTTACAATACTTCAGTCAAGCTACAAATATCCAAGCCTATATGATGTGGTCTTTTGGCAGTCTAGGAAGTCTCTCTTGGAATGAATTGATGATCTTTAGTGTGATCATCATTATCGGCATGATCATGTCTATAGGCTTGTCCAAATCATTGAATGCCTTATTACTTGGAGCAAGTTATGCTGAAAGTATGGGGGTAGACCTCAAAATCATACGTCTTCTGATCATCATTAATACCAGTATATTGGCGGGTACGATTACTGCCTTTTGTGGACCCATCGCTTTTTTTGGTTTGGCCATGCCCCATATTGCACGCATGCTTTTCAATACCACCAATCATTTGTTATTAACACCTCTCATCATCCTTATTGGCGGTATTTTAATGCTCCTTTTTGATACGGTCTCGCAATTACCAGGTATTGAGGCTACTTTGCCTATTAATGCAGTCACTGCCTTGTTAGGAGCTCCATTTGTTGTCTATCTCTTATTGAGAAAAAGAAACATTCATTATACTTTCGATAAATGAAGTTAATTCACACCCAATCGCTGGCCATTGGATATACTGAAGGGCGTTCAAATAAAGTGCTTCAAGAAAACATCAATCTGTCACTTTCATCTGGAGAGATCATCAGCCTTATGGGACAAAATGGGGTCGGTAAAACCACTTTCATAAAAACCCTATCTGGCTTACATAAGGGAATATCGGGATCCGTTTATCATCAGGATCGTCTCATTGATGAAATCTCAAAATCATCTTTGGCTAGACAAATAAGTGTCGTCCTTACCGAAAAACCCTTTGCCGCACACCTTTCTGTCATAGAATTGATCGCCCTCGGCAGGCATCCTTATTCCAACTGGCTAGGTCGATTAAGCACATCAGATAAGCAGGCCATAGATCTGGCCATAAGTCAAACAAACATTGATTATTTAGCCAGTAAAAAACTTTATCAGCTCAGTGATGGCCAATTTCAAAAAGTAATGATCGCTCGTGCTTTGGCACAAGAAACAGATTTGATCATTTTAGATGAACCCACCGCACATCTAGACTTGAGCAATAAAATAGAGATCATGCTGCTGTTAAAATCCATTGCTGGAAATGGAAAAGGGGTGCTTATAGCTACCCACGATCTACAAGTAAGCCTCCAATTGTCGGATCGCTTATGGCTCTTTAATTTTAATCGGCCCATATTAGAAGGTTGTCCTGAGGATTTAATTTTGCAAGGGGCTATTGATCAAACTCTCTTTCCTATAAATAACAATATCGACCTAACTACAGGAACGGTAAAACATCTGGATGAGCGTAAGGGTAATGTGCTCTTGCAAGGAGATCCTACCATGGTTCACTGGACCGCTCAAGCCCTGCAGCGCAATGGATATGCTGTAAATAAAGATACTCCCACGTCGACAACCATAAATTGCCTTGATTGCCTCTGGAGACTGGAGAGCAAAGACACCAGTACCTCCTTTGATTCCATTGAGAACTTATTGATACATCTCAAGTAGCCATTGAATGATTTGATGTTATTAGTCTCTGCGGACAGCGAGCGCATAGGGGGATGTGGAGTAATAAAATCTTACCCTAGTCTATATTCCTTCATTCATCATAATTATCATACTCACTTAGTCCATGAAAACCAATCTTGCATCAGTATGATCGCTGTAATGAACGATCAATTAAGATGAAGTATTAATAATCAATGATAGCGCGAAAGGGTCACTTCCCTCTGACTCGTAAAAAAAAAGACTGAATCCTATGGGATCCAGTCTTTTCGAAATTTTCAAGTTAAATGACCTATTAAAACTTAACTATTCTGAAAGTTCTAACGTCACTCGAGTTAAGATCTTTCACAGTCATTAAGTAGATACCCGCAACTTCATCAGCGATATCAATGGTCACTCCCGTACGGTTCACCTGTTTAGTTTGTACGATACGGCCAGATAAATCACTTACTACTATTTCTAATTGTGATCCTGAAGCTATTTCTATTTCTATCTTACCCGCCGTTGGATTAGGATAGGCCTTCACTGCACGCAACACCTCGTTGAATCCTAACACTTCTGCTTCAATAACAACGGAGAAAGTAAAATCAGATTCAGCACCATAAGGATCAGAGAGTTTTATGAGTAATTCAACGGTTGTATTAGCTACAAGTCCACCAGAATTAGCAATTACCAGATTCCCATTCTCTATCTTAAAGGTGCCATTATCATCACCACTGACAATCTCAAATAGAATCTCATCTTGATTGGCATCACTGACAACAAGTTGAGCAACTATAGTTCCATCCTCTAACTCCTCTGAAATAGTCTCACTACCGCTCTCCCCTACAGGAGCTTCATTCTTTTCGAGTTTAATCAACACAGTAGCTGTATCAGAAAGTAGCTCATCGCTTCCTGTCACTTGGAGGCTATACTCATCTCTTGTTTCGGCATCGAATGATTCATTATTGATTACCACAATTTGACCTGTCGATGGATCGATATAAAAAGGTTGATCAATATTTCCTGCAACAATAGCAAAAGTAATATCATCACCATTTGGATCTGTACCCATCACATTACCCACTTCAAAGCCATTCTCTACAATATCTCTTATCCCGAACTCATCATCCTGTAAAACAGGAGCTTGATTCACCTCTACACCACCTCCAGGAAGTAATGTGAACGTTTCCTCGTCTGAGAATACTGAAGATGCATAGGAGGGATCTATTGCTTGTACCGCCCAATAATAAGTACCTGGATCTAGGGCAACTGACCAACTCGTATTGTGCTCAGTATTTCCCTTTCCACTCGCTTTTCTTGAACCGTCGGCATTAGCCTGAGCATCAAAAATATCGCTCTTACCTGAGGCGGTTCCTATTCGAAGGGCATAAGTCAAACCAGCACTCGGAGTATTATCATCTTCCGATGGTTCCCAGTTGAATTCCATCATTTGACGCTCGTCTTGAATACGTGCTGATGGATTATCACCTCCATCCGAAGGCCTTCTAAAGGAATACAGCGCAGGTGCATTATCTACTTTTGTAACTCTACTCGCCTTAGGTGGTGATGGGGGCTTGTTGACCTTGAATTTACCTACAGTAGCCATCCTACCTGAAGCAGTATCATCCACAGCAGAATCCAATAATGCTGATTCGTTTCGAACATTGACATAAAGCTTTGAGATGTATTTATTACTCCCTGGATCGCTCTCATCATAGTTTTTATTTACTCCTGTCAAAGCCATGTCTAAATCTGAATCTCCATCATAATCTCCAAAAGCAACTGCTGCATTGGTAAATTGACTCAAATCAAAGGCATCCTCTTTATAAGTCGCGGTTACCTGATCATATAGAGCAAGACCGGTAAACTCTCCTTTACCTAGCACCTCTCCTGAATACAACATATCTGCATTACCGTCACCATCAAAATCTCCCCAGCTGGTACGTCCATTCTTCATAGCAGCCAAGCCGCTCAATGTTTCAGAAATAGAGGTATAAACGCCCTCATCATTTCTATAGAGCTGCAGAATATCTCCACTGAATGAATCTCCTGAGACAACTAGATCAAGATCTCCATCGTTATCGAAATCAACCAAATCAAGTGTACCGTTGGATACTCCAGTAATGACTCCAGCATTCAATTCATCTTTTTTCATGATCAATTGACCATTTGCGTTAATACCTTCGTTGAGATAAACATCTGTTACTCGACCAAAAGCTGGGCTGCTTCCTGCCAATATCAAGTCGTAATCCTGATCGTTATCCACATCTCCAAATGCGATGGATGATCCTGTCAAAACCGGAAATTCATTTTCTAATTGAAGTTCATAAGCCTGAAGATTTCCATTCATATTGTCAAAGTAGTAAACATACACTGCCGCTACACCTGCCGAGGTAGATGAAGTAGAACCTGCATAAATTAACTCAGGAAGACCATCATTGTCAAAATCAATGAACTTCGCCTTGGCATTTACCAAAGGCTTGAATGGAATACCTGATTGACCAAAGTTTACATTGCCACTGAAATCATTGGCTGTCATACTTATTTTGTTTGCATTGTAAATAGTCTCGATATTTCTATTACTCGCAACTTCCGTACGACCAGCATTTTCATTTTCATCACCTGTCTTAACGTCAACTAGAATATCGTGCCCATTACCTTCAACATGTACTAACCAACAACCCTCCGAGCCGTCCTCACATGGTATGGGATCTGAATTCCTCAAAACAAAGGCTAATCTTATAACTTCCTCATCATCAGGTACCCCATAGAATTCTCTGATACTAGTAGAAATTTCCATTTTATAATAGTTTTCAGCTACCTTCTCTAGTTTTGGCTGAACACCATTATCACCCCAATTTCCAATTTGATAACTCCAATCCCAGGGAAACTCAGCATTCAAGTCATTTAGATTAGTTTGAACACCAGTATGAGCATATATGTCTCCATCATATCCAATCAGTGCTTGATTACCCAAGGTAAGATCAAAATAAACAGTCACGGACTCGTCACTACTGACATTTTTAGGCTCAATGCTGGCAACTGATTCTCCTTCGACACCGTCTCTACCTAGAAACGTAATCCAATGCATTCCCCCAACATCCATAGAAACCATCATAGTATTTTCATCAAATAACCTGTAGGTATATGTTCTCTCGGTGATTTCATTAGGGTCTCTCACTAGACCTTCAGCATTCCTTAATTCTCCGCCGTTATAGGCCGCAGGTACGCCTATATACGCACCTACTCCAAACAAAGTCAATTGTGCATCTGTAACTCCATTGAGACCATCTTCTGAAGGTAACGATACTTGGTAAGAAAATTCTCCATTAGGATTTATCCCAATAACATTCTCATCTGCAGGATTACCACAGTTCCCTGAATAAGGATCTTCATCTCCTATTTGCCAACCCTCAATCCATGTGAAGTTTTGGAAATCAATACTGAATGATCCATCTGCACCGAATGTAAGCAGATCATCAGTATAACATTCTCTCATATTTCCATCTTGCCCTATCCACCAATATTGATCCTCTAAGCTTGGTGTTTGTTCATAGGGATTCGGTCCGACAGCAAGACTGCCCTCAAAAGGTAGTACACGCCAATTACCAATAAGCATATCAGTCGTCCAAGCAAAAGGCTCCCAGTCTTCATCAAAATTATTATCTTCATCATCAAAGCCATCATCTCCACCAAGATTTTCAACCTGTTCACTGTAGTTCAAGTATAAATTGGCAATTGTTCGGGTCTCATCATTCGGATCTTCTCCAGTCATGAATACATCTAAGGTACCATCTCCATTCACATCAGCCCAGTCAAAATCTCCTTTAGTCATCCATTCAAAGTCGAAAATCTTATTGAAACTACCCGCATTATTACCTAGCAAGCCTAAGTCCCATTGCCTATCAGGATTCTTTCCAAATATGGCTAAGTCAAAGTCTCCATCTCCATCAAAATCTGAGAACTTCAATGAAGCATCCTCTCCTGCCGGTAACTTATTATCTACAATTCCTCCTAAGTTGAGCTCTTTCCAAGCATACTTCATCTCAAACTCAATGAATTGACTGAATTTCGAAGCATTGTAATTGGCATCCACCGCCTGCACTGAGAAATAGTATTTCCCAGGGTCTAACTCTAGATACATGAAATCTTGTAAGGCCGCTGATGGCTTTGCCGTAAGTCTCACTCCTGTTTCTAGGTTACTCTCTGTTGTGAAAATATTCGATTTCCCCTGTTCATCACCTAGAGCAATCACATAAGATACACTTGACTTTTCAGTGTAGTCATCACTAGAACGATCCCATGACAATCTTACTTTTCCAAAACCAAAGTCTGTTACCGTAAGGTTTGAAGGTACACTTGGTGCTTCATTGACAATATTACCTGTATTATTTTCAAATAACTGAGTAATACTATTAGTAGTAGTTTTTCCACTGATAAACACATCCATATCTCCATCGGTATCAAAATCTGCCCAGCGTACACTCGACTGCATCACCGAATCAAAGGGTGTGTTCACTACAAAGAAACTTCCTCCAGCTTGTGCATACAGCACTGTGGTAGGTACCGCATTCTTATCTTTTCCAGAAATCAAAGCATCTAGATCGCCATCATTGTCAAAATCAATCAGGTCAATGTCTCCATCGGCTAGAGACTGAATCTCATCATTATCTCTCACATTGAAATTAATGTAGGCTCTAAGAGAATCAATAGCATAATATTCATTGGTAAACATACGTGTCACGTTCTCTCTTACATCATTTCCTTGACCAGCAATACCTGTAGCAATGATATCTAAATCTCCATCTGAATCAATATCTCCCACTGAGATACTTGCCTCGCCCAACTGTAATTGACCCGAATAATCATAGGTTCCTCCAGTCAAACCTGCACGTGTGTTTGATATGATGCCTCCGACAGGATTGTCTCCTTTACCCGTACCTGCATAGATGATTTCTAAATCTCCATCATTATCAAGATCGGCAAATTCAATATCTCCCTTGGTAAAACCTTCTCTATAGAACTTATCATTTCTGTCGAAAATAACATCCCCACCTGAGGAATTGTATTTATTCTCATAGAGGTTCATGATGTAATCAATTTGACCATCATTGACGGTGAGACCCGCCAAGACCATGTCAATGTCTCCATCGGCATCAGAATCTCCAAAGGCGAGCGTAGCATCAGTCACACCATCAATAGGCGTACCATTATCTATCTTCACAAGGGAGCCTGCTCCATTGTTTTTGTAAATATTTAATACTGTAGCTGCCTCGAGATCTTTACCCGTAACAACTAGATCCAGATAACCATCATTATCAAAGTCTACCCAGCCTAAATCTCCTTCAGACTGACGCTCCAATTCATTATTAGAATTTACAAATACTCCCGAATCATTGCGGTAAAGTATTGTTTGATAGCCTTGTGAGGTCCCCATTAAGGCTAAATCTAAATCTCCGTCACGATCATAATCTCCCCAAGCCACATTACCATTGGCAATTCCAGGTATCGCTTGATCCATTTTCTTGAATGGCTCAGTAATTGATACGGTTTGTATAGCTGAAAATGCTGAGGTATTACCAAATTGATCAATGGCCTTGACCTTGAAATAATATGAATCTGCTAGATCATAAGCATCAAAGACTTGTCTCTTTGACTTTTGGAAACTTTCAAAGCGATCTGGAAATAATGGATATCCCGATGCATTCAGATTGCCCCTACTCAAATTAAAATTATCATCTATACCTACTTGGGCAGCATAACCAATTTTTCCTGTATTGGTATCTGACCATTTAAGCTCTACCTTGTAACCATTATTCTGTCCGATCAATTCGGTAGGAGCAGTCAAAGCACCTCCTACAGTCATGCTAGTATTGTTGATGAATCCTATGGTATTACCATTATCAGACTGTCTGGTTCGTCCACTAATCACAACATCTACTTTTTGATCCGCATTGATGTCAATCAAATTGATAGAACTGATGAAAGAGAAACCTTTTGCCTCAGTAGCTACTTGCGAGATGTATTGATCTAATCCCCCGTTTGCGTTTTGCAAGTAGAAATTCAGTATTGCCTGGCCATTCCAAGTATCAGGTGTATTACTTCCCACACCCACAATATCATTGAGCCCATCATTATTCACATCTGCTATCGCAAATGAGTTGGTAATAGGCATACCCTCTAGTGCAAAGTCTGAATAGGCAATAGCACTGTTGGTTTGACTTTTATAATTTACTGGAATCAGCATAGTCACGTTTTCTGATGCTTTTTTAAGATTTTGGAAGAAATCTCCCGATTTTGATATCTCCATTTTAAGGAAACTAATCTCTCGAGTTCGGAAAGCATCGGACCAGTAATCAGAGTCAGTCGTGTAGGAAACTAAGACTGAATATTTTGAAGAATCTTCCCCAAAAATCTGCATATCAAGGATACTCTTATCTGCAAAGCTGTTTAGATAATATCCTTGTACCGCACCACTACTTTTAGATTCTACACCATATAGTGCACTTCTTGCAAGGCCTGAGCCATTCATATTGATGGCAATCAAATGGTCCGTATCTCCATCACCATCTGGATTAAGATAGGTATGCGCCATCCCTCGGTATTCACTTCGTCCACTCGCATCCATTTTTGACCAGAATAATGGTCCTGCACCTTTATACTCTACACCGTTTTCGTTGGAATCTTCTCCACGCAACCAAAGAAGGGTAGTATCATTAAGATTTTTTGATTCAATAGAGAAAAGTCCTATACCCCCATCATATTCACCCCAATTATTGGCATATCCGGTAACCAGCTCATCCCGACCATCTTGGTCAATATCGATGGCTATGTTAGATGCAGTAATGCCACTACCATGTCGCCCTCCTCTAATTCCTAATGATAATTTATTGAAAGACTCACTGAAAACACTCACAGAGGAATTCTCATCAATATTCATCAAAGTAGAAAATGGTGTCGATGGCCAATCATGGCTATGGTTGTCTACAATAATATCTGGCTGACCATTACTATCAAAATCACTGATGACTATGCTAGACTCATTATCAAGTGTGAATGATTTAGAGTTATTGTTGTCTAAATTAAAAATCTTTAATGAAGCAGGTTGCTCACCCGATCCAGACCAGAATCTTTTCTTGTATCCATAAGCTTCCGGCTTGACATCTGAGTCCATGTTGATTAAATGTACTTCATTGAAAAAATCATCCATCAATTCGGTACTTGCCGCAAAATCTAGTCCTTCAACAACAAAGTCAGGCGAACTTACAAAAGCAGAGACCCCAAACTTGCTATCGATATTTTGGATCGAAACACTGTAAGTACCTTTTTCTAAGAAATATTCTAGCTCCTTGGCTCCAGCACCTGTGTAAACCAGGCCACTTACATCTGCAACTCCTCCGCCAGTGCTTGTGGTGTATAGCGTGTTACAATTAGCGCCACTACATATCTTGATGTTGTAATAATCAGAACTCGTAGCGAAGTTGATTTTTACTTTACTTCCTGCGATGGTGATCGTCGGCAAGCTCGGTGCTGCTAAATCACCGGTAGGCGTCACCGTGTTGGTATTGGTGAACATAACTAACTTATTTCTGTTATCTCCTGCCAATCTTCCATGAAAAGCCATGTCTAAGGCAGCCCCACTATTCAATCTTCCCAAATCATAATTAATCCGGCTGTCCCATGGATTCATGGTGAACGTCTCCGATGAGTAATACCCCTTCTTTTGCTCAAGCTCACCACTGGCATTGATATTGAATAATCCAGGGACAAAGTAACGATCCCATTCCCCTTCATTTTCATTTGATACAAGCGCTACAATACTTACGGTGCTATCTTTAAGTACGGCAATTTTTGGAGCAAATACAGCACCATAATAATCTGAAATAGCAATAACCGAATCACTCGAAATTCTTAAGTTCAATGCTACCTCAGTCCATGTGCTGTCATTATTGGTTAACTCAAATCTTTTTAAAGCACCACTTGAGGTATTTGCTTTGTTAGGTGTGTAAGCCACCAATAAATCTCCAGCCCCATCTCCATCAAGATCACCAAAGTCTAAGGTTAGGTCACGATCAGAATTGTCATCTTGACCTGCTCCGGGAAGCTTATCTATAAGGGAAAGACCTGCATTGTAAATAAGGTCCCCATCTTCCTGCAAATAAACGAAGAGATCTTGCGCTTGGCTTTGACCATTCCATCTTCGCTCTAGTATAAGATCTGTCTTAGTATCTCCATTGATGTCTGCAACAAAAGCATTGTTGAAGTCACCCAACCATTCGTTGTTTATGTTGTTTAACTGTTTACTGCTCACTCTCGGCCCGTCAGAGAGAAACTCATAGATAATAATTCCCGACCAATCTCCACGTAATCCATCAATGCGACCATCTCCGGTGATGTCACCCCAAACCATTCTTTGAGCATATCCCAAATCAATTCCATTATCGGAATACTCCTTGGTGGGCGCAGCAAATACGCCCGAGCCATTATTGATTAGATAAGCTGTTTTGCTTGAATTTCCAATGACCACATCCAAAAATCCATCTTGATTGATGTCAAGGGGTTTGGCATAAGTGTATTCACTCCAATCTTCGTGCAGTGTCGTTGAAGTACTGTCAGCTGCATCGAAAAGCTTCACTATGTAGCTGTCATTGTCATCCGTTCTTGCGATATAAAGGACCTCATCAGTACCGTCATTGTCAGCATCAAACATGTCAACGGAGGTATAATAGCAACAATGAGGACTAGTTTCAGTCGCAAAATAGGGAGCAAAAATCAAATCTGGCTTTTCCAATGCATTTTCATAGGGTCCGATATCAGGCTTAGATCCTGCTGGATTAGGTCTTGTAGTGCCTTTGATATCCAAAACATCACTTGAAGCTATACCTGCTCCAATCAACACACTCGAAGAAGTCAATTGATAGTCACGATTGGCCGCATCAACAAAAGCCGTACTGGCCCCGATAAGATTATTAGCACCGTATTTATCAATCTCATAATCCAAATTGATATTACCATTAATCAAATTGTTTTGTATGGTTAGCTTGCTCGGCTTCGTTGCGCCCCATTGTTGAATGGAATTGCTCAAGACTATTGAGTTTTGAACTACACCAGTATAATTTTCAACATCTTGAAAATTCAATCCATTTTCGATTAAAGTATGATTCACAGAATACTCTTGAACCCTACCTATTCTCACCGAATGATCACATCTCGCTTCATTATCGTAAAACATACTGTTCAGCACAGTTAATTTATCTAAATCTTGGGTCATCAATCCACCGGCCGTACAATTATTATCTCCCACAGCATTGTTATCATAGACGGTCGTATTACTCACAGATAGCTCTTGAGACCAAAATATGCCAATGCCTGCACCATCTCCATTTTGTACATCATTATTGTAAATTCTCGAATTTGAAATGTTGATTTTCTTTGCATCTCGAGCAAAAACTCCAGCAGCATTGACCCAATCCGATTCACTTACTTGATGATCATAAATATGAACATAGTCAAGATCTACTGATGCTTCACTAATTGCAACTCCAGCACCTTTAACACTTTTTTGCTTGATGTTGACCATTCCAAAATATGACCAACCAGCATTAGCGGCTACCATTTTATCCCAAATGGCCTCGCTATCTACCTTAATAACCGTAGCTTGAGGGATGTTCTCAGTTACATTCTGAACGGCGTCTGCATAAGTA